>Ga0209117_1000010_pt1 | contig 208646 bp, 214 predicted proteins | sample BlaSpr_A8_OM2_M2_FD_187978 | JGI IMG/M metagenome (GOLD analysis project Ga0209117, IMG submission 187978) | Forest soil microbial communities from Thunder Bay, Ontario, Canada - Black Spruce, Ontario site 2_A8_OM2_M2 (SPAdes) (version 2) | ecosystem: Environmental > Terrestrial > Soil >... | reverse complement strand
ACCTAGAGCAACAGGCCAGGGTTTGACACGGCCCCACGGTGGTCAGTTTGGCCGCCACATTCGGAAGGGGAGCGATGACAAACCACTGGCGCGACATCAAGAACGCCGACCTCATCCTCATCAACGGCGCCAACCCCGCGGAGGCGCACCCGGTCGGCTTCCAGTGGTTCATGCGGGCGAAGCTCGATCGCGGGGCCAAGATCATCCACGCCGATCCCCGCTTCACGCGCACGTCGGCAGTGGCCGACATGTACCTCCGCATCCGCACCGGCAGCGACGTGGCGTACTTCGGCGGCCTGATCAACCACGTCCTACAGAGCAATCTCTACCAGTCCGACTACGTGCGCAACTACACGAACGCATCCTTCATCGTCAAGGATGGGTTCGGTTTCACGGACGGGCTGTTCTCGGGGTACAGCGCCCCGACTCGCACTTACAACATCAGCAGCTGGAGCTATGAGGTCGGCAGCAACGGCTTCGCCAACCGTGACATGACCCTGCAGCACCCGCGTTCGGTCTTCCAGCTCATGAAGGCCCACTACTCGCGCTACACCCCGGACATGGTGTCGAGCATCACAGGCATCCCGGTCGACGAGTTCAACAAGGTCGCGGACCTGGTCGGTCAGATGGGGAAGCCCGACAAGGTCATGACCATCGTCTATGCGGTCGGCCTCACCCACCACACGACCGGCGGGCAGCTGATCCGCTCGGGGGCGGTCCTGCAGCTGCTGCTCGGCAACATGGGCCTCCCCGGTGGCGGCATGAACGCCGAGCGCGGCCACGCCAACATCCAGGGCAACACCGACCACGCCATCTCGTGGGAGCTTCTGCCCGGCTACATGAGGATCCCGGCGCCGGGCCAGAAGACCGTCGACGACTACGTGGCGGCGAGCGCGCCTAAGAAGTCGGATCCGAACTCCTGGAACTTTTTCGGCACCAACTACCGCAAGTTCATGGTGAGCCTGCTCAAAGGTTGGTACGGGCCGGCCGCGACGAAGGCCAACGAGTTCGCGTTCGACTACGTGCCCAAGCCTGGCCAGAACTCATCGTGGATGTCGATCTACGACCAGGCGCTCAAGGGCAACATGCAGGGAGTAATCCTGTCCGGCATGACGGCCGCGAGCATCGGGCCCGACACCAATCAGGTGCAGCAAGCGCTGGCCAACCTCAAGTGGCTGGTGGTGATGGATCCGCTGCCAACGACCAGCTCCGAGTTCTGGCGCGCGCCGGGCGTCGATCCGAGCCAGGTCAAGACCGAGGTCTTCATGCTCCCGACCACGCACTGGATCGAGAAAGACGGCTCGTTCACCAACAGCGGACGCTGGGCGCAGTGGAAGGACCAGGTGCTTCCGCCGCATGGCCAGGCGCGGCACGACCACTGGATCCTGGCCGACATCTTCAGCCGCGTGAAGACCCTCTACACCCAGCAGGGCGGCAAGTTCCCCGACCCGATCATGGCCCTGACCCTCGATTACAAGGATCCGCTGAAACCTGACCTGGACGAGATCGCCAAGGAGATCAACGGCAAGGATCTGTCCACGGGCAAACAGATGACCTCGTTCGCCCTCCTGAAGGACGACGGCACGACCACCGCGGGCGACTGGATCTACACCGCTTCGTACCTGGACTCGGGAAACCTGATGAAGCGCCGCGGCGGCATCCAGGATCCGACGACCAACGACCCCACCGGGATGGGCTTTTACCCCAACTGGGCGTGGAGCTGGCCGCTGAACCGTCGCGTGCTCTACAACCGCGCGTCCGCCGACCTCAATGGTCAGCCATGGGATCCGAAACGGCCCGGCATAGTCTGGACCGGGACCAAGTGGACCGGCGACGTGCCCGACTACCCGGCGACGATGGATCCTCATGATCCGAAGGCGTACCTGCCGTTCATCATGAACGGCGAGGGCGTGGGCCGCCTGTTCAGCAACGGCATGGTCGACGGCCCGTTCCCCGAGCACTACGAGCCGGTCGAGTCACCGGTGAGCAACCCGCTGCACGCGAACAACTCGGCGTCTCCAGTCGCCTTCCTTTACGACCAGGCCGCCAACCGACCGAACCGGTTCGGCACGGTGACGGACTTTCCTTACATAGCCACCAGCTACCGGCTGACCGAGCACGAGCACTACGTCACCCAGCACGTTCCTCACCTGGTTCAGCTGCAGCCCGAGCCTTTCGTCGAGATCCCGGCGGAGCTGGCCCAGACCAAAGGGATCAAGACGGGCGACAAGGTCCGTGTCTCATCGAAGCGCGGCAAAGTGGAGGTGGCCGCGTTGGTCACCAAGCGCCTCGGCCCGCTGACCGTCGCAGGGCAGACGGTGTTCCAGATCGGCATCCCCATCCACTGGGGCTACGTCGGCATTCCCGCCGACGGGGATCCGAACCGCGGCCGGTACTGGCTGGCCAACGCGCTCACGCCCTTCGTCGGCGACGCGAATTCGCGCACGCCCGAGTTCAAGGCCTTCCTGGTCAACCTGGAGAAGATATGATGGCGAGAACCGCCATCGTCGCAGGGCCGTTCACGGACAGGCGCGACCGAACCGCCGAGCTGCGGCGCCGAAACCCGTTCGCCCGTGAGGTGCTGGACTTCTACGGCGCCCTGCAATCAGTCCAGGAGCAGGCGTATGAGGAGGCGATCTCGGCGAGGCCCGCCGCTCGCGACCTGGTGCCTTACCTCGCCGAGATGGTGGTGTCGGCCGTGGTGAACGTCAGCATCGCCGCCGGCCCCCTCAAGCTGCGCGACGCCGTCGCGCTGCGAATGGAGACCATCGATCCACGCGAAATCGTCGCGTCCTGGATCGGAGGCGAAGACCAGGCTTCGGTCGACCGGTTTCTGGCGCGCGCGTCCGTGGGCCCGGTGCTCGAGGCGTTGGGGCCCGAGGCCTCGGCCTCGTGTGTCGGGGTGCGCGATTTACGGCACTGCCCCACCTGCGGAGGGCCTCCGCAGCTCAGCTACTTCGCGCTTGCGCCCGAAGACCTCGCCGCCGGCGGCCGTTTTCTCCTCTGCGCGCGCTGTCACCACAGTTGGGGGTATGCCCGCATGACGTGCGCCGGCTGCGGCGAAGACTCGGGCTCACGCCTCCCGATCTTCAGCGAAGAGGGCACGGCCTCGGGCGAGCGTGGCAGCGTCGTGCGTGGGCTCCAGGGCAAGCTCGGCGACCAAGGCACCGCGGAGCACAAGCCCGTCTTTCCTCATATTCGCATCGAAGCCTGCGACTCGTGCCGGCACTATCTGCTCAACATCGACCTCGCGGCCGATCCGGCTGCCGTCCCCGTCGTCGACGAGCTCGCCGCGCTCCCCCTCGACCTGTACGCGAGAGAGCGGGGTTTCTCAAAGATCATTCCGAATCTGATGGGGTTCTGAGTCATGGCCTCTGCGATCAAGCCCGGCGAGTCGTACGGGTTCTTCACCGACACCAGCATCTGCATCGGCTGTAAGGCATGCGAGGTGGCCTGCAAGGAGTGGAACCAGCTCCAGGGCAACGATCCGAAGTTTCTCGCCGACAGCTATGACAACACCGGGCAGCTCGACGACCAGAACTGGCGTCATGTGAAGTTCATCGACGACGTGCCCACCCAGACGGTCGATGCCGGCAACGGCAAGGCCTGGCTGATGATGTCGGACGTCTGCAAGCACTGCAAGCACGCGAGCTGCATGGACGTCTGTCCGACGGGCGCGATCATCCGCACCGAGTTCGACACGGTCTTCATCCAGCAGGACGTGTGCAACGGCTGCAGGAACTGCATCGCCGCCTGTCCTTACAGCGTCATCGCCCTGAATCCGAAGACAGGCACGGCGCACAAGTGCACGCTCTGCTACGACCGGCTCCAGGGCGGCCTTCAACCTGCATGCGCCAAAGCGTGCCCAACCCAGTCCATCCAGTTCGGGCTGCTGGGCGACCTCCACACCGCGGCCGACTTCCGGCTGGCCACCCTCCACTCGCAGGGGGTCACCCAGGCTGAGCTCTATGGCCGCGACGAAACGGTTTACGGAGGGCTCAACGCCTTCTTCTTGCTCATGGACAAGCCCGAGACCTATGGGCTGCCGAACGCCGACAATGCCAAGCTCCCCACGCGCAACGACGTGGGCGGGTACCTCGCCGCACTCGTCACAGGTGTTCTCGGAGTGATCGCGGGCATCGTCGCCTTCAGGCGGCGAGGAACATCGTGATCTACCTAGCCGCGGAACATTTCGTACGCGCGCCCCAGTGGACCTGGTACATCCTCGGCTACTTCTTCTTCGCCGGCCTCACCGGGGGCTCCTATGCGGTCGCGACGCTGCTGCGCCTGGTGGGCGACCCGCGCGACGAGCCGGCGGCTCGCATCGGCTTCTATACCAGCTTCGTGGCGTTGATCTTCTGCCCGCTGCTGCTGACCGTCGACCTGGGAGCGAGCTGGTTGAAGTTCTGGCACATGCTCATCGACGTCACCCCAGGAGACCAGGGGCTCAACTTCAAGTACTGGTCGCCGATGTCGGTCGGCGTCTGGGCGCTGTTGATTTTCGCTCTGTTCCCGACGGTGTCGGCCCTGGAGTCGTACGTGCTCGACAGGCGAGCGCGCGGCTCCGCCGGTGACCCGGGCGGCTCCAGGTTCCGCACGGTCGATGCGCCCGCCGCGCCGATCGGCGGCGTCCTGGGCCGCGCCTTCAACATCGTCGGCGGCGTCCTCGCTCTGTTCATCGCCTCCTACACGGGGGTCCTCCTCAGCGTCAGCAACCAACCGATCTGGAGCGACACGTGGATGCTGGGCGGGCTGTTCCTCGCCTCCGGCCTGAGCGGCTCGGCCGCCCTGATCGCGCTCCTCACGCGATATCGCGCTGATGCGGTTTTCAGCCTCGGCCGCCTCCACGAGGCGGATGGTTACTTCTCGATCCTCGAGCTCGTCCTGCTGGTGGCGTTCTTCATCACGATCGGCGCCGCCGGGACTGTGGGCATGACCGTGTCCTACCTGCCGCTTTGGCTGCTCGCGCTGGTCGGGATCGGTGCGGCGCTGGTGGCGGCCAGGGGCCATATGCGCATCCGTCCGGGGGGTGGCGGCGGATCGGCCGTCATCGCCCGCGCCGGCACCGACACCCTGGTCGTGTCCGTCCTCGTCCTGCTCGGGGGGCTGGCGCTGCGCGCGGCGGTGATTTTCAGTGCTCAGTAATAGCACCGCACCACCTACCTCGGACCAGATCCTGGCGGTACTGTCGGCGATCCAGGATCCCGACCTCGGTCGGGATGTGGTGAGCCTCGGCATGATCAAAGACCTCGTGATCGGCGCCGACGGCCGGGTGAGCTTCACCTTCGAGCTGACCACGCCCGCCTGCCCGGTTCGGGATCGCTTCCAGACCATGGCCAGCAAGCTGGTCGGCGACCTCCCAGGTGTGACAGCGGTGGATCTGAAGATGACCGCCAACGTGCGGTCGGCCTTCAACCGGCGGCAGCCGAATCAGGTCATTCCCGGCGTCAAGCATGCGATCGCTGTCGCGTCCGGAAAGGGGGGCGTCGGCAAGTCCACCGTCGCGATCAACCTGGCGTGCGCCCTCGGCATCAGCGGGGCCAGGGTGGGACTGCTCGACGCGGACATCTACGGCCCGTCGATCCCCGGCATGATGGGCGTCCAGGACGAGCCGAAGGTCGTGGACCAAAAGCTCGTGCCTCTCGAGGCCTTCGGGATAAGGCTCATGTCGATCGGCTTCCTGTCCGGCGCCGACAAGGCGATGGTGTGGCGGGGACCGATGGTCTCGCGCGCGATCGAGCAGATGCTGACCGACGTTCACTGGGGCGAGCTCGACTACCTCGTCATCGATCTGCCGCCGGGCACTGGCGACGCGTCGCTGACCCTGGCTCAGGCGGTGCCGCTGACCGGCGTCGCGATCGTCTGTACTCCGCAGGCCGCCGCGCTGGGCATCGCGGTCAAGGCGCTACAGATGTTCCGCGGGCTCAACGTGACCCCGCTGGGCCTGGTCGAGAACATGAGCTGGTTCGTCTGCAGCCGCTGCAGCGAAGAGCACTTCATCTTCGACCACGGCGGGGCGGAGCGCGCCGCGAAGCGGCTGGGCGTCCCTTACCTGGGCGGCATACCGCTGGAGAAAGTGATTCGCGAGGAGGCTGACGCGGGCGCGCCAGTGGTGGTTTCGCGGCCTGACTCGGCGGGCGCCAAGGCATTTCGCGAGGTCGCTTCAGCGGTCGCCGCGCGCGTCTCGGTGCAGAGCTTCCGCCAGCTGCCCGTCATTAATGTTCGCTGAGGCTAGCGGGGTACTCCTTCTCGAGCTCTTGCCTCACCTCGAGGATGAACTCGGCTACAGACGCGTCATCGAGTCCGCCTTTGGCCGCTCGCAGGCGCTCGGACGCGACCCCGGCCATGAAGCAGGACAAGGGCGCGAAGCGCCGCTCTTGGGTGTGGGCGGCCACGCGCGCCAGATCCAGCAGCTCGAGCGCCACCTTGGCGTCGAGAGAAGGCGGTTCGATACGAGCCGATCGACGCTGCGCCGCCGCCACCCAACGTTCTCCCAGGTCATCGAAGAATCGATTCATGTGTCACGTATAGCACGACGCCGCCTGCCGACCAAGGTTCCGGCCACAGCCGAGGGCACCGCGATCAGAAAGTAGGCGAATCCCGCCAGGCCGGCCTGTTCTGGCAGGAGGAGGGCGATGACCACCGACAGGATGCCGACTGCGGCGGTCGTGGCGTAAACCCAGATCGCCGCTCGAGTTTGATAGATCACCAGCGGGCTCAGGTTCAAGGTCACCCGTGCGCGATATGCGCGCACGTAGAGGAGCATGAGCAACGCGAACACGGACGCAAAGCCCACGCCGTAGATCACGAACAAGAGGGGCGTTTGCTCAGGCCGCATCGCAGCCTGGCTGGGATTGAACACCGCGGCGTACAGGAACTTCAAGGGATAGACGTAGACCAGCACCACGAACAGCAGCACGAGGTTCAGAATCACAACCCAAGCGTCCTCGAAGTCGTAGTTCCGGAAGAACGCGTACTGCGCGTACCAGATGTAGGCGAGCAGCGCGAAGGACGCCGCAAAAGCAGGGACGCCCGACAGGCTGGTGACAAGGTCATCGAAAGTCCGCGGCACCGCCAATGAGACCACCAGGAGGGTGACGGCGAAGCCGAACACGGCGTCGCTGAAACCCTCCAGGCGCGACACGTCGCGGTGACGTCCGATCGCTCCGAGGGCACCTCCCCTGCCGGGATTCTCGCTTGAAGTCACGATGGCGCCGCGTCCTCCATGGCTGAGCGCAGGAGGCCGCGCAACGTGGTCAGCTCGCGGCCGTTCAACCGGCCCAACGGTCCGGTGTTATTGGTGAGCCGCTCCCAGAACGCCCGTCGTACGCGCTGACCCTCGCCGGTTAGCAATACTCCCTTGGCGCGCCGGTCGCTCGGATGCGGTTGGCGCCGGACCGCCCCCACCTCCTCCAGGCGATCGACAACGCCGGTCAGGTTCGAGGCGTCGTACTGGAGCTGGCCCGCGAGGGTGCGCATGGTCATGGCGCCGTCTGGCTGCAACGTGAGAAGCACCTTCGCCTGAATGGCCGAGAGGCCGTACTGAGCGGCCAGCTCGGTGAAATGAGCCTCGAGTCGGGCTTGCATCTCGAACCAAAGGCCGACTACCTCGCCCTCAAGACGCAGGTGCTCTGAGCTCGGTTTAGCGGTCTTGCTTGGCCCGGCCATTGTGGGAAAGCATATGTCCGACCATCGTGGTAATGTACAGTAGTGGTAAATTACCGGTAACTGAGGGAGAGGCCATGGATCAGACCGACACGCGGGGCCAGATGCGGGGCAAGGTCGTGATGCTCACCGGCGCGAACGCGGGGATGGGGAAGGAGATCGCACTTGGTCTCGCCGCGATGGGAGCCACCCTGGTGATGGTGAGTCGGGACCGAGCACGTGGCGAAGCCGCCCGAGCCGACGTGGAGCAAAAGACGGGCAACCACCAGGTCGAGCTCTTGACCGGCGATCTTTCCTCGCATGAGTCAATCCGCCGGCTCGCGCACGAATTCGAGGCCCGCCATGACCGGCTGCACGTGCTGGTGAACAACGCCGGGATGTCGCAGCCGAACCGAACCGAGACTGTGGACGGACTGGAAACCATATTTGCCACCAATCACCTCGGACCATTTCTCCTGACCAACCTCCTGCTGCCAGTGCTCACTGCAAGTGCTCCCGCCCGGATCGTGACCGTCTCGTCCGGAGCGCAGGCGATGGGCAAGATCGACTTCGACGACCTGCAGAGCGTCCGCGGCTTCGGCGAGATTCGCGTCTACAACGCTTCCAAGCTCGCCAACATCGTGTTCACGTACGAGCTGGCGCGCCGTCTCGCCGGCACCGGCGTGACGGCCAACGCGGTGGAGCCAGGTTTCGTCAAGACCAATCTCAAGGTGCCCTTTCCATTCAGCATCTTCTCGTTCATGAGGGGCCCGGCCGTGGCGGGAGCTCGGCCAAGCGTGTTCCTGGCGTCTGCCTCCGAGGTCGAGGGCGTCACCGGTGCCTTTTTCAACAGCAAGGGCGTGCCCATCAAGTCAACGAAAAGTTCTTACGACGAGGGCATCGCCAGGCGGCTGTGGCAGGTCAGCGCCGAGCTCACGCACCTCGAAGCCTAGCGCCGTCGAGTCGTTTCTCTCGGCCGCGTTTCCAGCACCGCCGCGGCAGCGTCATCGAGCGCCTGCAGGGCGGCCCGAACCTCACCTTTCGGAATCCGAAGCGAACCTTCCACCTGCTTGCGCACCACCTCCCAGTGCGCGTGGGCGCGGGCCTGGGCCGCGACGCCTCGGGAATTGAGAGCGGCCTGGACGGCACGGCCGTCATCTGGATGCCGGACCCGCTGCAGGTGGCCGGCCTCGTCCATCGCTTTCAGGTAGTCGAGCACGGTGGAAAGTGGAAGTCCGAGCTGGCGGCCCATCTCCGTCGCGGTCAGCGGGCCGTGCATGAAGAGCAGGCTGTAGACGGCGTACTCGTCGGCCCGCATCCCCGAGCCCGCCATGCCATCGGCCAGCACCCTGCGGACTCGTTGGCCGGCCACGAAGAGGTCGAATAGAAGCGAAACGTCGGCGCGGCGCGGCATCCGAAGCACTTTAGGCTTTTGCCACGGATCCGCGCCATATGCCACGGATCCGTGGTAATCTGCGGCGGCCATGCGCCGGTTGGGGGTGGCTTACATCGCAATGGTCGTGGCGGTGGCCTGCGCGCAACCGCCGGCCGCCTCGAGCTCGACGCCCACCACCGGACGAGCGCCGGCGCCCGCGGACACCCAGACGCTGTCGTCGGTCTTCGGCAGCTATCGCGCCGATGACGGCCGGGTTTTTGTGATCGCCCGCCTGGGCTGGTTCTTCGACATCCGGGACGCCACCTACCGCACCATCTACGCCGGAGCTGCGCCCAACCGCTACACAATCGGTCCGGCGTTCGCAATCCCCCTGCCCAAGTACGCCGACCTCATATTCGACGGGACGACGATGACCGTCGCCACGGATCGCGAAACGATCGTTGCGCAGCGGGTCCAGTACAAGCAAACCGACGTCACCATTCCCGCCGGCGACGCCATGCTCGCCGGCGCGATCACCGAACCGATCGGGGGTGGCTCGCATTCGGGCATCGTGATCGTCCACGGCTCGGAGAAGGGCGAACGCTATTTCTACGACATCTGGGTCGGGATCTACGCCGGCCTCGGCCTGACGGTGCTCACGTACGACAAGCGCGGAATCGGCTCGTCGACCGGTCGCTACCCGGGCGAGTTCCCAACCGACGAACCGCTTCGGATCTACGCCGACGATGCCGCCGCTGCGCTCGGCTACCTCAGCGCCTGGCCGGGCGTGGACCCGAAGCGGGTCGGGTTCCACGGCGGCAGCCAGGGCGGGTGGACCGTTCCGCTGGCAATCCAGAGACATGGCCTCGCCACATTCGCGATCCTGGTCTCAGCCCCCGCGACCACGGTGGGGCAGACGAATCTCTGGAAAGACTTCAGCGGGGGCGGCAGCTACGCACCGACGGCGTCGGCCGCGGAGATGGAAGCCGCGGTCCGCGCCGATCATTCCGGCTACGACCCGGCACCCGCGCTCGCGGCTCTTCAGGTCCCGACACTGTGGCTGCTGGGCAGCAACGATCGAACGGTGCCTACCCGCATCTGCGCCGAGATCCTGGCGGGTCTCCACAAGCCCAACTTCACCGTCCAGATGCTGCCGACTGGGCACGGTCTGCTTGTCAACCCGACGGGCCTCGATGCCGACGACAAGCGTTCCCCAGGGCTGGCGCCGGCGCTCGTGCCGACGATCACAGACTGGATGCACGCTCGATAATTAGGGCGAGCTGACGCTCCGCGGCAGGATTGTGAGGTCCGCGTCATCCACCTGCGTAAAAGAGGGGGAAGCAATGGCTGGGCAGATCGAGCTGGGCATCATCCACCACATTCGTTTGACCGTCACCGACATCGATCGCAGTCGTGCGTTTTACACCGGGCTCTTGGGATTCGACGTGGCGGTCGCAGCGCCCGAATCCGACGATCCCAAATCCGATCCGAGCTACCCGGTCCTGTGGGGCGGGTGCGTGATGGCAAAAGGCAACTACCTGCTCGGGCTTCGACCCGTGGCCGCCAAGGGCGACCGCTTCGACGAAGACCGCGTCGGGCTGGATCACCTGAGCTTCGGCGTCGAGAGCCGAGCAGCTCTCAACGAAGCGATCCGGACGCTGGACGAGCGAGGAGTGCCGCACGGGGAAGTCAGAGAGCTGACGGACTTTGGGATCTGCGTGCTCCCGTTCCGCGACCCCGACAATATTCAGCTGGAGATCACGTCGCCTCTCTGAATCATCGACCGGCCGCCAACGGACCAGGCGTTTCTGATCGGCAGTAGGAATAGAGAGCGTCGCAGACGACGTATCCCCTTTCCAGCCTTTCGGGGTCGGTGGCCGAACCATCGCGGATGCCGTCGAAAACCGCCAGCACACCGGGCGACTCTGGTGGCCGGTCGTCTTCAAGGGGAAGGTCGGCGCCGCGGATGATGGCTGCCATCCGGCGAAGGGCCGGGTCGCGCAACTCGTACTTGTCGAGGAGGCTCTCGAACGTGCACCGGCCGTCCCGGTGACCCAGCTCGGCGCTGCGGATGTCGAACGGGATGCCGGCGAGCTTCCGGATGTCACGTGTGCGCGGCACGAACTCGAACGTGGCGTCGGGATCGATGAAGCGCAGGATCGCCCAGGCCGTCGCCGTACGGTCGACATGGATCCGTTCACGGGTGATGAAGTGCATGCCCATCTGTATCCCCGATGCCTTGAGCGACGGCAAACAGATGCTAGCCGCTCGCCGCGTCTATTGCAACATAGGTTGCATGTAATGTATGTTGCAGCTCATGCTTCGGCGCCTGCTGCTCATCTTCGACCCGGATCTGCCGCCGAAGGTTTGGCTTCTCCAGCTTGGGGTGCTGATCAACTTTTTCGGAAACGGCCTGGTCGCGCCGTTCCTGATCATTTACCTGCATTTCGGCCGTGGCATACCGCTGGCGCTGGCGGGGTCGGCGGTCGCTCTCGGTGGGATCACGGCGGTGACCTCGGGCCTGCTGGCAGGCGCTCTCAGCGATCGACTTGGCCCCCGAACCACCGTGGTCATGGCCATGTGCTGCAACGCGGCCGCGTATCTCCTCTATACACAGGTCATAGCTCCCTGGCAGGCCTTCGGCGTCGGGCTGCTGGTTGGCGTGGGGACCGGGGCCTACGGCCCGAGCGCGCAAAATATGGTGACCTCGATGGTTCCGGCGGAGAACCGTCAGGCGGCCCTGGCCCAACAGCGGGTGACAGCGGTCGTGGGTCTTGGATTGGGCGCAACTCTGGGCGGAGTCCTGGCTGCGCGCGGACTGGAAGGCTACCTGGACCTGCTCGTCCTCGATGCGATCACGTTTCTCACCTTTGCCGCGGTCCTGCTGACGCTGCCCTCCGGCCGCGTCGCTCAGCGAGCCGCGACGAGCGGCAGCTACGCGCTCGTCGTTCGTGACGGCGCCTTCCTCCGGCTGGTCGGCGTCAACATTGCGATGGTGACGGCCGGCATCGCTCCGATGCTCGTCCTGCTCCCCGCGTACGCCAAAGTACAAGCGCACGTCAGCGAACCCTTGATCGGCGCGATCTATGCTGCCAACACGCTGACCATCGTGGCCACCCAGTTGCCGCTCACCCGTCTGACTCGAGGCCGGAGCCGCATGCTGGTGTTGCGAGGAGCCGCCTTGATCTGGGTGGTCTGCTGGCTGATCTGTCTGGTTGCGGGAGGGTGGCTCTCGGGCAATCTCGCTGCGCTTGTCATCGGCGTGGCCTCGGTCGGTTACGCGATCGGCGAATGCTTTTACAGTGCGATCATGGTGCCGACCGCAGTCGCCCTCGCTCCCGATCATTTGCGCGGCCGCTACCTCGGCGCGATGGGGCTTTCCTGGCAGACCGGATTCTTGCTCGGGCCATCGCTGGGCGGCATCGTGCTAGGCGTGTTCCCGCTCGGTCTTCCGATTGCGTGCGCCGCCATCTGCCTTCTGGCCGCCGCGGGCACGCTGGTGGTCGACCGCGAGCTTGGCTCTGACCAGAGGCGAATCCCGGTACCGGTTGCTCTTGGGGGCAGGGCTTGAAGCCGCGCGTGAGCTCACCCAGATGGCTTGTGCTGACCTGGAGGCTGCCGGCCACCTCGAGCACGGGCCGGGTGGCAACCTGGAGGAGCCTCCGGCGGCTGGGAGCCATCACATTGACACCGGGCGCCGTGATCCTTCCATACGGCGAACAGCTCCTCGAACAGCTCGAATGGATCGCCGAGGACATCGTCCAGCGTGATGGCGATGCGTATGTCCTCCCGGTCACGGAGCTGCCCGAGGCGGAGGAGGAGCAGATCCGCCGCCGAATGAGCGACGAACGCCACGATGAATACGACGAGTTGAGGGAGGCTGCGGAAGTCCTTTCACAGCGCCTGGCCAAGGTAGGCTCGCGGGCTCGGGAGCCGCTCGAACGGACCCAACTCGCGCGCGAGCTGGCAGCTCTGGAGCGTCGCTTTGCCGGTGCGGTCGGACGCGACCACTTCGCTTCGTCTGAGCGCTCTCGCGCGAAGCACGCGATCGAACTGGCGCATTCGGCAGGTGAGTCCTTGCAGTCCGGTCGCAGGAGGCACTGAACGATGCGCTGGGTTACGCGGAAGAACGCTGCGGTGGATCGGATCGCATGCCCCTGGCTGATCAGGCGTTTCGTCGATCCGGCCGCCGAGTTCCTGTATGTCGAACCGAAAGAAGTCGACCGTATGGTTCGAGACGAAGGAGCGAGGCCGTTCGATGTTGAGGGCGCTGAGCTCGGGCACGTCGCCGGGCGATGCAGCTTCGAGTCTATCCTCGTCGAGTACGGTCTAGGCGATCCTGCCCTGCGTCGTCTGGGCGAAATCGTGCACGGCGCCGACATCGAATCGACTCTCGATCGCGCGCCCGAAGCGTCGGGACTCAAGGCGATCGCGCTCGGGTTCCGCAAGCTCTACGGCGATCGTGACCACGAGAAGCTTCAGGCTCAAGTGCAGATGTACGACGCTCTCTACGCTTGGTGCCAGGACGAAGTTGCCGCAGGTGTCCGCGCCCAGGTCTAAACCATTTCCGGAGGGGACTCCCGGTTCCCGCGAACCCGTAGGCTAACTCCGATGCCGCTCGAGCAACCGTGGGTGATGGGTGTTCAAGCCGACACTGCCGACGCCAACGACCGTGACGACCTCGCGCGCGCGGTTCGGGAGCGGATCGCCGCCCATTCGGATTGGATTCTGCTCAACACCTGCCATCGGGTGGAGCTCTACGGATTCGGGACACCCCCAGAGCTCGACGCGCGTCTGAAGATTCAGGCGGGGACCAGCGCGGCCCGCCACCTGATTCGGGTCGCCACCGGCCTGGAGAGCGCGATCATCGGCGAGGACGAGGTCCTGCACCAGGTGCGTGAGGCGGTTGGTAACGCCCGCGCCGGCCGTAAGTTGGACGGCCGGCTCATACGGCTCTTCGAAACCGCCATTGCCGCGGGCCGCCGCGCGCGCGCCGGGCGAACAGCCGCGAGCGGCAACCTCGCGCAGCGAGCGGTGGACTGGCTCGGCGAAAAATCGAGCCTGGCCGGCAACACGGTCTTGGTCGCCGGGGCCGGCCGGATGGGGTCGTCGCTCGCTCATTCAGCCAGGCTGGCCGGCGCCGACGTCGTCATCGCCAGCCGCGATGCCGCGCGGGCGCGCCGTCTGGCCCACGTCTACGGCGCCGTTAGCACCGATCTCGCCGGGGGTGCACAGCTGGCGCCGCGCACCGCCGCCGTGGCGATCGCGCTGGCCGGCATCTGGCATGAGTTCCAGCCTCCTGTCGGTGCCTTGCCGCCGATCGCGGACATCTCAGCTCCTTCGGCGGTTCCGGCCACCGTCAGGTCCAGATTGAACGGCGGCTTTCTGAGCATCGACGACCTTTACGTCCACAGCCAGCCGGTTCCGCGCGGGTACATCGACGAGGCGCTGCGCATCGTGGCCGCGAAAACAGATGAATACGAGCGCTGGCTGGAGCGTGCGAGATGAAGACCGGCGCGAGAACTCGCAACGCAGGCGATATCGCTGCCTGGCGCGACCGTGCCGAGAAGCTCTTTCCGGGCGGCGTCAACAGTCCGGTGCGAGCCTATCGAGCGGTCGGCGGAGAGCCGCCGATCATGGTCCGCGGCCAGGGAGCGTACGTCTGGGACGCGGACGGCAAGCGCTACATCGATTACGTCGGTGCGTTCGGCCCGCTGCCGCTGGGCCACGCTCACCCGGCGGTGGTGGAAGCGATCCGCACCGCGGTCGATGCCGGCGGTCCGTTCGGCGCGACCAGCCCGGCCGAGGTCCGGCTCGCAGAGCTGATTCGCGCACGAATGCCATCGATCGAGCGGCTCAGGTTCGTCAACAGCGGCACCGAGGCGGCGATGAGTGCCCTGCGAGTCGCCCGCGCCGCCACCGGACGCGACCTCGTGATCAAGTTCGAAGGCGGCTATCACGGCCATGCCGATTCCCTGCTGGTTGAAGCCGGCTCGGGCGTCGCCACGCTGTCGATCCCAGGCAGCGCCGGGGTCGCCGCGCCCGTGGCCGCTCAAACGCTCGTCGCCACTTACAACGACCTGGCCTCGGTCGCATCGGTTCTGAACGCTCATGCGGACGAGGTCGCCGCCGTCATCGTCGAGCCGGTGGCCGCGAATATGGGCGTGGTCCTGCCTGCGCCAGGCTTTCTCGCAGGGCTGCGACAGCTCACGCGTGACGCCGGAGCTCTGCTCATCTTCGACGAGGTGATCACAGGCTTTCGCGTTGCGGCTGGTGGTGCGCAAGAGCTGTTCGGCGTTCGGCCTGACCTCAGCGTGCTGGGGAAGATCATCGGGGGCGGTCTCCCCGTCGGGGCGTACGGTGGGCGGGCTGATCTGCTCGACCTCGTAGCGCCCGCCGGCCCCGTCTACCAGGCGGGGACCCTGTCAGGCCACCCCGCCGTCATGGCTGCGGGCGAAGCCACCCTCATGCAGTTGACTTCAGACGTGTACTTGAAAATGGAAAAGCGCGCGGCGCGTTTGGAAGAGGGGCTACAGCGGGCCGGCTTGAGCGTCGCTCGGATCGGGTCCTTGCTCACGGTCTTCTTCCGCGACCGGGCTCCGGCCAACTTCCGCGAGGCGAAGGACAGCGATACCGATGCGTTCGCACGCTTCTTCCACCTCATGCGCGGTGCGGGGATCTTGCTGCCGCCGTCGCAGTTCGAGGCCTGGTTCGTCTCGGCTGCGCATGACGACTACGTCATAGACGCAACCCTCGACGCCTGGCCCGCAGAGCCGCTCTGACTTAGGAGTCTTTCCAGACCGGGGTCCGCTTTTCAACGAACGCGGCGATTCCTTCCTGCCCGTCAGGCGCGACCGCGTTGCAGGAGATCGCCTCGCCCATCATCACGTAGGCGTCCGCCTGCGTTGCCTCCACCTGCCGGTAAAAGCCCTCCTTGCCGATCCGAAGCGCATAGGGGCTGAGCTGGGCGAGCTCCTTCACGAGAGCCATGACTTCGCTGTCCAGCTCAGCCGACGGGACGGCTCGGTTGATCAGGCCCCATCTCTCGGCTGTCGTCGCGTCGACGAATCGACCGGTCAGCAGCATCTCCATCGCGTGCTTGCGTCCCACGTTGCGCGCGACCGCCACGCCTGGCGTCGAGCAGAACAGCCCGTAGCGAACTCCGGAGGTGGCAAAGCGGCAGTCGTCGCTGGCGATCGCGAGGTCGCATGTGGCGACGAGCTGACATCCGGCCGCGGTGGCGATCCCATGCGGCGCCGCGATCACTGGGACCGGGACCGACTGCACCGTGGCCATCAGCTTGTTGCAGACGGCGAAGATCTCGCGCTCTTCATCGACATCGCGATCCAGCATCTCCTTGAGGTCGTGCCCCGCAGAAAATGCTCGCCCGGCGCCCTTCAGGACGATCGCGCGAACCTCAGGCCGCGCAGCCTGGCGCTCGAGCTCCGACGTGAGCTCCTTCATGAGCCCGGTCGACAGCGGGTTCAGCTGCTGTGGCCGGTTGAGTGTGATGACCGCCGCCGGGAGCTCATCCCGCACCAGCAGATATTCGAGCGTCGCCTTCATTTCGCGATCCTCCTTGCCCGGTTCAGTCTAGGGTTCGGCACCGGCAGGGATCACAGCGCTCTCAGGAACGCGCGGACGACCTGGTCGAATAGATCGGCCGCGGTGTCGACGCCGAAACCAAGGACCTCCCCAAGGTCGAAGTTCTCGTCAGCGGCATCGGAGATCATGCGCAGCGCTGCCCAGGGAATGCCGTTTTGATGGGCTACTTGCGCCACCGCGGCGGTCTCCATGTCGAAGCACACTCCTTCTGGAAAATCGCTCACGAGGCGGTCTCTCACCTCTGATGAAGAGACGATCTGGTCTCCCGTGAGGACCACGCCCGAGCGAACCATCTGTGGGTTGTCGACGACCCTCGCCGCGGCCTGGTTCACTTTTTCGGACCAGTTGGGGTCTGCGGGAATGACCCGCATCCCCAGCGATGGAATTGTGCCCTTGCCCTTGGTGAAAGGCCGCGCGTCGACGTCATGCTGCAGGGCGCCGCTAGCAACGATCAGCTGGCCGGCCTGCCCATCGCTACCCGTCGCCCCGGCCAATCCGATGGCGACCAGGCACTCCGGATTGAAGGCATCGCAAATGAACTGCGCCGCCAGCGCTGCCGCCACCTTGCCGATGCCGGTGATGACAAGAACCACACGTGCACCGTCAATCACGCCTTCCCAAACGGAAAGGTGCGGAGACGAGATCGTCGACCGAGAAAGGTGCCGGACCAGAGCCCGCGCCTCCACCTCGAGGGCGACGAGGATCGCTACCGGTCGGTCAGCGCTCGGAATCGCGAGGTGGGCCATTCCCCACTATTAAATAGACGCGCGGGGTTCCCCGCGCCCGGGAACTACTCGTCCGCGGCCCACTCGGTCGCAAAGGGTGGCGGTTGGGCAGGGCTGAGCACCCGCCACATGATTCGAACGGCGCCGATCGCGACCATCGCCATGACCACCATATTTCGCATTCTGGTCATCTTCGCCACTACCCGGCGGCCAGGTCATCGTGTAGAGCGACCGAGAGATCACCTGGACCTTCGTGTGCTCAAGCCGACCTGATACCTGGCCGCCGATTTGCATGCACGAAACACACGATCCGTTAATCACGTGGAATCGACTAGTTAATTCGCGTTCCGCACAGTTTCAAGCAGATCATGCACATGACGCCCGATGCCTCAAATCTGTGTGAGCCGCATGTTCTGATGAAACGTCGATGTGCCTCAGGCTGTTCTACTGAATATGCAACTCAATGAAGTTCCAGACACTCGTATGCCTCGCGTTGCGATCATCGCCCGCGAGACAATGAGGACAGGACCTCTGCTTGTTCTCGTCGACGGTGAACCGGCGGATTCCGGGTTGGTTCGCGCGGCTCGCGAATACGCCGACGCCAACGCCTGTTCGATAACACTGCTGCGGGTTCTGCCCGAAGTGACTCGCGCCTTTCGCGGCGACCGCGGAGTGGTGATTCTGCCGGAGCAGACCATGCTCGCGATGAAGGCCTACGCCAAGCGCCATCTAGAGAAGCTGAAAGAGGACCTCTTGCGTGGTCGAGTGCGTCCCACCAGGACGCTGGTGCGGTTTGGCGACGTGATCGATGAAGTCGCACAGGCGGGTGCTGCCCATCAACCCCAGGCGGTCATGGCCAGATCCAGGGCGGCTTCATTCCTGCCCTGGCGGAGCCGTGATCGGCGCCTCCAACGCAAGCTTGGCGTGCCGGTCATCTTGTTGGACGGCGTGAGTGGCGTGCTCGGCGCAGCCGCCGACGACGCGATTGCCGTCCGTCTGAATGTTTCCGACAAGATCAAGGCCATCAATCACGTGCCGGCCTTTGCAGGCTTATCGCGAAAGGAGCTGGCGGCGGTCGCCCGAAACCTCGACCAAGCCCAGGTTGACGCAGGCACAACGGTGGTCGTCGAAGGCAGGTCGAACCACGCGTTCTGGATCGTCCTCGAGGGTGAGCTCGATCTGACCGTGCGCGGCAAGCTCCTGGAGCGCGTCATCCCATTCGGGTTGGTAGGCGCGCCGAGCATGCTGGACGGCCGGCCGGCCTGGGCCACCGTGACCGCCGTGACGCCGGTCCGCGCCCTGGTGGCCAGCACCGCGCAGTTTCGGGCGATCTGCGCCGATGACCGAGTCGCCTTGCGCCTGTGGGCGGAAACAGGAACCAGGCTTCGCCACCACATCCTCGACTCGATGAGCGAGGCGGGATAGTAAGCCCGGGGCGGCGTTCGCCTCGGGCTCACCTACGCAACGCAACACTGATGACGTCCTCCTAGTTGACGCCTTCCTGCTGGGTGTCGGCCTGACTGTTGGCCGCGTCGCCGTGACCGCCCCCGGGCAGCGCCGGCTCATTCGGCTCGGCCGCTTCGGCTGTGGTTGTGGACTCCGCCGGCTCGGCCGCTTCGGCTGTGGTTGTAGACTCCGCCGGCTCAGTAGCCGTCGACGGAGTTGGAGTCGGGGTAGCCGACGCAAAGGCGACCACCGACCCGTACGACGCGGCGCCGAGCGCCAGGATCGCGGGGACGGTCAAGAACGCCAGCTTGTGCTTGAGCATTTGACTTGTACCTCCTTTCGGTATCGCACCGGTATTCCGGCACCTCCTTCGGCGCCGGTAGGTACAGGTTGCGGGCGGCCTTTGAACCAGCCCTAAATCGGGCCTGTGGATCAGCTCAGGATTCAGTGAGTCTGATCTGTGTCACACCGGGCGATCGACGACTGAAGTCAGCTCGCGGCGCGCGCCAGGCGGCGGAGGGCAGAAGGGCGCTCGATCGATGCAGCGATCACGTTCAGGAGCTCCCGCGCGGCATGAGCGGCCTGGCGCCGGATCGCGCTTGATCCCATCGCCATCTCAGCGCGCCCTCTGAAGCTGAGCCGGATGTCAGGTTCAGTCGGATGAGCCACGAAACGAATTTGGCCGGCCAGGAGGCACCCGCCGGCGTCGACATCCTCGAAAAGCGTCAGGGAGCTGAGCACGGCACGGGGCGCGGTGATGGGAAGGGCAAGCCTGAGCCTGGTGCCCTGCCCGATCGCGGGCAGGTCGCCAACGTCCAGACGCATCGGATTGCACTGGCATTCGATGAGCCAGCGACACACATCGTCGAGGTCGGCGGACGCCGATGTTTCTGCTGAGACGTGAACGGCGGTCAACTGCGAGTCCAGCTGCATGGTCTCGACTCTAAATACACGCCAAGTCGCCAGATAGGTGCCCTCCACACGAAGCCAAGAACCACCGTTTGGTGGCTGTGAACATCAGTTCCCTCTGACGAACCCGCCGATTCGGCTTCTGCCCTGGTTGCCCTACGCTGATCAACGCCACCCGATGTCCAGCCCGCCACCCGCCCCGCCCAGTCCGCCCGGCTCCGCAAAACCTGCTCGACCCGCGCCTCCCAACCCGATGCGCTCGGCCCGTCTGTGGGTAACCCTCGCCATCGTCCTGCTGGCCAACATCTTCATCACCAACGTGCTCTTTGCGCCGGCGCAACCGGTGACTGTGACCCTGCCCTACGACGTGTTCAAGCAGCAGGTTGCCGCAGACAACGTCGTCAGCGTCACCACCACCGGCGACGCAATCACAGGCGTCACCAAGACCCCGGTCAAAGACGCGCCTACGAGCAAGGTCAGCGCCACTCACTTCACGACGCAGCACCCATCGTTCGCGAACGACGGCCTCGAGCTCCTGCTCGAGCAGCACGGCGTGACCATCAACGCCAAACCGGAAAACCCGCCGCCTCCGTTCTGGCAGACGCTGCTGTTCAGCTTCGGGCCGACGCTGCTGATCGTGATCGCGGTGCTTTACCTGATCCGCCGCGCTGCCGGCGCCGGTGGCGCGGGCGGCCTGCTCGGCACGTTTGGTCAGAGCCGGGCTCGGCTCTACGACCCGGAGCGGCCGGGGACCACCTTCGCGGATGTCGCTGGGATCGACGAGGTCAAGCAAGAGCTGGAGGAGCTGGTCGACTTCCTGCGTGAACCGCAGAAGTACGAACGGCTGGGTGGCATGGTCCCTAAAGGCGTGCTCCTCATCGGGCCGCCGGGCACGGGCAAGACTTTGCTGGCTCGCGCCGTGGCGGGAGAGGCCAAGGTACCCTTCTTCAGCCAGTCTGCGTCAGAGTTCGTAGAGGCGATTGTCGGCGTCGGTGCATCTCGCGTGCGGGACCTGTTCACCAAGGCACGGTCGGCGGCGCCGGCGATCATCTTCATCGACGAGCTCGACGCCATCGGGCGCAGCCGCAGCTCTGGCTTTCGCATCGGCGGCAACGATGAGCAGGAGCAGACGCTCAACCAGATCCTCACGGAGATGGACGGGTTCGAGCCCGGCAAAGGCGTCATCGTCCTGGCGGCCACCAACCGGGCCGATGTTCTCGATCAGGCCCTGCTGCGGCCGGGTCGCTTCGATCGACGCGTGACCCTGCAACCGCCTGACCGCCGTGGCCGCGCCGCGATCCTGAAAATTCACACCGCCAGGCTGCCGCTGGGCCCGGACGTAGACCTCGATGCGATCGCTGCTGCCACCCCAGGGCTGGTAGGGGCCGACCTCAAGAACCTCGCCAACGAGGCGGCTCTAAGCGCGGCTCGCAAGGGCGAGACGACCGTGTCGTCCAACGATTTTTTCCAGGCCATCGACAGGGTGCTGCTCGGCACCGAGCGTCACCTTGTAATGACGGAAAGCGACCGCGAACGGATCGCCTATCACGAGTCGGGGCATGCCCTGCTCGGGCTGCTGGTTCCCGGCGCCGACCCCGTGCGCAAAGTGACGATCATTCCGCACGGCGGGGCCTTGGGAGTCACCATCCAGCGGCCCGTCGATGAACGCTTCAACTACGGCGAGGACTATGTGCGAGCTCGCATCGTGGGCGCGCTCGGTGGCAGGGCGGCGGAGCAGTTGGTCTACAGCACGGTGTCAACCGGCGCGGCGAGCGACCTGCAGCAGGTCACGATGATCGCCCACGAGATGGTGGTGCGATGGGGGATGAGCCCCAAGATCGGGCCGCTCGCGTTCAGGGAGGAGGGTTCGGGCGATGGCCTCGGGCTGGCGCGACCCTACAGCGAGGCCACTGCTCGTGACGTGGACACCGAAGTCAAACGCATCGCCGATGAATGCTTCGCCGAAGCCATGAGGCTCCTGGCCGAGCATCGAGCCCAGCTCGAGGCCCTCACCCAGGCCCTGTTGAAAGAGGACTCCCTGGGAGAGGATCAGATTCTCGCAGTCACCGGGCTGCAGGCGGCCGCTCCCCGCAGCGACATCGAAGGCTGACGCGCTTGGGTGCGCGGGACAATCGGGAGCTCGTCTTCGCGACGTACCTCGCGCCATGCATCCAGCCCGTCTATGAGCTCGTCGCGACCCGGGTCGGCGAGGAGCTGCATCGCCCGACACGCTTGATCGTCGGAGATTCTTTCGATCAGGTGCGTGAAGCTGAGGTGGACTTCGCTTTTTTGTGCGGCCTTCCCTATGTGCGGCTCAAGCGGGAGAACGCGGCGGCAGTCGAAGCCATCGCCGCACCAATCGTCCAGGGCGATCGCTACGACGACCGCCCGGTCTACTTCTCGGACGTGATCGTTCCTGCAAACAGCGCTGCCGCGGCGTTCGGCGACCTGCGGGGTCGATCGTGGGCCTACAACGAGCCGGATTCACACTCCGGCTACCTGATCACGCTGTGGACTTTGGTGGAAATGGATGAAACGCCTGCGTTCTTCGATCGCTGGGAGATGACCCGATTCCACCAGAAGTCGATTCGCCTGGTGGCGGCGGCCCAGGTCGAAGGCTCCGCGGTCGACTCTCAGGTGCTGGACGTCGAGATGCGCGATCATCCCGAGCTCGCAGAGCGAATCCGGGTCATCGGTACTCTCGGGCCCTCGACGATCCAACCCCTGGTCGCCACGGCCGCCGTTCCGTCCGGGCTGCGACAGGAGGTCACCGATATCGTCCTCAGCCTGGGGACGATCGAGAACGACCGCAGAAGCCTCTCCGCAGGAGCGGTCGAGCGCTTCGTCGCCATCGATGACTCGGCTTACGGAGACATCCGGTCGAAGCTGGAAGCGGTGGAAGGGGCTGGGTTCTTGCAAGCGTGAGCAATTGGGCCGCAGTGGCGGCGGCCGACACCGAATTCGCGGATCGAGTGCGGCGCGTTTTCGATGCTCACCGCCATAAGGTGCTGGCCACGCTTCGACGGGATGGCTCCCCACGAGTGAGCGGGATAGAGGTGGAATTCGCGGACGGCGAGGTCCTGATGGGGATGATGGCGGGATCGGTGAAGGCTCAAGACCTCCGGCGCGATCCGCGGCTCGCGCTTCACGCTGCTTCAGAGGACCCGCCCCAGGACGACCCAGGCAGCTGGCTCGGCGATGCCAAGATCGCCGGCCGCGCAGTCGAGGTCACTGCTCCTGCGGACGAGGATGAGCCTGCGCATCGCTTCCAGGTCGACATCACCGAGGTGGTTCTGACACGGGTCGGCCGGCCGGCGGACCATCTGCTGATCGAGTCGTGGCATGAGGGTCGGGGGCTCGAGCGCACAGAGCGTAGGTAGGAGGCTGGGCACTCCCCTCTGAACTAAGGGGCCGCGGCACCCTGAACCTGGACGGAAAGCTCCACATGGTTCTCAGGTTGTGGGTGGGACCGGCGCCGTCAGAGAATGGAACGTGACGAACCACCATTGTGCCTGCTCCCCGCCTGGACCGAGGTAAGGCGTTGGCGGGAAAGCGGAATGTACAGACCAATGGGAATGGCGCGCCTGTCGGGCTGAAAGCCTCGGTCGCCTTGCCCAACGGTCGGACCGCACACCTGGGCCCCAGCGCCGCCGGCATCCAGAGGCTCCTGGACCCGGACCTCTTCGCCGATCCCCAGGTCGCCGCCAACTTCATCAGCAGCGTGCTCGAGGCCTCGACGGAGTACTCGATCATAGGCAAGGACCTCGAGGGCAACATCCAGCTCTGGAACGAGGGCGCGCGCCGCTTGTATGGCTACGAGCCCGAGGAGATCGTGGGCAAGGCCAACTCCTCGATCCTTCACGCCGTCGAGGACGTGGCCGCTGGGCTGCCTCAAACGATGATGGCGACGGCCCTCGAGACGGGCAAGTTCGAGGGCACTGTCCTTCGCAGGCGGAAGAACGGCACCACGTTCACCGCCCGTGTGGTGTTGACGCCGCGCCGCGACAACAAGGGCACCGCGATTGGTTTCCTCCTCATGTCCAAGGACGTGTCAGACGAGATCCGCCTGACCCAGGTGTTGGAGGCGACCCAGGTCTACACCCGCTCCCTGATCGAATCGAACGTCGACGCCATCATGACCACCGACCCGCTGGGGCTCATCACCGATGTGAACCAGCAGATGGAATCTCTCACCGGGCACTCACGCGAGGAGCTGATCGGTTCGCGTTTCAACCGTTACTTCACCGAGCCCAGCAAGGCAGATGAGGCAATTCGCCTGGTGCTCCGTGAGGGTCGCGTCGCCAACTACGAGCTCACCGCCCGCTCGAAGACCGGCCACGAGACGCTCGTCAGCTACAACGCCACGGCCTTCTTCGACGGTGACCGCAAGCTGCAGGGCGTGTTCGCGGCCGCGCGCGACATCACCGAGCAGAAGAAGCTGGAAGAGCAGCTGCGGGAGCAACAGAACTACTTGAGAGGGCTCATCGAGGCCTCGTTCGACGGTCTTGTCATGGTCGACCCACAGGGGCTCATTTCCGACCTCAACGAGCAGATGTGCCGCCTGTCCGGCTACGCGCGCGAAGACTTGATCGGGACGGCGTTCGCGACCTACTTCGTCGAGCCGGAGCGTGCCACCGCCGGCGTCAAGGAGACCTTCGACCAGGGCTCCGTGAAGGACTACGTCCTCACGCTGCTGACACGGACAGGGCAGCAGCTGCAGGTTTCCGTCAACGCCTCGATCTTCCGCGATCATGTGGGCAACGTCCGCGGAATCTTCGCCTCGGCCCGCGACATCACCGACCAGGCGGTGCTGCAGGCCCAGTTCCTGAGCGAGCGAGCATACAACCGTGGCCTGATCGAAGCTTCGTTCGACGGCCTCGTCATGGTCGATCCGATGCTGACGATCACCGACGTGAACGAAAAGATGTGCCAGATGTCCGGATTTGAGCGGACGGAGCTCATCGGCAGCGCTTTCCAGGACTACTTCACCGACGTCAAGCGCGCCGCCGCCGGTGTCCGCGACACCCTGGACAAGGGCGCCCTCACCAACTACGAGCTCACCTTGCGTACCAAGGATGGCCATGAGCAGCTGGTGTCATTCAACGCCGCCACGTTCAACGACCAGGCGGGGAAGGTCCGAGGCATCTTCGCATCCGCCCGCGACATCACAGAACAGGGAAGTCTCCAGAAGCTGCTGGCCGAAGAGCAGGCATACAACCGAGGGCTCTTCGAGGCTTCACGCGACGGCCTGGTGACCGTGAACGAAGACATGCGAATCACCGACGTCAACGAGACGCTGTGCAAGATGGTCGGCCGGACCCGCGCGCAACTGGTCGGCTCGATGTTCCCTGAATACTTCACCGAGCGGGACCGTGCCATCGACGGCGTGCACCTCACGTTCGAGAAGGGCCTGGTCACCAACTACGTCCTGACGATGCAAGCGGCCAACGGGCAGAAGCTGTCGGTCTCGTTCAACGCCGCCGTCTTCCGTGACGCCGGTGGCGTCGTGCGCGGAATCTTCGCCTCCTTCCGCGACGTCACCGACCAGCAGGAGCTCGAGCTTCAGCTCCGCGACACCCAGGTCTATACGCGGTCGCTGATCGAATCGAACGTCGACGGCATCATGACCACCGACCCGCTGGGCGTGATCACCGACGTGAACGAGCAGATGGTGGCGCTGACGGGCCGCACCCGACAGGAGCTGATCGGATCGACGTTCAAGACCTACTTCACCGAGCCCGATCGGGCGGAGGAGGCCATCAGGCTGGTGCTTCGAGAGGGCAAGGTCACCAACTACGAGCTGACGGCCCGCTCCAAGGAAGGGCGCGAAACAGTGGTCAGCTACAACGCGAGTGCGTTCTTCGACCGCGACAACCGCCTCCAGGGTGTATTCGCCGCCGCGCGCACCATCACCGAGCAAAGGAAGCTCGAAGAGCAGCTGCGGGAGCAGCAGGCATACCTCCGAGGATTGATCGAGTCTTCCGGCGACGGACTGATCACGATCGACCCCGACGGCTTCATCTCCGACGTGAACGAGCAGATGTGCCGGATGTCAGGCTACGCACGGGCCGACCTCAACGGAACTCAGTTCGGCGACTACTTCACCGAGCGGGAAGTCGCGCGGGCCGGTGTCCAGCAGACGTTCAAGATGGGCGTGGTCACCGAGTACGCCCTCACGCTGGTCTCGCGCACGCGCCGTCACCTGCAGGTGACGTTCAACGCATCGGTGTTCAAGGACTCGGCCGGCACCGCCCGCGGCATCTTCGCCTCTGTCCGCGACGTCACCGATCGCGTGCGCCTCGAGGAACAGATGCGCGAGCAGCAGAACTACCTGCGGGGCCTGATTGAGTCTTCCGGTGACGGCCTGGTCACTGTCGACCCCGAGGGTTTCATCACCGACCTCAACGAGCAGATGTGCCGGATGATCGGCTACTCCCGACAGGAGCTGATCGGCTCTGTGTTCAAGCGTTACTTCACGCAGGCCGACCAGGCTGAGCTGGGCGTGCGCCGCACACTGGCAGAAGGCGGCGTCACCAACTACGAGCTGGTGCTCGAGTCAAAGGGAGGCCGGAAGGCCAACATCTCCTTCAACGCCTCCGTGTTCCGGGCCCCCGACGGCCATATCGAGGGCATCTTCGCGTCCATGCGCGATATCTCCGAGAAGACTCGCCTGGAAACATTGCTCACGGAGCAGCAAGCCTACAACCGCTCGCTCTTCGAGGCTTCGGCGGACGCGCTGTTCGCAGTCGCTCCCGACGGTGTCATCACCGACGTCAACGAGGAGGCCACACGGCTCAGCGGCTATACGCGCAAGCACCTGATCAGCTCGCGGTTCAATGAATACTTCACCGACCCCGCCCAAGCGGCTGCAGGCGTGGCCAAGACATTCGCTGCGGGTCGTGTCATCGGCTACGAGCTGGTGATCGTCAGCCGCCAGGGCAGGCGCACCACGATCAGCTTGAACGCCGGCGTTTTCACAGATGCGGCCGGCAATGCCTTGGGCATTCTCGCCGGCGCCCGCGAGATCAGCGCCCAGAAACAGCTCGAGCAGCAGCTGCGTGACTCGCAGGTCTACACGCGTTCGCTGTTCGAGTCCAACATCGATGCGCTGGTTTCGACAGATCCGGTGGGCGTGATCACCGATGTCAACCAGCAGATGGAGGCGCTGACTGAGGTGGGGCGCACCGAGCTGATCGGTTCCGACCTCAAGAGCTACTTCACGGAGCCGGCCAGCGCCGAGGAGGGCGTGCGTCAGACGCTTCGCGAAGGCAAGGTAACGGACTTCGAGCTCACAGCCCGGAGCCGGAGCGGCAAGGAAACCGTCGTCGTCTACAACGCCGCCACTCTGTTCGACCCCGACCACAAGCTGCAGGGCATTTTCGCCGCGGTTCGAGAGATCACCGAGCGCAAGGCCTTTGAGCGCCAGCTGCAGGAGACGAACCTCGAGCTGGAGCGTGCAGACCAGGCCAAGGATCGCTTCCTGGCCAGCATGAGCCACGAGCTGCGAACTCCCCTGAACGCGATCATCGGCTTCACGGGCACACTGCTCATGAAGCTGCCTGGCCCGCTCAACCCCGAGCAAGAGGAGCAGCTGCAGACCGTGCAGTCGAGCGGCCGTCACCTGCTGTCGATCATCAACGATCTCCTGGACCTGGCCAAGATCGAGTCCGGGAAGTGGGAGGGTGACTTCCAGTCGCTCGATTGTGCCGAGGTGGCAAGAGAGGTCGCGGCCGGCTTGAGCCCGCTGGCGCGCCACAAGGGTCTCACGGTCAAAGTCATCGCGCCGCAGGAGCCGGTGACAGCCTCCATCGACCGCCGGGCACTGAGCCAGATCTTGATCAACCTCAGCAACAACGCGATCAAGTTCACGGACACCGGTGTGGTCAGTCTCGAGGTCAAGCAGGGGTCGTCGGACGGGCGCGCGACAGTCCGCTTCGACGTGACCGACACGGGCATCGGAATCAAGCAGGAAGATCAGACCAAGCTGTTCAGCGCGTTCGAGCAGCTCAAGAAGTTCGGCACTGCACCTAGAGAAGGGACTGGTCTCGGCCTGTACATCTGCCAGCGCTTGGCCGGACTTCTCGGCGGCAGCATCGAGTTCACGAGTGAGGTCGGCAAAGGCAGCGCGTTCAGCTTCATCGTGCCGAGAGAACACCGTGAGCAATGAGCCGGACCTGATCCTGGTCGTCGAGGACAACAAGGCCAGCAGCGACCTGACTGCTTACCTACTCAGAGCCGCCGGTCACAGGGTGCTCACCTGCAACGATGGCGCTGACGCTATCGCAATCGCGGGGCGTGAGCACCCGAAGGTCATCGTCATGGACCTCCAGCTCGAGCGCATGAGCGGGCTCGATGCGGCGGCGGTGCTGGCCGCCGATCCCGACTTGAGGGCGATTCCACGCGTAGCAGTGACTGCTTACGCGATGGTTGGCGACCGCGATCGCGTGTTGAGGGCTGGATTCACCGGATACATCGCCAAGCCGATCGAGCCGACCACCTTCGCGGCCCAGATCAAGGCGTTCTTCGTGCCGGAGTTACCCCGCGCCGCGGACGCCATCTGATTGGTCACCGTGGTCGTCGTTGATGACAGCGCGCCAGATCAGCGGCTCGCCGAGATCCTTCTGAAGCACGCCGGGCACACGGTCATGGTCAGTGGTGACGGTCAGGCCGGGCTGGACTTGATCAGGAGGGAACATCCAGACCTGATCATCGCGGACCTCATCACGCCGACCATCGACGGCTATGAGCTGGCTCGAGCCGTGCGTGCCGATGCGCACACAGCCACCACGCCCATCATCCTGCAGACCGCGCACTACCTCGAGGCGGAAGTGCGCCGGCTCGCCGCGCAGATCGGCATCCAGGAGGTCATCATCAAGCCCTACGAGCCGCAGGCGTTCCTCGACACCGTCGCCAAAGCTCTGCGTGAGCGGCCCACGCCAGGTGCCGGCCCCGAGGCTGCTGCCGGCACTGAGTATCACATCGAGCACCTGCGCCTGGTGTCGGCCAAGCTTTACGAGAAGGTGAGGGAGCTCGAGGCCACGCGGTTGGAGCTCGACCGGACTGCGACCAAATATCAGCTGCTGTTCAAATCCCACCCTGAGCCCATGTGGGTGTTTGACATCGACACGCTCCGATTCCTGGAAGTCAACGAGGCCGCCATCCGGCGCTACGGTTGGTCGCGGGAGGAGTTCCTGGCCATGTCGGTCAAGGACATCCGCCCGCCGGAGGAACTACCCGCTTTTCTGGCCTCGCTACGGACGGCAAAGGATCTCTGGCAGTCGGGTCCGTGGCTCCATCGGACGAAGGACGGCAGTGTGATCGAGACTCTTATTACGAGTCACGTTCTGACGTTCGGCTCACGCCCCGTCCACTACGTCATGGCCCACGACGTGACTGGGGAACGTAGAGCCAGCGAGCAGCTCCAACAGGCCCAGAGGATGGAGAGTCTCGGCCAGTTGGCCGGCGGCGTGGCGCACGATTTCAACAATCTTTTGGGCGTCATCCTCAACTTCGGATGGTTTGTCAAAGCCAACCTGACAGCAGAGGTCGAACGTGGTGATGGCGAGCGGTGGCGCCCGGTGTTGAAGGACATGGAACGCATCGAGCGTGCCGCTGAAAACGCTGCGCGTCTGACACATCAGCTGCTCGCCTTCGCGCGAGTGGACGTGGCTCAACCTCGACCGATGAACATCAATTCGGTGCTGACCGAACTGGTGCCGCTGTTGCGACGAACCCTCGGCGAGCACATCGAACTGGTGGCCTTGCCCAGGTCGCACCTGATGTCCGTGATGATCGACTCAGGCCAGTTGAGCCAGGTGCTCACCAACCTCGCAGTGAACTCGCGTGACGCCATGCCGAAGGGCGGCAAGCTCACGATCGATGTGGAGAACGTGGACGTAGACGCGGCTTACGCCGCATCGCGGCCCGGCTTGAAGCCCGGACGTTACGTGCGGCTCCGCGTCAGCGACACGGGCGCCGGCATGGACAAGGTGACGGTGGAGCACGCCTTCGAGCCGTTCTTCACGACCAAACCGCGCGGGCAGGGCACCGGCCTCGGCCTCGCGACCGTATACGGCATCGTCAAGCAGGCAGGTGGGCACATCGATGTCGACTCGGAGCCGGGGGAGGGCACCTGTGTGTCGGTGCACCTGCCGGCCACCGATCAGGCTGCGGCAGCCCCGGAAGTGGTTGCGTCCCCTTCGCCTGTTCAAGCGACCGAGACGGTGCTGGTGGTCGAAGACTCTGACGATCTGCGGGAGATCGCCGGCCGGATCCTGAGCAAGAACGGCTACCAGGTCATGGTCGCCGCCAACGGACCAGCCGCGCTGGAGATGGCGCGGACCTTCACCGGCCACATCGATCTCCTTTTGACCGACGTGATCATGCCCCAGATGAACGGCAGTGAGCTTGCCCCGCGCCTGGTCGCGAGCCGGCCAGACCTTCGGGTTCTGTACATGTCTGGGTTCGCGCACACAGCGCTCGGCGCTGTAGGCACGCTTGCGCCCGGCGTGGCTCTCCTCGACAAACCATTCACGGAACCCGCCCTGCTGGCAAGTGTTCGGGAGGCCCTGGTGGGCAAGCCATGAGCAGCCGGGTGCTCATCGTGGACGACAGCGAGGACGACGTCGAGATGCTTCAGAGGTTCCTCGCGAACGAAGACACGGTGATTCGGGGTCTGACGGACTCGAGGCAGACGGAGCGAGTGTTCGATGAGTTTGAGCCTGACCTCGTCCTGCTCGACCTGCGTATGCCGCAGCCTGACGGCCTCGAGATCCTGCGGCGCCTCAGGAAGGCGCGCGAACGGCTTGGCTTCTTGCCCGTGGTGGTCCTGACCGGTGATATCGGGCAGGTCGCCCGCAACACCGCCCTGGACCTCGGCGCCGATGATTTCCTGACCAAGCCCTTAGACGGGCAAGAGGTCGTTCTCCGGGTCAGGAACCTTCTCGCCACCCGGCGGATGCACGTTGACCTGGCGCGCGCATACCGCCACAAGAGCGACTTCCTGGCCAGCATGAGCCATGAGCTGCGTACGCAGCTGAGCTCGATCATCGGGTTCTCAGAACTGCTCATGTTCGACCAGGCCGGCAAGTTCACCGACGCGCAAAGGCACGAGTTCTTGGCCCAGGTCAACTCCAGCGGACGCTACCTGATGAGCTTGACCGACGACATCCTCGACCTGTCCAAAGTCGAGGCGGGCCGGGTGGTTTTGCGCATCGAGAATGCGGTGGTCGCCGACGTGCTGCAGGGCGTCGTCAGCACGATGGAGCCGCTGGCCGCGAAAAAGGCGATCCGCCTCGAGGCTGACGGAGTAGCCGCGGGCCAGGTTCCGGCTGACGTGGGCAAGCTGAACCAGATGCTGCTCAATCTCGTTTCCAACGCGGTCAAGTTCACGCCGGAAGGCGGCCGCGTGACGATCGGCGCGCAGCGCCTCGCCAACGTAGTCGAGATATCTGTCTCCGACACCGGGATTGGCATCGCGGCGTCCGATCGGGAGCACCTCTTCGAAGAGTTTCGCCAGCTCGATTCCGCGACCGACAAGCATGGAACCGGCCTCGGGCTGGCCCTGACCAAGCGCTTCGTCGAGCTCCACGGAGGTCAGATCAGGCTGGAGAGCGAGCTGGGGCAGGGCAGCGTGTTCACCCTCACGCTGCCCCTCACCAGGAGCAATCCAGAGGTCCCAGAGGTTGGCGCGGCAGGGTAGCCGCCGCGCCTCCCACTGAGAGGTAGGTGTCTAGTCGCCGAGCGGCAGTGCCCGAGTGCCTTCGATCTGAACCGCCTTCAGAGCGTTGGGGTTGAGACCCAGCAGCCTCAGGATGGTCGGAGCTATCCGGGTGGTCTCGACCGTCGAGTTGTTCACGAGGTGCTCGACCGGTTCGCCGGATACAACCAGTGGAACGTTGCGGTCTTGTGGGTTGGCGCCGCCGTGCTCGGCGATCTTGCCGTGCCCGCCGGTGTAGACGGTGCCGTACTGGCTGATGCCGAAGAGGTCCGGCACTCGAGCGTCGCCCTTTGCGACATGGAAGTAGGCGCCGGCAGCGGCTCCCGCGTAGATCGTCTTCAGCCCAGAGGCCGTGTATGCCTTGGGGCTGCCGTGGGGGTTGATGGCGGCCGCCTCGACAGGCTGGGCTGCGACGAGCAGACCGGCGATCAAGCCGCCTGCTCCCAGAGCGCTGACGACACGAATTGGCAGTCGGATCACAAGATGCCTCCATTCGCCGCGGCCTTTAGCGGCCGTTCCCCGCCGGCGACATCCGCACCGTAGGCCCGTGTTGTTATGGGACAACCGGCATTCGCTTAAGCGGTCGTTACAGGATTGACCCGCGACGGCGATTGGTACGATTCGGCCAGGCCCTTGATGACACCAGCCAAGAAGCCGGCGCGGCGAACTGCCAAGGCCGCACCTAAACCCAGGGCGGGCGGCCCGAAAGCCACCGATTCGAAGGCCGCCGCTCCAGAAGCCAGCGACCCTGTCGCGCAGGCCGGCCCGGTCTCAGTGCACGTCGACTCCGGCGAAGTCGCCGTCGTGGTCGCCCCGCCGACTCCGGGTGGGATCGACCGGCGGCTTTTCGTCTTCATCAACGGGCTACCCCACTCGACGACCAGCGACCGCTACGTCAGCGTGCTGTCGGACCTGGGCGAGGGCCTCGGGTGGGTGGCGGGAGGAGCGGCGCTCGCAATGCTCGGCGGCCCGAAGGGGCGACGGGCCGGAGTGGCCACAGCCGTCGCATCGCTGACCGCTACCTACATCGTCCAGCAGCGGGTCAAGCCGCTGTTCCGCCGCGTGCGCCCCTTCGTCAATCGCGAGGCCCGCGTGGTCGGGATCAGACCGGCCGACCACTCCTTTCCATCCGGTCACACGGCCTCATCGTTCGCGGCCGCCACCGCCCTCGCGTTCTTCTATCCACGCGCCGCTCCCCTCGCGTACACGGTGGCCCTTGGGGTTGGGGCGTCAAGGGTCCACCTCGGCGTGCACTTTCCCAGCGACGCTGCGGTGGGCGGAGTGATTGGCATCGGCATCGGCACGTTCAGCGCCTGGCTGTTCAAGAAGCGAGGCTGACGCGCGGCCGCTCGGTCTGCTTGGAGGCAAACGCCCGATCTGTGATCCACCGAATCGACATCACTAGGCATAGCCAGCCGGTCGCGATGAGAATGCCCGCGAGGACATCGCTGGGCCAGTGGGTCCCGGCGTAGATCCGGTCCAGCGCCACCGCTGCGACGATCGCCGCCACCAGAGCCCAACCGATCGGTCGCGCCCACCGCGGCAGATACCGGTGGCCGAGGCACAGCATCAGGAGAGCAGCGCTGATCGTGATGAAGATGAGGTGCCCGCTCGGGAAGCTGGTGGAGCCAGGATGCTCGGTCACACGAAGGATCTGGCCGACTGTCGGTCGCGGTCTGTTGACCAGGTTGACGATGACTTCGTACCAGAGGCCGCCGGCGAGGCCGGCGAGCGCCAGGATCCAGGCGCGACGATTGAACAAGAGCACAAGGATCACGACGACTGCCTGCATAGGAATTCCGCCGGGTCCGCCGAGCCACGTAAAGAAGGGGAACGTCAGCGTGAGGGGGCCCAGGTTCGTCCCCTGGATATCGCGTTCCACGGTGGCGTCGATCTGCAGGTACGGGTTCATCACCACGATGGCCGTGATGACTCCAACCGCGGCTGCTGCCGCGATGGCCACCGCCAACAGGGGACGCCGGATCACGAAGCCGCCCGGGCGCGGCCCCTAAACCATCTGAAGGTCGGCGACGGTAGCCAGCGCTCCGGGAGCCAGAGCACGAACGCCGACCAGCCGATGCCGAGAAGTACGCCTCCGATCACATCGCTCGGCCAGTGGGCACCCGCCCAGACCCGAGCGATACAAGTGAGCACGATCACGACCGCTGCGAGTACCCACAGGATTGGACGGACCCGCGGAGCGAACCTCGGCGCCAGGGAGAAGGCGAGCATGAAGGTGAGCCAGGTGAAGAAGACTGCGTGCCCGCTGGGGAAGCTGAAACCCGTGGTCGGGTTGAGGATGTGGACGAGGTCAGCCGGCGGGCGCTGCCGCGAGATCACCAGCTTGATGATGTTGTCGAGCCCGCTCGAGACGCTGCCGATCAACAACAGCCAGCCGGCGCGGCGTTCGAAGATGAAGAGCGCGACCACCGCGACGGCGCCGATCAGGACCTGCCAGATTCCGGCGCTCAAGTTGATCCACTCCATCGGGTAGACGAGCGGGCCCCAGTTGAACGACTGGATGAAGGTCGCGATCGGGACGTCGAACGGCAGCACATCGTTCTTCACGACCAGGAACGTGTCGATCGCGAACAGGATGAAGACGATGAGGGCGGTGGGACCGAGCCAGCGCCTGGCGGTCGCCCCGGGTCGCCCGGCGAGAATCTCCGCCGCGGCCTGCTTCGGTTCAGCCAGCGGCGCCGTGCTCTCTTTGGGTTGCGCGCTCATTTGGGCAGAATCACTTTCAACGCGCTCAACTCGGCGGTGATGGTGGCCGGAGTTCGGCCGAGGTGCGCGTTGTCGGCATAAATCCGCACCTTCGGCTTCGTGGTCACCTCGAGCTTCCGGAACTTGAACACCTGGCCCTTGCCGCCCTCGCCATGCTTGGACAGGACGACTCGGGCGAGGACTCGCTTGACGATGTCCGTGCGCGAGCCGCCCGCGTGCACCGATAGCTCCAGGTAGGGATCCACGGGCGTCTTGTCGCTGACCGGCATCTGCGAGCCGATCGACGTCGTGTTCGTGAAGACGAGCGACATCGCGCTGCCGCTCCCCCTGATGTCGCCAGTCAGCTCATAGGTAAACGGCCGCGCCTCGGCAATGTGCTTCATATCCTCGGCAAAGGCACCGAAGGCGCGGTCCTTGGCTGACTCGCCCGCGGCGATGGTCTCGCCGAACAGCCCGATGGCGGCGGCTTCCAGAAATATCTTTCCGTTCAGCCTGCCTAGTGTGATCGGATGGGGCTTGCCGTTCTTGATCACACGGATGGCCGCGTCGACCGTCGTGGGCAGGTGCAGCGACTTCGCGAAGTTGTTGAACGTGCCCATCGATAGGATGCCGAGCGGGTGACTGGTGTCGGCGAGCCTGCGGACGACCCAGCCGATGGTGCCATCCCCGCCCGCCACCATGATTGTGGCCGTCGGGGAGACCAGCTTCTCCAGGTCCATCTTGGGATCGAACTCGACGATCAGGCTGGTGGCGAACGCTTTGCGCAGCTTCGCCTCGACCTCGGGAGTCATGGAGCCCGCCTTTGAGCTCACGATCAACAAGCTGCCCGCTCCGTTGGCGCTGTTCGCGCGGTTGGCACTGCCCGCGCGCTTGGCCTTGCTCTTGGCGGGGAGAGCGGCTGCGGTCATGCTGCTTGAACTCCTTCATCCCCGACGATACCCAGCGTCGCGCGCTGCATTTGCTCTTGCGTGTTGACTCCGCGACCGGCGGCAGCCTTGCTCCAGGTCCCGTCCTCGGCCAGCTCCCATGCCAGGGTGTCATCGGCCAGCTCGAGCTCAAGGAACCGCTCGATCTCCATTTTGAGATCCGGGTCGGCGATCGGCACCACGGCCTCAACCCTTCGGTCGAGGTTGCGAGGCATCAAGTCAGACGAACCGATGAGGACGTGGCGGCCGGGGCCGCTTCCGAAGCCAAAGATCCGTGAGTGCTCTAGATGACGGCCGATCAGGGAACGGACGCGGATTCCTTCAGACAGCCCGGGCACACCCGGCTTGAGGCAGCAGATGCCGCGCACGATCAGGTCGACCCGGACGCCGGCCTGCGACGCTCGGTACAGCGCGTCGATCACTTCTGGATCGACAAGGTTGTTGACTTTGATCACGATTCGCCCTTCCGGCTTCAAAGCCTCGTGCTGGATCAACTTGAGCATCCCGGCTCGAAGCGTCGTAGGAGCGACGAGGAGCTTGCGGTATTTGCTCTGGCGGCTGTAGCCAGTGAGGTAGTTGAAGAGCTCGGCGATGTCTGCAGTCACGTCTGGATCACCTGTGAAGAGCGCCACGTCCTCGAACATGCCGGCGGTCGCCGCGTTGTAGTTGCCGGTCCCGATGTGCGCATAGCGCCGCACGCCGTCGGCCTCTTGCCGCACGACCAGCATGAGCTTGGCATGTGTCTTGAGGCCGACCAGGCCGTACACGACGTGGACGCCGGCGGACTCGAGGGCTTTGGCCCACTCGATGTTGGCCTGCTCGTCGCCGCGCGCCTTGAGCTCCACAAGCGCTACGACCTGCTTGCCGGCCTGGGCTGCGCTCTTGAGCGCACGAGCCATCGGGCTCTCGGGACCGGAGGTCCGGTACATCGCAACCTTGATCGCGAGGACGTCCTTGTCGCGGGCTGCCTGCTCCACGAAGGCCTCGACCGAGGTCTCGAACGAGTCGTATGGGTGATGGACGAGAAGGTCCCGGTCGCGGATCACGCCGAGGAAGTCGACCGGATCGCCGCCGTCTGGTCGAAGCCGGGGCTGCGTCGCGGGGATCCACGCTCTCGAAGTCGCCGATTTGTTGCCGGGCACCTGGATCGAAAGAAGGCCCGTCAGGTCCAGCATCCCCGTCACCGAGTACACGTCCTCCGAGCCAAGCTCCAGCTCGCGGAGCAGTAGGAAGAGAACGTCCGGGGACATATCGGGGCCAACCTCGAGTCGCACCGCCCGGCCCTTCCGACGCTTGCGTACGAGCTCGGCCTGGACCGCTGCCATCAGGTCCTCGGCCTCGTCGTCATCGAGGTCTAGGTCCGCGTCGCGGGTCACCCGGAAATAGTGATGGCTGGCGATTTCCATCCCCGGGAACAGAGCCGGAAGGTGGAGGGCGATCACCTGCTCGACGGACACGAATCGCTCGCCATCGGGCAGCCCGACGAAACGTGGCAGCAGCGGCGGAACCTTGACCCGCGCGAATCGCTCCTTGTGTCGCATCGGGTCGCGGACCATCACTGCGAGGTTGAGCGAGAGGTTGGAGATGTACGGAAATGGGTGTGCCGGATCGACCGCCAGCGGCGTGAGCACCGGGAATATGCGCTCCTGAAACACCTCCGCCAGCAGGCCAAGGTCAGCCTTGGACAGTGCGTCGGCGTTGACCAACTTGAAGCCGGCGTCGGCGAGGGCGGGTACGATGTCGCCGCTGAAAGCTGCCGACTGGCGCTCCATCAGCTCGCGCACGCGTTCCCCAATCCGGTCCAGCTGCTCTTCGGGCGTCATTCCGTCCGGGGAGGTCAGGCTCACGGTCGCCGTCACCTGCTCGTGAAGGCCCGCCACCCGCACCTGAAAGAAGTCGTCGAGGCTGTCGCTGACGATCGCAAGGAAGCGGATCCTTTCCGCCAGGGGGCGCGCACAGTCTTCGGCCATCGACAGCACGCGGCTGTCGAAGTCCAGCCGCGAGAGCTCCCGGTTGAAGAACCTGTCCTTGGGCAGGGCATCGATCTGTGGAGACGATCGGTGCACCGACCTCACCGCCATCGGGCTAGTTCCTATCCGCCGGAATCGGATTGGCGGCGACGACCACGCTCAAGCTGAGCTGCCCATCAGCCGGATCCACCGCGCGCAAGCGAAAGAGTGCAGGCCCAACGCCACGAATCCCAGCGCCACGATGCCCAACAGGACGCGTCCGTAAGGCTGGCCGAGCAGAAACTGGAATGCGCCGCCGAAGCCCTGGGCTTGCGCCGGGTCGTTATGGATGCCGGCCTGGACGACAAACCAGCCGATGACAAGGAAGGTGACACCGCGGGCGAACATCCCGAAACGGCCGAACCGGATCACCCAGGTCCTTTCGGCCTGGCTCATCTCCGCGCCCTTCAGATCCTCTTTGAAGGTGGCCCGATAGGCTTCGAGGAACTGCCCGAGTCCGACGCCGATGGCAACCAGGCCGATGAGAATCGTCAGCCAGCCGCCCGCCGGGTGCGTGAGCACCGAAGCGATCGTCTTCTGCGTGCTGTCGCCGGAAGGCGCGCCTGAGCCGGCGAGGAGCTGGAGAGCCAGAATCACGATGGCCGCGTACGACAGGGCGCTGGTGATGAAGCCGAGCCTCGCCGCGTACCCACCGGTATCGCGACCGCGGTGCAGGGGGTCGTAGATCGCTCGGATGAAGCCCCACAGCGAATAGGCTGCGAGGCCGATGGCGGCGACTATCAATACGAGCTTCCCGAAGGGGTTACCGGTCAAAAACACGAGGCTTCCAGATAGATCTGTGGCCTGGCCCGGGCCCACGCTGACGGCGATCCCCAAGGCCAGCAGTCCCATTACGGCATAGAGGGCACCGCGAACGGCATAGCCCAGGCGCTCGAGAAGCTCGAGCAGCGGGTTGGTGGCGGCGCGCTTGACAGCATTGGTGCCGGCGTGGAACGTGGCCATTTCAGGCCGCCGCCTGCAGACTCTTCTTCAATGCCCGCACGTCGAGGTGGGGGTTGGGATAGGTCAACTTCATTTCCTCCATCGTCTCGATGAGAATCTGCGAGACAGCCCAGTTCCGGTACCACTTGCGGTTGGCGGGAACGACATACCACGGCGCCACTGTGGTTGAACAACGCCCAATGGCTGCTGAATACGCTTTCTGGTATTCGTCCCAGTAGCGCCGCTCACGGATGTCGCGTCCGCTGAACTTCCATTGTTTGTCCGCTTCTTTCAAGCGGGCCAGGAGCCGGTCTCGCTGCTCGTCGGCCGAAATGTGCAGGAACAACTTGACGAGCACAGTGCCGTGCTTGACGATGCCCGCCTCGAAGCGGTTGATGATGGCGTAGCGGGCTTCGACTACTCTCGGCGGCGCCAGCTCTCGGACCCTGGCGATCAACACGTCTTCGTAATGAGATCGGTTGAAGATGACGATCTCACCAGGCCGGGGTAGCTCGCGCCCGACACGCCAGAGGAAGTCATGCCGGCGCTCGCTGGGGGTCGGCGCTTTGAAAGAGACGATCCTCACGCCTTGAGGGTTGAGGCCTCGAAGCGCATACCTTATCGTCCCGTCCTTGCCGCTCGTGTCCATGCCCTGCAGCACGATCAGGACCGAGCGCTTGCCCTCTGCGTGAAGGCACTCCTGAAGCGACATGATGTGCTCTTCGTCGGCCAGGGTCCGTTCGTCGACCTGGTGCCGCAGGACACCATTGGTCTCCGACGGGTCGATGGCGGCCAGGTTGACGCGGCCTCGACGCGCCCGCGCACTCAAGACGGAACGGACCGACCTGCCATTCGCGATCCCATCTGTGTCAGGCATACGGTCATTGAGGATGGGCGGAACGTGGTAACAATCGCAGTAACACATGCTGGACGAGGCGTTTGCCAGAGCTCTCGAGGGTTGGTTTCTCACGAGCGCCGAACGCGGAAACGAGCTCACCGGCCTGGACCGCCGCCATCCAGGCGGGTTGGCCTGGAGCACAGGGAACGAGGTCGAAACGCTCGTGCATGGAGCCAGTTATTTCCGTCGCTTGCTAGCAGCGATTCGCGAGCTGGGCCCCGGCGATCACCTGTATTTCACGGACTGGCGAGGCGACCCGGACCAACTCCTGAGCGACGATCCAGACTCTGAGGTGGGGACCGTCCTGGCCGCGGCCGCGGGCCGCGGCGTGATCGTCAAGGGATTGCTCTGGCGGTCTCACATGGACCGGCTCGGTTTCAGCGCCAAGGAGAACCGCCACCTCGGTGTCCAGGTGAATTCAGCCGGGGGCGAGGTCCTTCTCGACCAGCGCGTGCGCCTCGGCGGCTCCCACCATCAGAAGCTCATCGTGATCCGCCACCTGGAAAAGAGCGATCGAGATGTTGCTTTCGTGGGCGGCATCGACCTTTGCCACAGCCGGCGCGACGACGCCGACCATCGAGGCGACCAGCAGCGGCAGGCCATGGCGCCGGTGTATGGCGAAAGACCTCCCTGGCATGACGCTCAGGTCGCGATCCAGGGGCCGGCCGTCGGGGACCTGGAATTCTGCTTCCGCGAACGTTGGGACGATCGGAGCCCGCTCAGCCGCGATCCCTTGGGGATCGCTCACGACCTGCTGCGCCACACGGATCGCAAGTCGAGCACCCTCCCGCCGATGCCCGCCGATCCCTCGGCCCGTGGAACGCACGCCGTCCAGGTGCTCCGCACCTACGCGCTCCGCCGGGGTGGCTATCCGTTCGCTCCCCACGGCGAGCGCAGCGTTGCTCGCGGATTTCGGAAAGCAATCCGAAGGGCACGCCGGCTCATCTACCTCGAAGACCAGTTTCTCTGGTCGACCGACGTGGCGAGGACGTTTGCCGATGCGCTGGTGGCGAATCCCTCGCTGCACCTGATCGCGGTCGTGCCGAGATTCTTCGACCAGGCCGGAGTCCTCACCCTGCGGCCGAACCAGGTTGGGCGGGAGCAGGCAGTCCAGGTGCTGCTCGAGGCGGCACCCGATCGTGTCGCCATCTACGACATCGAAAACCTCGCCGGCGTTCCGGTTTACGTTCACGCCAAGATCAGCGTGATCGACGACGTCTGGGCGTCGGTCGGATCGGACAATTTCAATCGGAGGTCGTGGAGTCACGACTCCGAGATCGCGTGTGCCGTGCTTGACGACGAGCGCGATGCCCGAGCGCCGGTCGATCGGGCCGGCCTCGGCGACGGCGCTCGCAAGTTCGCGCGCGACCTGCGGCTGCAGCTTTGGCGGGAGCATCTCGGCCGCGCGGAAGGTGACGACCGAGATTTGCTGGAACCTGATGAAGCGGTGGCCAGGTTCCGCGAGACGGCCGAAGCGCTCGAACGGTGGCATCGGGGCGGTGCGCGTGATGAGCGGCCGCCGGGGCGCGTGAGGCCGCATCCACGGATCCAGCCGTCGCGGACGACCAGGCTGTGGGCCGAGCCTTTCTATCGACTGATCTACGACCCAGACGGGCGTTCGGCGGATATGCGCCGGCAGGGCGATTGGTAGGGCGAGGGCGATTCCGAGGGGCCCGGGCTAGATCCCGGTGCCGGGGCGGTTGCTGATTTTGTTATGTCCGATGAGCGATCGTGGCCGCCAGAGGTGAATGACTAAATGGCAATTCAGCAACCCGCTTCCGCTCCCGCTCCCGCTGCCGCTTCGGCTCCGCTCGAGCGAGCCTCCGTAACCGAGCCTGGCAGCTACAACTTTCGCGCGGCCGCCGTGGTCGGCTTCGTAGTCGGCGTCGTCGACGTACTCATCGCAGCTCGCTTCTTGGGCAAGCTGCTGGGCGCTTCGTCGCAATCGGCCTTCGTCCACTTCATCTACCAGCTGAGCTCAGTGATGGTGGCCCCGTTCACCGGCATCTTCGGTGACACCGGAAACAAGACCAACACATTCGAGACCGCATCGCTGGTGGCGATCGTCGTCTACGCCGTGATCGGTTGGGGGCTCGTGGTCCTGATCAGAATCGTTACTGCGCCGCACGGCACCAAGCCGGCGTCGTCTTGATCGATCTCACGTCCTCCCGTTCAACTCATCGCCGCAAGGCGGCCACAGAGGTTTAAGGACACATGGGATTTATTGTTTGGCTCATCGTCGGTGCCATCGCCGGGTTCCTGGCCAGCAAAGTGCTGACCGGCAAGGGCATGGGCCTGATTTGGGACATCGTCGTCGGCATCCTGGGCGCGTTTCTGGGCGGCTGGCTCGCCGGCCTGGTTGGTCTCTCAGTCGAAAACATCATCATGGAAATCATCGTCGCCTTCGTGGGCGCGGTCATCCTTCTGGTCGTCTTCAGAGCCTTGACCCACCGCGGTGCAATTCACGCCTAGAAACCACGTTCGTCAGGCCTCGCTGGACTACCCCCCGCGAGGCCTTCACCTGCCGCTCAACCTGGAGTCGAGGCTGGGACGGCTGCGCCATCGCCGCCGCCTCAGCCTGCTCAAGCAAGTCCTGGCGGTGGTCGGCCCGCTGCTGCTCGGAATCGCGATCGTTCTTCTGCTCGCCGGTTTTGGGGTCATCGCCGCTACGCGCTGAGACCAATGCGCTGAGGTAACCGGCGACCATATATGGTGCCGTGGTGAATCCGGGCGTGGCTCCCGTCGGCTACGGCATCGATTTCGGAACTAGCAACAGCGCCATCTCCATCGCCTATCCCGACCGCGTCGAGGTGCTGGCGCTGGGGCGATCGCGCTCGGCGATGACGCTGCCATCGTTCGTGTACCTGCATCGCGCCGGGCGTCGCGCCGCGGGCGATGAGGCGGTGAAGACGTTTCTCAAATCAGGGCACGAAAAGACCGACTGCTGGAATTGCCCTCTTGCGCCCTACGGATGGGATACGGAGTGCCGGCAGTACCGCAAGGGCGGGGGCTGCAACGATGCCCGGCTTCTGTCCGGCGTGAAGCATGACCTCGCGAAGGTCGGCTTCGCGGGCACCAACTCCTGGGCGACGGACTTCCCGGTGGGCTCGCTGGTCGCCGTCGTGCTGAAACGATTGAAGGCCGAAGCCGACGCAGCCGCAATCGGCGGAGGCCGGCGTGTTGTGCTTGGACATCCCGTCGTCTTCGCGGGTGCCGATCCCGACCATCGGGCGGCGTCCGACGCAGAGGCTTTCAAGCGCCTCGAGCAGGCGGCTGTCGAGGCCGGATTCGAAGAGGTCGCCTTCCTGCCCGAGCCGACAGCAGCCGTCATCGGCGAGCCGACCCACCGTGGCGTCGAGATCGCCGTGGACTTTGGTGGCGGCACGTTCGACGTCGCCGTGATGGACTCACGGGATGGCGATCCGCGAATCGCCGGGCTGGCGGGTGTGGCGGTCGGCGGCGAGGCGCTGGACGGGGTCCTCTTCGAGACCAGCGTCGGACCGGCGCTCGGCCTGGAGGTGCTGCCCAACTGGCTCTTCAACGAGCTTCGCACCGCGAGCTCCGTGAGGCTTCTCATGGCCGACCCGGGTATCCCGGCCATATTGACGCGAATCGGTGGCAAGCAGGCCGAGGTGGTCCACGCGTTGCTGTATGAGGGATATGCCTACGACTTCTACAAGGCCATCGAGGCGGCGAAGATCGAGCTCTCCAGCTCCGAGGTCACGGAATTGCGGTTCTCACCGTTGGGCCTGCAGGTGATGCTGCGCCGCTCTGCGTTCGAGTCGATGATTCGACCCGAGCTCGACCTCGTCCGCGAGGCTATCGGGCGAGCGCTCGACGAAGCGCGAGTAACGGCGCGAGAGGTCGACCGCGTCCTGCTTACAGGCGGTTCCGCGTACATCCCCGCCTTCCGCGGCGACCTTGCCCAGACCTTCGGCGAAGATCGCCTGGAGCAACGGGATGCGTTCACCGCGGTGGTGCACGGTCTGGGCGTACGGGCCCAGCAGCTCTGGGGACTCTGACCATCCGCCCCAAATGTGGAACTGCCGATGGGCAGAATGTGTTCTGTTCGCATTGGCCTCCAACGCTTGTCTGTCGTTGGTAGGAGTTCGCCACAGCCGGTATTGGAAATGCGGGAGACGGGAATGACGAAGACAAAGAGCACGAAATCCATTCATGACTGGCAATTTCCGGGCGAGTCCGACCAGTATCGCGAGGCGCGCAACGCGCTCCTCGAAGCAGAGGTCGGGCTGAGGCGCCAGATCGAATCGGTGGCGGCCCAGCGGCGCAAGTTGCCGCTCGGCGGCGTCGTGCCGACCGACTATGTCTTCGAGGAGTGGGACGAGCGCGCGAATGCGGCTCGACCGGTCCAGTTCTCGGAGCTGTTCAAGGATGGCAAAGACACGTTGTTCGTCTACAGCCACATGTTCATCCCCGGCCAACGGGGTCTCCCGCTCGAGGAAGGTTGCCCTTCATGCACCTCGATCATCGACGGGATGGATGGGTCGGCGCCGCACATATCGCAGCGGATCAATTTTGTAGTCGTGGCGAAGGTGCCGATAGAACAATTCCGCGCGCATGCGAAATGGCGAGGCTGGCGCCACGTGCGCTTGCTCTCGTCCGCCAAGAACACCTACAACCGCGACTATCGCGCGGAGGCCCCGTCAGGCGAGCAGCTTCCGATGGCGACCGTTTTCGCGCGGCGCGACGGAAAGATCCATCACACGTGGAGCAGCGAGCTCTTCCTGGTCCCCAACGATCCCGGGCTGGACATGCGCCACGTCGACTTCATGTGGCCGGTCTGGACCGTGCTCGACCGCACGCCAGAGGGCCGGGGTAAGGATTGGGGTCCGGAGCTCGAGTACCCCGCGAAGGCGACTTAGCGGCGGGCAGCGGCGGGCCCGTGGATCGGCGTCAGCGTGGCCTGGAGCTGGTCGCGTAGGCCTTCGAACTTAGGCGGCAGCACGAGGCGCTCGCCCAGATGGGCCTGATCCTCGTCGACCGCAAAGCCCGGCCCCATAGTGGCGATCTCGAACAGCACCCCACTGGGCTCGCGAAAGTAGACGGACTTGAACCAGTAGCGGTCGATGACCGGCGTCGGCTGGGCGCCGGCCCTGATGACACGATCGCGCCAGGCCACCTGCTGGTCGTCAAGCGAGGCCCAGGCAACGTGATGCACAGTGCCGGCTCCGGGCACGCCGTGCTCCGCTGGGGCAACGTCGTACACGTAGTGGCTGCCCCGGCTGTCGCCGCGAGCCTCCCACGATGTGTCGCCGGCTCGCGCGAACCCCAGCGCGCCCTCGAGCAGCTCGCGGCTCGCTTCTGGGCTGGAGGTGTATGAGCGCACCTCTTCGAATCCCTGGATCGCGTGCTCGGTCGGTATCTCGGGATGCGACGCCGTTAGCGGGGCGTCAGCCGTCTCCACGACGCGGAGCTCCAACCCAAGACCCTCGGGGTCGGAGAACACATGCGATCCCTTCGACCGCAGCCCATTGCCGAGGCGCCGCTCCCAGAAGTCGAGCGCCTGCTCGGAGGCGACCCGGAGGACGATGCGGTGGATCATGCCCCGCCCGGCTCGGCCGGGACGGGCCCCTGGATACTCGAAGAACGTCAGGTCCAAGCCCGGACTGCCCTGATCGTCGCCGTAGAACAGGTGGTAAACGGTGGGGTCGTCCTGGTTGACGGTCTTCTTGACCATGCGCAATCCCAACGTGCCGGCGTAGAAGTCGACGTTCGCCTGGGCGTCGCCCGTGATCGAGCTGACGTGGTGGATGCCTTCCAGTTTCATTTGCGTTGCCTCCAAGGGGATTACCCAGTTTTGTGTCCATTTCTTCCCACCAGGGCGCTCGCCCACACCAGGCCGCCTCGCGGTTCATGCGACCCCCCTTGTTCGCAGGGGGCGACCGGCGAACCTGAGTGATAGCCTGCCGAAGCGATCTAGCCGCCGGTCACGAAATCTCAATGAGCAGCCAACCGGTCGTCGCGAGCGACCAGCGACAGCGGGAAGTCCGAGCGCGTGCTCTGGACGAAAACTTCGACGCCCAGCGGCGCCAGATCGGCGAGCGCGTGGCGGTCATGTTCCGCTGGATCTTCCTGGCCGTGCTCACTGCGCTGGTGAACCTGACTCCACTCACCAGCGTCCAGACCAAGGCCACGGTCGACATAGCGCTCGCCTGGTGGGCCCTTATGAACGTGGTCGTAACCATCCTGCTGTTGAAGGGTTACCGGCCGGGCAAGCAGTTCAGCCTGAGCACGATGACGCTGGACATCTTCTTCGCCGCCGGATTGGTCTATCTGTCCAACGGCTTCAACAGCCCTTACTTCCTCGCCCTGTTCCTCTCGGTGATCACCAACGCGGTGCGGTTCGGGGCGACCGCCAGCGTCGTCTCCGCCATCTTCATCGCGTTCATCTACCTGTTCGTGGGCGGCAGTTTCACGCCGACGACGCTGTCAACTGATCCGAACGCCCGCATCAGCGCGTTGGGCATCGTCTTCCTGTTCCTCATAGTGGCGTTGGCGACCGGTTACATGACGCGCGAGCTCGAGCGCGAGCGGCGGCAGGCGGTTCAACGTGCGGCACAGGCTGACCTGCTGCGCGAGCTCAGCGCGAGCATCAGCAGCGAGACCGACATCAAGGATGTTTTCAGCGCCATGGTGGGCAACGCTCTCGAGATGACGGGTGCGGTCCTGGGCAGCATGGTGCTCGCGTCGCCTGACGGTTTCTCGGTCGTGGCCACCGCAAAGGTGGCGCAGGGCCCAGACGGCCCGCCGGACCTGCTTGACGACTCGCAGCTGGCCCAGGTCGCCCGCTCGGGCGAGGCCGCATTCTCCGCGGATCGAGCCACGATGGTGGTGCCGATGGCGTCAGGCGGGGGAGTGACCTCGCTTCTCACCTTGAAGCGCCCCAGCCGCGTGTTCACCAACCAGGACCTCTTCGCAGTTTCCGCCTTGTCCGGAAGCTCGGCCGTCGCGCTTGCGAACGCGCTTCGTTACCACGCCAGCACGCAGGAAGCGACCACCGATAGCTTGACCGGCCTCTACAACATCCGCGAGCTGCACAAGCGGCTCGAGGCTGCATTTGCGCGCGCGGACCGATCGACCGCCTCCATCTCGCTCCTGCTCATCGACTTCGACTATTTCAAGTCTGTCAACGACGAGCTCGGCCATCAGCACGGGGACCTCGTTCTGCAACTGGGCGCGAGAATCGCGCGGGGTGCCGCACGTGCGCAGGACTCGGTGGCGCGCTACGGAGGGGACGAGCTGGCGATCCTGGCCGCCGACACCTCGGCCGTCGGCGCTCAACGGCTCGCGTACCGCATCGTCGATGCGGTGCATGCAGCCGCGGTGGCCACCACCGCGGGCAAGTCATTGACTTTCAGCGTCGGGGTTGCCACTTACCCCGAAGATGCGCTGACGGCGCAGGAGCTCATCGCCGCCGCCGACCAGGCGTTGTACCTCGCCAAGCGCGAGGGCAAGGACCGCGCGTGCACTTTCCCCCAGCTCGTGACGGAGCTCGAATTGGCCAATGGAAATCTCACCGCCATGCTTGCCGATGCCGGTCCACAGGTGGTCGTCGCCGCCGCCCACGCCGTCGACCACCGCAACCCGATCGCGCAGGGCCATTCCAGTCGCGTGACCTCCATTGCCGAGGCCGTCGGCTTACGCATGGGCCTGCCGCCCAGCAAGCTCGAGCAGCTCCGCATGGCTGCATTCCTCCACGACGTCGGGCACATGACGCTCGGTGTCGATGCCAACAGTTTCGAGGGAGCGGGCCACGCGGAAGAGGGCGAGCGAATCGTGGCGGGTGCCAAGTTCTCTCCCGAGATCGCCTCCGCGGTGCGCCATCACCACGAGCGGTGGGACGGGCAGGGCAAGCCGGACGGGATGGCGGGCGAGGACATCCCGCTGGCTGCCCGCATTCTTGCCGTCGCCGAAGGCTATGAGGCCATGACCGCCGGTCGGGGATGTGAACGGCTTTCCGTGACCGGCGCCCTCGAGCGCCTCAAAGCGGGGTCTGGGTCCGAGTTCGACCCCGCCATCCTCGAGGCCTTGACCAAAGCCGCCGGCGACGGGAGCCTCGAATCCATCTTGCCGGCCGTCGCCTTGCCCGCGGTCGCCGCACCCGTACCTGCCTAGCGTTATCGTTTCTCGATCGACGAATCCCAGCTGATAGTCGTGGGCGCCGGCCCGGCCGGGCTGGCCGCGGCGGCCGAGGCTCGCCGGAACGGGCTTACGGCCCAGATCGTGGACGCAGCCGAAGCTGTGGGCGCCAGCTGGCGCGGTCATTACGACCGCCTCCGCCTGCACACGACGCGCGGCCTCTCAGCCTTGCCCGGCGTCCCGATCCCGGCGCGTCTCGGGCGCTGGGTCGCCCGTGACGACTTCATCGCCTACCTCGAGCATTACGCTCGCAAGGTCGGTGTGCCGATCCGATTAGCCGTGCGGGTCGAGCGCATCGATGCGGCGCCGGACGGCTGGCGCCTCACCACCAGCGGAGGCCAGCTCGAGGCCCCCCAGGTTGTCGTTGCGACCGGCCACAACCACACCCCGCGGCTGCCCGACTGGCCAGGCAGGGCCGGCTTTACCGGCGAGCTCACGCACTCATCGAGCTATCGCAACCCGGCGCCGTTCCGCGGCCGTGACGTCCTGGTCGTCGGCGCCGGGAACTCGGGTGCGGAGATCGCGACCGACCTCGCCGAGGGCGGCGCCGGCAAAGTCTGGATCTCGATTCGCACGGCGCCGAACATCGTCAAGAGGGACGGGCCAGGTGGAATCGCCCCGCAGCAGCTCGGGATCTTGATGCGCCCGCTGCCGGCCAGGATCGTCGACCCGATCAGCCTGCTCGTGCAGAAGCTCGTGATCGGCGACCTCTCGCGATATGGAATCGCCGCGCCCGCGACCGGCGCGGCCACGCGCGTAGCCGATGGACACATCCCGCTCATCGACGTCGGTTTCCTGGCCCAGCTCAAGGCTGGGCTCATCAAGGTCGTGCCAGGAGTTACCGGCTTCGAAGGCAGCGAGGTGATCTGCGGTGAGCGCCGCGTGAAAGCGGACGCCGTCATCGCCGCGACCGGCTATAGCCCGGGCCTGGAGTCGATGGTCGGACACCTGGGAGTGCTCGATGCGAATGGACGTCCAAGATTGCACGCGCCTAAGTCTTCCCCGCAAGCCGCCGGTCTGTTCTTTATCGGTTACTCGAACCCGATCAGCGGCAACCTGCGCGAGATCGCCCATGATGCGCGTGCGCTGGCGCCCGTCCTGGCGATAGGAGCAGCTCGAACCCACGATTCGGTCCCAGTGTCCTGAGGCAGGTCCGGGATCAGCCTGCGTAGACGCCGCCGTCGGAGCCGACCTGCACCTTGATCGATGGCAGTGGAGTCGGCGCCGGGCCGGCTACCACCGCCGCCCCGTTCGCTGGATCGAACTGCGCCCCGTGGCATGGGCAAACCAGGAGGCGCGGGCCCGAGTCATACGTCACCTGGCAGCCGGCATGTGTGCACAGGGCGTCGAAAGCCACTACGCTGCCGCCCGGCAATGAGAGGGCGACCGCCGGGTCGCCGCTGGTCGGATCCTGGAAGGTCAGGCTGCCTTGGGATTGGAGATCCGCGAGCGCTCCAATCCTCGTGCCAGTGGGCAATGCGACCGGAGTTGGAGCTCCAGAGGGACTTGCGTTGGGGGTCGCCGCGATCGACCCGCGCGTGCGAGGCAGGAGGGCCAGGACCCACACCAGAGCTACGCCCGCGCCGCCAATCTGGATCAGCAGGCGCCGCCGAGCGAGATCGGTGACGGCCGCAGTCTTGACCGCGCTTGCCGGCCGATCTTTGAAGAACAATGGTCGCGCGCTGAGCACTCCTTGGTCGCCGATCAGCGCGAGAGTTATCCACGCCACCGTATAGATGCTGTCGGAGCCGAGGAAGTATGGCTGGACCGTCCAGCTAGCGGTCAAGAAAAAGACGAATGAGACCAAAGCTCCCGAGGCCGCGGCCCAGCGGGTTGCCAGCCCAAGGATGACGAGGGCGCCGATCACAAGCTCGGTGACGATGACGCCGATTCCGACCAATTGGGGCGCAGGCAGTGCGAGCCAGTCGAGCAGAAAGCCGATCGGGGAATGGGTCGCGAAGCTCTGCAGCTGGGTGCCTAGATAGGTCGTGGATCCAGGCTGTAGAAAGCCCGGGTCGGCGATTTTCTGCAGCCCGGCGTAAACGAATGTGAGGCCCAGAAACAGCCGGAGCGGGATCGTGCCGTAGACGAGCCAACGGTCAGGTGCCGTTGGAGCCGGGCGCTGGTACGCCGCTCGGGCGCCCTTCTTGGCCACAATGCGACCTTACCCGCAAACCCTCCGCCAGGTTTCGTCGGCGGTCAGCTTCCTTTCTTGTCGTCGGGGTGGCCGGTGTTGCCGAACGCGATCCGATCCCGAACCACCGGAGCGCGGCCCAGGAGCCGCGCGCGCTGCACGGCGTCCTCGCCGAAGCGGTCACGGATCGCATCCATGGCCACCTCCAAACGCTCGTTGCGAGGCCGAGACGGCCCGGCGAAAAGATCGAGCTGCCCGTCGTCGTCGCTGAGACCGGACAGGCCGATACCGAGCGTTCCGACTGCGCGCCGAACGTCACGGCCGGCGAGAAGCGCCAGGGCGGCCCGGTAGATCTCCTCTCCGGTGGCGATCCGGACGGGTAGGGTCGACTGTTTCGAAAAGCGGTCGACGTCCGGCCGGTAGACCACACCGACCGACACAACTCGGCCACGCCGGCCTGCGGCCCGAAGGCGGCGGCCGACCATCTCGGACAGGCGCATGAGCAGCTCTTCCAGCTCGCCCTGCGAGCTGGTCGCCCGCGCCAGCACGTGTGAGTGGCTGTAGCTCTTGCGCGCGGGACCTTCGAACGTGCCGACTTCGAAGCCTCGGAGCCGTTGCAACCAGCCGTCGGCGACCGCCCGCTGCATGCCCGCGAAACGCAGCTGGTCGGCGCTGGCGCGCAAGAACTCGAGCGGCGTGCGGATGCCGGCCCGTAGGAGGCGGCGCGCCGTCGCCTCAGCGATGCCGGACAGCTCGGTGAGCTGGAGGCGCTCGAATTTCGCGACCAGGTTGGTGTGGTCGATCCGCTCCAGGCCGTCTCGCTTGTTGAGGTTGGACGCCTGTTTCGCCATCCAGATCGATGTGGAGATCCCGACCGAACAGGTGATGCATTCGCCGGCCTCCCGCCGCAGGGCCGCCTTGATCGCGACGCCGACCCCTTCTGGACCCAACTTGACGAGGTCGGGTGTTCCGGCCAGGTTCACGGATGCTTCATCGATCGACATCCGCAGGACGTCTGGACTGTGCCGTTCCATGATGTCGACGAGCTGGTCCGACACCGCGCGATAGAGGGGCGGGTTCGGCTCGGCCACCGCGATCGAAGGGAAGATCGCTTTCGCTTCGAAGACCCGCATGCCGGTCCGGATGCCGAGGTCACGCGCCTCCCGCGATGCGGACACGATGGTGGCGGCGTTGGTTGCATAGGCGGCGATGGCAAGCGGACGGCCTCGCAGCCGGGGGTCGTTCTGTTGCTCGATCGACGCGAAAGCGCAGTTGAGATCGACCACGAGCGTCGCGGGGGAGGCGCGGTTGAGGCCCAGATCCGAGGCGGCTGCCATGTCGAACAGATGTTTGCACAATTTGGGCGCGCACGGACCACCCGCGTCATTCATCTGAGGCGGGGAGTTAGGGTTGGGAAACGAATGACTGGGAAGGTGACGGATTCACAGCCGGCCGGAACCCTGATCAGCGGGCCGGACATCACGCCGAACGAGCTCCAACTGGCGGTCCGCAACCACTCGATGCCCCTCGAAGCCCTGCGCTATGAAATCACCCCGGTCGGTCTGCACTACCTGCTGATCCATTTCGACATTCCGGCCGTGGACCCGAACGAATATGCGCTGACGATCGGTGGCCGCGTGCAGCATCCGTTGCAGCTCACCCTCGAACAGCTCAAGGCCCGGCCCTCGACGACGCTCGCGGTGACGCTCGAGTGCGCCGGCAACGGCCGAGCTCGGCTCTCACCCCGCCCGCTGAGCCAGCCCTGGCTGGTGGAGGCGGTCGGTACGGCCGAATGGACGGGCACGCGACTCGGCCCGCTCCTGGACGAGGCCGGGCTGATGGACGAAAGCGGCGATGTGGTCTTCACCGGGATCGATCGTGGGATTCAGGGCGACATCGAGCAGCAGTACGAGCGGAGCCTGCCCCTGGCCGAATGCCGGCACGACGAAATCCTTCTCGCCTACGCCATCAACGGCCAACCGCTGCCACCGCAGCATGGTTTTCCGCTTCGGCTTATCGTCCCTGGCTGGTACGGCATGGCGCACGTCAAGTGGCTGCGCGCGATAACGGTGCTGGGGAGCGACTTCGGCGGCTACCAGCAGGCAACCGCCTACCACTACCGCCGCTCTGATGACGATCCGGGAGAGCCGGTCACCCGCATGCTTCCGCGAGCCCTGATGGTGCCGCCAGGGATTCCGGATTTCATGTCGCGCGTGCGCTTCCTGGCCCCATCGCGCCTGGTTCTTTCGGGCCGCGCCTGGTCTGGCTGCGCGCCGGTGACGAAGGTCGAGGTCAGTGTGGACGGTGGTGAGACCTGGGCTCAGGCCAATCTGGGCGATCCGCTGTCGGCTTACGCATGGCGCCCATGGAGCTATGCCTGGGATGCGACCAAGCCTGGAGAGTACGAGCTCAGCGTGCGCGCCAGCGACGGCGCAGGCAACGTTCAACCCACAGCCGCGAACTGGAATCGCGAAGGGGTGCAGAACAACGCTGTTCAGCGAGTACGAGTCGTCGTCACCGAATCCGACGACCAGGTCCAAACGCCTGCGGATCAAAGGGACCCGTCCGCGGTCTGAGTAACCCGCGTCATTAATCTTGGTGCGGGATGACACGTCGGGGCCTTCTGCTCTTCGTCGCGATGTGTCTGATCTGGGGCATCCCCTACCTGTTCATCCGCATCGCGGTCAGCGAGGTCACGCCCGCGACGCTCGTGTTCCTGCGGACGGCGGTCGCTGCCATCGTGCTGTTGCCGATCGCCATTCGGCGAGGGGGCTTTCGCGAGCTCTTCGACAAGTGGCGGCCCCTCGTGTTGTTTGCGCTCGTCGAGATCGGTATCCCATGGCTTGCCATCTCGACAGCTGAACGGCAGATCACCAGCTCGCTCGCCGGCCTGCTGATCTCGGCAGTGCCGTTGGTCGGCGTCGTGATCGCGCCCGCTTTCGGCAATCGCGAAAGGATCGAGCCGGTCAACCTGGCCGGCCTGCTTCTCGGCCTCGTCGGGGTGGCGGCGATAGTCGGTCTCGATCTTCGGGCCACCGGCTGGGTGCCGCTGGTGGAGATTGCTGTGGTCGTGGTCTGCTATGCCGCCGGTCCGGCGATCCTGGCGCGCCACCTCTCGCGTCTGCCGGCGGTGAGCGTGACAGCGGCCGCGCTCGCCTTCTGCGCGATCGTGTATGCGCCGCTGGCCGCGTTCCAGTGGCCGCGAGCCGTCCCGAGCGCCGGGGTATTGGGATCGGTGGCCGTGCTCGCGCTGCTTTGCAGCGCCCTCGGGTTCCTCATCTTCTTCGCCCTCATCGCCGAGATCGGACCCGTCCGCGCCACTGTGATCACGTACATCAACCCGGCCGTGGCCGCCCTGGCCGGGATTCTGGTGCTCCACGAAAACTTCACGGTGGGCATGGGCGTCGGGTTCATCCTCGTGCTGGCGGGCTCGACCCTGGCGACGCGACGGGCCCGCCGGATGCAACCAGGTCTGGTCGAGGAGCCGATCACCGTCCGGGATCGATAACGCCCCAACAGCGTTGCCTTATCCTGCTTCCATCGACGCGCATTGGATGGCAGTCGCGCGGGGTGACGAGCCGGCCGACCTCGTGCTGGCCGGCGGCAAGGTGCTCTCGGTGTTCACCAAGGAATGGCTCGACGTCGACGTCGCCATCAAGGACGGCCATGTCGTGGGGCTTGGGCGCTACGAGGGCCGGGAGCGCCAGGACGTCTCCGGCGCTTACCTCGTGCCCGGTTTCATCGATGCGCACATGCATATCGAGTCTTCCAAGCTGACGGTCGACGAGTTTGCTCGGGCCGTTCTAGCCCATGGCACCACGGCGGTCGTGGCCGACCCGCACGAGATCGCCAACGTCCTCGGCACTGACGGGATCCACTGGCTGCTCGACTGCTGCACCGACCTGCCGCTCGATGTTTACGTGATGGCGTCGTCGTGTGTGCCGGCTTCGCGATTCGAGTCGCCTCGGCGGCCTTTCACCACTGGAGACATCGAGAGCCTTCTTCGCCGCCATCGCACGATCGGCGTGGCCGAGATGATGAACTTCCCGGGGGTCATCGCCGGCGACGAGGCGGAGGTTTCGAAGCTCACGACCGGATTGACCGACCATGTAGACGGCCACGCCCCCGGGGTCCGCGGCCCGGCCCTCAACGCATACATCGCCGCGGGCATCCGTTCCGACCACGAAGCGACCACCTACGAGGAGGCATTGGAGAAGCGGCGCCTCGGTATGTGGGTGATGCTCCGCGAGGCCTCGATCGCCCGCAACCTGCGCGACCTCCTACCGCTCGTGAAGCGGTACGGAACCGACTGGTGCATGTTCTGCACCGACGACCGCGAGCCCGGTTTCATCGTCGAGGAAGGCCACATCAACCAGATGGTTCGCGTGGCGGTGGCGGATGGCATCAGCCCCGAGGATGCGATCGTCATGGCCACCATCAATCCCGCGACTTATCACCGGCTGTGGCGCCTGGGAGCCATCGCTCCCGGCTACCAGGCGGACATCCTCGTCCTGGACGACCTGGTCTCGTTTGCGCCGCGCCAGGTTTTCAAGCGCGGCGCTCCGCCGATTTTCACCAAGCTCACCGTGCCGGAATGGGTGCGGCAGACCGTCCACATCGCCCCGGTGGCGGCCGAGTCGTTTCAAATTCCGGCGGGCCCTCGGCGCATTCGGGTCATCAAGGTCGTGCCCGGCCAGCTCCTGACCGGAACCGAAATGGCGGAGCCGGCGGTTCGTGATGGAAGCATCGTGGCCGACCCGGCGAGGGACCTCGTCAAGATCGCGGTCCTCGAGCGTCACCACGCCAGCGGGCGCATCGGCTTGGGATTCGCCACCAATGTAGGGCTGAAGCGCGGAGCGTTCGCGTCGACGGTCGCGCACGACGCGCACAACATCATCGTCCTCGGCGTCGATGACGCCGACATGGCGGCATGCGCCTGCCGCCTCGCGGATATCGGGGGCGGCATCGTGGTCGCCGCAGGAGGTCGCGTCGTGGAGGAGCTGCCCTTGCCGGTCGCGGGACTCATGAGCGACCAGCCGCTCGCGGTTGTGCACCAGCGGCTCAGCTCGATGGAGCGCCGGTTGGCGGGCATGGGAGTGTCGATGAAAGCGCCCTTCATGACGCTGAGCTTCCTCGGGCTTTCGGTGATACCCGAGCTGAAGATCACCGACCGCGGGCTGGTCGACGTGGCCAATTTTCAGCTGGTGCCCCTGGGTGTTGATTGAGGACTTCAACGCCCTGCCGGAGAAGGAAGCCGAAGACCGCCTGTACGCCTGCCTCGCCAACCGGCGCTGGGTGGCAGAGGTGTGCTCGCGCCGGCCGTACGCCGATGCCCAATCGTTTCTCGTTGCTGCCGGGAACGCCGTCAATGGGCTCACCGATGACGATTGGCTGGCTGCGTTCAAGTCCCACCCGCGGATCGGAGAACGGGGCGGCGACGCGCCGGAGAGCTCCGAGCGCGAGCAGAGCCGCGCCATGCAGTCATCAGCCGCGACCGTGTATGCGCTCATCGCCCAGAATCCGCGGTATGAGAAAAAGTTTGGGCACGTCTTTCTCATCAGGGCCAGCGGCCGGAGCGCGGAGGAGATCCTGTCTGAGCTGCGGCGGCGTATGAGAAACGATCCCGCTACGGAGATCGCCGAGGCGCGCCGCGAGCTCGCGCAGATCGCCGGCGACCGGCTGTCAGAGCTGGTTTCATGACCGTGTCCACCCACGTGCTCGATACGGCGCGGGGCCGACCAGCCGCGGGACTGGCGGTGACGCTCCGCCGGCGCGCGCCTGATGGGTCATGGTCCGTCCTGGGTCGGGCCGTCACCGATGCCGACGGCCGTGTCAAGGAGGTTGCAAACGGGCCCCTGGCCGGCGGCGACTACCGCCTGGAGTTCGCCACGGCCGATTACTTCAAGGCATCCGGGTCCACCGTGTTCTACCCGGAAGTGTTTGTGACCTTCGCCGCCGCCGAAGGGGAGTCGCACCTGCACGTGCCGTTGCTGCTCAGTCCGTTTGGTTATTCAACTTACAAAGGGCAATGACGATCGTCCTCGGCGACAACCAGTACGGCAAGGCCGAGACCCATATGGTGCGCGTCACCCGAGATGGCGTCACCCACGAGATCAAAGACGTCACCGTCACCATCGCACTCGCCGGCGACTTCAAGTCCAGCCACACCGACGGTGACAACAGCAACATCGTGCCCACGGACACGCAGAAGAACACGGTTTTTGCCTTTGCGAAAGAAGCGCCGGTGGGCGAGATCGAAGAGTTCGGCCTCCGCCTGGCTCGCCATTTCGTGGACGAGTTCGCGTCCGTCCATCGCGCTCGGGTGTCGATCGAGGAGCATCCATGGACTCGCATCGACGTGGCCGGCCGCCCGCACCCTCACGCGTTCATGCGTGCGGAGACGGAGAAGCGGCTGGCCACGGTCGCATGCACGAAAGACGGGGCCTGGGTCGTATCCGGGCTCAGCGACCTCGTCCTTCTGAAGTCGACAGGCTCCGAGTTCCGGGGCTATCCGAAGGATCGCTACACGACCCTCGAGGAAACGAGCGACCGCGTGCTGGCGACGGCCGTCGTCGCGCGCTGGCGGTATGGGCGGCTCGACGCGGATTGGGCCGCAGCTTTCGTGATGGCACGCTCGGCGTTGATCGAGGCGTTCGCGTCCGAGCACAGCCTCGCCCTGCAGCAAACCCTGTACGAGATGGGTTCCGCCGTGCTCGAGTCCCGACCCGACATCGCCGAGATCCGACTGTCGCTGCAAAACAAACATCACTTCGTCGTCGATCTCTCGCCCTTCGACCTGGAGAACCACAACGAGGTCTTCTATGCGTCGGATCGCCCGTATGGGCTGATCGAAGGGACCGTGACCCGCGACGACGCTCCGGACCCCGGCCAGGCCTGGTAGCCAGGATGGAGTTTCTGCAGCCGGCGAGCTGGCCCGAGGCGCTGGCGATGAAGGCAACCCATCCGGAGGCGCTGCCCATCGCCGGCGGCACCGATGTGATGGTCGAAATCAATTTCGACCGCCAGCGGCCGGCCGCCATCATCGACCTCACCCGGCTTGCCGAGCTCAACGAGTGGGGGATGGACGGCGGTTTTCTTCGTATCGGCGCGGGGGTGACCTACACACGGATCATCGATGAGCTCGGAGAGCGTTTGCCCGGCCTGGCCATGGCCTCGCGCACGGTCGGCTCTCCCCAGATCAGGAATCGGGGCACAGTCGGCGGCAACCTGGGCTCCGCCTCGCCGGCCGGCGACGCGCACCCGCCGCTGCTCGCCTCCGATGCGCTGATCGAGCTGGCGTCGACCTCCGGCAGCCGCCGCCTTCCGGCGCGCGAGTTCTACGTCGGGCCCAAGCGCAACGCGATGCGTAACGACGAGCTGATCGCAGCCTTCCTCGTCGAGCCGGCGAAAGGGCCGCAGCAGTTCTCCAAGGTCGGCACGCGCAACGCCATGGTGATCGCCGTGTGCTCCTTCGCCATCGCGCTTAACTCCGAGCGCCGCCAGGTCGGCACTGGGATAGGGTCGGCCGCGCCAACACCGGTCACCGCCGGCGAAGCGGAGGCATTCATGGAGGCCGTACTCGACGAGGGCGGGCTGTGGGAGAGGCCGGCGCTTGTCGCACCGAGCGTGCTCGCGCGCTTCGGCGAGCTCGTTGCCGCGGCGGCACGGCCAATCGACGACGTGCGTGGAACGGCAGCCTACCGAACGCACGCACTGGCGGTGTTGGCTCGCCGGAGCTTCGCGTGGGCTTGGGACGAGTACCGGCAGGCGGCCTCGGCATGAGGCTCAGCTGCACCGTCAACGGCCGGGGACTCGCAACCGACGACATATGGGAAGGTGAGAGCCTGCTCTACGTCCTGCGCGACAGGCTCGGCCTGCACGGCTCGAAGAATGCCTGCGAGCAAGGCGAGTGCGGCTCCTGCTCCGTGTACCTCGACGGGACACTGGTGTGCGCGTGTTTGGTGCTCGCAGGGCAAGCCGAAGGTCGCGACCTCGTGACCGTCGAGGGGATAGGGTCGGCCGAGTCGCTGCATCCGGTGCAGGCAGCGTTCGTGGAAGCCGGTGCAGTGCAGTGCGGCTTCTGCACGCCGGGCCTGATCGTCGCCACGCACGACCTCCTGCGCCGAGTGCCGCAGCCGACGACGGTCCAGATCCGCGAAGCGCTCGCGGGCAACATCTGCCGCTGCACGGGCTACGCCAAGATCATCGATGCCGTGCACCTGGCGGCCGGCAGGCTGGCTTCAACATGACGGCGAAGCCCACGCTGGCGGTGCCGTCGATCGTGAGCGGCCGCGTCGGCGACGCGGTTCAACGCCCCGACGCCGCGCTCAAGACCCGCGGCGATTTCCCTTACTCGTCCGACCTGCACGTGGATGGCATGCTGTGGGGCGCCACGGTGCGCAGCCCGCACCCCTACGCGCGCATCGTCTCGATCGACGCCGGCGAGGCGCGATCGATGCCGGGTGTGCAGGCAGTGCTCACACACCAGGACGTGCCGGGTCGCAAGGTCTACGGCCTCGAGATCCCGGACCAGCCCGTGCTGGCCATCGAGGTGGTGCGCTACTGGGGCGAGGCGGTGGCGCTGGTCGCCGCGGATCACCCTGAGCGCGCACGGCGGGCGGCGCGTGCGGTCCGCATCGAGTACGAGGTCCTGGCGCCGCTCACCGATCCGGAGCTGGCGCTCGCCGATGACGCGCCGAGGCTGCACCCGGATGGCAACATCACGCGCCGGATCAAGATCCGGCACGGCGACCAGAACCCGCGCGCGGACGTCGTGGTCACGGGTGAGTACGAGGTCGGCATGCAGGACCAGGCCCCCCTCGGCCCCGAGTCAGGTCTCGCCATCCCTGACGGCGATGGCGGCGTCGACCTCTACATCGCCACGCAGTGGCTGCACATCGACCGCGACCAGCTCGCCGGCTGCCTGGGGCTGCCGCCGGAAAAGGTCCGGCTCACGATGGCAGGCATCGGGGGTGCGTTCGGGGCACGCGAGGACCTGTCGATGCAAGCGCACGCATGCTTGCTGGCGCTGCGGACGAGACGGCCGGTGAAGATCGTCTACGGGCGCGCCGAGTCGTTCGTCGGCCACGTCCACCGGCATCCCGCGCGCATGCGCTACGAGCACGGCGCCACGCGCGAAGGCAAGCTCGTCTACGTCAAGGCCCGGATCATGCTCGACGGCGGCGCATACGCCTCAAGCTCGACCGCGGTCATCGCCAACGCATGCTGCTTCGCGATCGGCCCTTATGACTGCCCCAACGCCACCATCGACGGCTGGGTCGTCTACACCAACAATCCACCGTGCGGCGCCATGCGGGGCTTCGGATCGGTGCAGAACTGCTACGCGCACGAAGCCCAGATGGACAAGCTCGCGGCCGCCCTGGGCATTGACCCGGTGGAGCTTCGCATCCGCAACGCCATGGAGACCGGGAGCCGTCTCATCACCGGCCAGGTCGTGGACGGCCCCGCCCCTGTCGCCGAACTTCTGCGCCGGGTTCGGGCGTTTGGGCAGCCGCCGTCTGTCGCACATGACCACCTGGACCTGACCCAGATGCCCGGCGGCGTGTCGAACACCACGCATGGCGAGGCTGTGCGCCGCGGCGTGGGCTACGCCGTGGGCTTCAAAAACGTCGGCTACTCCGAAGGTTTTGACGACTACTCGACCGCGCGGGTGAGGCTGTCCGTCGTGGGCGGGCGGCCGCGCGTCGAGGTGCATACGGCCGCCGCCGAGGTGGGTCAGGGCCTGGTCACGGTGCAGGCGCAGATCGCCGGCACGGAGCTCGGCGTCCACGACGTGATCGTCCTCAACGCGGACACGCAGGTTGGCTCGGCCGGCTCGTCGTCCGCGTCACGGCAGACGTACATCACCGGTGGGGCGGTGAAAGCGGCCTGTGAGGCGGTGCGCGAACGAGTGCTGACGCTTGCCGAGACGGAGCTGTCCGAGCTCAGTCACGACGACGGAGGAGGTTCGGGTGGCTGGCGGCTCGAGGAGGACTCGATCGTCTCGGGCGACGGCACCACGGTGATCACGCTCGCCACCTTGCTGGGAGAGGAGGTGATCGAGGAGACGCGCGAGTTCCGGCCGCGGCGCACGACTCGGCTCGATCCCGAGACGGGCCAGGCCAACGCGCACATGCAGTACGCGTTCGCCGCCCACCGCGCGGTCGTGGACGTCGACACGGAGCTCGGGCTGGTCAAGGTGGTCGAGCTCGCGACGGCCCAGGATGTCGGCAAGGCGATCAACCCGCAGGCGGTGGAGGGGCAGCTGGAAGGCGGAGCTGCTCAAGGCCTCGGGCTGGCAGTCATGGAGGAGATCCAGGTCAAAGACGGCGTGATTCGCAATCCGTCTTTCACCGATTACCTCCTTCCGACCACCCTCGACATGCCACCGGTGCGGATGGACATCCTCGAGCTTGGCGATCCGAACGCACCTTATGGGCTCAAGGGAGTCGGCGAGCCCCCGACCATCTCGTCAGGCCCCGCCATCGTCGCAGCCATCCGCGCGGCCAGCGGCCGCAGCCTCTCTCGCGTGCCCGTGCGCCCGCACGACATCGTCGATTCATGACCACCTCGTTGCTCATCCGCGCCGGTCTCCTGTTCACCGGCGAGCGTGAGATCGAGGGCGGCTGGGTTTTGGCTCGGGACGGCATGATCGCGGAGGTGGGTTCGGGGGACGCGCCGACCGCGGACGAGGTCGTCGATTCGCCCAACTGTGTGGCCGTGCCAGGCCTCGTCAACGCCCACGACCACATGTACCAGTGGGCCACACGCGGCTACGCGCCGGACGGCACGCTGTTCGAGTGGCTGCGCGCCCTCTACCCGGTTTGGGCTCGGATCGACGCCGAGATCGTGCGCGTGGCCGCACGCGCCGCGATGTCGCGGCTGCTCCTGAGCGGCTGCACGCTGTCGACCGACCACCACTATGTGTTTCCGCGCTCTCAGGCCGGCATCTTCGAGGCGCTCGTGGAGACGGCGCGCGAGCTGGGGCTTCGCTTCCATCCGTGCCGAGGTTCGATGTCGCTTGGCGAGTCGAAGGGCGGCCTGCCTCCCGACAGCGTGGTCGAGGACGAGGACTCGGTCCTCGCGGACACGGAGTCGATGATCAAACGCTTTCACGACCCGAAGCCAGGTTCGATGTGCCGAGTGGCGGTCGCGCCGTGCTCGCCGTTCTCGGTGACGCCGCAGCTGATGCGCGAATCCGCTTCTCTGGCCCGACGTCATGGCGTGCGCCTGCACACCCACCTCGCCGAAACCCTGGATGAGGAGCGGTTCTGCATCGAGCGCTTCGGCCGGAGGCCGCTCGACCTGATGGACGACCTCGGCTGGACCGGCGATGACGTCTGGTACGCACATGGCATCCACCTCAACGACGCCGAGGTTGATCGCGTCGCGGAAGCGAAGACTGGGATCGCCCATTGCCCTTCCAGCAACATGCGCCTGGGTGCGGGAACCTGCAGGGTTGCCGACCTGATCCGTGCCGGAGCGAGCGTTGGACTTGGCGTCGATGGATCCGCCAGCAACGAAGATGCCAACATCGCCACCGAGGTCCACCAGGCCTTGCTCCTGGCCAGGGTCACCGGTGGGCCGAACGCGCTGGATGCGCGGAGCGCGTGGCGGCTTGCGACATTGGGAGGCGCCGAGTGCCTGGGGCGGGATGACTGCGGCACCCTGGCGGTGGGGAAGTGCGCCGATGTGGCGCTCTACCGCATCGATGACCTTGCCCACGCCGGGATTGGGGACCGGCTCGCCGGGCTTGCGCTGGCGCCGCCTGCACGCGCGTCTGTCGTGATCGTCAACGGGCGTGTAGTTGTGTTCGACGGGAGGCTGCTCACGGCGGACGAGGATGAGATCGCTCGCGAGATTGCGGCTACGAGCGCCCGCCTGGCCGGATGAAGCGACCGCGGCCGGGATCCTGGCCGCGAACCAGGGTTTTGACCGTCCGGCCGCGGATCCTCTGGCCCTCATGGACGCTGAACGGATTGCGGTAGAGGAGGTCTTGGCGCCGGACGACGTCTTCGTGGCTTAGGTCCACGATCCAGAGATCGGCGTCGAACCCCGGGGCAATATCGCCTTTCCCTTCGAGGCCGAATCGCTTGGCGACGTTGGTGGCCGTGACGGCCGCGACAATCGGTAGGGGGAGCCGGTCCTGACCGAGCAGCAGCTGGCGGGTGGTCTGGCAACCCGAGATTCCTCCCCAGATCTTGAAGAAGTCATCTCCCTGCTTGAGTTCGAGCGTGCTCGGAGAGTGGTCCGACACCACCATGGGCAGGGTGCCGTCTGCGATGAAGTTCCACAGCGTATCTCGGTCGCCGGCCGTGCGGAACGGAGGTGCGCACTTGCCCAACCCGCCGAGCCGCTCGAGGTCATCCTCCGTGTAGAGCAGGTAATGCGGACAGGTCTCGCAGCTGATATCCCTCAGCTTCTGCGCTGCGCGGACCATCGCGACGCCGGCGTCGGTGCTCATGTGAACGACGTGGATCCTGCAATCGGTGTTGAGGGCCTGATTGATGAGGACCGATATCGCCTCGAGCTCAGCCTCCTCCGGACGAGAGCGGATGAAGTCGAGCGCGCGGGTCCGGCCCGCGGCGAGTGCGTTTCGTGTACGCACATCGACGATGCCCGGGTCCTCGGCATGGACCAAGAGGATCGAACCGAGCCGGCCGATCCGGTCCATGCCTTCGTGCAGCGTCATCCAGTCCGTGGCCTGGAATTCGTCGATGCCGCTCGGGCACATGAAGGCTTTGAAGCCCATGACGCCGCGATCCGCCAGCTCTTCGAGGTGATCGAGATTGTCTGGCACCAGCCCGCCCCACAATCCGAAGTCGACCTTCGACGAGCGCTTCATCGCCTTGAGCTTCAAGTCGAATGCGGCGACGTCCGTCGTCACGGGGAGGTTGTTGAGCGGCATGTCGATGAAGCTCGTGTAGCCGCCGGCGGCGAGCGCCGCCGACCCGTGCGCGATGTCCTCCCACTCGGTCCGGCCAGGCTCGTTGAAATGCACGTGCGAATCGATGCCGCCGGGAAACACATGCAGGCCCGATGCGTCGATCTCTTCGCCGTCATCGGCAAGGTTGAGTCCGACCGCCATGATCTGCTCGCCGGCGATCGCGATATCGGCTTTCTCGACTCCGCGGGCTGTCACGACGGTGCCTCCGCGGATGATCATTCCTGGGTCAGCAGCTCCAGGAACTGAGACAGCACATCGATCGCGACCGCGACGTCCTCAGTCTTCACCGACTCCGCGGGGTTGTGGCTGACGCCCCCCTTGCAGCGCACGAAGAGCATCCCGACCTCGGTGAGAGCCGATATCGCCACCGCATCGTGCCCGGCGCCGCTGGCCAGCTCGATGACCGGATGGCCCAGGTCCTGGACAGCTCGCGAAAGGGTCGAAACCAGGCGCCGCGAGCACGGCACGGTCGCGCTTTCACTGATCTGGGCGATTGCGACTCCGATGTTCCTATGTTTTCCGATCTCAGCCGCGATATCCAGCAGGCGCCGTGAGGCTATCACTCGCACGGAATCGTCCGAGTGCCGAACGTCGAGACTGAGAGCCACCTCGCCCGGGATCACGTTGGCGGCGCCTGGCCGCACGTCAAGCTGCCCGACGGTGGCGACCAGTCCGTCCTCGCTGCCGGCGTAGTCCTCCACGGCCTGCACGAACACGGAGGCCGCGACGAGGGCGTCGCGCCGCTTGTCCATCGGCGTCGTGCCCGCGTGTGCGGCCTCGCCCGTGAACGTGATGCGATGGCGCTCCTGCCCCGCGATGGCTGAGACCACGCCGACCGGCAGGTCTCGCGTCTCCAGCACGGGGCCCTGCTCGATATGGACCTCGCAGTAGCCGAGCAGCGGGCCGCCGCTCCACCTGTCGTCGTCGATGCGCATCGGATCGCCGCCGAAAGCGCGGATCGCATCGCGCATCGTGATGCCATCGGAGTCGGGGCGGTCGAGGTCCGTCGCTTCGAACGTCCCCGCCACGGCGCGGCTGCCGAGGTACGTCGACCCGAAACGCAATCCCTCCTCATCGGCGAACGCGAGCACATCGATCGCCAACGGAAGGCGCCGGCCTGCATCGTGCAGGCGCTGCACGGCCGCGATCGCCACCGTCACACCGAGGGGTCCGTCGTACTTGCCGGCGTCGCGGACGGAATCGAGGTGGGAACCAAGCAGCAGCGTGGTCTCTCCGGTGCCTTCAAACCGGCCACGCAGGTTGCCGACGTTGTCGCGGCGCACGGCCATCCCCGCCTCGCGCATCCATTCGCTCACCCTCTCGTGCGCGCATCGCATCGCCTCGGAGGCAAACGGCCGCGTGATGGCGCCGGGCTCTTCGCTGCACCGAGCCAGGTATTGACACCGCTCGATCACGATTCGGGGCAGCGTCACGCCAGCTCGGTGAAAGAGATCTCCTGGGCGCCCTCCCACAAAACCCGCCGTCCGAGGACGGCCAGCTGGTCGTTGCCCTCGTAGATCGTCGCGAAATGGTTCCCGGCCAGCTGGCCGGCCTTGCTCGCGAACACCGTTGGGCCGAAAGGAAACAGGATCTCGGTCTCGCTCAGGCCGCCTGGATACAGGAGCAGCTGGCCCGGCGCTGGATAGCTGGTCTGGTTCTCGTAGCCGAGCTCGAGGTCGAGGTCGCCGAACGGGATCCAGCCCGCCTCGCCGCTCCAGCGGGCCTGGATGAGCTTGGTCTTGAGCGGCAGCATCGCGCGGAACCGGGCGCTGGATTTCGGCGCCCGCTCCGCCTCGAGGCGGGCCGCAAAGCGTAGGTCGCCGACGACTATCTGGATCACGCCCAATCAGGCTTCAGGAAGTCGACTGTCTCCTCGCGGCCGTCCCAGACCACCGTCGTGTGTGAGGGTTCGGTGCGGGCCACCACCTTTCCTCCGCGCAGCACGAGCTTGCGGGGAGCGACCAATCGGATCGCGTCCATTTCGGTCGGCGCCGCAAAGGCGCAGAGGTCGGCCCTGCTGCCCGGAAGCAGCCCATAGTCCTGGAGGCCGAGGGCGCTGGCGGGGTTGAAGGTGATCATGTCGATCAATGTGCGCAGCTCGCTGTGGCCTGACATCTGACCGTAGTGCGCGAGCACGAACGCCGCCTGCAGCGGGTCGCCATAACCGAGCGGGTACCACGGATCCATCACCGAGTCGTGGCCGACGCACACGTTGACGCCGGCTGCGAGCAGCTCCTTGACGCGGGTGTGCCCGCGACGGATGGGATAGCCGTCAAAACGGCCCTGGAGCACCGAGTTGTCGAGCGGGTTGGTGACCATGTGCATCTGGGCCCGCTTCAGGTTGTTGATCAGCCTGTAGGCGTACGCGGCGTTGTACGAGTGCATCGCGGTGGTGTGGCTCGCCGTAACCCGCCCGCCCATGCCGAGTCGGATCGTCTCGGCGGCCATCACCTCGACGAAGCGGGAGTGGTCGTCGTCGGTCTCGTCGCAATGAATGTCGACGCGCAAGCCCTTGTCGGCGGCGAGTGACATGGCGAACTTGACCGATCGCTCGCCGTACTCGCGCGTCAGCTCGAAGTGGGGAATGGCGCCCACGACATCGACTCCCATGTCGACGGCGCGTCGCATCAGGTCCTCTCCGCCTTCGAACGACATGATCCCCTGTTGCGGAAACGCGACCAGCTGCAGCGTCATCTGGTCTCCGATCTCTTTCCGCAGCTCGAGCAGAGCGCGCACCGCGCGCAGCTCCGGGTCGCAAACGTCGACGTGACTGCGCACGAACTGGACCCCGTTGGCAAGCTGCCACCGCAGCACGGTGCGAACGCGCCGCTTCACGTCGTCGACGGTCAGGAGTTTGACCCGCTCGGCCCAGATGGCAATGCCCTCGAACAGGGAGCCGGACTGGTTGTGCCGCGGTTCGCCCACGGTGAGCACGGCATCGAGGTGGATGTGGGGCTCGACCAGGGCCGGCGTGACCAGCGCCCCCCCGAGGTCGATGACCTGGCGGGCCTCTGGCTCGGGCTCGGCGATCTTCCCGTCCCGAACGCAGATCTCCCTGGTGTCTGCCTCCCCGGCGATCCGGGCCCCCTTCAGGAGCAGATCGAGCATCGACAGGAGGCTAGCAGAGACCTACACTTCGGACGAACTCCGTCGGTTTTCACTAGGGGGAAGGCCTGTGCAGACGATTGACGAAGTAGAGAAACACGTCCCTGTCCGCGAGGGCGAGTACGGGGAGAGGGTCGCGACAGTCGAACCGGGCGGGGTCGAGTACATCGCCCTCCGGGAGAGGCACGGCAAGCCGATCCAAATGTTCTGGACCTGGCTGTCGCCGAACCTCGAGTTCGCCACAGTCTTCATCGGCGTCATCGCCGTGGCTTTTGAAGGACTCAACCTCTGGCAAGCGGCGACCGCCATCCTCATCGGCACGGCGCTCGGCTCGATAACCCATGCCGTGCTCTCTTCGTGGGGACCCAAGTTCGGCGTCCCGATGATGATCGTCAGCCGCGGGCCGTTCGGGTTCCTGGGGAACATCCTGCCCGCAGCGCTGAACGGCCTGACCGCCTCCTTTGGCTGGTTCATCGTCAACAGCGTCAGCGGGGCCTTTGCCCTGCAGTCGCTTTTTCCGTCATTCAGCCTTCCGTTCTGGCTTGCGTTTCTCGTGATCGTCGTGGCCGAGGTCCTGATCGCTGCGTTGGGACACAACCTGATCCACGTCTTCGAGCGCTGGGCGGTGCCTCTGCTGGGCATCGTGTTCGTAGTCGCGTGCTTTTTCATCTTCACCAGAGGGAACTACGGGTTCTCGCCCAAACCTGTGCCTGGCGGCTGGCTGCTCGCCTTCACTGCGGCGTTCAGTTACGCCGTCGGCTGGAATCCTTTTGCGGCGGACTACACCCGCTACATGGCGCCGACGGTGAACCGCAGACAGGTCGGGCTCTGGGCCGGCTTCGGCATCTTCCTTTCTTGCGTCGTGCTCGAGATGGCCGGGGCGGTGCTCGTGACGGTCAGCGGCACAGACTTCTTCAACGGCATCCCCACGGCGCAGCTTCAAAAGGCCATGCCGGATCCGGTTTACTACGCGACCCTGCTCTGCATCGCGGTCGGGGCGGTGGCTGCGAACGCAATCAACATCTACAGCGGCACCATGTCGTTGGTCTCGCTGGGAATCCGTGAAATGGGCATGACGCTTCGCCAGCGTCGCGCCGTGCTCGCGATCGTCGTCGGCGTGATCGGGTTCCTGGGCGGCGTCATCTTGCAGGCCCAGGTCGCGCCGGGCAGCAAGTACGAGAGCTTCCTGCTCCTGATCAGCTACTGGATCGCTCCCTGGCTCGCCGTGGTGTTCGTGGACTACTGGCTGCGCAAGGGCGACTACGGCGACGAGAGCATGTTCTACAACTCCGGGTACAACCGCTGGCAGGGAGTTGTGGCCATGGCTGCAGGACTCGTGATCTCGGTCTATCTCTTCGCCAACATCTTCGGTGTTTACGTCGGGCCGATCCCGACCAACAACCCCGACGTCGGCGACATCACGTTCATCGTCGGGTTCGCGATCACCGCAGTCCTTTACTACGTGTTCAACCTCGGCCTCCGCAAGCAGACCGCCGACAAGAGAGCGGCGATGGGTTCCCGGGCCTAGGTCCAGCTGTCAACGGGCGCCGCTGCCGCCGGCGGTGGCGGCGCCTACCGTCTCTAGACCGCCCTAGGCGAGGGAATCCTTGGCTTTGGCGTCGGCCGCCGCCCCGACCCAGCTCAGCCCGAGGGCCGCGATCACCCCTATCTCAGCCGCCTGCTTCCAGTGGCGCGAGGCGGCGACCAGATCCTGGCGTGCCTCGAGCAGCTCCGCATAGCTCATGTGCGCGTCGCGCAGCCGGTCCGGCATACCGAGCTCTTCGAAGATTCGAATTCCGTGCTCGAACTGGTCGTCAGCGAGCCGCAGGTTGCCTCTGCGTTCCTCGATCTGCCCCAGGAGCACATGGGCTTCGGCCTGAACGATTCGTTCGCCGGTCGCCTGACCTGCCTCGAGCGACTGCAAGACATACTCACTGGCCTCTTCCAGGTGACCCCTTCTGAGCATGACCTCGCCGAGGCTGTTCAGGATGTGGCCTCGTCCTCGCCGGTCGATGTTCAGCTCGCTTGAACCTTCGAGCGCGTTCAGAAAATGTCGCTCCGCCGAGTCGAGCTGGCCTTCCTCCAACAGCAAATAGCCGAGGTCGTTCTGGACTCGATGGACTGCGCTCGGGTCGGACTCGATGGAGTACAGAGTCAGCGCCTTGTCGTAGTGCTGACGAGCTGTGACCGGCTGCTGCATCCGCCGATATGCCAGGCCCAGGCCGTGGTGCATCTTGGCCAACTGCAAGAGATCCTTGACCGCGCTGGCAGCTTCGACGGCGGACTGGTAGTAACGAATCGCGAGCGTCCACGACTGCGATACGACGTACATGCCCGCTATGTGGCCCAGGATCCGCGCCTCGATCTGCGAAGCGGGGGGATCGAGCCGCCGGCAGCGCTCCAGCGCCTTGTTAGCCAGCGGCAGGGCTTCTGGTTCGTCCAGCAGGCCCAGCGCGCTGGACTCCCAATCCATCGCTTCGACAGACATCCATTCGTCGCCCTGGCGCTCGAATTCCGCCCGTGCGAGCTGAAGGTGTGGCAGGGCCTCACCAGGTCGAACCAGCCTGCAATACGCCTGGCCGATCGAGAAGTGGATCAAGGCCTCGTCTTCCGTGCTCCAGTCCTGCTCGAGCAGAGAGGTGCCCAGATTGACCACGCTCTGCAGCTCTCGAACGGCACTTAGCCGCTCCAGCTCGCGAAGCTTCGTTTGTCGTTCGGTCAAGGCCGAAGGTGAATCCGGGGTCAAGAAGAACTCGATCGGTTTCCGGGTTTGGCGAGCGATCTGCTGCAGGGTCTCCATCGACGGCCGGGTCCGTCCTTTTTCGATCAGGTGTATGGCCGTCCTGGAAAGCCTGTCGCCCGCAACCTGGGCCAGCGTCAGCCTCGCTTCGCGGCGAGCCTCCTCGACAGACCCCTGACGAACTGCCACCCCCTGTCGGCGGCCGCGGTACCTGGTGCCGAGCATGGCGGTGAGTTTACCGCCACACTCGGCCGACGGCTAGTGAATTAACGAAATGACTTTACGGAGTCGGGCCGATTTCGCTCGCCAGGACCGGAGCGACCGCCAGAGCCAACGCCATCACCGTCAGAAACATGGAAAAGAACAACTTGCGCATGAGTAAACCCTCCAGTTTGATGTAGCGAGTGTCGTCTGAGTTGACTGGTCTGTCAACTCAAATCGTGAGGGGGTTGCCGACCCCCGGGGCTCGATGGAGCCGATTAAGCTCCTTTCCCATGACGAAAGAGGAGGCGGCGTTCCAGTCCGCGGACCTCGAAGACGCCGTCGCCGAGGCGAATTCGGCCGGAGGTTACGCCGGCAACGTGCTGCGGAGTGACCGGCTGAGCGTCGGCGTCTATGTCCTTGCGGCGGGCGCCACGGACGGCCAGAAGCCCCACGACCAGGACGAGGTGTACTACGCGGTCCGGGGCCGGGCCAAGTTTCGAGTCGGTCCGGACGACCACCCGGTCGGGCCGGGCACGTTGCTGTTCGTGCCTGCGCTACAACCCCATCACTTTCACGGGATAGAAGAAGAGCTGGTGCTCGTGGTCTTCTGGGCACCTCCCGAGGGCTCTGACTGACCCATGGCTCTCCCTGGCAGCAGGACCAGGGGTAGCGAGATCAGCACCACGGCCGGGAATACCCAGACGGCGGCGGCGTAACCAAATCGCGATGCCGCCAGGCCGATGAGTGTCCCGCCGAGTGATGCGCCGAGGTCGATCCCGCTGTTCCAGAGTGCGCTGATGTTGTTTCGGTGATCGCTCGATCCCCTTGCGACCATGGCCAGGTACACGGCGGTCTGCACCGCACCGTAGCCTGCGCCGTACGCTGCCGCGGCGAAAATGACCACCAACGAGTTGGCGTGAGAGGCCAGCGCGACGAGGCCGACGAACGTGACCGCGATGCTGCCGAGCAACAACAGCCGGCCCGGACCCCGATCGCCCAGAACTCCTGCGAACCAACGACTGGCGGCCCGCGTGGCGCCCGCGATGAACAGGAAAGCGGCCGCCGAGCCGAGGCCCGAGGACGGCAGCACGATGGGCGCGAATGTATAGACGGCGCCGAAGCTGCAGCTGACCAGGACGAAGGCGAGGTACAGCGATAGAAGTCCGGGCCTTCGGAACGCCGCCAACGGGTTGGCGGAGGCTGAGAGCGCCGAAGAAGCCGGGCGCTGGAGCTTGATGACGAGAAAAGCTCCTACGAGCCCGATGACGAACGCGATCACCGCGTCAGCGTCGGCGTGGCCGGCCCCGAGAAGCGCGACGGCTGCCGACGGCACCACGACTCCGGGTGCGCTCAGGGCGAATCCAAAGTAGCCCATGGAACGCCCGCGCCGGTCGGGTGCGGCAAGCTCGCCGACCAGCGCCACGGCGACCACGATCGCCACGCCCATTCCCAGCCCGCGCGCGGCCGTGGCGACCAACGTCAGCCATGCGTCGGAGTTTGGAAGCACGTACACCAGGCTTGGCACCGCTGTCATCAACTGACCTGCGACCAGGAGGCGCGTCGACGACCAGCGCGACATCAGCCACGGGGTCAGCACCTCGCCCGCGACAGCGCCGATGAAAAGCGCGGCCGTGGCCGCACCCGCCGCGCCGTGAGGGCCGCTGCGTTCCATGAGCACGGGCACGACCGGGAGCAGGATGTTGAAGCTGATCGCGATCGATGTCGCAATCGCCGCGAGCACCAGCTGGGGCGCCAGGCCGGTCGTGGTCGGGGACGGCAGCTGGAGGGCTATGGCTTGGTGGGCGTGCGGCCCGGTATCTGGAATGGAAAGGGCAGGGGCTGTCGGCGCGATCGGAATGGGAGCGGTATCGGTTGCCAGTGAGACAGGACGAAGTCAGTCGCATTCACGAACCGCGCGGGGAACGCTGGAAACCCATCGCAGCGCGTGGGTGGCAGGGCTCCGCGCCAAGCGTCCGCCTCGTAGTCACCTCTGAAAACCGCGAAGTGGAAATGGGTTCGGGAGCCCATGTCGGCGATGTCGGCGAAAACTTCTCCCCTCGTGACCACGGTGCCGACCGTGTAGCCGGTCCGAGGCCAAACGTGCCAGTACTGAGTGATCACGATTCCATCTGGAGTTTCGTGGCGGATGAGGACTCCGCCCCGGAACGTCGGGTCGACGATGTAGCCGATGATCACGCCATTGGCGGCAGCCATCACGGGCTGAATATCCGTGGTGATGTCCACTCCGGTGTGGAGCCAGATCGCTCCGGTCGAGCTGCATCGCCGCAGCACGGTCCCGTCGCAGTAGCGCCATTCGCTGCCGAATCCAAGGCAGTGTGGCGCCCACGAAGGCAGAGGGAACTGGAAGTAGTCGACGGGCTGGGCGGCCATTCGAACGGCGCCCACGGGCGGCGCCGCGGGCGTCCACACCGCGCCCACCGTGATCGCGGCGACCGCCGCCAGCTTCGACACCGCGCGCATCACGCCCAGAGATTAGGCCGTGCGGATGATCGCCGGCAGTGCGCGCGCGTCGAGAATCAATTCGGCCATGAGCTCTCCCATCACAGATGCGAATTTGAAACCGTGTCCGGAGCACGCGCTGAGGACGGTGACGCGGGGCATGCCCGCAGGCGATGTGGCGATGAAGCGTTCGTCAGGCGTGTTGGTGTACAGGCAGACGCGCGCATCGATGACCTCGCCCGTGACCCCGTGGAGGTGGTCGCGAGCGAAATCGCGAATCGGGAGCAGGTCGGCGTCTCCAATCTCGCGGTCGACGGAGTCGGGGTCGGCGCTCGTGCCCTCATGGTGAACGGCGAGCTTGATGCTGCGGCCGTCGTTGGTGGGGAAGCCATAACGAAAACGGCCGCGGGCGACCTCGCGGATGAAGACCGGAAACCGTTGGGCTTCGAATGAAGCCGGATCTTCGACTGCGAGCCAAACCATCACCTGGCGTTCGACCTCTAGCGGCAGAGCGAGCTGTGGCAGCAGCTTCGACGTCCAAGGGCCCGCCGCGACCAGCGCCCGCTCGGCTTCATAACGCCCGCGCGAGGTCGTGATCAGGACGCCCTCGCCCGATGCGTCGATACCGATGACCTCGGTGTCCAGCATCAGTCGGGCGCCGAGCGCCTCGGCTCGCGCGGCCGCGGCCGCCACCGAGCGCTCGGGCCGCAGAAAGCCGGCCTGTTCATCGAGCACCGCCAGGTCGCCCGCCGCGAGCCGGTGCTGCGGGTACAACCGGCTCATTTCGCTCGGGTCGAGAAGCCGGTGCGGAAGCTGGTTCTGGCGCGCGCTAGTGAGGACGCCGGCCAGGAGCTCGCCGTCCTGCGCGCCGATGGCCAGAGCCCCGGTCAGCGTGAGCAGCTGGGTGCCGCTCTCCTCTTCCAGCTGACGCCAGAGCGGGTAGGCGCGCTGGAGGAGCGGAACGTACTCCGGGCTTTCGAAATAGGCGGTTCGGAAGATGCGCGTGTCGCCGTGCGATGAGCCGCGGTCGTGGCCCGGGCGGAATTGCTCGAAGCCGATCACACTCGCCCCCCGCGCGGCAAGCCGCCATGCCGAAAGCGCGCCCATAGCGCCCAGCCCGACTACGGCAACGTCGGCGCGCGCGTCAGCGGCCAGGTGGCTGGCCGCCGGCCGGTGAACGCCGGACCCGCTGGCCGAGAAGGCGGGCGCATTCGCGCATCAGGTCGAGGATCTTGTCCTCGATGTCGACCTCGCCTTTGCTCGCACCGCACAGGGTGCCGAAGAATTTGCCGTCGGACGCGAACACCGGGTACGAGACGAAGGTCCGGATTTCCAGTAAACGGGCCACGCTGCTTTTCGGAAAGGCCTTCGGCACGTTCTTCGAGTAGTTCGGGGCACCCTCGACCACGAACCGACACACGGCTTCCGACCACGGCAGCGTGACGCCCTCCGGGATATGGAAGATCAGGCTCGAGTTGTAGGAAAACAGGATCAGCTGCTCGTCTTCCCTGAGCCTTGTCTCGGCGAGATAGGTGGAACTCAGGCCCGTCAGCTTGGCGAGCCGCTCGAGGACAGCTCTGGCGACGGTCTCGAGGTCCTCGCCCCCGGCGGCGGCCTCAGCGAGCAGTTCTCGTGCGGTGGGTGGCATGGGTGTTCCGTAACGGTACCGCCCGTCGCGATCACGGCCCGAGGAGATATCCCATCTTGCGGGGCAGGCGTGCGATCGCGGCCGCAAGCGGGTTCGGCTTCCTGCCCCGCTCCTCGGCCGTGTCATTGGCGATGATCGCCCTGCGCACCATGACTGCGCCGAGGGTACGAAGCGGTTGCGGCGGAAACGTACGAGGCCGGGCGTTGACCATGGGCAGGCGCACCACGTCGGTGTCGGCTCCTGTGATCAGGTCGGCCAGGACGCGGCCGGCGAGGTGTGAAGGCGCCACCCCGTTGCCGGTGTAGCCGAGCGCGTAGTGGACGTTCGGCTCGAGGCTGCCGAACGCAGGCAGGTGTGTGGGCGAGACGTCGATCGGCCCACCCCACGCGTCGACGATCGGAATGTCGGCGAAGGTCGGGAAGAGGAGCCGAAACCCCTCGGCCGCCTCCACCACCGCGCGCTTGTCGCCGGTGAAGGACTCGCCGATCGTGGTGCCGGCGCGGCCGCCGCCGCCGCCGAAAGCAATCCGGCCGTCTTTCGTGGTTCTGAAGTAGCGCACCGATGTGCGCAGGTCGGTCACCAGCTCGCCGCCGGTCCAATGGATCCCTGCGAGGCGTTCGGGCGCGGGGGCGGTAAGGACGATGTAGCTGCTCCATGCGACCAGCCGGCGCCGGAGCTCCGGCCATCCCGTCGCCCACGCGTTGACTGCGATCACAGCGTGCCGCGCGCGCACGACACCTTGCGGCGTGACGGCGAGGGCAGGCGGACCTGGCTCGAGACGGGTGACCGTGGTGCCTTCGCGAATCGTCACCCCACGTTCGAGCAAGACGCGACGCAGGCCTCGGACGAGGCGCGCCGGCTGCACCGATGCGCCGTCGGGCATCAACGCACCGCCACGGAACGAAGGCGAATCGCACCGGGCTCGGACTTCCGCCGCGGTGAGCTCTCGCAGCTCGTCCGGGGCGCCGACCTCGCGCGCCAGGCGAACCAGGTGTTCGCATACCGCCAGGTGCTGCGGCGCGGTCGCGGCGAATACGTAGCCGGCCTTCTTGAACCAGGCGTCGACGCCATGGGCTGCGCTGAACTCGCCGATGGAGTCGATGCTCGCGGAGATCGCCCGGCAGGCGCGCACGGCCGCTTCCGCGCCATAGAGAGCCACCAGGTTGTCGAGCTCGTCCCACCATCCGCTCGCAAATCCGCCGTTGCGCCCGCTCGGGCCGCCGCCGCAGATGTCCTGCTCCAGGACCACGATCCCAAGGCCGGGATCGGCCTGAGTGAGGAAGTAGGCGGTCCACAAGCCGGTGAAACCGCCCCCGACGATGACGACGTCGGCCTTCTCGTCTTGGGTGAGGGGCGGGCAGTCCGACGGCGGCTCCGCGGCCATCGCCTCCCGCAGCCACCAGCTGCGCTGTGCTCCAGGCGTCAGCGCGTCGCCAATGATGTTGAGCCTGGCGATCGACGTGGGACTTGGCACAGGCACAAGTGTCGCAAGACGGGGCTGTGCGAGACTGAAAGTGGTGGCGCCCTCGACCCTTTTTGCATTGCTCGAGCAAGGCGCACCCGACCACCCGGCGCTCGTCGTCCCCAACCGCGTCTCGCTCAGCTATCGGCGCCTGCGCGAGCTCGTGGACGAGGCGGCTCATGCGCTGGCGTCCCAAGGCGTCGGCAGGGGAGACCGGGTCGCGATGGTGTTCCCAAATGGTCCGGAGGCAATCCTCCTGTTTATCGCCGCCTCCATGGTTGCTACCGCTTGCCCGCTCAACGCCGCATATAAAGAGGACGAGTTTCGCTTCTACCTCGAGGACGTCGGCGCGCGCTTCCTGCTCGTCCCGCCCGGCGAGGCCGAGGCAGCCCGAAAGGGAATGTCTGTGGGCGGCAAGGTGATCGAAGCCGGCCTGGATGGCGACGGCCGCCTCCACCTCAACGGCGCCGGGGCCGGGAGGCGCCTCGATTCGCTCGATCTATCGGAGGCCGGGGATGTCGGACTTGTGCTGCACACCAGCGGGACGACCAGCCGGCCGAAGAAGGTCCCCTTGCTCAACGAGAACCTGACCGCCTCGGTGGCGAACATCATCGCCACCTATGAGCTGGGCCCTGAAGACCTTTCCCTGTGCATCATGCCGCTCTTCCACGTGCACGGCCTGGTCGCCTCAGCGCTTGCGACGTTCGGCTCGGGCGGCACCGTGGTCGCACCCGAGCGCTTCAGCCCTCTGGGCTTCTGGCCGCTGATGCAAGCGCATCGCCCCACGTGGTTCACCGCCTCGCCGACTCCGCATCAGCTCGTCCTCGCTCGGCTGCAGGAAGATCGGCCCGCGGGCACGGAGCGCCTGCGATTCGTGCGTTCCTGCAGCTCCGCGCTGTCGCCGGCCCAGATGGTCTTGATGGAGCAGCGCTTCGGGGTTCCGGTCCTGGAGGCGTACGGCATGACGGAGGCGAGCCACCAGATGTCGTCGAACCCGCTGCCGCCGGCTCCTCGCTACGCGGGCTCTGTCGGCGCTGGTACCGGCGTCGAGATCGCCATCTTCGACGATGCCGGCACGGCCTTGTCTGCCGGCGCCGCCGGTGAGGTCGTCATCCGCGGGCGCAACGTGATGCACGGGTACGAGAACAACCCCCAGGCCAACGCGGACGCGTTCGTCACCGGGTGGTTTCGAACTGGCGACCTGGGCACGCTCGACGCCGCCGGCTACCTCCGCCTCATCAGCCGGATCAAAGAGCTCATCAACCGTGGCGGTGAAAAGATCGCGCCGCGCGAGATCGACGAGGTGCTCGAGAGCCATCCTTCGGTCAGGGAGGCCGTCGCCTTCGGAGTTCCGCATCCCACGTGGGGGGAGGAGGTCGCGGCGGCTGTAGTCCTGGCCGCGCCCGCGACCGAGAAAGAGCTGCTGGCCTACTGCCGCGAGCGGCTGGCGGATTTCAAGGTGCCCAAGAGACTGCTCTTCGTCGAGTCGATCCCGCGCACGCCCACAGGTAAGGTTCAGCGCAGGTTCGTCGCCGAACAGCTTATGCACGCGTGAAGATCGCAATCTTGCCCTCCCCCCGTCGGGGGGAAGCCCGGACAGGGGCGTGAGGCTCGCTGTGCTGGGGGCGGGCGCGATCGGTGGATTCCTGGGGGCCCGCCTGGCGCGTGCCGGGGTGGATGTCGTCCTCATCGCCCGCGGCCCTCACCTGCAAGCGATGAAGGACTCAGATCTTCGCGTCATCGAGGCCGGCGGTGAGTGGACCGTGCGTGTGGAGGCGACCGACGACTTCGCGGCGATGCGTGAAGCCGATGCGGTCTTTGTCACCCTCAAAGCACACAGCCTGCCCCCGGTGGCGGAGCGAATGGCGGAGAACCTCGGTGACGAGACCGCGGTTGTCAGCGCGCAGAACGGGATCCCGTGGTGGTACTTCCAGCGCCATGGTGGCGACCTGGAGGGCATCCACCTCGAGACTGTCGACCCGGGCGGGGTCATCGCTCGCGCGATCGATCCGCGCCGGGTCATCGGGTGTGTCGTCTACCCCGCCACCACCCTGGTGAGCCCAGCGGTCGTGCGCCACACGGAAGGGGAGCGGTTCTCGCTCGGCGAGCTCGACGGCGGACACAGCCCGCGCTGCCTCGACCTCTCTCGGGCGCTTGTGAGCGCCGGGTTGAAGGCGCCGGTCCAGCCGAAGATCCGTTCCGAGCTGTGGCTCAAGCTCCTGGGCAACGCCGTCTTCAACCCTCTGAGCGCCCTCACGCGGGCGAGCTTGGGCGACATTGCGCAATCCCCGCTGGTCGCGGAGGTGGTGCGCGCCGCCATGCAGGAGGTCGACGCGGTGGCGCGGCGCGTGGGTATCGACATCTCGGTGTCCATCGAGCAGCGCATCAAAGGCGCCGCGCGGGTGGGAGACCACAAGACGTCGATGCTGCAGGACCTCGAAGCGGGCCGCCCGATGGAGATCGACGCCCTGACCGGGTCGGTCGTGGAGCTGGGCGACCGGCTGGGCATCCCGGTCCCGCACCTGCGAACGCTCTACTCGTCCGTCAAGCTCCTGCAGAGAACTTCAATCGGGTAGCCACTGCGGCGGCCGGCTCTTGTGGCCGATCGCCCACCGCAGCGTCTCGATCACCTCGTCGAGGTGGTCCCGCATCGCCGCGTCTGCGGCCTCCGGATCGTGGGCGCCGATCGCGCTGAAGATCAGCTCGTGCTCGCGCAGCGAGCGCGCGGGCCTTCCTGGTCGCAGCATCGTCTGGTACTGGAACCTCAGGCTCTGTGACTTGAGCGTGCCGACCAGCCGGCCCGCGGTCGGGTTGCGGGCCGCCGCCCAGATCAGCTGATGGAACTTCGGGTTCAGCTCCGAGTAGCCGATCGCGTCTCCGCTGCTCAGGCGCTTGCGCATGTCGACCAGCACATGCCTCAGCTCTCGGATGTCGGTCGCCGTCGCTTTCGCCGCCGCCTGGCGCGCCAGCAGCCGCTCGAGGGCGGCACGGACCTCTTCGATCTGGAGCGCCTCCAGGTCGGAAACGAGACGTACACGCGCGCCGCGATTGTGCTCGCGGGTCACCAGCCCTTCCTGGTCCAGGCGCACGAGGGCGGCGCGCACGGCGGTGCGGCCGGCGCCCAGCATCCTGGACACGTTCGCCTCGACCAGACGCTCGTTGGGCTGGAAGCGGCCGGCGATGATGCCCTCGCGAAGACGGCGGTAGACCTCAAGGCCGACCTCGGAAGCGGGCTCGAGGCCGGCGCCGGAGATCGAGTCGAGGTCCTTACCCCGGCGAAGCTCCGTCCTTGCCATCGGCTAGATTATCGCTAATAATGTCGACAATCCCCCGTCTCGGGTGACCAAATTCTGTGAGGCCTTACACCTAGGGAGCGAGGAACGATTGTGAGCAGGTTCATGCCGTCACGATTCGTATTCGCCGTCGGCGCGATTCTGGTCCTGGCCGCGTGCGGCGGCAGCACCCCGAGCGGCAACGGGCTCGGCTCCGGGGCCCTGGTGGTTGGGGTCATCGCGCCCTTCACGGGCGCTGACGCGGGCCTCGGCCCGGCGTACTACGCCGCGTGCCTGCCGGCGGCGCTCTCCATCAACAACAACGGAGGCGTGGGCGGCCGCCAGGTCAGCTGCTCGAAGTTCGACACTCGCGGCGAGCCGGCCGACGCCCTGCCGGCGGCCAATCAGATGATCGCCAGCAACTCCAACCTGATGGCGGTCGTCGGCTGCACGTCTGACGAGGCGTCGACCGTCGTGTCTGTCATCGACAAGGCCCACATTCCGATGTTCTGCATGACCGGGCAGTCAGAGTTCAACAAGACCACGCTCAAGTACTTCCACCGCCTCGTGCCGGCAGATGTGTATGACGCCTACGCGATGGTGGGGAATGCCCTCTTCGGGTCCACGCACCCCAAGTACACCAAGGCAGCGCTGGTGTTCGGCGACGACATCGGCTCGCAGGCCTTCGTCCAGCCGGCCACGACCGCGTTCACCAAACTGGGTGGGACCATCTCCATCAACCAGCCGATCCATCTCGGCGCGTCCTCATACCGGACCGAGGTCCAGGCCATGCTGGCGACGCACCCTGACGTCATCCTCACCGAGGCCCTCGGCTCCGCGGGCACGTACCTGAAGGAAGTGAAGACACAGAACAATGGGCAGATGATCCCGTTCATCGGCTCCTCCGCCACCATCGACCCGGTCTGGTTCAAGCAGGTCACGGATGCGATCGGCATCAACGATGTACTCAAGTACTACGGAGGTGTGGACCTCGGGTACACGTTCTCGGGACCCGCGTACACGGAGTTCCTGACCAACCTCAACGCTTCGGCATCACAGTTTGCGGACGCGCCCAAGTACAAGCAGCGTGGATCGACGCTCCACCTGTACGACGGCATCATCATGACCGCGCTGGCCATGGTCATGACCAACAGCTCCGACCCGAGCGTCTACAACCCCAAGATCATCGACATCGCCAACGGCGCGACCGGCGCGACGGTCGTCAACACATATAAGGATGGCGTGGCGGCGCTCAAGGCCGGCAAGTCCATTCGCTTCGAAGGAGCCGGAGGCCAGAATAACTTCAACCAGTGGAACAACTCGCAGTCGGGCTACATCCTGGTCGGCTACGACAAGGACGGCGGCGAGGTCAAGGTCGGAGAGTTGACCCCGAGCCAGACATCACAAATCATCGCTGCGGGCGGCAGCTAGTCAGCAGCACTCACGGGAGCCGAGCGCCGTGGACCTTTTCGTAGCGGCGTTCGGCTTCGGCCTGGTCAGCATGTCGGTGATCGCAATTGCCGCGGTCGGCTTCACCATGCAGTTCGGGATCACCAACATGATCAATCTGGCCTACGGCGAGGTGATGATCACCTCCGCCTACGTCGCCTACTACCTGAACCGGGCCGGCCTCACGATTTGGGTGGGCATGGCAGCGGGCGCGCTGTTCGGAGCGCTGTTCTCATTCCTGCTGAACCGATTCCTTTACGCCCCATTCCTTGGCAAGGGAACGTCGTATCTCGGAATGGTCATCGTCTCCCTGGCCGTCTCACTGATGATCGCCAACCTGCTGCTCCCGATCGTGGGGTATTACCCGGTTTCCTACCATGAGGATGCGGGCCGGCTCATCCGTTGGGGGGGAATTGTCCTGACCCGGGATCAAATCATCATCATCGGCATCGCCGTGGTGCTCATGCTCGCCATACATGCGCTGCTCACGTACACGCGGCTGGGCAAAGCGATGCGCGCGACGGCTGCCAATCCCACCCTGGCCCGCAACTGCGGCATCCCCACCCGGCGCGTCATCGATGCCGTCTGGCTGATCACCGGGGCGCTTTGCGGAATGGCCGGCGTGGTTGCGGCGCTGGACTCTGACTCCTTCGCCATCGCCAATGGCGCGACCTTCCTGATCACCGTCCTGGCCGCGGCGGTTCTGGGGGGAGCGGGTCAGCCTTACGGCGCCATGATCGGCGCCGTTCTCATCGGCCTGATCACCGAGCTGAGCGCCGCAGCCTGGTCGCCTCAGTACAAGGAGGTCGTTGCCTTCGGCATTCTCGTACTGGTGATGGTGCTGCGCCCGCAGGGCCTGCTGGCCAAGCGCGGTGCGCTGGCGGCAGCCGGATGAACACGTACTACGCCGTCAACCTACTTGTCTATGCAGGTGTGGACATCATCGCGTGCCTGGCGCTGAACCTGCAGTTCGGCGTGTCCGGCATCGTCAACTTCAGCTTCATCGTCTTCCAGGCGGTGGGCGCCTACGCGGCGGCGGTGCTTTCGATGCCACCCGACACCGCCAACTTCGGCTTTCAGCACTATATCGGCGGGTACTCGCTCAGCTTCCCGATCCCGTGGATCGGAGGCGCCATCGCGGGCGGCCTGCTCGCCATCCCGGTCGGCTTCGTGGTGCTCAGGAAGCTGCGCAGTGACTACCAGGCCATCGCCCTGCTGGTGCTTTCCGTAATCGCAAACGCTGTGATCACCAACGCCGATAAGTTCCTGGGCGGAGCGGCGGGCATTGCGCTGGTGCCTCAACCCCTATCAGAGCGCGTCGACTCCGGCACGGAGCCGTACCAGTACCTCTACGTCGGGATAACGGCCGTGTGCGTTGTGATCGTCCTGGCGCTGGTCAATCGGATCGTCAACTCACCGTATGGCCGAAGCCTGCGCGCGATGCGTGAGCGCGAGCTGGCGGCGACGGCCATCGGCAAGAACCCGGTGCAGCTGAAGATGACGATTTTCATCGTCGGCGGCGCGATCGCAGGGCTGTCCGGCGCCATCCTGGTCGGCTACATCCAGGTCGTGGCGCCGTCCATATGGCTCTATCCCGAAACGATCATCCTGTTCGCCGCCATCATCGTGGGCGGCCGGGGCAACAACGTCGGCGCCATCCTCGGCGCGCTCCTGGTACCGGTCGGCTTCGAAGAGATCACCCGCTTCCTGAACAACAGTCCCAGCATCGCCAACCTCGGCCCGCCCGGCCTGATCCCGGCCCTCCAGTGGGTGGCGATCGGCCTGCTGATCATCGGGTTTCTATGGTTCCGGCCCGAAGGCGTGCGCCCGGAGGCCCGCCGCGTATTCGAGGGCGCCCCCGTGCGCGAAGACTAGGAACATGCTCGCCGCATCTCAGCCCCTCGTCACCGCCGATCGGCCGATGCTGGTCGCGAGCGACATGCATCGCCACTTCGAGGGCCTGCACGCTGTGGATGGCGTGTCGATCGACGTGCCCGCCGGCAAGATCACCGGCCTGATCGGCCCCAACGGTGCTGGGAAGTCGACGTTGCTCGCCGTGCTCGCGGGCACGCTGCCCGCCACGAGCGGCGCCATCGTGTTCGATGGCGAGGACGTCACCAGCTGGCCCGCTTACAGGCGTGCGCGGCACGGGCTCGTCCGCACCTTCCAGCTGCCTTCTGAGTTTGCGCGCCTGACGGTGCTCGAGAACCTGCTCGTGGCCGCGCCCAAGAATCGCGGCGACTCCCTGGTCGGAGCCCTGAGGGGAAGGGCTTATTGGATCGAGGACGAGCGACGCCTTGTCCAGCAGGCGCGCGCGCTGCTGAAACGGTTCGGCATGAGCATGAAGGAGTCCGACTACGCGGGCACGATGAGCGGCGGCCAGAAGCGACTGATCGAGATCATGCGGGCGCTCATGCTCGGGCCGCGCCTGCTGCTCCTCGACGAGCCGATGTCGGGCGTGCACCCGAAGATCGTCCTGGAGATCCAGCATTACCTCGAGGACCTGCGCGCGGAAGGCCTGACCATCTTGATGGTCGAGCATGAGCTCCACATGGTGGAGCGCCTCTGCGACACGGTGGTCGTCATGGCCCAGGGCAAAGTGATCGGCAGCGGGACGATGTCGAGCTTGAGGCGGCAGCGGGAGATTGTTGACGCTTACCTTGTTGGATAGCGTGGCGCACGTGGGTGCGCGGCCAGCCCCGAGCCTGCAGGCGGAGGGCATCACTGCGGGCTATGGCGGCGTGCCGGTGATCCGCGACGTGTCGATCTCGGTCGGACCTGGCGAAGTCGTGGCCATCATCGGGCCCAACGGAGCGGGCAAGAGCACGCTGCTCAAGAGCCTGGTCGGGATCCTGAGATTGGACAGTGGTCGCATCCTGCTCGGGCCCGACGATGTGACCGGCCGGGCGCCCGAAGACCTGGCGCGGCGGGGCGTCGGCTATGTCCCGCAGGTCAACGACATCTTTGAGCCGCTCACGGTTCTGGAGAACCTGGAGATGGGCGGCTACCTGCTGAGCGCGGCACAGATCAAGACTCGCGTGATCGAGGTCGGCGCCGTGTTCCCGCAGCTGCCGCCTATGCTCAAGCGCCGCGCCGACAAGCTGAGCGGTGGCGAGCGGAAGATGCTCGCCATCGCGCGCGTTCTCATGCTCGACCCGAAGGTACTCATCCTCGACGAGCCGACCGCCAACCTCTCGCCGAAGCTGGCCGACAACCTGCTCGCCGAGCACGTGAAGCGGCTCGCCGGTCTGGGCAAAGCGGTGCTGCTGGTCGAGCAGCGCGCGCGGGCGGCCCTGGCGATCGCCGACTGGACCAGCGTCCTGGTGTCCGGTTCAGTTCGCCTGGAAGGGCGGCCGGCCGACCTGGTCAAACGACAGGATTTCGAAGAGCTCTTCCTGGGTGCAGGCACCGGCCTCGGTGCGACAGATGAATCAAAACTGGAGGAAACATGAAGCTGCTGATGTTCCGGCACAATGGCGAGCCGCGCCTGGGCGTACTGCGCCCAGGACACGAGGATGAGGTCGTCGACTTGAGCCAGGTTGCGCACGACCTGCTCGCGCTGATCGATGCGGGTGACGCTGGACTCGAACGGGCGCGCACAGCCGCCTCGGGTGCAGCGCATGGGCTGCCGCTCAAAGACGTCACCTTGCTGCCGCCGCTGGATGCGCCGCGCGGAAATATCATCGCGATGGGTCGCAACTACCAGAAGCACGCCGAGGAGACCGCAGAGCACGGCGATGTCAAGCCACCGACGATCTTCACCAAGGCGATCACCAGCATCACCGGCCCGTACGACGACATCGCGATCGATCCTTCCTTCAGCGACGAGATGGACTGGGAAGTCGAGCTTGGCGTGGTCATAGGCAAGCGCGGAGCCAACATCGCCCGCCGCGATGCCATGGACCACGTCTTCGGCTACTTCGTGCTCAACGATGTCAGCGCGCGCGACGTCCAGAACGGGTGGGGCGGCCAGTACTTCAAAGGCAAGAGCCTCGATCGCTCATGTCCGACTGGCCCGTGGGTGGTAACCAAGGATGAGGCGCCCGACCCGCGCAGCCTCGGCTTGCGGCTGACCCTCAACGGCGTGGTCAAGCAGGAGGGCAACACGCGCGACATGATCCATCCAGTCGACGCCACCATCGAGTGGGCTTCGAAGGGGATGACGCTGCTTGCGGGCGCCATGATCGCCACCGGCACACCGGATGGAGTGGGCTTCGCGCGGAAGCCGCCCGAGTTTCTGCACCCAGGTGATGTGATGGAGACCGAGGTTTCAGGGATCGGGCTCCTGCGGAACCGGATCGTCGCCGCGAAGGTAGGCGCTCTAGCCGATCACTCCCACCGCAGCGCCTAGCGACCGAAGGAGCGGGCGTACCTCCGTCCAGCGCGTGCGCGCGTCTGCGGGCAACGCGCCCGGGAGCGTTTCAGCGAATGCGTCGACGACCTCCGGATCCCACTGGGTGCCGCGGCCACGGAGCAGCTCGCCGAGGGCGACCTCCGCGTCGAGCGCCTTGCGGTAGGGACGGTCGGAGGTCATCGCGTCCCAGGAGTCGGCGACGGCGATGATGCGAGCGCCGAGGGCGATTGCGGCCCCGGCGAGCCCGCGCGGGTACCCGAGCCCATCCATCCTTTCGTGATGGGCGAGCACGAGCTCACGCCCGCGTTTGTACTCGGGAAACTTGGCCAGGATCTCGGCGCCCGTCGTCGGGTGCTTCTTCATCAGCTCGAACTCGGCCTCGGTCAGCCGGCCATGCTTGTGCAGCACCTCATCCGGGACCGCGATCTTGCCCAGGTCATGGACGCGAGCCGCGAGCCGGATCAGCTCGACCTCTTTATCCGGCAGCTGCAGCCGGCGAGCCGTGCGGACGGCGTGATCCGCGACGCTTTGAGAATGCTGGAACGTGTAGGGGTCGCGGCGATCGACGACGTCCGCCATGGACTCCACCGCGGCGATCGTCTGCTCCATGAGCTGGACCGATCGCGTCAGCGCGAGCTGGATGGCCGCGATCGGAACCATCATCACCACCGCCAGCCACGGCCGCCCGCTCGAGAGCACAGCCAATAGATAGCCGGCCACGTAGAGAGCCGAGGTTGGTTTCGAATCAGTAGCGGCGATCTCGGCCCAGATTTCCAACGGGTTGCGCCGGTTGTGCATCCCGGCGGCGACGACGTCGAGGCCGGTGCTGACCACGTACATGACGGCGGTCGCGACGATAGCCCCGGCGAGCGAGGCGCCGGCGGCCCCATATGCGAGCGCAGACAATCCACCGGCTGTCATGAACCTGGAGGTGTTGAAGACGAGGTCGATCGGCGCTCGGCGGTGATGCCCGGTGGCCGGATTGCGCCGGAAGCACAGCACGCCCTCACCGAGCAGCCGGCTGCCGCCGATGAGCGCGACCGCCGTGACTGGCGGGAAGAGCAGGACGGCGGCGAGGTAGACGGCGGGGGCGGCGTCGGTCTTCAAGCGTGGTGACACCATCACCGGGAAGTTGCTGGCGACCGCCCCGAGCAGTAGAAGCACCACCAAGAGGACCGGGTCGCCGGGCTCGGCCGACGGGCGGCCGAGCAACATCGCGGTCAGCACAACGCCAGGCGCCGCCATCACCAGCAAGTAGGCGCGGAGCAGGGGTGTCATCGACTTCGGCCGCCGACTGCTAGATCAGGGCGGTTTCGCCACCGAAGGTGGTCGACTTGCTGTCGTTGTGGGCGTAAATCGTGGTCGGCTTGCCCAGGACCGAGACGGTGACATTGAGGCTCACGTGCACCGGCAGTCCGATTCCCACCGTCGGGTCCAACGAGCAGTAGGCACTGGCGCTCGTGCCTCCCATGAACAGCATGCCGGCGCAAAGAGCCATACCCAGAACCATCCGCTTCATCCCCAATCCCACCTTTATGCATGTTCAGCCGGTCTGAGGCTGATGCATGAAATCTATGAACCCCAATGTCGAGAAAGGTCAAGAGCCTGTGAAGAGTTGTTCAGGTTCAAATTTGCCAATTTGAAAACCCGAAGGGCTCCCGGTGGCTCCAACTGGTATTGGCCACCCAAGCTGTCCTGAATACGAATTTCCCATCGCCTGACGCCAGATGGGCCCTACGGCGAAAGTGGTATTGACCACCTGCCAGGTTTGTGCTTTACTTTCGGCCGATGGCAAGGGTTAGAGGGCTTTACCACTTCGTCAACGCCCCTTCAGGCGCCCGCGGCACGCCCTCGGGGGCCTCCCGGTGACGAAACAAGACGACACTCGCGACCGGGTCCTCGACCTTGTGGAGTCGCTGGAGGTCGGACAGGCCATCCCGTCCGAGCGGCAGCTGACGCTAGACCTGGGCGTGTCCCGGCTGACCATCCGCGCGGCCCTCGACGAGCTCGTCCGGGACGGCTACCTCGACCGCCGTCACGGGAGCGGCACCTACGTGACCGAGCCGAAGATTGCCCAGCCGCTGACGCTGACCTCCTTCAGCGAGGACATGCGCCGGCGCGGGATGGTGCCGGGCAGTCGCACGCTGGAGCTCGCCACGACTTCGGCCGGCGCCCGCCTGGCTCACCGCCTGCAGGTCTCGCCCGCCGAGCGCCTCGTACGCGTGAAGCGGCTTCGCCTGGCGGACGCGCAACCGATGGCGATGGAAGTCCTTCACATCCCGGAAGCCTTGGTACCAGGGCTAACCAAGGCCGATCTCGAGGATCGCTCCTTCTACGACCTGCTTGGCGATCGGTACGGAATCGTGATCGCGTCCGGCACCCAGAGCATCGAGCCCACCGTGACCAACGAGGAGGAGTCGGAGGTGTTGGGGGTTCCCCTGCACACGCCGGCCTTCCTGTTCGAGCGGACGACCGTCTCCGAGTCGGGGCGGATCGTCGAGTTCGTCCGCTCCATCTACCGCGGCGACCGCTATCGCCTGGTCGCCGACCTGACACCGCAGCGGAGTCGCAACGGGCGCTTGGCCGGCGCCTCGCGCGCGATCGACCGCTCCGGCGAGGGTGAGGTACGGCGACAACAGCCCCGGCGCGCGAGCGCCCCATTCAACCCATTCAAAGGGTAGGAGAACAACAACATGAACCCGCGGAAGCTCTTGTTCACCGTTGCGGCGGCGGTCGCGCTGCTCGCCACCGCATGTGGAGGCACCACCCCCACGACCTCGACCGGCAACGAGACCGGGACGCTTACGGTCTGGCTCATGAACGGGAGCGCCCCGCAGAGCATCGTCGATGGCGTCAACGCCGACTTCAAGGCCAAGCACCCGAACGTCACCGTCAATGTCGAGATCCAGCAGTGGTCGGACGTGACCACCAAGCTCGACACCGCCTTCGCCGGCAGCGCGCCGCCAGACATCATGGAGCTCGGTAACACGCTGGTCGCAAAGTACGCCGCGGCCGGCGCGCTCCAGGACATCTCGTCGAAGAAGAGCAGCTTCGAGAACTCGGGCACGTGGCTCCAGTCGCTGACCGACTCGTGCACGTACCAGAAGAAGCTCTACTGCGTTCCGTACTACGCGGGCAGCCGGGCGGTCATCTATCGGACCGACCTGTTCTCGGCCGCCGGGGTACAGCCGCCAACCAGCATGGACCAGCTGATGACCGTCGGCCAGACGCTCATGGCGAAGTACGGGTCTGACCCCAACTTCTCCGCGCTTTATTTCCCTGGCAAGTACTGGTACGCGGCCGCGCCGTTCGTTTGGGACTTCGGCGGCGACATCGCCACCCAGTCAGGGACGAAGTGGACAGGGGCGATCAACAACTCGCAATCCCAGCAGGGCCTCACGGCGTTGCAGAGCCTGGTCTCCAAGCTCTCTCGAGCCGACAAGACCGGCGACGAGGCCAAGCAGGACCAGGCGTTTGCCCAGGGCCACATCGCGATGATCATCGCCAACGGTTGGGAAGTCGGCGTCATCACCGACCCTAAGGCCGGTGACCCGACGCTGAAGGACAAGCTCGGCGCGTTCCCGATCCCCAGCCACAACGCAGGCCAGACCGCTCCCGTCTTCCTCGGCGGTTCGGACCTCGGCATCGCCGCCAAGAGCCAGCACCAGGCGCTCGCGCAGGAATGGCTGAACCTTCTTGGGGGCACCAAGTTCCAGAGCCAGATGGTGACCGTGGGCGGGGTGATCCCGAACACGACTTCGCTGGTCTCCTTGAGCAGCGGGCTGCCGGCGATCTTCGCCGCGGCCGCCAAGAACAGCCGCTTCACGCCGAACTCGCCGAACTGGGCGAACGTCGAGTCGGCTAACGTGCTGCAGGACATGCTGGTGTCGATCTTCACCGGGAAGGCATCGATCCCGACTGCTACCTCTGCCGCCAGCGACAAGATCGCGACGATACTCAACAGCTAGATCGCTAAGACCAAAGGGGGTCGGCTTCAATGGGAGTGGCCGGGGACGCACGGACTCGTGTGGCCCCCCGACCGCAAGCTGAGGCCGGCCCCTGGCGGCACGTCTGGGGGCGTCGTCTCCTGCCCTACGCGTTGATCGCCCCCGCCCTCATCGTCATCCTGGGCGTGCTGGGCTATCCGCTGGGAATGCTGCTGTGGCTCTCGACCCAGCACTACGGCCTGCGGGAGCTCATCCAGCACCAGGGTGAGTTTGTCGGTCTGCAGAATTTCCAAACCTTCCGCGTCGACCCGCAGTTCCGATACGTGCTGACGGTCTCACTCATTTTTACGGTCGTCAACGTCGGCCTGTCGATGCTCTTCGCCACCGGCATCGCGCTGCTGCTGGAGCGGGTGAGCCGCGCCGTCCGCATCCTTCTGAGCGCCGGTCTGGTGCTCGTCTGGGCGACGCCGTCGATCCCTGCGATCGATCTGTGGCAGTGGATGTTCGACTACGAGTTCGGCGTCGTCAACTGGCTCCTCACTCATCTTGGCGCCGGCAACTACATCCACCACAACTGGTTCGAGAACCCGATCCAGGGCTTCAGCGTGATCACGGTCATAGTCGTCTGGGGAGCGATTCCATTCCTGGCCTTGATGATCTACGCGGGGTTGACCCAGGTCCCGCGGGAGCTGGTGGAGGCAGCCGAAATCGACGGAGCGCGGTCGTGGCAGGTGTTCGCCAGGATCACCGTTCCGATCCTCCGTCCAGTGTTCCTGGTGGTCATCAGCCTTTCCACGATCTGGGACTTTGGCGTGTTCAACCAGGTCTGGGTGCTGCTCAACCAGAGGCCGAGCCAGGACTACTTCCTGATGTCGGTCTATTCGTTCCAGGAGTCATTCCGGGTCAGCCAGTTCGGACTTGGCTCGGCGGCGGCGGTCGTGACGATCGCAATCCTGGTCGTCGTGACGTTCGCCTATGTGCGCCAGACGGTGCGCCTCACCGAGGATGCAGTGTGAGCCGGCGCATCGTCGCGAGGACCTTCTTCGACACCGTGGGAGTGCTGATTCTTGTTGTGATGCTCTTCCCGATCTACTGGATGGTGTCCACCGCGCTCAAACCTGGCAAGGAGATCCTGAGCTTGACCCCCGTCTGGTTCCCGTCGCCCATTACCTTCGACAACTTCCGCACTGCGATCAACGTTCCGTTCTTCTGGAACGACGTGGTCAACAGCCTCACGGTCGTCCTCTCCGTGGTCGCGATCTCCATTGCGCTCGCGTTCCTCGCCGCGGTCTCGGTGGCGCGCTTCGGTTTCCGTGGCCGGACCGCCTTCGTAGTGATGGTCATCGCCGTCCAGATGGTGCCGCTCAACGCATTGGTGATCCCCATGTATCTGTTGCTCGACAGGGTCGGGCAGGTGGACACCCTGCTGGGCGTGATCGCGTACTACCTTGCGATCGTTCTGCCGTTCATGATCTGGACGCTGCGAGGCTTTGTCGCCAACGTTCCGGTCGATCTCGAAGAAGCGGCGATGGTCGACGGCGCGACCCGGGTAGGGGCGTTTCTGCGCATCGTTTTCCCGCTTGTTGCACCCGGCCTGGTGGCCACGGCGATCTTCGGATTCATACAGGCGTGGAACGAATACATAATCGCCTACGTCCTCCTGAGCAGCTCCTCCAAACAGACGCTCACCATCTGGCTCGCGTCCTTCACCACCCAGCACGGCACCGACTGGGGTGGGCTCATGGCGGGCGCAACCCTCACCGCTCTTCCGGTCGTTGTCTTTTTTCTTCTCGTCCAGCGACACGTGGCTGGAGGGCTGACCGCGGGCGCGGTCAAGGGCTGACGGTGGACTCGATCCAACGGCTCGCCGACCGCTGCCTGCTGCCGGGGTTCACCGGCACGGAAGCCCCTGATTGGGTCTTGAGGCGGACCGCTGCAGGGCTCGGCGGCGTGTGCCTGTATGCGCGCAACATCGAGACTCCTGAGCAGCTGAAGGTGCTGACAGCGTCTCTTCATGCGGAGCGCCCCGAGCTGCTCATCGCGATCGATGAGGAAGGCGGAGATGTAACCCGGCTAGAGGCGAGGACTGGAAGCTCGTACCCGGGCAACCTCGCGCTCGGTGCTGTGGACGACATCGGGCTCACGCGCTCGGTGGCGCGCGCGATGGGAGCGGATCTCGCCGCCGCCGGCATCGACCTCGACCTCGCGCCTGTCGCCGACGTGAACAGCAATCCGATCAATCCGGTCATCGGAGTGCGCGCTTTCGGTGCCGAGGCGGCGCCCGTGGCGCGGCAGACGGCCGCCTGGGTGGCCGGCCTGCAGGAGGCTGGTGTCGCCGCGTGCGTCAAGCACTTCCCTGGGCACGGCGCCACCTCGCTCGATTCCCATCTCGACCTTCCGGTCGTCGACGAGGACCCGCATGCTGGCGCGCTCGAGCCGTTTCGGGCCGCGATCGTCGCGGGAGTGCGGGCGGTGATGAGCGCGCACATCGTCGTCCCCTCCATCGACAAGTTGCCCGCCACTATCAGCACGAAGATCATGACTGGCGTCCTCCGCGACGAGCTCGGGTTTGAAGGCCTCGCCGTCAGCGACGGGCTGGAGATGCGGGCGATCGCCGCCGGAGTCGGCATCGTGGAGGGCACGGTGCTCGCGCTGGCCGCAGGCTGCGACCTCCTCTGCATCGGCGGCGGTCTGGCCGGCGAGGACATCGCCAATGAGCTGCGCGACGCGATCGTGGCCGCGGTCAGGGCCGGCCAGGTAAGTGAGGCGCGGCTCGCCGAAGCTGCCGCGCGCGTGGACCGACTCGCGGAATGGCGCCAACAGCAGGGTGGAACGCCAGGACGGAATCCCGGGATCGGTTTGGCCGCCGCGCGCCGCGCCATCCAGGCCGAGGGCTCTGTCCGCATCGTTGGCAACCCAGTTGTCGTCCAGCTCAGATCGACCCCATCGCAGGCCGCAGGCGTGGTGCCCTGGGGCGTGGCCGATCCACTGGCACGACTCGGCGCCCGCGTGAGCGCGGTCGACCTCGACGCTCCGGCCGAGAGCCTAGAGGGCATCCTGGGGCAGGCGGCCGGGCGCAGCCTGGTGCTCGTGGTCAGGAACCTTCACCGCCACCCCTGGATGGCAGCCCTGACTGAAGCCGTGCTCGCGCGGCGCCCCGATGCGATCCTGGTCGAGATGGGGTTGCCGGCTTGCCGGCCCGCGGCCGCGGCCGCCTACATGGCGACCCACGGCGCCTCGCGCGTCTGCGGCATCGCCGCCGCGGAGGTCTTGCTGGGCAGATGAGCGAGACCGCCCACCCGCGGGCCGACGACATGGACACACTCACCGTCCGCGAGCTGCTCGAGCTCATGCATGTCGAGGACCAGCGAGCGGTCGAGGCCGTGCACGCGGCGCTCGAGCGGATTGGAGAAGCTGTCGAGCAGATCGCCGGGCGATTGCGCTCCGGCGGCCGGCTTCACTACTTCGGGGCCGGGACCAGCGGCCGGCTGGCCGCCCTCGACGCCGCGGAATGCCCGGCAACCTTCGGGGTCTCGCCGGACCTGGTCCAGGCGCACGCGGCCGGCGACGGCGAAGCGGAGGACGACCGTCAGCTGGGCATCGACGATGCTCGCGGCGCGGAGCTTGGCCCGCACGATGCGGTTGTGGGCGTGAGCGCTAGCGGCCGCACCGCTTACGTGCTCGCGGCCGTTGCCGAGGCGCGCCGGGCTGGCGCCCTCGTCGTTGGGCTGAGCTGCGCCCCGGGATCACCCCTTGCAGCCGCAGCCGACATAGCCATCGAAGTCGATACGGGCCCGGAGGTGATCGCAGGTTCGACGCGGCTCAAGGCAGGCACGGCGCAAAAGGCGGCCCTGAACATGATCAGCACCGGAGTTTTTACGCGGCTCGGCCACACCTACCGGGGACGGATGGTCGACGCCATCGCGTTCAATGAGAAGCTGCGCAGTCGCGCTCCGCGCATCGTCCGAGAGCTGACCGGCTGCTCCGACGAGGAGGTCGATGCGGCACTTCACGATTCGGATGGAAATGCGAAGGTCGCCATCTTGATGCTTCGTTGCAGCCTCGACGCGGCCGCCGCACGCGTTCACTTGTCCGCTGCGAACGGAGACCTCGCCGTCGCCCTCGGCGAAAGGCCTCGAACGTGACCACACTCTTCCGTGGCCGCGTGCACGGGTTTGGCGGCGGCGTCGACGCCGTCCTCGTCGAGGACGGACTGATCACATGGATTGGCGCCGGCAAGCCGCCTCGTCGCCCCAACGAGGAGGTGACAGCCGGGCCGGACGAATGGATCGCTCCCGGCTTCATCGATCTGCAAGCCAATGGGTTCCGCGGCCACGACGCTGCCGGCGGCCGGGACGAGATCGCGGCCATGTCAGAGTCGCTGCCTTCGACCGGTGTCACCGCCTTTCTCCCCACGCTCATCTCGGCTCCAGTCAGCGTCGGCGCCGAGTTCGCGGCGTCGGCGGCCGCCGCCGAGACCCCCGGCGCGCGGGTACTCGGCGCTCACATCGAGGGTCCGTTCATCAACCCATCCTTCCGCGGCGCGCACGAGCGCGCGTGCCTGGCGGAGCCAGAGCCGGCCAGCGTGGACGTGATCGCACTCGCGAGGCCGCGGCTGGTCACGCTCGCACCAGAGCTGCCGGGCGCTCTCGACGCGATCGGCCAGCTGGTGCGTGCCGGCATCGTGGTGAGCGCCGGTCACACAGGCGCCGATTTCGAGCAGGGCCGCCGCGCGATTACGGCTGGGATCCGGTTTGGTACTCACATCTACAACGCGATGCCGCCCGTGCACCATCGCCGCCCGGGCATCGCGCTGGCGCTGCTCCTCGACCCGCGCGTGTCTGTCGGTTTGATAGCGGATGGCGAACATGTTCATCCCGCCTCGTGCGCGCAGCTGGTCCGCGTCAAGGACCCGATGCATATCTCGCTCACCACGGACCAGACGGCCGCCGCGGGTGCGCCGCCTGGCATCTACAGGCTCACCGGCCGGAGCGTGGTCAGCGACGGCATGGTGGTGCGGTTGGAGGACGGGACGCTGGCCGGAAGCGCGGCGACCATGGACGACCTGGTGCGGCGGATGGCCGCAGTGCCCGGCGTAAACCCCACGCGTGCGATCGCGATGGCATCGACGGTGCCCGCGCGCGTGCTCGGTGAGCGGGGGTTGGGCCGGATCCACGTCGGTGCTTGCGCGGACCTCGTGGTCCTGGACGGCGATCTGCGGGTGCGCCTGACGATGGTCGGCGGCAACGTCCGGTTCCGAAAGTGAGCAGGTTCCACGACGAGATCCGCGAGCAGCCGGAAGTCGCAGCTCGCTTGATCGAGCAGAGCCGATCCGCTGTCGATGCGATCGGCGAGCGATACCGCGAGCTGCGCCCGCGTGGTTTCGTAATCGCCGCCAGGGGCAGCTCGGACCACGCCGCCCTCTATGCGAAGTACCTCTTCGGGCGGCGCAACCGAGCGCTCGTCGCCCTCGCCGCCCCGTCCCTGTTCACTCGCTATGCAAGCCCTCCTTCACTCGATGGCCAGTGTGTGATCGGCATCTCGCAGTCGGGCGCGTCACCGGACGTGCTCGCCGTCCTCGAAGAGGCGGTGCGGCAGGGTGCGATGACCGTCGCGATCACCAACGAGCCGAACTCGAAACTGGCCTCGGTCGCAGACCTGGTCTTGCCGCTGCGCGCAGGACCGGAGCGGAGCGTACCCGCGTCGAAGACCTACACGGCCAGCCTCCTGGCGCTGGCGCTGATCTCTCAAGCAATCGATCGCGATGATGCCTTCGGAAGCGCGCTGGCACAGGTGTCGTCGAGCATGGCCCGCGCGCTGGAGGCGGAGATGCACCTGGACAAACTCGTGCCGGCGCTCGCCGGCCCGCGTGCGATCGTGCTGGGACGCGGCTTCAACTTCTCCACCGCCGAGGAGATCGCGCTCAAGTTGACCGAGACGAGCTACGTGCTCGCTCGGGCGTGGTCGGTCGCCGACTTCGAGCATGGTCCGATTGCCGTGGTCGAGCCTGGTTTTCCCGTGCTGCTGGTCGGCGGGGGCGGTTCGGTGGAAGCCGACCTCCAGGCGATCTCCGCGCGCCTGGTGGACTACGGATGCCGCGTGATTGGGCTCTTCGACGGAGCGAGCCCGCCGCGCGGGCTCGACGCGACGGTGGATCACGACTCAGGTCTGCCAGAAGAGCTGACACCGTTGACGCTGGCAGTCCTCGGTCAGCTGCTCGCACACCGAGTCGCCGTCGCGCGTGGCGTCGACCCTGACCAGCCCCGCGCCCTTCACAAGATCACGCGCACCTGGTGATACACGGACCTTTACTCGGCCTCGACATCGGAGGCTCGTCGAGCCGAGCTCGGTTGGTCGAGGATGGCCGCATTGTCGCCGAGGCTGAGGGTCCGGGCGCAAACGTCGCCACCCTGCGACCTCGCGTCGTGGATAGCCGGCTTCGCGCGCTGCTCGCCGACGTCGGCGTGACGCCAATCGCCTGCTGCGCCGGGTCGGCGGGGGCGGAGGTGCCGGCCGGTCGTGAGCGACTCGAGCGCATTCTTTCGGCGCTGTTTCCGCATTGCAGGATCACGGTCGTCCACGACGCGCGCCTCGTGCTTGCTGCGGCCGGATTCGACTCCGGCATCGCATTGATCAGCGGCACCGGTTCGGTTGCGTATGGCCGCGATGACAGTGGGCGAGAGGCGCGCGCAGGTGGTTGGGGCTGGCTCGTCGGCGACGACGGGAGCGCGGCCTGGCTTGCGCGTGAGGCAGCTCGGGAGGTGATGCGCCGTTCCGATTCCGGTGAGCAATTGGGCATGCTTGGTGACGCGATGCTCCGCGCGACCAAAGCGCGGGGTTCCACCGAATTCATCGGAACGCTTCATGGGCTGAATGAGCCGCGCCAGTGGGCCGCGCTGGCGGGCGTCGTATTCGAAGCGGCAAGCACCGATGCGGGCGCGGCATTGCTCGTCGAGCGAACCGCCTCTGCCCTGGTCGACCTGGTGGGATTGGTGCGCAAGCAGCTCGCACTGGATGGTCCGCTGGTGATCGCGGGCGGGCAACTCTTGAATCAGCCGCGGCTGGAGTCAGCGGTGCGCAAGCGCCTCGGGGCAGCCATCCGTCTACAGGAGCCGCCCGTCGCAGGCGCGGTGAGGCTTGCCGAGCTCAGCCTGACGGCTTAGACGAAAAGCGGCTGGGTGCCGGTGCGCTCGAGTAGTGTCGTCATCTGCGCGTCGGTCGGGCGCTTCTCGAAGCGCTCCGCCGCATCGAGCACGCGGGGAAGCAGATCGATATCGCCCGCCGTGTTGAGGAAAACGCCCGGCCGCCCGAGCACCCACCACACGGCGAGGTCGATGTCCGCCGGAGCCGCGAGCGGCTCGTACCAGGTCGTGCGCGTGTGTTCGCGGCCCAGCCAGGGCTTCGCAGCGATCGACTTGATCGTCTGCATCGCGACGTTGCTCTCGGTGCATGTCTGGCTGAGGGCCTCGAAGTTTTCGGCGTAGTACGGCAGCTGCATGGTCACGAAGTTGTAGGGGAGCAGCACCGAATCGAAGTCGAAACGATCGAGCGAGCGCCGGTGGTTCGCCGCAATCTGCGCGCCATGGCCCGTGACTCCGATCCATTTAATCAAACCCTGGTCGCGTGCTTCGATGGCGGCTTCGATCACCCCGCCTGGGCTGAGCGCGATATCCCATTCGATCGGGTCCGCGAGGTTGTGAAGCTGCCACAGGTCCACGTGATCGACGCCCAGCCGGTCGAGGGACCGGTGCAGCTCCTCGCGCGCGCGCTTGGCGGTGCGCTCGCCGGTCTTGGTGGCGAGGAAGAACCGTTTCGGCTCGCGCTTCAGCCAGGGGGCGATCCGAAGCTCGGCGTCGCCGTAGCTGGCCGCGGTGTCGATGTGGTTGACGCCGTGGCGGAGCATGACTTCGAGCGTCCGGTCGGCCGCCTCTTGCGTCACCTGCGACAGCGCGGCCGCCCCGAAGATCGTCCGGCTGCTCCTGTGGCCTGTGCGCCCGAAGGCGTCCTGCGGAATCGGCATCCAGTTACTGGATCGCCTTGCCTGTGGGACCGTCGAAAAGGTGCAGGCGCCGCATGTCGACGCCAAGCCGCACGCGGTCACCCGGGTCCACCTTGAGGTTGGGATCGACCCGCGCCGTGATCGCGTCGCCGCCCACAGTCCCGTACAGGAATTGGTCCGCGCCCAGCACCTCGGATACCTCGACCAACAGGTCGAGCCCGGAATGGCCCTCGCGTGGGTGCTCCGTCAGCGCCTCGGGCCGGATGCCCAGCACGCCCTTCTCGATGCCCGGCGCGGTCGGCAGCTCGAGCTCAAAGCCGGTCGCCTTGGCCGTGGTGCCCGCAACGGTGACCGGGATGAAGTTCATGGTCGGGCTGCCGATGAAGCCAGCGACGTACATGTTCACGGGTTTGTCGTAGATCTCGCGCGGTGGCGCGACCTGCTGCAGGATCCCGTCCTTCATCACCGCGATGCGGTCGCCCATCGTCATCGCCTCGACCTGGTCGTGCGTGACATAGATGAAGGTCGCGTGGAGCGCGCGGTGCTGCTTCTGGAGCTCGATGCGAGTCTGGACGCGAAGCTTGGCATCCAGGTTCGACAGCGGCTCGTCGAGGAGGAAGGCCTGCGGTTCACGAACGATTGCGCGACCGAGCGCAACGCGCTGGCGCTGGCCGCCCGACAGCTGGCGCGGTTTGCGCTTCAGCAGCGGGCCGAGCTCGAGGATGGTGGCCGCCGTGTTCACGCGCCGCTCGATGTCCTGCTTGGGCGTGCCACGCATCCGCAGGCCGAATGCGAGGTTGTCGAACACGGTCATGTGCGGATAGAGCGCGTAGGACTGGAACACCATCGCGATGTCTCGGTCGCGAGGCGGGACGTCGTTGACCACCTGGTCCCCGATCTTGATATCTCCCTCGGTCACCTCTTCGAGGCCGGCCAGCATGCGCAGCGCGGTCGACTTGCCGCAGCCGGACGGGCCGACGAGGACCATGAACTCGGTGTCCTTGATCTCGAGGTTGAAATCGTTGACGGCCAGCGTTCCGCCGGCGAATCGCTTGGTCACGTGCTCGTAGGTGACTGACGCCATTTGGGCCTACATCCTACTAGCGGCCCGTTGGGAACGCCGACCATTCTTTCGCGCTACGGGCGCGGAATTTTTCGCAGCGCGCCGGAGCTGGACCGCGGTGTCTTCAGGCCGCGTGTCGTTGACAAACGTGCCCGCCCCCAGCTCGACTCCCGCGAGATACTTGAGGCGGTCGCTGCGTCGGTGCGGCGGGTAGAACTCGAAATGAAGGTGGGCTTGCGGCCAGTCGTGGCCGTCCGTCGGTGCCTGGTGGACGGCCATGACGTATGGCGTCGAGAACCCGAAGTGGCGGTCGAAGGTGCCGGTCACACCGAGGAGAGCCCTCGCGAGGTCCCACCGCTCGGCTGAGTCCAGGTCGGCGATCGAGGACACGTGGCGGCGCGGATAGAGATGCACCTCATATGGCCACCGGGCCGAACGCGGGACGAAGGCGAGCATCGCACCCTCGCTCAACACAATTCGAGGTCCCGACGCCTCGAGCGCCACCTCGCTGCAATGGAGGCAGTGGCCATCTTCGGCGAGATGCTCGCGCGAGGCATCCAGCTCTGCCTCGGCGAAGGGCGGAATGAATGGCAGGGCGTAGATCTGGCCGTGCGGATGGTGGAGCGTGACCCCGACCTCTTCGCCCTTGTTCTCGAAGATGTAGACGTATGCAACCTCGGCCCTCGAACCAAGCTCGCGGTACCGGTCGGCCCACACGTCGACCAGGAGGCGCACCCGCTCGGTGGGCAGCTGGGCCAGCGTGAGCTCGTGTTCTGGCGTGTACACAACAACCTCGCAGCCGGTCGTCGCAGGCCGGACAGGCCGGCCGTTGCGACGGTCCGGGCCGAAGGCTGGAAAGCGGTTCTCGAACACGACCACCTCGAAGGTGTCGAGCGGGACCTCAGATGCTCCGCCGGCTCCGGTCGGGCACAGCGGGCAGAAATCGGTGGGGAGGAAGGTGCGATCGTTGCGCTCGGTGGCGTAGGCGACCCACTCGCGCCGCAATGGATCGAAGCGCAGGTCAGGCATCGGATGCCGGCGAATCTGCGTGGCCGTAAGCGAGCAGGTACCTCCCGTCGGGAAGCTCGAGGTCTCGCCGGGTCAGCTTGCCCCACGACGAATCGATTGGTGGCAGCGGTGGCGCGTTCTTCACCGCGCCGCGAGCGCGTGCCGGCGCAGGCTCGCGATCACGCAATCGCGCGCTTGTTCTCGCCACTCTCATCCGCCTGGGCGACGCGCACCTCGAGACCCGCAGCGCGAATCGCCTCCAGCTCCACCGCCGGCGCCCTCGAGTCTGTGATCAGCGTGTGAACCCTGGCCGCTGGAACCGTCTGGCACATGGTTTCCTCGCCGATCTTGGTGTAGTCGGCTAGCACTACCACGTGCTGGGCCGCGCCCGCGAGCGCGCGGTCGGTGGCGGCGACCACGGGGCTGGGCGTGCTGAGCCCGCGTTCGGCCGTGAACCCGTTGCCGGAGATGAATGCTTGCGACGCCCGCAGCGCGCGGACGGACTCCTCCGTGGCCGGCCCGACGAGCGCGTGGATAGATCGACGAAGGGTCCCGCCAGTCAATATCACTTCGACGCGCGGCGCCTCCATCAGCGCCTGAGCAACGAGCAGCGAGTTCGTGACGACCGTCAGCTCGGGGCTGTGAACGAGGAGCCGCGCCAGCGCCAAGGTCGTCGTTCCCGGACCGAGAACGATCGAGTCACCCGGTCGGATCATGTCCAGGGCGAGGCGCGCGATGGCCGCCTTCTCGGCGGCCGCCTGCTGCGCTTTCTCGCTGTAACTCGGCTCGTGGCCGACGCCCGAGGGCCTGATGGCGCCGCCGTGGGTTCTCACGAGCAACCCGTCCTTGGCCATCGCATGCAGGTCCCGGCGGAGCGTGATCTCGGTCGTGCCCAGCGCTTCCGCCATCTCGGCCACCGAAACGACCCCCCGCGCTCGAACGCTCTCCGCGATCAGGCGCCTCCTCTCGGCTGCAAGCATTCGCCCGATGGTACGCCATCGATCATCTTTGATCAATAGTGTGCAGAAGCGAAACTCAACAGTTGACAAATTTGACCGAATCTGTAACCTTCCGCTATGCCTAAGCGGCCGACTTTCATGTGTCAAGAACCAAAGACAGCAGTCTGGGAGGAGTAGTTACATGGGTGATTCAGGGGACATCGACAAGTACCGGAACTTCGATCTCTCGCGACGGGATGTGCTGAAGATCGCCGGCTACGGAAGCCTCGCTGCTTTCATCGCTGCCTGTGGAGGCGGTACCGGCTCTGGCACCACGACGGGCGTCACCGCCACTGGCGGCTCGCTGTCGATCGGTAGCTACTCCTCCGACGCTGCACCGAAGGCCGGTCTGCAGGCGCTCGTCAACGACTTCATGGCCGCCAACGGCGGCACCAAGGTCACGATCAACACCGTCGACCACGGCACCTTCCAGAACCAGATCAGCTCGTACCTCCAGGGCACCCCGGAGGATGTATTCACCTGGTTCTCCGGTCACCGGATGCGTTTCTTCGCCGACCAGGGCCTGGCGACGCCGATCGACGATGCATGGGCCCAGGTGAAATCGAATTACACGACCGGGTTTGCGGGATCGGTGACCGGCAACGACGGCCACGTTTATGCCATCCCGATCGACTACTACCCCTGGGCGGTCTTCTACCGCAAGGATGTCTTCGCCGCGCATAGCTACACGGTCCCAACCAACTGGGATGCCTTCAAGGCCCTATGCGTTCAGATGAAGAAGGACGGGCTCATCCCGATCGCGATGGCCGACAAAGACGGCTGGCCGGCCCAGGGAACCTTTGACATCCTGAACCTCAGGCTCAACGGTTATCAGTTCCACACCGAGCTCCTCACCGGCAAGCAGAAGTGGACTGACTCGAGGGTGACGGCCGTCTACAAGAAGTGGAGCGAGATCACGGACTACTACTCGCCCGGGCTCGCCGGCCAGACGTGGCAGCAGGGGGCGGACCAGGTGGTGCGGAAGCAAGCCGGCATGTACTTGCTGGGCCTATTCGTAGCCCAGCAGTTTGCAGCGACCGGCAACCCGGACGATCTCGCCCAGCTGGACTTCTTCCCGTTCCCAGACCTTGGGACCCAGTACGACGCCGAGAAAGGGATCGATGCGCCCATCGACGTCATCATGATCAGCAAGAAGTCGCCCACGCTCAGCAAGGATCTTGGCCAGGCCAAGGCCTTCCTCGAGTTCTGGGCCAAGGGTTCGACGCAGGTCAAGTTGTCCAAGGCCGCTCCGGGAACGATCCCGACCGCAAGCGACGCCGACACGAGCGGCTACAGCGCGCTGGATAAGAAGGCCGTGGAGCTCGTGTCCAGCGCGAAGAAGATCACGCAGTATTTCGACCGCGACTCACGGCCTGACTTCGCTGGTCCGAACGGTATGCAGAGCTTCCTGCTCTCGTACCTGGCCAGCCCAAAGTCGGACCCGACAAGCCTGCAGGGCAAGATGCAGTCGTTCTGGGACTCGCTGCCGCCAGAAGCCTAACGCGGACAATATGATCTGAGCCGTGGCCAACACCACGACGGGCCTGGCCCCCGCCCGGACGCAGAAAGCGCCTGGGGCGGGGGCCCTCGTGGCGACACGACGCCGGCGTCGCTACACGGTTCTGACTCGCCAAGACAGGCTCCTTCTGATCGTGATGGTGGGCGTGCCCCTCACGCTCGACGTGCTTCTCATCTGGGGACCCACCATCGCCTCCGTGTTCTTCTCTTTCACGAACTGGTCAGGGATCGGGCCGATCACCGGCAAGAACCTCGTGGGCTTCAAGAATTACAAGTTCCTGTTCAGCGGCTACACCCTTTTCTGGCCGGCCCTGCAACACAACTTGATCTGGCTGGCGTGGCTGGCGTTTGTTGCCACGCCGCTGGGCATGTTCTTTGCGGTGCTGCTCGACCGCGAGATGCGTGGAACGCGTATCTACCAGAGCGTCTTCTTCCTCCCAGTCGTCCTGTCGCTCGTCGTGGTCGCGTTCATCTGGGAGCTCCAGTACGCCCCCAACGACGGTTTCATCAACAACGCGCTCGGCTTGAAAGGCTCGCGGCTCATCGACTGGCTCGGCAACCCGCGCATCAACCTGTACTCGGCCCTGGTCGCCACCAGCTGGCGCCACATCGGCTACATCATGATCCTGTACCTGGCCGGCTTGAAAAGCGTCGACCCGTCGCTGCGCGAGGCGGCCAGAGTCGACGGCGCCAACGAGGTCCAGACGTTCTTCAGCGTCGTCTTCCCGGTGATGGCACCGATCAACGTCATCATCGTGGTCATCACCGCGATCGAGGCCCTGCGCGCCTTCGACATCGCTTACATCATCAACCAGGGCAAGAACGGCCTCGAGCTGCTGTCCATCCTCATCACCAACAACAGCATCAGCGAGGCGAGCCTGGTCGGCTTTGGGTCCACGATCGCCGTCGTGCTGCTGGTGATCTCGCTCGGCCCAATCGTCCTGTTCCTTTCGCGAACCATGAAGACCCTGGCATGAGCACGCTGGCTGCGTCCGTTCAAGGCCGTATCCCTAGTAGAAATCGACGGCGAATTCGTCCAGCTCGAGTCGCCCTTCACATTTTCCTCGGCGCGATGGTCGTGGTTTGGCTGTTCCCGCTGTTCTGGGCGGTCTACGCATCCCTGAGGCCGGTCGGCGAGACGATCACAAACGGCTTCGTCTCCTGGCCGAAGACCCTGAATTTCGCCAACTACACGAATTTCTGGACCGAGGCGGATCTGCCGTATTTCTACTTGAACACGCTCGTCATCGTGGTGCCTGGCGTCGTCCTGACGCTCCTGATCGCATCGATGGTCGCCTTCTGCTGCACTCAGTTCAGCTGGAAGTTCAACGTCATCGTCCTGATGATATTCACCGCGGGAAACCTGCTCCCGCCGCAGGTCATCATCATTCCGCTCTACTGGATCTACCTGAACACACCGATTGCAAGTCTCGGATCGATCGACATCGGCAGGTTCTCGTTCGCCCTGTTCAGCGACAACAACCTGCTCTACGACCAGTACATCGGCATCATCCTCATCCACGTTGTCTTCCAGACCGGGTTCGCGACCTTCGTGCTCAGCAATTACATGAAGACGATCACAAAAGAGATCACCGAATCGGCGCTGGTCGACGGCGCCAACATCCTGCGGATCTGGTGGAGCGTGATCCTGCCTCTCTGCCGGCCCGCGCTCGCGGCTATGGCTACGCTTCTGTTCACCTTCATGTACAACGACTTCTTCTGGGCGCTGCTGCTGCTGAAGACGGGAGACAAGCGACCCATCACCAGCGCCCTCAACAACCTCCAGGGTGAGTTCTTCGTCAACAACAACCTCATCGCAGCCGGCGCAATCCTTGCTGCCGTTCCGCCCATCCTCATTTACATCGCCCTTCAGAAGCATTTCGTCGCCGGCCTGACGCTCGGATCCACAAAAGGCTGAGCGCGCAGATTCCGGCCAACACCGTGCCTCTCCTCGGCCAGAGGCTGCCGCACATCGCCTATGGCGGCGACTACAACCCGGACCAGTGGCCGGAGCATGTTTGGGAGGAGGACATCCGGCTCATGCGGGAGTCGGGGGTCAACCTCGTATCACTGGGCATCTTCTCGTGGTCGAGGCTCGAACCTACGCAGGGCAAGTTCGACTTCGCCTGGCTGGATCGGATCATGGACATGCTGCACGAGGGCGGGGTGCGAGTCGACCTGGCAACCGCCACCGCATCGCCCCCGCCCTGGCTTTCACACGCGCACCCGGAGATGCTGCCGGTGCTCGCCGACGGCGTCCGGCTCTCGCATGGGGCCCGGCAGCACTACTGCCCAAGCAGCCCGGTCTATCGGGATGCGACCGCGCGGCTGGTGTCGGCTCTGGCAGGGCGGTACTCAGATCATCCGGCCCTTGTGATGTGGCACGTTGGCAACGAGTTCGGCTGTCACGTGCCCGCGTGCTACTGCGACGTCTCGGCGCTGGCTTTCCGCCGATGGCTGGAGCAGCGATACGGGGAGCTCGAAGACCTGAACCGTGCGTGGGGCACGGACTTCTGGTCGCAGCGGTATTCGGATTGGGATGAGATCCTGCCGCCCCGCCGCACGCCCACGTGGCCGAATCCGAGCCAGCAGCTCGACTTCATGCGCTTCTCCTCGGACGCCCTGCTCGAGTGCTACGAGGTCGAGCGCGGGATCCTCATCGAACGCAGCCCGGGCGTACCCATCACGACCAACTTCATGCGCTTCTTCAAGCCGCTGGACTACTGGAAGTGGGCGGAGCACGAGGATGTGGTCAGCGACGACGTCTACCAGGATCCATCCGACCCGGAAGCGGGAATGCGGGCGGCGATGGCGGGCGATCTCATGCGTTCGCTCGGGCGCGGCCGCCCCTGGATCCTGATGGAGCAGACACCCAACCGCGTGAACTGGCGCGACGTGAACGTGGCCAAGGCTCCGGGTCAGATGCGCTTGTGGAGCTATCAGGCGTTGGCCCGAGGCGCGGACGGCGTCATGTTCTTCCAGTGGCGCCAATCACGCGCCGGGGCTGAGAAGTTCCACAGCGCCATGGTTCCGCACGGAACTCCGGACCACTCGCCCACATGGCACGAGGTCGTCCAGCTCGGCCGTGAGCTGGGTCGCCTGGACCAGGTGTGCGGCACGCGGGTGAGCGCCGACGTGGCAATCCTCCACGACTGGGAATCGTGGTGGGCGCTCGAGCTGCCGTCGAAGCCGTCGGTTCGCGTCCACCACGTCGACCAGCTGGAGTCCTACTACCGGCAGATATTCGAAGCCAACCTCGTAGCGGATTTTGCCCGGCCGTCTGACGATCTCTCGTCGTACAGCCTGGTGCTGGCGCCGAGCGTGTACCTCGTCAGCGACGAGGCGGCGGCCAACCTGACCGCTTACGTCGAGGCGGGCGGCACGCTCGTGATGTCCTTCTTCAGCGGCATCGTCGATCCCTTCGAGCACATCCGGCTGGGCGGCTATCCCGCGCCGTTCAAGAGCCTCCTCGGCCTCGAGGTGATCGACTGGTTTCCGCTGGCCGACGGCGAGCAGGTCAAGCTCAAGTTCGCCGGCGGCGTACAGTCGCAGGCCGACCTCTGGGGCGAGCTCATAACCCTTTCGGGCGCCGAGGTGCTCGCCCACTTCTCGGGCTCGACCCTGGACGGCCACCCCGCGGTGACGAGCCACACCTTCGGGCAGGGCCGGGCGATCTATATCGCCACCCGGCCAGAGCCGTCAGCGATGGCGAGGATCCTGCGCGCCGCCGCCAGTCAGGCCGGCGTCAAGCCCGTGATCGAGGCGCCTGCAGGCGTCTCCGCGGTGCGCCGGTCGGGGCCTCGCAGCTCGCTCCTTTTCCTCTTGAATCACCGGGATGTGCCCGTGGACGTGCCTGTCGCCGACCCCGGCACCAACCTGGTCGATGGCAGCGAGGTGCATCGCGGATTGCTCCGACTCGGACCGCGCGGCGTGGCCGTCGTCCAGGAGGGCTGGTAGTTTCCGGGGGGTTTGGAAAACCGACAGCCAGGGCACGGAATAGTGGATAACCATGAGTGAACCCAAGGTCGTGACCTGTCCGGAATGCGGTCAGAAAACCCGGATCCGGGGCGCCGCCGAAGGCGTTCCCCACTGCCCGAAATGTGGTGAGGCCCTGCCGTGGCTGACCGACAGCGGCGCCTCGGACTTCAACGCCGTCGTGGAGAAGAGCCCGGTCCCGGTCCTGATCGACTTCTGGGCCCCGTGGTGCGGGCCGTGCCGCATAGTCGCGCCGGCGGTCGAACGGCTCTCCAGCGACCTGGCGGGCAAGTTGAAAGCCGTCAAGGTCAATACCGACCTCGAGCCGGGGCTACAGGAGAGGTTCGGCGTCCGTGGCATCCCGACCCTTGTCTTGATGGACGCAGGAAAGGAGCGGGACCGCGTGACCGGCGCCATGAACGCGGAGGCGCTCCGCCGGTGGGTCGAGTCGCGGCTCCCTGTGCGCTCTAACGGCCAGGGCAAGGCCACCCCCTAACGCCAGACGCCCAACGCGCTTTGGGCGCGTATGTTGGCGTTGATAGTCTCGTACTCGGACAGGGGGTTATCCATGGGTAGTGCCATCGTCGTCAACTGGTGGGCCCTCGCGATTCGGGGCGTGGTGGGCATCCTGCTCGGGATCGCCGCAGTCGCGTGGCCGGGGATCACGCTTCTGGTCTTGATCGCTGTGTTCGCCGTCTACCTGCTCATTGACGGAGTTTTGGCGTTGATCGCCGGGGCTCGCGCGCGATCGTGGCTTCTGGCCGTTGAGGGCGCGGCCGGCATCGTCGCGGCCATCCTCGCGGTGCTGTGGCCTGGGATCACGGCGCTGATCCTTGTCTATTTGATCGCGGCCTGGGCGATTGTCACCGGGGCGCTCGAGCTCGGTGCCGCCTACCTGCTCCGTCGCGTCGTCAAGGGCGAGTGGCTGCTCGTGGTCGGCGGGGTGATCTCCATCGCCTTCGGGATCCTGCTCGCCATCAATCCGGCGGCGGGCCTGGTGACGATCGTGTGGCTGTTCGGCGCCTACATGCTGATCTTCGGCGCCATCACCCTGGCCCTGGGCCTACGGCTGCGGAGCACTCGCGCGACCATCGCCGTCGGTTCTTGACCTAAAACCTCAAGCCTCAGCCGAGATGGCGGAACGGCGCCGGCACGTAGCCGGCGAGCGCCGCCTCCCACGCCGGCGACAGCGTGGACTTGACGGCCGGGTCGTCGTGCGCGAGCCAGGCCAGGTGCCTCAGCGCGTGCTCGACGACCTGATTGGCCGAGATCCCTTTCGCAGCCGCGGTAGCGGAGTTGCGCGCCAGGTCGGCTCGCGTGATCGGAATGGATTCGAGATCCGGTGCCTGGTCTTCGCCGATGACGACCAGAAAGCTCAAGAACACGCCGCTCGCACCTCGACGCCAGGAGGTCGAATGCACCAGCACGGAGGGCCCATCAAGTTGGTCGAGAGGCGCTTGACGATCTCCATGGGGTCGTCCTCGTCGTGCGATTCGATGTACCAGGCGTCGGCGCTGCATGGGCCCGTGAGCATCAGCTGCTCCCCGCGCAAGCGCACGACGAACACCTCGGCCTGGACCGGCCCCTCCGTGCCCCACGGGGCAGGTGCCGCCGGGCTCGTGTCCTCCTTCGCGTTCAGGCTTCGGGACGCGCCCTCGAGAGCACGTCCTCCCGCGTTACCTTCATGTTGTGGGACTCGAAAGCGTGCTTCTGCACGATCGGGACCAGCTCGTCCACCGTCCCACGCATGAGGATGCCGCACGCGCACTCCACAACCAGGACGCCCTGTTGGCCCTCTTTGCTCATTCGGGAATACCCCCTCGCCGGGAAGTGTACGAAGTGTTAGACGCTCTTAGATGACCAACACCAAACCCAGGATCACGATCGAATTCTGCGTCCCTTGAGACTACCTCGACCGGGCCGTGAGCCTGGCTGAGGAGCTCATGGACCGCTGGGCGCCGCTGCTCGACGGAGTCGAGTTGAAGACCGGCAGTAAGGGCCGTTTCGAGGTGCTCATTGACGGGCAGGAGGTCTTCAGCAAGGCCCGGCTCACCCGCTTCCCTGCCGAAGGTGAGGTCGGGAAACTCCTGGAGCCGAGACTCGGACCTCCGCCCAAGTGGAGATCTGACCACAAGTAACCAACTCCGCTCTCTGGTTTTGCGACTTGATCGCAGCGCCGGGGCCTGTTTTTCGGTACGCTTTTCGCGCGATGCGTAGTCCCGCCGTTGCTTCTTTGGCCCCGCTCACCAGGCGGCGTGCCATCGACTACGTTCGCTGCGCCAGCTGCTTCTGTAGCTGACCGAACGTCCTGACCGGGGGTTCCCCCCCAACACGCGCCGTGCGCGTGCTCAATCCCAAACGTTCGGTATCACCACATCAGCGGAGGCGCATCCAGTTGTCCAATCTGTCCGACGGCACATCCCTCGAAAGCTTCTCGAAGAACGAGTCCATCAAGGCAGGCAGCAATCACCTGCGCGGGCTCATCAAGGAGGAGCTGATCGAGGACACGCCTGCCTTCGGCGAGGGCTCGGAGCAACTGCTGAAGTTCCACGGCATCTACCAGCAGGACGACCGCGACCGCCGCAAAGAGGCCCGCGCGCGCGGCCTCGACAAGCACCACCAGCTCATGATTCGCACCCGCATCCCTGGGGGCATCGTCTCGCCGGACGCATACATCGCCCACGATGAGATCAGCCGGCGCTGGGCCAACGGCACGCTGCGCGTGACGACGCGGCAGGACTTTCAGCTCCACGGCGTGCTCAAGGGCGACATCAAGAAGTCCATCCGCGCCATCAACGACGCCCTGCTGACTACGCTGGGCGGCTGCGGCGACGTCGAGCGGAACATCATGTGCTGCCCAGAGCCGCTGGTCGATGACTTCCACGCGCACGTCCAGCGCGCCATCTCCGCGATGGTGGCCGAGCTCACACCGCGCACCAGTGCGTATCACGAGATCTGGCTCGACGGAGAGGTCGTGAAGTCATCCGAGCCTGAGGTCGAGCCCCTGTATCGCGAGCAGTACCTGCCGCGCAAGTTCAAGACCACGGTCGCGCTCGAAGGCGACAACTGCGTCGATGTCTACGCGCACGACCTCGCCATCGTTGCGATGAAGCGTCCGGACGGAACGCTGCGCGGATTCAACGTCCTGGTGGGTGGCGGGCTCGGGCGCACACACAACAAGCCCGAGACGTTCGTCGCGGTGGCTGTCCCCCTCGCCTTCGTCGAGCCGGACCAGATCGTCGATGTCGCTCGCGAGGTCGTGGTTGTGCAGCGCGACTACGGCGACCGCAGCAACCGCCGGCACGCGCGTCTCAAGTACACGATCGCTGATCGCGGTCTCGAATGGTTTCGCGGCGAGGTGCAGAAGCGGCTGTCCTTCGAGCTGCAACCACCTGAGGCGCTGGCCTGGAAGCCCGTCGACGACCATCTCGGTTGGCACGAGCAGGGCGACGGCCGCCTGTACGTCGGCATCTACATCGAAAACGGACGCATTGCCGACGTCGGCGATGTGCGCTCGCGTTCCGGGCTGCGGCGCATCGTCGACGAGCTGCGTCCGCAGATCCGGCTGACGGCCCAGCAGAACGTGATCCTTGCCGACATCGAGCCCGCCCAGCGATCGCGCGTCGAGGCTTTGATGACGGAGTACGGCATCGCGCCGGTGGAGTCGATTCCTAGGGCTATCCGGTACGCGATGGCCTGCCCGGCCATCCCGACGTGCGGCTTGGCCGTCGCGGAAGCAGAACGCGCTTTGCCAAGCCTGGTTCGCAAGCTCGCATCCCTGCTCGATGAGCTGGGCCTGGCCGGCGAGCGCATCAGCTTCCGCATGAGCGGGTGCCCGAACGGCTGCTCGCGTCCTTATCTGGGCGACGTTGGCTTCGTGGGCACCACGCTGGGCAAGTACGACGTGATGCTCGGAGGCGATTTCGACGGCACCCGCCTCAACCGCGTGTTTGCCCCCAACGTGCCGATCACCGACATCCCTGCACTGCTGCGCCCGCTGTTCGAGGAATTTCGCTCCGAGCGCAGGCCGGGCGAGGGTTTCGGGAACTGGACCGAGCGCGTCGGCTTCGACGCGCTCCGACGGAACGCGGCCGCCGGGCGCGCGCAGGGCGCACCTCTAGACCTAGAGGAGAAAACGGCATGAGCGTCGCCGCTCCGCCAGAAGTGGAGTCAGGTGCGCCGGAGGCGGTCTTGCGCTGGGCTTACGAATCATTTCCTCGGGTCGCGATCGTGGCCAGCTTCCAGGCCGAGTCGTCCGTCCTCATCGACATGGCCGCTCGCATCCGGCCCGACCTCCGCGTGCTCACGCTGGACACAGGCCGGCTGCCGCAGGAGACCTACGAAATGATCGACCGCGTCCGCGATCGCTACGCGATCGAGATCGAGGTGGTCTCGCCAGACGCGGGCGACCTGGCCGAGATGGTCGGCACCCACGGCGTCAACCTGTTCCACCGATCGCCCGATCTGAGACGGCTGTGCTGCGAGGTCCGCAAGTCGCGGCCGCTGGCCCGAGCCCTGCATCGCTACGACGCGTGGGTCACAGGCCTGCGCCGCCAGCAAGCGGCCACGCGCTCGCAAAGCGCGGTCGTTGCGCCCGATCGGGAGCACGAGGGCCTGACCAAGATCGCGCCGCTGGCCTCATGGACGAAAGACGAGGTCTGGGCCTACATCCACGAACACGACCTCCCGTACCACCCGCTGTACGAGCGCGGGTATACGTCGATCGGCTGCGAACCCTGTACCCGTCCCACCGTCGCCGGCGAGGACGAGCGCGCCGGCCGCTGGTGGTGGGAAGCGGAAAACGAGGTCAAGGAGTGCGGCCTCCACTGGGCGGTAAAGCAATCGTGAGCAACTTGCTCGCGCTTTCCGAAAAGCACGCGCTCAGCGTCGAGCGGCTCACCGTGGCTTTCTCCCATGGGGAGGAACTGCTGCTGGCGCTGGACGGCGCGACCTTCGAGGTCAAGCGTGGAGAGTTTGTTTGTGTCGTGGGGGCGTCCGGATCGGGCAAAAGCACGCTGCTCAACGTCCTGGCGGGTCTCGATCGTCCCTCGGCCGGACGGGCCCACGTCCACGGACGCGTGGCCCTCATCTTCCAGGAGTCGGCCCTGCTGCCCTGGCTGACCGCCGCGGGCAACGTGGAGCTGGCGCTCGAGCTGCGAGGTGTGAGCGCATCGGTTCGACAAGAGCTCGCCTACGAGCTTCTCGGTCGCGTTCACCTGGCTGGATTCGAGAAGCGGCGGCCGCACGAGCTCTCGGGCGGAATGAAGCAGCGGGTCGCGTTGGCGCGGGCTTTGGCCCAGGACGCCGACGTGCTCTTGATGGATGAGCCCTTTGGGGCGCTGGACGCCATCAGTCGCGACCTTCTGCACGAGGAGCTCGAGCGCATCTGGAGGGAGAGCCGTCTCACCATCCTCTTCGTCACCCACAACGCGCGTGAGGCCGTCCGCCTCGGCGATCGCGTGATGGTCTTCACGAGCCGGCCGGGTCGCGTGGCGCAAGAAGTGCAGGTCAACCTGCCTCGCCCGCGGAGCCTTGACTCACCTGAGCTGGCGGTGATCGCCGGCCGCATCACGGAACGGCTCAAGCACGAGATGGCGGTCATCTAATGGCGGCTGAGCTCGCGCCACAGCTTTCGCTGTCGGAGGCGCTAGCATCGAGGCCGCATCCGGTCCGCAGATCGGCGGCGCGAGTCTGGTCTGGTCTCTGGCCAAAGCTTGGTGCTGCCGTCTTGCTCGTGGTCATCTGGCAGCTTGTCGTGTGGTCTGGCTGGAGAACCCAGTCGGCGTTGCCGGGGCCCTGGCCGGTGTTGGAGCGCCTGGCCAACGACCTCCGCCATCCGGACTTCTACGCGGGAATCGGGCTGACCCTGCGACGGATTGCCGTCGGCTACGCCATCGCGGCGGCAGCCGCAAGCATCGTTGCGATTCTCATTGCCCGGATCGAGCTGGCTCGCAGGGCGGTGGGGTCGCTTCTGGTTGGCCTGCAGTCGATGCCTTCAATCGCGTGGTTCCCGCTCGCCATTCTGCTGCTGCAAAGAAGCGAAGGCGCAATCACCCTCGTGGTCGTGATGGGTGCGGCGCCTGCCATCGCAGCCGGGCTGTTGAGCGGCATAGACCACGTGCACCCGCTGCTGATACGGGTCGGTCGCGCCATGGGGGCCGACGGCTTGCGTCTTTACCGCCACGTCATCCTCCCGGCGGCGCTGCCCGCCTTCGTCGGCGGTCTCAAGCAGGGATGGGCATTTGCCTGGCGGAGCCTCATGTCCGCGGAGCTTCTGGTGGTCGCAGCCAACCAGTCGTCGATCGGGCAGCTGCTTCAGTCAGCAAGGAACTTGAATGACGCGCAGCAGCTGCTGGCGGTCATGGTCGTGATTTTCGTAATCGGAATCGCAGTCGACAGCGTGTTCGGCATGCTCGACACCGCGATCAGGCGGCGATGGGGCCTGCTGGGAGTGGAAACGTGAGCCGAGGCTTTGTTGTCTGGTTCACCGGACTTTCAGGCGCGGGCAAGTCCACCATCGCCAACGCGCTGAAGGCAGAGCTCGAGCGGCGCGGCCGCCACGCCGAGCTGCTCGATGGAGACGAGGTGCGCACGCACCTCTCGAAGGGTCTCGGCTTCTCGAAGGAGGACCGCGACACCAACATCAGACGCATCGGCTACGTGGCGCGGCTGGTCGCTCGCAGCGGCGGGGTTGCGATCACGGCCGCGATCTCCCCCTACCGCGACGTGCGGGACGAGGTGCGCGCGCAGACCCCGGGCTTCGTCGAGGTGTACATGCGCTGCGCGATCGAGACACTGACCGAGCGCGACACCAAGGGTCTTTATCGCAAGGCGCTGGCCGGCGAGATCGCCAATTTCACGGGTGTCAGCGATCCGTACGAGGAGCCGCTAGATGCGGAAGTGGTTTGCGACACGGCCTTTGAGGCGCCGGTCGAGTCTCTTGCGAAGATCATTCAGGCCCTGGAGCGCCTTGGCCACCTGCAGCGGCAAGTGGTCGAGCGCCTGCCCGCGGGTGAGGAGCTGCACGCCCTCCGCGCAGAAGCGCGGACGCTGCCCCGGCTCGAGGTCGGACCGCGCGAGCTGTCAGACCTCTTCATGCTCGCGAGCGGTGGCCTGGCTCCGCTGGAGGGATTCATGGGCGCCGAGGACTACGAGTCGGTGGTCAGCTCCGGCCGCCTGGCCGGCGGTCAGCCTTACACGATCCCTATAGTCCTGCGCGCCGCTTCAGCGCCAGCTGCGGATCGGATCGCGCTGTTCATCGGCGACCAGCCGGTTGGGATCGTGGACGTCTCCGCCGCCTATCCGACCGACCACGACACCGAGGCTCGGAGCGTTTACGGCACCGATGACGAGGCGCATCCGGGCGTGAGGGTCCTGAAGGACTCAGGTCGATGGGCCATCGCCGGCGGCGTGGTGGCGCTTGCGCTCGCGGCATCCGGATTCCCGGCGTATGACCTCACGCCTTCGCAGGTGCGGGCGGTCAAGAGCGCGCGCGGCTGGAGAACCATGGTCGGATTCCAGACGCGCAACCCCGTGCACCGCGCCCACGAGTATCTGCAGAAGGTGGCGCTGGAGATGGTGGACGGCCTATTGCTGCACCCGCTGGTCGGGGAAACCAAGAGTGACGACATCCCCGCCTCGGTGCGCATGAGCTGCTACGAGGAGCTGCTGCGCGGGTACTTTCCGGCTGAGCGAGTGCTGCTGGCCACCAATCCCGCGTGGATGCGCTATGCGGGCCCGAAGGAAGCCGTGTTTCATGCCATCGTCCGGCGCAACTACGGCTGTACGCATTTCATCGTGGGCCGTGACCATGCGGGAGTGGGCAGCTATTACGACACGTACGCGGCGCACCGCATCTTCGATGAGTACGCGCCCGCTGAGCTGGGGATCGAGATCCTTCGCTTCGAGCACACCTTCTATTGCTCGGCGTGTGGCGGCATGGCCTCCACGCGAACATGCCCGCATCCGGCCGAGGCGCATCAAACGCTGAGCGGCACCGCCGTACGCAAGCTGCTCGCAGAAGGCAAGGACCTGCCGCCGGAGTTCACTCGGCCCGAGGTCGCCAGAGTGCTGCTCGACGCGGCGGGCGCGGCTGACGAGGCTCGCGCCCCCCACCTGACCTCCCCCCGAGAGGGGGAGGGCATCTATGAGGCCACCGCATGAGGTACTACCCCGTGTTCCTCGATCTCACGGGACAGCTGTGCATCGTTTTGGGTGACGGGAAGTTCGCAACCGAAAAGGCCGGAGCACTGCGCGAAGCTGGAGGGGATGTGCAGGTGATCTCGTCGCGGGACTACAGGCCGGGTGCCCTCGCGGGCGCGCGACTTGTGGTCGATGCGAGCGAGGACCCTGAGATCAACCGGCTGAGCTGGGAAGAGGCCGAGGCCGCCGGCATCCTGATCAACGTCGTCGACCGCCCCGCGCAGTGCCGTTTCATCGCGCCTGCGATCGTGCGGCGCGACCCGCTTCTGATCGCCATCTCGACCTCGGGCGAGAGCCCATACCTGGCGTCAGCGCTGCGTGCGCGTCTCGAGCGCTGGCTCGGGCGTGAATGGGGGCCTTTCGTGGCGCTGGTCGGAAACGTGCGGAGGCAGCTCCGCGCACGAGGCGTGTCCATTCCTGACCAGACGCGCATCTACCGCCGGATCGCCAACTCCGACGTTCGGAACCTGATCCGGCGCGGCCGGCCGGACGACGCCGCTCACCTGGCCGTGACCATCGCGCAGGCGGGCCCAAAAGCGGGCCGTGTCGCCCTCGTCGGCGCGGGGCCTGGCGACCCCGACCTGCTCACCTTTGCGGCTCGCGAGCTGCTCGCCGACGCCGACTACGTGCTGCACGACGCTCTCATCGCGCCCGAGACGCTCGCGCTGTGCGGTTCCGACACGCGGCTCGAGGACGTGGGCAAGCGAGCGGGGCTGGAGAGCCCGCGGCAGGAAGCCATCACTGCGCGCCTGATCGAGCTGGCGCGGGCGGGCAGTTCGGTGGTGAGGCTAAAGGGCGGCGATCCGTTCGTGTTCGGCCGGGGCGGGGAAGAGCTGGCCGGCCTCGTCCGGGCGGGAATCGAGGTGGTGGTCGTCCCCGGCGTGACGGCAGCGTTGGCCGCTCCCGCGGCGGTGGGCATCCCGGTGACATTGCGCGGGGTCGCGTCCTCGCTGGCGATCACCACCGCGCAGGGTGGCGGCGCTTTGGACCGGCTGCGCGACCTCGCCCGGGCAACCGACACGCTGGTGGTGCTGATGCCGCGGAGCAACCTGGCCGAGGTGGCGGCAGTGCTCGCCGATGCAGTCGGCGGGTCGCGCCCCGCGGCGGTGATCAGCAATGCAACGCTTCCGAACCAGCAGAGCGTCACGGGAACTCTGGAACGGATCGCCCGCCTGGCCGACCAGGCCGCACTCGAGACCCCCGCCACGCTGGTCGTCGGCGACGTCGTGGCCGCCGCGCCGGTCCTCGCGGTGCTGCCACACTCGTCTGTAGATGGTGGGTTCGGCTAGGCGGCTGCGGCTCGGGACGCGAGGTTCGCGTCTGGCGCTCGTCCAGAGTGAGCTGGTCGCCGAGCGCCTGCGCAGCGCGGGCTACGACGTCGACCTAATCCCGATCGTCACCGAGGGCGACGTGCGGCCCGCGGACATGTCGCCCGGCGAGGGCGTTTTCGTCGCGGCCATCGCCCGCGCCCTCCTGAACGGTGAGGTCGACATCGCAGTGCACAGCGCCAAAGATGTTCCGCTTGACGAGGAGCCCGGTCTTGTGATCGCTGCGTACTCGGAGCGCGCGGATCCGCGCGACGTTTTGATCACCAAAGGAGGGAAGGCGTCCCTCGAATCGCTGGCCAGAGGCGCAGTCGTCGGCACCGACAGCCCACGGCGGACCGGGTTCCTTCTGGCCGTACGGCCGGACCTCAAAGTGGTCCCGTTGCACGGCAACGTGGAGACCCGCCTCCGGCGCCTCGATGATGGCGGCGCCGACGCGATCGTGCTGGCCGCAGCCGGAATCGACCGGTTGGGAAGACAGGACCGGATCGACGAGCGATTGGATCCCGAGGTCCTTGCGCCGGCGCCGGGCCAGGGCGCGCTGGCCGTGCAGGTTCGCCGGGCCGACGCCCGACTTGTCGAGCTGATTTCCGGGATCGATGACATTGAGATCAGGTCGGCGGTCGAGGCCGAGCGCGAGGTGTTGAAGGCGACGGGGGGCACATGCCGGGCGCCCGTGGGAGCTCTGGCCTCGGTAAAAGAGGATGCCTTCACGCTGCTCGCGGCAGGCGTCAACAGCGACGGCACCGGCAAGCTGGTCGAACGGGTGGAAGGAAATCGAGCCGACGCAACCGACCTTGCGGCCAGACTTGGCCGGCTGCTGGTCGCGCAGGTCGCGCTGCGATGATCGCGGTCCTCGTCACACGCCCAGGCGGGGAGTCAGACCCGCTGGTGCAAGCGCTGCGGCAGCGAGGCTACCGCGTGCATGCGGTGCCGACTGTGCAAACAGAAGCCGTGGCGCTTGATTCGCGTTCACTCGCGTCGTATGACTGGCTGGTGTTCACGAGCGCGCGCGGTGTGGATGTATTTGCCCAGCTGCCCACCGGCCCGAGATTTGCCGCGGTTGGGCCGGAGACGGCCAAGGCGCTCCGAGCCCGAGGTGTCGAGCCCGCGCACCTACCTGCCACCGCCGACGGCGCAGATCTCGGCAAGACGCTTCCGGACGTCGAGGGCAAGCGGATCGCCCTGGTCCGCGCCTCGGCTGCGGACACCGACCTGCCTGATATCCTGCGCCGGCGCGGCGCGACCGTCGAAGAGGTCACGGCATACCGAACCGTTGAAGCGCCGCCAGAATCGGCTCATTCTCTGCGCGCAGCGCTGGCCGATCCTGACCTCGGCGCCGTCGTCTTCGCGTCGGGCTCCGCGGTGCGCGGATTCGTCGGGCTGGGCGGCCCGGCGCAGCTGCCTGCGATCACAATCGGACCTCGGACGACCGCCCGTGCCCGCGAACTCGGCTTCCGTGTGATCGGGGAAGCCGATACGCGGAGCGTGGCCGGCCTGGCCCTCGCCGTCGCACGCGCCCTGGCGGTGGAGGTGAAGAGCAATGCGTGAGCTGCTCCGCACCCGAAGCGTGCCCGTGCCGGCGGGCGACCGCCCGCGGCGACTGCGCCGGACGGCGGCCCTTCGCTCCCTCGTCAAGGAGACTCGGTTCGCCCCCGGCCAGCTGGTGATGCCGCTGTTCGTCATCAGCGGGCGCGACCGGTTGGAGCCGATCGAATCGCTCCCGGGACACGCCCGCCTGAGCGTCGACCGCGCAGTCGCAAAGGCGCGCGAATTGGCGCGGCTGGGCGTTGGCGGCGTGCTCCTGTTCGGTATTCCCGACCGGAAAGACGATGAGGGCACCGGCGCATACGACGCGGCGGGGCCGGTGCCGTCGGCTTTGCGCGCGCTCAAAGAGGCCGATCTACCACTTGTGCTCGCCGCCGACGTCTGCATGTGCGAGTACACGAGTCACGGCCACTGCGGAATCGTGGCCGGCGGGGAGGTCGACAACGACGCCACGCTCCCGCTGCTCGCCGAGACGTCGGTCGTGTACGCGGACGCGGGCGCCGATATCGTCGGACCCAGCGGCATGATGGACGGCCAGGTCGCCGCCCTTCGCGCGGCATTGGACGCAGCCGGCCACACCGGGACCGCGATCATGGCGTATGCGTCGAAGGCTGCCTCGGCCTTCTACGGTCCGTTTCGAGAAGCCGCCGGCTCGACGCCCGCGTTCGGCGACCGGCGCGGCTACCAGATGGATTACTCCAACGCCCTCGAAGCCATCCGCGAGATGGAGCTGGATGCGCGGGAGGGCGCCGACATCCTCATGGTCAAGCCCGCGCTCACGTCGCTGGACCTCCTGGTTCGGGCTCGCAAGCGCTTCGACGTGCCCCTCGCCGCCTACCACGTCAGCGGCGAGGTGGCGATGCTGGAGGCCGCCGCCGAGCGTGGCTGGCTCGACCGCAAATCCGCGGGGCTGGAGATGCTGACGGCGATCGTGCGGGCTGGGGCTGGAATCGTCATCACGTACCTGGCAGCCGATGCCGCGCGCTGGCTCCGGGAGGATGCCGCCCTATGAGCGGGCAGTACGTTCACGCGCTTGCCCTTGGCCTGGATCCCGCGTGGCGCCGCCTGCCGGACGGCCAGAGGCGATCCACCTGCGCTGATTTCGTCTCGACGATCGAACAGGCGGCGGCTGTCACGACCTACACGTACACCATGGTCGGGCTGCAGGCGGGCATCGACCTAGTGCTGTGGCGGCTCGCCCCCTCCCTCGACGCCCTCGAAGAATCGGCCGCGGCGGCATTGCGTTGTGGGATGGGGACGTGGATGAGCGTGAAAGAGAGCTTCCTCGGCCTGATCCAGCCTTCGCAGTATGTGAAGAAGCCGACCCCACAGGAGCAGTCGCTTTTCAGCGGCGAACGTTCGCGCTATCTGATCGTGTACCCCTTCACGAAGTCGGCCGATTGGTACCTGCTCGACAAAGACACGCGGCAGCGGGTCATGAACGAGCACATGAAGGTCGGCCACCAGTACCCGCAGGTGCGCCAGCTGCTGGCTTACTCGTTCGGCCTGGACGATCAGGACTTCGTCGTTGCGTACGAGACGGACGACCTTCCCGCATTCGGTGAGCTGGTACGCGCTCTTCGTTCCACCGAGAGCCGCCGCTCGACTGTGCGCGACACGCCTATCCTCGCGGGCATCCATCGCGGGCTCGGCGAGCTGGCAGAACTGTTCGGCGCGTGACGAAGACATCCCCGCTGTTCCTGCGGGCCTGCAGGCGAGAACCCGTGGAACGAACGCCGGTGTGGCTCATGCGGCAGGCCGGCCGTTCCCTGCCCGAGTACCGCGCGCTGCGCGAGCGCTGGAGCCTGGAGGAGATCGTCGCTCAGCCCGAGCTCTGCGCCGAGGTGACGCTGCAGCCTGTGCGCAGGCTGGGAGTCGACGCGGCGGTGATGTTCGCGGACATCATGCTTCCGCTGCGGGGCATGGGCATCGACTTCGACCTGGTCGAATCGATCGGACCGGTGGTCGCGAATCCGATTCGAACCGCCGAGGCGGTGCACGCGCTCCGCATCCCTCCCGCCGAGGAATCGGTGCCGCAGGTGCTGGACGCGGTGAGGATCGTTGCGCGTGAGTCGCCGGTGCCGGTCATCTCGTTCGCCGGCGGTCCATTCACGCTGGCGAGCTACGCAATCGAGGGCCGCCCGAGCCGGGACTTCCTCCTCACGAAGCAGTTCATGTACCGCGAACCGGCCGCCTTCGGGCTGCTGCTCGACAAGCTGGCCACTGTGATGGCCGAGTATCTGGGCGCGCAGGTCGCCGCTGGTGCGAGCGCGTTTCAGATGTTCGACAGCTGGGTCGGTGCGCTGTCGCCGGCAGACTACGAGGCGCGCGTGCTGCCCTTCACACGGCGCATCTTCGAGGCCACGCACGCGCTGGGGGTGCCCAGGATTCACTTTGGAACCTGCACCGCGGGGCTGCTCGAGCTGATCGCAACCTCAGGCGCCGATGTCATCTCACTCGACTGGCGCGTCGACCTCGACACGGGCTGGCGGCGCGTCGGCCGCGATCTCGGGGTGCAAGGCAATCTCGACCCGGCGGTGCTGCTCGGCCCACGCGAGCTCGTGATCGAGGGGGCGCGCCAGGTGCTCAGACAAGCGGCCGGACGCCCGGGTCACGTCTTCAATCTCGGTCACGGCGTGCTGCCGGGCAGTCCGCTCGAGAACCTGCAAGCGCTGGTCGAGACCGTGCGAGAGGGTGTCCCCGCGATTGCCTGAATCGCAGTCGGTGCTTCGCGCCCCACACCCCGACCCTCTCCCCGAGGGGGAGAGGGGGAGCACCGGGGTCGTCTGCATGGCCTACGGCAGCCCCGACGGGGCCGATGGGAATGACGGCATCGAGGCCTACTACACGCACATCCGAAGCGGCCGGCCCCCGTCGGCAGAATCGCTGGCCGAGCTGCGCGGGCGATACCGGGCGATCGGCGGGTCGCCGCTGACCCAGATCACCCGCGCCCAGGCACGAGCGCTGGCCGAGCGGCTAGAGATGCCTGTGTTCGCGGGCATGAAGCACGCGCCCCCGTTCATCGCCGATGCGGCCGCCGAAGCCCGGGCAGCCGGCATCAAGCGTCTGATTGGGCTACCGCTTGCGCCTCATTACGCCGAGATGAGCCTGGGCGCCTATTCGGCCGCGCTGAGCAAGGCATGGGACGGCGAGCTGATCACCGTGCGGGGCTTTCATGACCACCCGGCATTCGTGACCGCGGTCCGTGCGCTGCTCGACGACGCGCTGGCGGGATTCGAGCCGGAAAGGATTTTCTTCACAGCCCACAGCCTGCCGGCGCGCATCGAGGCTGCAGGCGATGGCTATCGTGATCGGCTGCTGGAGAGCTGCGGGCTCGTGGCAGAAGGGGCGGGGCTCCCCGAATGGGAATTCGCGTTCCAGTCCGCCAGCCACACCGGCGAGCCGTGGCTCGGGCCCGACCTGCTCGAGTCATTGGCACGATCGGGTGTGCGTCGTGCCCTGGTGTGCCCGATCGGATTCGTCGCCGACCACCTCGAAATCCTGTATGACATCGACGTGGAGGCGATGGCCTTCGCGCGGGAGCATGGAATCGAGCTGCGCCGCACGCAGTCTTTCAACGCCAGGCCTGAGTTCATCGATGCGCTGGCCGCGGTCGTAGGCGATTCGCTCAAGGCGAGCTCGCGACCTCAAGTCGAGCGGATAATTGCGCCGTGATCGCGGCTTTCCGGGTGGACGCGGATCCAAGCGCCGAAGAGTGGATGCGGTCACACGCCACTGAGGAACCCCGCGTGATCGCATACGACGTCAAGCGATGCTGCGGCGGCGGCAAGCTTTGCATGGTCACTGTGCGAGAGCATTCGCGCAAGGACGACCGTCGCGACTACGCGACCGCGGTGCTCGCGAATGGCACCAGGCTCATGGTCGACCGGCGTGCCGCGCGCCGCCTGCCCGGGAGGTTCGGGCTCACGGTGCGTGGATTAGGACCGTTCCGACGTCTCGATCTCGAGTTGAGCGGCGACCAGTGGGGCGCCCTTCTCTACGACTGAGGGGTTCTAGGTACCCGGCTTCTTCATGGCCCAGGGGCCGTACTTGACCAGCCCGACGATCATCCAGACGAACAGCGCCGCGCCCGCGAGGTCGAGCAGCTCTGAAATGATCAGGCCGCCGGCCCCTAAAGGAGACGCGTTCACCCGCGCGAGCGAGACCAGACCGAGGAGCGCGCCGATCGCTGTGAGTCCGCAGATCACGAGCACCGGCCAGAAAACCCACCGCCAGCCGAGATAGCTGCCAACCGCGCCCACCAGCTCGATGATGCCGATGCCGATGGCCAAAGCGATCGCGAAGCCGATTGTGATGTTGACCACGGTGTCCTCGGTGGTCCCGGCCGGGATCGTGGTGCCCTGCGCGTGCAGTGCGCGCACCACCGCATCGTGGTTGTAAAAGACGAGGGTCGTGATCACCCCCACGAGCGCTGAAACGGCGAGGACACCCGCCGCCGCCAGCTGCATTGGCCGCGTCCAGGGTGTTGGCACGCGGTAGCCGGCCGCCAGCGGCACCCACTGCTGGCCGTCCCACCGAAACTGCCCGTCGGCTGAGATCTGGCCGGCCGACTGGGAAGCGGGAACCGGGTCCATGGCGGCACTAGCCTAACGCCGGTAACGCCTCTATGGCCGCCCGGCACTAATCTGATCGGCGTGGATGAGCCGAAATACGTTTCCAGGGTCAGGATCGTCCGCGAGCGCGGGCCGGTGCGCAGCGCCTACCTCCCGGCGGAAGCCGAGCCGGTCATGTTCGGGACGCACGACGAGGTCCGCGAGCACTACGGCACCGCCCCGGGGCAGTATCCCGACCATGCCACCACGCTCGACTACGTCGTGGCTGCGGCCGCCGGTTGACTCACTGGGACCCTAGGTGGCGCGCTGGAGGCGCGCGGGATCGACGCCGGCGAGGGTAGGCTGAGCTCCGATGCAGAAGGCATCGTCGTGCTGGAGGAGAAGGTGCTCGTGATCAAGAGCATCCACGTTCGGTATCACCTCGCCGGGTGCCCGGTCGACAAGCGCGAGGCGGCCGAGCGCTCGCATGCGTTCCATGCCAGCCGCTGTCCGGTCGCCAAGAGCATCGGCGGATGCATCGCCATCAGCACAGAGCTGGAATTCGTCTGACATCAGAGAGGAGCCATTCGATGTCTTTCATCTCGCGCGGATTCCGTGGCAAGCGAAGAGATACGGCGAGCAGCTCTCGGCTGCCGCCGGGACAGTACGTCGTGAACGACTTTCCGGTCCTCTCGGCCGGCCCGACACCTCGAGTCTCGCTTTCGGAGTGGACGTTTGTGGTCGAGGGTGAGATCGACGAGCCCAAGAAGTGGACCTGGGACGAGTTCCGCAAGCTGCCTGCCGAAGAGGTCACGAAGGACATCCACTGCGTCACCAAGTGGACGAAGCTCGACACCCTGTGGAAGGGCGTGTCCGTGGACACGATCCTGGATGGCGTCGAGACCGCGGCCGAATTCGTCATGGCCTTCTCCTACGGCGGGTACACGACCAACCTCCCGCTCGAGGACCTCACCGGTGGCAAGGCGTGGGTCGCTTATGAGTTCGACGGCCAGCCGCTGCACCCAGAGCACGGAGGACCGGCCCGGCTGTTGGTCCCGCACCTCTACTTCTGGAAGAGCGCGAAATGGGTGCGGGGGCTGCGGTTGGTCAAAGAGGACCAACCCGGTTTCTGGGAGTCGAACGGCTACAACATGTACGGCGACCCATGGCGCGAACAGCGGTACTGGGGCGACTAGAGTGGCAGCTCGGCAGCGTGGCCGAGCTGGTCCAGGAAACCCCGCGGGTGGCGAGCCTTCTGCTCGACATGCCTGAGTGGCCCGGTCACCTCGCGGGCCAGCACGTCGATGTACGCCTCACGGCGGATGACGGCTACCAGGCCGAGCGCAGCTACTCGATCGCGTCGGCGCCGGAGGATCGGCGGCTGGCGATCACGGTGGAGAGGCTCGACGACGGCGAGGTCTCGCCCTACCTGGTCGGCGAGGTGCGCAAGGGCGACAAGGTCGAGCTGCGCGGGCCGATCGGAGGCTACTTCGTGTGGCGGGGAGGCGACAACCGGCCACTCCTCCTGGTGGCGGGCGGATCGGGTGTGGTTCCGCTGATGGCGATGATCCGCCACCGCTCAGCGATCAAATCGACCACACCGACGAGGCTTCTCTACTCGTCGCGTTCCGAGGAGGACATCATCTACAGGGCCGAGTTGGAAGCTCTGTCGACGGCCGGGGACGGCCTCACCGTCGCCCACGGTCTGACTCGAAAACAGCCGCCTGGCTGGCGCGGCTACGCGCGCCGAATCGATCGTCCCATGCTGGAAGAGGTGGCATGGCCGAAAGAGCAGAACCCGATCTTTTTCGTTTGCGGGCCCACGCCGCTGGTGGAAGCGGTGGCCGGACACCTCGTCGACATGGGCTTTGAGGCGCCGTCGATCAAGACCGAGCGGTTCGGACCAACAGGAGGTTGAGACCATGACCGTGCAGCAATCCGATTTGAAGCTCGACGGCAACGCGATCGGCGGCTTGCTCCGCGAGATCTTCACCATGGAGATGACGACCGCAGAAAGCACGTGCGCCGGTTGCCACAAGGTGCACGCGGTAGGCCAGGTCGAGGTGTATATGAACGCGCCCGGAGTGGTCGTGCGATGCCCGGCCTGCGGTCAGGTGCAGATGCGGATCGTGAAGGGCGGCGGCCGGTACTGGCTCGACCTGAGCGGCATCCACAGCCTCGAATTCTCTACCTAGCTCACGCCCCACTCCCCGACCCTCTCCCCGCAGGGGAGAGGGAGACCCAAAACTCACACCTGATTCCAAGCCTTCCTTGAGGATCACGCCCGACCATGCGTGATATGAGCAAAGGACGCACGTTACTGATCGCTGCGGCCGTGGCCGCGGCAATGGCGGTTGTCACGGTGGTCGCAGTTTCGGCTGCCGGCAAGAGCGCCGGCCCAACGAACTTCCTCGCGGCGGCTTCGCCGACGTCCACCCCCAAGTCGAACGAGACTGCGGCGCACGAGGCGACTGAGCCGGCCGCGCGAGAGACCGCTGAGAACAACGGCACTTTCCACGGCGGCGGTCCCGGCGGTCCCGGCGGGGCCTCCAACGAGACAGCAACCCACGAAACCGGCGAGACGGCGGCTCAAGAGGCAGCCGAAAACGCGAGGGCGAAGGCGACTCCTACCCCGTAGCACCTGACGGCATCGTGCCGCGGCTCTTCGAGCCGCGGTTGGCATAATGCCGGGGGGTGAGCGAGCTGGAAGACCACGAGCTGGGCGTCGTCGGGCTGGCGACCATGGGCATGAACCTGGCTCGCAACCTTGCATCCCACGGCGTCCGCGTGGGCGTATACAACCGCACCCGGCAGCGAACCGACGAGTTCATGGCCGCGCACGGTGGGGAGGGCGACTTCAAGCCGGCCGCCACACTGGAAGAGCTCGTTCAGATCCTGACCCCGCCGCGCGCGATCCTGCTGATGGTCAAAGCCGGATCGCCTGTCGATGAGGGCATCGATTCACTTTCCGCTCTGCTCGAACCGGGCGACACGATCATCGACGGCGGCAACTCTTTGTTCCATGACACGCGCCGCCGAGCTGCGGCCGCGGCGAGGGCGGGGCTGGGATTCCTCGGCATGGGGGTGTCGGGCGGGGAGGAGGGCGCGCTGCGTGGACCAAGCCTGATGCCGGGCGGAACCCGCGAGTCCTACGAGCATGTCGCGGAGATGCTGACCGCGATCGCCGCGAAGGTCGACGGTGTGCCTTGCTGCACGTACATCGGAGCAGACGGCGCCGGTCACTTCGTCAAGATGGTCCACAACGGGATCGAGTACGCGGACATCCAGCTGATCGCCGAAAGCTACGACCTGCTGCGTTCTGCGCTCGGCTTGACCCCCGCGGAGCTGGCGACCATCTTTCGCGGATGGAACGAAGGCCGGCTGCAGTCGTATCTGATCGAAATCACGGCCAACGTCCTCGCCAAGAGCTCGGACGGAACCGATGCGGCCCTGGTCGATGCCATCGAGGACGAAGCCGAGCAAAAAGGCACTGGACGCTGGACGAGTGAGTCGGCACTCGAGCTGGGCGTGCCCCTGACCGGCATCACGGAAGCTGTTTTCGCGCGGATTCTTTCCAGCCAGAAGGGCGAGAGGGTCAAGGCCGCCGGCATCCTGACCGGTCCCGCTGCGGACCAGGTGCACTACGACCGGGACATGGGCCTGGTCGATGACGTGAGGGACGCGCTCTACGCGGCCAAGATCGTCGCGTACGCCCAGGGCTTCGAGCATCTGCAGGCTGGATCAAAAGAGTACGAATGGGGCCTCAACCTCGGAGCGCTGGCAACCATCTGGCGCGGCGGCTGCATCATCCGAGCTCAGTTCCTGGACAGGATCAAGGATGCGTACGTCGAGCAGCCGCGGCTGGCGAACCTGATGCTCGCCCCTTTCTTCCAGGACGCCCTGGCCTCTGGTCAGGAAGCCTGGCGCCGCGTGGTCAAGACCGCAGTCGATCGGGGCGTGCCCGTGCCGGCCTTCTCGTCATCGCTTGCGTACTACGACGGCTACCGTCGCGCGCGCGGGCCGGCCAACCTCATCCAGGGCCTGCGCGACTACTTCGGCGCCCACGGCTACCACCGGGTCGACCGCGAAGGAGCTTTCCACACTCGCTGGGCCCAGGACGGCTCCGAGGTCAACGTCGACTAAAGGCAGGCCCGCGCCCGAGCTCAGGGCACTTGCCCGGCCAGGATCGTCGCCAGCACCTCGGGGTCGATGTTCCCGCCCGAGACGACCGCCACGTAACGACCTGGTCCGGCCAGACCCTTGAGCGCGGCGGCCACCGGGGCGCCGCCCGCGCCCTCGGCAACGATCGCGGCGTGCTGGACCAGGTGGCGAATCGCCGCCGCCACCTCGGGCAGGCTCACGACCAACGCTCCCGCCAGGAGGCGCGACGCGGGCGGCCACATCTCCGGCAGCAGCGCTGGGCTGCCGATCCCGTCCACGAACGTGGCGGTGCGTGGGCATGGCACCGGGCCACCCGCCGTGAACGCGGCGGCAAGGGGCGCGGCCGTGTCCACCTCGCAGCCGTAGACGCGGACCTCGGGGCGAAGGCTTCGTACCGCCGTCGCGATGCCGCAGCTCAGGCCCCCGCCGCCAAATGGAACGAGCACCGTATTCACGTCAGGGAGGTCCTCGAGGATCTCGAGGCCGATGGTCCCGTTGCCGGCCATGACATCCACGTCGCTCGACGGGTGGATGAAATGAGCGGGCTCGAGCGGCGCGTAGCGATGGGTCGCCATCACATTCCACCAGTCGTCATACGGCACCGAGATCGTCTCAGCCCCGAGTCGCTGGATTGCCTCCAGCTTCACGCGCGGGGCCCCGTGGGGGACGATCGCGGTGCATCGGATGCCCAATCGCCGCGCGTTCCACGCAAGACCCTGCGCCATGTTCCCAGCGCTGGAGGTGTAAACACCAGCCGACAGCGACGCGGCATCGAGCCTGGCCAGCGCATTCGCGGAGCCGCGAACCTTGAACGAGCGGACTGGCTGCAGGTTCTCGAGCTTCAGGAAGAGCTCGCCGGTGCCGCCGTCCTCGAGTCGGATCATTGGTGTGCGCGGCAGGATCCCGTCGAGGCGCTTGCGCGCCTCCTGCACGTCATCGATCGTGAGCGAATCGGGCGCGCGGTCGCTCACTGCTTCTTTTCCGGTGGCAGCGCGGGATCCTGGGCCAGAACGAGAAGCGCGCCGGCCAGCACCAGCGCAACCACGGGCGGCCCATAGTCGGACACCCACCCGTCTGGAAAGAACACCCGAATCGCGGTCGAGAGTACGAGGTACACGCCGCCCAGGAGAAGGACGAGCCGGAACCGGCGCGCGGCCAGCCGGAGCTGCCGGCGCAGCCCGCCCGGCCGGATGGAAAGGACGATCACGCTCATGGCCACCATGAGCACGAGCCCTTCGACGATCGCCCTCATTGCGGGTACGTGATCAGGACCGCAGGTCGCGCGCCATCTCGGCGAAGTTGTCTACGTAATGCTGGACGTCGTCGACGGAATGCTGCACCGAAAGGGTCCAGTTCTCCTCAGCGCCAGGCGCCATGAGCACGCCCCGGTTGCACTGATAGAGCCAGCTCAGATATGCGAGCGACTTGTCGATCTCGAGGTAGTCGCGGTAGTTGCGCACTCGCTGGGCTCGATACGTGATGCCGCCTCGGGCCGTCAGCGTGATCACGTGGAAGGGCAGCTCTTGGTCGGCGATGACGCCGTCGAGGCCGCCTTGAAGCGTCTCGGCGAGCGCGTCGAAATGTGAGTAAGCCGACGGGTTTAGGATCTCGAGCAGCGTGACCTTCGACGCCGCCATCGTCAGCGGGTTCCCGTTGAACGTGCCCATCTGCGCCACCCGTTTCTCCTCGATCACACCCATCACGTCAGCGCGGCCGCCGACCGCGCCGCACGGGAGGCCGCCGCCGATCGCTTTGGCGAGGGCGATCAAGTCTGGAGTCACGCCGAACCGCTCGGTCGCGCCGCCGGCGGCGATGGTGACTCCGGTCTTCACTTCGTCAAAGATCAGGAGTGCGCCATGGCGGTGCGCGGTGTCGCGCAGGCCCGCGAGATAGCCGGCGTCCGGCAGCACGATGCCGACGTTCATCATCGCCGGCTCGACGATCACCGCCGCGACCTCATCGGGGTAACGGGCGAAGGCGCGTTCCAGAGACTGCAGGTCGTTGAAGGGGACGACCGTCGTGAGTTCGACGAACGCGGGCGGGATGCCCTCGCTCTGCGGAACCGAGGCCGGCGCATCCGGCGGTCCCATGAGATCGGGTGGGGGCTCGACCGAAACCATCAGGGCGTCGTGATGGCCGTGATAGGAGGCCTCCATCTTGATCAGGCGCTGGCGTCCGGTGAAGGCGCGTGCGATTCGCACCGCATCGAGCGTGGATTCGGTACCAGAGTTGGTGAATCGCCACTGCGGCTGGCCGAACCGCCGCGAGAGCTCGCGGGCAACCTCCACGACCTCAGCCACAGGCTGGGCGAAGTGAGATCCCAGAGCGATGCGGTGGCTGACGGCTTCCACGATCTTCGGGTGGGCGTGCCCGACCACCATTACCCCAAAGCCGTTGTGGAAGTCCACGTATTCGTTGCCGTCCACGTCCCAGACGCGGCTGCCCTTGCCTCGTTCCACGAACACCGGTTGGGGGGCGGCGTCCTGAAACGACGACGGGACGCCTCGGGGAAGCACCTCGCGAGCTTCCTTCCACAGCTTCTGAGAGCGCGGCCGCGCCTGCCGGAAGCGTTCTTCCTCGCGCGCGGTCAGCTCTTTGACCCGTGTGGTCGACACCGCCCTGGCGGTTGGCGCGCTCATCTACTCAAACCCTCCAAGTTGGAGCCAACTTGACAGCCGTTGGCTCCGGCCCTCTAATTGTCGCGATTTCACGCCGCCTGAACTTGAGGCGCTGCGCTGATATGTCGTCCACGGACGCCGAATGGTTCGGGTAGGCGTTCGCCAGGAAGGGGGTTGGAAGTGGCAACAGCAACGCTAGGCGGCGGACAGGCAGGGGGCCAGCCCTCGCTGCGCAAGAGTGCCCTGGGCTTGTGGGACGACACCGTGATCGCGGTTTCCAGCACGGCGCCGGCATATACCATCGCGACCTCCCTGGGTGCGCTCGGGGCGGCCGTGGCCCTGGCCGGGCCGGCGGCGATCTGGCTCGGCTTCATCCCGGTGACGGGCATCGCCGTGGCGTACTACTACATGAACCGGGCCGATGCCAACTGCGGCGCCGCCTACACGTGGGCCTCCAAAGCGCTGCACCCTTCGATCGGCTTCCTCAACGGTTGGGTTGTCATCGTGACCGACATCATCTTCATGTCATTCGCAGCTCCGCAAGGTGGTGCGGCTCTGCTCACGCTCTTCAACGCTTGGGGCCTGAACAGCATCGGGGGGCTCGACCTCTCCGCGTCGGGCTCGAGCAGCCAGCTCCTGTCCGTGATCCTCGGGGTCGGCTTCCTCGGGCTGGTGACCTACATGGTGGTGGTCGGGATCAAGATTGCCGCCCGCTTCCAATGGATGCTCCTCGCCATCGAATACCTGATCGTGCTTGGCTTCGCGATCATCGGCTTGTTCAAGAAAGGCGGCAGCGGCTTCGACCTGAACTGGCTCAGCCCCTTCAACATGGGCGGGCTCTCCGGGGTCGCGGCCGGCGTCGTGATCTCCGTCTTCTTCTACTGGGGCTGGGATACGGCCGCCAACCTCAACGAGGAGACGGATGACTCTGCGGAGAACCCGGGCCGGGCAGGGATCATCGGCATGTTCCTGCTCTTGGCCCTGTTCTTGCTCGCGGCCATCTCCATCCAGCAGGTGCTTACGCCCAAGGAGATCGCAGACAACTCCTCTGCCACGCTCACCGCATTCGCGGACAAGCTCGTCGGACAGCAGTGGGGATCGCTGGCCATCCTCGCGTTCCTTTCGTCCACCGTGGCGACGCTGCAGACGACGCTGCTGCCCAGCGTCCGCACCGCGTTCTCAATGGGAAGGGACGGCATGCTCGGCCCTGTCTGGGCGATCGTGCACCCGATCTGGAGGACGCCCTGGATCGGAACCCTCATCATGGGCGCCATCTCGGGGGTCATCGCCCTCGTTTCGCTGAAGCTTGGCGGGCTGGCCGCGATCGTCAGTGCGGGCGTGACCTCGATCGGATTGCTGGTGGCTTTCTATTACGGCGTGGTCGGCATCTCATGCGTGGTCTATTACCGGCACGCCCTGACCAACAATCTCAAGGGGTTCATCTTCGCCGGGGTGTACCCGCTCCTGAGCGCAATCACCCTTTTCGTGCTTGGCGGCTATCTGATCTACACCGACTGGAACTTGAGCAGTGATTTCGCGTTTGACGCCACCAACGGCAAGTTCCTGGTGGCTGTGCCGCTGATAGGTCTTCTCAGCGGAATCCCAGCCCTCATCTACTCCTACCTGCGCCGGCACCCCAAGTACATGAGCATGCCCACGGAGTCGGCCGCCCCGACTGCCTTGAGTCCGCAAGGGGCCGCCGCACGCTAAGAAAAAACACGCCTCCGCGCGTGGCGGAGTGCTGAGCAGGGGGTAAGCCTTGGCGCGAGCGGCCGCTTTGCTGCGCGACCATCCGCTGCTGACGCCGCTGCTCGTCGTCTACGCGGCAGTTCTCGTCCTGGGCGGCATCGCGGAGTTCGGACCGCTACTGGGGGTCATCGACCTGATCCTTCTGGCCTCCTACATCGCGGTGATCCACTTTGCGACGCGTGGGCGACAGCTGGCGATGACTGCAGCTGATCAGCCGAATCGCCGCTCCAGCGACGTCGGCCTTGCGGTCACAGTGGCGGTCCTGCAGTTTGCGGCTGCTTCGGTCGTGTGGTTCGTGATCCTCCCCGCGCACTACTTTCCGGCATCGAACGAGTATTTGCGATCTGCGGGCTTGCCGCCCCTCGTGGCCGCCAAAGCTGCGACTGCAGCGCTGGCCGTCCCCCTCTTGCTGCTGCCGACCTTGATCGCGATGGCCGTGTTCCGCGTCAGCCCCCGCGATGTAGGGCTTACCGCGACACCGCCTGACGTGGTGTTAGGAATTGTCCTGGCCGCGATTGCGGTCGGCCTTGGCGTGGGTGCCGTGGCAGCAGGCAATCATCCAGGGCTCATGTGGCAGTCGGCGCCGCTGCCCACGGTCACAGCCGCGATCGTGCTGCAGTCGCTGATCAACGGCGTGCCCGAGGAGCTCGCCTTCCGAGGCGTCATCTTCGGCCGCCTGATGGCATGGCTTGGACGGCCCGGGAACAACCTCGCTGTTTCCACGATGCTCTTCGGCCTCTACCACGTGCCTTCTCTGGTCGCGGGTTCACACGTCCCACTCTGGGAGGCGCTCGCAGTCGCTTTGTTTGGAGGGCTTCAGGGGCTCGTGTTCGGCTACCTCTTCTACCGAACACGTTCGATCTGGCCTGGGGCCATCTGGCATACGTCGATCACTGGAGTCGGCGTCATGTTCGCCTGATCACGGCCACATATAGAAGGACGCGACCGCACTAGAATCGAACCAGCGGGAGCCAAAAGAGGCTGAGAGGGCGCGCAGCGCCGACCGCAAGAACCTGAACTGGGTAATGCCAGCGGAGGGAGAGTTTGAGCGAGGTATCCGCTCGTAGCGTCGAGGCCGACGCCTTCGGAAGGGTCGAGACGCACGGCATCGATGCGATCCCGGCCGCCGAACGCCACGGCCGGCCCCGCGAGCTCGGCTTTCTGTGGGCCGGCGCCTTCGCGAACTACGCGAGCCTCTTCACCGCGAGCCTGCTGACGACGTACTACGGGCTCGGTGTTTGGGACGGCCTAACCGCCACGATTCTGGGCACGCTCGCGGCGGCTCTCATCCTCGGCTTGCTGAGCAACACCGGACCCAGTAGCGGCCTGCCCCAGATTGTGTTCACCCGACGCATCTTCGGGCGTCGGGGTTCGTATGCCGGCGCTGCGCTCACCCTGTTCCTCGCGGTTGGCTGGTTCGCGGTCGACTGCGTGATCGCCGCCAACGCCGGCGCGCAGATCTTTGGCGGCGGCAACCGCGCGATCACGTTCGGGTTGGTGATTCTGATCGCAGCCATCAGCGTTGGCGTTGCGGTCTACGGCCACGGGACGATCAAAGTCCTGGAGACCTACGGCGCAGTCATCTTCGCCGCGCTGGCCGCTGTCCTGTTCGTGCTGCTGGCGCCCCAGTTTCACTGGGGGCAAGGCCCATCGATTTCCGGCGCCGACTATCCGGGCGCATTCGTGCTCGGTTTCATGACCTGCTTTGCGCTGGTCGCGTCGTGGTATCCATTCGCAAGCGATTACTCGCGCTACCTGCCGGCAACCAGTTCAACCCGATCCGTCACGTTGTGGCCACTGGCCGGTGTGGCGTTGCCGATGATCCTCCTCGGTCTCTTCGGGCTCCTGCTGCCGACCATCGACGCAGGGCTGGCCGCCGGTCCTGGCGGCGTCCTCGCGGTGATCAGCGCGCATGCCCCAGGCTGGGTCGCAATCCCGTTCTTCCTGTTCGTGGTGGTGGGCGAGATCTGGGCCAATTACCTCGACGTCTACACGGCCGGTTTGGTGACGCTGACCATGGGCATCCGCCTCCCTCGGTGGCAGACCGCGCTCGGCTGCGGCATCCTCGGCACGGCACTGGCCGCCTACGCGGTGTTGGTGAGCGACCTGCACGTTGCCTACGAGGACTTCCTCATCCTCACGTACCTCTGGGCGCCGGCATGGGCCGCGGTCGTGCTCTTGAGCTTTTTCGTCTTCGAGAGCACTCCGCGACCGCGGCTGGCGGTCGCCGCGTGGCTGGCAGGCACGGCGGCCAGCCTGATCTTCGTGAACTACGACAATCTCTTCGGCAACCTGATCTCCTCGCCGCATTTCTTCAATGACGGCCTGATCGGCCGCCTCCACGGGGCCGACACGAGCGGTCTCGTGAGCATTGCGGCCGCCGCCGCGGTCTACTGGGGCGGGCGCCGCCTGAAACACTCGTGAAACTACCTGTGGCCCTGACGATCGCCGGTTCCGACTCCGGCGGAGGAGCAGGCATCCAGGCGGACCTCAAGACCTTTGCCGCCTTCGGCGTACACGGGACGTCCGCAATCACCGCCGTGACCGCCCAGAACACGATCACGGTCTCGGAGATTCACGCGGTTCCGATCCGCGTGATCCGCGCCCAGATCGATGCAGTCGTCGAGGACATCGGAGTGCAGGCGGCCAAGACAGGGATGCTGGCCAGCGCGGAGATCGTCGAGGCCGTCGCAGCGGCGATCAGAGAGCACGGGATCAGAAACGTCGTGGTCGACCCGGTGATGGTCGCCAAGGGTGGGGCGAGGCTGCTTCACAACGACGCCATCGCCTCGCTGTACAGGCATCTGCTTCCCCTGGCGGCCGTGGTCACGCCCAACATCCCCGAGGCGGAGGTGCTCCTGGGCCGAGCCATCGCGACCCTCGACGATCGGCGGCAGGCTGCGCGCGACCTCGTCGCGCTGGGACCTCGAGCTGCGGTCGTCAAGGGCGGTCACTCCGATGAGACCCACGCGAACGCGGCCGATTCAGACGCGATCGACGTCTACTGGGACGGCTCGGACATGGTCGAGCTGGTCGGCCGCCGCATCAACACGAAAAACACACACGGCAGCGGGTGCGTTTTCTCGGCCGCGATCACGGCGGGTCTGGCCAAAGGCCAGGATCCGCTGACGGCCGTGCGCGCGGCCAAGGCTTTCATCAACGCCGCCATCGAGCACTCGCTCGACCTGGGCAAGGGCCACGGTCCGGTCAACCCGATGTTCGGGCCGCCCTCGAAAGGCTAGTCGCCGTTCTGGGCTGGGATGCCCGCCTTCATCAGCTCGATCTGCGAGGAGACGTTGAGCTTCTGATAGACCTTTTGCAGGTGGGTCTCCACCGTGCGCGGCGACAGCGAAAGGGACTCCGCGATCTGCCGCACCTTGAGACCGTCGACGGCAAGTTTGGCCACGCGCCGCTCTTGGGGCGTCAGGTCGTCGGGACCCAGATGCTTGCGCTGGCGTCCGCCCGCCGCGTGCAGCTCATCCATCGCCTGCTGGGCCAGCCACATTGCGCCGGCCTCCGTCGCGACGTCAACCGCTCGATTCAGATACGGCCGCGCCTCGAGGGACTTGCCGACCTGGCGAAGGAAGCGCCCGAAATAGATCATGGTTCGGATCTCGGACAGCGGCTGTTCGATCTGGGCGTAGATCGCCAGCGCCTCGCGATAGAGGGCCTCGGCGAGCGTGTTCTCGCCCGCCTTCTCCGCCAGCTGGGCGCGCCCAAACACGGCGGTTGCTCGCGGCCAGCGGCACGGCAGGGCGGCGCCTCTCGCCTCGAGCCAGGCGACGACACGCTCGGCGTCTTCGAGCCGGCCGCAGGCGACGTGGGCAGTGATCGCATCGCGCGACCACGGCACCACGCAGGGTTCCAGCAAGCCGGCCTGGTTAGCGATTGCCTCGGCCACCAAGAACAGATCGCTTGCCTGCTGTTGCTGGCCACGACGTCCAGCGATGATGCCTCGCATGCGCTGAGTCCAGAGCCGCAGGATCAGAGACTGCGGGAGCTTCTCGATGCGGGCGCACCAGGCCGCTGCCTCGTCGATACGTCCTAGCTCGAGCACGGTGCCGGCCTGTGCAACCCACGCGAAGCCGGCGAGCGACGGAATCAGGTCGACCATCGTGATCGCGTGCTCGGCGTGGATCAGGGCCTCGCTGAGCTGGCCGCGACGGATGAGCGCATTCGTACGCAGTGAGTCGAGAAGGCCGATCGCCATCGGCGCGCCGAGCTGCTCGGCGGCGCGATAGGCGACTTCCAGCACCCGCCCGGCTTCGTCGTAAGCCTCAGTGAACTCCGACATGAACATGTAGTTGCCGAGCGGCCCCCAACCCCATGTGGGGTCGACGGTCTCGTTCAAGGGGTTGAGCTCGGCCTCGGCCGCCGCCGCCGCCGCCACGGGTAGGCCCTCGGCCGAACCCGACACGAACATCGCGAACGCCCAGTTGGATTCGGCCCGGCGCCGCACGTCTGGGTCCGCATCGTGCGCAAGTTGTCGCGCTTGCGTCGCATAGTCCACGGCGCGCGCGATGCCGCCGACGATCCAGCAGGCAGTTGAGTGGTCGAGCAGCGCCTCGACCGCAGGCGTCGGGTCCGTACCCGCGAGTCCAAGCTCGGCTGCCGCGGTGAACTGGGCTTCCGCAGCTCGGGCGTCGCCGCTGACGAACAGGGCGCGACCCAGCATGCGGTGAACGTGCGATCGAGCCGCGCCGTCGGCAGCAGAGCTCTCCAGGATCCGTCCATAGATCGCAACCGCTTTGGCCGGCTCGCCCGTGGACAGCAGCGTTTCGGCGAGTCCGACCAACAGTTGTGGCGACGCGCTGTCACCGGCCAGGGTGACGGCGGCCTGCAGGCGTTGGCGCGCGGTGGCAACCGCTCCATCGGCGAGCGCGGCCCGCCCCGCTCGCTGCAGCACGGCGATGGCCTCCGCATCGCCGAGCAGCTGCCCACTCACCGCATGCTCGGCGGCTTCCGCGGGCTCGGCGCCGTGAGCCAGCAGGTGGCGGAAGGCGGATGCGTGCCATCGCTCTCGGACCGGTGGGGCCATGTCTTCGTACAGAGCCTGTTGAAACAGAGGGTGGGTGAACTGCGCCCATCCTGCCTGCCCCGGCCGGACGAGCCCGGTGTCGACGAGAACCCCCAGGGCCTCTGTCGCTTCGCGGTCATCGAGGCCCGCCACTTGGGCCGCGAGCAGCGGCCGGAACTCGATGCCGAAGACGCTCGCGGCGTGTGCATAGCGAAGGTCGGCGCCCGGGCCCGCGATTCGTGACAGCAGGATCGTGGCCTCGTTTCCGCGCTCGTCGAGCTCCGCCAGGCTCCGGCCGCCTCGCAGATGGCGCGCGATCTCTTCCACAAACAGCGGGTTGCCGCCGCTTGCCGCCCACGCCCGGTCGATGGTCTCTTCGGGCGGGGCAGTCCCCATCTGCTCGGTGAGCAGCGCTGTCGCCGCCAATGGGCTGAGGGGCATCAGCTGCTCCAGCTGAGCCTGTCCCTGCTGAGCGAGGTGGCGGGCAAGGTCGAGGGCAGCTCGCGGCCAGGGCCGAAGCGTCGCCACCAGCGCGACGGGGACGGAGCTCAGCCGGTGGCTGAGGAAGGAGACCAGAGCCAATGAATCGGGATCGGCCCAGTGGAGGTCGTCGAGCAGGATGAGGGCCGGCTGCGTGATCGACTCGAGGTGACGCATGGTGGCGTAGAAGTAGGCGGCTCGCGCGTCGAGCCCGGCCGAGGCCGCGCTCTTTGGAATGTCGAGCGGAGTCCCCGCTCCAATTCCTCGAAGGGCTTCGCTGACGATCCCGAAGTGGAGTGTGGCCTCCATCGCCTGCCCGCGGCCTACCCCGACGGCGAATCCGGCGGCTTGCTCGCGCGCCGTCTCGAGCACGCTCGTTTTGCCGAGCCCGGCTTCACCGATCACGAATAGAGCCTGCCCTTGCCCGGCGCGCGCGCGTTCGAGAACAAGAGCAATGGCCGCCAGTACCCCTTCCCTTTCGAACACGGCGTGCCCGCGCGAATCTTAAGTCTCCGTGGCCTTACGGATGACCCGCCGCAAGGCCGGCCCTAGGATTCGGCTCGACGTGAAGGCCGATGGAGCGCCAGGCGGGGTAGAGCTCAGGCTCGCGTCGATCCGCCACAAATTGCCGGAACTTTGGGATCGGGCTGCCGCGGCCCTGGCCGAAGGTCAGGACCACCTGGCGGGCCTGGCCCTTCGCCGCCGGCAGGTTCTCCTGCGAGAGCTCGACAACCTGTCGCAGCTGATCGCGGCGCAAGCTCCGCGTGCTCGCGTGCTCTCCCGCATCGAAGCTGCTGACCGGCTGCTGGACGCGAGCCTTTCTGAAGCCTCGCGCACGAGCCAGCCACCTCCACGCGAGCCGGTCGCTCTCGACCAGGACCCGGCTGTGCAGTCCGATCTTCAACGGCTGCGCGCGGAGCTGCGAAACGAAACAGTGCTGGGCGCAGTTAGTGAGGAGCAGGAAGGAGGATGTTGATGGGGACTACAACCGCGACACCCCTGCGCAGGCCCCGACTGCCGGGGGTGGCCAGTGCGCGTTTCACCTGGACCTTCGTGGTGCTCAGCGTTTGGTTGATGGCAGGCGCCTACCTCGACTCCTGGCACCATCACAACCTCTCCCGTCCCGAGACCAACTTTTTCACTCCCTACCATTTCTTGCTCTACTCGGGCATGACGGCGATCGGGATCTTTCTCAGCCTCAATGTGATTCGCAACTACCGTCGATACGGAACTTGGGATGAGCTGCTTCCCGACGGTTACGGCGTATCGCTCCTCGGCACCGTGCTCTTTGGCGCCGGCGGTGCGCTCGACTTCTTGTGGCACAGCCGCTTCGGCATCGAGCTAAGCGTGGCGGCGTTGTTCAGCCCGCCGCATCTGTTCCTCATGGTGACGGGCGGGCTCATCGTCAGCGGTCCTCTGCGAGCAGCCATCCGCCGCGGGCGCAACCGCGCGACCTGGCCCGCGATCATCTCGGGCGCGCTCACGCTCTCGATGCTCACCTTCTTCTTCCAGTTCGATCAGCCGTTCATCGACCGGTGGGCGGCAGGAACGGTGCCCGATCCCCGCGGCCCGATGTGGATGGAGGAGGAGCTGGGGATGATCGGTCTCATCGTGTACGCAGCCATGGTGGTGGGGCTATTGGTGATTCTCCTGCGCAGGTTCGAGCTGCCGATCGGCGCCGTGACGGTGATCCTCACCATCAACGCACTCCTCGTCAGCCCAGTCGCCAACCACACCGAGCTGGTCGCGGCCGCGCTGCTGGGAGGCGCGGTCGGAGACCTGCTCGTCTACCTCCTTCGCCCTTCACCGGAACGGCCGTATGCCTTCCACACCTTCATGTTCTTGGCGCCCGCTGCGCTCACCGCGTCTTACCTGGGCGTCCTCGGGGCGACGACTGGCGTGTGGTGGGAGGCCACGATCTGGACGGGTGCGGTCCCCGTGACCGGCATGGTCGGCTGGCTGGTCAGCTTCCTCGCGCTTCCGGGCGCTGCCGCCCGGGCCCGGATCGCCCAGGCCCCGGTTTAGCCAGGCCAAGAACCAGTACGTCTGCGCACTAAGAATCAGTACATCCGCTGACGACACCTCGCCGGCTGCTCCCTACGGTGGTCCCCATTGCAGGCCACCCGTTAGCAGGAGAACAAGCCGATGTCTCTCAACCCGGAAAATGGGTCCTTCGGTATCCCGCCCGTGGGGGCCGATGGTGAGGTCAGGACCACGGTTGCCACCGCGGAGCCGGCGCCGCTGGTCGCCGTCCCACCGGCTTACGAGCTGCCGCCTCCACCGCAGAGGCCGCCCTGGGAAGCGCAGGTCATGGCGGCTCCGACCCAGGCGCCGGTGGTGCGGCCCGGGCGCCCTCGCTGGATCGTGCCGACGGGGATCGCGATCATCGGCCTCATCGTGGCGGGCACGCTCGGTGGTTTTCTCTACACGACGAGCGGGCAGCGAGACGCCGCCAGGCACCAGCTGGCTTCGACGCAGGCGACGCTGACCGACACTGAAAAGCAGCTCGCCGCACGTCAGGCCACCGACGCCTACGTGAAGCTCTACGTGCTCAACAGCGGGAAAGTCACCACCGACTACGAGAACGTGACCGCCTGCGACTCGTACGTAACGTGCCGCACCTCCGCGCAGGACGTGCTCACCGACATTAAGGCCTTCCAGGCAGCCCGCTCGGGTGCCGCTGTCCCGCCGGCGCTCGCAAACGCCGACACCTTGCTCGGCAACTCGCTCAGCGCCGCCATGGCGGCTGACCAGGAGCTGATCACAGGAATGGACACCAACGACGACACCAAGATCAAGGAAGGTTTCAAGAAGCTCGACGCGGCGATGCTCAGCTTCGCCAAAGCCGAGTCGGCGATCGCGGCGCCGCTCACCTAGCCAGACATGGAAACCCAGGCGGCAAGGCAAGCCGGACCGGCCGAAATCGCAGGATCGCGGCCGGTCGCCCGTGGGCGGCGGCGGCTTCGTGTGGTGGCCAAATGGACGCTGGCGCCGGGAGCCGCCGTGCTGCTGCTGGTGGCGTGGCCAGTGGCGGGTCTGGGCCTGGTCGCCGTCGGATGGTTGCTGCGATCCGATCCTGAGCCGAACTTGAGGAATTAAGCGACCAACCCCCTCGACTGCTTCGTTGTTGGTCTGAATAGCCACTAGTAGCCAGAGGGGGTAGCGGTTGGCAATCGTGATCCCGAGTCCGCTGTCGGGGGCATCCCAGTACCGGCCTGGACGTGCGCGAATCGTGCATATCTCGGACCGTGAGATCCGCGCTCACAATGGCCGAGTCGGCCACCTGTGCGTCCGCATCGGACACCAGCTGGGGATGACGGCCGCAGAGCAGCGGATCCTTGCCCGGTCCGGGCTTCTGCACGACATCGGCAAGCTCGGGATCCCGGGCTCCATCCTTCACAAGCACGATCCGCTCGACGACTCGGAATGGAAGCTCATGAAGACCCATCCCGAGGTCGGGTTGAAGATCCTTCAATGGGCTGGGAATTTTGAGCGCGCGCTGCTCGCAGTGCTCTACCACCACGAGCGCATGGACGGCATGGGCTACCCGCACGGGTTGGTGGCCGACGCGATTCCAATCGAGGCCAGGGTGGTCGCCGTCGCCGACATGTACGACGTGCTGACGTCCGACCGCCCATACCGGCGAGCGCGAAACGAGCGGGAGGCGCGTCGCGTTCTCGAGGACGCGGCGGGGCCGCACCTCGACCCGGTGGTGGTCAGCGCTCTGCTGAGATCACTCGACGAAGAAGCTTCCCGGCCGGCCCCCGCCCTCCTATAGGAAGGGGTCTAACCTGGGTGGGGATGCCCACCAGGCCCAAGCCTCGAGGCCCGGCGTCGCCCTTCGAGCAGCTCGACTATCTGTACACACCCAGCAACGACGTCGCCGCCGACGCGCGCTACTTCACTGAGGTACTCGGCGGACGGCTTGCCTTCGCCATCGAAGGCATGGGGGCGCGCGTGGCGAAGGTAGAGCTCACAGACGGACCGCCCCACATCCTGCTGACGGATCACCTGGAAGGCGACCGCCCCGTCTTCATCTATCGCGTGGCCGACCTCGACGAGGCCATGCGCGAGCTGAAGAAACGAGGCTGGAAAAAGAAATCGACATTGGAGATACCCATGGGGCCGTGCTGCTCATTCATCCTGCCGGCGGGCCATCGCATCGCCATCTACGAGCTGACCCGGCCGGACGTCGCCGAGCACTTCGACGGCCGCTTCGACTTCTAACTTTATAAGAGGGAACCTGCCGGTTCCCTCTCATCGCCGGGCGCTTCGCGCGCGGCTGCTCTCTTTCCCGCTGAGGTGATTACTTGAGTAGTTACTCCTAGCCATGATTGACTACCCTTAGGTGCGTTGGTTGCGGCCGGGGTAAACCCGGCCGCCCATGCGATGTCCGCTAGCCGGTGTTTTGGAGGCCGGCCGCGACCCCGTTGACCGTGAGCAGGAAGAGGCGTTCAGCTCGGGCTCGCTGAGAGGCGGAGCTTGTCTTCGCGCGCAGGGCGCGAAGGGCGCGCAGCTGCAGGTGCGAGAGCGCGTCGACGTACGGATTTCGCAGCTCGACCGCCCACGACAGCACCCGGTGCTTCTCGAGCAGCCGCGTATGGCCCGTGACAGCCAGGACATTTTTCTTGGTGAGGTCGTACTCGTCGAGGACCCACGCCGCGAGGTCCGGCCGGTCGCCCAGCGCCAGATACCGCCCGGCGATGCGCCGGTCGGTTTTGGCCAGGCTCATCTCGGCGTTGTCGAGCAGCACGTTGAACAGCGGCCACGACGCGTAGGCTCGGCGCAGGTCTTCGAGTCGCGCAGCCGCCAGGCCGCTCCCGAGCCCATACCAACCAGGCAGGTTCAATCGCATCTGCGACCACGCGAAGACCCACGGGATCGCTCGGAGGTCCTCGAGTCCTTTGCCGCCACCACGGCGTGTCGGCCTGGATGCGATGCGCATCCGGCTCAGCTCTTCGATCGGGCTGACCTGCGCAAACCATTCAGCGAAGCCTTTGGACTCAACGAGGGCGCGATATGCGCCGCGGGCCGCTGCGTCCACGTCCACCGCCAGGTGCTTAAAGCGGCGGGCCGGCTCCGGGCGGGCGGTCGTAGTCGAAGCCTCGAGCACAGCCGAGGCAACCTGTTCGAGATGGCGCCTCGCGATGGCGGCATTGCCGTAGCGCGCAAAGATGACCTCGCCCTGCTCGGTGACCTTGAACCGGCCTGCCACCGATCCCGGCGCCTGGGCGCGGACTGCGCGGTTGGCCGGGCCGCCACCCCGGCCCAGCGCACCGCCGCGCCCATGAAACATCGTGAGACGAATGTCACGGCGCTTAGCCCAGGCAGTCAGCTCCGATTGAGCCTGATACAGGGCCAGGGTGGCTGACAGCGGCCCGACCTCTTTGGTCGAATCTGAATAGCCGAGCATCACCTCCAGGCTGCGGCCTGTGGCCACAAGTCGGCGTTTCACCGGCGCCAGTTTCAGCATCTGCTCCATCACCGCCGGCGCCGCGTTCAGGTCGTTGACCGTCTCGAACAGCGGAATGACGTCCAGCACGGGCGGTGTACCGCCCGTAGCGTGTTCGGCCAGCTCATAAACCGCCGCGATGTCATCGACACCGCGCGTGAAGCTAACGACATAGCGCCGGCACGCATCCGGCCCGAATCGCTCTTGGACCAGCGCGATCGTCCCCAGTGTGTCCAGCACCTCCCTTGCTTGCGGCGAGAGCTTGCCCTGGGCGCGCACTGCCAGGAGAGCATCTGCGTGAACCTGGCTGTGCTGGCGCACCTCCAGCTCGGCCAGGTGAAAGCCAAACGTCTGCGCTTGCCAGATGAGGTGCTGCAGCTCGCCATACGCCTGGCGCGGAGCGCCCGCGGCGGCCAGAGAGCCCTGGGCCAGGCGTAGGTCGGATATGAGGTCCGCGGCGCAAGGGTACGCCGCCCCGGCTTCGACTCTCCTTGCCGCCTGCGCGCGAATGCGGGTGGCCCGCAGGCGGTCGGCGACGTGGAGGAGGAACTGGCGATGCTGCTCGGAAGGCGAACGTTTCTCGATCTCAGCCCAGCCCTGCGGATCGGCCGCGCGCAGGGAGGCGATGCGCCGGCGAAGGTCCGTCCGTGGCGGCGTGCTGGCGGCGTCGGCGGTGAGCGAGCGCCCGATGCGAGTGGTCGCGGCTTCGAGCGCGAGGAGGGCATGCTCGGCCTGGATCAGCATCGCCTCGTAGGTCAGTTTCGCTGTGACTGCGTCATTGCCGTCGCGGTCGCCTCCGACCCAGCTGCCAAACCGGAGGAATGGGGGCGCTAGAGGAGGGCGCATGCCGCTGTCGGCGGGACCGAGCGCCCAGTCCAGCGCGCGATAGATCTCAGGCACGACACGAAACAGTGTCTCGTCGAAAACCGCCATCGTGGAACGGACCTCATCGAGGGGCGTTACCTGCGAGGTGCGCAGCTGCCCGGTGCGCCAGAGCGAGTCGATCTCCTCTGTGAGCCGTCGCATCGACTCGCGCCGCTCGGTGTCAGATGCCCTCGGATCGTCGATCCGATCGAGCTGATCGCCCACCCTGCGGATCGCTGCCACCACGGCCCGGCGCCGAGCCTCGGTCGGATGCGCGGTGAAGACCGGATGCACCTCCAGGCCGGCGAGCGCCTCCGCCAGGCGGCGCCGCCCAAGCCGGCGCCGGAGGTCGGGCACGGTGGCAGCCAGTGATTCCGGCATCGGCCCCGGCCCTGCGCGCTCACGGAGCACGCGCGCGCGATGGTGCTCTTCGGCCAGGTTGACCAGGTGGAAGTAGCACGTGAAAGCGTGCGCCACCTGCTCCGCGCGCTCGAGCGACCACCCGGCCACGATGCTTTCGGTCTTCCTTTCGTGCTCGTCAGCGTCGCGCGCGCGGATCACGGACCGCCGAAGGGTCTCGACGTCTTTCAGCAGGCCGGCTCCGCCGTAGTCCTTGATCACGCGTCCGAGCTGCTCGCCGAGGATGCGCACATCGCGTCGCAGCTCATCAGGGATCGCCTGGCGAGCCGAAGCCCTGGTGGACGTCAAGTTTTCGGCGCGGTGCGCGAGTGGTGCGCGTATTCGAACGAGTCGAGCAGGGCCGCCAGCGACGCCTCGATGATGTTGCTCGAGCAGCCCACGGTCGTCCATCGCTTGGGACCCTTGCCCGATTCGACGAGCACACGTGTCGTCGCCGCGGTGCCGGCCCCGCCGTCCAGGATGCGCACCTTGTAGTCGTGAAGGCTCACGCCTCGCAGGCCTGGAAACTTCGGGCTCAGCGCCTTGCGCAGCGCGGCGTCGAGCGCGTTGACCGGCCCGTTCCCCGACGCGGCCGTGTGGTACACGGCGCCGCCGACCTCGACCTTGACGGTGGCCTCCGCATGCACTGAATCTCCGTCTTTGCGCACTACCGTGGTGAAGTCCGCCACTTTCCAGGGTGCTTCATAGCCGGGCTGCAGGCGGCGCAGGAGCATCTCGAACGATGCGTCTGCCGCTTCGTACGAATAGCCGCGGTGCTCGAGCTCCTTGAGGTGCTGGACGAGCCACTGGGTTTGAGGATCGTCCCGGTCGAGCTCGAGCCCGAACTCGCGCGCCTTGGCGAGGATGTTGCCGCGCCCGGAGAGCTCCGACACCAGCACGTGAGGTTCATTGCCGACCAGGCTCGGTTCGATGTGCTGGTACGAATCGCGGTGCTTCAGCACCGCGCTCACGTGCTGGCCGCCCTTGTGCGCGAAGGCGCCATAACCTACGAACGGCTGCTGAAGCGGCAGGGCCACGTTGGCGATCTCCGCGATCGTGCGCGACAGGTCTGTGGATTTCGCCAGCGTGGCGGCGGGCAGCGCCTCCATGCCGAGCTTTAGTACCACGTTCGCGACCACCGACACCAGGTTCGCGTTCCCGCAGCGCTCGCCGTATCCGTTGATCGTGCCCTGCACCATGTCGGCGCCGGCGGCGACTCCTTCGAGCGTGTTGGCCACGGCAAGCTCGCAGTCGTTGTGGCAGTGGATGCCGACTCGGGCCGAGCCTTTGAGCTCGTCGAGCGCGCGCCGGATGGCTTCCACGCCCTCGCGGATCTCCGCCGGCAGACTGCCGCCGTTGGTGTCGCACAGGACGACCCAGGTTGCGCCGGCGCGGGCGGCTTCCAGGCAAACCTCGACCGCATACTCGGAATCGCGCGCGAAGCCGTCGAAGAAATGCTCGGCATCGAAGATGACCTCACGCCCGAGGGACACCCCGTGGGCGACAGACTCCCTCACCATCGCCAGGTTCTCGTTCGGCGTCGTTTGCAGGACCGTGCTCACCTGCCACGTGTCGCTCTTGCCGACCAGCGTCCAGGTCGGCGCCTCGCTGCGCGCGAGCGCCTGGAGGTTGGCATCGTCCGCACAGGTGCCGCCGGCGCGTCGCGTGGCGCCGAACGCGGCCAGGCGGGCCCGTTTCAGCGGGTGCGCCGCGAGCTCGGCGAAGAGCTCTTCATCCTTCGGGTTCGAGCCGGGGAAGCCCCCCTCGACGTAGTCGAATCCGAGGCCGTCGAGGGTGCGCGCGATCCGCAGCTTGTCCGAGGCCGAGAACGAGACGGCCGGGCCCTGGGCGCCGTCGCGCAGGGTCGTGTCATAGATCATGATCCGTCGTGCGGCGCCGGTTCCATGGTTGTTGGTTGATTTGCTGGGCATAAAAAAACCTCCAGGCCTTCTCTGGCCGGGAGGTCCCACGACATCAGCGATGTGCGCTAAGTCGGGGAACCTCCCCGGCTAATCTCGATGCCGATACCGATGATCGCGATCTGCTTGCGCATGGAAGCAGAAGAGTAGGCCATTTGCTGAGCTGGAGTCATGGCTGCCAATGCCAAATCCCGATCGCGGGCTTAGTGTGCCCCCGACAGTAAGCCGCCCGGCCAGCCCGCCAGGCTGGTGAACTCGGCTGCAACGTCCAAATTACCTGTTGACAAACTGTTCGAACCGGACTACGGTTTGTGAAATCAGTTCGACATTGTCGAACACTAGTCAGATACAGGGGGTCTTGAGAGACATGCATTCGATGCCACAACGCGCAATTGCCGAGTTCTTCGGCACGGCGGCTCTGGTCCTTGTCGGTCCGGGTTCCGTCGTTGCCACGATTACGCTGGCCGGCAAGGCCGTGCCCGCGGTCACTGAGGCAGACCTCCTGGCGATCAGCTTCGCGTTCGGGTTCATCATCACGGCCCTTGTGTACGCAATCGGCAAGGTCTCGGGCTGCCACATCAACCCCGCCGTCACGTTCGCGCTGGCGGTGACCAAGCGATTCCCGTGGAAGGAAGTCCCCGTCTACTGGGTCGCCCAGTACGCCGGCGCCATCCTCGGCGCGTTTGCCATCTGGGGTGTCTTCGCAAACAACGCAGTAGCGTTCGGCATGGGCCAGACCCACTTCGCGGCCGACGCGTCGACCGGGTACTACGTGCAGGCCATGCTGGCCGAGGCCATCGGCACCGGGCTGCTGATCTTCGCGATCCTCGGCATCGTCGACTCGAAGTCTCCCTCGCAGCTCGCGGGCATCGTGATCGGCGGGGCGGTGGTGGGGATCATCCTCATCTTCGGCCCCGTGACTGGTGCCTCGCTGAACCCGGCGCGCGCTTTCGGCCCCGAGCTGGTGCAGGCCATAGCGGGCGGCACGACCTTCTGGACCCAGTACGTTCCCGTGTACCTGGTGTCGGGCTTCGTCGGGGCGGCCGCCGCGGCCTTCCTGTACGACTACCTGGCCAACCCGCGACTGGTCGAGCGCCCAATCATGGCCGCGGTCAGCCACGAAGAGACCGCTCGCGCAGCCGCCGGCTAAATTCTTTTACGGACAGGAGAAAAAACCACAATGGCAGTCGAAACCAACCTGATGCGCAAGTTCCTAAACAATCCGGCTGATGTCGTCAAGGAATCCCTGAAGGGACTCGCGGCGGCCCACCCTGACTTGCTGCGATACGACGTCGCGAACCAGATCATCGTCCGCAAAGACGCGCCCCGGAAGGGCAAGGTGGCCCTCATCTCGGGAGGCGGGTCGGGGCACGAGCCCCTACACGGTGGATTTGTTGGGCTTGGCATGCTCGACGCGGCGGCCCCTGGTGAGGTGTTCACCTCGCCCGTACCCGGACAGATGCTCGCCGCCACCAAAGCCGTCGACGGCGGCGCCGGGGTCGTCCATATCGTCAAGAACTACACGGGTGACATCCTCAACTTCAAACTCGCCGCGGAGGATGCAGCGGATGATGGCATCAAGGTGACGTCGGTGGTGATCGACGACGACGTTGCGGTCCAGGACTCGCTGTACACGGCGGGCCGCCGGGGCGTGGGCGCTACAGTGCTCGCGGAAAAGCTGGCCGGCGCGGCCGCCGAAGCCGGGGCCGACCTGGCCCACGTCACCGACACGGTCAAGCGGGTCAACGCACGCTCGCGCTCGTTTGGGGTGGCGCTGTCGTCGTGCATTCCACCCGCCAACGGAAAGGCCATCTTCGACCTGCCCGAGGGGCAGATCGAGTTTGGCATCGGCATCCACGGTGAGCCGGGCCGCCGGCGGGCTCCGCTCGGAAGGGCGAGCGAGGTCGTCGACGTGATGTTCGAGGCCGTGATCTCGGATCTGAAGCCGAAGCACGGCAGCAAGGTGCTCGTCTTCGTCAACGGTATGGGCGGCACGCCGCTTCTCGAGCTCTACCTTATTTACGGTGAGGTCGACGCCAGGCTCCGCAAGGCCGGCCTCGAACCGGTCCGCAACCTGGTCGGCAGCTACATCACATCCCTCGAGATGGCCGGCGCATCGCTGACAGTGCTCGAGCTGGACGACGAGCTGATCAAGCTGTGGGATGCACCGGTCCACACTGCTGCGCTGCGCTGGAGGGCGTAACAACTAGTCTTGATCAGCCAAAAGGTTATGGACGCAGCCACGATCAGCTCCTGGATGCGCGAGATCGACTCGTCGGTGCGCGTCGAGCGCGACCACCTGGTCCAGCTCGACGCCGCCATCGGCGATGGCGACCATGGCACAAACATGAAAAGGGGCTTCGAGGCTGTCGTCCAGGCTCTGGGCGCCGACAACGGATCACCGCCGGGACGCCTGCTCATCATCGCCGGCCGCACCCTCGTGTCCACGGTCGGTGGCGCGAGCGGTCCACTGTGGGGCTCTGCGCTTCGCAGCGGCGGTCGTGTGCTCGGCGATCAGACCACATTCGACGGCGCTCAGCTCGCCGAGGTGTTGGCGGCGGCGCTGGCCTCGGTCAAAGACCTCGGCACTGCATCGCTCGGCGACAAGACGATGGTCGATGCGCTCGAGCCCGCGGTGGAAACCCTACGCGCCAAAATCGCGAGCGGCGAGCCACTGGCGCGCGCTCTCGACGATGCGGCCGCCGCTGCGGAAGCAGGCATGCGTGCAACGATCCCCCTTCAGGCGAGGAAAGGCCGCGCTTCATATCTTGGCGAGCGCTCCGTCGGACATCAGGATCCCGGCGCCACCTCGACCGCGCTCATCGTCAGAGCTCTTCAGCGGGCGGTCACCTCCCAGACCTGATGGAACTCGCGCTGCGTGGGGTCAGCGCCGCCCCGGGTGTCGCGTTCGGCGCTGCGGTCGTTCTGGATCGCACGGGCGCGGGTGACGCCTCAATCATCGCCGCGCCTGAGCGCGCGGCCGAGTTGGATCGCGCGCTCGAGGCGCTGGACAAGGTGGCGGGCGAGCTGGAGCACATCGTGTCAGGGCTTCGCGAGGCGGGCCAGAACGCGGAGGCCGACATCGTCGAAACCGGTGTCCTCATGGCCGCCGACCCTGGGCTTGCGGCTCGCGTGGAGGCGCTCGTGATGAAGTCCGGTCGCCCCGCCGCCGAGGCGCTGCGTGAGGCGGCAGACGAAAGCGCCGGGGAGCTTGCTCTGCTTGCCGACCCGGTGCTGGCGGAACGCGCCGATGACGTGCGCAGCCTCGGCCGCCGCGCCGCCGCGCGCGCCAATGGATTGAGGCCCGGCAGTGTCAGCGGCGTCCTGATCGCCAGCACCCTGGGGCCGGCCGATGTTGCCGAGCTCGCCACGAATGCGAAAGGCGTGGCCCTCGTGGGCGGCGGTGTCACCGCACATGCGGCGATCGTGGCGCGCTCGCTCGGGGTGCCGATGGTCGTGGGCCTTGGCGCGAGCGTGCTCGACGTGATCGATGGGGAAGAGGTCGTGCTCGACGGCGACGGTGGCGTGCTCGTCCGCCACCCGGAAGCGGGCCGCATCGCGGCCGCGCTTGCGGAGGCGGAGCGGAGACAAGGCGCGCGGCAGCAAGCAATCGCCCATCGCCTGGAGCCGGCACAGACGAAAGATGGTCGCCGGATTCGTATCCTCGCGAATGCGGCGAGCGTCGCCGAGGTGCTCGAGGCCCTAGAGCAGGGCGCCGAAGGCGTGGGCCTGTTACGGACCGAGCTTCTGTTCCTGGACGCCCACGCCTGGCCGACCTTGGCCGAGCAAGCCTCGTTTCTCAGTCTCATCCTCGCGCCGCTGACAGGACGCGTGGCGACCGTGCGCCTGCTCGACTTCGGCGGCGACAAGACGCCGCCATTCCTGCGCGGGGCGAGCGGCCGGGGCATCGAGCTGCAGCTGGAATCGCCGGACGCGCTGAAGACTCAGCTGGCCGCCATCGTCGATGCGAGCAGCAACGTCAAGCTCCGCATCCTCATCCCGATGGTGAGCAGTCCCGAGCAGGTGCACGCGGTGCGTGAAATGCTGGCGACGGTCCTCGCGGGCAGGCCCTCGCCGCAGGTCGGCGCGATGATTGAGACGCCAGAGGCCGCGCATCATGCTGCCGAGATTGCAAAGGAGTGCGACTTCCTCAGCCTCGGAACCAACGACCTGACCCAGCTCGTCCTCGGCCTCGACCGCGAGCAGTCGAAGTCGGCTCCGGTGGCGAATGTGAGGGTGCTTCGACTCATCGATGCGACGATTCGCGCAGCCCGCGATGCGGGAATCGTCGTCGACGTCTGCGGGGAAGCAGCCTCCGATGCGGCCGCGATGCCGATCATGGTGGGGCTGGGGGCAGACGAGCTCAGCGTGGCGGCGGCCCGCGTCGGCGAGGTGCGCTCGTGGGCACGAGGCCTGGACTACAAAGCCTGCCGCGAGATTTCGGAGCGGCGCTTACTCGGCCAGCCCGCTGACACAGCTGGATAGAGCGGCCAGCGCATCGGGCGCATCGTCGCCCTCAGCGCTCAGGCGCAAAGTAGTGCCGCCGACAGCGCCGAGGGCAAGCACGGCGAGGATGCTCTTAGCGTCGGCAACCTTCCCGTCCGAGCCGACCGTGAGCCGCGATCGAAATCGCAGTGCGGTCTTCACGAAGGTGGCCGCCGGCCGCGCATGAAGCGCGACTCCTGCAGGCAGGGCGACCGTGGATTCAGAACTTGCTGACACCGCGTGCATCTTCTGCCGCTCGCGCGACGTCCTCGAGCGACTGGCCTGCCGACGACATGACCGCCGCCGCCACCGCGCCCTCTACGAATGGAGCGTCGACCAGGCGCACGTGACCGTTGGCCTTGCCCTGGAGCAGGTGGCGGACGGTGAGGATCGAGCTGCCGAGGTCGGCCAGCACCACCACGCCTTGGCCGCTATCGGCGCGCGCGATCGCCTCCCGCACCGCGTCTCCATTCGTCCCAAGCTTTCCGTCCGGACCGCCCCCCGCCGGCTCAACCTTCACCTCGGCCCCGGCGACCTGGGAAGCCAGATCCGCGAGCCCGCGCGCAAGCTCAAGGCTGTGGGATACCAGTACAATCCCGACCAAATTTAGAAACTCCCCATCGATGCTGCGACCTCGCGATCGCGATCCAGACGACGGCCGTAGTCTACACTACCGACAGGAATTCAGCAATGCCGAATGATGTGAAAAGCCGTCGGTCGTCCATTCAGTCGATCGATCGCGCTACCGCGATCCTGAAAGCGCTTGCGAGCGGGCCCCGCCGGCTGGGCGTCAGCGAGCTGGCGGACCGGCTCGGCCTTGCGCGCCCGACGGTCCATGGACTGCTCCAAACGCTGCAGTCACATGGATTCGTAGAACAGGATCGGCACTCCGACAAGTACCAGCTCGGGCCAGGGCTCCTTCAGCTGGGCTACTCGTACCTCGACCTCAACGAGCTGCGTGCCCGCTCAATCCCATATGCCGACCGGCTGGCGGCGCGAGCGAGCGCGGCGGTCAGGGTCGGGGTCATGCACGGGTCGAGCGTCGTCGTCGTCCACCACGTATTCCGTCCTGACTCTGCGTTCGGCGTCCTCGAGGTCGGCCTGCAACTGCCTTTGCATGCCAGCTCGCTGGGGAAGGCGATCCTTGCGTTCTCGCCGGCGCAAGTGGTCGATGACCTGCTGTCCGAACCCCTCGCTCGCCTCACCAAGCAGACCCTCGACGAGAGTGATCTGCGCAAAGAGCTCGCCACCATTCGCGACCAGGGCGTCGCCACCGAGCGCGACGAAGCGGTGCTGGGCGAGTCCAGCGCGGCGGCTCCGATCTTCGACCACGCCGGCACGGCGGTGGGCGCCATCGGTGTGGTGGACGCGACGGAGCGAATCTTTCCACGCGGCCTCGCGCGCGGATTGTCCGCGGCGGTCGGTGAGGCCGCCCGCGGCGTCTCCCGCGAGCTCGGCGCGCCGCGCTGGCCGCACGCCGCTGAGGCTTAGCTTCCCCGCGACGCGGGTAGGTGTCCCCGGCCGTAGGCCCGGGCCGGAGGGGACGAACCCCTACCAGTTATCTTCTCCGCATGCCTGACGCCGAAGTCCTAGGGCTCCTGGTCGCGACGCGCGACGAGCCGGGCGTTCTTTATCGGATCTCCGAGGCGATCTTCAAGCACGGCGCCAACGTCACCTACATCGCCGGCGGGGCCCATCGCGAGCATGCGGCGGAATTGCAGCTAGAGGTGACCGGAGCCGGCAATGAAACGCAGTTGATCGCGGACCTGGTCGGACTCGAAGGCATCACCAAGGTCTCTCGCGTGCCGACGTTCCAACGCATCTATGGCAAGCGGGTGATCGTCGTCGGGGGTGGCGCCCAGGTGGGCATGGTGGCGCAGGGCGCGATCTCGGAGGCGGACCGGCACAACATCCGCGGCGAGCGCATCTCGGTCGACACGATTCCACTGGTTGGGGAGGAGCAGCTCGCTCAGGCGGTGCGCGCTGTTGCGCGCCTGCATCGCGCGCGGGTCCTGGTGCTGGCCGGCGCGCTGATGGGCGGCGACATCAGCCGCGCCGTGCGAGAAATCAAGGAGGCGGGGATCATCGTCCTCTGCACGAACATGGCCGGGTCCGTGCCGGATGCCGCCGACGTCGTGGTCAGCGACCCCGTGGAAGCGGGCGTGATGGCGGTGATGCTGATCGCCGACACGGCGAGCTTCTCGATCGACCACGTCCGCGGCCGCCGCTTCTAGAAGCGAACCTACGCAGTGCGGCCGGTCGAGCTTCTCTATCAATAACTAGAGCTGCCGGGTTCTTACCCTCACGTTCATGGTCCCGACTGCTGAGCCCACAAAGACGCCACGCGTGGGTGCGGCATCGCTGTAGTCGCGGCCGACCGCCACGCGCACGTGGTGCTCGGTGATCCGCACGGGATGCGTCGCGTCGTAGCCGACCCAGCCCTTTTTTGGCACCCACGCCTCACCCCACGCGTGGGACGCGCCCATGACCCCCCTTTCACGCGGGTCGTGGATGTAGCCGCTGACGTAGCGGGCGGGCACGTCCATCGCGCGAGCAACAGCTATGAACAGGTGCGCGAAGTCCTGGCACACGCCCGCGCGCAACGCCAGCACGTCGTCGACGGCGCTGTACACGTTGGTGACCGCGCGGTCGTAGGCGAACTCTCGGCTGATCGTGAGCGTGAGCTCGTCGAGCGCTCGCTCCACATCCGGCCCCGACCCACGGTCCGTGATCGGGTGCCTGCTCGCCAGCTCCCGCACGCCGGGCACGTCCTTCACGGGCGATCGGTAACGGAGGAAGTCCTGGACCAGCTCCTCGCCCGGATCGGCGTCCGGCTCCAGGCCGGTCTCGACCACCGATGTGCCGATGACCTTCAAGCGAGTGTGCGGGCGCACCAGGTTGAAGTAATGGGCGTTGTTTCCATAGCCGTCCCGATAGGCATGCGGGTGGATCCCCGAGCTCACCTCGAGGTTGAACTTGAGGCAGCGCTGCCCATTGCCGTCCATCGGATGGAGCCTCACCTCCATAACCGTCTCCGCGATCGGCCCCATATACCGGTAGGTGGTCTCGTGCACTATCTCGAGCTTCATTGCTGCTGCTGCTGCTGGGGCATCGCCCTGCCCTCGTCGCCCATAACGCTGGCCGGCACCTTGCTTGGATGGAAGTACGCCTCGCGCATGGCGACCACAAGCTGGCGCAGCAGATCCTCGCACTGCATGTCAAAATCTCGCGGATTCGCGGCGACCTGCTCCGTGTCGGCCTGCTCGAACACCGACTCGAGCCGCGTCAGCAGACGCCGCGGTCGCGAGCGCCGGCCCGGGCCATCGATTCGGGAGACAGACATCAGAGCCTCGCCGGCTGCAAACCGCGCGGAGCGCGGGAGGTTGGCGTCGAGAAGGAGGCATTCGATCACGTGCTCGGGGGTGACGCCACCGGAGTAACGAGCCTGGTACAACTCGAAGGCGAAGCACGACTTGAGGACTGCGGTCCATTCCAGCGCATCTTCAGGTGCGTCAGCAAGCTCAGCCGACTTGCGCGTGACGAGCGCGGTGACATTGCCGGCGCGCTCCAGGAACTTGCCCAGGCGGACGAAATCCCTGGGCTCGTCATGAGACATCGTGTCCTCCATCAGCCCGTCCACGAGCCGGATGCTCAGCTGGACGTCGGTGAGGAACGGATACAGGTCGGGCTGCCAGGCCGCCTCGTGAACCCGCCAGTGGAGCGCGTTGACCTGCTCATAAAGCTCTGAGGGCAGTGAAGGACGAACCGCCTGCGCGGCCGATCGGGCGGCTTCTACGCTCGATCGCACCGAAGGCCCCAGCGTGCCGCTGACCAGCATCTCGACCGCCTGCTCTCGGCGGCCGGTGGTGACGCTGGGCCATCCGGCCAGCTCCATGAACCGGATCCAGAAGTCCGGGCCGGGTTCGTCGGTGCGATCGAGGGACAGGGCGACGTGCACCCCCAGGATGCGGGCGAGGTGGTCCGCCCGCTCGAGGTGACGGCCCAGCAATGTCAGCGAGGTGGCGGCCCGGCTAAGCATCGCCGTCCGCACCGTAGTCGCGGTCGTCCTCGGCCATGACCCACGTGTCGCGGCTGCCGCCGCCCTGCGAGCTATTGACGACAAGGGAACCGGGCTTGAGGGCAACCCGTGTCAAACCCCCCGGTGTCACGTGAACCTCGGGGCCGGTCAGCACGAACGGGCGCAGGTCCTGGTGGGCCCGGCGCAGCTGCCCCCCGTCGAGGATCGGCTGGACGGAAAGGGCGATCACGGGCTGCGCGATGAAGGCGCGCGGCCGCGCCTCGATGCGCTGCCGGAACAGGTCCCGCTCCTCCTGGGTCGAGGTGGGACCCATGAGCATGCCGTAGCCGCCCGAAGCGTCGACGGTCTTCACCACCAGCTCCGCGAGATGTTCGAGCACGTAGCGGCGGTCGTCATCGATGGCACAGACGTATGTGTGCACGTTGGGTAGGATCGGGTCCTCGCCGAGGTAGTAGCGGATGATCTTCGGGATCAGCGCGTACACGGCCTTGTCGTCGGCCACCCCGTTTCCGAGCCCGTTGGCGATCGCTACGTTGCCCGCCCGGTAGGCGTTCACCAGGCCGGCCACCCCGACCAGCGATTCCTGGCGCCCGAAGATCGGATCGAGCCATTCGTCATCGAGCCGTCTATAGATGACGTGGACCGGCCGCAGGCCGCGCGTCGTGCGCATGAAGACCTGGTCCTGGTCCACGACGAGGTCGGTGCCTTCGACCAACTCGATGCCCATCTGCTTGGCCAGGTACAGGTGCTCGTAGTAGGCGGCGTTGTTGATCCCAGGGGTCAACAGCACGACCGTCGGGTCGTCGACGCCCGGCGGCGCGAGCCAGCGGAGATGGCGGAGGAGCTCGTGGACGTAGCCCTCGACCGGGCGCACGGGATAACCCGCGAACAGATCGGGCAGGACCCGCTTCATCACGTGCCGGTTGGCAAGCACATACGAGACGCCCGACGGAGTCCGCAGGTTGTCCTCGAGCACGAAGAACTGGCCCTTGTGGTCTCGAACCAGGTCGATGCCCGCGATCTGGCAGTGGATGCCGTGCGGCACGGGCAGGCCCTCGACCTCGCGCATGTACTGGGGGCTGCTGAGCACGATCTCCGGCGGGATCGCCCGCTGCTTCAGGATGAGCTTGGCGCCGTAAACGTCGTCCAGGAACAGGTTCAACGCCGTCAACCGCTGCTTGAGGCCCGCTTCGAGGCGCTTCCAGGCCCGGGCCGAGATCACCCGGGGGATGATGTCGAAGGGGAAGACCTTCTCGTTGCCCTGCGCGTCCGGGTAGACGGCGAAAGTGATCCCGTGGTTTCGGAACATCTGCATCGCCAGCTCGTGCCGGCGCTGCAGCTCGGCCGGCCCGAGTCGGTTCAGGAGCTGGTACAGCCGGCGGTAGACGGGCCTGGGCTGGCCGCCGCCCGCAAGCATTTCGTCATAGAAGCCGTTGGTCTGGTAGGTGGCACCTAGGGATTCAGTCGAGGGCACAGCTATAGTGTCTGCGCCATTCCGACTTCAGGAAAGACGATCAAGCTGCGGGTTGGCTGCGAGTTCGTCTACGACGTGAGCGCACCGACCACCATGACGGTTCAAGTGCGCCCCCGCTCGGATGCCCGGCACCAGCTGGTGACGGAGAGCTGGACCAGCTCGCCGCCGCTGCCGGTCGACGAGTACGCCGACATCTACGGCAACCCTGTGAAACGGATCGTCGCCCCGCAAGGCGCCCTGACGCTTCGCTACGACGCCATCTGCCTGGCCCCGGATGAGGCCGATCCAGACGCTTCCGGCGTCCGTCAGGCGCTGGTGGAAGAGATCCCCGGCGAGCTCCTTCACTACACCCTGCCCAGCCGTTACTGCCTCTCCGACGAGCTCATGAGCACCGCCTGGGAGCTGTTCGGCTCGACGGAGCCGGGCTGCGCGCGCGTGCAGGCGATCTGCGACTGGGTCCACGACAATCTCAGGTTTCAGTACGGCACCAGCAACCCGCTGACGACCGCGGTCGACGTGTACCGGAGCCGCGAGGGAGTTTGCCGCGACTTCGCACACCTCGCGGTAACGTTCTGCAGAGCGATGAACATCCCCGCACGGTACGTGTTCGGCTACCTGCCGGACATCTACGTGCCGATCCCACCCGAACCGATGGACTTTGCCGCCTGGATCGAGGTGTGGCTCGGAGACCGCTGGTGGACCTTCGATCCGCGCAACAACGCAAGGCGGGTGGGACGTGTGCTGATCGGGCGGGGCCGCGACGCCCTCGACGTCGCGATGCTGACCACGTTCGGGCCGGCCGAGTTCCGGTCGATGACCGTTTGGGCCGACCTCGTGGAGGCCGTGTGATGGCCATCGAGCTTGCGTCGGTGGACTGGCCGGCCGCTCGCAAGGCCACGTACCTGGTCAAGCAGAGCTTCCGCTACGAGTACCCCGAGCCCGTCCGCGACCTGAGTCACCGCCTCGTCGTCATCCCCCCGGAACGGTTTGGAGACCAGCGCCGGCTCCGCCACCAGCTTTCGGTCGAGCCTGACGGCGTCCGCTCCGAGGATCGGAAAGATCGATTCGGCAACATGGTGGTGGACGTCTTCGCCCCCCGCGTGGCGGGGGCGATCGAGTTCGTGGCCGAGGTCTCGGTCGAGCGCCACGCATCGGAACCGAACCGACTGGCGGATGGCTGGCTCGCCGACCGGTATCTCCTGGAGCCGTCGGCGCTCACCGCCGCCGACGACCGGATCCGGCGGGCGGCTGACATCTTGGCGGGTTCCGCCGAATGGGGCCTGCCGCTCGCCGACTCCATCAACGATTGGGTGTACCAATCGATGACCTACAAGCACGGTGTGACCGGGGTGCGGACCACCGCCGCCGAGGCGCTTGCGCTCGGCTCAGGTGTCTGCCAGGACTACGCGCACGTGATGCTCGCGATCGCCAGGGCCTGCAGGCTCCCATCGCGCTACGTTTCGGGCCACCTGATCGGGCAGGGTGGAACGCACGCATGGGTAGAGGTGGTGCTGCCGACGAACGACGGCACCGGGGATGCGATCGCCTGGCCGTTCGACCCCACCAACGCGGCGAGATGCGGACTCGGCTACCTGACGATCGCGGTCGGTGGTGACTATGCGGACGTGGCGCCGACCTCCGGGACCTACCTCTCGCCTTTGGCCGGGCGCCTGACCACGCGCAAGAGCGTGACGCTCACCGAGCTGGAGTAACACGACCGGGTAGGCTCCGATCATCGCAGCGACCTTGATCCGGAGCCGGAGCGGCGCCTTTATCGCCGCGATGTTCGTCTCGACGTTCGCGACGGGACTGCTCCTGATCGCCATGCCGCTGGAGCTGCGCGGCCTGCACGCAAGTCCGGGCCAGATCGGCATCGCGCTCTCGATGTTTGGGCTCGGCATGTTCATCTTCGAATGGGTATGGGGCGTGCTGGCCGATCGCATCGGGTATCGCGTTCCGATGATCGCGTCGCTGATCCTCTACGCGGCAGGCATCCTGCTGCTGGCTCGCGCGGATTCCGTTTTTCTCATCGCGATCGCTTACCTGCTGGCGTCCGGGATGCTGGTGGCGGTGGGGCCGATCGGCCGATCGTTCCTCGGCACCACCTTGCCGCCGCAGCACCAGGCGACGGGGCTGGCCCTGCTGGCTGCGCAATGGGTGATCGGCGAGGCCATCGGCGCCGGTGCCGGCGGGCTGCTGATCGACCGCTTTCCAATTCGAACCGTGCTCTACCTCGCCGCGGTGATGCCGGCGCTGAGCGCGGTGCTCGTCTTCCTGGTCTTTCGCGGCTATACGGAGGCCGGCGGCCGGCGCGCGGCGCCCGAAGCGGCGGATGTACCGCAGTCCAATGGCCCAAGCGTCATCCGGGTGATGATCATCACCGCGTCGATAGTCCTTTTGTTCCAGATCGGCGCGGGGGGCGAGCTTGCGTTGCTCCCGCTCCTCGTCACCTCGCACCTTGGCCTCTCCGCCTCCACGGCGGGCACGGCGATGTTCATCGTCGGGATGCTCGGAGGGTTGCTCCTCGTCCCGGGTGGGATGGCGTCGGACAGATGGGGCCGCCGCGCGACCATGATCGCGGGCGGCGTGATTTCAGCGGCGGGGTTCGCGGTGTACGCCGTCGCGGGAGCGTTCGGGGCGGTCGTGTTGGGTGCGGTGTTTCGCGTGGTCGGCGCATCGCTCCTGTGGCCGGCAGCGACCGCCTGGATCTCGGAGTCGTCGCCTCGAAGGAGCCACGCTTTGACCATGGGGTTGTTCGGGGAGTTCGAGAATGTCGGCGTGACGCTCGGCCCGCTCCTGGGCGGACTGGCCTGGTCCCTGGCCGGGATTCAGGCCGCGTTCGTAACCTACGCCGTGGCGTCGCTCCTGGCGGCGTTGGTCGCGGCGGTCAGCATCGGCCGGAGTTCCACCCGCCCACTGTCAAGCGGGCGAGCGCTGGAACCCCTCGGGGCTGCGAAGGCCGAAGCCCAGGCTGCGGTCGAAGGCGATGTGCGCGATCCAGGCCAGGCCTCCAGCGAGCCAGCCGAGTGATTGGAGCAGGACCATGAACGCGACAAGGATCGCGGCACCCACAATCGATGCACAGCGTTGTAGAAGGGCACGGCGCGAGGGTGGAGCTGGCCGCGCTCCAGGCCGGGCCCCGCGCCAAACAGCAGGGCAAGGTCTGGCGCGACGGCGAAGACCACAAGCTGCCACCAACTGGTGTGCTGAGTCACTACGACGGCAATCGCCAGCCCGGTGGCCAGCAGACCCAAGATCACATAAGCCAGTTTTTTCAAGCTCTTATGAAATCCTCACCCCAGTCTTATATATCCCAATCGAGATGACTGGCTCGTTCATCCTCGTGGTCGAGGACGACACCCGGCTGGCCGCGACCTTGCAACGCGTCCTGACGGCCGAGGGTCACGAGGTCGCGATCGCGGGCGATGGCAACGATGCCCTGCGCCGTGCGCGCGACCGACCTCCCGACCTGGTGATTCTCGATGTGATGCTGCCCGGCCTCGACGGGATCGCCGTGTGCCGGCGCCTGCGTGCGACCGCCGAGTTTCCGATCCTGATACTCACCGCGCTGGGAGGTACCGAGCAACGAGTGCGCGGGCTCGATTCCGGCGCGGACGACTACCTGGTCAAGCCGTTCGCCTACAAGGAGCTGCTCGCGCGCGTGCGCGCGCTCCTTCGGCGTCTGGGTCCGATCGACCATCTGCGGTTCGCCGACCTCGACCTGGAACCCGCCACACGCGGCGCGTGGCGTGGCTCGCGGCCGCTGGCTCTGACCCACACCGAGTTCGCGCTGCTCGAGCACTTCCTGCGCCATCCGCGCCAGGTGCTCACCCGCGAGCAATTGCTGGAAGCGGTGTGGGCGGGCGAGCCCGAGGGCGACAACGTGGTCGCCGTTTACGTGGGCTACGTCCGTCAGAAGCTGGAAGCTGGGGGAGAGCCGCGGCTTCTCCACACCGTCCGCGGCACGGGCTACGCGTTGCGCGAAACCTGATGTCTCTACGTTTGCGACTGGCCCTCTTCGGGGTCGCCGTCGTAGCGCTGACGCTCGTGCTTTTCGGCGGGCTCCTGTACGCGCTCTTCGCGCGGGGGGTGAACACGAACCAGGACGACGCGCTGCGCTCGCGCGCCCACGAGGCGGCGGCCGCGCTTGCCGCCTCATCCGCCGCCGACTTGGCGCCGAGGGCTCCGCTGGCGCCCGCCGACCTGAAGAGCAGCACCGACGTCTTCGTCGAAGTGCTGGCTCCTGACGGATCGCTTGTCTACTCGACCGCGCAGCTCAATGGCTCGCCACCGGCGGTGCCGCTCACGCTCCTCAACCAGGCCGCGGCTTCGCGAGGTTCGTTCGCAACGGAGACGATCCCGGGTGGCACGGGGCTCCGCCTGTACGCGCTGCCGTACGCCGGCGGGTATGTCGTCACCGGCCAGTCGACGCGGGTGCCGCAGTCGAACCTCTCCGGCATCGTTGGTTTCCTGATCATCTCCGGCGTCCCCACCCTGCTGGCGGCGCTCGTGGCCTCGTGGCTCGTGGCCGGGAGGGCGCTCAGGCCGCTCAAGGTGGTGGCGGGGGCGGCCGGAGAGATCGGCCGCACGCGCGATTTCGGGCGCCGGCTGCCCGCTCCCAGAAGCCGTGATGAGGTGGCGCTGCTCGCCTCCAGCTTCAACCGCATGCTGGACGAGCTCCAGGACGCCTATCGAGGGCTCTCCACCGCGCTGGACGCGCAGCGCCGCTTCGTCGCCGACGCGTCGCACGAGCTGCGGACGCCGCTGACGACCATCCAGGGCAACGCGGGCTTGCTTGCGCACGGGCCGCCGATCGCCGAAGCGGTCCAGCGTGCGGCCGCCACGGACATTGCGGAGGAAAGCGAGCGCATGAGCAGGCTGGTCGATCGACTGCTCACGCTGGCGCGCGCGGACTCGGGGCTTCGGCTCGAGCTCGCGCCAGTCGACCTGCGTTCGGTGGTCGTGGACGTGACTCGCCAGGCGGCGGCCGTCCATCCCGAGCGTGCGTTCGAGGTCAACGTGGTCGACGTCCAGGTGGCCGGCGACGAGGACGCGCTGCGGCAGCTCTTGTGGATCCTCATCGACAATGCGCTCCGGTACGCCCGTGCGGCCATCACGGTCGGTCTCGAGGTGGACTCGGGCTGGGCGAGATTGATGGTCGGGGACGACGGCCCGGGCATCGCGGTCGAGGATCGCGAGCGGGTCTTCGAGCGCTTCTACAAAGCGGACGCGGCGCGAGCCGGCGCCGGCGCGGCCGCAACCGCGCATGGCGCCGGGCTCGGCCTTTCGATCGCGCGCTGGATCACCGAGCAGCACGGGGGCCGCATCATCGCCGACCGCAGCGCGGCGGGTGGTGCCGGTCTCTACGTCGACCTTCCGCTCTTACGCAGTTCTTAGCCACCGGCGCGACGCTGGAGTGCATGTACAACATCAACCCAGAGCACGCGATCGGACTGATCGGCGGCTTCGTCGCTTTGATCATCGCGCTGGCAACGCTCCGCCTTCATCCGCGATGGCGCTCCGTGCCCGGCACGGTGCGCGCGGCCTCGGTGCTGATGGTGGTGACCGCAGGGGTGCACCTTGCGCTCATTCCGCATCACCTCGCGCACGAGCCCCTTACGTCCTTACTGTTCTTGCTCAACGGAGCGGCGTTCATCGCGCTCGCCGTCGCGTTCACGTGGCGGCACTGGCGTTTGGTCGCGGCCGGCCTGCTGGTCGCCACCGTCCTCGGATACCTCCTGTACGTGGGCATTGGCCTGGAGGGTCCGGACCAGGTCGGCATCGCCACCAAGCTCATCGAGGTGACGGCGTTGGGCCTCGCGCTCGTGCCCGTCAGGGGCGAGCCGCGCCGGACTCACCGCTCGTGGCGCTGGGCCGGCCTCGGCGTCGCGATGCCGCTCTTGATAGTCATGACCGGAGCGACGGTCTGGATCGTAGACCTGGCCCGGCCCGATGCCCGCCACGTCCACGCCGGCGCTTTGCTGCAGTCCACAAATACAGTGCCCACCCCGGCCCAGGTGGACGCGGCCAGCCGCCTGTACCACGAGACGAAGGCGGCCATTCAGCCGTACGAAGACTGGCACCTGGCGTGGGCGGCCGGGTACCGGCCCGGCAACTCGACGAACATGCCCTCGACCCACTGGATGAACCAGCGGTACGTCGACGCCGGGTACGTGATGGACCCCAAGCGGCCGCAGGGTCTCGTCTACGCCAACACGCACCACGGTCCGGTCCTGCTGGGCGCGATGTTCCAGATGAAGGGCATCAACCAGTTCGGCCCTGACCCGGGCGGGCCGCTGACCGCGTGGCACCAGCACGAGAACATCTGCATCACACCGTTCGGCTTCGAGTTCAGCCTGATGACGCCATTTGGGAACTGTGCCCTCGGCGCGATCGACATCAGCGTGTCACCGATGCTGCATGTGTGGATCGTCGACAACCCTCAAGGCGGCCCGTTCGCGGTCGACATCGCCCCATCGGTGGTGGCGGCCCTGGACCGAACCTGATGGCGACCAATGACGCCGGCCGCGCGCAGATTGCCGATTTCAACCAGACCAGCCGCCCCGAAGGCGCCTTCGTCCTGCTCCTCCTGCAATCCATCTTTTGGGCAGTGGCTGGGCTCTCCGCGCTTCCGTTTGGACTCGCGGGCGAGCTCCACATGGCGGCGCTGGGACTGGTCACGCTCATGTTCGCCCTGGTCACGTGCCTGGTCGGGATCGGCGTGTTGTGGCGACGCCGGTGGGCGCGCCGCGTGGCGATGACGCTCGAGGTCCTTTGCGTCATCGGATCCGCGCTGCAGCTCCTGTTTCCGATCGGCGCCAACCGGGGGCCGGTTGCGCTCCTCGTCGACGTCGCGCTGCCGGTGGCAGTGGTCTGCCTCCTTTGGGGCAAGAAGACGCGCTCACTGTTTAGCTAGGCGGCGATCGGAGCTCCGACCGGGAGCGTGAGGGTCGGCAGGGGAAGTTTGCCAGGCCACTCAACGGGAACCTCGTGTTAATTCAACCTGGGCTTCAGTTAACATCCCGAACAGCATTAAGCGCACGGCCCGCACGGGGTAGGCGGAAGCCGCGCCAGCTGAGGGAGCTCTCATCGCCCAGGTCGCACTCGCCTACGACGAACGAGTCTTCGCCTCCGGTGTGGAGGAACCGCTTGAAGACGGAGAAATCGCCTTCGAGCAGGGGCTGACGCTCCTGGTGGTCGCGGTCGCCGCCTTGGCTTTGGGGCTGCTGCCGGCGGCGGTGGGTGTGGCCATCGCGCTGGGCTGGACGGTCCCACTCGAATTCGGCGCGGGGGCCGGGTTGGCCATGGTGGCCTGGTTCAAGGTCTGCGCGGGGTTCTGGGGGATGGTCGCGGCGAGCGGTACGCCACGTCCGGCCATCCCCGCTTCCCGCATCCACCTCTGACGGCAGTCTGCGCTCCGGTGACCACAGCGGGCGCGGTCTGCGCCGCAGAGGAGGTGAGATTGATGAGGAAGTTGATGCTGGCCGCCATTCTGGCGGCGACGATGGCGATCACGCTCGCGACCACGGCCGCCGCCGGTGTCGTGCCGTGCTGCTGAGCTGAGCCGCGATCGGCGGCGTTAATCCATCTGCCGTCAACTTGCTTCGGGGTCATGTAAGCTGGCCCGCGATGCCGGAACTTGACGCACGTCCAGCTGCAACCGCGAAAGCCTCGGGCCGGCGGGGCCGACGTCACGGCATCGAGATCAAGCCTGGGTCGGTCAAGCAAGCACGCGCGGAGGCGGGTCTGAGCCTCGGGCAGGTGGCTAACGGCGCGGTCAGCCGGACCGCCATCTACTTTGTGGAGACGGGCAAGGCCAAGCCCTCGTTGGAAACCTTGAAGCTGATCGCCGAGCGGACGGGCCGCCCACTCGACTACTTCCTGGCCAGGCCGTCCACCATCGAACCGCGCTCGTCGCCGCACACGTTGGAGGTCGAGCTGCTGCTCGCGACCAACGATCCCCAGGCAGCCTTGGCTTCCGGCCGCGCTTTGCTGGCCACCGAACAAGATCCCGACACCACGGCTCGCGCCCAGTACTTGATGGCCTATGCCCTGCTGCGGCTGGCGCAGCCCATCGAGTCGCGGCGCCTGGCGGCGGCTGCGCGTGAGCATTTCGAGAGAACCGGCGACAAGCTGATGACTGCCGAATGCCTCGGCCACGAGGCTTCGGCGGCGTACCTGCTTCAGGATCCGTCCGCATTGGGTCTTGCCGAACGTGGGCTTGACCTTTGCCGTTCCCTGCAGCCGGTGCCGCGGACGAGTGAGGCCCGCCTGCTGTTCGTGCTCGGCTCGGTGCATGCCACCAACCAGGACTGGGAGGCCGCGATCGACTCCTACGAACGAGCCATCGCGGCGGGCGAAGTCGTCCAGGATCTACGGCGCCTCTCGCTGATGTACAGCGGGCTGAGCCTGGCCTACAGCGAGGTCGGCCAGCTGAACCAGTCCGCGTATTACGCACAGCGAGCGCTCGCAATTCATGAGACCCTCAACGACCGCCTGTCGCTGGCCCGCTCGGAGACCAACCTGGGCATCCTTCTCATCAAGCGTGGCGAGCTCGGCGCCGCCGGCGAGCACCTGAATCGCGGCCTGGCCCTGTTCGATGAGGCCGCCGTCGTACTCGGCAAGGCAGAGGGGTTGCTGGGCCTGTGCGAGCTGGCCTTCACGCAATCCCATCTCGCGGAAGGCGAGAAGTTTGCCATCGACGCCCGGGATCTCGCCGAGACGCTGTCCGAGAAGGCGACGCTCGCCGAAAGCCACATGTGGCTGGGCCGTATCGCCGCCGAGCGCGGCGAGCATGAGCGCGTCGACGCCGAGTTCCGGACCGCACTGGGTATCCTCGAAGCGTTGGGAGCGTCCGAGCGGCTGAGCCGCTGCTACGTCCAGCATGCCGAGCTCCTCGAGAAGCGAGGTGACCTGGTCGCGGCCAACCATCAGCTGCGGCTTGCCCTCGGCCGGCTGCCGAGCTCGGTTCGGAAGCACCGCACCGCCAGCGCCTGAAAACGCGCGGCGGCGGCTCGGCGCCGCCTGAACCCGGAACTCGAGGCGCTCAGATTCCCGCCTCGGTTGTAAGGTGCGTTCGTCGCGCATCGATGACAAGAAGACAGCTCATCCCCATCAGCCCCGTCACCCGATGATCGTCGCGGTTTACGCGGTGAAGGGCGGCTCTGGCCGGACGACGATCGCCGTCAACCTCGCCGCCGCCCTCGGCCTGGAGCATCGCGGTGAATGCGTTCTAATCGACCTCAGCCTTCCGTACAACCACGCCGCCCTCGTCGCCAACCTCGTGCCGACGGGTTGCCTGGCGCTGATCGACCAACCGGACCAGGACAAGTTCGAGGACGCCCTGCTTGGCGTGGGGCTCCACCATCCCACCGGGATGGTGATCATCCCGAGCGCTCTGCGGGCCGAGCAAGCCGACCTGGTGACTCCGCAGCTGGTGAAGCGCGCAGTCGACGTTCTCGAGCAGACGTTCAACTTCATAGTCGTCGACCTCGGCGTGGCTATGACCGACGTTACGCTCGGGGTCCTCGAGCGAGCCAATCGGATCCTCGTCATGGTGACCCCCGAGCTGACCAGCCTCAAAGACACGGCGGAGTTGCTCCAGATCTTCGAAAACGTCCTCAAGATTCCGTCAGCGCGCGTCAGCCTCGTTCTCAATCACCCGCGCCCGCAGACTATGCTCACCCGCGCCGACGCCGAGCGCCAGGTGCAGCGGGAGATCCCGATCGAGATTGCTTATGACGGTGCGCGGTTTGATCGCGCCGCCGTCACGGGGCAGGTGGTGGTCGCCACCGACCCTTCCTCCGCGGCGGCCAAGAGCGTGATCCAGCTCGCCGGCTCGATCACCGATGAGCACGAAGCCGCCGCCAAACGGGTCAAGCCTTAAGCCACGGCTCGGCGGCGCGAACGCCGGCGCAGGGCCGCGTCGGCGTCTGTGACCGAGACGCGCGGGCGCCTGAAGTTGCGAAGAGCGAACCTGTCGCACGCGGTTTCGGCCGCCGATCGCTTCCCCAGCTCCTCGAACAGATACCAGTGCATCCACTCGTGGCAGTAAAGGAACCGCAGCACCTCGCGACGAAGGCGGAAGGAGACGGTCTCCGACGCCCATGCGAAGCGGATCCCGTCTCCGCGCTTGCGACGCGCCGCGTAGACCACCGGCTCCTTGAACGGGCGAAAGGGGATCGGGAGCTGGAGCACGATCCGGCGGTCCTCGAACTCGCACCGCGCGGCGAGATGCGGTGACGATCGATACCGGAGCGGCCTGATCACGACCTCGTAGTCGCCGGCCCGGGGCAGTCCGGCGAGGACGCCGCGGGCCTGCGCATCGGTGAGCCCCTCCAGTTCGCTTCGGATGAGCACCCTTCGAGCATAAGGTCATCCGGACCTGCCCTTCGATTAGTCTCGGGCTGCACGGATGGCCCGCAACGACGACACCGCATCGACGCTGGCCTTCCTCGAGGGTTCACGCTCCGGAATCCGCTACAGCCCAGATGAGCTTTGCAGCACCGATCCAGCCGACGGCCGGACCCTGCTGGCGCGCTACGACCCGGAGCTTGCCCGCCGGCGACTGACCAAGGAGGTCATCGCCGGCCGGCGTGGAGGGTTGTGGCGCTGGGAAGAGCTGCTGCCCGTTCGCCGGCGATCCTTCATCACCACTCTCGGCGAAGGCGCGACGCCGCTGCTGCCGCCCGCCCGCCTCGCCAGCAAGCTCGGACTGTCCGGTTTGCACATCAAGGCGGAAAGTTTGAACCCGACAGGATCGTTCAAAGCCAGGGGCATGGCTGTGGCTGTGAGCCGGGCGGCTGAGCTCGGAGCGACCCACCTAGTCGCGCCCTCGGCCGGCAACGCCGCCGGCGCCCTCGCCGCATATGCGGCCGCCGCGGGCGTGCGGGCGACCGTGGTCATGCCGGCGGACGCTCCGGCCGCCAACCAGCTGGAAGCGGTTGCCTGCAGTGCTCGTCTGATCCTGCTGGAGGGCCTCATCTCGGACTGCGGCAAGCTCGCTCGGATGCTGTGCGAGAAAACCGGCGCTTTCGACATGGCCACGCTGCGCGAGCCCTATCGCGTCGAGGGCAAGAAGACGCTGGGCTTCGAGCTCGCTGAGGATTTCGGCTGGGCCCTGCCCGAGGCCGTCGTGTACCCGACTGGTGGCGGCACCGGTCTGATCGGGATGTGGAAGGCGTTCGAGGAGCTCGAAGCGCTCGGGCTCATCGGCTCAGCGCGCCCGCGTATGTACGCGGTGCAATCTGAGGGCTGCGCGCCGATCGTTCGCGCCTTCGAGCGGGGGGCGGAGTTCGCGAATCCATGGTTGGAAGCGAAGACCCGCGCCGCCGGCATTCGCGTCCCGTCCGCCCTGGGCGATCACCTGATCCTGGAGTGCCTCCGGCGCTCGGGAGGGGGAGCGATCGCCGTCCCTGAAGCCGAGATCGAAGCCATGCAGGTCTATGCGGCCGCGCAGGGCGCCGGTTTCCTCTGCCTCGAGTCGGCGGCGGCGCTCGCGGCGCTTCCGGTCATGCGCGAGAGCGGACTGATCGGACGGGATGAACGGGTCGCCGTCTTCGACACCGGTGCCGGATTCAAATCCGAATCGCCATCGATGGAGCCGCCGATCGTAGTGCCCAACGACCCCTCGGCCTGGCTGGAGCTGATCTCGACGCTGGACTAGCGCCTCGCGGGCCCCCATATCATTGCCCGGGATGAGGTCTCTGCTGCTGTGGTGCGCCCAGAACCCGTGGCTCTCCGAACATGTGCCGCAATGGGGCTTTGTCAAGCGCGCAGTGAAGAGGTTCATGCCGGGTGAGGACTTCGATGCGGCACTCAAGGCGGCTGTCGCCTTCAAGTCCGAGCGCATCGGCGTCGTTTTCACGAAGCTGGGCGAGAACATCAAAGCGATGTCGGAAGCCACCGCTGCGGTCGAGCACTACGAGCTGGTCTTGAATACCGCGGCCGAGGCCGGTCTCGAGCCCGAGATCTCTGTCAAGCCCACCCAGGTCGGCCTCGACATCGACCCCGACGCTACTTTTGCCAACCTCAACCGGCTGGCCGCTGCCGCCGCGCACGCAAAGGGCTTTCTGTGGATCGACATGGAAGGCAGCGCGTATACCGACCGCACCCTCGACCTCTACAACCGCGTCCACGCGAGGCACTCCAATGTCGGCGTTTGTCTGCAGGCATACCTGTATCGCACGGCGTCGGATGCCCACCGGATGCTCGCCTACAAGCCCGCCATCAGGCTGGTCAAGGGCGCTTACGCCGAGCCTCCGGATCGAGCGTTCCCCGCCAAGCGCGATGTCGACGCCAACTTCCTTGCCCTCTGCGCTCTGGTGCTGCCGGACGCGAATCGAGGTCGCCTGCGACTGGTGATCGCCACGCACGACATAGCCCTCATCGACCGCGTCGCGCGATTCGCCGACGCCATCGGGATGGATCGCCATCAGCTCGAGGTCCACATGCTGTACGGCATCCAGGCCGCGCAGCAGGCCAGGCTCGCGGCGGAGGGCTACCGCGTCAAAGTCCTGGTCGCGTACGGCGACGCGTGGTATGCGTGGTACTTGAGGAGGCTGGCTGAGCGCCCGGCCAACGTCATGTTCGTGGCGCGGCAGATGTTCGGCTAGGTGTAGTTCGCACGGGTTTTTGAGACTCCCACGACGAGAGCAGCCCACCAACCAGTTCTGCCCGGCTGCGGAGCCTCGGCTGGACTGATTACGCTGTCATTGGCCGGCTTGTTGAGCTACTCGAATTCAAATGGATATGCATCGAGCTGTGACAGCGGCCGGATGTTGACGTGGTCAGACCTGAACCAGCCACTCTTCGATCCTCCCGGCACCGCTGATCCGGCTGGTCTCAGAAACTACCGCGAACTACAGCTAGGCCGTCTTGGTCAGGAAGAGGTCGAACTCGATCGTCACCTGCGAGTCCACGGTCGTGAACAGCACCGATGGCGGCGACACCCCATAGTCGGTCATGTCGATCGAAAGGTTGCCCGCGATCTCGATCTTGCCGCCGGCCAGCTGAGCCTTGGCGGTCGCGGTGACGTCTTTGCTCACGCCGTGGATCGTGAGCTTGCCGGCAGCGGTGACGTCAACCGGGCCGCTTGTGCTGGTGGCCGGCACCGACGCCGACGAGGCTGTGAACGTCGCATCTGGAAACTGCTGGAGGTTCATCTGGCGCGAGATGAAGGAGTCCCGCTGGGTGACGTTGTGGCCCGCGACCGAATCCACGCTGTGCAGGTTGGTGAGCGCGGCCGTGAACGTGATCGCGGTCACCTGGTAGCCGCTCGAATCGCCGCTGACCGTCAGCCTGCCGCTCACGGTTGACGTGCGGGCTACGGCTTCGTGCTTGGACGTTTCGCCGACGAAGAGCTCCTTGACGCGGTAGCCGGCCAGTGACCCGGTGGTGACCGTCCATGTCCCAGCGAGGCTGCCGGCCGTAGCGGGGTTTGGAGTCCCCGTGGCCGCGGGGCCGGGCGTCACTGAGAGGCCGAGCGCGCTCGGTGAAGAGCGGAGGCCAGAAAAGAAGTAGACGTAGGCGCCGCCCGCCGCCAGCACGACGATCGCCACGCAGGCGGCGAGCGCGATTATCAGTCGGCTTCTCATTACGTGCTCAGATTGGGCGGCAGGGCCGACATTTCATCGGCCCTGCCCGATTTTGACCGCACTTTAGGGTACGGTCGGGACCTGCCCAGCGTTTTCCTGGGCCTCGCGAGCCGCGCTCTCCGTGGCCTCGTGCGCCGCGGTCTCGTTGGGCACGAATGTGCCCGAAGGCGTGCCTGCCGCCGGGGTTGGGCTGGCCGCGGTCGTAGCCGCCGCCGCGGTGAGAGCGGACACACCGTACAGGGTGGCTCCGACCACCCCACCGACGAGCATCGACCCCGCGATGGCCGCTGCTGTGACTGCCGTACGTACTCTGTTCATGACTGCTGACTCCTCGTAATTTTTTCGCTCGAGCGTTGCCACCGAGGTTGGGGCCGCGCGCTCAGCGCACTGTGTGAGGAGCCTGTGAAGTTGCTGGGGCCTGGCCTCCCCACTTGTGGGGAGGTGGGCTCCGCCGAAGGGCAGCCTCCCGCGCCTGCGGCGCGGGGGCCCCAGAGGAGCCGCCGGCGCCAAAATGATCCGGCGCGGGCCGAGGTGCGTATCGACCAACAGCGCCCCCCAGAAGGTTTGGAGGAAAGATGAGCTTCAGCATCGAGCGTTACAAGGAAGAGTCGAAGAAACTCGATACCGCCGGGATCCATTGGGATGCGGTGACGTCAAGCCGCCTGTCCAGTGGAGACCTTTTCTGCCTCCACTACATGATGGATATCGAGAATCACGTCCCCCTGTACCTATCGCACCTGCTGGTCACGCGGGCCTGCATGGATCCAATCCTCACCGCATTCCTCGCGTGCTGGAACTACGAGGAGCTCTGGCATGGCGAGAACATCGGCAAGTTCCTGAACCTGTACGGAATCGAGTTCGACGCCCAGGACCGAATCGCCAACGTGCGCGCCCATCTCGGTGTTCAGAACAGCGTCAGTCTCATGTCGACGATGGTGGGTTCGTGGCTGCTTAAAGACTTTTCGGCCGTGTACCTAACGATTGGCGCGATCAACGAGCTGTCGACGCTGACCGGCTATGGAGCCCTCATCCGCAAGTCGGGGCACCCGGTGCTGCGGGACCTGGTCGGGAGGATCATCAAGGACGAGCGGCGGCATTTCGCCTTCTATTTCAACTCCGCTAAGGAATGGCTGACCGGCAACGAGAAGGCGCAGCGGATGGACCGCTGGATGCTCGACCGGGTTTGGGTGCCCGTCGGCCAGGGCGTCAAGACGCAAGAGCAGGTTGACGCGCTCGCCCTGTACCTGTTTGATGATGAGCAAGGAGAGGAAGAGTTGCTCGCCCTCGACGAAAAGATCGGCAAGCTCCCCGGCCTGGCCGGGATCAAGCTCATGTCCGGGGCTCTGTACGCGGCCCGCGATCGCAGGGGCCGCAATCCAGACTGGGCATCGAGGCTCATCGAGAACGAGGAGTGGGCGGTGGCCCCGCCCAAGAAGTCCCCGATCGGTGAGCTGACCACCCGCCGGGCACGCGGCGATTCCGGTCCGAACGCCCTCGAGGTCATGTGATCCGATAGCCACCGAAGGACGCGCTGACGCCGAGCTCGCGGTCGTCCTGGCGGCCGGCAACGAGGACGCGCTTTTGGAGCTATACGACAGATACGCGGCCCTTTCCTATGCCGTCGCCATGCGAGTGCTGGGGGACCCGGGCAGGGCGGAGGACGTGGTGCAGGAGGCCTTCTTGAAGATCTGGACCAACGCCGCCGGCTTCGATCCCAAGAAAGGGTCGCTGCGAACGTGGCTGATCACGGCCGTCCGCAATCGCTCGATCGACTACCTGAGGGGGCGCAGCGCCCACGAACGCCAGGAGCTCGAGCTTCAGCCGGAGCTCGCCTCGACGTCAATCCACTCGGATCCATGGCATGAGGTTTCGCTGGAGCTCGAGCGGATGGCCGTGCGCGAGGCGGTCGGCAGCCTGCCCGCGGAACAACGCCAGGCGGTGCAGCTGGCCTACTTTGGCGGCTACTCACAGTCCGAGATCGCCGACATGACGCACGTTCCCATCAGCACGGTCAAAGGCAGGATGCGACTTGCCCTCGAGAAGTTGAGTTCGTATCTATTGGGTAGAGGGCTATACCCCACGGACTCGGAGGCATCGCCGTGAGTCCGCGGGGACCCCTGGAGAATGTCGATGTCTGATCACGAAGAGTTGGAGAGCACGGTGGCGGCGTGGGTGCTGGACGCCCTCGACGCCGACGAGGCCGCGAGCATCCGCGTCCACGTCGACGGCTGCGCAACCTGCCAGCAGACGGTCGCGCGCCTTCGCCGAGCGGCCGCTTCGCTTCCCCTCGAGGTCGAGGAGATCTCTCCTCCGGCCAGGCTGCGCGAGCGGATCTATGTCGCGGCGGCCGCCGCGAGGATGTCGACCGTCCCCAGCGCTCCCGCGAGAAAGAGGGTCGTTCCCGCGCGAGGGCGCTGGAAGCCCGCTGCTTACATCTCGTTTGGGCGCCTGCCGGCACTGCTGGCTGCGGCGTCGGTGGTGCTCGCCCTGCTGATCGGTCTGGCGGCTGGCAACGCGATCGGGCGTAATTCCGTCCCGCCGGTGGCGGCGCAGGTGGCCCGCTACCACCTGGTCGGCCACGGCACGCTCGCCGGCGCAAAGGGCACAGTCATCAACCTGAAGGTCGAGGGGGTCGCGCTTGTCGATTTCAGCGGGCTGCCGCCGCTGGCCAAGGGGAAGGTTTACCAGCTCTGGCTCATCACGCCCGGTGGTCACCCCGATTCCGCCGCGGTGTTCGTGCCTGACAGCAACGGCGGCAAGGTGGTGCTGGTGGGACTGCCCCTGAACGGTTACTCGCAGATGGCGGTCACCACAGAGGACGCGCCGGACGGTTCCCCCACACCGAGCCAGCAGCCGGAGCTTTATGGCCCTCTGGCCTAAGTAGGGGTCGGCGGGTCTCAAGACCTAGGCGGTGGCGATGCGGTGCTTGTTCTGGCTTTCGAGCTTGAAGCTGCCTGCGGACGTGGTCATCGCGAAGGTGACCAGGTAGTCCCCCCAGGCCACGGGCGACTTGGCGGCGCGGCCGGTGCATGCGCTGGGGACAGTTATGGATAACGTTGCGCTGGAGCCGGCTCCGACGCTTGTGGGCGTGTAGATCACGTTGCCCGCGTCGAACTTGTCGCCCACCTTCTGAAGCCAACCTCCGCTCAAGGCGGCCAGGGTCATGACGGCGGTGACCGCTGTGATGTTCACCGTCTGCGAAGTCCCGTTGTGGGCATTGATGGTGCCGTGAAGGTCGTATTGAAGGTCTCTGGCGCTGACCGGGCACGTAAAGCCTTGGTCGACCGACGCGGTGCTCACTGCGAACGACGAGGTCGAGCCGAAGCTACAGCCCGCGAGTAGAAGCAGGCACGCGGCAGGGGCGATGTGTCGCGGGCGGACAACGATCACGTCGAACCGCGCGTCGCGGCAGGCGCCGGTATGCCGCCGCCAAGGGACTGCCTGATCGCGACCACCCTGGCCACGTCGACCGGCGAGACGATGCCCACGAGGCTGTCACCATCGAACACCAGCACGCGCTGATCGAGTGAGGCACCGACGCGCTGGACCAGAGCCGCGAGGTCCTCATCCGGCCGTGCGATCGGCACCTCTACGATCGGGCGCGCGCGCTCTTTCAATCGTGTCTCGGCCCGCGCGCCGGCGGGCATCCTGACCAGGTCGCCAAGCCGCACTATGCCGGTGAGCTTGCCTGAAGGATCGTGGACCGGGTAGGTGGTGAACGGATGCTGCGGCGCGATCGACTCCAGGAACTGCTCGACCGTCAACCAGTCCGGGATCGTGACCACCGGCGAGGTCATCGCGGCCGACACCGGCACCGAGCTCAGCAGTCCCCTCACGGTGGTTCCAACCTCCTCCGAGCTCCCGGCTGACAGCAGGAACCAACCGACGAATGCGATCCAGATGCCGTTGAGAACCGAGCCTGTGAACAGCAGCAGAGCGCCGAAGGCGATCATCAAGTAAGCGAACACGCGGCTGATGCGCACCGCGCTGTGCACGCCTCGCTGCCTGCTGCCCAGGCGCCACCAGAAGAAAGAGCTGAGCAGGCGGCCGCCGTCGAGCGGAAACGCCGGGACGAGGTTGAAAAGAGCCAGGGCCACGTTGACGAACGCGAGCCAGCCGAGCAGATCCGCGACCAGCGCGGGTGAGGGGAGCAGCGATAGAAGGAAGGCGAGCAGCGCGACGGCGAGGCTCGTGAGCGGGCCGACGCCCGCGATCACTGCCTCGGCGCCTGCGCTCTTGGGCTCGCCGTCCAGCTTGGAAACGCCGCCGAAGAGCCACAGCGTGATCCCGCCGACCTTGACTCCATTGCGTCTTGCGACGAGCGCATGGGCGAGCTCGTGCGCGAGCAGGCAGGCATAGAAAGCGATGCTGCCAGCGGCACCGGCGACCCAATATGACAACGCCGGCTGGCCGGGTACGTCAATCGGGAGCACCTCGGTGGCCACGGTCCAGGAGATCAGCGCGAATACGAAGACGAGGCTCCAGTTGATCCCGACCTCGATCCCGAAAATCCGCCCGAGCCGTATCGAGGAGGCCATTTCGAGCTCAGGCGTTCCGGGGCACGAGCAGCACCGGTCGCTTGGAGTGGAGCACGATCTCGTGGCTCACGCTGCCGAGCAGCAGCTCCGCCACTTCTCCCCGTCCCCGCCTGCCGACCACTATGAGCCCCGCCTTCTCTTCGTCGGCGAGGTCGAGGATCACCGAAGCCGGCCGGCCGTCCTGGAGCACGGCGCGGAACCGAACGCCCGCAGTCTTGAGCGGGCGGCACCATTTGGTCAGGAGGTCCTTCTCGATTCCGGCGCGTACCTTGTCGTCGAGATACAAGGGCATCGTGTAAGGGTCGGGCAGCGCGACCGGTATATCGAGGGCGTAGACCGCGATGACCTCCGAACGCATGGCCTTCGCCAGCCGGGCCGTCCATTCGACCGCGTGCTTCCCGGCGTCTGATCCGTCGACGCCCACGACGATCCGCTTCAGCGCCGCGACTCTGGTCGCCATCCCTACCTCCTCCCGTCGCCCTGCCGCCGCCCACGTTCAGTGGCCGTCGCCACCGCCAGCATGCCGCTGAGCACTGCCCCCTCGAACAGCCCATAGAAGATGGATCGCAGCAAGGGCTGGTTGAACGGCCCGATGTTGATGAACAGCGTGAGCGCGGCGAAGACTGGAAAGGAGATCAGCAGCTGCCGCCACGTCTCGAGCGCTTCCCACCACAGCATCAGCCTCAATCGCCGGGACCGTGGGCCGTCCATCTCAGTGGGATCATATTCGCAACCGCACATGGGTCCCCGAACCGGGAAGGCCGGCTGCCTGGCGATCGTCATCCTCTGTGCGGTGGCGTGCGATCCCCTGACGGGCACGGGGCCTGGCACCCCGCCGGATCCAAAGAGCTACATCCACTCCGATGCGGCGACCAAATCGGTGGTGATCACGCTGATCGCGGGCTACCCGGCCGGCGACTACCAGTTCAACTACAACGGTTATGGCAACGGCACGCTTGTGATCAGCATCCCGGTCGGCTGGCAGGTCACCGTGCAGTGCGAGAACCACGGCACCGTTCCCAACTCATGCGCGGTCGTCCAGGGCAGGAGTGACATCGCTCCGATTCAGCCGGGCTGGTCGACACCAGATCCGACGCACGGTCTCGGTCCGGGTCAGTCGGCGACTTTTGTTTTCAGCCCTTCGACCTCCGGAAGCTACCGGATCGCTTCCCTGGTCGGGGGCAACGAAGCCAGCGGGATGTGGGCCGACCTGGAGGTGACCAACGGCGGCGCGCCTACCATGAAGGCCGAGGGCTGAGGCGATGACTCCAGTGGCATCGGGCCGGCTCACCAACCTGTCCCTCTTCTTCTTGCTCGCGGTTGCGTTTGCCAGCGGCTGGCTCGCGTTCGAGCTGTCCGGTCAGCCGGCCCGCGCGATCCTGTTGCTTCACGCGGCCGCCGGCGTCGGGATCGTGCTGCTGGTGCCGTGGAAATCCCTGATCGCCAGGCGTGGGCTGCGCCGGCGCCACAACGTGGCGTGGGCGTCGCTCGTGCTGGCCCTGGGCCTCGGCGTTTCAATCGTATTCGGCGTCGTGCACTCCGCAGGCCATCCCAACATCGGCTATCTGACTGCGATGGACTTTCACGTTGGGGCCGCGTTGTGCGTGGTCCCTTTCCTCCTCTGGCACCTCTTCGCCCGGCCTCTCAAGCTGAGAGGCGCCGACCTCAGTCGTCGCAATTTCCTGAGGGGCGGGGCCCTGGCCGGCGCTGCGGGGCTGGGCGTGGCGCTGCTGCCCTCGGCGTCCCGCGCACCCACGGGCTCGTTTCAGACCGCGTACCCGGTGGCGACGCAATGGATGTTCGACGGCGTGCCCGAGGTGGATGTCGCTTCGTGGCGCCTTGGCGTCGCGGGCCGGACGTGGACGTACGACGAGCTGGCCGGCTACTCAGATCGCATCGCGGCGGTTATCGACTGCACCGGAGGCTGGTATTCGGAGCAGGTGTGGGAGGGGGTCCTGGTGAAACGCCTGCTCCCGAGCGGCGTGGCGGGGAAAGCGAGCCTGAACGTAAGGTCGATCACCGGCTACAGCCGGCGCTTCGGGATCGAGGATGCCGGCCGACTGCTCCTGGCGACGCGTCTCGCCGGCGGACAGCTCGATGCAGGGCATGGCTACCCGGTTCGCCTCGTGGTGCCGGGGCAGCGCGGCTTCGCCTGGGTGAAATGGGTGGTCGCGATCGAAGTCGACGATCAACCCTGGTGGTGGCAGCCGCCCTTCCCGCTACAGTAGCTCTCGGATTGCGCCACCTCGAGTCGCAGCGTTCGCTGCTCGCGCTGGGCAAGGATTCGCCGGGTCTCTCGGTGCTTGCGAAGAAGCTGCGCCTGGCGCCCAGCCATCACGTTGCCATCATCAACGCACCCCCCGGCTACCTCGCCCAGCTGGCGCCGGCACCCGCGGATCTCTTCACCGCGCTCAAGCCGTCAACTCTCTATGACGTGGTCCAGCTGTTCGTGAACAACGTGGACGAGCTGCGCGCGCTCGGGCCTTCCGCAATCAACGCGGTGAGGCCGGACGGTCTGCTCTGGATCTCCTACCCGAAGGCCGGCGCCACGCGCGGAGAGTCGGACCTGCCCGCCACGCCCTGGTGGACCAAGCGGGACGTGCTGGGCGAAATCACGGGCGAGACGGGCTACAAGCCGGTCGCCTTCGTCAAGATCGACGACGACTGGACCGCCCTACGTTTCAAGAGGACGTAGTTCCTGTCTGGAATGGGCGGGCCGGCCCGAGGCGCACTGTGGGGCAAGGTGGCCGTTGTCACCGGTGGCGGCAGCGGGGTGGGTCGCGCGGTCGCCAAGGCGATGGCGAAGCAGGGCGCGAACATCGTGGTCTCGGACTTCGATGAGCCACGAATGGACCGCACCGTCGACGAGATCTTGAAGCTGGGCACGAGCGAGGCGGCGATTGCGCTTTCGACCGACGTGCGCAGCGACTCTTCGGTGCGATCGCTTGCGCGCGATTCGATCAAGGCGATGGGTCGGGCCGACATCCTGGTCAACGCCGCCGGAGTCCTACTGCAGGGCAAGCTGGAGCGCATCTCGACCAAGGATTGGAGCTGGATGCTCGAGACCAACCTCCTCGGTGCCGTCCGGACCAGCCTGGCTTTCCTGCCCCACATGACGCAGCGGGGCTCCGGCCACATTGTCAACGCGGTCTCGTATGGTGGCCTCCTCCCCAGCGATCCGATGACCATCCCATACGACACCGGCCATTCCGCGCTGGCCGTTTTCACCCAGTCTCTCGCTCGGCAGACGCATGGCAGCGGCATCCACGTTGCGCTGTTCTGTCCGGGCTCGCGCAGTCCGCGCATCGGCCAAAACACCCGGTCGCGAGGGATGGGTAGGTGGCTGAGCGGCGTCGGCTCAGAGGAAGGCGCTCGCCTGTTCGACCAGCTCGCCGCCAGCTTGATCGACGCCCTCCACCACCCGAGATTCCTCATCGTCGGCGACCCGGCGGAAGCGGCAGCGCTGCGCGCGCGTTGGGATGTTCCCGCGGCGGTCGCGACGAAATGACCGGTCCGTCCGACGACCTTCTCTACAGCATCGGCATTTGCGTCGGAGCGGCGGCCTTGCTCGCCGTGGTTGGATGGCGACTGCGGCAGCCGCTGATCCTGGCTTATCTGCTGACCGGCGTTGTCATCGGTCCGGTCGGCCTCAAGTGGGTCACCAGCCAGGCCAGCATTGCCACGGTCGCCGAGATCGGCCTCATCCTCCTGCTCTTCATCATCGGGTTGGAGATCGACGTCAAGAAGCTCGCCTCGGCGGGCGCCCCGGTGCTGGTGACAGGAGCCCTGCAGGTCCCGATCTGCTTTGCCCTCGGGCTCGGCTTTTTCTATGCGATCGGTGTGCGGAACACCACCGGCAACTACGCGCTCCTGTACCTGGCCGCCTGCATGAGCCTGTCCAGCACGCTGGTGGTCGTCAAGCTGCTGTACGACAAGCACGAGCTCGACACGCTGCCCGGGCGAATCACGCTGGGCGTGCTGGTCATCCAGGACATGTGGGCGGTGCTCATGCTCGCGGTGCAGCCGAACCTCCTGAACCCGAACCTGCTTCCTCTTGCGTTTTCGCTCTGGAGAGGGGCACTGCTCGTGGTGGGCGGCCTGGCCCTCTCCAAGTACGTCCTTCCGCATCTGTTCCGGGCGGTCGCCAAAGCTCCGGAGCTGGTGCTCGTTAGCGCCCTCGCCTGGTGCTTCTTCCTCGCCGGCGCGGCCAGCCTCATCGGACTCTCGAAGGAGATGGGCGCGCTGATCGCCGGCGTGAGCCTGTCGACCTTTCCCTACAACCTGGATGTGATGGCGAAGGCGGTCAGCATCCGAGACTTCTTCGTGACCCTTTTCTTCGTCGCGCTGGGTTTGCAGATCCCGATCCCGAGCGTTCAGGTGGTCGTGATCGCGATCGCCGCATCTGCGTTCGTGATCGTGAGCCGCCTCTCGGTCGTGCCCATCCTCTACTGGCTCGGGATGGGCCATCGGGCCAGCTTGCTGCCGGCCATCAACCTGGCGCAGGTGAGCGAGTTCTCGATCGTCATCGCATCGCTTGGACTCATGCAGCGACCTGCCCAGATCGACTCCAGCGTGGTCACGATCGTGATCATGACGTTCGCGATCACCTCGGTCGTATCGACATACATGATTCAGTCGAGCCATTACGTCCAGAGGACGTTGAGCAAACTGCTGAAGGTCCTTCGGGTCCGGGACCTGGATTCGGCCGGGAGCGGGGAGGAGAAGGTCGAGTCCCGGCACGAGTCGGTTGTTTTCCTGGGATTCTTCCGCGACGCGAGCTCGATCCTTCACGAGTTTGAGACGGACGGCGACGCCGCCGAAGCCAAGAACTTCCTGCACAAGATCCTCGTGATCGACTTCAACCCGACCGTGATGCGAGAGCTGCGCCACCGCTCGATCAGCTGTATCTACGGCGACATCGCGCACGCGGACACCCTGCGCCATGCGGGTATCGAGAATGCCGAGCTGGTGGTCTCGAGCATCACTGACGAAATCCTCCGGGGCACGAACAACCTGAGGCTCCTGCGCAACATCCGCGCCGATTGCCCCAAAGCCAGGGTCATGCTCTCAACCGAGCACATCGCGCAGGCCCTCTTTTTCTATGAGGCCGGCGCCGACTTCGTCTACATACCCAGGCTCCATTCCGCGTCGCAGATCGCAGACATCCTGAAGAAGGGACTGGTCGAGGGTTTCGACAAAGCACGGGAGGCAGAGATCAAGCATTTGACGCTGCGTCGAGAGGTACTCGCCTGACCCGCATTCTCGCCATCGCGGACGAGGTGGACGAGAGCCTGTATGGAGACAAGCTCCTGAATTTCAAGCCCGACCTGGTGCTGTCGTGCGGGGACCTGCCCTGGGAATACCTCGAGTACATCGTCAGCCGCCTCAACGTGCCGCTGTTGTACGTGCCGGGCAACCACGACCCCGTCCCGCCGCCTCTCGACGATGCGTGGACGCCCTTGCGAGTTGAAACGCCCGCGCGGGGGCCGCAGGGCTGCGTGAACGTGGACGGCCGGGTTGAGGACGCGGCCGGGCTTCGTATCGCCGGCCTCGGCGGTTCGATGCGCTACCGACCCGGTCCCAACCAGTACACGCAGGCGCAGATGCGGTGGCGGGTGCTCCGCATCGAGATGAGGGCGCGGTTGAGGCGAGGCAACGGCAAGCGCCGTCTCGATGTGCTGCTGACCCATGCGCCTCCAGAAGGTTTCAGCGGCAGGTACGACGACCTTGCTCATCGCGGCTTCGCCGCGTTCAACCGGTTGATCAAGAACCTGGTCCCCCGGCTCCACGTGCACGGCCACGTCCATCCCTATGGCGTGACACAGCCCGACCGAAACCTGGGCGAGACGCTGATCGTGAACGCTGTGCCGTACCGGCTGATCGAGATCTGAGGCGACTACAAAGGGAGGGTGACGCCGGCTCCTTCTGAGCGGGCGCGGTCGTATACGAGCCGGGCCGTGGCCGCGTCCTCCACGGCATGACCCGTGGACTTGTAGACGGTGATCTCGTCCTCAGACAAACGCCCCGGACGTGTGCCCGCGAGCACCTCTCCGACCTCGGTCAGCTTTTCGGCGTCGAGGCCCTGGAGCTCATGCGCCCCGGCCGGCGGCGGGTTGGTGGCCGCTCCGCGCCACTCCACGAAGACTCGCGCGGCGGACATGGTGAGGCGATCGATCTCTGGGCCGAACGTCCCGCCCACGGAACTCACGTGGACGCCGGGTTTCAGCCAGTCGTGGCGGATCACCGGTTCGCGAGAGTCGGTGCAGCATGCGACCACGTCAGCGCCGCGCACGGCCATTTCGAACGAGCCCACGACTCGGGCCCGGGGGTGGCGCGACGCGAGGCTCGCCGCCTTGCTGCCATCCCTCGACGCAATGCGGATCTCCTCGAAGTCACGAACTCGAGGCAGCGTCTCGAGATGCGACGCGCCCTGCACGCCGGCGCCGAGGATCGCCAGCACTTTCGCATCCTCGCGCGCGAGGGCGCCAGTCGCGACCGCCGCGGTCCCGCCAGTGCGGATCGCGGTGATGTACGTGCCGTCCATGATCGCGAGCGGCGCGCCGTTGCTTTCGTCGAAAAGCGCGATCAGACCCTGGTGCGACGGCAGCCCATGGTGATGATTGCCAGGAAATACCGAGACGAGCTTGACCTCGAGCGCAACGCCAGGCACGTAACCGGGCATGGATCCCATCATCCCCAGGTCGGGCACGCGAATCCCAACCCGAGGCGGCACGGTCGTGATGCCCGCCGAAAAAGCGATAAGGACCTTGCCGAGAGCATCGAGCATCGCGTCGACGTCAAGGAGCCGTTCCACGTCTTCGCGGCTGAGGTAGAGAAGCTCGGGCACGCCCGGCCATGATAGAAGTCACAACCATCGAATGAAAGAGCTACTTCGCAGCGGCAAGCTGGTCACCCTGATGCTCGGGCATCTGACCGTCGACAGCTATGTCGGCGTGATTCCCATCCTCTACCCGGTGCTGATCGGACGGTTTCACCTGAGCCTCGCCACGGTCGGGCTGGTGAGCCTGGCCTACTCCGGGACGGCGGCCATCTCGCAGCCGCTGTTCGGAGTGATCGCGGATCGATACGGAACCCGGCTGACAGGAGTCTCGCTCGCCTGGACCGCGATCACGTTCGCGCTCGTCGGTTTCGTGCCCACGTTCCCACTCCTGCTTGTGCTCGCTTGCGCGTCGGGCCTGGGCTCCGGCGCCTTCCACCCCTTCGGCGCGCTCGACGTACGTGCGCTGCTCCAGGCCTGGCGGCGCAACTTTGGGATGTCCGTCTACGTCACCGCGGGCACCGTCGGCGTGGCTCTGGGCCCGCTGATCGGCATCGGCGTCCTCGCATTGTTCGGCCTTCGCGGAACGGGGCTCCTGGTCATCCCGGGCATCGCGACCGGCGCCTACCTGCTGTGGCGCATGCGCGACCAGGTACGACCGACCGCGGCTGCCATGAAGGCTGCCGCTCTGACGGCTCGCCCCGTCCCCGTCTTCGCATTGGCGATGGTGATCGGGGTGATGATGTCGCGCAGCTGGACGGTCAGCGTGTTCCAGGCGTTCACCCCGACCTGGTACCGCCAGCTCGGCTACGGCCCTGAGTTTTACGGGCCGCTCGCAACCACCCTGGTGCTCGCGAGCGCGGTCGGCACCGTCGGCTGCGGGTCGCTCGCCGACCGCTTCGGCCGCCGCACGGTGATCCTCGTCACCCTTGTGCTGAGCATCCCGGCCATCCTGCTGTACACGATGTTCCCCGGACCCTGGGCGTTCGGGAGCGCAATCCTGATCGGTTTCCTCGCGGCCTCGACCGCGCCGCTGATGCTGCTGATGGCTCAGCAGCTGATGGCTTCTCGTGCCGGCCTGGCTTCAGGCCTCGTGATGGGACTTGGCTTCGTGACCGCGGCGATCGGCGTCCCGATCAACGGGGCGATCGCCGATGTGGTCGGCCTGCAGAAGTCGCTGATGACTCAGGTGATCCTCGTGGCCGGCACCCTTGTCATCGCGTGGCTCCTGCCCACGGAGAAGAACATGGAGACCTATTCGGAAGCGGTCTCGGCGGTCAGGCCGGCGACTGCCGCCGCTCCATCCGTGCTGTCATAACCCGCACGATCGCGATCGCCAGGGCGGCGTAAACAACGCCGCCGATGACATCGGCGACGTAGTGCTCGCCCAGGTACACCACCGCGACCCAAACGATCACCGCCCACACCCACAGCAGCGTGCCCGCCTTGCGATTCTGGCTCCACGCGGCGGCGGCGGCGACCACTGGGAAGCCTGCGTGCAGCGAGGGGAAAGCGGCGTACAGGTTGTAATCGTGCTGCGAGTAAAGCCAGATCAGGCTCGACGGAACGCTGCTGCGTTGGATCGTCTCCTCGATGAGATGCCTGACCGCTGCAGGTTGCGCGAGCCACGGTGGGGCGGTGGGCGCGACCACGTACGTCGCGAAGGCCAGCCCGCACAGGACCACAAGGGTCAGCCCGAAGGTGCGGAACGCGACCCGGTCTTTCGTCCACAGCCAGGCGCCGACAACGATGGGCAGGAGGAAATGCATCGCGTAGACCGCGCTCCCGACGTCTTCGAAAACGTCCGCATCGGACAGCCTGCCGACCGCCGCCTGCAGGACCAGCGTCGGCTGGTAGCCGTCGAAGAGTGTGCGATCGAGGCCCGCGAGGTTGTGGGCGGGCATGCCGAGCAAGGAGGCGAGGTCGCGCATCACCTCGTACGCGACCAGGAGGAGCACGAACGGGGCCCATCCCCGCACCAGGGCCGGCAGCCGCCGGTCGGCCCAGCCGGCGATCCGGGTTGAGTCGAGGCTCACAATTGCTCAATACACGTGAGAGCAAACAAAAGCTTCATCACTTTGCAAATGCCCCCGTGATGCTCAGCACCGACGACCAGCTCGAGTTCGTCGTGCTCGACGATGGGCCCGCGCTCGCCCGCCTGTTGGCGCTTCCCGTGTCGTCCCGGCTCGACGCCCTGGCGGCGATGCGGGGCATCTCGTCGTTCGACACCGCGGGAATGGACTTGCTTCGCCAGATCCACGAGCGGGGCGATGGATTCCGGGTCGAGGTCGACGATCCTCGCTATCCGGCCGCCGTCGAGCGTCTGGTCAAGGCCGACGCATGGGGCCAGATGAAGCGCGAGCTGGCGCGCGCATGGGAATACCAGAACTCTGCGCTGCCCGGCATCCATCACCCCGACCGCATCGAGGTCACGTTGACGCTCGGCTACCCGGACGACCCGGTTTTTCTGGAACGCACGCTCGGTTACTACGGCATGGGCTCCACCCCCGGCACGATCTGGATGGTGGCCTGGCCGACCGACTACAACGAGACGAGGATCGGCGCGTGCGCAGTGCATGAGCTGGCGCACAACATCCGTACGCCCAACGTCGAGGGTCCGTTCAACCTGGCCGAATGGGTGGTGCACGAGGGACTTGCAGAGGTGTTCACCGTCGAGGTGTGCGGCCCCGACTCGACGGGAGGTTGGTACAAGGACGTGACCGGGAAGGTGTTCGACGAGACGTGGGACAAGGTGATCCGCGCGTTCGGCACCGGCTCGACGTTTCGGGACTGGAGCCCCTATGTGCTCGGCGACGAGGTAGCTCGCCGGCTCGGAATGGAACCGGTCGGCATCCCTCACATGGGCGGGTACGCGGTGGGCAGGAGGATCGTCGAGCGATACCTCGCGGCGACGGGACTCGAGGCTGCGCAAGCCATCGTGCGCCCGGTGCATGAGCTGCTCGAAGGCGCCGGCGTCACCCCGCCCGCGGCGGCGTGATGGGACAACCGGCCAGATCGGTGCGGCCGTATATGCCTGGTTACGGCACGCTCGCCGCGACTGAAGGCACCGGCCTGTTGCCCTGGTCGTGGGCCGAGGAGCGGCTGATCTCGTCGCGCAATTACTGGATGGTGACCGTCTGGCCTGATGGGCGGCCGCATGCGATGCCCGTATGGGGGATGTGGCACGACGGCGCTTTCTGGTTCAGCAGCAGCAAGCCGTCGCGCAAGTCGAAGAACCTGGCCGGCAACCCTCGGTGCGTCGTCACCACCGAGGATGCCGCAAACCCCGTCGTGGTCGAGGGCACTGCGGAGCTGCTCACCGATCCAAAGGACATCGCCAAGCTGCTCGGGCTCGAGAATGCCAAGTACGAGACGGACTACAAGATCGAATCGCTGGACCCGGCCGTGAACTCGTGCTTTCGGGTCCGGCCAATATGGGCATTCGGCATCGAGCATGGCGACTTCGAAGGGTCGCCGACGAGGTGGGAGTTTTAGTGGACTAGGTGTCGGCTGTTTGGGTGGTTTCGCTCGCGAGGTACAGCCCCGCCGAGTAAGCAACCACAGCGACCGCGAATCCGGTCGCCATGATCATCGAGCTGAAGTCCTCGTGGTAGTTCAGATAGCTCCCCCCGTTGAAGCCGGCGCCCAGCACGCCGATGAACCCGACCGCCGCCGAGATCAGGATGCCGCGGCGCCGGTTCGCGATGGCTTGGACGAGGGTGCCCGATCGCGGCCAGCCCGAGCACCAGCCCGAAGCCGGCGTGGATCGCCAGCCAGATGTTGCCGTGCAGGATCGCCCAGGTGACGCTCTGCGCAACACCGCTGAAATACTCCGGCGGATTGGAGCCGGGATGGTCGGTCGGGATCTTCACGAACAGGTTGACAGCCATGCCGAGCAGGAACTGTGCGATCAGCATCACGAGCGCATACAGAAATGTGATGCGCAGCTGTCGCGTGCTTGCCATCGCTGGAGAAGTTTATGGTCAAGAGAATGACCGTGTTCGAGGCCGCCGGCGGAGCTGAGACATTCAAGACCCTGGTCGGGCGCTTCTACGCGCGCGTGGCCACAGATCCTGTTCTGCGCCCGATCTATCCGGAAGAGGACCTGTCCAGCGCGACCGAGCGCCTGACCCTGTTCCTCATCCAGTACTGGGGCGGGCCCACCACGTACAGCGCCCAACGCGGGCATCCGCGGCTCCGTCTGAGGCACCAGCCGTTCGCGATCGGGCAAACCGAGCGGGATGCGTGGCTCGGGCACATGACCGCGGCGGTGAATTCCCTCGAGGTGAGCCAGGACGTTCGGAAGGCCCTGCTCGATTATTTCGAGACGACGTCGACCGCGATGATCAACCGCCCGTCTTAACCTTTTCGACGCGCGAGGGCGAACCGTTCGCCGCCGGTTCCGGCTTCACCAGGTCGACAGGTACGCCCGGGGGAGGATCCTCGAGCTCCAACGACGGCCCGCGTCCGGATGCCTTCGCGCGACGCAGGGCGGTGCGGAGCCGTGGGATCTCGGCACGCAGCGGCTCCTCGACCCAGTCGAACGCCACCACTCGCTCGTTGACCTCCCAGAACAGCCCGTTCTGCATCACCTCCATGCGGTCGAGGGCGGCGTCGACGTAATCATGGGGCGCGGCGGCGATGCCCTCGACGAGGATGTGGGCGATCTCCCTCGAGTCGGCGGCCATCGCCCAGAAGGTGAGCTTGGCGACCGCCTTGAACAGACCGTTGAGCCCGATCGGCCGGGCGTTGGGGATGAGCTCGAGCAGGTTGCGGACCAGCAACACAGCGAGCCGTTTGGTCACTTCGAGATCGCGCGATTGGGCTTCGATCGCGAGATCGGCCACGTCCTCGGCGGCGGCGCCGAATATCGCAGGCATACCGGCCTCGTCGAAGTGCCGGCCGTAGCGAAGGACGTGCGCGGCGGCTTCGACTGACAGGTCAGGCCTCCACTCCAGCGCGCCGATGGCGAAACGCCGGTACTCGTTCATGGTCGAGGAGGCGAACGTCGGGGCGGATTGGTTGAGCGCCGCACGCAGGTAGGTGTTGAAGAAGCGGACGCACATCTCGGCCACTTCGTGGTCGCCTGCCTCGATCGCGGCGAGGCCGATGTCGCGTGTGGCCACGGCGATCGCGTGCACCGCTTCCTTTCTATGCGCCGGAGTCAGGCCGACGAGATGGACGAAGCTGGACAGCACGGTGTATTCGACCCAGGTGTGCGCGCGGTTCACCTCCGCCACGATCTGGTCGGAATCGCCGGGCAGCTCCGGGTGGCCGACCTGGAACCACTGCGGCCCAAAACCCTTCTTCACCTTCACGTAGTCCTGGACCAGGAACTCGCCCAGGACGCCGATGGTGAGGAGGCAGACCGGCATGTCGCCCAGCACCACCGAGCCAAAAGCGATGTCGGTGACCTGGTTGATGGAGGTCAGGAGATCGTTCCGGCACTTCACAACGTGCTTGCCGGCCACCGCGTTCGCGAGGTGGCGTCGCGAATGGAGCCTGATGCTGTTGACCAGCGTTTCGGCGCGCATGACGGCGAAGATGTAGCCGATGTAGGGAAAGACGATCGCGAAGTTGATGATCGCCAGCACCTCCGCGGCGGCAACGCTCCACGTCGGCACGTAGCTGTTTCTGATCTCGGCCCGGACGAGGAAGGTGTAGAGGATCGAGGCCAGGGCGAAGCCGAGGACGATGGCATTCAACGGGTTGGTCGTGAAGAGGCCGATGATGCGCGGCGAGTACCGCGACGACGTCATCTGGATTCCGAACACGACGACGAGGATGACGATGCTCAGGGTCACGCCTTCGGCGCCCCCGACCAGGCCCAGGGTGCCGGCGGCGGCGGTTGGATCGGGGGCCAGGAAATCTCGCATCGTGCGCGAATCCAGGAAGCCGAAGAGGACGACCAGCATGGTCGCGACTGCGATCAGCGCGAATCCAGAGAGCGCAGCGCCGATCCAGCCCGGGGAGGCTTGAAGATCACTTTTGGGCGTGAACTGAGATCCTTGGGAGGCCACTCGCAGGTAGCGCGATCCTAAGCCTTTGGCCCGCCGCTTCATTCGCTACATTGGCTCGGCACTTGATTCGCGCCCTCATCTTCGATTTCGACGGCCTCATCCTCGAAACCGAGGAGCCCATATACCGTTCCTGGAAGGAGGTCTACGAGGCGCACGGGGTAGCGCTCCCCTTCGAGCTGTGGGTTAAGACCGTGGGGTCCTCGAACCAGGCGTTCCATCCTCAGCTCCACCTGGAAGAGAGCCTGGGCGGCCCGCTGGCGCAGGACGAGATCGACCGGCGCATCGCCCGGAGGGTGGAGCTCGTGTTGGCCGAGCCCTTGCGCCCAGGTGTAGTTGACCTGGCCAAGGCGGCGCGTGCTCAAGGCCTGAAGGTCGGAGTCGCCTCGAGCTCGTCGCGAGATTGGGTGAACGGCCATCTCGAACGGCTTGGCATAGCTGATCTCTTCGACTGCTTGCGAGCCCGTGACGATGTCGAGCATGTCAAGCCCGAACCAGACCTCTATCTCGCCAGCCTCGACTGCCTGGGCGTCGCGGCGGCTGAGGCGGTGGCGATCGAGGATTCGCCGAACGGCGTCATCGCGGCCAAGCGCGCGGGGTTGCGCTGCGTCGCCGTGCCCAACCGCATCACCGCGGGTCTCGACCTCAGCGAGGCAGATCTGCGGTTGACCTCGCTCGCGGACGTGACGCTGGCAAAGCTCCTGGAGCGATTGGGCCAAGCGCGGGAGTAGTCCCCTCTCCCCATCGGAGAGTGGGGCGTGAGTTGCCATTACGCTATGCACCGTGCGAATTGGGATCCTCACCGGAGGTGGAGACGCGCCCGGGCTGAACGCGGCCATCCGGGCGGTGGCGCGCCGCGCGTTTCAGCTCGGCCATTCGGTGAGTGGGGTGCAGAACGGCTGGGCCGGCTGCCTCGAAGGCGGTGTGATCGAGGAGCTCAGGCCCGCCGATGTGCGCGGCATCCTGCCGCTGGGCGGCACCATCCTCGGTACGTCGCGCACGAATCCGCTCAAGATGAAGGACGGCGTGGCGACGGCGATTCGCGTGCTGCGACGCCACGGAATCGATGCGATGGTGCCGATTGGAGGCGACGACACGCTCAGCGTCGCCTCGGCCCTACACGAAGCCGGGTTTCAGACCGTGGGCGTCCCCAAGACGATCGACAACGACTTGAGCGTGACCGAGTTCTGCATCGGCTTCGACACCGCCGTCGGGGTCGTGACGGAGGCACTCGACAGGCTCCACACAACCGCGTCGGCTCACCACCGGGTGATGGTGGTCGAGGTGATGGGTCGCGACACCGGATGGGTGGCCCTTTTCGGCGGAGTGGCAGGCGGAGCCGACCTGATCATCATTCCCGAGTTCCCGCTCACGTTGGGCGACGTCGTCAGCCACCTTTACCGGCGCCGCGGCGAGGGCAAGCTCTTCAGCATCATCGTGGTCGCGGAAGGCGCGCACATCCCCGAGCTCGAGCAGGAGGCCGCCAGCCAGGCGGAGACGGACGCTTTCGGCCACGTGCAGCTCGCCAAGCGGGGCATTGGCGACGCGCTGGCACGGAGGGTTGAGCTCGAAACCAGCTTCGAGACGCGCGTGACAGTGCTCGGTCATCTTCAGCGCGGAGGCTCGCCGACGCCGACGGATCGCATCTGGGCGACTCGACTCGGCGTACATGCGGTGGAGCTGATCGTCGCCGGCAAGAGTGGCGTGATCCCGATCCGCCGCAACGGCGATGTGGAGGTCGTGCCCCTGGCCGACGTCATCCGCGAGACGCGCCGCGTCCCGGAGGACCTCTACGCCCTGACCCGGGTTTTCGAGTAAAGGCCACACCCAGCTCACGCCCCACTCCCGAACCCTCTCCCCGGAGTGGAGAGGGGGGTTAAGCTTCGGGTCAGGTCCCGATGCCGTACATCGTGTTGGTCCCCGCCATCCTCCTCTTCCTGTACGTCGTCGCGTCCTATTACCTGTATCGGCGGGCGTTCGTGCCGCCGAAGCCGCGCCCCCTCGACGACTTCACATTTACCCCTTTCGAGTTCCAGGCCGACTACGAGGAGGTCGAGCTCGTCACCGCCGACCGCATCAACTTCGGCGCTTGGCATTTCCGGCAGCCAGGCTCACCGCAAACGGTGATCGTGTCGGGGGGCCACAAGGGGCAGCGTCAGGGATCGCTGGGGATCTCGGCCGCGCTCTGGCGCAAGGGATTCAATGTCATCCTCTACTCGTATCGCGGCTGGCCGGGCAGCGACGCCGCGCCCGTCACCTTCGGGATCAAGGAGGTCCTGGAGCTGGAGGCGGTCATCGCCTTCGCCCGCAAGCGCATCCCCCACGCGCGTATCGGACTACTCGGATTTTCGATGGGTGCGGTGGTGACCATGCTTGGAGCGGCGGGCGAGCCTGGAGTGCAAGCCCTGGTCCTCGACAGCCCGTTCAGCGACCTCCGCAGGGTGATGGTCGAGAACGTTCGCCACACGGTCAAGCTTCCCGGCACTCCATTCGTCTGGCTTGCGGGCCAGATGTTCCGCCTGCGCACCGGCTCGCGGTTGTCGGAATCGAGCCCTCAGGCCGTGCTGAGCTCGCTGGAACCGCGTCCGCTGTTCTTCATCCACGGCGGCGCGGACGACATCGTGTCGGTGAACCACGGCCGGCGGCTTTACGACGCGTATCGCGGACCGCGCGAGATCTGGATCGTCCAGGGGGCGCCCCACACCGGCGCCTATGCGGCGGATCGTCCTCTCTATGTGGAGCGCGTGGCCGGCTTTTTCGCCCGCCACCTCGGGCTCGACGTCAGCAGCCATCTGCGCCTGGTCGAGGAAGAAGAAGTCTCGTAGCACCCTGTAACTAACCAGGGTCCTGGCCACAGGAATAGGTAGCTGTGCAACAAGCGGTCGAGACAACTCACTTGAGCAGCGACCTCGCCGGGAACGAGAAGGACTTCGAACACCTGATCCTTCCCCTCGCCGAGCCCGGGTACCGCCTGGCTTGTGCGATGCTCCACGATCCCCAGGCGGCCCAGGACGCCGTGCAGGACGCGTCTCTGACGGCGTGGCGAAAACTGCCAGGAGTCAGAGATCGCGGCCGGCTCCGGCCGTGGTTCCTCGGCATCGTCGTCAACGAGTGCCGAAACTCGCGCCGCCTCAAGTGGGTGGCCGACGTGAGCCTTGGCCTGCCCCCGGAGCTCTCGATCGCCTCCGCGGAAGAGAGAGTCCTTCAGGGAGCAGACCTGCGCCGGGCCGTGAGCCAGCTCGACCCTCGCGACCGACTTGTCGTCGTCCTCTTCTTCTATGTCGACTTACCGCTCGAAGAGGTTGCCGCGGTCGTTGGCAGCTCGGTGGGCGCCGCGCGCGCTCGGTTGTATCGCGCCGTGAAGCGCCTGCGCCCCGACCTCGGAATCCAGGAGGCACTCCAATGAGCCTGCGGTCCGAAATCCGCTCCGCCTACGACGAGATCACCCCGCCGGCGCCGGCGCTCCAGGCGCAGATTCGCGCGCTGGTGGCTTCCGAAAGCAAGGCTGACTTGCATTCGCGCCGCTTACGCCGCAATTCGATGACGGGCCTCCGCGGCGCGTTTGCCTTGGTGGCCGCGCTTCTGGTGATCTTGATCGTTGCGACCGTCCTGGTCGGCGGTCAGGTGTGGCAAGACTGGAACGCGTTCACCCACCGGCCGGCGCCGGCCGGTGGCGGCGGTCAGACGGAGCTGGTTCAGTTGGAAAGCCGGCAGCTCGTCCTGCCCACGCCTGCTTCGCATGCCGACTGCAGATCTGGCCCCTTTAGTGGGGCCGGTTCCTACGGCAAGGGGCCCATATTCGTTGATGGAGGCGGCACGACGACCACGAGTTGGGGCGTCTACTTTCACAATCTCGCTTACGCCGACGCCGACACCAATGGTCCGATTCTGGTGCGCGCAAGCGATCTCTTCACCCGCCAGTCTGTGGTTTTCGTCGGGCAGTACGCGGCGGGGCCAGTAGTCGGCCAGGACACGGTAGACGGCGTTGTGGTTGAGCAGCGCACGGAGCTCGCGTTCGATACGAGCCAGGCTTTGAAAAGACCCATTACGCACAGCACGCAGAAGAAATTTTCGTGGCCGTTCGTCGCAGGAGTCCCAAGCAGCTGGTCGGGCTCTACCGCCTGGCAGATCGACGGAGTTGGCTTCACCGAGGTCTTCGTGGCCTGCTAAGCCAGGGTGCTCGACAGCTGGATTCCGTTCGCCCAGTACTTGCCCGTCGGGCCGGCGGGGAGCAGGTCGTAGGTCCGCGAGTCGGCATACGGGACCAGCTCCCAAAGCGTGACCTTCGAACCGTCCAGGTCATCGCCGAGTGCAAGGCTGCCCAGTGGGCGGCCATCGGCAGTTCGATGTCCTGGGGACACGAGCAGCTCGCGGCCGTCGGCCAGCCGAAGGTGAACCATCAGATGGCCGGACGGAACAACCATGCTGCCGACCTCAGTAACGGGCGCCGCGATCCGTGTGCCGTCGCCCGTCGCCGTCCACACGATCATGCCGGCCCTGATGTCGGTGACCCGAACCTCGCCGCCCGGCGTCGATATCAAGGTGGTGGCGGCAAGGCAGATCGGGCATGGAGGCATGCCGCTGGGCTTGCGCGAGGTCACTGTCACGACGCCGTCTATGCGAACCGAGCCATCGACCAGCTCGACGGTCGTCTGCGCGCCCTGGGCCCGAACGCGGATCACGAAGGTGTAGGAGTCCCCGTTCTGCGTGAGAACGAGAGCCCGCAGGTTCTTGAAGGCTCGGTAGAGCGTGAGCTTCTGAGCCTCGTTCAGCTCTCCCGCCGGCAGGTGCTCGTGGGCAACGATCGCCGAGTAGAGCTCGGCGTCAGCTCGAATCTGCGGGTAATACGTATCGGCGTTGCTCTCTTCGCCCCCCTGGCGCGCGATGGGGTAGTAATCGGGGTCGCAGAACAGGGGGACGCCGACCGCGCCCATGACCCTGAACTTGAGCTGGTTGATCGTGAGCGGGCTCCCCACCGTGCCCCCGCCCGTCCCGCCGGCCGAGCCGCAGGCAATGGCCAGCAAGACGATCGCGACGGCAAGTTTGAGCCTCATGCGCTTATGAATCAGACACGTCCGACAGGCACCTCACGTAACGCTCAACGGAACCAAATGGCCTGGTCATGCGTATTCACCTTGAATGGCCATGAATGGTCAAACCTATAATCCCCGGCATGGGGGCCCGCCCAGCGTGATGACCGACGTCGTCACCAGAGTTGCCGAAGCGTTCCTGGCCAACGTGGGCCGGGCGATCGTCAACAAAGAAGAGGAAGTCCGGCTCTGCCTGGTGACCCTTCTTTGCGAAGGCCACCTCCTGATCGAAGACGTCCCCGGCGTCGGCAAGACGATGCTCGCGAAGTCGCTGGCGCGCTCGCTGGACTGCACCTTCCGCCGCATCCAGTTCACGCCCGACCTGCTTCCTTCCGACGTCACTGGCGTGAGGGCCTTCAACCAGAAGCTCAACGACTTCGAATTCCGGCCCGGCCCGGTGTTCGCGCAGATCCTGCTCGCCGACGAGATCAACCGGGCCAGTCCCAAGACCCAGGCCGCTCTGCTCGAGGCCATGGAGGAGCGCCAGGTCACCATCGACGGCGAGACGCATGATCTGCCCAAGCCGTTCATGGTCATGGCGACGCAGAACCCGGTCGAGTACTCAGGCACCTTCCCGCTCCCGGAGGCTCAGCTCGACCGCTTCTTCATGAAGGTCAGGCTGGGATACCTCTCCGAGAAAGAGGAGTCGATTCTGCTCAGCCATCGCAAAGTCGAGTCGCCGATGCTCGAGCTGCAGCCGGTGGTCTCCCCCAACGAGCTGCATGCGGCGCAGGAGGCCGTGCGAGATGTGTTCGTCAAGCCCGAGCTGCGCGATTACATCGCCCGCCTGGTCGGGCGCACGCGCGGCAACCCTGAGGTAGCGCTCGGCGCGAGCACTCGAGGCACCATCAACCTCTTCCACGCGAGCCAGGCCCTCGCCGCGGTGCTGGGTCGAACTTTTGTGATCCCCGACGACATCAAGACCCTGGCCGAGTCCGTGCTGGCGCACCGCATCATCCTCAGGCCGAATGCCGAGATGCAGGGGCAGAGCGCAGGCAAGTTGGTCGCCGGGCTGCTCGAGCGCGAGCACGTGCCCCAGATGGCGTACGACGGGTAAAGACACCCGGGGGGTCTCGTAGCAGCAGGCATGAACAAGATCGCGCTCGCGGCCGGACTCGGGCTCCTGATGTTCTTCACGTACCTGACCGCGATCCGGCCGGCCTATGCATTCGCCTACACGCTGTGCCTTCTCGGCCTCGTGGCCTGGGTCTGGCCGAGGCTCGCGATCCGAGGCATCAGCCTCGTGCGCCGGCTCGACCCGGGCTCCCCGACCGTCGGCGAGTCGTATGAAGAAACGATCGAGGTGCGGCGGTCGGGCTGGGTGCCCGCGCCTTGGGTGGAGATCCGTGACCTCGGCCAGATCCCCGACTACCAACCGGGCCGAGTGGTCTCGGTTGGCAACGAGGTTGTGAGCTGGAGGTCTCGCGGGGTGTACCGCCGGCGCGGATGGATGTCATTTGGGCCGACGTCGGTCAGCGTGCACGAGCCGTTCGGCCTCTTCAACCAGGAGCTGAAGATGGGCAACCGCACAACGGTGCTCGTCTATCCGCGCGTGCGACCGATCCCGGATCTCATGACTCCAAGCGCTCAGCAGATCGGCAGCTCACAGAGCCTCGGGGCATGGGCCGAGTATCCGCCCGACACCGGTGGCGTGCGCGATTACACGCCCGGCGACAGTTTCGGCCGCATCCACTGGCCCCTTTCGATGCGTCACGGCCGATTGATGTCGAAGACATTCGAGCAGCCTCTGACGACCGACCTCTGGATCCTGCTCGACCTGGACCATGCCGTCCACTACGGCGAAGGTGAGGAATCGACCCTCGAGTATGCGGTCAGCCTCGCCGCGTCGATGGCGTCGCAGGTCCACAGCCGGGGCCGCCAGGTGGGCCTGATCGCCAACGACGCCAAGGGCACGATCCTCGAGCCGCACCGAGCTGTGCGCCAGGACCGGCTCATCCTCGACTACCTCGCGGTGGCGACCGCCGACGGCCGCACGCCGTTGACGAAGACCCTGGCGTGGGACCGCATCCGTCGATTGCCGCGCCGCGCGATCGCGGTCATCACGCCCAGCGCCGATGAGGAGTGGGTTCGTTTGCTTCAGGCGGTTCGGGGCCGCCGCACGACGTTGATCGTCTTCTACCTCGATGTGGCCAGCTTCGGGGGCCCGGATCAAAACCCGACGTTCGACCTCGGGCAGGACGTGGATCTCTATGTCGTGCGCAAGGGCGATGACTTCGCACGCCTCGTTAGGACGCGAGATGCAATCCGTATCGCCTAGCTTTCCGACCCGGGTCATGCAGAGGACGCGTGACGCCCTGCCTGGCGGCGTGGTGTGGACCTCTCTGCTCGTCTTCTTCCTGACTCTGGCGGTGTCGAAATCGACGGTAACCGCGCAATGGGTGGCGGGCATCGAAGTCGTGCCCATGGTCGCGCTGGTGGGCGCCATCGTCATGGGGCTGCTCGCGCTGACGCCCATCCCGTGGGGGGCGGGTGTCTTGATTGGCATGGCACTCGGACCCGTTGCGGCCGGCGTCGCCGCCTGGCCGGCACTCCATGCGAACTACCCAAGCGACGCCCTGGGTCTCAGCCTCCTGCAAACGTGGTGGGTGCGTGTGCAGAACGGCAGCGCGATTAGCGACTCTGCCTTCGACCTCTACTTGATCAGCTGGTTGATGTGGGTCACAGGAGGCTGGCTGGCCTGGTGCGTGCTGCGCTGGCGACGGCCTCTCCTAGGCCTGGTGCCTGGGGCCGCCGCCTTCGCCACCAACCTCCTCAACTTCCCTCGTGACCAGAACGGCTACGTGCTCACCGTCCTCATCCTCACCCTGGCGCTGCTGCTATGGACGAACTACACGGGCTCGATTGCCGATGCCATGCGCGCACGCGTAAAGCTCACGGGCGACGCTCGCTGGGATTTCTGGGAGAGCGGCCTGGTGGCGATGGCGGCGCTGATCGTGGTCGCGATCATGCTGCCCCCACTCTCGACCGTCGACCACAGCGTCGACATGGAGTCGAGCGCGTTTACCAACTGGGCGCAATTGCTGCAGACGTTGAGCCATCCCGGGCAGTCGGGAAACACCTCAGGCGTCGGGACGGGCACGACAGGCTTCTCCAGCGACATCCTCCTCAACCCGTCGCTGAAACGAACCCACGCCATCGTGTTCACCTACACGGTGCAGGGCACTTATGCGGACCCGTATTACTTCCGCGGCGTCAACGACACGTTTCTGGCCGGGGGCGCATGGAGGTATGCGCAAGTCGGCCAGTACCACGAGGCGATCGTGAAGAACGTGGTCCCCAGGTTCGCCGAGGAATACGCAAAGATGGACGTGGCCGCCTTCAAGGTGAACATGATCGCGCCGCCCACGGGGAACAGCGACATCCTGTTCTATCCCGGCCGGCTGTACCACGCAAGCCGCGACTCGCTGGCGACCGAGTCACTGGTGGTGCCGCCGACTACGTCGGGAGCGCTAATGAACATCGACCGCCTTGCCAGCGTGTCGCCACGCACGTCGCGCGGCGCCTACGGCGTCACCGTGGAATACTCCGCGGCGACCACCGCGGACTTGCAGGCCGCAGGTAACTCCTTCCCGGACTGGATCTCCGCGTACACACAGCTGCCGCCCAACTACCGAGCTCCGGACGTGCTCGACCGGATCCACAACAAGGCCCTGGAGATCGTGCAGGCAGCCGGCGCCCACAACGAATACGACGCCGCCGTGGCCATCGAGGCGTACCTGCGCAGCAATGTGTTCACCTACACTCTCGAGCCACAGCGGGCGCCCTTCGGCGCCGATCCCCTCGAGTATTTCCTCTTCACCTCGCACCAGGGCTACTGCGAGTTCTTTGCGAGCGCGATGGGGGACATGCTCCGGTCTCTGGGCATCCCGACGCGGCTGGTCAGCGGGTTCGGGCCGGGAACGTACGACCCCAGCATCAGCGGCTACATCGTCCGCAGCGAGGACGCGCACTCGTGGGTGGAGGCGTACTTCCCGAACTATGGTTGGATCCAGTTCGAGCCGACCCGCGACACCAGCGGGATTTACATCCCGATTCCGCGCGGCGCCAGCGGCAATAACATCTGCCAGCGCGACCTCGGGTGTGACACACCGGGCGGAGGCAGCGCAGGTGGACCGCCGCCGGGGCCGGCCGGGAAAGGCGCCGGAGGCGTCGACGTCTCCGGGGCGGGCGGCGGCGGCGGGTTTTCCCTCCGCATTCCCGACCCGAGCACCCTGACGAAGATCGTCGCCATCGTGGTCGCGTTGCTGCTCTTCGTGTTCGCGGCGGCGGCGAGATACCTGCGACCGCGGACGGTCATGGGAGTCTGGCGGCGCACCCTTGTGCTCGCTCGGCTCGCGGGCGCTGATCAGCGCTCGGGGGAGACACCCTTCGAGCTGGGCCGCCGCCTGGCCAGGAGCTTCCCCGAAGCCTCCGAGCCTATGCGCTCGCTGGCCAATGGCTTCGTGGTCGCTGCTTATGCCCCGGCGGACGTAGCGGGCTCGGCACGCGCATCGGTCATGGAGGCATGGTCGGTGCTGCGCCCGCTGCTTCTGCGTCGGGTAATCGCCCGTATGCGTCCCGCCCGGGTTTAGGTGTGGGGGTCGAGGGCAAGACCTACCCGCCGGTGACCTCGGTGGTCGAGCCCGACCAAGTCGCCGCGTTTGCGCGCGCGATCGGAGCCGATCCGGCAGACGGCGTGCCTCCGACCTACGCCGCGGTCTACTCGCTGGGCGCCACGGCACCCCAGCTCTTCGGAGATCCCGAGGCGGCCGTCGACTTCGCGAAGCTGCTGCATGCCGACCAGGAGTTCGAATGGGATCGGCACCCCAAGTCGGGCGAGACCGTCATCTCGCAAGGCCGAGTAGTCTCGGATATCAGCCGCCGGGGCATGCGCTTCCTGACATTCGAGACTCAGACGACGGGCGAGGGCGGTACCGGCGTTTGCCGCTCCCGCACCCTCTTCGTCATCCGCTTATGAAGCGCGCCGACCGAGCGGTCACATTTACCACCGAGCAAATCGCCGCCTACGCGGAGGCATCCGGCGACCACAACCCGATCCACCTCGATGGCGATTTCGCACGGTCGGTTGGGTTACCCGGGGTCATTGCGCACGGCATGCTCCAGATGGGGATCCTGGCCACCGTCGCTGCGCAGGCTGCGGGCGGCGCCGGACGGCTGCGGCGGCTCTACTGCCGGTTTGCGGGTATGGTCGAGCCTGGCGACACGGTTACGTTCGCGGCCGAGGACGCGGGACCCGGCAAGCTTGCGCTGACCGCGGTCAACCAGCGCGGCGTGCCGGTCCTGACGAAGGCTTCAGCCGAGTACCTTTAGCTGCGCGCATCGCGGCGCCACCACTCAACCAGGGGGGTAGTCGATGTTTGATCTCTCAGGCAGGGTTGCGATCATTACCGGCGCTTCGCGTGGCCTCGGCCGGGAGGATGCGCTGACCCTCGCACGCGCAGGCGCCGACGTGGTCATCACCGACGTCCTGGTCGAGGACGATCCCGACCTGCAGAAGACGGCCGATGCGACCGGCAGCGTTCTGGCGCAGGTGGCTGTATCTCAAGGCTGGGTCCACTCGAATGCGACCGCTGAGGAGATCCGCAAGATGGGTCGCCGCTCCTTGGCCATCAAGATGGACGTGACCAACCGCGACCAGATCCGAGAGGTCATGAAGAAGGTCAGGGACGAGTTCGGCAAGATCGACATCCTGATCAACAACGCCGCGACCCTCGATCACACAGCCCAGATCCCCAACCAGTCGTATGAGCTCTGGGACCGCGACGTCAAGGTCAATCTCACCGGCGCGTTCAACTGCACGAAGGAAGCGTGGCCGTACCTGGTCGAGAACAAATGGGGACGCATCGTCTTCATGTCTTCGGTCGCCGGCACTCTCGGCGGATTCGGGCAGGCCAGCTACTCCGCGACCAAAGCAGGGCTGATCGGGCTCGCCAAGACAGCGGCCCTCGAAGGCGGCCGGCACAACATCACCTCCAATGCGATCGCGCCAGGCATCATCGAGAGCGAGGCCGGCAAGGCCGCCGCGCAGACGAACCCGATGTACGAGCGGTTCAAGGCGCGGACCGTGTTCAAGCGATTCGGCCAGCCTGAGGACATCGCGAATACGATCGCGTTTCTGTGCTCTAACGAGGCCGGCTACATCACCGGGGCGGTGATCGAGGTCGCGGGCGGCATTCCCTTGTTCACGGCCTGACGTGGGCGAGTGCGTCGACGTCAGACGCGACGGCGCCATCGCACGCGTAGTGATGCACCGCAAGGGCAACAACGCCATCGCCGAGGACCTGATGCAAGAGCTGGCCGCCGAATTCACACAACTCGGTGATGACCCGTCCGTGCGCGTGATCGTGCTCGCCTCCGAGTATGAGAAGTACTTCAGCGTCGGCGCCGACCTCACGATGCTGGGAGGCATCGACCGCGGCGCTCCCGACGCCGCCGACCAGATGGCGTCGTTCATGCAGCGCATGAACGGATACTTTTCGGCGATCGAGAGATGTCCCAAGCCCGTGATCGCGGCTATCAATGGCCACGCGCTCGGCGGCGGCAGTGAGCTGACGTTGTGCTGTGACTTCAGGATCATGGTCGAGGACGGGCGCTCGAAGATCGGGCAGACCGAATCTTCGCTGGGGATTATCCCGGGCGCGGGCGGGACGCAGCGCCTGCCGCGCTTGATCGGCAAGGCTCGGGCGCTCCGATACATCATCGAATCGACGCGGCTGTCGGCCAGGGAGGCCGAGGCGGTGGGCTGGGTCGACCAGGCTGTGGCGCCGGATGAGTTTGCGGCCGCCGTCGATCAGCGCGCATCCAGGCTGGCCAAAGCGGCGACCTTCGCCATTGCGATGATCAAGGACGCCGTGCGCCGCGGCTTCGACCTGCCGCTCGACGAGGCCTTGGAGATCGAAGCCCGCAATTTTGCGCGCGCCGCCCTGAGCGATGACGCCGCGATCGGCATCATGTCCTTCCTGGCCAAACAGGAGCCGGAATACACGGGGAGGTAGCCTGTCGATTTTGGGGCGAGCTGTTCGTCGTCCAGATGAAGCGGCGTCACAGACCGCCCTGATTGGGAGAGATTCGGAATGAAGTACGTCCTTATGTTCGTGGGTAGCACCGAGGACCAGGATTCGTTTGACAAGCTGCCCCCCGACCAGCGTGCCGCCGCATACGAGCGAGCAGGCAAATGGTTCGAGGAGCAGGCCAAGTCCGGCCGGCTCGTGGGTGGCGAGGAGCTTCAGGGACCGAGCAGCTCGACGACCGTGCGCATCAAGAACGGCAAGGCCATCGTCACCGACGGCCCATACATCGAGGCCAAGGAGATCATCGGAGGATTCGCGATCATCGAGGTCAAGGATCTCGACGAGGCGCTTGCTGTCGCCAAGGCATGGCCGGCCGGTGCGGTCGAGGTGCGGCCGGTGGTCGACCACTCGGCCGAGATCGAACAATCTGAAGCCAGAAGGGTCGCGGATACTGCCAAGAACGGCTGAACACACGCGTACCGCCGCCGACGCAGCAGTCGCCGCCGTCTTCCGCGAGGAGGCCGGGCGGCTGACTGCGGCGCTGGTCCGCGCTCTCGGCGACTTCGATCTTGCCGAGGAAGTGGTCCAGGACAGCCTGGTGGCGGCGCTCGAAACATGGCCGGAACAAGGAATTCCCGACAAGCCCGGCGCGTGGTTGATGACCACAGCACGGCGACGGGCCATCGACATTCTGCGGCGCGACAAGAGGTATCGCGAAAAGCTCGTGCTGCTGGAGCGCTCCGACATGCGGCCTGAGCCAGCCGAGGCCGACGACCGCCTCCGGCTGATCTTCACCTGTTGCCACCCTGCGCTGTCGCAAGAGGCACAGGTGGCCCTGACTCTGCGCGCCGTGGTCGGTTTCACGACCACCGAGATCGCGAGCGCTTTCCTGCTGGCGGAAGCTACCGTGGCGCAGCGCATCGTCCGCGCCAAGAGAAAGATCGTGGACGCGCACATCCCATACCGGATGCCGGAGGGAGCAGAGCTTGCGGGCCGCCTGCATGGAGTGCTCTCGGTTCTCTACCTGATGTTCAACGAGGGTTACCTCAGCCGTGGCGCGCAGGTGGCGATGCGCCGCGACCTGGCCGACGACGCCCTCTGGCTCGCGACTCTGGTCGCGAGGCTCATGCCCGACCAGCCCGAGCTGCTCGGCCTGCTCGCGCTCATGAAGCTGAACGTGGCGCGGTCCGCGGCACGTTTCGACGCGGCAGGTGAGCTGGTTCTCCTACCCGAGCAGGATCGGAAGTTGTGGGACCAGGCGGCCATCGCCGAAGGCATCGAGCTGCTCGAACGAGCGGGGGCGATGAGGGCCTCGGGGCCGTATCAGGTCCAGGCCGCGATCGCGGCGCTTCATTCGGAGGCGAAGTCATGGGCGGAGACGGATTGGCACCAGATCGTCGCGCTCTACGACGGGCTGGTGCGCATGGCCGACAGCCCGGTGGTCCGCCTGAATCGCGCGGTCGCGCTCAGCCACTTCGTGGGCCCGGAGGCGGCATTGGGGGAGGTCAATGACCTGGCCATCGCTTTGGGCGATTACCACCTGTTCCACTCCACCCGCGCCGAGCTGCTGGAGCAGCTGGGCGAACGGGCGCAGGCTCGCGAGGCACTCCGCCGAGCCCTCGAACTGTGCTCCAACCCGGCCGAACGCTCGCTGCTGGAGCGCCGGCTACAGGGCTAGCGAATCTCTCCGGTCATGCCCAGCTGCGCGCTCCGCCGCCGCACGAACTCGATCACCTCGTCGACCCGCTTGGGGTCGCCGCCGAGGCAGCGGATCACGAGCTCCTTGGTCTCAAAGTTCGGATACGAGCCGATCGAGACGTCAGGAAACTTCTCCTCGATCTCTTTCATCAGCGGGTAGAAGCGCGCCTCGACCGCAAACATGAAACGCAGCTCGCGAACGGTCGCGGCCGAACCGTCAGCGAGAAATTGCGGCTCGAGCTCTTCGGTGAAAATGCCCTTGAGCTCCAGGGGCACCCCGGGCAAGACGAAGACCCGCTTGCCCTCCCCCTCGTAGACGACGCCTGGCGCCATGCCGCGCTTGTTCTTGAACACGTGCAGCGGTCCGTCAGGAATGCGCGCCATACGCAGGTTGCCCTCGGTGACGTCCGGTGACTCGAGCAGGCCGGCCTCATGCATCCTGCGCACGCGCCGCTCGATGCGTGCGAGGGTCTCGTCCCAGATCACTAGCTTGCGGCCGAGCGCCTCGGCAACGGAAGCAAAGGTGCGGTCGTCCGGCGTCGGTCCAAGGCCGCCGCTCACGAAAACGTGCGTCAGCTCGGGGTCGGCGAGGTCGCGCCTCAGCTGTTCGACGATTTCCTTCGGGCGGTCCCGGATGGCGGTGACGCGCTTGACCGGATATCCGAGGAGCCGAAGCCGCTCGGCCAACCAGTGAGAGTTGGAGTCGAGCGTGAAACCACCGACCAGCTCGTCACCGATAGCGATCAGGGACGAGGTGGCCATTCGGGGGACGATATACCAGTCGTGGAGCACGAGCGCCTGCAGGGCGTAATCCGCGGTGACGTCCAGGGGGTCGGGTTCCGCTATTTCCTGGCGCGCGAAGCCCGTGGGCTTGGGCTGCGCGGCTGGGTTAGAAACCGTGACGACGGCTCGGTCGAATTTGTCGCGGAGGGCAGTCGGCCCGACCTGGAGCGACTGCTCGAGGCCGCTCGCCGCGGGCCGGGTCATGCGCGCGTCGCCGGCGTCAACGCCCAATGGTCGGCGGCTGGCGGGGGCCTGGAACCCTTCGACCTCACCTGGTAAAGGCCGAAACCGAGCGGGTCGCGGCGTCTGTAACACTTCTAAAGCTTTGATCGAAGTCCAGGGGCTCACGAAGTTCTACGACAAGCGCCCCGCAATCCAGGACGTGACGTTCTCCGTGCCCAAAGGCCAGGTGCTGGGATTCCTCGGGCCCAACGGCGCGGGGAAGTCGACCACGATGCGGATCCTCACCGGGTTCCTCGGCATGTCGTCAGGCAAGGCCAGCATCGACGGCTACGACATCTTCAACAACTCGCTCGAAGCGCGCCGGCGCATCGGCTACCTGCCCGAGACCAACCCGCTTTACAAGGAGATGCGGGTCGCCGGGTTTCTCGACCTGATGTGCCGGCTGCGAGGGGTGGCGCCATCGAAGCGGCGTTCACGCGTAGACCACGCGATCGACGTTTGCGGTCTGGAGGAGCGGCGGTCGGAGATCATCGCCAGGCTCTCAAAAGGCCTTCGCCAGCGGGTCGGCCTGGCCCAGGCGATCGTTCACGACCCCGAGGTCGTCATCCTCGACGAGCCGACCGCGGGGCTCGACCCCGCTCAGACTCGGGAGACCCGCACCCTCATCAAGCAGCTCGGGCGCGAGCACACGGTCATCCTGTCGAGCCACCTCCTGCCCGAGGTCGCGGCGACCTGCGAGCGGGTGCTGATCATCAACCAGGGCCGGCTCGTTGCCGACGACACGCCGCAGCGCCTGACCGAACGATTCGGACGCGACCACGGCCAGGAGATCGAGATGGTCCTCCGCGGCGACGTCGGCGCCGAGGAGATAGAGGCGAAGCTGCGCGAGGTCGATGGCGTGGACGAGGTCGTGGTCAGCTCCGGGGGAGATGAGCTGTGGGAGGTGGTCGTCACCGGCAACAGCCCGGGCCTGCGCGAAGAGCTCACGCGGGCCGCCGTCGCGGCCGGACTCGGGGTCCGGGAGGTCCGTGCGCACAAGCTGACCCTCGAGGACGTGTTCCTGAGCCTGACCGCTGATGAAGACGAAGACGACGAAGGGTGAGCAAGTCTTCGCGACGGCGCACCCGAGCCAAGGTCCGCAAGCAGGTCACATCGCGATCGCGCGGCGTCCCGCCGACCGCGGCGATGCTGCACGCCGCTCGCACCACTGATGTGCCTGCGAGGAGAGTTGAACCGCGCGCCCGGCTGGTGGTCAAGGCCGCGGTCGAGCCTTCCCGGCCCGGCTTCGCCGACGCCGTGCATGCGGTGGTCTGGCGCACCGGCCTGCTCAATGTCGCCGCCATCGCCCGACGCGAGCTGGGCGCTTTGTTCGTCTCGCCGGTCGGTTGGGTCGTCGCGGGGGTTTTCACTTTCCTGGTCTCCGGGTTTGGTTTCATCGGGACCGTGCTCGCAGGCCAGCAGGCGACGATGGACGGCGTCTTCAGGGTCATCACCGGTTTCTTGACGCTGATCTTGGTGCCGGTGGTGACCATGCGCCTCATCGCGGAAGAGCGAAGCCAGGGGACGCTGGAGCTGCTCCTGACGTCACCGGTGCGCGACTGGGAGCTCGTGGTGGGGAAGTGGCTGGGCGCTTTCGTGTTCTATCTGCTGCTGATCGCGACGACCCTCGTTTATGTGGCCTTGCTGGCTGTTTATCTGCCCGACAAGACCACCGTCTCTGTGGGCGGCCTTTCCGTACACGTCGGCGCTCTCGATTTCGGACTCATCGCCGCGACTTATGTCGGCCTGGTGGTGGTCGGAGCGGCCGCGATCGCGGTCGGCGTCCTGGCGTCGAGCGTGACGAAGAACCAGATCATCGCGTACATCGTCTCGCTCTTCGCCCTGATCGCGATCTGGTACACGGCGCTCCTGCTGGGGCCCTTCACAACGCCGCCGCTGAGCCTGTTCGTCGACTCTGTCGCGGGCTATTTCCGGTACCAGTCATTCAGCCTCGGCCAGGTGGCGCTGCGCGACACCGTCTACTTCTTGAGCCTGGCGATAGGCGCGCTTTTCCTCACGACCCGCTTGCTCGAGTCGCGGCGATGGCGATGAATCGTTGGGCGCGGCGGGCCCGCGCCGGCTCGCTGAGCCTGGTCATCACAGTGGTGGTGCTGGCCGCGTTGGTCGCGGCCAACGTGCTCGCGTCGAAGTCGACCTCGGCGCTGGACCTCACTCATGGAAGGCTCAACACGCTGGCGCCGCAATCCATCCTCGCCGCCCAGCGGCTGACGTCGGATCTCGAGGTGGTCGGGCTCTTCCGGAACGAAGCAGGCAGCGGCCAGCTCGAGGCGGAGGCTCTCGTCAGCCTTTATGCGGCGCAGAGCTCGCACGTGAAGTACCGCCGCGAGAATGTCGATACCGACAACGCCGATGTCAAGAAATATGCCATCAAGGAACCCAACACCGTGGTCCTCGATTACAAGGGCAAGACCGCGGTGCTGACGCCTTCTCTGCAGGGCGAGGTCGACTTCACCGCCGCGCTGCTCAGGCTGGAATCGGATCGTGTGCCCCTCGTGTGCTGGGCGATCGGGGACGGCGAGCGAGGCCTCAAGGACGCGAACCAGGTCTCCGGTTATTCGGGCGTCGCCGACATCCTCGGCAAGAACAACATCTGGACCCGGGACCTGCTCATCTCCCAGGCGACGTCGATCCCGAGCGACTGCGACGAGCTGGCGATCATCGATCCCGCGACCGCGCTGCCAGCCCCGAGCGTGAAGGCGGTCGGCGACTACCTGGCCGCGGGCGGCAAGCTCCTGATCGCGGCCGAGCCCTGGGCGAAGGATGCCGCGAGCACGGAGTCGCTCAACGCGACGCTCAAGCCCTACGGGCTGGGCTTCTCAGGCGCCCTGGTCGTCGAGACCGACGCTTCGCGGCGCTCGAGCGCCGACGCGACGATCCCGGCGGTGACCGCCTACGGTCGCTCGCCGATCACGAACGACATTCAGGGCCGCGTGTCGTTCTTTCCGCTCTCGACCGCCATCATCGGCGCCCCCGCACCCGGGGTCACGGCGACACCCCTCGCGACGACTTCCAGCGCCTCCTACTCAGTCGCCCAGGCGCGCTCGGTCCAGGACCTCGGGCGCAAAGCCGGTGACGTCGCGGGCCCCTTCAACATCATGGAATCGGTCGAGAAGCCAGCCGGCGACAAGCGGACCCGGATCGTGATGGTGGGCACGGCGGACTTCGCGGAAAACCGCACTTTGCCCCCCAACAACGCCGACTCCAACCTCGAGCTGGCCCTGGCTTCGTTTCAGTGGCTGGCCGAGCAGGAGATCTCCGTTCCGCCTAAGCCGGCTCGGGCGCTTCCACTGGCCCTGACGCAGCAGGACCAGAGCACATTGATCTTCATCACGGGCGTGCTCTTGCCGGGCCTGATGGTCTTCGGCGGTGTGATGGTCTGGTGGCGCCGGCGCGTGTTCAGTTGATGGTTGGGATACCCTTTCGCTCCGCGGCTCATTCGAGCGTCGCGTCTGTTTTCGTGGAGAGGTAGGTGGATCCCAACTTAGTCCTGTTCGGTGTGGCTAGCGGCGTGGCCGCTGTGCTTTTTGCGGTCGTTCTCATCCTTCTCGTCCTGCGGCTGCCCGCTGGCAATGCGCGCATGCGGGAGATCGCGGCCGCCATCCAGGAAGGCGCGTCCGCGTATCTGAACCGCCAGTACACGGTGATCGCGGTCATCGGGGCGCTCATCGCCATCGTCATCGGCGTGACGATCAACTGGACCACCGCGGCGCTCTACGTGGTTGGCGCGGTGCTCTCGGCCGCGGCGGGATACGTGGGCATGAACATCGCGGTGCGCGCGAACGTCCGCACGGCCGAGGCGGCGCGCGGCGGCCTCAACAAGGCGCTCCAGGTCGCGTTCCGCGGTGGCGCGGTGACGGGCTTCATGGTGGTGGGCCTCGGTTTGCTCGGCGTTTCGGCTGCCTATTACGTTTTCAAGAGCCCCGACGCCCTGGTCGGGCTGGCCTTCGGGGCGAGCCTGGTGTCTGTGTTCGCGCGACTGGGCGGTGGCATCTACACCAAGGCCGCGGACGTGGGCGCCGACCTCGTCGGCAAGGTGGAGGCGGGCATCCCCGAGGACGATCCGCGCAATCCTGCTGTGATCGCCGACAACGTCGGTGACAACGTCGGCGACTGCGCGGGCATGGCCGCCGACCTGTTCGAGACCTACGCAGTGACCATGATCGCGGCGATGCTGCTCGGCTCGCTGCTCTTCAAGGACCAGATCGGGTGGGTGATATACCCGGTGCTGCTGGGAGCTGTGAGCGTGGTGGGGTCGATCGCCGGCACGTTCTTCGTGCGGGTCTTCAACCCGCGCTGGATCATGGGCGCGCTCTATGCGGGCTTGCTCGTGGCGGTGGCGGTCGCCATCGTCGGCTTTTATTTCGTGACGCAGTACATGATCGGCAACGGCTCCTTGAAGCCGGGTGGCGGGGTCGGCGATCCGAGCCACCTGTTCTACGCCGGGCTGGTCGGTGTGGTGATCACCGTCCTGATCGTGGCCATCACGGAGTACTTCACCGAGACCGCCTATTGGCCCGTGCACCTCATCGCGAAGGCCTCGGTCACAGGTCACGCGACCAACATCATCGCCGGCCAGGCGATCGGGATGATGGCGACTGCGCTGCCCGTGACCGTGATCGGAATCGGCATCCTGATCAGCTACGACCTCGCCGGGCTGTACGGAATCGCGATTGCGGCAGTGGCGATGCTATCGATGACCGGGATCATCGTCGCCATCGACTCGTACGGCCCGATCACCGACAACGCGGGCGGGATCGCCCAGATGGCACACCTGCCCGACGAGGTAAGAGGCGTGACGGATCCGTTGGATGCGGTGGGCAACACGACCAAGGCAGTGACCAAGGGCTACGCGATCGGGTCTGCCGGCCTCGCGGCGCTCGTGCTGTTCTCGTCCTACACGCAAGAGCTGGCTAAAGCGGGCCATTCGACGACGTTCGAGCTCTCCGACCCGCTCGTCATCGTCGGCCTGTTCTTCGGCGGCATCCTGCCTTTCCTGTTCGGCTCGCTGGCCATGCTGGCCGTCGGACGTGCCGGCGGCCTCGTCGTCGAGGAGGTCCGCCGCCAGTTCCGTGAGATCAAGGGGATCATGGAGGGCACCGCGAAGCCGGACTACGGCACCGCCGTCCGGATCGTGACCGCCGCCGCCCAGCGCGAGATGGTGCTGCCCGGGATCATCCCGGTGGTGGCGCCGCTGGCCGTCGGTTTCATCCTGGGACCGAAAGCGCTCGGAGGCATGCTGCTCGGCGCCATCGTCACGGGCCTGTTCCTGGCGATCATGATGACCAGCGGCGGAGCCGCCTGGGACAACGCCAAGAAGTACATCGAAGAGGGCCACCTGGGTGGCAAGGGCTCCGAGGCGCACAAGGCCGCGGTCACGGGCGACACGGTCGGTGACCCCAACAAGGACACCGCCGGCCCCGCCATCAACCCCATGATCAAGGTCGTCAACATCATCGCGATCCTCATCGCGGCCTCGGTGGCGTCCAACTACCTGATTCACTAGCAGCGGCGCCGCACTAAACTCAGTCACGGGGGTCGTGACGTGAACGACTATCAGAAGGAGATCGCCGACCTCGAAGCTCAGGTCGACCAGCTGGTCGAGGCCGAGGGCGACCCGAAGACGATCGCCGAGCTATCGATGCAGCTCGAGATCCTGAAGGCCATCTACGCGCGAGCCACCGACCTCCTCGAGCGAGGCAAGAAGGACCAGGGATTGCGTTACGGCCTGCGCATCCAGGGTTACGGTGACTGGACCCTCGACAATGTTTACGCGTTCGTCTATGAGCGGGCGGTCGAGCTGGAACCCCAGGCGCACCGGGCGTTTGTCGGCGGTATCAGGAACGCCGACTTCGCGCTGATGCTCAACTCATAATCTGCAGACATGGAAACCGCGCTTACCCCTCTCGAGTTCGCCCGCCGCGCACGGAAGCTGTACGGAGAGCGGGAGGGGGTCATCGACGGCGACCTCCGCATGACGTACGAGCAGTTCTTCAGCCGGTGCGACCGCTGGTCGGCGGCGCTCCAGGGCATGGGCGTGAAGAAGGGCGACAGGGTCGCCTACATCGCTCCCAACACTCACGAGCAGCTCGAGTCGTTCTATGCGGTGCCCCAGATCGGAGCCGTCTTGGTGCCCGTCAACTACCGGTTGACGCCTGACGACTTCGTCTACATCGTCACGCACTCAGGCGCGACTGTCCTCTGTGTTCACCCAGATCACATGGAAGCGGTGGACAGCATTCGCGACCACCTCTTCGGCGTCGAGCATTTTGTCGCTCTCGGCAGCGCCAACGGCCGTAAAGGGTGGATCGAGTACGAGAGCGCCATCGCCGCCGCGAGCCCCGACTTCAAACGGCCCGAAATCGCCGAAAGCGACCTGCTTTCGCTGAACTACACGAGCGGCACCACGGCCAAGCCCAAGGGCGTGATGATCACCCACCGCAATGCGTGGATGAATGTCGTCGGGACCCTCGTCCACCTTCACCCAACGGTTGACGATCGCTACCTGTGGACGCTGCCGATGTTCCATGCCAACGGTTGGACGTTCGTGTGGCTCGTCACCGCCGTCGGGGGCAAGCACGTCTGCCTGCCAAAGGTGGACCCGGCGCGCGTTTTCGAGCTGATCCGCAACGAGAACGTGAGCTGGCTATGTGCGGCGCCGACCGTCCTGATCGCCCTGGGCAACGCGCCGGCCACCGTCCGGGGCGAGGTGCCGCGCGGAGTCAACGTGGTGACCGCCGGCGCCCCCCCGGCCGCGGCGACCATCGAGCGGATGGAGGGGGAGTTCGGCTGGGAGATCACACAGGTTTACGGGCTGACTGAGACATCACCGTTCCTGACTATTTGCGAGCCTCGTCCCGAACATCGCCGCCTGGCGCCTGTCGACCGCGCGATCATCAAGGCGCGCACCGGGGTGGAGCTGATCACGGCCGGCGAGCTGCGCGTGGTCGACGGCTCGGGCAAGGACGTGGCCATGAACGGGCAGGAGCTGGGCGAGATCGTCTTCAGGGGCAACGTGATCATGGAGGGCTACTACAAGGACCCTGAGGCGACCAAGAAAGTTATGGGCGACGGCTGGTTCCACACCGGCGACGCGGCGGTGATGCACCCCGACGGTTATGTGGAGATTCGCGACCGGATCAAGGACGTGATCATCAGCGGTGGCGAGAACATCTCGTCCGTGGAGGTCGAGGGCGTGCTGCTGCGACACCCGTCCGTGCAGGAGGCCGCGATCGTGGGGCTGCCGCATGAGAAGTGGGGAGAGGCGCCGCACGCGTACGTGGTACTGAAGGCAGGCGCAAACGCGACCGAGGACGAGCTCATCCAGCTTTGCCGCGAACGTCTTGCGCATTTCAAAGCGCCGCACAGCGTGACCTTCGTCCAGGAGCTGCCGAAAACCGCGACCGGCAAGATCCAGAAGTACGTGTTGAGGAAGGGCGCGGCCGCGATCGTCAGGCAGTAGGTTTGTCCGACCAATTCCGCGCTTTTTGCGCCAACGGTGCGCTTCGCGGTCGCATGAAGCGCGCGTTTGGCGCCAAACGTGCGGATTCCATCCGTCAAGCGCTATCCAGATCGGCGATTCGGCAGGGGATGTCGGCGTCCTCGCCGAGGTGATAGCTGGCGCAGATCCGGTGGTAGCCGTCCGCGACGGTCAATGGAATCCGCGCTTGCAGCTTGCCCCGAACCAGCAGCACGGGGGAGAGCAGCCTACCCTCGGTGACCTTCTTCAGATCCTTCGCAACATGGAAGTTGTCAGGTGCGAGGAGCGGCAGGCCGCTGGCGCGTAAAAGATCTTTCGCCTTCCGATGCACGATCGGTGCGCCGCGCAGCCGTCGAGCGAGCCTCCTCGCAGCTGCTGGAGATGTGACCAGGCTGAGGTATTCCTCGGCAGCGGGGTAGTCGTGGTCGTCGGGTGCTTCCTTCCAATGCGCCTTACTTGTGACGCCACGGGCCATAGGCGGGACACTACTACTCCAGACAATGAAGGGCCGGGTCGCAAGAGTCATGGTGCTGGCCATGATCGTGTTGAGCGGGTGCACCTTGGCCTCGCCCAACGGATCGCACAGCGCGAGTCCTCGCACAGCCACCAGGCTCGCATGGCAGTACTGTGGCTACCCATTCCAGTGCGGCACTTTGATGGTGCCTCTCGACTACTCGCACCCCACAGGCCGACTGATCTCGCTCGCGCTCATCCGCAAGAGGGCGACAGATCAAGGGCACCGGATTGGATCTCTGTTGCTCAATCCAGGCGGACCCGGCGCCTCAGGAGTTGATTTCCTGCGCAGCAGCAGCACTTTGTTCACCAACCTGAACTCTCGGTTCGACCTGGTGTCGTGGGATCCGCGCGGAGTCAACTCCAGTGCGCCGGTCACCTGCCTGTCAGATCCACAATTAGATGCGTTCCTCGCCTTGGATTCAGTTCTCGACGACGCGCAGGAGAAGCAAGCCTTCATTCAGGCGATGAAAGACTTCGACGCCGCTTGTGGGCGGCGGAGCGGAGATCTTCTGCCGTTCATGGATTCGGCGAGCACGGCGAAAGACCTGGACAAGATCCGTGAGGCGGTGGGGGACCCCAAGCTCACGTACCTCGGGTTTTCCTACGGCACCTACATCGGCCAGTTGTACGCGCACCTGTTCCCCAAGCGCGTGCGGGCATTGTCATTGGACGGCGTTCTCGACTCCACTCTTTCTGGGAGTGACGGACTGTTTGGGCAGATCAAGGGGTTCGAGCAAAACCTCCAGGCGTTCCTGGCCGACTGCAGGTCGCGCTCGAGCTGCTCATACGCCCGCTCGGGCGATCCGGAAGTCAAGCTCAAGGCGGCGATCGCGCGTCTTGACGCGACCCCTCTGATGGTGGGCGACCGACAGCTCACCCGCGGCCTTGCTTTGAGAGGCGTGCTCGTCACTCTGTACGACCAGAGCTCCTGGAGTTACCTGGACCAGGCGCTCACGGCATTGGATAGAGGCGACGGAAGGGTGCTCCTGACGCTCGCAGACTTTGTCGACCAGCGGAAGCCGGACGGCACGTACTCGAACCTTGTCAACGGCGGCAACGCGGCCATCGGCTGTATCGAGGGTTCTCGTCCGCCGACGGATATAGCGGTCTATGACGCGCTTGGTCCGGCCCTGGCCAAGGCTTCGCCTCTGTTCGGACCATGGACCCAGTACACAGACCTCGTCTGCGCGTACTGGCCGGCGCCGCCAAAGTACCCGCTTCCGCTCAGCATGGAAAACGTGCCGCCGATTCTGCTCATTGGTGGGACAAACGACCCCGCCACGCCATATGCATGGGCGCAGTCCGTGAACCGCCAGATCCCCGGCTCTGTCTTGCTGACTCGACAGGGAAACGGGCATACGTCGTACGGCTCGAGCTCGTGCGCGCGTACAGCTGAGGACGCTTATCTGATCGATCTGACACTCCCCCTTGCGGGGACTGTCTGTTCCAGTTAGCCAGCCTGCAGGCGTGTACCCCGTTCACGTTGGCTCCGGAGTGCGGGCTTCGAAAGTTGCACCTTGCGGTTAACAGATCGCTGCGCCCCGTTCAGATATGGCGGCATGAGCTCGCCGAGTGCTGCTGAGTGCTGCCCTTTGCCATGGTTTACCGCTGGCGTTGCTGTACGAACCTCGTCCCCATGTGGTCACATTTGGGACTACAATGACGGTATGGCATCTGTAGGAATTCGAGACCTCAAGACCCACGCATCCGACATCGTAGAGCGGGCCGAGGCTGGCGAAGCCTTTTTGGTCACGCGCCGCGGAAAGCCCGTGGCCGTTGTCCTCCCCTTCAGTGTCGACGCGGAAGACCTGATCCTTGCTCATGCCCAGCAATTCATTAGGCTCCGTGATGAGGGTCGCTCGGATCTGCGCAAGGGCAAGACGGTCAACTGGGAAACACTTAAGGCCAGGGGTCGCGAACTCAACTCGGATCGGTGACCTATCGCGTTGAAGTTTCACGTTCTGCAGCACGAGCGTTCGAGCGCGCCCCAAAGGCCGAGCGACGCAGGCTCGAGCGAGCTATTGACGCACTTTCCAAGAATCCACGGCCACCCGGGAAGTTAGTCAAGGCAATCCAAGGCAGCAAGGATGCGTTCCTGCGCATGCGCGTCGGTAACTATCGACTCATGTATGAGGTCGATGACCCCAACAAGATGGTCGTGATCCTCGGGATCATCCAACGGAAAGACCTGGAAGAGTGGCTGCGGCAGCGGCATTAATGCCCGAGCGCCCACGAAGGCGGGGCAACTCCAGGGCGCATCGTTGCTGCACTAGAGGTCAGTCGTGGCTCCAACTGGGCCGGAGTTCAGATTTGGCTCCGGACTAGGGATTCGCACCCTGAACCTTGCGGTTAACAGCCGCAAGGCGAGGCCGTGTTTAATCAGGACCCCGCGCCAGCTGCCCGAATGTGGTGGTCGGGGGAATCGTCAGCGTGCGGCCGTCATCGCTTTGCACGATTTGCCAGTTGCCTTCGTGGACCATCCAGTGATGCCGATGGCACAAAAGGATGAGGTTGCTGAGGTCGGTCGATCCGCCATGGATCCAGTGGACGACGTGGTGCGCGGCGCTCCATTTCGCCGGCCGGTCGCAACCCGGCCACCGACAGTGACCGTCGCGGGCGTTGAGCGCTCTGCGAGCAGGCCCCGATACAGTGCGCTTGGAGCGCCCAACGTCGATCACCGTCGACTCCGATCCAAGCAGGACGCGAGTCACGCCGGAGTCGCAGGCGAACCGCTCCACTGTCTTGGATGAGACCGGGAGCGCGAAGTCCATCTCGGCCGCGGGTGCGCCGGCCAGACCGAGCAGGGTTTCCACCGAGCTGGTGACCTGGATCTGTGCCTTCTGCATGCCACCCTCGGCCAGCTCGACGAGGGCATCCGCCAGCCGGCGATCCAGCTCGCGGGTGTCGTCCTCGCCGGATTTGCGAGCCAGCGGCTCGAGCGCCGTGCGCACGGCCGCCCCGCCCACCGCGTCGAGGTACCCGTTGAGAATGTAGGAGCCGTCCTCCCACATGCTCAGGTGGAGGCTACGGTTCTCGACTTGCTCGGCCTGCTCGGCGGCATAACCCTTGGGGTCAGCCGCGTGGCGGAAATGGCGGCAGATGTGGTGGAACTTGCCCGGCGAGCTCTCGCGCGCCTGCTCCAGGAGCCGGTCCTCTTGAAATCGATCCCGGACCGCATTCATCGTGCGCGCCATGACCGTGAGATGGGCGAAGCCGACCTCGCCGCTC
>Ga0209117_1000009_pt1 | contig 225289 bp, 201 predicted proteins | sample BlaSpr_A8_OM2_M2_FD_187978 | JGI IMG/M metagenome (GOLD analysis project Ga0209117, IMG submission 187978) | Forest soil microbial communities from Thunder Bay, Ontario, Canada - Black Spruce, Ontario site 2_A8_OM2_M2 (SPAdes) (version 2) | ecosystem: Environmental > Terrestrial > Soil >... | reverse complement strand
TACACCGAGGCGCTGGACTTCCTGCGGCAATCGCGGCAGCGCCTGCGATACACGGTTCTGCACCTGCACTTGCGCTTTGTCGAGGTCCGTGCCCAGTCCGAAGGTGATCGTCAGAGTCATCACGCCGTCGGCTGTGGCTTGCGAAAACATGTAGAGCATGCCTTCGACGCCATTGATCTGTTGTTCGAGCGGCGAGGCCACGGTGTCCGCAATGACAGTGGGATTTGCGCCCGGATAGCTTGTGCGTACGACGACAGTGGGCGGTACGACTTCGGGATACTCGCTCAGGGGAAGGCGAAAATAGGCCAGTGCTCCGATGACAAAAATGATAATGGAAATTACCGCGGCAAAGATGGGGCGCTTGATGAAGAAATTAGAGATATTCATGGCGGTCCTGGCCTATTCCCGCACTTTCGGCTCGCGTGACTTCTCTTCGTGACCTGCAAGGGCGGATTGCGTGGACGTATCACTCGATGAGTTAGGTTGGCCCGCCATGGAAACCTTCTTGGGTGTGACAACGGCTCCGGGACGCACGCGCTGGAGGCCGCTTATGACGATGACGTCGCCCTCGTGCAAGCCATCACGCACGACACGCAATCCCTCCGCCATGGGGCCAAGTTTCACAGGGCGATACGCAAGCGTGTTGTTCGTGCCGAGCACAAAAACGTACCTTTGATTCAAGTCTGTAACCACGGCCTCGTCTTTTGCCAGGCAGCCACTGTGCGCGCCGACTCCTTGCAACCGAATCCTCGCAAAAAGCCCTGGGGTTAAAGCCAAATTCTTGTTCGCAAAAGTGGCCCGCAAGCGGATTGTTCCTGTAGAGGAGCTGACCTGGTTGTCCACAAAGCTCACCTGGCCGAGGTGGGGGAATCCGTCTTCGTCGGCCAGGCCTAACCGCGCTGTGCTGCGCAGCTCGTGCGAACTTGTCCCGTGGCTTTCCGTCAGCCGCGCATACTTGAGATAAGTCTGCTCATCGACATCAAAGTAGACATAGATCGGATCGAGCGAAACCAGAGTCGTCAAGGGCTTGACCTGCGCGGCGCCACTCTCGACCAAATTGCCTTCCGTGATCTCCGCGCGTCCCACTCGACCGGTAATCGGAGCCGTGACGCGCGTGAACTCCAGATTCAGTTCCGCTCCACGAAGAGCCGCCTCAGTGGACGCGATGCGAGCTTCGGCTTCGTTGCGAACCGCGGCGCGCCGATCGTACTCTTCGGCTGACATCCCATCATTGTTATGAAGGCGTTCGGCGCGCTGGAAATCGCTTTGCGCTCTCGAACGCTGCGCTCTCGCTTGCGAAAGATCGCCCTTTAGACGGTCCACCTCCGCCTGGAAGGGACGTGGATCGATCTGAAACAAGAGGTCGCCCTGACGAACAATCGCGCCTTCCTTGAAGTGCACGCTCTGCAAGTAGCCGGAAACGCGCGGGCGCACCTCGACTGCATTGACAGCTTCAAGGCGGCCGGTGAACTCATCACTGTCGCCGATTTGCTTGCAGACAACTTCCGCTACGCTCACTTCCGGCGGCGCTGGAGCCTTAGGTTGAGCCGAACTGGAACAACCGGCATTTAGGCCGGCGAGAGTCGCCAGGCCGATGACCAGCATCAGCCGGGTCAAGAGGCTGTCGTTCTTACTCTTTCGTGCGTTCTTTGTTTCCAGGTGCATGTGCCTCTCCCAGGTTGTTTCCTGCGTGTCACGTTCCGATTTCAACGTTGTTTCCTGCGTGTCACGTTCCGATTTCAACGATTGATGATTTACGTGTTTAAGATAGATGACCAGCGGACCATTCTGGTTACATGGGGATACGTAACACCTGGACACAACATGGTATATAATATGAAACTAGGTATATATGGCTAAGCGTCCAGAACTCTGTCCCGTGGAAACCACCGCACGTATCGTGGGTGGGCGCTGGAAAGGCGCCGTTCTCGAGCAACTTTTCCAAGGCACCAAGCGATTTTCCGAACTGAAGCGTGCTATTACCGGGATCACGCAACGAACGCTCTCCCAGCAACTCCGCGAATTGCAGAGTACGGGAATCGTTGAACGTACCGTTTACCCCGACACGCCGCCGCGAGTGGTATACACCATTACTCCCCTCGGACGGTCTCTGCGGCCGTTGCTGGAAGCGATGTGTCACTGGGGCAAGTCGCACTCGGCCACCATGGCGTTAAAAAAGCTCCGGGCCTCGGATCGCCAGCAATAAGACAGTCAGTGGTAACTGCCGACCTTTGTCTAAATCCCCATTGATCAGATATGTTTGACTCGCCTCATGCGAATCGGCGGGGACGCAACTCGACAACACGGACCCCGGGCGAGGGTCTGCTCACAAGCCGTCGTGCAACTCGGTCATGAGGGCGCCAGGCGGGTGTTTCTTGTTTGCGCCCTGCCTTGTGCATCTGGACCTCCGTTCCTTCTCGCTCAAAAGAAATTTCGTCCATAGCCAGTTTCATTAAGTGGATGCCGCGCCCGTGTTCGGCGCCGATGTTTTCAAACGCCCGAGGATCGGGAACATTATTGGGGTCGAATCCATGTCCCTGATCTCTGACGGCAATGAACACTCCCTTGCCGCGTTCGCAGCAGCAACGGACGTGAACCAGCTTGCGAGCGTCCAAGCCATTGCCGTGGAGCATCGCGTTACTCAGGGCTTCCCGAAGCGCGAGTTCAACGAACTGCTCCTCTCCGAAAACACAGCGGGATCCAGCTATCAGGCTCATGAGCCAGTCCACCAGAGGTGAGATCAGGCCGATCTCGCTCCGCACCCAGGTGTGCACCTCTAGCGGTGCATCCGTAAAACGAAGTTTGGGGAGCACCGACTGCAAAGATTTGAAACTACCAACCCAAATCACTTCTGCAACCTCCTTTCAGGCCTTGCTGCTCGGCTCTTAGTGTCCGGTGCCGGGGCCAGCCGACCTGAATTTGCGTGTGATGAGAATTAAGGGTGCCCCGATCATGCAGGCGCAGCCTAGCAGCCAGAAACAATCGAGAAAGCCAAGGAATGCCGCTTGCTGGTGGACTATTCGCGCCAATTGTGCTCTGGCGTGCAGAGTCGCGTCCGGGGCAGTGAAACCGTGTGTCACAAAATATCGCGCCAAGGTGGCCAGTGTTTCTTGATAGCGCTGCTGGAATGGTGTGGCGTGAGCAACGAGGACCGACTGGTGATACTGCGTTCGTCGCGCAAGAACGGTTGTAACGAACGCGATACCGACGCTTGCCCCCTGATTCCGGAATAGATTGGTAAGACTCGAAGCTTTGTTGTTCTTATTCTTTGGCAGGAAGGAATAGGCCAGCTGACTTATCGGCACAAACAGTGGGGCAATCCCAAGCCCCTGGATCGCACGGGCGACCGCTACATGCTTGTAGTCTGTGCTCAGGTCAATGCTGGCATAGCGCCACATGGCGATGGCGAAGATGATGTATCCGGTGAAAATGAGTGGCTTGATTCCAACTTTAGGGAGGATTTTCACGATCAGCGGAGCCAGGGCGACGATGACGAATGCGCCGGGTCCAAGAACGAGTCCTGCATCGGTAGCGGTGTAGCCATACAGGCTCTGGAGCATCTGGGGAATCAACACCGTAGACCCGAACAGAGCAAAGCCGAAAAGGAAATAGTAGACGTTCGCGATGGCAAAGTTCCGATCTGCAAGCAGACGAATTTCGACCACGGGGTCGGGATGGCGCCACTCCCAAAAGGCAGCCGCAATCAGGGCCACGAGCGCAACCAAGAAGAAGAAAACGATAAAACCGCTTTCGAACCAGTCTTCGGTTTGTCCGCGATCCAGAACGACCTCCAAACACGCGAAGCCGAGGGCCACCAGAAAAATCCCGAGGCCATCAATTCGAAGCTTGCCGCCTTTCCGGGCCGCTTCGACTTCACGCGTGAACTCTGGCGGGTCGGAAACGAGCCGGTTCGTCAGGATCAGAGACACAATCCCGATAGGAATGTTGATAAAGAAGATCCAGCGCCAACTCCAGTTGTCTGTGATCCACCCACCGAGTGGCGGGCCGATCACCGGGGCAGTCACGATGGCCATGCTGTAGAGAGCGAAAGCCGCGGGTCGCTTCTGCGGAGGGAACGTGTCCACAAGAATGGCCTGCTCCACCGGAGCGAGGCCACCGCCTCCGACGCCCTGCAGAACGCGAAAGAAGATGAGCAAGCCCAGTGAGGGAGCAAGTCCACAAAGCATGGAACTGAGCGTGAAAAGCACGACGCAGAGCATGTAGTAACGCTTCCGCCCGAAGACGCGGCTGAGCCACGCAGAAAGCGGAAGCACGACAGCATTCGATACCAAATAGCTCGTCAGGACCCAGGTGCTCTCGTCATAGCTAACGGCGAGGCCGCCGGCAATATGGGGCAAGGCCACATTGGCGATGGCCGTGTCGAGGAGCTCCATGAAGGTCGCGAGGGTGACGGTGACAGCGATGATCCAGGGATTGATCGCCGAACGCTTGGCAAGGGCATACGGGGCGGGAATGGAGGCTGTAGCAACGCTCATGTCTGTGCCAGCTCTCTTCGATGCAACAAGAGACCGCACGGTCTCATCAAGTATCTGGTATGATGCAGTAAGCGACCAATCGGTCGCACAGTAGAGGGAGGTCGGATATGCGGAAAGGCGACCAGACGCGACAGGAAATCATCCGCAAGGCGGCGCCGATCTTCAATCAGCGGGGCTATGACGGAGCGGCTCTATCCGATCTGATGAAGGCGACCGGCCTCGAAAAAGGTGGGATCTACCGGCACTTTGATAGCAAACAGCAACTCGCAGCCGAGGCATTCGACTATGCCTGGCGAGAGACTTTAGACGCACGGATCCACGATCTCGACACCATCCCGAACACCGTCGACAGGTTAAAGCAGTTGGTTGCGAATTTTGTGGAGCGCCGCGGAACCATTCCCGGTGGCTGTCCATTGCTCAACACGGCGATCGATACCGATGACGGAAATTCTGTTCTGCGCGAGCGCGCTCGCAAGGCCCTGCGTGGTTGGCGCAGCTACGTTATTTCGATAGTCAGTGCCGGAATCAAAGCGCGGGAAATCCGGTCCAGAGTCGACGCAAAGAGGCTGGCGACTCTCATCATTTCTTCCCTTGAGGGTGCAATCATGCTCTACCGCCTTGAACGAAATGGGGAAGCGCTGCGCGCCATCCAAGCCCATCTCGACAGCTATCTCGAAACGGCAGTGCGGCTTCCGTCTAAGTAACCAATCGGGATGGAGTTTAGCGTCCCCTGGCGCGCTCACCTCTCAGGGCCATGCAAGTCGAGGACGCCTTGGCAACTAGCCGGCCACCTTCATCCGTGATTTCACACTCAACGTAGCCAATAGTGCCGCCCCGCCGCACCACTTTGCCCTCGGCTCGCAGCCGAGCCTCCCACACGGGGCGGAAGAAATTGATCTTTAGTTCGATTGTTGTGAAGGATTCGTGGGGCGCGAGCGTGCTTGCAAACGCCATTCCCATCGCGGCGTCCGCAATATCGCAAAGAATTCCCCCATGAAGCGTCCCCATGGGATTTGCATGCTGTTGCCCAGCCGCCAGCGTGACGACAGCGCGTCCATCCGCAGTTTCTTTTGCTTCAAATCCGATTAGCCGTGCTACCGGAACGTCCTTCGTTTCCGCGTGAGCCATAAATCCTCGCAGGTGTGCAGGCTGCGGGCGCATTGTCGTAATTGATGCGACCGACTGGTCTCTACAAACCACTTTAGCATACAAAACCTGAAACCGAACGGTCTCATTGTGCATCGAAGGTGGACGAGAGCGCGACGGAGTGACTCGCGCAGTGGACAGCGCACAAGGAGACGGCGATGAGGCTTGCAGGCAAAACAGCTTTGATCACTGGCGGCAATAGCGGCATTGGTTTGGCCACGGCACGGCTTTTCCAGGCAGAGGGCGCCCGCGTGGCGATTACCGGGCGGAACCGGAAGACTTTGGACTCGGCAGCTGCAGAACTTGGGAATGGCCTACTGGCCATTCCGGCGGATGTGACAAACGTCGAAGATATCGAACGCGCCCTTGCCGCGGTTGTGAAGAAGTTCGGCAAACTCGACATCGTATTCGCCAACGCCGGGATCGCCGGTGCGACACCTGTTGGCCAGACATCCCTCGCCTCTTTTGAGGAGATCATCCGAACGAATCTGACAGCCGTGTTCTTCACTGTGCAAGCTACCGCCGCACACCTCAATCCGGGTGCATCAGTCATCCTGAATGGCTCGGTTCATGCCGTAATGGGCATACCCGGATATTCGGCCTATGCTGCCACGAAGGCGGGCGTGCGCGCTATGACGCGCAACTTGGCGTCAGAATTCGCGCCGCGCGGCATTCGCGTCAATCAGGTTACGCCCGGTGGAACTAGGACTCCGATTTGGTCACCTCAAGCATCAACGAACCAAGCCATGGCCGCGCTGGAACAACGGATCGGTGCCATGACCGCTCTCGGTCGAATGGGTGAAGCTGAAGAGATAGCGAAAGCCGTACTCTACCTGGCCTCGGACGAAGCTTCCTATGTCATCGGCGCCGAGATCGTTGTCGATGGCGGCGCCACCGGAGCCCCGGTCGGCGCGGTCAGTTATCGAGCGGCTTTTGCCGCTAACCCGTGAGAGGTCTCGAAAGCTGACGAAGCACACGGCTAAGTCGCACGGGGAAGAGCGCGTCCACCGGTCGCAAAAATGACAACCGAGGAGAGATAAATCGCTAAGCTTGAAGGAAAAATTGCACTCATTACTGGTGGCAATGGCGGCATCGGTCTTGCGACGAGCGGATAGGGCTTGGATTCACGCTTCCTAGCTCCGTTGGACTACCTGGACTACTGCAGGTGCTTACAAAAGTGGCGTAAGTTATTGAAAACTTGGTGGACGAGAGGGGATTCGAACCCCCGGCCTCCTCGTTGCGAACGAGGCGCTCTCCCAGCTGAGCTACTCGCCCACGAGCAGCAAAGAAATTTTAGCAAAGCTGGGCGAGGGAAGCCAACCTTTGCAGTTCGTGGTTAGTTCTTAGTGGTTCGTTTCGGAGGGATTCCTGTGAAGGTCAGTTCGTGGGGAGTCGGATTCCTGCGGAATGAAAGATGGGTTGGTAAGCCAGGTTTGTAAATGCCACGCGAGGTTGGTGGAAGTCGCTAAAGTTGCTGCTTCGAAGTTGCGCGTGGTGCGTTAGGGGAACGCCATGACAGCGGCGGCCCTTCGAGGCTCAGGATAACCTTTCGAGGCTCAGGGTAAACAAGACCGCCGCACTCCAAAGAGAAAAGGGCGCCGATTCGCGCCCTCGGAGCGTTCTAATCTCGCGCAATCTCTTCTTTAGGGTTGGGCTGGGGTGATGCCGGCGCGCTGGGCCACGATCTTTCTTGCGTTCTCATACAGCGCGCGGGCTTGGGGGACGGCTTCTACTGCTTTTTGGACTTGCGGGTCGGCTTCGAGCTGGACCTTGAAGCCTTCTTGCTGGCCGAAGGCGGAGAGGAAGACTTCCTGCTTGACCTTGCGCTTGATCCAGTCGAGATTTTCGCTGATTTCGGGTTCGGTGTAGTGGACGTTGTGCTTGCTCATGTAGGTGCGCAAGTCGCGCAGCACATTATCATCAACTTCGAAGCTCTTGGTGATGGTGGGACGCGTTCCGAGATAGTAGCGGGTGAAGCCGCCAACGCCCTGGTCGAAGGGGAAGAAGACGTCGGCGCGCAATAAGGTTTCCTCGAACTTGGTGAGCTTCGGCGCGGGGACGTTGATGTCCGGCGTGATGCCGCCGCCGCCGGTCACCTGGCGGCCGCTGTCGGTGAGCTTGACCTCGCTTGGATGATCGGGAACTTTACGCTCGTAGTGGTATTCGTAAAGCGAAATCGATTTGTAGTCACGCTGGATGAGGCGACCGCTGGGGGTGTAATAGCGCGCCGTGGTTAGCGCGAGGCCAGTGTTTTCACTCAGAGGCGTGACGGTTTGCACCAGGCCCTTGCCGAAAGTGGTTTCGCCGACGATGAGCCCGCGATCGTGGTCCTGCACGGCGCCGGAAACAATTTCCGTGGCGGAGGCGGAGTTCCCGTTAACGAGAATAACGAGCGGAACGTTGTCGCCCTGATTGCCGCGGATGGCGTAGTAGCGGCGCTCGGTGGAGGCGCGGCCGTGATGGGAGACGATAAGCTGATTTTTGTCGAGGAACATATCGCCGACGGCCACAGCTTCGTTGAGGAGGCCGCCAGGATTGCCGCGCATGTCGAGAATCAGGCCATCGAGCGAGGGCGCGTTCAGTTGCTTCAGCGCGTCAGCGATTTCACGGTCAGTTGTTTCGTTGAAGCCGGAGAGGCGGACATAGCCAATACCGGGCTTCAGCAGGAAGGCGATGTCGACGGAGTGGCGAGGTATTTCGTCGCGGGTGACAGTGAAAATCAACGGCTCCGCATATCCTTCACGCGAAATGGTGATTTTGACGATGGTGCCCTTGGCGCCCTTGAGCATGTCGGCCACGTCGCTGGTGGTCAGACCATCGGTGGACTTGTCGTCGACCTTCATGATGACGTCGCCAGGGCGAATGCCGGCGTTGTAGGCCGGGGCGCCGACATAGGGCGCCATGACTACGGTGTGGTTCTCGCGGGGGGCGACGACCATGCCGACGCCGTAGTACTTGCCGCGCTGATCTTCACGCAGGAGGGCGAATTGGCGGGCGTCAAAGAAATTGGAGTGCGGGTCGAGCATGCGAAGCATGCCTGGGATGGCGCCCTGGTAGACGGCTTTGTCGACGTCAACAGATTCGGCGTAGTTAGCCTGGACGACGTCCAAAACGCGCGTAAAGTCGCGGACAGCGCTCTGGTAATCGTCCGTGGAAGCCGTGGTGGCCCGTACATTGGGCCCGTAAATGCCGCCCAGGACTGCAGATACAAGCAGTACTGCGACTACAAGGAAAATCCCGCGACGCTCTGGTTTCATCCCACCCTCGCGTGACCCGATCACTTAAGAATTATAGCACAGCGCGTACTGGCGTTTGACACTTTGGAACGCCGTTCTCTATGATGCCAACGGAGCCTTTTTCGGTCGGCTCAGAACCATGCTTAGCATTCCACACATGATCGTGGTGTTCGTGATTGTGCTGGTCGTATTCGGCCCGCAGAAACTGCCGGAACTGGCGCGCGGGCTTGGCAAGCTGATGGCTGAGTTTCGCAAGGCTTCCACCGATTTCAAGTCTGCCTTTGAAGAGGAGATGCGCGACCTGGAGCGGCAGGCGCGGGAAACTGAGCGGCGCAAGGCTGAGGCGGCGTCGGCTGCTGCGGCTGCACAGACGCAACCGGCAACGCTGGCTACGCCCTCAGGTGCTGAGACGCAGGGGGGCGGCGGGGAGTTAGCAGGGGCGGGCGCGACCGAAGGTTCGATTGCGGAGACTGGCGGCAGCGAAGGGCCGGTAGTCGCTCCCGTGGCGGAAGGAAATATCGCGCGAGGGGCCGAGACGGACGGCTTGGCGAGCGAGCACCATCCGGCCGAACTCGCTACTTCGGCGGAGCAGGCTGATCCGCAAGACGTACAAGCGAAAGTGCAAAAAGCGGATAGCTGAACACGAAAGAACAATCTGAAAACATCATCATGGCCACCCCCGAGCACCCTGAAGACGCAGCCGAAACCGGCGGGCAAATGACGTTTTTCGAGCATCTGGTGGAGCTGCGCAAGCGGCTGATTAATTCGCTGTACGCTGTGGGCATCGGCACCATGGTCGGCATATATTTTTCGAAGTATTTCGTCGGATGGATCAACCGGCCGATACTAAAGGCTCTCGCGGACGCCCACCTGGACCCCAAGCTCATCTACACGCACCCCGCTGGCGGCCTTAATCTCGTCATCACAGTCGGTGTTTACCTTGGTATCGCCCTGGCCTCGCCTATCGTTCTCTACCAGGTTTGGTTGTTCGTGGCGCCGGCGCTCTACAAGCACGAACGCGGGGCCATCACCGGATTCCTCTTTTCTACTGTTTTTCTGTTTCTCGCGGGAATCGCTTTCGGCTATTTCATCACCATCCCCTACGTCATGCACTTCCTGGTAAGTCCCAGCCCCTTGTTCAATTTGGGGCATGACGTGGTGCCCATGATCAGCGTGAACGAATATTTTGATCTCATCCTCCTCACACTGCTGATTATCGGGTTGACGTTTGAACTACCGGTCCTGATCTTTTTCTTGTCGCTCTTCGGCATCGTCACGCCAAAATTTCTTTGGAAGAATTTCCGTTACGCAATTTTGGTCATTGCCATTGCCTCGGCGGTCGCCGCGCCGCCCGATGCTTTGAGCATGTTGATATTCATGGTTCCGATGGTGGTCCTCTATTTCATAAGCATTGGGGTATCGGCGATGGTGGTGCGAAAGAAGGAGCGGCAACTGGCCGCAGCGGCGGAGGCGCGCTGAATGCCTTTTCATACAAAGTTGGTCACGCTGGCGTTATGTGCCGCTGCGGTGGCTGGATGCAAGGCGAAGGCTGACGGGAGCGGCGATGCGTCGGTGAGCACGGCGGCCGTCGCCACGCCTCAGCCGGCTGGGGCGCAACAGGCTGGGGACGAAGCGCCTCCTGCGGAGAAGACCGGGGGATTCGATGGGAAGCGGGCGTTTGCGCAAGTTGTGAAGCAGGTGGGATTTGGGCCGCGACCGTCGGGTTCGGCGGCGATTGGGCAGTTGCAGGGGTACATCCAGTCGGAGTTGACGAGCTACGGTTGCAAAGTGGAGACGGATTCGTTTTCGGCGGACACGCCTGTGGGGCGATTGCCGATGAAGAATATTGTGGCGAAGATTCCCGGCGACAACCCGGGGATCATTATGCTGGCCACCCATTACGACACGAAGCGGCTAGAGAATTTTGTGGGAGCGGATGATGGCGCGTCTTCCACGGCAGTCATGCTCGAATTGGCGCGGCTGCTTTGCGCTAAACACGGCACTTACCAGGTGTGGATCACTTTTTTTGACGGCGAGGAGGCCGTGAAGGATTGGAGTGATACGGATAGCCGCTACGGGAGCCGGCAAATGGCTGCCAAGATGGGTATGAGCGGTGAGCTGTCGAAGGTGAAGGCGTTCCTGCTGGCGGACATCGTCGGCACGCGAGCGCTGCGCTTCAAGCGCGAAGAGAACTCAACGCAGGCGTTGATGGACTTGGTTTGGAAGACAGCAGGGAATTTAGGATACGAGGCTATTTTTGTTAGCCAGCCGACAGGGGGGATCGAAGATGACCATCTGTCTTTCAAGAAGCGAGGCGTGCCTGTGGTGGATGTGATAGATCTTGAGATCCAGAATTCATACTGGCATACGGCGCAAGATACGCTGGATAAGGTGAGCGCGAAAAGTCTGGCGACTACGGGGCATGTTTTCCTCGAGAGCCTCAAGCAGCTTCAATCCAAGTAAAAGTTTTGATCTGCGAGGGCGCAAAGCCAAAAATGGCTGTGCCAAGCGAGGTTCAGGCCTCGAAGCGGATTTCTTTGCCTTTTTGCGCTACGGAATGTTTGGAGAAATTGTCGTCGTCGCGGTAGGGAAAATCGGAGCGGTAGTGGCTGCCGCGGCTTTCCTGGCGCGCCAGACCTGACTTGGCCATTACTAAAGCTAGCGCATGCATGTTGCGGAGCTCATATTCGGGGCGTTCGTGCTTCTCGGCTTTCGGTAGTTCGAGGGACTGCAGTTGCTCGATCGCGTTGGTTAACTCCTTCCCGCTGCGAAGAATTCCGACGAGGCGCCACATGATGTCGCGGATCTTGGTTAATGCCGCGGCTTGCGGATGTTTCACGGCGTTTTTGTGGGGTTGCTCTTGCGCGGGGTCGCCGGGCTTCGGTGCGGGGCTTCCAGGGAGTCCCGCGGCGTGCTTCTTCTTCACTGGGGCGTCTTTCATCATTGCTTGGCCGCTGCGTGCACCGAAAACCAAACCTTCGAGAAGAGAATTGCTGGCCAGGCGATTGGCGCCGTGGACGCCGGTGTCGGCGGTTTCTCCTGCGGCATACAGGCCGGGCAGGGAAGTGTGGCCCCAGAGATCGGTTTTCACGCCGCCCATCATGTAGTGCGCGGCGGGGCAGACCGGAGCGACATCGCGCGCGAGATCGACGCCGTAGCTCATGCACGTGGCGTAGATGCGCGGGAAACGCTTTTCGACGAAGCCTTCGGGCTTAGCAGTCATGTCGAGATACACGTGTTCGCTGTTCGTGCGGTGCATCTCGGTGAGTATGGCGCGGGCGACGATGTCGCGGGGCGCCAGCTCTTGCCCTTCGTTGTACCGCTTCATGAAACGCTCGAGGTTAATGTTGCGAAGAATCGCGCCTTCGCCGCGGAGCGCTTCGGAGAGCAGGAAGCGTGGCGCGCCTTTTACGGCCAGCGCGGTAGGGTGAAATTGCATGAATTCCATGTCGGAGAGCGCCGCACCAGCGTCGTACGCGATGGCCATGCCGTCGCCGGTGGCGACATCGGGATTGGTTGTTTCGCGGTAGATCTGGCCGAGGCCGCCGGTCGCCAGCAGTACGGCTTCGGCGTGCAGCTCGTGGAGTGAGCTGTCGAGCTCGTCGATGAAGCGCAGACCGACGACGGTGCCGGATTCGACAATGAGCTCGGTAGTGAAAGCGTGCGCGCGCAGATGGAGATGAGGAATCGAGTGCGCGCGGGCCAGGAGAGCGCGGCTGATTTCGCGGCCGGTAGAGTCGCCGTGAGCATGCAAGATTCGAGAACGGCTGTGGGCGGCTTCGCGGGTGAAGGCGAGCTTGGTGCCGGCGCGGTCGAATTCGGTGCCCCATTCAATTAGCTCGGTGATGTATTTGGGGCCTTCCTCGACCAACAACGCCACGGCATCGGCGCGACAAAGGCCGTCGCCGGCTTTAATGGTGTCCTGCTCGTGGAGGCCGATTTCGTCTTCGTCGCTGAGGGCGACGGCGATGCCGCCCTGGGCCCAGGCGGTGGCGGAATCGCTCAGATCGGATTTGGCAAGCACCAAAACGCTGCCGGATGTGCTCAGCTCGATGGCTGCGCGCAGTCCTGCGACACCCGATCCAACGACGGCGTAATCGGCGCGATGAGTTTTGACGGGAGCAGTCATGACGAACGGCAGCGCCGGACGAAACCATGGTAGCACGAAGGAATTCCACGAATTGCGTTTGCCATGGCCAATACAGAGTTGGCCACTACATTCCTGTTTCGGCGGCGTGTTACATTGCCAAGTGTCGGATTCATGAGAATCAAGCGCATTGTGGTCCAGTCTTCGGCTGGCTCCTATTCGGTGGTGTGTGGCGCAGGGGTGCTCCGCCATGGAGCGAAGGAGATCGCCAAGCTCGGGAAATTTTCGAGCGTACACATCGTATCGTCCGCGAAGGTGTGGCGGGCGGTGGGCACAAATGTGCGGCGCGGCTGTGGAATCACAAATCCTCGGTGCGTTCACCTGATGAACGATGGCGAATCTGCAAAAAACTTGCGCACGGTCGAATTGCTCGCGCGAGGTCTAGTTAAGGGCGGAGCGGATCGCAAATCTCTCCTGATTGCCGTGGGCGGGGGAGTGGTTGGAGACGTCGCCGGCTTCGTTGCCGCTTCGTATTTGCGCGGGATCGCTCTCGTTCATGTACCGACGACGGTGGTGGCGCAAGTGGACAGTTCCATTGGCGGGAAGACGGGAGTAAACCTGCCCGAGGGCAAAAACCTGGTCGGAGCGTTCTATCCGCCGCGGCTGGTTGTTTCCGACCCGGCGATGCTGCGCACGCTGCCGGAGCGGGAATTTCGCGGCGGACTTGCCGAGATTATCAAGCACGCGGTGATCGCCGACGCGGAGATGTTTGCGTACCTCGAGAAAAACATGGAAAAGTTGGAGCGTGGCAATCGCGCAGCGCTCGCGTATTTGATTCCGCGCAATGTAGCGATCAAAGCGCAGGTTGTGACGCGCGATGAGCGGGAGTCGGGGCTGCGAGAGATACTCAATTTCGGCCACACGTTCGCGCACGCGCTGGAAAGCATCACGCACTACAGACGCTACCAGCACGGGGAGGCTGTGGCTTGGGGCATGATGACCGCGGCGCTTCTTGGGCACGAGACCGGCGTCACTCGCGCCGATGACGTTTCACGGATTGTCTCGCTCGTGCGGCGCATCGGCCCGCTGCCGCCGTGGCCGCGCGTATCGGCCGGTGCGTTGATCGATGCGATGCGGTCGGACAAGAAGGCGCGCGACGGCAAGCTGCGATTTGTGTTGACACCACGCATCGGCAAAGCGGCGTCGTACAACGGGGTGCCGCTCGCGGTAGTCGAGCGCGTTGTGCGTTTTGCTCCTCATTTCTTCTGCGATTCCGGCCAGGCCAATGCCTGAGGCTGCCGCTCCCGCGCCCGTCCCCGCAAAAGGCACTCGCCCTGAAGGTGCGCAAACCGAAGCGGAGGCATCGCGCAAAGTCCGCGAGATGTTCACGGAAATTGCGCCGCGCTACGACTTCCTAAATCATCTTTTGTCGCTGGATATGGATCGCGTGTGGCGCGCGCGGACCGCTCGGCGTCTCTGGCCAATATTGGAGCGGCGCGACGCACGCGTGCTTGATCTTTGCTGCGGCACCGGCGATCTTGCGTTCGCGCTGGCGCGCCAGGGTCCGGCGCAGGTGACCGGCGCGGATTTTTCTCACGCCATGCTGGTGCGCGCGAATACAAAGAGCAAAGCTCACGTGCGGGGCCCGAAAAGAGAGGCAGGGGTGCCCGCGGCTTTCCTCGAAGCGGACGCTTTACGGCTTCCATTTGCCGAAGCTTCGTTTGATTTGGTTACGGCCGCTTTTGGTTTCCGCAATTTGGCAAACTACGAGCACGGACTGAAGGAAATCCGGCGAGTGCTGAAGTGCGGAGGCACTTTGGCGATTCTGGAATTCACCGAGCCCCCGCCAGGCGTGGCCGGCGATCTCTATCGTTGGTATTGCCGGAAGGTTCTGCCGAAGATCGGAGGATTGCTCTCCGGCAATCCAAACGCATACAAGTACTTGCCGGCCTCCGTGGCGCGATTTTTTCGACCCGAGGAACTCACTTCCCTAATGACCCGGGTTGGGTACGGAACCGTGGCGTACGAGCTATGGACGTTAGGCTCTGTGGCGCTGCACACGGCCAAGAAAGTTGAGACGTGAGCGCCGGTGTACTCACTCTTCCAATCTAACCGCTCGAATCTTCGCCAACAGCGTTTTCGGCGATACGCCTAACCTCTCTGCGGCTCGCGTCTTGTTCCATTGGCAGTCGCGCAGGGTGCTCTCGAGCAGGACGCGCTCGACGTGACCGGCCGCGCGCTGCGTCACTTCCTCCAGCGAGCCCTCCCAACTGAATTTTTCCGGGAGCATCCCGTCCGGCAAGGCCTCGAGATCCGGTCTAGGCGAAGGAAGCTGCAAGCCGTTAGCGTGAATGGTTAGCCCGTCGGCGAGAATCACGGCGCGCTCCAGCGTGTTCTGCAGCTCACGCACGTTTCCGGGCCAGCGATACTCGAGCAGCCTCTGTTTCGCGTCCGAAGAAAGCTCGAGGCCGGCTTTAGCAAATTCGCGGCTGAATTTGTCGAGAAGATACTCGGCCAGCAGCAATATATCGTTTCCGCGGTCGCGCAACGCCGGGATGGTGATGGGCACCGCGGATATGCGGAAGTACAAGTCCTCGCGAAATAATTTCTCTTGCATCAATTTCTGGAGGTCGCGATTTGTCGCGACGACTATGCGCACATCGACTTCGATTAACTGCGTCCCGCCCACACGTTCGAAGCGTCTTTCTTCCAGTACGCGCAACAGTTTGGCCTGGATGGCGAGGGGCAGCTCGCCGATTTCATCGAGAAATAATGTGCCGCGATGCGCCAGGTCCATCTTGCCGACTTTACGAGCTCCCGCTCCGGTGAACGCGCCGCGCTCGTGACCGAACAACTCGTTCTCGACCAATCCTTCGGGAATCGCCGCGCAGTTCAGGGCCACAAAAGGCTGTTCGCGGCGGGTGGACAAATGGTGAATCGCGCGGGCGAAAAGCTCTTTGCCCGTGCCGCTCTCGCCCAGGAGCAGCGCAGTGGAGTCGGTAGCGGCGATGCGCTGAATCTGCTGGCTGATCTCGCGAATGGAAGCATGCTCGCCGACGATGCGGGGAAATCCATAACGCGCGGTGTACTCTTCGCGGAGCAGCAAATTCTCGCGGAGCAGTTCCTGCTGACGGGCGGCACGTTGCACAAGAAGTTTCAAGTGATCGAGGTCAACGGGCTTTTGGAGAAAATCGAAGGCGCCTTCTTTCATGGCTGTGACGGCCTCTTCGACAGAGCCGAACGCGGTCAGAAGAATCACGGGAATGGCAGGGTCGGCGTGCTTGGTCGCGCGCAAGACATCGAGGCCCGAAGCACCCGGCATCTTCAGATCCGTGATAACGAGGAGATACCGGCGCGCGCGCACCTTCTGGATGGCAGCGGTCCCGTCCGGCGCCTCATCCACGGTGTAGCCGGAGCGCTCCAGTGCTTTGCGGAGCATGGCGCGCAATTCATTTTTGTCTTCGACCAGAAGGAGAGGTTCCATCTCCTTCGTTTCTATCATGATTTACGCGGCGGGCCGGAAGAACGAAGCGGCGATGTGCGGAGAAGTGCAGAGGCAGAAGGCAGCTATTGGTTGTTGGTTTTTAGTGATTAGTGAAGACCTGGCCGGGCTAAGCTCGGCGTCTACAACTCAGGGTGCGGCCCAGCCAGGGTCGCCGCCTGATTTGCGCAGCGCCTCTTCCATATCGCTGATCCTCTGCTTGAGTTGGTCGATTTCCTTCTTCTTCGCCGCGATCTTTGCGTCTTTCTCGTTGATATCTTTGCGAGTGTACTGCTCCGCAAGGGCTTTCTGCGGATCGCTGTAATACTGAACTTGCGCCTTGTTGTCTTCACGCTGCAGGATATCGAGCTCTTTTTGGGCGCGGTCCAGGTTTGCGTAAACTTCCTTGAACTGTTTGCGCCACTGAGTCTTTGGACTTTCCTTGGACTCGGGAGCGTTCCCGGCTGCATCCTTACCTTGCGCGTCGGGGCTTTTGGCTGCGCCGCTTTCGGTCGTCCCTGATGCATTCGCGTCCCCTGAAACGGGAGCGCCCCCGGACGTGAGATGGTTTACATCATCGTCGGTGTAAACCTTTTTAGGCTTGGCGGTGTCTTTCTTCTTCTGTTCGCGGGCTTTGCGCGCGGCATCCGCTACCGGGTCGCCTGTGGACTGCTGCGAGGAATCCTGCTGTTGCTGCGCCGCAGACGGAAGGGCCGTGGCCGCAAGGGCCATCAGAGCCAAACTTGTAAATGCAATGCCGTTTCGCCAAATTCGTGCGTCCATGAACGTACCTCCCCTGAGCAAACGAAAGCTCCGGCGCAACTAGGTCTCCATGCTGTTCTTCTTCAATTCTACCGCTTCTGTGGTGCCGCCGCACAGGGGTAGCGTAACCATAAAGGCTGCGCCGCCTTCGGGGCGATTGCGGGCCTCCACCTGGCCGCCATGCTGAACGACGATCTTTTGCACCACGGCGAGGCCTAGGCCGGTGCCGTCCGGCTTGGTGGTGTAGAAAGGGCGAAAGAGTTTGCTTAACGCGGCCTCCTCGATTCCAGGCCCGTTGTCGAGGATCACGATCCGCTGTGAGCCGCCGTCTTCGGCGCGAACGAACTCACCCTTCAGCAGAACTTGTCCTTTGGCGGCGGTATCGGCGCAAGCTTCCGCGGCATTGCGCACCAGATTCAGCAACGCCTGGCGTAACAGACCCTCATCGCCCGGAACGCTCCCGAACATCCCCTCTGAGCGCAGTTGCACGGTCGGCATTGCCTCGGTAACGTCAGAAACCACGCGTTCCACCACTGCTTTCAGCGGCACCGGCTCGTTGGCGATGTCGAGTGGGCGGGCGTACTTTAGAAATTCGGTCACGACGTGGGTGATGTTGCGCGTCTGTTCGAGGATATGGTCGGCATAATCGGAAGCCTCTCCCCCCAGTTCTTCCGCGCGGATCATTTGTGCGTAACCAGAAATTGTCGCCAACGCATTCTTGAATTCATGAGCGATGCCGGCGGAAAGCTCGCCGAGGGCGGCGAGATTTTCCTTTAGCTGCATCTGCTGCTGCAGGGCGGCGAGTTCAGTCAAGTCGCTCAGGAGGCAAATCGCGCCGTTGATCTTTTCGTTGCCTCTGCGAATCGGGGAGATGGTGACTCCAAGGTGGCGGTGCTCACCGGATGGGGTCGCGTGCTCCACTTGTTCGCGGCGGAAGATTTTACCTTCCGTGAGGCACTCCGCTACCAACCGCGTGAGCTTGGAAGCCTCGCCAAGCGCTTCACTGTATCGGCGGAAGCCCAGGCCGCGAATGCCAAGCGCCTGCTCCGCGGCGGGATTCGCGCTGGAGATAATTCCGGTGGCGTTGACGACCAGCAAGCCGGCGGGCATGTTGCGGGTAACTTCCTCGCTGAGGCGCTCGGTGTGGGCGGCGCGTTCCTTCTCACTGCGGTGCAGCCGCTCCAGTTCTTTCTCCTGCTCACGCAATTTTTGAATGACGCCTTGCATCGACGCAGCCATGAAGGCCGATGGGTTCTGTGTGCGGGGCGGTTGCGACTCTTCTTCTTTGTGTGCGTTTCGCGCGCCCTGGAAATGGCGCCTTACCAGGTACAACACTACGAGCGCGATTGCGAACAATCCCACCGCGGAACCAACGCCGAACGGCCAGAGGTTCGGCGGGTTGGTGGTTTGCAGCGCCGCGAGCATCATGAGTGGATTCATTTCACACAAAGAGTTGCGACCACCGCATCATCATTTCTGGACCAAAATACACCACCAGCAACGCGGCAATTCCCAAGAACGTTCCGAGCGGGAGTTGGTATTGGCTGGCGATTGCCCAGCGCAAGGCGTTGACGCTGCCAAGGCGGCGACGGCTGGCGCGCTCGGCCAATTTGCGCTGCCACCCCACGGCGTAGAGCACCACAATGATGGCGACGCCCACCAGCGTTCCCAGCAGTGTGCCCAGCAGGATTGTCAGAAACGCTCCGCGCACGCCGAGGAATGCTCCCACCATAGCCATCATCTTTACGTCGCCCATGCCCATGCCTTCGCGCCCGCGAACCCGCTTATAGATTGCAGCCACGGCCCAGAGAAGAAAGCTCCCGAACGCCGCGCCCAGCAGGGAGTCGAGTAGACCCAACACCCACGTCCGAGGTAAGCGGTGAAACAGATTCCTGTAGAGCCATAACGCCGTGCCGTCATAGGGAGGCACGATTGCTGAGAAGAAGAGGCCGGCTACAAAGCCGGGCCAGTTCACAAGGTCCGGAAGAATGCGGACGCGCAGGTCGGTGATTGTTAGCACGATGATCAGGCACGTGAAAAACAGCCATTTGACGGCGGTTTGCGTGAGCCCAAATTCCAGATAGCAGGCTGCGAAGAGAAGACCAGTGGCCAGTTCAACGAGGGGGTACATCGGCGAAATTGCCAGGCCGCAGGCGCGGCAGTTGCCGCGCAGCCAAAGCCAACTGAAGACCGGGATGTTGTGGTACCAACGTATCGGCGTTAGGCAGCGAGGGCACCGGGACCCCGGCGCAACGATGGAGAGGTCCTCCGGAATCCGCAAGATGCAGACATTCAGGAAGCTGCCAATCACCAACCCAAACGCAAAAATGAAAGCGATGACCAAGGTGTGCGCCGCTCAGAGCCTCTGTATGCAATGTGCCACACCCACTCACTGCCCTCAACGCACCCGCTCGTGTCAGTGTCCGATACCTAACACGCACCGTCTTTCTGGTGGCCTCGGTGTTCCTCGTCCTGGTTTTCTCTTCCCGGTGTTAACTGTAAACTGTTTACTATGAACTGGTTTGCTAGCCGCATTCTCCGCTATGAGCAGCGCCGCTGGAAAACGGATGACAACCGTCTGGTGCGCCCATTCGCGTGGGGGTTGGAACACATCGGCGGACCGGCCGAGCACCCCAATCCCGCTGAATTCCTGCGCGGGTACGCGCTGCGGGCTGTCGAGGACAGTCAAGAGTGGTACAGCACTGCGGCGGCGACCGATTACCGGCTCGATGATGAGAACGTTCTGACGTTCACCAGTTCCATCGAGTCGCCCTGGTCGGAGAACAACACTGTTCACGCGCAATTCTTCCCGGCACGCACGCGAGGCTCGGCCGTCCTCATCCTCCCCAACTGGAACGCTAAGTGGCACGGGCAGCGGGGTTTAGGCGAATGGCTGCAGCGCATCGGAATCAGCGCGCTGAAAATGAGCCTGCCGTATCACGATCGCCGCATGGCGCGCGGTCACGAACGCGCGGACCAACTCGTAGGGCCAAATATCGGCCTTACATTGCAGGCGAACCGGCAGGCAGTGCAAGACGCGCGGCGCTGCCTGCGGTGGCTGGAGCAGCAAGGGTTTTCTCGCCTGGGCATTCTCGGGACCAGCATCGGCTCCTCTGTCGGCTATATCACTCTGGTCCACGACCCGGCCGTGCGGGTAGGCGGTTTTTTCCACGTTTCGACCTATTTTGCTGATGTCGTCAGCCAAGGAATGACGACAGCTCACGTTTGGGAAAGCTTGCGCGAGCACGTCACGGTGGACGAGCTGCGCGAATATTGGGCGCCCGTCAGTCCCATGCCCTATGTCGAGCGCGGATTGGGAGCGGGGAAGAACGCGTTCATGGTGTATGGCAAGTATGATCCTACGTTCTTGCCAGCATTGACGGAGCAGATGCTTGCCGCGCTTCGACGTCACAATGCGCATCCACGCACGCTGGCGCTGCACTGCGGGCATTATTCGCTGGAGCTGCCGCCCTTTAGCCACATCGCTGGATATCGCATGCTGACGTTTTTGCGCTCTGCACTGGCGCAATAAGCGGTCTTAGCTGGTAATAACCGTTCTTCTTTAATGCAGGATGGCGGAAAACACGCCGGCGGCGACCAGCGCTGAAACAGCTTCGATCTCCGGCGCGAGCGGGCGGTCCTGTACAACCTTTGCGGATTTTGCACGCACTGCTTCGTAGGCCTTCTTCGCTAACGCGCCCGTTTGCAGGGGCGCTAGCAGGTCGATGCCCTGGCAGGCGCAGAGCAGTTCGATGGCGACGGTGTGGCGCAGGTTCTGCAGCATGCGGTCCAGGCGGCGTGCGCCGGTCATGCCCATGGAGACGTAGTCTTCCTGATTGCCGGAAGTTGAGATCGAGTCCACGGAATGCGGGACAGCGAGCGCTTTGTTTTCGCTGACAAGCGCCGCTGCGGTTACCTGCGCGATCATGAACCCGGAATTGATTCCGGGCTCCGGAGTCAAAAACGCGGGCAGCATGCTCGTCAACGGATTGGTCATCTGCTCGACGCGCCGCTCGGAAATTCCGCCGAGCGTGGCAATCGCTATTGCGACTTGATCCGCGGCCATCGCGAGCGGCTGACCGTGAAAATTTCCGCCGCTGATGATGTCGCCGCTGCCGTCGCCGACAAACACAAGCGGATTGTCCGTGGCGCTGTTCAGCTCTACAGCCGCCATCTCGCGCGCTTGTGCCAGTGAATCGCGCACGGCGCCGTGTACTTGCGGCGTGCAACGCAAGCTGTACGCATCCTGCACGCGTGCATCTTTTTCCGCGGAGCGATGCGATTCACGGATCTGACTGCCTTCGTTCAAGTGCGCCAGGTTGCGCGCGGTCATTGCAGCTCCGGTGTACGGCCGGGCATGCATGATGCGTGCATCGAACGCGCCGGGACTACCGCGCAGCGCGTCCAGCGACAGGGCCGCGGCTACGTCTGCGGCGTCCACCAGCACGTCCGCCTCGCGGAGAGCGAGGCTCAGCAAAGCGAGCATCCCTTGCGTGCCGTTGAGCAGCGACAATCCTTCTTTGGCTTCCAACGCGACCGGAGCGACACCCGCGCGGTGCATGGCTTCGACGCCATCCAACGCTTCACCACGGTAGACAGCGCGGCCTTCGCCAATCACCACATGCGCGAGATGCGCCAGCGGCGCTAAGTCTCCCGATGCGCCTACGGAACCTTGCGACGGAATCACCGGATGCACTCCGGCGTTGAGCATTGCGCAAAGCGTTTCGACTACTACGGGACGAATGCCGCTTAAACCTTTGGCCAGTGCGTTTGCGCGCAGCAGCATCATCGCGCGCGTCTCTGGCTCGGTCAGGGGCGGCCCCACGCCCGATGCGTGCGAGCGCACCAGGTTCACCTGAAGCTGGCGCACCTGCTCGGCGGAAATGCGCACGGAAGCGAGCTTGCCGAACCCGGTGTTGATTCCGTAGGCCGTAGCGCCCGAAGCCACCACGCGATCGACCACCGCGCGGGATGCCTTCATGCGCTCAACAGCATCCGGCGTGAGCGCCACTTTCTCGCCACGCAACGCCACGGCGTACAACTGCTCGAAGGTGAGAGCGTTGCCGCTCAGGGCAATCGTCATGAATGGCTCCGGAGTGGGCTTGATACTGGTGACGTTCCAAGAATTCCTCGATATTTCTCCGGCAAAAGCTTGGGCTTGCCATTGCTGCCGCAAATCACGTGCAGCGTTTCGCCGACCGCAAGCAGCTCTCGATCGGTGTCGCGAAAGACTTCGTACGAGAATCGAATGGTGCGGTTTCGGGACTCTGTGATGCGCGTACGCACACGCAGCACTTCGTCATAGCGCGCGGAGGAGTGGTAGTGGCAGCGCACGTCGACAACAACGATGTGGCAGTCGTCCTCGATTTCCATGCGCTTGTATTCGATGCCCAGCGCGCGCATCAACTCCACACGGCCGACTTCAAACCAGATCAGGTAATTGGCGTGATAGACCACGCCCATCTGGTCGGTCTCCGCGTAGCGCACTCGTACTGTGGTGTCGTGATGCTCGAGGGTTTGCATGATCCTGATTAATCCGGCTTGCCGTGCCAGACTGGCTTGCGCTTTTCCAGAAAGGAAGCCACGCCTTCTTTGAAATCAGGCGTGCAGCGGATACGCGCGTTTTCCAGAATCGCGCGTTCCAAGTCGTGATCCACTCCCGCTGCGGCCGCTGAGGTTAACAGGTGTTTAGCGCGCGTCAAGCTGCTCGGACTTGCCGCGATGAGGTCGTTCGCGAGCTCGAAAGCGCGCTCCTGCAGGCGATCGGCGGGAACTACTTCCGTCACCATACCGAATTCTTTCGCTTCCGTTGCTTTGATGATGCGCCCGGTTAGCAGGAGATCACGCGAGCGTTTGTCGCCAATCTGCCGCGTGAGAAAAACGGAAACGATAGCGGGTAGGAATCCGATTTTCACTTCGGTGTAGCCGAACTTCGCGTCGGGCGCCGCTAGCGTGAAATCGCAAAGTGTCGCGATGCCGCAGCCGCCCGCGTAGGCAGGCCCATTCACCGCGGCAATCATGGGGCGCGGAAAACTCCAGAGGCGCCGGAGCATTTTGGCTATGCGCCGCGAGTCCTCCTGATTTTCCGCCGGCGACTGTTTCGCGATGGCGGCGAGCATCTCCAAATCCATGCCCGCGCAGAACGACGTGCCCGCTCCGGTGACAATCACCACGCGCGAATGGCTTTTCTCGATGGTGTCCAGCGCGGTTTGCAGCTCCGCAATCATTTGCGTGTTGATGGCGTTGCGTTTGTCGGGACGGTTCAGCGTAATCTTCGCGATTTCGCCGCTGAATTCGAGAATCAATGTGGAGTACATGGCAGAAGCCTCGCTAATTCAAAAGTGGCGCGTGCGCATATTTGGCGCGAATCTCGTTGGCCATCGCCAGCACTTTGGTGAGCTGCGCAGGGTCGATGCCCGGGTCGGCGCCCGCTTTACGAAGCGCGGCGAGCACCTGCTCCGTGGCTATGTTCCCAACCAAATTGTCTCCCGCAAAGGGGCAGCCGCCAAGGCCTGTCAGCGCGTTATCAAAGCGCCGGCATCCAGCTTCGTACGCGGCAAGAATTTTAGCTTCCGCGTTCTCCGGACGGCTGTGGAGATGAACGCCCAATTCGATGCCCGCCACGTGGTCCTTAACTTGGCGAAATAGATCGCCGACCAGTTGCGGGGACGCTGTGCCCACCGTATCCGCCAGCGAAACAGTGCGCACGCGAGTGTCTTTGAGCCATTCTAGCGTGTCCTGCACAATTTCCGGTCCCCACGGCTCGTCATAAGGATTGCCGAAGGCCATGGAGATGTAAATGACCAAGCCTCGGTTTGCCGACGCGGTCTCTTTCTTCAACGTTTCTACCAGGGCACGCGATTCCTCGCGAGTCATATTGGCATTCGCCCTGCGAAAATAGGCCGATATGGAATAAGGATAACCAATCGTCGTAACGCCAGGAGTAGCCAGGGCGCGCTCGAGTCCCTTCTCGTTCACAACGATGCCGATGATGTCCGGGCGCTCGAGACCATCGGAAAGGGAAGCGGTGAGCTTCGCCATCACTTCTTCACTGTCCGCCATCTGCTTGACATGTTTCGGTGAAACAAAGCTAACCGCATCGATGTGCTTGAATCCAGCGAGCACTAATTCTTTCAGGTACTCCGCTTTGTAATCGGTGGGAATAAAATCCGCTAGCCCTTGCCACGCATCGCGCGGGCACTCAATGAGCTTCACGGTTTCCGGCATGCGGTCATCACTTTCTTATGGTCACTTTGTCATAGAGGAGTGAGATCAGCCCGGCAACGAGCGTAAAGACCCACATCCAAAGCCACGGCATGAAATGAAAGTTGAACATGACAATCCGAAAGTTCTTACCAGTCAGGCGATCATAGTAAGGGAGTAGCGCTAGCCAGACCGCGATTCCAATGCAGACCGGAAGCGGCAGTGACGCGCCAAACAGGAGCGCCTTTGTACGCCTGCTGATCATGTTTGCAGGACTCCGGTTTTGAACTCGCGGATTTCGGGGTTTAGTGCGGCGGTCTCGAGGGCGGCAATCAGCGCATCGCGGGTATGCGCGGGGTCGATGATGGCGTCGACCCACAGGCGAGCGGCGGCGTAACGCGGGTCGGTCTGGTGCTCATAGGTAGCGCGGACGGATTCGTACAATTCCTTTTTGGCTTTTTCGTCGACTTTTTTGCCTTCGCGTTCGAGCTGCTTCAGCTTGATTTCGACCAGCGTGCCGGCTGCGGCGTCGCCGCTCATCACCGCATAACGCGCCGTAGGCCAAGCAAAAATGAAGCGCGGGTCGTAGGCCTTGCCGCACATGGCATAGTGTCCAGCGCCAAAGCTGCCGCCACAAATCACGGCAATCTTCGGCACCACGCTATTCGCCACGGCGTTTACCATTTTCGCGCCGGCGCGGATGATGCCGCTCCACTCCGCGTCTTTGCCGACCATGAAGCCGTTCACGTCGTGCAGGAAAATCAGGGGAATGCGATTCTGGTTGCAGTCCAGAATAAATCGCGCAGCTTTTTCCGCAGCCTCAGTGTAAATCACGCCCCCAAACTCAATACGCTTCTGGTCGGAGCCGCGTGCCAAGGTCTGCACGTTCTTTTTCTGGTTAGCCACGATGCCAACGGCCCAGCCGCCGATGCGCGCATAGCCGCACAGCACGGTCTCGCCGTAATCCGTCCGATACTCCTCGAACTCGCTGGCGTCCACAATGCGCGCAATGATTTCGCGCATATCGTATTGCTTCGCCGGATCGCCGGAAAAAATTCCGTAAATCTCCTCGGCGGGATAGAGCGGCTGCCGCGACACCACGTGACTGAACGGGGCAGGGTTCGCGGCGCCCATTTTGTCAGCCAGCGCGCGAATCCGCGCGATGCACGCGTCGTCGTCGGGCTCGCGAAAGTCTACTGTTCCGCTGATCTGCGCGTGCATCTTGGCGCCGCCCAAGTCTTCCGCCGACGTTTTCTGCCCTATGGCCGCCTGCACCAGCGCGGGTCCGGCAAGGAACAGCCCTGAGCCTTCGGTCATCAGGATGTGATCGCACATCACCGGCAGATACGCTCCGCCGGCCACACACATGCCCATGATGGCGGCTAGTTGCGGAATGCCCATGGCGCTCATCACCGCGTTGTTGCGAAAAACGCGGCCGAAATCATCAGTATCGGGAAACACGTCCTCCTGCAAAGGAAGAAAGATGCCGGCCGAATCGACGAGATAAATTGTGGGGATGTGATTGTCGATCGCGATGTTCTGAGCGCGAATTACTTTTTTCGCGGTCATCGGGAAAAACGCGCCGGCCTTCACGGTGGCGTCGTTGGCAATGATCATGAAAGTGCGGCCACAAACGCGCGCAAGCCCGGTGATCGTCCCGGCAGATGGCGCGCCGCCCCACTCTTCGTACATTTCATACGCCGCGTAAACGCCGAGCTCAAAAAATTGCGAACCCGGATCGATCAGCTTTGCGATGCGCTCGCGCGCGGTCAGTCGCCCCTTTTTGTGCTGCGCTTCGATGGCTTTCGCGCCGCCTCCGACTGCAATCTGCTCTTCTTCATTCTTGATTTGTGCGACGAGATCGATCATCCGGCGGGTATTCTTTTCAAACTCAGGCGACTTCGTATTGACGTTCGTTTTGAGAATCGACGCGGCCACTCACAGACCTCACGCGGAAGTAGCGGCGCAAAGCGATGGTTGCCTACTTTCGGCAGCGCGCCGCAAACGTCCCAGTATACGGTCTCCTCAGTAATAGTGCGAGCAGCACGGCCTTATTGAACGATTGACCATAATAGCCGGGACAGATTAGAATTCGCTGCATCGGTGCATGTTTTGCACCAATTCTCAATTGGAGGCGCCTGTGAACACCTCGGTCGAAGTCCCGAGGGGATGGCGTGCCTTCAATCAGCTTTCGAGCCTCTGCTAGCACGCCTCCTCCATTTGAGTTTTGCCCTTCTAAATTGATTTCTGCACGACTGCATTCGATACAAGCGCGCCGCTTTTCCGCGCGATGGGAGAACATCAAGTGTCTTTGAAGCGATTGGGATGGAATTCGTATTTTGATGCGCTGTGGCAAAGCAATGAGGAAGTCGAGTGGCTTCCTGCACGGGTCATTTCCCAGCAGCGAGGGCTTTGGCGAATTGCCGGAGACTTCGCTGAGTGCTGGGCAGAGGCTTCCGGAACGCTGCGGGCTGGCGTCGAAGCGGGTGGAGACTGGCCTGCGGCGGGAGATTGGGTTGCGGCAGAAATTCTAAGCGGCGGCGGCCGCCCGCTGATACACAAGGTGCTGCCGCGCCGCAGCAAGTTCGTCCGCAAGGTTGCTGGCCGGCGCATGGAAGAGCAGGTGATTGCTGCGAACGTGGACACGGCGTTTGTCGTGATGGCGCTGGATGGCGACTTCAATGTGCGGCGGCTCGAGCGATATCTGGCGCAGTGCTGGGAATCGGGCGCGAAGTCGGTCGTCGTTCTCAATAAGGCGGACGATTGCGGCGATGTAGCGGCTCGCGTTGCAGAGGTCGAAAGCATCGCCGCCGGCGTTCCGATTCTTGCCGTGAGCGCGCGCACTGGACACGGGGTGGACGCGTTGGAAGGCTTTCTCGCTCCCGGGCAGACGGTTGTGCTTTTAGGTTCCTCCGGGGTGGGGAAGTCAACGCTAGTAAATCACTTCTTGCGGCGCGACGCACAGGCCGTGCAAGCGGTGCGCGAGAGCGACAGCCGAGGACGGCACACAACTACGAGCCGGGAGCTGTTTGCGCTGCCAGGCGGCGCGCTGCTTATCGATACACCGGGCTTGCGTGAATTGCAGTTGTGGGGCACAACGGATGGCGTAGAGCAATCGTTTTCCGACATCGAGGAACTCGCCGCGCAATGTAGATACGGCAATTGCGGGCACACCACTGAGCCGGGCTGCGCGGTGCAAGCGGCCATTGCGGAAGGCCGCCTCGACGAGAATCGGCTGGAGAACCAACGCAAGCTCGAGCGCGAGCAGGAGTTTCTACGCCGCAAAATCGATCCCGAGGCACAAAAGCAGGAAAAGGAGCGCGTCAAGCTGCTGCATCGCGGGGCTCGGCAGAAATACGACCAGCGGCGCAAAGACGGAGGCAAGCAATGACGGCGCTACTGCTGGACTTGGCCCTTTCGCGGCGCGTCGAGTTGGCGGAGGCGCAGGCGGCGGCGGACGCCGCGGAAACGATGGAGAAACTGCGTCCCGGTAGCGGCGCAGCGGTGGAGCAGACCGCGGGGGGATACGCCGTGTATTGCGGAGCCAACTCCCCGGTCACGCAGGCGGTCGGGTTGGGGCTTGACGGTACCGTCAGCGAAGAAGAATTTGCGCGATTGGAAGAGTTCTATCGCAGCCGAAACGAGCCGGTGCGCGTGGAGACCAGCCCGCTCGCGGACGCTTCCTTGTTCGAGCAATTCGGGCAGCGCGCCTACCGGGCAAGCCGAGTTTACCAACGTGATGGCTCGCCCGCTCCCCGCGGCGGCTTTGGCGAGAGTGGCAGCATCTCCAGGTACAGGGATCACCGTGCAACAAATCGGGCGCGAACAAGTCGACTTGTGGACGCTTACGGTGGCGCAGGGCTTTGCGGAGAGTCATCCCGTTACGCCTGAGCTTCTGGACGCGACGAAGATGTTTGCGTGCGCGCCAAAGGTGGAATGCTATCTGGCGCGGATCGATGGCGCCGTAGCAGGAGGCGCAACAATGATACTTCGCGACGGCGTCGCTGGGTTGTTCGGAGCGAGCACGCTGCCGGCATTTCGCGGGCGCGGCGTGCAGACGGCCCTGCTGGAAACGCGGTTGGCACGAGCGGTGGAAGCGAAGTGTGACTTGGCCGTGTGTCTGGCGCGGCCAGGGAGCAGTTCGCAGCGCAATGTTATGAAGCAGGGGTTTGCGACGTTGTATACGCGCGTGAAGTTTTGTCTAATGCGCGATGCGCTTGTGGATGAATTCGACGATGTCTTGCGTAGAAGTGCCGGGGAGGAAAATTCCGGCAATACCAGCCTTTTTCAGCGCGGGAATGTCGGCTTCGGGGATTATGCCGCCGAGGACTACGGTGACGTCGTCCATGCCCTTTTCGTGCAGCAGGCTCATGAGCTGCGGGCAAAGCGTGTTGTGCGCGCCTGAGAGAATCGAGAGGCCAATCACGTCGACGTCTTCCTGGACCGCCGCAGAAGCGATCATCTCAGGTGTCTGTCGCAAGCCGGTGTAGATGACTTCCATGCCTGCATCACGCAGCGCGCGCGCAATGATCTTCGCGCCGCGGTCGTGCCCATCGAGTCCCGGCTTCGCAATCAAAACCCGTATCTTCTTCTCTGGCATGAAGGCGGTCAGGTGATGGCGATTTCTTCGTAGGTGCCGAAGACTTCGCGCATGGCGTCGCAGATTTCGCCGAGGGTCGCGTAGGACTTGACTGCGTCAAAGATGTACGGCATCAGGTTTTCCGTGCCTTTCGCGGCCTTGCGCAACGCCCCCAGGCGGCGGGTGACTTCGTCATTCGAGCGCTCGGAGCGCAGTTTGCTCAGGCGCTCCGCCTGCCGGTGCGCTACGGTCTCATCGATTTGCAAAGTGTCCAGCGGCTTTTCCTGTGTGACGAAGTCGTTGACGCCGACGATAATTTTTTCCTTCTCGTCGACGGCGACCTGATAGCGATATGACGCTTCGGAGATTTCCCGTTGCGGGTACCCGCGTTCGATGGCCGCCACCATCCCGCCGAGTGCGTCAATCTTCTCAATGTAATCCCACGCGCCGCGCTCGACTTCGTTGGTCAAAGTTTCAACAAAGTATGAGCCGCCGAGGGCGTCGACCGTGTTGGTCACGCCGGTCTCATGCGCGATGATCTGCTGAGTGCGTAGCGCGATCGTCGCCGCAAATTCCGTAGGCAGTGCCCAGGCTTCATCCAGCGAATTCGTGTGCAGCGATTGCGTGCCCCCGAGAACCGCCGCCAGCGCCTGAATTGCCGTACGCACCACATTGTTATAAGGCTGCTGCGCCGTCAGCGAGCAGCCGGCCGTCTGTGTGTGAAAGCGCAGCGCCCACGAACGCGGATTCTGCGATTTGTAGCGTTCCACCATGGCTTTGTGCCAGATGCGCCGCGCCGCGCGGTATTTCGCGATCTCCTCGAAGAAATCATTGTGCGCATTGAAGAAAAACGAAAGCTGCGGCACGAATTCATCGAGCTCGAGACCGCGACGCATTCCCCATTCCACGTACTCGAGCCCGTCGCGCAGCGTGAACGCCAATTCCTGAATAGCCGTCGAGCCCGCTTCGCGAATGTGATAGCCGCTGATGGAAATAGTGTTGAACTTCGGCGTGTTCTTTACGCCGAATTCGAAGGTGTCGATCACCAGCCGCATCGAAGGCTCAGGCGGGTAGATATATTCCTTCTGCGCGATGTATTCCTTCAGGATGTCGTTCTGCAAAGTGCCCGAAATTTTCTTCCAGTCCGCGCCCTGTTTTTCCGCAACCGCCAAATACATCGCCCAAATCACCGCGGCGGGCGAATTAATGGTCATCGACGTAGTGACATTGGCGAGCGGGATTTTGTCGAAGAGCACTTCCATATCCGCGAGCGAGCTGATCGCGACCCCGCACTTCCCGACTTCGCCTTCGGAAAGCGGATGATCGGAGTCATAGCCCATCAAGGTTGGCAAATCGAATGCCGTAGAGAGGCCAGTCTGCCCTTGCGAGAGCAAATACCGAAATCGTTGGTTGGTATCTTCCGCGGCGCCAAAACCGGCGAATTGCCGCATGGTCCAAAGGCGCCCGCGATGCATCGTTGAATGAATGCCGCGTGTGTAGGGAGGTTCGCCGGGGTACCCGAGATCGCGATCAGGATCCCACTCGGAGAGATCGGCCGGCGTGTACAGCCGCTGAATCGGAAATGCGGATACAGTGGTGAACTCGGCTTGGCGCTCGGGATTTTTCTCCAGCGTAGGGCGCAGCGTGTTTTCTTCCCAGGCTCTCTCTTTGGCGGACGGCTTGCGGTGCGAAGAGGAAGGCTCGGCAGGAGTTACCGTTTGCGTCGATTCTTCGGAAGGATTCCTCATGAGCAGCCGCTCCCGCTTTTCATGCTATGCGAAAGAAGGGACCTGAGCAAGCGCGCTTTGCCTAAGAAGCGCCATGGATTCTCAGGCGACACGCATTGCTCTTGAATGCGGCAGTCTTGCCGCCTGTTTCTGGGCGAGAAGAGTTACGCGCAGCTCCCCGCCAGGCTGCACTCCGAAACTATTGCTGGCCGTTGTTGAGCAGATTCTCCGTACCAACCACCTTCCCATGGAGTGTGCCGGGAATCAGCGTGTCCTTTTCCACTTCGCCGTGCTTGGCGTCAGCGATGGTGACTCGATTCACGTCCAGCGTGCGGCCCACGGCACGTTCGTACTGGGCCTTAGCTTCGAGAAGGTTGGCCAGAGCACGTAACTCCGCGCCTTGCGCGCTGACCAAGTCGCGCTGCGTCAAAATCACCTGGTAAACCGTAGAGGCGCCGAGCTGATACTTCTTTTGCTCGGCATCAAACGTCTGCTGCTGGAGTTTGCGGGCTTCGCTGGCGGTCGCGACTTGCACGCGGCCTTGTTCCAGGGCAATGAAGGTATTGCGAACGTCCACCACCGCGACATTCTTGAGCTGCTGCATCTGCGCCTCGATTTGCCTCATTTGCAGGATCGAGCGCTGGTTAGTCGCCTGCGCCGCGCGATTGCGGATCGGAATTTGCACGGTCACGCCCACCAGATAATCCGGGAACTGGTTGTGAAAGATCTGGCTCTGCGCGGTTGTAAATCCCTGCTCCGTTTTTCCGGTAACGGGCGTAGACGTGAGCGGCTCAAAAAAGCCCGCGACTGGATTGCCGTTGGCATCCACGATCTGGGCTCCGGCAACCGTCGTTGGCGTGCCGAGCGCGGGCGAAACGCCGGCAAGTCCCTGGCTTGTATATTGAGCGAACAGCGTGGCGGTAGGACGCAAAGCAATCCCCGTTGCGCGCGCGTCGATTCCCGCGTTCGTGATGTTGATCTGCTGCTCGAGAAGCTCCGGCCGTTTTTGGAACGCCTCCTTGATGGACTCTTCGAAGGAGTGCGCCTCGGTGGCTTCTGGCGGCGTAGGCTTGTCTATAGGAATGATCTCGACATTGATCAAATTGGCCGCCAATGGATCCTTGCTAATGGCATTTTTCAGGATCTGCTCATCTTGCAGCTTTGTCGTCTGCGCGATGATCAGATTCTGCTGGTCGGTCGCCAATTGCGCTTCCGCGCGCGTCACGTCGAGAGGAGCCAGCGTGCCGATCTCCAACTGCTTCTTGTTGTCGCCGTATAATCTTTGCGAGACGGACACAGCTTGTTGTTGCACCTCGACCGCGGCCCGTGCGTACACCAGCTCCCAGTAGGCGGTGATGGTGCTGGTGACCGTGGTAATCGCTTGCTGCTCAAAAACATAGTCCGCGAGCTTCCGGTTGTTTTTGGCGATCATGATGTTTCGCCGATTCACGGATCGGCCAAAGCCATTCAGCAATTGCTGCTGCAGCGTGACCACCAGCGCCGACGAAACGTCCGGATTGAAGAAGTTGAACGCCGACCCGGACGACGATCGTGTGTTATTCCACGCCAGCGTCGCTGTGGTCCCGGTCGAGAATCCCTGCGTAACGCTGTTTGCGTACTGCGCGGTGTGAGAAACAAGGGACGCTGCCGTCGCCGTGGCGCCGGTTCCGGAGATCAACGGGTTGTTGACCGGCGTCTTCCGGTCATCGTAGGAAATCTGTGATGTGAACGTTGGGTCGAAATTAAGAAAAGGAATGTTGGCGAAGGACTGGCGAATCTCAGCGCCAGTAATGCCTTGTGGCTGAGAGCCAGCTTCCGTCGCGAGAATATCGGTCTCCGCAAACCACGGGATATAGCGCTGGACGGCAATGTCCATGCTGTTCTCGAGGGCCAGCTCCACCGCATCTTGCAGGGTCAGCTCCAGCTTGCCGTCATGAATCAACTGGTCAACGCGCGGCGAGTTTGTGAGCAGAGGCTCGGGAATTCGGATCGGACGATAGGGAGCGATCAGATTGGGGAACGCGCGCGGCGCCCTGGTGTAATTATATTTTGAAACGCCAAGCGACACGGGAATCGGAGGATTGGTCGGCGCGGGCGTATATACATCTTGCGCTGGCGTCTGCCGCGTCGGAAGTCCAGGTCTCGCGGGCGCAGGAGCTGGCTGTTGCTGCTGCGGCTGCCGATCCTGAGCCCACACCGGTCCCCCAGCTAGCAGCACCGCCAAAAACGCCGCCAGCGTCGCGCGCGAGAGCTGTCCCGTGCGTTTCGCGGCTGCCCGGAGCGCGGACCGCAAGGCACACGCCCAGATACTAGACCGCTCCGCGGTCATCCGTTTCACGTTCATCGTGTTCTTCACCCCTCGAATAGTGGTTTTCACCGAACTAGTGTGATTTACGCTCAACTGTACAACGTTCAGCGGACACAATTTGTTTCACCCAATCGTCAAAAGCAGGGCAGTGTTAACTAGCATTGGGCGGCGCGCGAATCTGGCAGTCTAGCAGGCGGCTGCATCGGTTGACAACGCGCCACGCGGCGGCTAGGCTGCTGGCGGTTCGACGCTTACAGACGCGCGCCGCGAGCTGATAGCTTCGCGTGGTTGCGCGGGGACTTATGCTGCAAGACGAAGAGTTGCTGCGCATGTTCGAGGTCTCGGGAGCCATTCGGCACGGACATTTTGAGCTCTCCAGCGGACTACACAGCGGCACCTACGTGCAATGCGCGCTGGTGCTGCAATATCCCCGCTATGCGGAAAAGCTGGGGCGTGCACTGGCCGTCCTTTTCTCCGACGCCACGATTGAAGCCGTCGTATCTCCGGCACTCGGCGGCCTCATTATCGGCCAGGAAGTGGCCCGCGCTTTGCCCGAACCGAAGCCCGGGACGGCTGGCGGCGTTCCCGCGATTTTTGCTGAGCGCGAGTCCACCGGAATGATGTGTTTGCGCCGCGGATTTACGCTGCGCCCCGATCAGCACGTGTTGGTAGTTGAAGACGTATGGACCACCGGCGGCTCCACGCTAGAGACGATTCAGGTGGTCGAGGAAGCTGGCGGGCGCGTGGTCGCTGCGGGAGCGCTGATCGACCGCAGTGGCGGCAAAATCGAGTTCCCCGTGGAAGCAAGCGCTCTGCTGGATTTGCCGATAGCGAGTTACGAAACCGAAGAATGCCCGCTGTGCCGCGACGGCAGTGCGGCCATCAAGCCAGGAAGCCGCTTCGTCCGCTCCGCCTCGTAGCTCTTAAACTTTCGTCGCTAAACACTACATCTGCGCCGGCATGGTGTGTCTGGTGTTTCGTGCCTGCGGGAGGTGTCATCCTGAAGCCATCCGACGAGATGGCTGAAGGATCTCAGCGTGGACTCCACCCGCACATCAGCAAACTCCCCAGCACTGCCCGCTGGACTCCCGTCCGCGCATAACTGATAATTTCTCGCTCGCATGCTCTATTTCAAGCTCACCATCGCCTACGACGGCACGGATTTTCACGGCTGGCAGATCCAATTGAACAAACCCACGATTCAGGGCGAAATCGTGAATGTCTTGCGGCGCATTACGCAGGAAAATGTCCAACTTCACGGAGCTGGACGCACCGACGCGGGCGTGCACGCGCTGGGGCAGATAGGCAGCTTTCGCACGAAATCGGCGCTGTCCGCGGGAGAGTTTCAGCGCGCGCTGAACGCGCTTCTGCCGCCCACGATTCGCATCGTCGCCGCTGAAGAAGTGGGCCCGGACTTCAACGCGCGCTGGTCGGCACGCGGGAAAATTTATCGGTACCGCTTGTATCGCGGCAAAGTTGTTCCGCCGATGCTGTGGCGCTACGTGCTGCACTATCCCTTCCCCCTGGACGAAGATGCCATGCGCGATGCGGCGTCCCGGTTTGTCGGCGTGCACGACTTTGCCTCCTTCGCCGCCTCGACGGGTTCGGAAGACGACGACAAGGAGCGCTCCACCGAGCGCGAGATTTACTCGACAGAGCTGGTGCGTTCCCCAGACGGCGAAGAGCTGGTCTTCACCGTCCGCGGCCGCTCGTTCCTGCGCTACATGGTGCGCAAACTGGTTGGCACCCTGCTCGACGTGGGCCGCGGCAAACTCCAGCCCGGCGACATCAATCGCCTCTACGAACTGAAAGACCGCTCGAAATCTGGACCAACCGTTCCCCCGCAAGGCCTGTGCATGGTCAGCGTCGAACTCGAAGAGGCCTTCCGCATCAGAAGCAACTAGGCTGAATTTGCAGCACCATAGCTGCGTCGCGTCTCACACAAGTTCTTTGACTCGGCTTTAGATACCACCTATCATGTCCCGCAAACCTCTCGGCGCGGCTGCGCATGATCGGCCAAAGCATCTCCCATTATCGAATCATCGAGAAACTAGGCGGCGGGGGCATGGGCGTGGTCTACAAGGCCGAGGACACACGTCTGCACCGCTTTGTGGCCCTGAAGTTTCTTCCGGACGATGTCGCCAAGGATCCGCAGGCCCTGGCACGCTTCCAACGCGAAGCGCAAGCCGCCTCCGCGCTCAACCATCCCAACATCTGCACCATTTACGATATCGGTGAAGAAGCCGGCCTGGCATACATCGCTATGGAGTATCTGGACGGCGCAACTCTGAAATACGTGATCACCAGTCGCCCTCTGGAACTCGAACGCCTACTGGATATTTCGGTGGAAGTGGCAGACGCACTCGACGCCGCGCATTCCCAGGGAATCATTCATCGCGACATTAAGCCCGCCAATCTATTCGTCACCAAGCGCGGCCACACCAAAATTCTCGATTTCGGCCTCGCCAAAGTAGCGGCCCAAAAGAGTGTAGCTGGGCAAACTCAGACCCTGGCCACGGGAGAAGTTGACGAGGCTCATCTAACGAGTCCCGGCACGGCTCTGGGCACCGTCGCCTATATGTCGCCGGAGCAAGCGCTCGGAAAAGAGCCAGACGCGCGCACGGATCTCTTTTCCTTTGGCACCGTCCTCTACGAAATGTCGACCGGTTCGCTTCCATTTCGAGGAGAAACATCCGCGGCGATTTTCAGCTCTTTGCTAAGCAAGGAACCTGTCCCGCCGTTGCGCCTGAACCCCGATCTTCCCGCGGAGTTGGAACGAATCATTCGTAAATGTCTGGAAAAAGACCGTGAGCTTCGCTACCAGAGCGCGTCCGAATTACGCACGGACGTGAAGCGCCTGAAGCGAGACACCAGCACCGGAACGATGCCGGCCGCGGCGGGAATCACGCAGCAAGGTTTGCGTAGATTGCCTTGGGTGTGGATGGCAGGAATCGTGGTTGCCAGCGCGGTGATTGTTGGGCTGTTTTCGTGGTTTCGCTCGCCTCCGCCCGCGCCACGAATTTTGGCCGTGACTCAGCTAACACATGATGGTGTGGCGAAAGAAAGGATGCTAACGGACGGAGCTCGCATCTATTTCGGAGAAGCAACCGCGAATAAAGGTCAGATGTTGGCCCAGGTGTCGACGACGGGCGGCGACACGGGAATCCTTCCCACAGCGTTTGCTAACATTTTGATCGACGATATTTCTTTCGACCACTCCGAGCTCTTAGCCAGGGATCAGGTCGGCACCGAAGAGGAGGACCCCTATTGGATCGTGCCGCTACCCGTTGGGGCGCGCCGCAGGCTAGGGGATGTCAGCGGGCATAGCGCAGCTTGGTCGCCCGACGGACGACAACTTGTTTATGCCAACGGCTCGGACCTCTACGTTGCCAATCACGATGGAACCGCTCCACAAAAGCTGGCCATTCTGCCCGGTCGTGCAAATTACCTCACCTTCTCTCCCGACGGCCGAATTCGGTTCGCGTTAGGGGTGCCGTTCACCGGCAACACCTCTCTTTGGGAAGTCCGCGCCGACGGCACTGGTCCTCATGAGCTGCTTCCGGGCTGGAACAATCCCTCCCGGGAGTGCTGTGGGAGGTGGACTCCAGATGGACGCTATTTTGTCTTTGTCAGCGGAAACAATAAGGGGAGGAATGTCTGGGCGTTACCCGAACGCACGAGTCTTTTTGGAAGGCGTTCGCGTGCACCGCTTCCACTGACCACCGGGCCGCTCAATTTTTCGTACCCGCTGCCCAGCCGGGATGGCAGCAAACTCTTTGTGATCGGCACGCAGCCCCGCGGTGAACTCGTTCGCTATGATGCCGGTTCACGACGGTTCCTGCCGTTTCTTTCAGGAATCTTCGCCAGTGAACTGGATTTCTCGCGTGATGCCCAGTGGGTCACCTACGTGCGTTACCCCGACAATACCCTGTGGCGAAGCCGCGCTGACGGCACGGACCGCTTGCAACTCACGTATCCTCCAATGCAGACGCATTTGCCGCGTTGGTCTCCCGATGGGAAGCAGATCGCGTTTCTTGCAACTCAAGGCAACCCCAGTGGAAGATTTTCGTTATTTCCCCGCAGGCGGGAACTCCACAGGAGATGTTCCCCGAAAGGCGCCGGGACGAAGAGGATCCCACTTGGTCTCCTGATGGGACGCAAATCGCGTTTGGCGGTTTGCCGGCGGGAACGTCCGAACCTCTTACGATCGACATTGTAAATGTGAAAACACGTCAGGTTTCGTCAATCCCCGGTTCCGAAGGTTTGTTCAGTCCTCGTTGGTCGCCCGATGGTCGGTACTTGGCAGCTCTCTCCCAGGACTCACTTAAGATTTTGTTTTTCGACTTCAACGCTCGAAAATGGTTCGAGCCAATCACCGAGAACGCTAACATCGGTTTTCCGACTTGGTCTTCGGACGGCAAATACCTTTACTTTGACGAAGGTGGCCCTGAGCCTGCATTTCGCCGTCTCAAGGCGGGCGGTGCTCGCTCAGAATCTCTTTTCACTTTGAAGGAAATGCCACTCTTTTTTGGCAATGTCGTTGGCACTTGGAGCGGCCTCGCTCCCGACGGTTCCCCTTTGTTTACGCGGGATACTAGCACGGAAGAAATCTACGCCCTGGATCTGGACCTCCCCTAGCTCGCTTTCGCCGAGCAGATTTCCCCCGCGCACTGCTTGTTGGCGGCGATTTCAGATAGAATCGCAATTATGGCCGCAACAGCCATCTCCGTCGATACCCTTCCCTCCATTAATCCGGCCACCGGCCAGACGCTGGGATATTTTGAGAAGACGCCTCCGTCACTTCTTCCGCAGATCGTTCAACATGCGCGAGTCGCGCAGGCGAGTTGGGCACGGATTCCGATACGTGAACGCTGTCGGTATTTGAGGGCGCTCCGCGAAGAGATCATGCTTTCGCGCGCCGCGCTGGCCGATGTTGTAGTGGCAGAATCCGGAAAGCCGCGCGTCGAAGCCATGTTTGCGGACATTTTTGTGGCCGTAGACACAGCCGCCTACTTCGCCAAAAGTGCGGAGCGCCTTCTGGCCGCCGAGCGGGTTCCGCATCACAGCACCGCCGCAAAAGCGAAGTCCGGCAAGCTCGCCTACGAGCCGCTCGGCGTCATCGGTATCATCAGTTCCTGGAATTACCCGCTCGCAATCCCCGTGAGCCAGATTATTCCCGCCGTCGCCGCGGGCAATTCCGTAATTTGCAAGACCAGCGATTTCACGCCGCGCTGCGGCGCGCTGATCGAAAAACTCTTCGCCGACGCCGGCTTCCCGAAAGATTTAGTCACCATTGTGCAAGGGGGCGGCGAAGTTGGGCAGGCGTTGATCGATGCCGACCCCGACAAAGTGCTGTTCACCGGCAGCGTTGCGACCGGCCGTCGCGTCGCGGAAGCCTGCGCGAAGCGGCTGATTCCTACAGTGCTGGAGCTAGGCGGCAAAGATGCCATGCTCGTTCTCGCCGATGCCAACCTCGACGTTGCCGCAAGCGCCGCTGTCTGGGGCAGCTACACAAATTGCGGTCAAGTCTGCCTTTCCGTCGAGCGCCTCTTCGTCGAGCAGTCCGTGAGCGATGAGTTTGCCGCGCGTTGCATAGCGAAAACGAAAAAACTGCGGCTCGGTCCCGGGACTGACTCCAATACCGACGTCGGCCCCATGATTCGCCCGCAACATGTGCAGCGCATGGTTGACCTCATCGAAGATGCGGTCAGCCGCGGCGCACGCCTTCTCTACGGCGGGCATCCGCGCGTTGATCTCGGGCCAAACTTTTTTGAGCCCACCGTGATTGCAAACGTCGATTCGACCATGAAGCTTTTTCAAGAAGAAACCTTCGGGCCGATATTGGCAATGCAAACCGTGCGAAATTCCGACGAAGCGATCACACGCGCGAACGATTCTCCCTTCGCGCTCTCTGCCAGCGTCTGGACGCGCGACGCCGCTCGCGGTGAAGCCATCGCCAAACGCTTGCGCGCCGGAGCCGTCATGGTCAACGACGCCATCAGTTACTTCGCCATCGCGGAAGCTCCGCACGGAGGATGCGCCGCGAGCGGATGGGGCCGCACCCACGGCAAAGCCGGCCTCCTGGAAATGGTGCAGACGAAATACATCGATGTGGATCGCCTGCCCAGTCGCGAAAAGCCCTGGTGGTATCGCTACGGCACAGAGTTAGAGTGCGCTGCCGATGCGTTCTTGCAATTCGAGTACGGCCGCGGTATCGCCGCCCGCCTACGCAACGCTCGCGGCGCCCTAAAAACCATGTTCCGCGACCACGGCCTCGGGCCTCGCTGAAATCGGACCACGCAAATGACCTCACCCACGAACAACGAATGGATCCACGATTGGAACCAAGCCTCGACTCCGCTCATTCCTCCCGGCACCCGCATCCTGCTAAATGACGAAACCCTCCGCGACGGCCTGCAAAATCCCTCCGTCTACGATCCCAGCATCGAAGAAAAAATCGAAATCCTGCACCTGATGGAATCGCTCGGCATCGACTCGCTGAACATCGGCCTCCCGGGCGCCGGCCCCCGCGCCGTCGAGCATACCGAAGCGCTTGCCCGCGAAATCGCCACCAATCGCATGAGGATTCGCCCGAACGCCGCCGCCCGCACGGTGGAAGCCGACATTCGGCCCATCGCTGAAATCTCCCAGCGCGTCGGTATCGCCATCGAAGCCGCCACGTTCCTCGGCTCCAGCCCAATCCGCCGCCTCGTTGAAGATTGGACCGTCGACCATCTCGAACGCACCACCGAAAAAGCCGTAAAGTTCGCCGTCGAGCACAACCTTCCATCGATGTACGTCACCGAAGACACCGTCCGCACCGACCCCGAAACCGTGAAGCGCCTCTACTCCACCGCCATCCGCAGCGGCGCACGCGCCATCGTTCTCTGTGACACCGTCGGCCACGCCACGCCGGAAGGCGCCTACAACTTAGTAAAATTTGCCATCGACGAAGTCGTGAAGCCCAGCGGCGAAAAAATCCGCGTCGATTGGCACGGTCACAACGATCGCGGCCTGGCCATCGCCAATTCCCTCTGGGCGGTAGCCGCCGGCGCCCATTGTGTCCACGCGGCTGCCAATTCCCTCGGCGAGCGCGTTGGCAACACGCCGATGGAGTTAATGCTCGTCAATCTGCGTCTCATGGGCCTTCTCGACCGCGACCTCTCCCGCCTAAAGGAGTATTGCGAAAAAGTCGCGATCGCCACGCACACGACCATTCCGCCGAACTATCCTGTAATCGGCCGCGACGCCTTCCGCACCGCCACCGGCGTCCACGCCGCGGCCATCATCAAGGCCTATCACAAAAAAGACGCCGCCCTCGCCGACGCTGTCTACAGTGGCGTCCCGTCGCATCTTTTCGGCCTCGACCAAATCATCGAAATCGGCCCCATGAGCGGCAAATCCAACGTTCTTTTCTGGCTCGAGCGCCACGGGATCCCCGCCGATGACGCGCTCGTCACTCGCATCTTCGATGCCGCCAAGCAATCCGCGCGCGTGCTCACCGAAAGCGAAGTGCAAGCCCTCTGCGCCGAGGCCGCGCGCAATTGATCGCGCCACACGTGCGGAACTCCGCGATGAAACACGTCGCCCTTTGGGTTATCCTCTTGTCCATGCCAGTCAGGTCCGCCAGCGTTCCTCACAACTCCCGGCCTGCTCCGAGCATGCAATTCGCCGACAATTCTCAGGTCCGCGCCGCACTAGCCTGGTTTGCCCGCAATCTCGCCTGGATTAACGAGCAGCAAACGCGCCTAACCGAGATTCCCGCGCCGCCATTTCAAGAAGCGCAGCGCGCCGTAGCAGTAAAAGCTCTTCTCGCTACCTCCGGCCTCGAAGTTCAAATCGATAAGACCGGCAACGTCATCGGCGAGCTGCGCGGCGCAAACGAAAAGGAAATTGTCGTGCTCTCTGCGCATCTCGATACCGTCTTTCCCGCCTCCACCGAGATAAAAGTCCGCCGCGAAGGCGATCGCCTCCTCGCCCCCGGAATCTCCGACAACGGCACAGGCCTAGCCGCACTCATGGCTATCGCCCGCGCGTGCCAGGAAGCCCACATCAAGCCGCGCCGCACCATTTTGTTCGTCGCTGACGTTGGCGAAGAAGGCGAAGGCAATCTTCGCGGCATGCGTGCCCTTATCGAAGCCTACAAGCCGAAATTGAAAGCCGTGATTGTCCTCGACGGCTCCGGCACCGACCACGTCACCACTAAAGCGCTGTCCTCTCGCCGTCTCGAAGCCAGTATCACCGGCCCTGGCGGCCACAGTTGGTCCGACTTCGGAATGCCCAATCCCATCAATGCGCTCGTGCGCGCTTCCGTCCGCTTCATCAACACCAAAGTGCCTCCCGCCCCGCGCACCACCTTCAATATCGGCCAAATCGAAGGCGGTACCTCGGTCAACTCCATCCCCTACGAAGCAAAACTGAAGGTCGACATTCGTTCCGAAAGCGAAGAGGAACTGGCCAAGCTCGAGTCCGCCCTTCGCGAATGCATAGCTGCCGGCGTCCGCGACGAAATGGAATCCGCGCGCGACCGCTCCAAGGGAAAACTCGAGTGGAAAGTGCAGCTCCTCGGCAGCCGCCCCGGTGGGGAACTGCCCGCGAACTCCGCTCTGCTCGCCGCGTTGCGCTCCGCCGATGAATATGTCGGCAACCAATCGCGCGTCGAGCGCTCCTCAACCGACGCCAATGTGCCTTTGTCTCACGGCATCGACGCCATCTCCATCGGCGCAGGCGGCACAGGCGGGGGCGCCCACTCTCTTCAGGAGTGGTATGAGCCCGCTGGCCGCGAAATGGGCCTGAAACGCGCCTTGCTCACTCTTCTCGGCGCTTCGGGACTTGCGGAGGAAAAAGCTCGATGAATCATCGATTGCGCACATCGCTGGCGGCCCGCCTCCTCTCGCTTGCATTGATTGTCGTTATCGCCGGGTTGGCTGGCGCTACCGCTCTACGCGTGAAAGCGCATTCCGCGCAGGAGCCTGCTCGCACCGTCTACTACATCCACGGCCGCATCTATACCAACGATCCGCAGCATCCGTGGGCGCAAGGTATGGCCGTCCGCGATGGAAAAATTATTTGCGTCGGCGCTCTCTCGCACGTTCTTCTTGAATGTGGCGGTGGCGACGCCCACGCCGAAACGGTTGATCTCCAAGAAAAATTCGTCATGCCCGGCTTCAATGACGCCCACGTTCACCTGGGTTATGCGGGCCAGGGTATGCTCGCCGTGCGTCTCTACGGCGCCGCATCTGTCGAAGAGCTGAAAAGGCGCCTCGCCGCCAGCGTCGCTTCGCACAAGGAAGGTGAATGGATCACCGGCGCCGGCTGGGACCACACGCTCTGGCCGGAAAAGCAATTTCCCAACAAATGGGAGCTTGACGACGTCGCGCCAAAAAATCCCGTGTTGCTGACTCACGTTTCCGAGCACGTCGCCGTCGCCAATTCTGTAGCCCTCAAGCTCGCCGAACTCGATAAAAACTCGCCCAACCCTCAAGGTGGCGAATTCGAGCGCAACTCCGCCGGAGAGCTCACCGGCCTGCTCAAGGAAGGTCCAGCGATGGCGTTTGTCCGCTCTCGCATCCCGGATCCCACTGCCGAGCAGCGCCGCCGCGGAATCATGCTGGTTTTTGCCGATCTCGCCAAGAATGGCGTCACGTCCGTTCAGGACAACTCCGAGTGGGAAGATTTTCGCGCCTACAAACAACTAAAAGATGACGGCAAGCTCACCGTGCGCATCACCGAATGGCTGCATTTCACCGAGCCTGTTAATGATTTGCAGAATAAGCGCGGTGAAGGCGGCACCACCGACCCCTGGCTCAAAACCGGCGCTCTTAAAATGGTTACCGACGGCGCTCTCGGTTCCCGCACCGCCGCCATGCTCGAGCCCTATTCCGACGACGCCAAGACCACGGGCATCATGATCATGGAGCCCGACAAGCTGAAATTGCTAGCCATCGAGCGCGACAAGGCCGGCTTCCAACTCAACTTTCACGCCATCGGCGACCGTGCGAACCGTGTCTCCCTCGACGTCTTCGAAACCGTCGCCAAAGCAAACGGCCCGCGCGACCGCCGCGACCGCATCGAGCATGCGCAAGTCGTCGCACCCAACGATCTTCCGCGATTCGCCAAACTCAAGGTCATCGCCTCCATGCAGCCTTCGCACCAGACCACCGACATGCGCTGGGCCGAATCTCGCGTCGGACCCGACCGCATCAAGGGCGCCTATGCCTGGGCCACTCTGGAAAAAAGCGGCGCGCGTCTCGCCTTCGGCACGGATTATCCTGTTGAAGAGGTCAGCCCCTTTCGCGGCCTTTACGCCTGCGTAACGCGCCAACTCCCCGACGGCACACCCGCCGCCGGTTGGCAGCCGCAAGAAAGGATCTCGCTCGAGGATTGCATCCGCTCCTACACCAGCGGCTCTGCCTACGCCGAATTCGAGGAAGGGAAGAAAGGCGAGCTAAAAATAGGCGAATACGCCGACTTCATCATCCTTTCAAACGATCTAACAAAAGTAGCGCCGTCAGACTACGTCAAGACGGAAGTACTCCGCACAGTAGTAGGTGGCCGCACCGTCTACGAAAAGCCCTAATTAGAATTGGAAAAGTACCTTCGATTGTCATTCCGAGGGCGGTTTTTTGCCCGAGGAACCTGCTTTTTCTTTGCCTTTGCGGCTTGCAGGGAAGGCAATTCTTAGCAATCGATACGGCTACTCAAAAGCGAGGTCTGTCATCTCTCCTAAATATTCCTTACCCTGGGCCTTGAGAAACCAAATTCTAATCCGCCGGCCCTTCCACTTGTCACAAGAATCCAAATCCAGAGCGTTGTCGCCCGTTACACCAACCGTACCAAAATCCGCTGCGTGAAAAATCAATGGACGTTTCCCACCGCCCAAAGTTACGGTCATAGCCGGTTTATGCGAACAGTCGATCCCGCGTACCAATCCGTCCGCCGCCATAAGCGTGGACGTATCCACAGGATTTTGCTTCGGCGGCGGCGTGGACGAAACCGTAGTTGCTTGCGTCCCCGTCGGCGCATTCGCAACCATGGTTTGGCTCGTGGCATTCGCCGCGGCATCGAGTCGCGCCTTTCTTTCCGCCACCCATTGTGCGTGTTCCTTGATGCGCTCCAGTAACTCCCGTGCTGTCTGTGCTTCCTCGGGCGAACTCGCTTTCTCCAAGAGCCGCTGGGCCAATTGCCGCGCATCGGCGTCGCGATTGCTGTTCAGCAGCAGGTTGATGAGGTTTATTGCGTAAGCGTGCGTAGTGGGATCCAGCTTCGCCGCCCGGATGCCCGCTTCCAGCGCCTGTTTCTGCGTCTCCGGAGCGAAAGAATACGCCTGAGCCAATCCCTCAAACGCGGGTGCGAACTGAGGATTGATCTGCGTGGCCTTTTGGAAGCTCTTGATTGCTTCCTCCATGGCTTCCGGTGCCGCCAAACCTCCCCGTAGCAGAAGCATGCCGTGGTAATACGGAGCCACAAAGCTCGTCGAGCCGAGTTCCATCGCTTTCTTCATTTCCTTATCGGCGCCGCTTTGGTCTTCCTTGCGGTAGAGGTAATAGCCCAGCGCCTCGTGGCTGATCGCCAGATTGGGCTGGGCTTGCACTGCTTGCTCCACCAGCGGTTGGGCCTGCTCCAACCTGTTACGGTGCGCGGCGCAATCCCCGCGCAGCGCCAGGACTTCTCCCGGCGGCAAGCTGCGCACAGAGTAAGTCTTGTCTGCCGCCTGCTGCGCGTTCTTGAACAATGCCACACGAAAACGCGTTTGACGCGAATACCCTTCGATGACCTGCCCAAAACGTTTTAGATCGCCGAAGGCTTGTCGGGCCGCTTCGATTTGGCTTCCGCTCTTGTCCCACGCCGCAACGAAATTCTTCAGCAGTTGTCGTCGCTGCGCCTCCGGATCCAGCATCAGGTAATGCACCAGCGCCCACGACTCCGCATAAAAGACCGAGGCCCGGTTCGCTTCGTTGTAATAAGGTGATCCTTGCTCCACATTCAGTAGGGTCTCAATCGGCAGCAGCTTGTTCTGGCCGAGAATGTATAAGTGAGTTTCATCGATCGTGCCGACTCTCGATTCCTTGTCACCCAGCTGCGAATTTCCGTAGAACTCCGCCAGCCCCTCGTCCAGCCACAGAGGCAGCCCCGTAAAATTCAGATGTAGCAGCGCATGCGTGTATTCGTGATAGAGCGCATGAAAAGGGTTTGTACCCTCGGAGTCCAGGCGCAAAATCACATAGTGCTTGTCCTCACCTTGCTGATACAAGCCCGCGGGATGAACGTGTCCCTTCACCTCCCAGTCCTCGGGAAGCAGCATCTTCATCGTGTTTTCGTTCTTTGCCGCCAGGATCAACACCGGCTGCGCCGGATCAACGCGAAGGCTCGCAAACGCGCCGTGAAACAGCGTGCGAATCTGCTCGAACTGGTCCGCAATGCTCCGCGCCTCTTTCTCCCCGGCATTGCTGGAAACCACGAAGTGCGGACTTCGCACTTCGATCCAGCCCTGATTCGGATCCGTGGCACTGAAAGCCCCAGCGCACGGAAACAACGCCCCGAATACCGCGAACTGCAACAACCATCGTAATCGCCTCGTCATAAAACCAGCATGGAAACGCCTCCTGCCCGCGATGTCAAGCCCCGCGATACCAAGCTTTTCCTTGATGCTATCTGCCGCCAGGGCTACGCTCACCGTTCAGGCGATCTCACCAAGGCTCCGCCCTCCGGATATGTAAAGACGCACGTTCCTCGCATCGCTGCCAGCGGGTGCGCGGCCTGTTCAGCCCGATAGAGACATGTGCTTGGCCTCAGCGCGTCAGCGGTTTATTGCTTCAGGTGGGAAATTTTATCCTTAGCCCGCGCGGCGTCATGACCCGTGGGATCCTCGCTCAGATACATACGGTATTCTTCAATCGCTTCACCTGATCGGTCCTTAGCCTCCAGAGCGAGCGCCGCGACAATGTGCACGCTCGCCAGCCCCGCGTGCGGAACGGAGTGAGCTTTGCGGGCGTGGACAATTGCCTCTTCAAACTTGTGAAGTTGCAATTCTGCGTACGCGGCGTAACTCAGCGCCCACGCGTTCAGAGGTTCCGCGGACAGCGACCGCGTCAGGAGATTGTTCACTTCCTCGTAATTGCGATCTGCCAGCGCGATCCGGGCCAGGTTGCGATACGCCTCGGCGAAAACGTCATTGAGCTTGATGGCTTTCTCGAACGCCGGACGCGCCGATTTCGTATCCCCGATCCCGCTGAGCGCTACCCCTAAGCCGTTATAGGCAACGTCAAAATCGGGGTAAATCGCAATGGCCGCTTCAAAGTGAGTCTTGGCTTGCGCCCACTCCTTTTTCTTGGTGGCTTCTGAGCCTTTGCGGAATTCCTTCTGTGCCTTCTCCGGCACGTTTAGTCGCGCTGCAGAAACGATCCCTGAGCCAGGCAGGGTCGGCGTCTCGGGTGCCCCCCCGGTTTTCGCCGCGACAATGATTCGGACCATTTTCCGATTTTCCACCGCCTCAATGTCCAACACTTCTGTGTGTTCCTCGATTCCCGGTCCGAAAATGCGCAGTCGCTTTGTCGCCGTCCTTGTTTGGAATTCCACTCGGCCGCTATTGTCCGTGTGTTGTTCTTTCTCAATCAAACCGAATCTGTCGAGAAGCTGTACCGTCAGGTTCGACGATGCAGGATTCTGCAGCGACCCGATGTAAACATTGACGACCAGCTGTACCGGATTCGCGGGTTCAAACTGCGCCAGCTGTCTGTTAGGGAGCGCCGCCAACAACAAGGCGAGAAAACCGCAGCATCGCAGCATCCTGCGATTAAGCTGAGTTGCTCCCATCTCCCAGTCCTCCTCGACTGCCGCGTGCACTACGCGCCAAGCCGCACGAACTCAGACTCGATACCCCGAAGTCTAACGCAGAATGCTATTCGTGATCGCCTCAACCTCGCATTATGCAAACAGCAGTGCGATTCTCCTTTGCGTTATCAAATCGGTCGGCTTTGGCGACGAGTTGAGCATCGGGTTTGCAAATCATTTATGTTAAGGTCAGGTTCGAGACAGGTCCCGGTTCTTGCGCCCATCTGAAGGCCCCTCAGATTCTTTTTATTGACAATTCCATGACATCGGTGGTACACATCCCGCCAACGGGTGTTGTCGCTGGTAATGTTTGTGCCACTTGGTCTGTGTCCTCCGGCCATGATGTTCACACAAATGCACTTAATCTATGCCTGCGCCAATCCCGAGGAGGTGGGTATATGCGCTTTAATGTGTTGGGGCGGAGCAGTTTGGTTTTTGTTTATCTTAGCGTGATTCTGTTCTTTGCAGTTCAGCCCGTGGTGAGGTCACAAGAGACCACAGGTGGCATCAAAGGCTATGTAAAGGACAAGTCCGGAGGGAGCGTCGCCGCTGCGGAGGTGGAGCTCACGAGTTCTGCCCTCATTGCTCCTCGCAAGGCCGTCGCGGACAACGCCGGGTACTTTTACTTTCAGCTTCTGCCGCCAGGGGAATACACCGTTACCGTTTCGGCCAAGGGCTTCCGCACTTACAAGGGGTCCGGAATAACCCTCGAAACGGGTAAACTGCCAACTCTGGAAATTCTTTTGGAGGTGGGTTCCGTTTCGGAAATTGTGGAAGTATCGGCGAACGCACAAACCGTCGACGTGACAAGCAGCAAGGTGGCCGTCACCATTCCGGACGACATAATCGCCAACATTCCCAAAGGGCGCTCCTATCAATCCTTGATTTCCCTCGCACCCGGCGCTCGCCAAGAACCCCTGCAAAGCTCCCGTAATGATCGTTTGCGCCAGAACGGTTTCCAGATTGACGGCGCCAGCGACAGCGAGAACACTTACTTGGTCGAAGGTTTGGACACCAGCAACGTCGAAAATGGCGGCATCAAGCAGAACGTCATTTTTGAGTTCGTGCAGGAAGTCCAGGTCAAGACCAGCGGAACCGAGGCGGAGTATGGCGGTGCCCTGGGCGGCGTGGTAAACGTCATTCAAAAACGAGGGAGCAATCAGTGGCACGGCAGCCTCGTCGCTTACTATCGCAGCGACAAGCTCGACGCCAACGATCAGTGCTCAACCACGCCCCAGCCCGTAATATCCAACTCCGTCATCCCCAGCGGCCAGCAGCTCGCATGCGGCTTGCGATATGACCCAACAACCTCGGCTAACGCCTCCGCTCGCCTCGACCAAGCTGCCAACTACTACATTCAGAAGAAAGACCGGTACACCACAGTTGAACCGGGATATCAGATCGGCGGCCCGTTGTGGAAAGACAAGCTCTGGTTCTTCTCCAGTTATGTTCCCACCATCGACCGGATCACGCGCAAGGTGAACTTTACCGGGGCCACCGACCCTGGTGTGCATAGCTTTACGCGCAGCTACACTGCGCACAACATGCTGAACCGCCTGGACTACCAGGCTTTCAGCAGGGTCACTCTTTATGCCGGCTGGCAGTATGGCTACTCCAGAATTACCGGGCAGCTTCCGACCTTTCCCGACTCGGCCATCGGTCAAGCGAATCCGATTGCCGGGAACAATCCGGCTCAGTTCAGGCCCGACACCGGGTCCGTGAACCCCAGCAACATCTTCAACTTTGGGGGTGACTGGACGCCAAATTCGCACACCGTCGTCTCTGCGCGGTATGGCTATTTCTACTACAATTCAGAGGACCGCGGCCTGCCTGCAGGTATCCGTTATGTCTACAATAGCGATCTTACGGCAGGGGTTACCAAGTCCCCAGTCACCGGATGCCCAGCGGCATGCGCCGTCCTCGTCCAGCCGGGTACACCAAACGCTTCTTTCGCTCATCAAACCAACTTTGCCAATATTTCTGCCAACCTGACGACCCAGCACGACATATTCTCTCGCAGAGCCTTTTCCTCCGACCTTTCTTATTCAGTTAGCAAATGGGGCCAGCACAACTTCAAGTTTGGCTATGGCTTCAACCGATTACTCAACAACGTCTTTCAGAACATCAATACGGCTCGCATAAACATTTTTTACGGCAACCCGTACAGCCCATCCACCCCCGCCGGTGTGACAGCTTGCAGCGCCATAGCGGCCCAAAACTCCGCAAACAATGGCGCTGCCGTTTGTGCGGGAACTGCCGGCTATTTCACCATCACAGACGGAGTCACGACCGTGGGAAATGCGTCTAGCTACAATCACGGTATCTACGGGCAGGACTCCTGGACCGTCGGCCATGGCTTAACGCTCAATCTGGGCGTTCGCTTCGACAAGGAGTATTTGCCGCCTTACAGCCCAGGCAATCCTTCCATCAGCTTTAGTTTTATCGATAAGGTCGCGCCGCGCATCGGCGGCGCTTACGACCTCTTCCGCAACGGCAAAGTGAAGATCTTCGCCAGCTATGGCAAGTTCTTCGACATCATGAAGTACTCGCTTCCGCGCGGTTCCTTCGGTGGCGACTACTGGCATGATTGCGTGTACGCCATGGATTTCATCGACTACAACACGATCACTCCCACTAGCCCTGGCGGCCACGCTTGCGGACCGACGTTCGACCCTGCGGCTGGTGTCAGCGTGGGACGCTTCATTGAAAATATTAACTGGCGCGCTCCTGCCGGCGATCCAACGGACCCCGGCGTTGACCCGAACATTAAGCCAATGTCTCAGCACGAGTTCCTGGTCGGCACGGACTGGGCGATTACTCCCAAGATCGGGATCGAAGTCCGTTACGCGCGCAAGCGGGTGGATCACACCATCGATGACATGTCCATTGACGACTCGACTTATTACATCGGCAACCCGGGTCCCAACACCTACGCCGACCTGCTGCACCGGGCACTTCCCGCCGCGGGATTCAGTGCCCCGCTCTGCCCTTCCTGCCCTCTAGCCCCAGAAGCCACGCGGCGTTACGACGGACTGGAGACCCGTCTGACATACCGTGGCCCGAAGCTGGTTGGACTGCTGACCTACACGTACAGCAGGCTCTATGGCAACTTCTCCGGCTTGACCGACACGGACGTCACAGATGCCAGCGGCGGCCGCCACAACGCCAACAACAACCGCACCTTTGACTTACCAGAGATGCAATACACCACGAGTGGAAAGGTTATGGATGGACCGTTGGGGACTGATCGCCCCAACGTGCTGAATATGAGCGGGTACTATTTGCTGAAATTGGGTGGCCTGCAGGCTTCCTTCGGCATCATTCAAACGATCGCCCAAGGGTCGCCCAAGTCCACCTGCGTGCCCGTTGTGGACAGCACCTCCTCGTGTCAATTCTTTGGTGATCAGCGCGGCACGTGGGCCAACATCACCCGAGACGCAGCCACTGGCAATTTCGTACTGGGCAGCGTGCAGCGTGATGCCCGAATGCCCCTTTACACCCAGACCGACTTCAGTCTCGGCCCCTCGTTCAGGGTAAGCAAAACCAACGAAGCCATGCGCTTGGCTTTCGAGGTGAATGTGAGCAACATCTTCAACCAGCATGCCATCATGTCTTACAACCCGAATCCATTTGGACGGAACAACGAATGGGTCCTGTTTCCATCAACGAGCAACCCCCTCAAAACTGATTTTAATAGGTTCTTGACGGGCTATGATCCGATCGCTTCAGCTAACAGCCAAAGTCTTATCCTGAACAGCCGATATGGACTACCATTCCTCTTCCAGACCTCGCGCAACATGCGCCTGGGAGTCAAGTTCACCTTCTAACCCCATCTAAACACTGGGCGTTACAAGTCAAAGGGCCGGTCAGTTGACCGGCCCTTTTGACTTTTGCCGGGCAAGTGCCTGGTCACTGGCCGTTGGAGTAGTTCTTTATGTCAACGGGCTCGTACATCGTGGCGGTGGCGGGGTTTGTTCTTCGTAGGCGGCGATGTCGGCTTCGTGCTGCAGGCTGGTGCCGATGTCGTCGATGCCGCCTCCTTGAGGTGGCAGTTTACGAGTGCTTTAGCTAATTTTTAGATGGTCGCTATCTATCCTTGACAATTGTCGTCCTCCGATTTATATAGCCACCACGTTCCAGTGGTTGCCCAAGGGTCACAAAATCTCGTGCTGGGAGAGTGGTCATGCTAGTTCTTCCTCGCTGTCATTCCCTATTGGTGTCTTTTTCTTCAAAAACTCAATTCGTAGCGATACTCGCAGCATTGCTCTGCCTCTCTGCGCTGTGCCCAACCTCGCTCCACGCGCAAGCCGCCAGCTCAACCAGCATCGCCGGCGTAGTCACCGATTCCACAGGCGCTGTTGTCGCTGGCGCTTCTGTCAAGCTCACGGACAAAGCGACGAACACGCCTCGCCCAACCGTTACCAACGATACGGGTCGCTACTTTTTTGCCAACGTGCCTTCCGGAGATTATGAAATCGCCGTTAGTAAGAGCGGTTTCCGTACCACCAAGACCATCGTAACCGCCAGTGTCGGCATTCCACTGACTGTCGACCTGAAGCTTGAGCTGGGCTCGGTTTCCGAAACCATCGAGGTTACCGCTTCCAACACCGAACTCCAGACCATGAATGCCACGGTTGGCAATACGATATCTGGTGATCTCCTGCAAGGTCTGCCGTCGATTGGCCAGGACAGCAGCACCTTTGTGACCTTGCAACCAGGCGTTTCCCCCGACGGAAGCGTGGCTGGCGCGGTCACTGACCAGAGCACCTTCATGCTCGATGGCGGCCAGAACACTAATGATATGGACGGCAGTATGACGGTCTACACCCCAAGCTTCGGCGGCGATCCGACGGGTGGTATCGTTAGAAACCAGCTTTACGGCGCTCCCACCGGCGTCCTGCCCACCCCCGTTGACAGCATCGAGGAATTTAAAGTCAATACCACCAACCAGACCGCTGACTTCAATAATTCCGCGGGCGCGCAGGTTCAAGTGGTCACCAAGCGCGGCACTAATTCCTGGCATGGCACCGCCTACGAGTATTATTTTGACAATAAGCTTAATGCCAACACCTGGGAGAATAACTTCTCCGGTACACCGCTGCCGAGCTATCACTACAACCGCTTTGGCGCCGCCGGTGGCGGGCCGATCATTCCAAAGAGCATTCTGGGAGGAAAGACCTATTTCTTTGCCAATTACGAGGGCTTCCGTTGGAAGAACTCGTCCACCTACGAGGTGGCGGTTCCGACAGCGAGCATGCGCGCGGGTATCCTTACGTTTGGGGGCGTGCAATACAACCTGAATACCGGAATGAATTGTGGTCCGGCCGGAACCGCCGCTTGTGATCCCCGAAGCATCGGAATCAATTCCTTGGTTTCGCAAATGTGGAACAAGTTCGAGCCGCTGCCGAATGACCCGGCTTGCAGCGGCCTGTCTGGGGCACAGTGCGACGGGGTCAATGAACAGGGATTCAAGACCAACGTTTCGCTCCCCTACACCTCCAATTTTGCAGTCGCACGTTTGGATCACGACTTTGGTGCAAAGTGGCATTTCACTGCCAGCTACCGCTACTACAAGCTGGTTAAGACCACTACCAATCAAGTGGACATAGGGGGCTTCTTCCCCGGGGACACACTGGGTACAGGGGTTGCCCTTGCGTCACGCCCGCAGCAACCGTGGTACCTGGTGGCTGGGGTAACAACCAACATCACTCCCAACACCACCAATGATTTCCACTTCAGCTTCCTACGCAACTTCTGGTCTTGGGCCGATCCCGGTGGTGTGCTTCAATTCTCCCAGCTCGGTGGTGCCCTTGAGCCTTTTGGGGAGAGTGCCCTCAAAATGCTCGCTCCCTACAACGTGAACACGCAGAGTGTTCGCACCCGTTTCTGGGATGGGCAGGACAAGTTCTTCCGCGACGACATTACTATGCTAAAGGCCAATCACCTGTTCACCTTTGGTGGGGCCTATCAGCACAATTACAACTACCACCAGCGCTCCGACAACGGCGGAGGTATCAATTACCAGCCCACCTACCAGCTCGGTGAGACAGGTGGCGGGGGCCTTGTGGACTTCTCCGCAACCAATCCTACTGGGGTTACTAAGAGCACGTGGGCCCGCGACTCTTCCGCCGTTCTCGGCATCGTCTCGGACTCGCAAATCGCGTATACGCGTTCGGGTCCCACGCTGACCCTCAATCCTCCGCTTACTCACGCGTTCGACCAGAGCACTATCCCCTACTACAACGTGTACTGGAGTGATTCCTGGCACATGAAGCCGTCCTTCACCCTGACTTACGGCCTCGGCTGGACGCTCGAGATGCCACCGGTAGAGAGAAACGGCAAGCAGATCGGACTGGTGGATGATGCGAGCCAGCAGCTTGACGTGAATGCATACATCAATACCCGTGAGGCAGCCGCGCTTCAAGGCCAAGTCTACAACCCGACGGTTGGTTTTGCGCTGGTCGGCAACACCGGCGGCGGACAGAAGTATCCGTATGCCCCCTTCTATGGTTCCTTCAGCCCGCGCGTCGCCGCAGCATGGAACCCCAACATCACCGATGGCTTCCTGGGCAAGATGTTCGGCGGAAATAAGTCCGTCATCCGCGGCGGCTACAGTCGCATCTATGGGCGTCTGAACGGCGTGGACCTCGTGCTCGTGCCGTTGCTGGGCACCGGGCTGATCCAAGCGGTTCAGTGCCGCACCAACAATATGAATGGAACTTGCACCGGCCCCGTTAGCGTTGCCAACGCGTTTCGCGTCGGAACGGATGGCAACACTGCTCCGATTCCGTTAGCGGCGCCGACACTTCCTCAGCCGGACTTTCCGGGAGTCAATGCTGTTTCGGCTGGTGCTGGTGAAGCTTTGGATGTACATTTCCGGCCCAACGTCGTGGATTCGTTCGACTTGACCATCCAACGGCAGTTGACCAACAAGATTCTTCTAGAAGTGGGTTACATTGGCCGGAGAATCACTCACGAATATCAGCCTGTCAACATCAACGCCGTGCCCTATATGATGACCATGGGCGGGCAAAGATTCGACCAGGCTTATGCCTCCATCGAGAAGGGACTAGGGTGCGCCACATCCTTTGATGCTTGCGGCGCGAATATTCCATCCACGGCGGCCGCTGCCACCGCGTACGCCAACGCCTTCGCGGCGCAGCCCTTCTTTGAGACGGCTCTCGGAGGACCCGCTTCGGCCTATTGCACCGGGTTCGCAAGTTGCACCGCAGCCGTCGTGTTCAAGGAAGGCTTTAGCAAGAGTAACTTAACCAATCAGGCTGTTTGGAGCTTGTGGAGTGATCTCGACAAGGGAGCATTCATTTTCCCCCGCAGCATGCTGAACACGCCCATCGCGGGAGGCTTTCCCGGCAACAGCGGCCAGCTCTCCAGCGGCGTCGGCCTCAATGCCAGCATCGGCTATGGGAACTACAACGGCGGGTTCGTTACACTAAAGGTGACCAACTGGCACGGGATCACCCTTCAGGAAAACTTCACGTACAGCAAGGCCCTGGGCACCGGAGCGTTCGTCCAGGCTACCAGCCAGTACGCGGAGAACGATCCCTTCAACCTCCACAATCAGTATGGCTTGCAGGCTTTCGATCGGAAGTTTGTGTTCAACACCTACGCCATGATAGACGACCCTTGGTACAAGGGCCAGCACGGCATAATTGGCCACATCGCGGGTGGTTGGTCATTGTCACCGATTCTCGCCATTGGCAGCGGCGAGCCGATCGGATGTGCTACAAATACCGGTGCCCAATCTTTTGGTTCTGCTGATGGCGGCAGCTTCTTCACAAACGAAAACTGCATTTTCACACAAGCGCCCTCCGGGGGTTCATCCTCGCTCCACAACCTTGGTGTGGCTGGGAGCTTGAACATCTTCGCGAATCCCAGCGCCGTGGTAAGCACGCTTCGTCCCCCCATTCTGGGTCTGGACACTGGGACTGGCGGCGTTGGCGTGCTCCGTGGCCTGCCTTATTGGAACGTGGACGCGAGAGTCGTGAAAGACATCAAGATCATTGAGCGAGTCGGGCTCCAGTTCCAGTTTATCGTCACCAACCTGTTCAACAACGTGACATTTTATGATCCGAACGCCTCGAACTTTACCCAGGGCGTCGATCCAACCTCTCCGGGGTCCTTCGGTAAAGTGAACAGCCAGGGCAACTTCCCCCGGCAGATGCAATTCGGCATCCGGCTCACTTTCTAACTCTTCCGGCGAGTTTCATCGACTCGCCTCGAAAACGGGGAGGGCCAGTCCGGCCTTCCCCGTTTTCTTTTTTTTGCGACGGAAATTCAGGATTGAAATCGAAGCGTCAAGACTAAGGATGACGACTCGACAAGTGAAATCAGCGGCCGTTGCTGTAGTTTTTTATGTCGACGGGGTCGTACATGGTGGCGGTGGCGGCGTGGACTTTCTCGTAGGCGGTGATTTCGGGTTCGTACTGCAGGCTGGTGCCGATGTCGTCGAGGCCTTTCAGCAGGACTTCCTTGCGGGAGGGCGCGATTTCAAATTTGTATTTTAGGCCGTGATTGTCGCTGACGGTTTGGTTCGGCAAGTCGACACTCAACGAATAACCTTCTTCTTTTTCTGTGCGCTGAAACAGTTCCTCGATCTGTTCTTCCGTTAGTTCGGCCGGCAAAATCCCGTTCTTGAAGCAGTTGTTGTAAAAAATGTCGGCGTAGCTCGGCGAGAGAATTACGCGGAAGCCGTAATCCTTTACGCCCCAGGGGGCGTGTTCGCGGCTGGAGCCACAGCCGAAGTTCGCCCGCGTGAGCAGGACTGAGGCGCCTTTATAGCGAGGAAAATTCAGCACGAATTGCGGGTTTGGTTTTTCGCCGGGCAGATAGCGCCAATCGTAGAAAAGAATGCGGCCGAAACCTTCGCGGGTCAGCGCTTTCAGGAATTGCTTCGGCACCATCTGGTCGGTGTCGACATTGACGCGGTCGAGAGGCATTACTTTGCCGCTGTGTGTCGAGAACGGTTGCATTCGTTAGTCTCCTACTCCACCGGGCCTACTCCACTGGGGCGACGTCGAAGTCGCGGACGTCGACGAAGTGGCCGGCGATGGCGGCTGCTGCGGCCATCAGCGGGCTGACCAGGTGCGTGCGGCTGTCTTTGCCCTGGCGTCCCTCGAAATTGCGATTGGAGGTGCTGGCGCTGCGCTCGTGCGGCGGCAGGACGTCGGCGTTCATGCCGATGCACATGCTGCAGCCGGCATCGCGCCACTCGAAGCCGGCGGCGGTGAAAATTTTGTCGAGACCCTCTTTTTCGGCTTGCGCCTTGATGCCCCGCGAGCCGGGAACGACCAATGCTTGCTTGATGCTGCGGGCCACGTGCTTGCCAACGACGAACTGCGCGGCGGCGCGGAGATCGTCAATGCGGGAATTGGTGCAGGAGCCGATGAAGACGCGATCGATCGGAATGTCCACGATGGGCGTGCCCGCTTTCAGGCCCATATATAGCAGCGCGCGTTCGGTGGCTTTCTGATCGTTGGGGTCGCGGAAGGAGTGAGGGTCGGGCACGCGTGCGGTTACGCCAGTGACCATGCCTGGATTGGTGCCCCAGGTGACTTGCGGGGCGATGTCCTTCGCGTTCAGCTCCACGGTCATGTCGAACTTGGCGCCGTCGTCGCTGCGCAGTTGCTTCCAGCGTTCAACCGCTTCCTGAAACGGTTTGCCGCGCGGGACGAACGGGCGCCCTTCGAGATACGCGAACGTGGTTTCGTCGGGGGCGACCATGCCGGCGCGCGCGCCGCCTTCGATGGTCATGTTGCAAACGGTCATGCGGCCGTCCATGGAGAGGCCGCGAATGGCTTCGCCGCCGTATTCCGCGACGTGGCCAGTGCCGCCGCTGATTCCGATTTTTCCGATGATGGCGAGGATGATGTCCTTGGCGGTGACGCCGGCGGGGCGCTTGCCGTTCACCACGATGTGCAGCGTTCTGGAGCGCGACTGCACCAAGCATTGCGTGGCGAGCACGTGCTCGACTTCGCTGGTGCCGATGCCGAAAGCCAGCGTGCCAAACGCGCCATGCGTGGAAGTGTGGCTGTCGCCGCAGACGATGGTTTGCCCCGGCTGCGTGATGCCGAGCTCCGGCCCGATGATGTGCACGATGCCTTGATGCTTGCTGTGCATGTCAAAGAGGCGCACGCCGGATTCGCGGCAATTTTTCTCGAGCGCCTCGAATTGCAGGCGCGCGTCGGTGTCGATGATGGGCAGCGTGCGATCCGTGGTGGGGACGGAGTGGTCCATCACCGCGAAAGTGAGATCAGGGCGGCGGACTTTGCGTCCTTCGGCGTGGAGGCCGGCGAAGGCTTGCGGGGAAGTGCCTTCGTGGATGAGGTGGCGGTCGATATAGATGAGCGCGGGATTGCCGGGCTGCTCGTGGACGACGTGACTGTCCCAAATCTTTTGGTAGAGAGTTTTAGGAGTGCTCATAGCGGTGTCGGGTGGATTTTAGCACTGTGGCGGAAGGTTGGCACGTCTGAAGGTCCGGACGGACCGTCTGCACTTCGGAACGTCGGAATGTTTCCGCAGGCCCATTCGGGATGCAGAAGACGCATCTGAAGGTCGGAAGACCTGGAGCAGAAGCTCGCATAAACAGTGGCGTTATGCCCCACTCGGGTAAGAACCCGACGGAGAATGCCAAGATTTGCCCGATGCACCGCAAGTTCATCTCCTTCGTAAAATCCAGCCGCGTGCTTCCCCCATTGCCTAAGCGAATTCTTATCGCTGATGATGACAGTTCTGTAAGACACACGATTCGTACCTTTATCGAGAATCGTTCTCCGTTCGAAGTTTGCGAAGCCGTAGACGGTAACGAAGCACTTCAAAAAGCGACGGTCCTCAATCCCGATCTGATCGTGTTAGACCTTTCCATGCCGACCGCAAATGGTGTGGAAGTCGCGGCACTGCTTCACGTCAGATTGCCTCGCACGCCCGTCGTAATCTATACGATGTATGGCGACCTCGTTCGTGAATCTCTGGCCAAAATCCTCGGCATCGCCGCACTGGTGCCAAAGAGCGACGGGGTGGGAACGCTGCTCGGTCGCATAGAAGCATTGCTCGAAGCGGAGGACGTCCTCGCCAGGCAAGGGCAATGACACATCCACCTATCGACCCGCCAACTCCTGATAAGTTTGAATGTATAAGTCGAAGGACAAAGGTTCATTCTAAAAAGTGACGGCTTGCAGCCGCGAACTGACCTGCTACGCGATTCCGCCGTATCGGCTCTATCCCGCATCGCGTGATGCCATGAAAGCCTTATCGTGGAGGCAAAATGCGGGGGGTGAAGTGGGGATATCGCTTGCAGACAAAACTTAGGGCGATGGTAACGCTCTGGTCGAAGCTCTTTCCGCACAATCGCTGGGAATTGACGACATGCCGCAGTTCGTTCTGTGGGTCACCCATTGGCGCGGGCGGGATTCGTTCATTTAGTTCTCGCTGCATCGCTTTTTGTAGTTCGTACTGCATTGCGGGAGCTCCTTTCGTCCCTCGGTGTCGAGCGGAGTATAAGCCCTTTTGGGGTACGCATAAAGCTGCACTGGAGCTGGCAGGGAGGCTACAAAATGCACGAATGCGCGAGACCCCACTCCGATGGTGCCTGATTCGTACGCCTTGCCGCGATCCCTCCACTACACGGCCCCTCATTCCTCGGGGTAAGCCGGCGCTCGTCGCACAGAAATATCCAGGATGCAAGAAAATGCAAAGGGCGAGCGCAAGAAAAAAGCGGCCCGTCCCGCAACACCGGCAGGGACGCACAAGGCGCGCTTCGATGGAGATGACAGGCTCGCGCAGATCGAGACGGCGCGGTGGTGGCGCCTTCGCGTGGGCCATTCTTTCAGACGGTGGCTGATCTGCCCCTGAAGAAATGCAGAACGAGCATGACTATGCCGATTAGCAGCAGGACGTGAACGACGCCGGTAGAAACGTGAAAGGCGAAGAACCCAAGCAACCAGAGAACGATTAGAACCGCGGCGATTAATGCAAGCATGTCTTCAACTCCTTTTTACCTTTGAGCGCGCGCCAATCAAAAATGCTTTTGTCAGGCGCAACACGGATACAGCTTCCCGTTAGATTCCGCGCTTGTGGTCACAACGATGCCAGATTAGAGACCTAAAATCTGTTCGCTATGAGTCACATCCTCAAATCGAACCTGAACGCGGTTTGACGCGCTGAAGGCATATTCCGGACAGTCGCGCGGTTCGTCGGGTGGGAACTTAATTTAGTTGCAGCAAATCGGTCAAAGATATATCCACAATATCCTGGGGATTGAGGATTCTCTCCAGGTTATCCACGAAGCACATCTCGGAACTACCTTCGACCGCCTCGATTTTTATTTCAGCTTTTTCCTTGCCGATGTTAGGCCCCATGAAGTGAATGGTGTGGCGCTTGGCGTCGAATGCTCCGCGCAGCATCGCGGCATTATCGCTTCTTGTGATTTTCAACTCCTGCGTTCGCTTTGTGTCACAACTCAGGATGCCTGCAACACCGGGTTCGGCGTTGAACTCAGCGCATCTCGCTCTGAACAGCGCGCATAGGTCGGTCCATATCTTCGCCGTATTCAGAGCGAGATCATTTTGATCGCGGATCACTTGGGCATCTTGCATCCGCTTCATTTCTTGCTGCGCGGCGAAGCGCAGAGCGGCATCTCTAGACCAATCAGACATGGCGCTATCTTCGGATCTTCCCAGTCTGTGGATCAACGTTGCGTTCCCACCAATTAGCAGCGCCTTTTTCGGTTCGAAATCTGCGATCGATTCCGGGAGGAGCGGAGGATTCGATGTGCAAACGAGCGTCCTTCTCGTCGAAGGTGAGCCGCCCAACTTCTTCGTTCTTGACGTTGTGAAATGTTCGTATGACTCTTGGCATAAAGCACCTGATTTTCGTGGATCCCACAAGGTCACCTATCGCGATCGGTAAGCCTGGATGCGAGACGCCGGGGCGCAGGTAAGTACATCATCGCAGGTCACAAGCTACAGTTCTGTGCTAAAGGAGACATTCGCTTCTGATTCACGCGGCGGGCGATTTGGTCTTTTGAGGTCCAATCCAAACGGTAGCGACCGCGCAGGCAACTAAAACGGACAGGAAACGAAATTGCTCTACTTCTTCTCCATACTATTTTAGGAGTCCCTATGAGGACCGACATGATCGGCGTCGTTACTCTGATTCTGGTCTTCTTGGCGTGGCTCGTTTTCGGGGCGATCTTTTTGCTGCGCAAAAAGCCGCCCAAAGCAGAAGAAACCAAGCGTGTCGCAGCGGCGAAGTGGGGCATTGCCTTGCAGGGTGTCGGCTTCGCTTTGGTCGGGTCCTTCCACCGCGCGCAGTGGTGGTCGCTGCCGCCTTCACTTCTTGGCGAGGTGATTTTTGCCGCTGCAACCGTCATGCTGGCGTGCTCCAGTTGCTGGTTTTGCTTGCGAGCCGTGCGCACGCTGGGCAAGCGGTGGACCTGCGAGGCGCGCGTGATTGAAGGGCACGAGTTGATCACCCAAGGACCGTACGCGGTGGTGCGCAATCCTATTTACCTTGGGATGTTCGGCCTGATGGTGGCCACAGGGCTGGCTTACACCACCTGGTGGGCGCTTGGCGCTGCCATTCTTGTTTTTCTTCTCGGCAACCGCATTCGCATCCGCGCGGAAGAAAAGCTTCTGCGCGAAGCGTTCGGCGAACAGTTCGATGACTACGCCCGCCGTATCCCAGCCTTCTTCCCGCGCCAGCTGTAAGTATGTGTGGATTCAAGGCGGTAAGTGCGTTCGCGAAAGAACCACCGCCACTCACGCGCGGCTCAACACACGTCTTAACTGCTAGAATAATCCCGTGCAACGCAGAGTCTTTTGGATGATCTTCACGGTCGTTGGCCTAATCGCCGACTTTGCATTGCCATTTTGGTGGGCCGTCCTCGCTACCGTCCCTATTGGCATGGCCAGTTGGTGGATCGCCTACCGCAGCGATTGGTTCTAACGACGATATCTGGCCCGAGCAGAGACCACGTGGCGACCGGTGCGGGCCGCGCATCGAACTCGGCATCTAGGCACTGGTCTGATTTTGGAGCAAAATACCACGACGAGGTGAACAAGCATGAGTTCTTACGGCGGGAAAGAACTAGCCGGCGCGTTTCGCACGGTACGCAAGAACACGATTCAAGTGGCGGAGGACATTCCGGAGGCGCAGTACGGGCACGTGTCGGCGCCGGAGTGTCGTTCCGTGGCGCGGATGTTGACGCATATCGCCATCGCCACGCGCATCTGGGAAGAAGTGCACAAGAAGGGCCTGACGACGCTGGCGGGGTTCGACTTCTTCGGAATGATGGACAAGTTCAACGCCGAGGAAGTCAAGCCGCGATCGAAGGCGGAGATCGTGGAACTGTTGCTCACCGAGGGAGAACGGTTCGCTGCGTGGCTGGAGACAGTGACGCCGGAGTTCCTGGAGGAGGTCGTCACCGAGCCGGACGGAAAGACAGCGAAGACCCGATTCGATCGGCTGCTGAGCGCGAAGGAACACGAGATGCACCATCGCGCGCAGCTCATGCTCATCGAGAGGCAACTGGGAATCGTGCCGCACATTACGCGGCAATTCAACGAGCGAATCGCGCAGATGCGCGCTGCTAGAGCCTAACGAGCAACAACGACGCTACACGCGCCAGCCTAAAGGCCGTCGCTACGCAGGCTACGCCACTGCGGGCTGCAGTTCTTCAAGATACTCGTCATAATCGTCGTCGAGTGCCGCCACTGCGGGCTGCAGCTCTTCCAAGCATTCGTCGTCCCGACGCCACCACTCTGGTGTCTGCGGGGCCTCATGAATGGAGAAGTGCGCAACCAGTGTTTTCGTCTCTTGATTGAAGATGATGTATTCGCCGGGAGAATCGGCAAGCAATTCCCAAACGCGAAGTCTGGCTGCGCTGAGTTCTTCGGCGGCTTCCAGCCACGCCAAACTGTCGTCACTCTGCACTTTCATAATGTCGAACGGATTTTCCACCGAGCATACCTCCCTGGGTTAAGAGATTCCTCAAACGGTGCGCGTGCAAATTAGTTCGGCGCGGCCATCTGCGCCATCCGGTAAACCGCCTATCGGCGGGGAGGAATTGTCGTAGAGGGAAGGTTCGCGGTACACGAAGCTTGCATTGCCAGGGAATTTCGCCGGGAAAAGCGAGTGTTCACCCGATTGCGAGATTTACGGCGCTGGGTAAGCTCTCGTATCAGGAGGCCCCGGTCCATGATGCAACCTGATTTCCTTGCGGACAAAGCTGTAGAACGAATCCTCGAACTCTCCGCCGATCTGCAAATCAAAAGGCGCGCCACCGGGAGATACTCCCTCGCGTATCACGATTTCAGCGTGGCGATAGCCGCGTACGGCAGAGTGCTCGACGTGCTCAGCACACTTCAGCAGCCGGAAGAGTATTCTTCAACCTTAGGGTTTCTCGGTTCGCTGGAAGCTTCGCGAGAAGCGCGCCCCGTTCTTTAAACACACCCTGCAGCCGCCTCACCGGAATACTTAACGCACAAGCCAAATAATCCTTGCACTGTGCGCACACCCTGCAAGCGGTCACGCCGTTCTAAGTCTCTGGGCGGTTCTCCCGCCGTCGTCGGAACGAAAGGTTTGGCCCGTTGCGATCTTCCCAGCACCGTCAGGGCGGCGTCAAAATACTGACGCCGCCAGCCGTTTTGCCTAACCACGAAGCTACAGTCTCCGCTAGTCGCCTCATACAGAGCAAGATACGTCAGAGTCAACGTAGTGTCATCTTGGAATGGGAGGTGCACGCCAAAGCGGGCGGATGCGACCGGCCAGCCCAGCGCCTTAGTCGAGGTAAGCCCGGAATGAATTCGTGAGCGAGACCATCTACCGTTTTCGAGATCGAACTGAAGCGGGCCAGATGCTCGCCGAGATGCTGCGTGAATATGCCAACCGCGATGATGTGGTTGTACTCGCGCTGCCCAGAGGCGGTGTGCCCGTTGGGTTCGAGGTTGCCAAAGCGCTAAACGCGCCCCTCGATGTCTTCGTGGTGCGCAAGCTGGGATTGCCGGGACAAGAGGAGCTGGCTATGGGAGCTATCGCCTCTGGCGGTATACGAGTGCTGAACAGGGATCTGATCCGCGCGCTGGGCATTCCCGAAGAGGTCGTCGATCGGATAACGCAGGAAGAGCAACGTGAACTGGAGCGTCGAGAACGGGCGTACCGCGAGGGGCGTCCGCCGCTTGATGTGCGCGGGAGAACGGTGATTTTGGTTGACGACGGGTTGGCGACTGGTTCGTCGATGCGCGTCGCTGCGCTCGCACTCAGACAGAAACAGCCAGCTCAAATCGTGGTTGCTGTGCCAGTGGCCGCTCGCGACACCTGCGCGGAGTTCGAATCGGTTGTCGATAAGATAGTTTGCGCCGTCACCCCGGAGCCATTTTGGGGAGTGGGCCAATGGTACGCAGACTTTTCGCAAACCAGCGATGAAGAAGTCCGCGATTTGCTAAGGCGAGCTGCAAGCTTTCCCACGCACAGAGCCGCCTAAGCGTCAATCGCGCCAATTTAGGAAGCTTTTTATGGCACAGGAAACTGGTTTACAAACTCGGGCGATACGGGAAAATGCGCGCACCGTTACGGGTTTCAGGCAAGACTTTGACTCGCTCATCGAGCTGGCTGGCAACTCTCGTTTCGCTCTCCTCGGTGAAGCCTCGCACGGGACGCGCGATTTTTATCACACTCGCGCGCAGATCACGCAGCGCCTAATCGAGGAAAAGCGTTTCTCGGCAGTTGCCGTGGAAGCAGATTGGCCGGACGCTTACCGCGTGAACCGCTATGTACAAGGCCGGGGGGACGACGCGGAGGCCGTAGAAGCGCTGGGTTCATTCCAGCGCTTTCCGACTTGGATGTGGCGCAACACGGACGTTGTGGAGTTCATCGCCTGGCTGCGCGAGTACAACGATGCCTTGCCGGAAGGTACGCGCAAAGTTGGTTTCTACGGCCTCGACTTATATAGCCTGCACACTTCCGCTCGAGCTGTGCTGGACTTCTTGGACAAGGTCGATCCCGAGGCGGCGCGACGAGCCCGTTATCGCTATTCCTGCTTTGAACACTTTGGTGAGGACACGCAAGCCTACGGATACGCGGCGAGTTTTGGTCTAAGCAAGAGTTGTGAAGACGAGGTGGTCAGCCAGCTTGTAGAAATGCAAAAGCGCGCTGCAGACTTGGCCAGCCGCGACGGACAGGTGGACCCTGATGCCTTCTTTATGGCTGAGCAGAACGCGCGGCTGGTGAAAAACGCGGAGCGTTATTACCGCTCTATGTTCGCAAGCCGAGTCGAGTCGTGGAACCTGCGCGACCAACATATGGTCGAAACGCTCGACGCGCTCGTGAATCACCTCGATGCTTCTTCCGCCAAGATTGCCGTTTGGGCTCACAACTCTCACCTGGGAGATGCACGCGCCACGCAGATGGGTGACAGCGGTGAATTGAATGTCGGCCAACTAGTGCGCCAGCGCTATGGAAAAGACGCGGTGCTCGTTGGTTTTACGACTTACACGGGCACCGTCACGGCAGCTTCGAACTGGGACGCCCCCGCGGAACGAAAACGAGTGCGGCCCGCGCTTGACGGAAGCTACGAAGATCTCTTCCACACCACGGGCATTCCCAGTTTCTTGCTGAACCTGCGAGGCGCCGACTGGCTCTCCGGAGTTTTGCGCCAGGAGCGGCTCGAACGGGCCATCGGGGTGATTTATTTGCCCGAATCAGAGCGGGTCAGTCACTACTTCAATGCTCGCATGGCCGATCAGTTTGATGCCGTGATTCACATCGATCAAACACGAGCGGTTGAACCGCTGGAGCGAACAGCGCAGTGGCAGGCGGGCGAGTTGCCGGAGACATTTCCTTTTGCGGTGTAGGGCATCACGCAATTTTGGTCCGGCCAATTCTTCGATCCGCCAGGCGCCCCATCACTCCGTTATTTTAAGCCGTCGACGGATTTATCAGGACGATAACGCACTTGGAAAGCGCGTTTGAAAATCCAACAGCCCGACCCATTCCGGCGTAACCGTGATGCGCACCATGTTCGGAACCATACCGCGCACCTGTGCAATCCAGGCTTGCCCTTGTTCGCGTCCGAAATAGCGCTCCGCGGCTGCCATATACTCGGGCACGATTCCCTGCATTGTTTGCAGGCGCGCGGTGCCGCGGATCAAAAGCACCTTGTGAGGAAAATTATTGTCGTCGATCGTGAGGGACACTTTGGGGTTTTTCGCCAGGGCTTTCAGTTTCGGCGCTTTGGGCGGAGTCGCCATCTCGCAACGACATCTAACCACTTGTGCAGGAATGTTGCCAGGGAAGATGCTAGAATCCCCGGCCATGAAACGACGCACACTGCTGCAATCGCTTCCGGCCATGACCCTTCTTCCAACCGCTGCCTGGGCTGCCTCGCAACCCAAGGCGGACTCAGCAACCACTGTGTACGAGCTGCGCGTGTACCACACGTACGAAGGCAAGCTCAACGACCTGTTGAAACGTTTCCGCGAGCACACCACGAAACTTTTCGAGAGGCACGGGATAAGAAATGTCGCCTACTGGACGCCGCTCGATGAGCCGGCCAAGAGCAACACGCTAGTCTACATCCTCGCGCACCCCAGCCGCGAAGCAGCGGCCGCCAACTGGAAAGCTTTCCAGGACGATCCGGAATGGAAGAGCGTGCGCGACAAGTCCGAAGGGAATGGAAAAATCGTGGAGAAAGTGGACTCCACGTTCATGACTCTGACGGATTTCTCTCCGCAGTTGCGATAGCGTTTGGCGGACCAACACCTAGAGCAGGTGCAGCGACGGAGTCGCAGAGCTCCCTCAGCGCGGGGCGGCCTGTTCGCGACGAATGGTCACGGTCGCTGGGTTGGGCTGATAACCCTCGTCGCGGACGGTTTTTTCGGCGGCGGCGCGCAGGGCTTGCTCGTCGGCGTTCCTTGGCGCGTCACAATAGCGGCGAATTACTTCTTCACCGCTCTGCATGCGCACCAGCCACTTGGATTTGCCGGGATCCCAGGAGACTTCCACTCGATCGGCGGTCATAGGTTCCTCCAGGGGGAGTGAGTGGGTACATTGTAGTCCAACGGCCGACTTTAGCGGAGGTGTTGTAAAAAAGAAGGGCCGAAAGGCTTTAATACAGGGGCCAGGGAGAGAAGCGCAGCGAGCACGTAGAGAAGGGAAGGCTCGGAGAAGCGAATGAAGAAAGTGAAGTGGGGAGTATTAGGAGCGGCTTCTATCGCCGTGCGCAAAGTGATCCCCGGCATGCAGAAAGGCGCGTGCAGCGAAATTATCGCGATTGCGTCTCGCGACAAGAAGAAGGCTGAGGAGGCGGCGCGCAGACTCGGCATTCCCAAAGCCTATGGCTCGTATGAGGAGCTACTGCAAAATCAGGAGATCGAGGCCATTTACAATCCGCTGCCGAATCATTTGCACGTGCCGTGGTCGATCAAGGCAGCGGAAGCAGGGAAGCACGTGCTCTGCGAAAAGCCTATCAGCATGACCGTGGCAGAGGCGAGAACATTGCTGGCCGCACGTGACCGCACGCGCGTGAAGATCGGCGAAGCGTTTATGGTGAAGACGCATCCGCAGTGGCTGCGCACGCAGGAAATTATCCGCAGCGGTGGCATTGGCGAATTGCGGTTCGCAATGTGTGTCTTCAGCTATTTCAATCGCGATCCCGCGAATGTGCGGCACAAGGTGGAATGGGGCGGTGGTGGCTTGTTGGACATTGGTTGCTACCCGATCACGATGTCGCGGTTTATTTTTGGGGAGGAGCCGGTGCGGGTGGCGGGCGCGGTGGGGCTAGATCCGGATTTTGGGACCGACCGCCTGGCTTCGGCGATTTTGGAGTTTTCGTCGGGGCAGTCAGTGTTTAGTTGCGGGACGCAGACGGCGTTTTATCAGCGCATGCATTTTCTCGGGACCGCAGGCCGCGTGGAAATCGAAATTCCGTGGAATGCGCCGAACGACCAGCCGTGCCGAATTTTTATTGGAGGCGTGATGGCTGGAGCGCCGAAGATCGAGGAGTTTCCGGTTGTCGACCAGTATACGATTCAGGGCGATGAGTTTTCACGGGCGGTGCGCGGCGAGCGTGAAGTTCCCGTTCCGCTCGAGGACGCCATCAGAAACATGGCGGTGATCGAGGCAATCTTCAGGGCAGCGAATTCCGGCAAATGGGAAAAGCCGGAACGGATTTAACACTGAGCAGACAGAGGCAGGAGCACGGCGGGCGCTGAGCGCGCAGACCTACGCGGAGGAAATGTGGCGGTTCGTACTGTTTTGCAACTGGGCGATCCGGGATTGCGGGAGGTTGCTGCGCGGGTTGCGGATCCCAGGTCATCCGAAATTCGCTCCTTGGTTGCGGATTTGGCAGATACGCTAGCGCATTGGCGCGCGAGCACCGGCTATGGACGCGGAATTGCAGCGCCACAAATTGGCGCAGCGCGGCGCGTCATTTTCTTGCAATTGCCGGGCGCCGAGCCGTGGCCGCTGCTGAATCCGGAGATTACCTGGCGCAGTGAAGAGAAAATCGTGGTGTGGGATGCGTGCTTGAGTTTTCTTTCGATTTTCATGCAGGTCCAGCGGGACCGCGAGATCACCGTGCGATATCAAAATTTGCCGGGCGAGTGGCAGGAAGTTCGCGCCAGTCAAGAGCGCGATCTATCCGAGTTGCTGCAGCACGAGATCGATCACCTGGACGGAATTCTTGCCATCGATCGCATCACGGATATGCGCACCATGTGCACGCGCGAGGAATTCGAGAAGCGATATCGCGCGCAGAGTCCGTATGCGCTGGTGGGGCAGAAGACCTAAGCCCGTTGCATGCGCCACGGCACCGCCTTGAGCGGACCGACGCCAAAAATCCAGGCGGCTGAACCGAGCAAACTGACGGCGCCGGTGATTACAAAGGCCCAGAAAAACCGGCCAGTCTGCTGTACAACGAGACCGGTAAGAGCCGGCGCGATGATCCCCGCAAAATTGCCAAAACAATTCTGCAGCCCCGTCCACTTTCCTGCAGTCTCGGCGCCCGCAAGAGTCTGCGTTACGGCCCACAAATTGGAAGAGCATACGCCCATAGCGGCGCAAACCAGAATCAGCAGACCGGCAGCGACCCGATGATCCTCAACCACGGAAACCAGCACGATCAAGGAAGCAATTAGCGGTCCCGCACCCGTAAAAGTCTTTCGGACCAGCGTTACGTGGCCGCCCGCGGCAATCCAGCGATCCGATGCCCAACCGCAAATGGTTGCCGATACGGCAGTCGCCAGGAACGCTACGCCCGTGACGAGAGACATTGCCGGAATGGAGAAATGACGTTCGTGAACGAGGTAGAAAGGCAACCAGGTGATCAGGAAGTAGGAAAGATAGTTGTAGCAGAAGAGGCCCGCAAAAGTTCCCCACGCGGAGCGATGCTCTAGTATTTCGAAAATGGCCGGTGTTTGCACCGCTTTGGTCTGCGCCCTGTCCGCCGCGCGCGGCATGGACCTCAGCCACGGAAATAGCCAGAAAGAACTAGCCACGCCGAGCGCGATAAAAAATAATCTCCATCCGATGCGCGCCATGAGCATCCCGCCGAGCAATGTCCCGAAGGCCGGTCCGCACGCCTGACCGGCAGAAATAAGAGAGTTGGCACGGCCGCGCTGAAATTCCGAAAAGTGGCGGGCAATGATCTTGCTGTACGACGGATAAGAGACAGATTCGCCGACGCCGAGAATGAGCCGCATCACCAACAACAGCTTGAAGCCGTGAATAAAGCCGGTGCCGAATGTTGCGGCGGACCACAGCAATACGCCCAGCGCGAGCACCCAATTCACATCGGTCCAGTCCACCAGCCAGCCGGAAACGATTTGGAAGAGCGCGTACGTCCAGAAAAAAGAAGAAAACAAAATGCCAAGCTGGTAGACGGAGAGTCCAAGATCCCCCTGGATGAGTGGAGCCGCGAGCGAAAGGTTTCCGCGGTCGACGTAGTTGAGAAATGCGGAGAGCGCCATGAGTATGGCGATACGAGAGAGCCCAGGCGCGAGGGTGGTCCGAGCTTCCATCGCGTCTGGCGCATTGACGGCTTCGCTCATGGAGATGGGAGGAAGTCGAGGACCAGCAGCGTGATGTCGTCGTTCTGGGTGCGCTTTGCGTCGCCGCTGGACCAGCGACCAAGCTCGGTCAGCAGCGCGTCCGCGAGTTGCGACGCGGAAGAGGAAGAAGCGGCGAGGAATTTCTTCAGGCGGGATTTGCCGAACTCTTCGCGCGCGGCGTTCATGGCTTCCAGGATTCCATCTGTGTAGAGGAGAATGCGGTCGCCGGCATCGAGCTGGATTTCGACAGAAGAATACGTCGCCTCTGGAAAAAGGCCCAGCATCAGGCCGTTTTCTTCGATTTCGCGGCTCTCGCGTTCGCGGGCATGCGTCTTGGTGCGCGGCGCGATAAGCAGCGGCGGATGCCCAGCTCCGGCGTACCGCAGGACGAGTTTGTCCAGATCCACAAAAACGTATGCTGCGGTGATGAAGTGTTCTTCGAACTTGCCACACAGCGCGCGATTCAAGCCGGAGAGAACGCGCGCGGGATCGTCAGCATGGGCAGTTTGTCCGGCGAACGCTACTTTGAGCATGGAGGCGATCAACGCCGCAGGCACGCCGTGACCGGTGACATCGGCGATTAGAACGCCGATATGCCGGTCGTCGACAACCAGAAAATCGTAGAAATCGCCGGCCACGGCGCTCATCGGGACATAACGCGCGACGATTTCGAGGCCAGTGAGGCGCGGCACTTCGCGCGGCAATATGGAGGACTGAATTTGATTTGCGATTTGCAGTTCTTTGTTGATAGCCAGCAGGCGCTCTTCTCTCGCGAGCGTACGGTGCGCGGTGACGTAACCTAAGCAACAGACGAAGATCAGGAAACCGATGGGCTCAATGTTCCGGTGAGCGGGCAGCAGCTTGAGATCAGCAAGATTTACTTCCACCGCAAAGATAACGAACACGAGGAGACCTGCGAACACGACGGTGATCTCGCGTGACTTTCCTCTGTCCGGACGCGAGAAGACGTAGTAAACGGCAATGAGCACGCAGAAGAAAATGATGAATACGTTGTTGCCCACTTTCGCGGCTCTTTCGCCGATTTTCAATAGTGTGAACGTCAGGCGGACGATACCAAAGGCAAGTTGTACCGCAACCAGCCAGCGCAGGGTATTTTTCCATCGGGGCTCTACGATTTGAGTCAGAAAAAGCGTGAACGGTACGGCAATAAAGCAGTTGATGAGTAGAATCAGATGATTCCAGACGGACTTCTCAATAGGAAACACCAGGTGAATAATGCCTTCGCCGAAGAGCATGCGAAGCGCATAGAGGATTGAGGCCGAACCGAAGTAAACCAGGGTGAGATCACTGCTACGACGAAAGAGAAATACAGCTATAGCCGCGAATCCGATCGACAGCAGGATAAATCCTATGGCCACGGTGGCGAGTTCCCAACGCAGTTCCGATGGCGTCTGCGGCGTAACATCGAGGACGAGGGCGACAAGGGCAGGCATTGCCCATGGTTATACGTCGTTCCGCAAGGCAAGGCAAACTCGACGTGCGGCAAGACAAAAGCGCTAGCGAGGGCCTTCCTTACGCATGTTTTGTTCAGAGGCGCGCCTGTCAGCGCAGCGTGAGGGAGCCCGCGCCGACATGAGCATGCAGCTTGTACTTGCCGCTGCCGCGCTTCTCGAACGAGCGGAATAGGCCGCCATGGGATTCGCCAAAGGGCGGTGCCTCGAGGTCGCCGGTAAGGACCGAGGCGTCCACACGGGCATAGTCAGCGGGGTTGCCAACCGAAATGGTCAAATCACCGGCGTGCAGCTCGATGTCTTTGTCTCCGGAAACGCCCTCCACCACGAGTTCGCCTGCCGGCATTCGGACGTAAAGCATTGAAGAGGCGGGAACTTCGATGGTGACCTGAAGGCCGTTCCGCGGGCCACCGGAGATGTGCAAGTCGGCATCATCGTCGGAATGCTTGAAGCGGACGGTCAGGTCCTGGGCGTTGCCAGCGTTCTTCCCGTCGAGGCGGACGGAGATCTTGTTGTCCGCGCGGCTGATAATGCGGAAATCTCCGGACCGCAGCTGCATGCGGAGCTTGCTTCCCGGAGCGCACTCCACCGCAAAGGGATGATTCTGAAGGTCTGTGACCCTCAGTTCCGAGTAGGGCAGGCCGGCCGGCACCAGCGGCGTCAGCGACACAAACAGGACAAGGGCGGAACGCCGCATCGTTACCTCCACTCTCTGCCGTAGGAAGACACGCTGATGAGAAAGAAACGAGTGAAGAACCTGAATTGTTTCAGTTTCCACGACTGGCGCAGGGTGCCGTGCGCAGTTTGGGCATCGCACGGGCGCAAGTGTGCAAGACAGTTTCCTAGGGTGAGGGCCTATCCGCTGCATTCGCCGCTAACATCAAGCGAATGAATAGCTCAGAAGTACTTGATAATTTAGGGGTTTGGCGCTCAACATGCGGTCGTTTCCACAGCAAATCTGTGACCGGGGGTTCCAAAATGAGACGGTTTAGCTATGTCCTAGGTTCTTGTGGGCTTGTCGTGCTTCTTCTGTCGATGGGAAGCGTTGCTAAGGCCGACACGGTAGACCCGGCAATCGGTGTAAGGGGATGTACAACGGGTTGTTCCATACTCGTTGGCCCCGAGAGCTCGAGTTTCGACACCACCATCTTTGGTGGCGTAGCGGAGAGAACTTTCGGTTTTATCAACCATACCGGTCAGACCGCCGTCGAGCTTGATTTGCTTCTCACGTCCCTTTCAAACACGCCCGCACTTACGTATGCATGCCTTTTGTCGGGTCAATACTACGACCAGTGCACGACACAGGACGCGGGAGGGGGACAGGTCCTGGTCAAATATACCAACAGTATTGAAGGTTTTGGCGGTATCCCAAATGACCCCGATGCCAGCTGTGGCGACGGCTGCCATGCTACCGTTCCGGCTGCAGATGCCGAACTCTTCGTGAGGGATCGGACGGGTTTTACTGATTTCTCAAGCCTCCGTACGGACCAGGGATTTACGGTTCATGCGACTCTCATAGCGGCACCCGTTCCTGAGCCGGCCACCATTGCCCTGCTGTCGACAGGACTTGGGTTGCTGGGCATTTCGCGACGCCGGAAAAAGAAGGCAGCCTAGTTCGGTTTCGTGAATTCCTTTACCAGCTTCTGAAAGGCTGGATCTTGCTGAAGGCTCTGCAGATCCGGCTCCGCCTGCGCAATAGCTGGAGGCTGGCCCTTCTTAAACGCCGTCCGTAAAGTCTCGATGGCTTTGGCCTTATCACCAGAGAGGGCCTGCGCTTGCCCTTGGTAATAGATCAGATCCAAGTCATCAGGATCAATGGCGCGGGCCTCGCCAATGAATCTCAACGCCTGCCTCACATCCCCTTTTTTGCCATACCAGAGGGCGAGCCGCCCCTTGATTCCAGCGTTCCGTGGGTTGACCTGGAGTCCCTTATAGGCTAACGCGATGGCTTGCTCGAAGGTGGTCTGGGCGCGGTCTCGCTGGCCTGCTAAGGCATACGCTTCCGCCAAATTGCCCACAAACATGTCCGAGTCCGGGACGAGCTGAACGGCCTTTTCGTAGTTCGAGATAGCCTTGTCGTACTGCTTCAAGTAAAAATACGCTATTCCCACGTTGCTATAGGCTTGTCCCTCGGGGCTGACTTGCAGCGACTTTTGGAGCGGCTCAACCGCCTCTTGAAAGCGTCCGCTCTGCAACAAGACGGCCCCGAGATTATTGTAGGCGTATGGGTTATTGGGGTCGAGTTCGATGACCTTGCGATAGCAGTCTGCGGCATTATTGAACTCGCCGAGTCCGTAGTAAGCATTTCCCAGGTTGTTGTAGTTAATCCAATAGTAGGGATTGATCTCAACTGCCTTTTTGAGAGCCTGGATACCCTCGGAACTGCGGCCGCTGCCGAGGTACGCCGAACCGAGCCGACTGTAAGCCTCGTCAGAATTAGGGGAGACCTCCAGTGCGTGCCTTAGTTCGGCAATCGCTTCTGCAGTCCGACCGGACGCATTGTAGACGCTGCCCAAGGCGAGCAGGATTTCGGGCTGGTTCTGATTGAGAGCGCGAGCCTGCTGCGCTGCTGCCAATGCTTTGGCCGACCAGAATCCGTTTTTCGTTTCGCGGTACATCACCAAGCTGGCGTCCGCGACGCCCGCATAAGCGAGCGGGAAGGCGTGGTCCTTTTGCAGCGCCTGCTCGAATAAACTGATGGCCGATTGGACGTTCTTGAGATCTCTTTGGCCGCGCAGGGCATCTCGCCCCTTCAAGTAGAAATCGTAAGCTTCAATGTTTTCAGTGGGATGCGAAGCGGCTCGCGCCATTTCCTCGTTGCTGGGCTTTAGCGCCAGCGCTTCCACCAGTTGTGAATAAATCTGATCTTCCAGCGTCAGCAAATCCTGTTGCACGCCGGAGAATTCCTGGGTCCACACGCGACGGCCACCGGCAATATCATCCAGCGAAGCCACGATGCGCAGCTTGTCGCCGCTGCCCTGAATGGTACCGGACACCACCAGATTGACGCCCAATTGCCGCGCCACGTCCTTCACGGTGTCGCTCGGTCGAACCTTCGAGACTTCCGAAGCCGATGCCGTGTGCATGTCGTGAAGCTGGAACAATTTAGCGGACAACGCCTCGGTCATGCCTTCAGCGACATAATTCAGCGAACTCGGATCCCCGAGGATGCGCATAGGCAGGACGGCCACAAATTTCCCTTGTTTCAGGGAGGGAATGCCGGACGTCGCTTCCGCAGGCTTGTGGCGAAAAATGAAATCGCGCACCGTAGGAATGGCTAACAGACCTGCCAGCAGCGCGACCAGCGCCGAACCGGAGATCAGCCAAGTTTTCTTGGAGAGGGCTGGCAACGTTATTTGCACCGTATGCGTTTGCGTCGGCGCGTGCTTGAACTCCAAGTCCACCAGGATCTCGTTGGCGCTCTGGTAGCGGTTGGCGGGCTCTTTTTCCAGGCATTTCAGGCAGATGCGCGACAGGTAAGGCGGCAGGTCTGGGATGACCAGCTCCGGCCGCTTGGGCAGCTGATGCACGCGCTGGTACATCAATTGAAAGGTGGAATCGCCAGAGAAGGGCAGAATGCCGGTCAACATCTCATAGAAAATCAGGCCCAGTGCGTAGAGGTCGCTGCGATGATCGACCGGTTTGCCTTCCACCTGCTCTGGCGACATGTACAACGGCGTGCCAAGCACTGCGCCGGTGCGCGTCACGCTGGTGCGGTCGGATTCTAGCGTTTTGGCGATGCCGAAGTCGGAGACGTAAACGCGGTCGTGGCGGTCCAGCAGGATGTTCTGCGGCTTGAGGTCGCGGTGCACGACGTGGACCCCGTGTGCAGCGGCGAGCGCCGCGGCGAGCTGCCTCATGATGTTGAGCACGCGCTCGAGCGGCAGCCGGCCCTCTTTGCGCATGACCTGCGTGAGGTCGCCTCCATCCACATAGGCCATGGAGATGAATTTCACTGCGTTGTACTCACCCAGGTCGTGAATGCGCAGGATATTGGGGTGCGAAATGCTGCTGGCCAGTAGCAGCTCGTGCTTAAAGCGCTGCAGGGCCATGGCATCGGTCATCAAGTCGGGGCGGAGGACCTTGATGGCCACAGTGCGGTCCAGCTCGCGGTCGCGGGCTTTGTAGACTTTGCCCATGCCGCCGGAGCCGAGCAGCGATTCCACGTGATAGCGTGGGCCGAAATCGGTGCCGGTATTGATAGAAGCAGAGTCGGAAACTTCGAGGGTCGCGCCGAGGCCGACATCGGCGCCAATATCCAAGCCACTGCCACAGCGTGAACAAACTGCCGCATTGGTGGGGTTAGGCGTGTGGCAGTGCGAGCAGATCATTACAATGCACCAATGGTCGCTCGAAGTGTACGAATAATGCTGAATTATAGCAGCTAGAACGCGCGAATCGACAAGGGAAGTGCCTGGTAGAGTAGACGAAGCAACGTGTCACGGAAGCTTGGGGAACTCACCGAGTGCAACCTCGTAGTGACGCACGCGCTTGTCGAAATTGGTGAGCAGCGCGGCGGCTTCGGCAGCAACCACGGCGGCCTCGCGGTCGGCTCCGGCGAAGGCATCGATGGCCGCGAAAGATGCCCAGTACGTGGTGACGAGAATTTCGACCGCGCCAGGAACCGGACGCGCGCAAACCGTTGCACCTAGGAACCCGCCGAGACTCTGCAATTGTGGCTGGACGGCCTGTTCGAAATGATGCAGGTAGGCATCGGAGAGCGCAGGCGTTGTCTGCGCCGACCACAAACGAGCGATCATGTCAGGCGGACTCCGCGGCCCTTTTTTCGACGCAAGGGGCGTGCGGCTCATTGCCGACTACCACGGTCCAGTTGCGTACTTTCCACCCGGTGATCAAGCCATTCTTGACGTAAGGGTCTTGGCGGGCGAACACCTCGGCCGCGGCCGGGTTTTCTCCTTGGAAAATTAGCAGTGCGCCGTCAGCAGGATCGGCCAGCGCGCCTGCCAGCACGAGTTCACCGCGCGCGTGCGCTTCGCGCGCCAGTCGCAGGTGCTCGTCGCGATACGCACCGCGCCGCGCAATAAAATCATCTACGACCTCGTAGAACAACGCGTAGTAGGGCATTGTGCTCTCCGGGTTTCTCTGTACGGCCACGCTTGCGGCTGTAATTATAGCGAGCCGCCGGCGATGGAGGGGACGAGAAGGACGCGATCGCCTTCCTTGACGCAGCAGGATTCCCCGCCGAGAAAGCGAATGTCTTCCTCGTTGAGGTAAACGTTAAGGAATTGCCGAATTTGGCCGCTATCGTCGCGCACATGGCGCGAGAGCTCGGGGAAGCGCGCGGTCAGTTCGGTGAGAGCTTCAGCAATGGTATGGGCACTACACTCCACCTTCGGCGCGCCGTTCGTGAAGCGGCGGAACGCCGTAGGGATTTCGATCGTCACTGGCATGTTGCTGATCTCCTTTAAGTTATTTGCTGAATCTCTTTTGTGCGGTCGTTAGGCTCGCGCCGCGGCGGTTGCCGGCAACTGCGCATCAAGGTAGGCCTCAAACGCATCGAGACGCGGCGCAATAGCTTCGGTAACCGGGAATTCGGCGGCGATAGCGTCGGTTGTCTTCAGGCCGTTGCCTGTAATGCTGACCACAGTCGTCTCGTCGGGGTGAATGCGCCCTTCTCGAATCAGTTTCTCCGCCACGCCTGCGGTCACGCCTCCCGCCGTTTCCGTGAAGATGCCTTCGGTTTCGGCGAGCAGCTTTATGGCGCTGACGATCTCGGCGTCGGAAACATCTTCGGCCCAGCCGCCGCTCTCGCGGATCAACTTAATCGCATACGGGCCGTCTGCTGGGTTGCCAATGGCCAGCGAGCGCGCAATCGTGTTCGGCTTCTGTGGCTCAAAGCGCGCCAGCCCGCGCTTCACAGCCGTGGAAATTGGCGAGCAGCCTGTCGCTTGCGCGCCGAAGAATCGCACCGGCTTCTCTTCGACCCAGCCAAGCGTGACAAGTTCGCGAAACGCCTTGGCGATTTTTCCGATCAGCGAGCCGCCGGCCATGGGCACCACAACGTTGTCCGGCAGCTTCCAGCCGAGTTGCTCGGCAATTTCAAAGCCGTGTGTCTTCGAGCCCTCCGAGTAATACGGCCGCAGATTCACGTTGACCATGCCCCACTGAAAGCGGTCGGCGACCTGGGCGCACAAGCGATTGACATGGTCGTAGTTGCCGTTGATGCGTACGATCCGCGCGCCGTAGACCGCGGTGTTCAGCACCTTCGCCGGCTCCAGGTCCGCGGGAATGAATACGCAAGCATCGAAGCCTTGCTGCACCGCTTGCGCTGCAACCGCATTCGCCAGATTGCCGGTCGAGCTGCAGCCGACGGTCGTAAATCCAAAGCGCCGCGCAGCGGCGAGCGCCGTGGCCACCACGCGATCCTTGAACGAAAGCGAAGGGAAGCAGACCGCGTCGTTTTTGATAAAGAGGTTCTTGACGCCCCAGCGGGTCGCCAGTTTGTTTGAGGCGATCAGCGGCGTGCCGCCAACCTCTCCGCGAGGCGCGTTGCCGTCGTGCAATGGCAGAAACTCGGCATACCGCCACATGTTGAAGGAGCGGTGCGCGAGGTCCTCGCGGCGCACCGTTTTCTTCAGGGAATCGTAGTCAAAGGAGACTTCCAGGGGAGAGAAGCAGTCTTCGCAGAAGGACCGCGGGGAATTGCCCCAAGCCTTACCGCATTCTTTACATCGCAATTCGTAGAGATCGGACATAATGCTGCCTTCCAGGTGGCACGCAGCCGCCGAATGCACGCGCTCGGTGCCGTAGTCGTGTGGTTTTAGGGCAGCAGGGAGGGAAAATGAAAAACCCTCCTTGCCAAAGCGCTTGGAGGGTCTCAGAAACTTTCTGGGAACTCTTCTAGCTCTTTAGCAGTTTTTTACGTGGAGCAAGTTGCCCTAAATCGCCACGTGTCGCCGCAACCGCGGCTGTCCTTTTATGCTTGAAAATCAAGGAGATGTCAAGAACAAAGCCTCGGCGTAAAATTTAGGCCAACATATTGGCACTCTGGTGCGTCAAAGGATATGTGACATCAATGTTTCATCCGGTTGGCGAAATCCAAAAACGCGCCGCCGACACCCGGCCCTCCGACCAGTGATGCTCATAGCGCATCGCAGTAGCAAACAATTGGAGCGGTAGCCGCGATGGTATACTGTAGGTCGCGCCGGATAGCTTATTGGGGGATAGAGGAGTAAGAGAAAATGGGTCAGCAAGTCAAAGAATTGTACGACTGGGCGCGTCGGCGCAAGATTCTGGCTTCTGTCTTTGTAGCGCTGACGCTCGCCGTGGGCATTATGATTGGTTCGGTGGTTTCCGGCCGCGTTTCGGCGATGAAGACCTTCTCTTTCGCCGGGACCAACGCCACTCCGCTGGCAGTGCCGGATCCAATTCCTTCCGCAGCTTCGTTTTCCGCCATCGTGAATCGCGTGGAGCCGGCCGTGGTCAACATTGCCACCACGCAGGTGCTGGAGCGCAAGAACACCAGGAAGCGCCGTCCGCAGCAGCAGTTTGACCAAGACGATCCCATGCAGGACTTTTTTGACCGCTTCTTTGATGGGCGGCAAGACGGCCCGCCGCAAGCGGAGCGCAGCCTTGGTTCCGGCGTGATCGTCGACAAGCGCGGCTACATTCTCACCAATAATCACGTCGTCGAGCAGGCCACCAAAATTCAGGTGCAGTTGGACGGCAATTCGCAAACGAAGTACACCGCGAAGGTTATCGGCGTGGATGAAGACACCGACCTGGCGGTGATCAAGATTGAAGCCAACAAAGACCTGCCTACCGCAAAGCTCGGCAACTCCGATGGCGTGCAAGTCGGCGATTGGGTGCTGGCGATTGGCAGTCCCTTCGGATTGCAAGCGACCGTGACAGCCGGAATCATCAGCGCGAAGGATCGCGCGGGTATCGGCGGTGCCGGACACCAGTTCCAAAGATTTTTGCAGACCGACGCGGCGATTAACCCTGGCAACTCCGGCGGTCCGCTCGTCGACCTGGCCGGAGAGGTGGTCGGCATTAACACCGCTATCATCACCGGCAGCCGCGGCTACGAAGGCGTCGGCTTTGCATTGCCCTCGACCACGGCGATCAACGTCTACAACCAAATCATTTCGCAAGGGCGCGTAACGCGCGGCTCCATCGGTGTCAGCTTCCAGGAAGAACTGGGCACCAATGCCATCACGCTGAAGGAATTGGGCGCGCCGTACGGCGTGGTCATCATGAACGTCGAACCCGGCAGCCCGGCGGAGAAGGCCGGACTCAAGGGCGGCGACGTCATCACCAGCGTGAACGGCACTGCGGTGAAGAATGGCAACGACCTGGTGAATCCGATCGCGCAAGCGCCGATTGGAAGCAAGGTCAAGCTGAGTTATGTCCGCGACCGTTCGCAAAAGGAAACTACCGCTGTCGTCGAAGACCGCACGCGTGTCTTCCCGACGCAAGCGGGCCGCCTGAGTGATCAGCAAGGTGAATCCGCGCCAGCTGAGTTCGGTCTGCGCGTCGATAGCCTCACGCCGGAGCGCGCCGCGCGCGTCGGCATGGAGGGCCAGCGCGGTGTGCTGGTCACCGAAGTTGATCCGGCGAGTTTTGCTGACGACCTCGGTTTCAGCCGCGGCGACGTCGTCGCGGAGATCAACCGCGAGCCGATCAATTCCGTGGACGACTACAAGCGCGCCGTGGCCAAGCTAAAGCCCGGAACGAACGTCGTGTTCAAGATCCTGCGGCGTGGCGATGGCGACCGCACCATGACGGTGTTCCTGCCCGGCGTGGTACCAGCGGAAAACAAGCAGTAGTCCTATTGTCGAATCGCGGGGTTCGCGATATAGATAGTCGAGGCCTGGATGAAACTTCGGACACCGATTACCGCGGGCTTGGCGCTGCTCCTGACAGCAGGAACGGCGTGGTCCGCCACGTTGTCCGGAGCAAAGGCAAAGGCCACCGCCAGCTCGGCCAAGCCGGCGGCTTCCCCGGGCAGCAAGTCTCGTGTGAAGAAGTCCAGCAAACATTCCAAGCGGCGGGAGCGGGGGCAAAAAGCCCCGGCTCCCGAACGTATTTCCGAAATTCAGCAGGCGTTAGCCAAAGACGGTTCCTTCGCCGGCACGCCCAACGGCAAGTGGGATGACTCCACCGTAGAAGCGATGAAGAAATTTCAGGCTGGCCACGGGCTGAATCCCAGCGGCAAGCTCGACGCGCGGACGCTGCAAAAGCTGGGGCTCGGCTCGCAGACCGCGGGCGTAGCAGCACCCATGCGGCCGGTCGCCACTTCCACGTCAGCCGCCACGCCCGCGCAGACCACGCGCCAGTAGCATTTCGCACATCACATATTGATATTGGCTTCCACGAACTGCGTGAGCATCCGCACAGACTAAAACGGCGAGGTGGGGGCAGACTGCTATGAATTTAAGGCTGAATCGAAATGTAATCCTGTGCATCCTGATGACACCGATGGCCACGTTTGGCGAAAAGGATGAACCAACACCGGCAGAAAAATGCGGTCTTGTGACGACGGCGGATTTGTCTGACACTAAAGCTCCCACTTTCGGGGAATATCCGTCAACAACCCAAGAAGTAGCCTCGACGCCAAAGCTCGACCTGAAGAGTAACCCGATTGCAAAGACATATCGGACAGTACTGAGACAGGAAATAACGAAAGGCCCCAACTACGCGGGGCATTACAGGGTGGCCTTCTGGGGATGCGGCTCGTCTTGTGCGATGTTTGCTGTGGTTGACCTGAAAACAGGAAGCGTAATAACTGCAAGAGAGTTTACGTCGGTGTCCGGAGTACATCTGGCGGCTGATGATTTTCTGAAGGGCACGGCTAGCGATGGCTGGGGGTTTCGCTACAAGAAAGACAGTTCCTTGCTTGTCGTCGTGGGCGCTCCTGATGAAAACGAGTCGAGGTCCGGTGCCTATTATTTCCTCATTCAGGGCGACGGGCTGCGCCTAGTTCACACAACCAGTGTAAACAAGAATTGCAAAACCGTTAAGCCCGAGGCCTTGACGTATGCTGCAGAGTATAGCTGTTCTCCCGCTAAGAAAATCAATCTCGATCTGTGGTCAACAAGGACTCTTCCGTCCCCCGACCAGCACTGGCGGTTTACAAGTATTGGCCCTAGCTCATCCGGCCAGACGGCCACCTTATATATTCAGAATTCACACAGTTCTCAGAAGTGGAACATCGGTTCGATTGAGCGCAATGGCACGGCGTTTTGGAGCGAGGACAGCAAGCGAGTTTTTCTGCGTGATGAATATGCCGCTGATGACACGGAGATTCGGGTTTTTGATGTGACAGGTTCGGTACCGACAGAAATTAAGGGCCTTGACGATAGAATCCGACGAGCGATTTTCGCCCGCATTCCAGGGGACGAGACAACCCTTTGGCTGTACTATCCCCAAGTCTGCTTTGCAGCGAAAGATGCTTCTACTATCATTTTGGTGGCGGACGCTCCCGTCGTACGCTTGAATGCAGATAGCGAAGGAAAGAGTTTTAGTCTCAAACTAACGGTCAATCTTATCTCCCTTCAGATTGTGACCTCAGGACCTGAAGCCCCTAAATTTCCGTGACCCAGGCCAACCTTCTACGTAATCCAATGGCGTCGATTTGACTATGCAACACTACCAGTCTGCAAACCTCGTTTGCATTCCGACTAAAACTGAATTAGAACGCCGACCAGCGCGCGTGCGTTTTCGCATGCGGGGGAGGCTGATGCTCATGCGATTGTCTCGGATCGCAATTGCGATGCTGCTGGCACTGGTGTCGACCCACGTCTTCGCTCAGGAGAGAAGTGGCGCGAAGAACATCAAAGCCGTGCGCTTCGGCAAATTGTGGGATGCCAAAGGCAAAGTGTGGACGAATGCGATCGTGGTTGTCGACAGCGGCAAGATTCGCGCCGTTACCACCGACGCCTCTGCAATTCCGGCCGGCGCCGAGACCATCGATCTCTCCAAGTACACCGGGCTGCCGGGTCTCATCGACGCGCATACGCACATGACGTTTTACACGGACGAGACTCCCGGCGTTCCGCTTCTGAAGCAAATGGCGAACCCCGTCCCCGCCGTCGAGGTTTTTCTGGCTCGCAAAGGCGCGCTGCGCACACTGGAAGCCGGAGTAACCACCGTGCGTGACCTTGGCGCCGACCAGTACATGGACATTGCCATGCGCGACCTCATCAATCGGGGCGAAATGATCGGTCCGCGCATGTTCGTCTGCGGCTACGGGCTATACATTACGGCGACCCCGTTTCGTAAAGAGGGAACGCCGCCCGCCGGCGGCATCGCCGATGGCGTCCCCGAAGTCCTTCGCGCCGTGCGTCAGCAAATTGCCGCGGGCGCTGACGTTATCAAGATGTACGGCTCGACCGGCACCGACGACGATGTCACCGGCTTCGAGACTTACACCTTCGAGGAGATGAAAGCCGCCGTCGTGATGGCCCACCAATTCGGCAAGAAAATCGCCATCCACTCTTACGGTCCTGATGGCGCGCGCGATGCCGTGCGCGCCGGAGCGGATTCCGTCGAGCACGCCACGGATATGGATGACGCCACGATTCAGGAAATGGCCAAGCGCGGCACCTTCTACGTGCCGACGATCGATCACAACCGCTATTACATCGACAACGGAGACAGAATCGGTTACGCGCCCGGATACAAGGAGCGGCTGCAAGCCTTCATCCCGCGCAATCTCGAGACCGCGCGCAAGGCGTTCAAGGCTGGCGTGAAGTTCGCCATGGGCTCGGACGCGATTTACACCATGTTTGGTGAGAACACGCGTGAACTTGGTTGGTTTGTGAAGGCCGGTATGTCGCCGGAGCAAGCCCTGCGCACGGCGACCAGCAATGGCGCGGAGCTTTTGGGCAAAGAAAAGGAATTGGGCGCCGTCGCGCCTGGCTATCTCGCGGATCTGGTGGCGGTGGAAGGCGATCCGCTAGCGGATATCAAAGTAGTTCTGAACAATGTCAAGTGGGTCATGAAGGACGGCGCTGTCGTGGTCGACCGCAGGAACGTTCCGGCGAGGTAACCTGCGCCTCAATTGGCCTGACCTTTAGAAGAAGAGGGCCGGAAGATGCAGGGTGCATCCCGCCGGCCCGTGTGCCCAAGGAGAATCGCGTATTACCTGCGCAAACTGCTGAAGGCCACTAAAAATTCCCGCCTGCGCAAAATATTTGCATGACAATTTGGCAGTACTGTGCCGTCCCACCCTGGTTTGACGCTTCCCAAACGCAACGGTACAATTTTGGAGTAATTTCCGCGTTCCAACCCGCAAAGGACCACAGTTCAAGCGCAGCGTTCCAGGAGGCAGTATGGCCACGGCAGCGGCACCGCGTGTTTACAAGAATTTTATCAATGGAGAATGGGTGGACTCGCGGAGCGGAAACGCCTACGAGAACCGCAACCCTGCCAATACCGACGAGCTGATCGGTATGTTCGTCTCCTCAACGGCAGAGGACGTCGACTTGGCCGTAGATGCCGCCAACCTCGCCTACAAGAAGTGGCGCCTGGTCCCCGCGCCCAAGCGCGCCGAAATTCTCTTTCGCGCCGCGGAGCTGCTGCTCCAGCACAAGGAAGAGTTCTCCAAAGACATGACCCGCGAGATGGGCAAAGTCCTCGCCGAGGCGCGCGGCGACGTCCAAGAAGCCATCGACATGACCTACTACATGGCCGGGGAAGGCCGGCGCTTGTTCGGGCAGACCACTCCGTCCGAGCTGCCCGATAAATTTGCCATGAGCGTGCGGCAGTCCATCGGCTCCTGTGGACTGATTACCCCGTGGAATTTCCCCATGGCTATTCCGTCGTGGAAGATCATGCCCGCCCTCATCAGCGGCAATACCGTGGTGTTGAAGCCGGCGGAGGACACGCCGCTATCTTCATACAACTTGGTGCAGATCCTCACGGAAGCCGGAGTTCCAGACGGCGTAGTAAATCTAGTCAGCGGCAACGGACCCAACGCGGGGGCGCCGTTGGCCGAGCATCTGAACGTTCCGGTGGTCAGCTTCACCGGCTCGACCGCCGTAGGACGTCTCATCGCTGAAGCGTGCGCGCCCGAATTCAAGCATTGCAGCCTGGAGATGGGCGGCAAGAACATCATCATCGTTATGGAAGACGCCAACCTCGATCTCGCGGTGGACGGTGCCATCTGGGGCGGATTCGGAACTACAGGCCAGCGCTGCACTGCGGCCAGCCGCATCGCGGTGCACAAGGCGATCTATCACGACTTTGCCTCGCACTTTGTCGCGCGCGCCAAGAAGCTGAAAGTCGGGAATGGCCTCGACCCGGGGATTGACATGGGTCCGTGCATCAACGAGCAGCAACTCAAGACTGTGATGGACTACGCGCAGATCGGGCAGACGGAAGGCGCGAAGCTCCTCACTGGCGGCCATCGCTTGACCGATGGCCCGTACGCAAAGGGCTGGTTCCATGAGCCGACCGTTTTCGGCGACTGCAGCCCGCAGATGCGCATTGCGCAAGAGGAAATTTTCGGCCCGGTGGTTTCGCTCATCCCGATCGCGAACCTGGAAGAAGCGATCGAAGTAGCCAACGGCGTGCCGTACGGCCTATCCGCCTCGATCTACACGCGCAACGTGAATCGCGCGTTTCACGCCATTCGCGACTTGTTCACCGGCATCGTCTACGTAAACGCTCCGACCATCGGCGCGGAAACGCATTTGCCCTTCGGCGGCACCAAGAAAACCGGCAATGGCCACCGCGAAGCCGCCATTGCCGCCATCGACTTCTACACCGAGTGGAAAACCCTCTACATCGACTATTCCGACAAGCTCCAGCGCGCCCAAATCGACAACGCGGAGTAGATCTCTAGTCTGTAGGGCTGAGCCTCGCGGACGCGTCCTGGGCGCTCGAGGCGCACAAGCGTCCAGACGCGCGTTGACGCTGCTTGACAGCATTTCTACAATATAGTCAGCACATGGGAGTAGAGTGGTGCTATGAGGACTGCCGCGCTCCAGGAACGCCGTAACCGCCAGATCTTGGCGGATATCGTGCGCACCTATATCGAAAGCGGCGAGCCGGTCTCGTCGCGGGCGATCTCCGCGCGCTTCGAAGAAACCCTCAGCACCGCCACTATCCGCAACATAATGGTGGACTTAGAAGATGGCGGATTTCTGTACCAACCGCATACCTCTGCCGGCCGCGTTCCGACGGCGGCGGCATACCGGTTTTTCGCCCAGGAGATTGCTTCGCAGGCCACCATCAGCGCGGTGGACAAGGATTGGATCCGCCGCGAAATGGGGACGCCGACCAGCGCGGCGGAAATCACCGAGCGCGCCGGGCACGTTTTAGCGGAAGTCTCTAATGGCCTGGGAATCATCGTATCTCCACCGATGGGCAAAACCGTGCTCGAGCATGCGCGCATGTGGCTCTTGCCCGACGGCCGTGTTGTCGTGGTATTGATCTCGGGCGGCAACACGCGGGACAAGGTGCTGCGCCCGAGTCGCCGCTTTTCCCAGGCGGAGCTCGACGCCACCGCGGACTTTCTGAATCGCCACTATTCCGGTTGGACGCTGGAGACGATTCGCGAGGACTTGTTGCAGAAACTGGCCAGCGAGCGGGAGCGTTACGAAGGGATCGTGCAGAGCGCGCTGACCCTATGCGACCCGGCCGTATTCGGCGACGATCTGTCGCGCGAGGTGCACGTGGAAGGCACGGCGCAAATGGTCGGCGCGGTCGATTTCGCCAGCCAGGCGCAGTTGCGCGACCTGCTCGAAGCCATCGAGGAGAAGCATCGCCTCGTGACTGTGCTGAACGCGTGCATCGAAACTCCCGAGCCGGTGCACGTGCAGATTGGCGTGAAGGAGATTTCCGAGCGTGGCGAAAATCTCGCGCTCATCAGCGCGCCTTACATGAGAAATGACCTCGTACAAGGCTCGCTGGGCGTTCTCGGCCCGACGCGTATGCATTACGAACGCGCCATGACCGCGGTGGCGTACGTGGCCCAGCTTTTCAGCGAAGCGCTGAGCAAAATTTAGTCTATTCCCGGCAGAAAGAGGCACACCGTGCTGGATAAGGATTTCAATATCGATCGTGACGAGTCCGACGGACTCGACGAAACTCCGGAGGCCAAGAGTGTCGCCGCTGATTCGGCGGTGGCAGACGCCGAAATCGCCAGGCTGGCCGCCGATTTACAAGATCTGCGGCAGACGCTGCTGCGCCGCCAGGCCGACTTTGAAAATTATCGCAAGCGCATCGAAAAGGAACGCGCCGAAGATTCCAAGCGCGCGACCGCTCGTCTCGTCGAAGCTTTGATTCCCATCGTCGACGGTTTCGAGCATGCGCTCGCCGCGCACCGCGAGCCGGCATACGACAATTATCGCAAGGGTTTTGAGCTGATCTACAAGCAGCTCCTCGACAACCTCAGCAAGCTCGGCGTAGAGCGCATCGAGCCGCTCGGCCAGCGCTTCGATCCGCACTTGCATCAGGCGATGGATCGCACGGAAACCAGCGAGGCCGAGGACGGCACCATCCTGCAGGTTTATCAGCCGGGCTATGTTTTTCACGGACGCGTGCTGCGCCCAGCGATGGTGCGTGTAGCGGTACACGCGACTCCGGCATCAAAAAGTAGCGTGCACTAGGGAAATTCTCAGTGATTAGCTCTTGGTTCTTGCTAAGAGCAACGGTGGCGGAGCTGCGTGACTCTTACGATCCTTGCAAACATCCGCTTTTGCACAGTGAGTCAGGATCAGTTTAACCTTGGCTCCAGGTAGTTTTGACTAACAACTAAAAACGAGGAACTGACAACAGGAAAATGGCAAAGACCCATCAACGCGATTATTACGACGTGCTCGGGGTCACCCGCACGGCTACGGTCGAGGAAATCAAGGCCGCCTACCGCAAGTGCGCGCTCAAGTGGCACCCGGACCGCCATCCGGAAGATAAAGCCGAAGCGGAGGTGAAGTTCCGCGAGAGCACCGAGGCCTACAGTGTGCTCAGCGATGCGCAAAAGCGCCAAGTTTACGACACCTACGGCCATGCCGGGCTTTCCGGCGCAGGCGCTGGTGTGGACTTCAGCGGCACCATCTTCCAGGACTTCCACGATATTTTCGGCGACTTCTTCGGCTTCGAGGATCTTTTCTCGGGCGGACGCCGCAGCCGCCGCGCGCAACGTGGCTCCGATCTGCGCTACGACATGACGCTGACTTTTGAGGAAGCCGCCACCGGCGTCAACACCAAGATCAAAATCCCGCGCGAGGAGCTTTGCGGCGCCTGTCATGGCACCGGCGGAAAAGCCGGAACTGGCGTGGTCGCTTGCCAGACCTGCGGCGGTCGCGGCCAGCTCGCCTACCAGCAGGGATTTTTCACCATCACCCGCACCTGCCCCGCGTGCCAGGGCGCAGGCCAAATCATCAAAGAGCGCTGCGCCGAGTGCCGCGGACAAGGACGCGTCGAAAAGGAAAGAACAATTGAGCTGCGCATTCCACCCGGCGTGGATACCGGGACTCGGCTGCGCGTGCAAGGCGAAGGCGAACCCGGCCCCAATGGGGGACCCACCGGCGATTTGTACGTCGTCCTTGACGTCAAGGAGCATCCGTTTTTCGAGCGCCGTGGCGCTGACCTGTATTGCACCATTCCCATCAGCATTGCCCAGGCGACGCTCGGGGCGGAACTGCAAGTGCCCGGCTTGGGCAGCGAGGAAAAACTGAAAATCCCCGAAGGCACGCAAAGCGGCGCGGTCTTTCGCGTGCGCGGCAAGGGTTTGGCGGACCCGCACGGCGGCGGCAAAGGCGATTTGTACTATCACGTGCGCGTGCTGACGCCCACCAAGCTAACACGCGAGCAGCGCAAGCTCATCGAGCAACTTGGCGCGTCGCTTAAAGTGGAGAACAAACCCGCCGAGCGCGGCTCCTCGCTCTTTGACAAAGTCAAAGACATCTTCGGCTGATCCGCTAGCTGAGGACTTCCGGCGCACCCCTGTAGCTCAGGTCCGCCTTTTGGACCTGAGGTTTTTCGGCTGCATGTGCCCGGTCACTGCTGGGATAGCAAGTCCTGTAGCGCAGCGCGGAGTCTTCGGAGCCCGACAGCTTTTCCTCCTCGCTTGCTCTACTTCGACTTGGGATAGAATCTCCCGCGTGCGGCGACGATTTTTCGTTGAACAATTCACAGGCAATACCGCGGCGATTGAAGGCGACACTGCTCATCACCTCGGCAGGGTGCTGCGCGCGCAGCAAGGCCAACTTTATGAGTTGAGCGACGGCCAGCGCGTTCGCATCGGCCGCATCGAGAAGGTCGCGCGTGACCGCGTCGACTTCGCGCTGCTCGAGGAAATTCCCGCACATCCGCTGGCAATCGATCTCACGTTGCTTCTCTCCATCGTGAAATTCGACGCCTTCGAGTGGGCCATCGAAAAAGCCACCGAACTTGGGGTCAGCACAATCATTCCACTGGCCTCGGCCCGTAGTGAAAAGGCGCTGCTCGCAGCGGCAGGGAAGCGCGTCGACCGTTGGAAAAAAATTCTCTCCGAAGCCTCGCAGCAATCGCGCCGCGTCCGCGTGCCCGTGCTGCAAAGTGTTTCGCAGCCTACGCAAGCGTTCAGCGCACATGCCACCGCGGCCGTCAAAATCATGCTCTCCGAAAGGACCGACGCTCCCTCCCTCCGCCGAACCCTCCAGACCGAGCCAGCGCGCCAACAGGCCGTCCTCGCCATCGGTCCCGAAGGCGGCTGGACGGATGCCGAGTTTGCCGGCGCGCAAGCCTCCGGTTTCCGCGAAGCCTCACTCGGCAAGCTGATCCTGCGCACGGAAACCGCCGTCGTCGCTGCCATCGCAGCCATTAATTACGCGCTCGCCGAGTGAATCGCCTATGGGGCACTCACCAAACCCTATCGGGCAACACGGCGCGCCGTTGCAGAACGAATCGAACTAGCAACGTCCGACATCCGATGGTGTAGTAGCGGGCAACACCGCCGGAAACCAAATCTAGCGCGGCACGTAACCCCCGTGCTATAAATACATGGCAGCCAAAAATGGACAGCGCGGAAGAGAAACTACCTCCGACTTCAGCGATACCGGATGCCCCCGATCCGGCTTCGCCCGCTAGTAAGACCCTGCCCTCGGGGTCGCCCGCCGCACACTCCTTGCGCAACGAAATTCGTGTTTGGACGCGCGACCTGCTCATCGCCATTGGACTGGCGCTGGTCATCATCGTTTTTCTCTACCAGCCCGTAAAGGTCGAAGGCACCAGCATGGCGCCGCTGCTCTCCGATCAGGAGCGCATCTTCATCAACAAATTCGTTTACCGCTTCGAGCCTATCGATCGCGGCGACGTGGTCGTCTTCTGGTATCCGCTGGACCGCACAAAATCTTTCATCAAGCGTGTTGTCGGCCTGCCCGGCGAGGTTGTCGAGATTCGCCAGGGTATCGTGTATGTTGATGGTGCGCCGCTTGCCGAACCCTACGTGCCGCCACAATATGAGGACCTGAGCGATTTCGGTCCCTTGCGCGTGCCGCCCGACTGTTATTTTGTGATGGGCGATCACCGCATCAGCTCCAACGATTCGCGCGTCTTTGGCCCGGTGCCCAGCCGCTTTATTTACGGCCGCGCGGTGTTTGCTTATTGGCCGGTGGATCATTTCGGTTCGCTCTCGACCGGGACCACGGAAGCGAAGACGAAATGAGCGTGCAAGTTTTCAGAATGGATACGGGAGGACACACTGACGGAAGTTCCGCACCGACCCGCGATTCTCGCGCTGGAAGACGGGCGCGTCTTTAACGGCCGCGCGGCCGGCGCGATCACGCGCCGCGGCGGCGAAGTCGTTTTCAATACCAGCCTCACCGGATATCAGGAAGTATTCACCGACCCCAGCTACGCCGGACAGATTGTCTGCCTCACCTATCCGCACATTGGAAATGTTGGCGCGAACCTCGACGATGAAGAGGCGAAAAAGCCGTACATCGAATCTTTAATCGTCCGGGAATTCTCGCAGGTCAGCTCCAACTGGCGGTCGGCGGAGACCGCGCAGCTTTATTTGAACCGCCACAAGATTCCCGCCATCTGGGATATCGACACGCGCGCGCTGGTGCGGCACATTCGCAAGGTCGGCGCGCTGCGCGGCGTTGTCTCCACCGACGGCATGCCCGCGGACCAGTTGATCCACGAAGCGAAGCAACTTCCGAGCATGGCTGGGCAGGAGTTGGCCAGCCGCGTTAGCTGCACGAAAACATACATGTGGAACACCGGCTCGATCGATTTGGCCACTTCGCCTTGGGCCGAGCAAATGGGCGAAGCCGGAGCCGGTGGCGAAGTGCGCACGTTTCGCGTTGTCGCGTACGATTTCGGCATCAAGCAAAATATTTTGCGTCTGCTCGTGGATCACCACTGCGAAGTTGCCGTGGTCCCCGCGCAAACCACGGCGGAGGAAATCCTGGGCATGGGCGCCGATGGCGTCTTTCTGTCGAACGGCCCGGGCGATCCGGAGCCAATCGATTACGCGGTGGAAAATATTCGCAAGCTTATCGGTCGCGTCCCGGTATTCGGCATTTGTCTCGGCCACCAGTTGTGCGGCCTCGCGTTAGGCGGGAAAACCTTCAAGATGAAGTTCGGCCACCACGGTTCGAATCATCCCGTAAAGAATCTGCTGACCGAGCAGGTAGAGATCACCGCGCAGAACCACGGCTTCTGCGTAGACCCGGATTCGCTCCCTTCCAAAGATGTGGAAATCACGCACATAAACTTGAACGATCAAACCAACGAAGGCATGCGCCACAAGTCGCTGCCGCTCTTCAGCGTGCAATATCACCCGGAAGCCAGCCCCGGCCCGCACGATTCCCACTACCTGTTCACGCAATTCACGGATTTGATGAAAGAATTTCAGCAACCCGGGAGCTCGCGCAAGTGATGGCCAATGCCGAAGCGTAAAGACATCAAGAAGATTCTGATTATCGGCTCCGGGCCGATTGTTATCGGGCAGGCGTGCGAGTTTGACTATTCCGGCGCGCAGGCGTGTAAGGCGCTGCGCGCGGAGGGCTACAAAGTCATCCTGGTGAACTCGAATCCGGCGACGATCATGACCGATCCGGAGCTGGCCAACCGTACTTACATCGAGCCGCTGACGAAGGAATATCTCGAGGAAATTATTGCGAAGGAAAAGCCCGATGCGCTGCTGCCTACCGTTGGCGGACAGACGGCGCTGAACCTTGCCGTGGAATTGAGTGAAGGCGGCATTCTCGAAAAATACAAAGTGGAGATGATCGGCGCGTCGCTGCGCGCGATCAAAGTTGCCGAAGACCGCCTGTGGTTCAAGGACGCCTGCCGCAAGATCGGACTCGAAGTTCCGGCTTCAGCGCTGGTGAACAACGCGCAGGACGCCCTTCGATTGTGCGATCAGCTCGGATTTCCGCTGGTGATTCGGCCATCGTTTACGCTGGGAGGCACCGGCGGCTCGATTGCGTACAATCGCGAAGAATTTGGCGAGGCTATCGCGCACGCGCTGGAGATGAGCCCTGTGCATGAGGCGCTGGTCGAGGAGTCGGTGCTCGGCTGGAAAGAATACGAGCTCGAAGTGATGCGTGATTTTCGCGACAACTTCGTGGTCGTCTGCACGATTGAAAACTTTGACCCCATGGGCGTGCACACCGGTGATTCCATCACCGTGGCGCCAGCGCAGACGCTGACGGACAAGGAATTTCAGCGCATGCGCGATGCTGCCGCCGCGATTATTCGCGAGGTCGGCGTCGAAACAGGCGGGTCGAACGTGCAGTTTGCGGTGAATCCCGAGAATGGCCGCATGGTGGTGATCGAGATGAACCCGCGCGTCTCGCGCAGCTCGGCGCTGGCCAGCAAAGCCACCGGATTCCCGATTGCGAAGATTGCGGCGCGGCTGGCCGTCGGAATGGCGCTGGACGAAATTCCCAACGACATCACCAAGAAGACTCCGGCGTGCTTCGAGCCGACGATTGATTATGTAGTGGTGAAAATTCCCAAATGGCAGTTTGAAAAATTTCCCGGCGCGGACACCACACTTAGCACGCAGATGAAATCGGTGGGCGAAGTGATGGCCATCGGGCGCACGTTCAAAGAGGCGCTGCAGAAGGGAATTCGCTCGCTCGAACCGCATACTCCGTGGCGCGCTCCCGCGGAGACGCCGGATTCGCTGTTGCGAGAAAAATTATCGACGCCGCGGCCAGACCGCATTCATTGGTTGCTCACCGCAGTCGAGCGCGGGTTGCACGCGGAAGAGATTTGCGAACTCACTAAAGTAGATCCGTGGTTCATTCACCAACTGGAAGAGCTGAACGCCATGAACCGGCGCGCGGCCGGCGTCACGGTGGAAACGGCGTCGCGCGAATTGCTGCGCGAAGTGAAGCGCCACGGAACGAGCGACGAGTATCTGGCGCAGATTTGGAAGACGACTCCTGCGGCGGTGCGTTTGCAACGGGCGCGCTATGGCGTTGCGCCGGTGTTCAAGCGCGTAGACACGTGCGCCGCGGAATTTGAGTCGTTCACTCCCTACATGTATTCGACGTACGAGGATGAGGACGAATCCGACCCGCAGGCGCGGCCGAAAATCATGATTCTGGGCAGTGGGCCGAATCGCATCGGGCAGGGAATCGAGTTCGACTACTGCTGCTGCCATGCTTCGTTTGCTCTGCGTGAAGACGGCTACGAAACGATCATGGTGAATTGCAATCCAGAGACGGTTTCGACGGATTACGATACTTCGGATCGTTTGTACTTCGAGCCGCTCACGCTCGAGGACGTGCTCGCGATTGTCGAGCGCGAGAAGCCACAGGGAGTAATCGTACAGTTCGGCGGGCAGACGCCGCTGAACCTCGCGCTGGAATTGAAGCGTAATGGCGTGCCAATTATTGGCACGACCCCCGAGTCGATTGACCTTGCGGAAGATCGCCGGCGCTTTGGCCGCTTGCTCGATGAACTCAAGATTCCGCAGCCGCGCAATGCGACGGCGCTAATTCCGGAAGAAGCTGCCCGCGTGGCCGGCGAAATCGGCCTGCCCGTGTTGGTGCGGCCGAGCTACGTGCTTGGTGGCCGCGCGATGGTGATCGCGTACGACGTGAACACGGTTCAGGAATATGTGGCGCAAGCGGCGATGATGGGGCCGGCGCGCCCGGTGCTGATCGATCAGTTCCTGGAAGAAGCGACCGAGGTCGATGTCGATGCGCTCGCCGACGGCACCGACGTTGTTATCGGCGGCATCATGGAGCACATCGAGGAAGCGGGTGTGCACTCCGGCGACTCTTCGTGCGTGTTGCCTCCGGTGAGCTTGACGCCCGCGATGCTGGACTCGATTCGCGAATACACCAAGCGGCTGGCGCTGGCGCTGAAAGTTGTTGGGCTGATGAACGTGCAGTACGCGATTCAGCGCGACACCGTTTATGTGCTGGAAGTAAATCCCCGCGCTTCGCGCACGGTGCCGTTTGTGAGCAAGGCAACAGGCGTGCCGCTGGCGAAGGTCGCGGCTCGATTGATGGCGGGGAAAAAACTAACGGACATGAACCTGCCGCTGGTTCGGCACAACGGCGTTTCCGAGATTGCCGTTCACGAATTCTATTCCGTGAAATCGCCGGTGTTTCCGTTCAACAAATTCCGCGGCGTGGACACGATTCTGGGACCGGAGATGCGTTCGACCGGCGAGGTGATGGGCATTTCCAGTTCGTACGGACAAGCTTTCGCGAAAGCGCAGCTTGCGGCGGGGCAGCGCTTGCCGCGCAAGGGAACGGTCTTCCTCAGCGTCAACGATCGCGACAAGCGGCACGTCGGTTCGCTTGGAAAAGATTTGCACACGCTCGGCTTTCGCTTGTTGGCTACGCGGGGAACTTGCGCGGCGCTGGAGGCCGCGGGCGTGGAAGCGGAATCGGTGTTCAAAGTGAATGAAGGCCGACCAAACATTGTGGACCTGGTGAAGACCGGGAAGATCGATTTGATCATCAACACGCCGCTGGGCCGCGAGTCGTTCTACGACGAGAAGTCGATTCGGCGCGCGGCAATTCGCTACAATATTCCGTGCATCACCACTTTGGCGGCGGGGCATGCCGCGGCGCGCGGGATTCGCGCGCTGGTGGAGCAGAGCACGGAAGTGGCGGCACTGCAGGATCTGCATAAACGCAAGGTAGCGGCCTCGGGCGGAGCATCAGAGGCAGGAGACTGAGCGATGGATTTCAGCGGAGTGTTTGCGGCGTTAACCACACCCTTCGCAGCGGACGATACCGTTGCGCTTGCGGACCTCAAGCAAAACATTCAGCGCTACAACGCGACCGGCTTGGCCGGTTACGCCGTGCAGGGTTCGACTGGCGAATCGGTGCTGCTATCGCGCGCGGAGTGGGACAGCGTGCTGGTTGCCGCGAAAGATGCGGCGAGTCCTCAGAAACGGCTGCTTGCGGGCACCGGCGTCGAATCCACCGCGGAAACCATTTCTCGCAGCAAGCGCGCCGCGGAGTTGGGCTACCACGCCGCGCTGGTGAAAACGCCTTTCTACTACAAGCCGGTGTACAAGCCCGAGGTGCTGATCGCACATTACCGGCGGGTTGCGGACGCTTCACCGATTCCGGTGCTGCTGTATTCTGTTCCGCAATTTACCGGGATTTCGCTGGAAGCGCCGGAAGTGGCCGTGCTCGCGGAGCATCCGAACATTATTGGGATTAAAGAAAGTTCCGGGCACGTGCAGCGCGTCGGGGAAATGGTTGCAGCGACGCCGGCTTCGTTCCAGGTGTTGACCGGAGGCGCGGGCGTGTTGCTGCCGTCGCTCACGGTAGGAGCGAAAGGCGCGATCCTGGCGCTGGCGAGTGCGTTGCCGGAAAAATGCGCAGAGCTTTATGAAATGACGCGACGCAGCCAGATGGAAGCGGCGCGGGACCTTCAGAAAAATCTATTGCGCGCGTCGAAGCTGATCGTTTCCGAACTGGGAATTCCGGGCGTCAAGTTTGTGATGGATCAGCGGGGATATCATGGAGGAATTCCGCGTTTGCCGCTGCAACCGCTTTCGGATGCAGCCAAGCGGCGCGTTTTGGAACTCCTCGCCAGCTTCGAGCCGGTGGCTGCGCGGGCTTAACCGACGAACGATTCAGAGACAGGCTTTACCGGCGTTGGTTGTTCATCTGGTTCGATCTCCAACGCACATAAGACGGGCACGGGAGTCCCGTGCCCCTACATGGGCAGGATTGCGCCTACGGAAAGGCTACCGTTTACTCCCGGCGTTCGTCCAACTGGGGGATATTCCGGGTGCCCGGTCTTCTCATTTGGCGTGACGAAAGACGGCGTGTATCATCAAAATACCCATGGGCTGTGTCTCTATCCCTTTTCGGCGACTGCCGCACCAGCCTAAGCTGTTTGTCCGCCTGATTGATGATTATTCCAGTGTGAAGCAGTTTTATGCGCACCCTCCGAAGCTCGAGGAAGTGAAGCGCGTGGCGTCGAGCCTCGATTACCCCGCGGAGCGCCGGCGCGAAGTCGCCCGGATTTTGCGCGAGCAGAACACCGCATTCGGCGCGAACGCAGCGGCGATGAGCAATCTCGAGAAATTGGAGCGCGGCGCGGTGGCCGTGGTGAGCGGCCAGCAAGTGGGTTTATTCGGCGGGCCGGCGTACGCAGTTTACAAGGCGGTTACGGCGATCCGGCTGGCCCAGGAGCTTAGCGAAGCAGGCATTCCGGCGGTGCCAATTTTCTGGATGGCCACCGAGGATCACGACCTCGACGAAGTTCGCCATGTGACCTGGTTTGATTCTGGAAAGCTGGTGCGCTTTGAGCTTCCGGCGGACGCAGCGGCCGGGCGTCCGGTGGGCCAAGTGCGGCTTGGGCCTGCGGTTGAAGAGCATGTAAAGAAGGCGGTGGGGCTGCTTTCGGGCCCGGCCAGGGAAACGATTTCGCGAATCCTTGAGCAGAGCTACCACCCTGAAGAGACGTATGGCAGCGCGTTTGGGAAATTGTTTTCGCATCTTTTTGCGGAGCAGGGACTGATTTTGCTGGATCCTCTCGAAGCGCGGCTGCATCGCATCGCAGCGCCGCTCTACAAAAAGGCGATCGAAGACCGCGACGAACTGAACGACAAACTTTTGCAGCGCGGCAAGGAATTAGAAGGCGCCGGCTACGACGTGCAGGTGAAAGTGACGGCGCGGAGCACGCTGCTTTTCACTATTCGCGATGGGGTGCGCCAGCCGGTGGCCGCGAGCAACGCGCACTTCAAGAGCGGTGAGGCTACCTGGACACGGGAAGAGGCGCTGCGCCTGGCGGATTCGTCGCCGGAAACGTTCAGCGCGAATGCGCTGTTCCGTCCGGTGGTGCAGGATTATCTTTTGCCGACTGCGGCGTACCTTGGCGGACCTGCCGAGATTGCGTATTTCGCGCAGTCCTCCGTGATTTACGAGCACCTCCTGGGGCGCATGCCGGTGGTTCTGCCGCGCGCTGGGTTCACGATTCTGGATGCCAAGGCGGAAAAGCTTTTGCAGAAGTACGGCCTTTGTATTGAGAACCTCTGGGCCGGTCCACAGGAGCTGCGGCGAAAGATGGAGTCAGTCTCGGTGCCGGAAGCGTTGTCCCAGAGTTTCGATCGGGACAAGACGGAGATGGAGAGCACGCTGGCTGAGCTTGGAGCGCAGATCGAGAAGTTGGATCCGACGCTGGCCGGGGCGGTGGCTACGGCACGAAACAAGATTGGATTCCAACTGGAGAAGCTCCGACGGAAAACGGGCCGAGCGCTGGACCAGAAAAGCGGCCGGCTGGCCGAGCACGAGCAGTTCCTGGAAAGTCTGCTTTATCCCAATAAGTCACTGCAGTCGCGGGAGTTGTGCTTCCTGCCGTTTCTGGCGCGGTGGGGCATGGAAGGGCTTAGCGAACTGCAGAAGCTCTCCGGCAGCGACACCCTTGGCGAGCACCGGATTGTGCGGATACCGTAGGTTATGCTTTACCCCCCTCCCCCTAGGTTTTTCACAAGTGTTGATTCTAAAGTAAGTTAAAGTCCTTTGTTTTGATACACTTTTGCAAGTGTTGATTCTAAAGGAAGTAAGAAGGAAACATAATTCGTGCGCAAAACTTGCGCATGTGCCCCCGTTGCGCGTACGGGAACCGTTTATGCGGAGGCGCTCTTCTTCTTGGGTTGGGATCTCGCTTCTGAAAAGAAAAAGCGGAAGAAGGCTCCCGCAGGCGAGACGCAGATTTTTACAAGGGCTATGATAGCCGAAGGGTTACGGTAAATCAAGGGACGTTTAGCGGTCAGCGCCGCTCACGGACAGGCAGGAGCCGGAAATCCGGGGAGTAGACGGCTCTTGGACTGTTCCTTAGTCCCCACGAAAAATATGAACATTTTCATCTTTCCGCCACGAGAGCCGGGGCTTTCTCTTGAAATCATCCCATTTCCGTTTCGATAGTCTGCCGCCAAGTTTCGCTCGGAACCATCTGCCGCGTAGTAAAAGTACTCCCGTTCGGCTGCATCCTCAGGCATCGAAGAAGAAGTCTCCAACACGTTGGCACCAGCAAATCGAAGAATCCTCACTCCATCTTCGACAGGGATTGGAGGAAAACATTCAACGTCATACTCCACACGCAACCAACCAATGTATCCGTCAGGAATCAAGAATTTGGAAACGGGAAGGCTCCGGTCGTGCGCCGGTTTCAACTGTATGTCCAGATGAATTTCGGAACCCGGGTCCATACGTAGAACTTGAGATGGAATGGCAGGGTTGGGGTAAACCCAATCCTCATACCCGGGTGCAGAGACTTTCACTTCCATTTCTTTCGAGGACGGAATCAACACCCGAAAGTCTGGCGCTGCCGACGTACTCATCCACTTGTTGCGGTCTTTCGCCTGCACCAACCAAAAACCGGAGGGTATTGGTTTGCCGGTGGCCGCATCGCTGATCGTGCCCGTCAGTATTCCTGCTTTCGGTCCCAGATTTATGACGACATCCGCAATTCTGTGTTGAGCGGAAATCTGAGCCGTGGGGACAGGTTGGTCGTTGAAAAACGAAAAACCACTGTCCCCGTATCCTTCCTCCTCATTCTCTGCGGCAACATAATATGTGCCGAATTCCAATTGGTCGATTAGGAAGAAACCGTTCTCGTCGGTTTCGACGTAGCGAATTTTCTTGGCCATTGGGACGCCTTTCAACTCGGCGTGCACCTTTGCGCCGCGAACTGGCCGTGCGCCTTCACCCAGGACCACACCCTGGATCACTCCTCCCCCAACTTCCGTCCCTTGGGCAGAGACCAGGAAGGAAATTGCCAACAGTGGCAGCAAGAGTCTCCGCAAACGGTCCATCCCTTTCCCCCTGGGATCAGCACAGTGCCGCCCAAAGGTCTCGAAATGATCGTGCTGATGATAGCGCCAGGGAAAACAGCCCGTCGAACAATTTAGGAGGTTCTTCGCCCAAGTGCCTGGTAAACGCCGAAATCGGAAACTGACCCACACCGGAATTCCGGTGGCTGCCGCCGGGTTTTGTCGTGGCGTGGGCTGGCGCTGGTCTGTGATTATGCCGACGTTTTGAATGCCTGCCAGGCGAACCGGGTCGATCACGGAGGTTGCATCGCCGGATCTGGCCGGCTGCCCATTTTGAGGGCAGCGTACACCCAAACCACTGCCTACAATGGGCCAACGCTACTTCCCAGCCCTCATCGATCACCCCACCAACAGGGCTCTCGGATTCTTCTTGGCAATCAGTAAGAGTTTTAGCGCTGCCTGACGAGGGCGGCGGGTGCCTTGCTCCCAACTCCGCACGGCGTTCGGGCTTACATTCAGGTAGGTCGCGAAAAGCGTTTGGCTTGCGTTGAGTGTTTGTCTGATGTGCCGGACCTCTTTGGCAGAAATGGGCTTTGGTCGCGAGGGAATGCGCGTAACGCGCAAGTTCAGGGCCTCGCCACGTTCATAAGCCGCCGCGCCATGAAGAGCCTCTTTCATGTCATCGAAAATGCTCACTTTGACTTTCTTCGCCATCGATCAACCTCCAGACGCCTTCTTGACCTGCCTGACCCATTCCCGAATCTGCTTGCGTTGCTCTTCGCTGGCATCTTCCTGTTCGTTCTTGTCGAGCAAAATCAGCAAGTGAATGTGCCGCCTCTTCTCCAGGTACAGATACAAATAGCGGTAACCACCACGTTTTCCTTTACCCCGGCCTGGGTTTGCTACGCGGGCTTTACGCACGCCAGCCAATCCCGGGACCATCGCGCCGCGATCGGGATTCTGCTCGAGTTCTCCCTGAATCGCTTTCAGCACTTCGTCGGCATCCTCGCCGGCGAGATGGTGAAGCTTTCGCGTAAATGGCTGGGACTGAACTCCACAATGTGATAGTACCACAATGTGGTAGCGAGGACTTAGGTGATAAAGGCGGGTCTTTCAAAGCGAAGACTGGCTGGGATGCGCTAAAGCGCACCCCTACAACGGCTCGTTGGCGCCAAGGCTCTGGGGCTCGCGCGATCGATTACAGAGATTTGGGGATTAGGGATAGCTGGCTGGCTATGCAGAGCCATTGGGAGTCGTGCTTGATCCAGGTGTCGGTGAAGCGGCCGTGGTGTTCGTAGGGCTTGCCTTTGAGGGTGCCCTTTTCGTGGGTGGCGCCGGTGACGACGACTGTGTCGCCGTGGCGGTGGAGCTTCATGTCGATGGAGACTTCGGTGGTGAGCTGATTGGATTTGTCGCGGATGGAGGCGAGGAATTGGCCTTTGTTCAGGACGGAACCGTCGTAATCGGTGAGCACGAAGTCGGCGTCCAGCATTTTTCCCATGGCATCGGCATCGTGGGCCATTTGCGTTTGGTTCCAGAGATTCTCGAGGGCGATGATTTTGGTTTCGTCACCGTCGGTTTGGGCGGGGGTTTGGGGCAGGCTCGCAGACAACAGCGCGAGAGCAAGAAAGAAGGGGCGAGACATGGGATGGCTCCTTAGCAGAAGTGTAAGCGCAATGTACGCGACGGCAGTGAGCGGATTTGCAACGCGTGTGACAAGCGTTAAGGGTTCGGACAATTGCTGCTCGTGCTGGCAAAAAGCCGCAGGGCTGCGAAGACTCCGCCCTGCGCTACAGGAGACGTGCAATCAGCCTGGGTTTGATTAGCCGGGGTAGGTGCCGGGTTGGATGGGAAGGGTGGAGGCGCCGGCGTCTAGGTGCAGGGTGGTGCCGGTGACCTGGGCGGATTCGTCACTCAGGAGATAGACGACGGCGTAGGCGGTTTCGAGCGGGGTTTGGGCGCGGCCGAAGGCGAGTTTTTCGCCGGCTTTGCGGAGGTCGTCGGGGGTGCGGCCTTCGCCCTTTTGTATGGAGAGTTCGCCTTCGGTGAAGATCCAGCCGGGGATTACGTAGTTCACGCGAATGCGATGCTCGGCGAGGGCGCCGGCTAGCGTGCGGGTGAGGGAGAGCAGGCCGCCTTTCGCGGCGCCGTAGGCTACCAGATTGGGGAGGCTTTGGATGCCGCAGATGGAGCCCATGTTGACGATGCTGCCGCCTCGGCCTTCGCGCATTTTGGGGACGGCGTATTTGCAGCAGTAGAAGGCGCTGCGCAGGTTTACGTTTAGGACTTCTTCCCAGAGGTCGGTGGTGGTTTGCTCGAGGGTGGCGCGGGGAAACCAGCCGGCGTTGTTGACCAGGCCGTCGAGCTTTTTGTGCGTGTGGATGGCGTGGTCGATTAGTGCGGCGCATTGGGATTCGTCGCGGACGTCGACGGGGTGGAAGATGGCGCGGCCGCCTTTGTTGCGAATGGAGGCGGCCGCTTGTTCGCCGCGGTCTTTTTGGATGTCGGCGAGGACTACGGTGGCGCCTTCGGCGGCGCAGAGCTTCGCGCAGCCGAAGCCGATGCCTTGGGCGGCGCCGGTTACGATGACGATTTTGTCTTGGAGGCGATTGGACATGGGTCGGAAACGGCAAGAATCTAACACAGAGGGCAGAGGACACGGAGAAAAGAAAGGGGCGGAGCGCGCCGAGGTTCGCGGGGGCGCAATGCTAGAATTAGGCGCTTGAGGATCAGAAATTCGATGGAAACTTTGCGGGTGAAGACGGGACGGCGGACGCAGCTGGTGGATGTGACGGCGGCAGTGGAGCGGGTGGTGAAGGAGTCTGGCGTGTGGAGCGGCGTTTGTTATGTGTATGTGCCGCATACGACGGCGGGTGTGGCGATCAATGAGCATGCGGACCCGGATGTGGCGTCGGATTTGGAGGGCGTGTTTGATCGGTTGGTGCCGCGGTCGGGGCCTTACCGGCACTCCGAGGGGAATTCGGATTCGCATGCTAAGGCGGTGATGGTGGGGGCTAGTCAGGTGATTTTTGTGGAGGACGGAAAGTTGGCGTTGGGGAGATGGCAGGGGATTTTCTTTTGTGAGTTTGATGGGCCGCGGGAGAGAAAAATGTTTGTGAAGGTGGAAAAATTCGATACCTGAAGTTAGGCCCGAAGTCTGGTGTCTGGGCAAGCTGGGGCGCAGCGTGCTGCGCCCCTACTGGGGCGGTGTGCTAGAGTTTGCAAGAATGAAAACGCTGGGGATTTATGTGCAGGTGCCGTTTTGTCAGACGAAGTGCACTTATTGCAACTTCCATACGGGAGTGGTGTCTTCGGCGCGGTTTGCGCCGTATGTGAGTTGCGTTTGTGAGGAGATTGCGGGGCGTCGCGGGCTTTACGAGAGTGCGGGGATTGCTTTGCCGGCGGGACTTGCGGATGCGGCGGTTGATACGATTTACATCGGCGGGGGGACGCCTAGTTTGCTGGATGCCGCGCACCTGCGGCGAATTGTGGATGCGGTTCGCGAGAACTTTGCTGCGGAGCTGACGGAAGTTACGCTCGAGGCGGACCCGGAGACTGTGACGGAGGAGAAGGCGGCGGCTTGGGTCGCGGCGGGGATTAATCGCGTTAGTTTTGGGGTGCAGTCGTTTTGTGATGAGGAGCTGAAGGCGGCGGGGCGGATGCATCGGCGGGCGGATGTTTACCGTGCGGCCGCGATTTTGCGCGGGGCGGAAATTGCGAATATTAGTTTTGATTTGATTGCGGGGCTGCCGAAGCAAACGCGGGCGAGCTGGGGGGAGTCGCTGGATTCGCTTGCGGAATTGGCGCCAGAGCATGTTTCGGTTTATTTGTTGGAGGTGGATGAAGGCAGCAAACTGGGCGCGGAGCTTTTGCGCGGGGGAAAACGCTACAGCGCTGTGGATGTGCCTGGCGACGATGAGATGGCGGAGTTTTATGAGACGGCTTGCTTAGTTTTGGATGTGGCGGGCTATCGGCATTATGAGATTTCGAATTGGGCGAAGGCGGGATTTGCTTCGCGGCACAATTTGAAGTATTGGAGACGCGAGCCATATCTGGGATTTGGGGCTGGGGCGCATTCGTTTTCGGGGACGGAGCGATGGGCGAATGCGCACGATGCGGCGGGTTATGTGAATGCGGTGACGGCGGGACGGTTACCGGTGGAGCAGCACGAGAAGCTGACTTCGGAGAGCGCGCTGGAGGAGGAATTATTTTTGGGATTGCGACAGTTGGAGGGGATCGATGTTGCGCGGATCGAGCGGGAATATGGCGTTTCGCTGGGCGGACGATTTGAGCCGCTGGCTGTGGCGGGGTTGATTGAGCGAGAGGGGAGCTTGGTACGGTTGGCGCCGGGGAGGGTCAGCGTTTCGAATGAGGTCTTCGTTGAGTTGATGAAGTAAAGAAACGAAGAAGCAATGAGCTAAGGAAAAGACTGGGAAAGAGACTTAACACAGAGTTCATTGAGGACACAGAGAAGAGGCAGAACGTGGCGACTGATACTAAGACGGATGTGGTGATGGAGCTGAATCGAGGGAGACCAATGAGTGGGGCGGTGGATTTGCGCAGCGATACGGTTACGCGGCCTACGGCGGAGATGCGGCGGGCTATGGCGGAGGCGGAGGTCGGGGACGATGTCTATGGCGAAGACCCGACGGTGAACCGGTTGGAGGCGCGGGCGGCGGAGATTTTTGGGAAAGAGGCGGCGCTGTTTGTGCCTACCGGGTGCATGGGGAACCTGATTGCGATCAAAGTTTGGACGCATCATGGCGACGAGGTGATTTGCGAAGAGCGCAGCCATGTGAATTTGTATGAGCTGGCCGCGATGTCGGCGATTGCGGGGTGCATGCCGCGCGTGGCGCGAGCGGAAGACGGGATTCTGAGCTGGAAGGAGATTGAGGCAGTGATCCGGCCGAAGATTTATTACGACTCGCAGACGGCGCTGATTTGCCTGGAGAACACGGTCAACATGTGGGGCGGGACGGTGTATCCGACGGCGCAGGTAGATGAGATTTGCGACCGCGCTCACGAAGCTGGGTTGAAGGTGCATCTGGACGGGGCGCGGATTTTTAATGCGGCGACGGCGCTGGGGGAAAAAGTGGCGTCGATGACGCGCAAGGTGGATTCGGTGATGTTCTGCCTGTCGAAGGGCCTGGGCGCGCCGGTGGGTTCGATGATTGTGGGGACGCGCGCGTTTATTGAAAAGGGACGCGTGTACCGGAAGATGTTTGGAGGCGGGATGCGGCAGGCGGGAGTGATCGCGGCGGCGGGATTGATTGCGCTGGAGAAATCGCCGGGGCGGCTGCACGCCGATCACGAGAATGCGCGACGGCTGGCGGAAGGGATTGCACAGATTCGCGGGTTGCAGATTAATGCGGCGAAGGTGCGGAGCAACATCGTGATTTTTGATTGCTCGGGAATTGGGAAGGCGGCGGTGGAGTTGTGCGAGGCGCTGTACCGACACGGGATTTGGGCGCAGGATACGGCGCTGTATTCGGTGCGGTTGGTTACGCATGTGGATGTGAACCGCGAAGGAATCGAGCGGGCCCTAGTGGTTTTGCAGGAAGTGGCGGCGCAGACGCAAAGGGCGGGAGCGTGAGACGGATGCGGACTCGGTTGACGATTGCTATTGCGATTTGCGGCATTGCGGCCGCGGCCGTTGTGTCGGCACAGGATCCTAGCGAGACGGCTCCGCCGGAACAGAAGCCAAAGCAGCCGGAGTCCCAACCGCACAACAATGTGCGCAAGGCGAGGGAGGGCAACGCGGCTGCGCCTACGGTGCAGCTGGCGAAGGCGTTCTTGGACGACGCGGAGAAGCGGCTGTCGGAATTGGGCGTGAAGCAGTCGCGGGCCTCGTGGGTGCAGGAGAATTTCATCACGGATGACACGGAAGCGATGGCGGCGGATGCGGGCGAAGTGCTCAACACGTTGAGCGTGGAGCTGGTCAAGCAGGCGGCGCGATTCGATGGGCTAAAGCTGCCGCCGGTGATGGCGCGGAAGATGAAGCTGCTGAAGCTGGCGACGAATTTTCCCGCGCCGACCAATCCGCGAGAGCAGAAGGAGTTGGCGGAAACGGTGGCATCGCTGGACGGAGACTACGGCAGGGGGAAATGGTGCGCGGAAGGCAAACAGGGGAAGTGCCTGGACGTGACGGCGGTGGGGAAGTTGATGGCGGAGAGCCGCGATCCCGAAGAGTTGAAGCGCGCGTGGATCGGATGGCACGCGGTTGGTGCGCCGATGCGGCAACGGTACGCGCGCATGGTCGAGCTGGGAGATAAAGGTTCGCGCGAGCTGGGATTTGCGGATGCGGGGGCGCTGTGGCGTTCGAACTACGACATGCCGCCGGACGCGTTTGAGAAAGAGCTGGACCGTCTGTGGGGGCAACTGCGGCCGCTGTATTTGTCGCTGCATGCGTACGTGCGCGGACAGCTTGCGAAGAAATATGGGAAGGAAGTTGTGCCGCCGAATGGGCCGATCCCCGCGCATCTGCTTGGAAATATTTGGGCGCAGGAGTGGAACAACGTTTATCCGTTGATGGATTCTCCGAAGCCGGAGCAGGGCTACGACCTGACCAAGATCTTGCGGGAGCGGAAGACGGACGCGCACGGCATGGTGAAACATGGGGAGGGATTTTTTACTTCGCTGGGATTTGCGCCGCTGCCGACAACATTTTGGGAGCGGTCGCTGTTCACGAAGCCGGCGGATCGCGATGTAGTGTGTCACGCGAGTGCGTGGGACATCGATAACAAAGACGACCTGCGCATCAAGATGTGCATTCAGACCACCGAGGAAGATTTTCGCGTGATTCACCATGAGCTGGGTCACAACTTCTATCAGCGCGCGTACAACACGCAGCCGCCGCTGTTTCAGAACAGCGCGAACGACGGATTTCACGAGGCGGTGGGGGACACGATTGCGTTGTCGGTCACGCCGGAATATTTGAAGCAGATTGGCTTGATTGAAAAGGCGCCGCCGGCTTCTGGCGATATTGATTACCTGCTGGCGCAGGCGCTGGAGAAGGTGGCGTTTTTGCCGTTTGGGCTGACGATTGATAAGTGGCGGTGGGAAGTGTTCTCCGGCCAGGTCAAGCCGGAGGAATACAACAAGGCTTGGTGGGATTTGCGGCTGAAGTACCAGGGCGTGGCGCCGCCGGTGGCGCGCACGGAAACGGATTTCGATCCTGGCGCCAAATTTCATGTGCCGGGGAATGTTCCTTACATGCGATATTTTCTGGCGCGCATTTTGCAATTTCAGTTTCAGCGGGCGCTTTGCCGGGAGGCGGGGTATTCGGGGCCGCTGCATCGCTGCTCGATTTACAGCAACAAGGTCGCCGGGAAGCGGCTGAACGATATGCTCGCGCTGGGGCAGAGCAAGCCGTGGCAAGAGGCGCTGGAGACGCTGACCGGCGAGAAGCAGATGGACGCGAACGCGCTGGGGGATTACTTCGCGCCGCTTAAGGCGTGGTTGGATGAGCAGAACCAAGCGAATCACTATCCGGTAGGTTGGTAGCTGCCATGCGCTACAATATCTATAAGCCAGAGTTTGGCTGGGTATAGATAAAACTTAGACCTACCGAGGATCCCGTGGATTTCTCTTTTACTGAAGAGCAGCAGCAATTGCGCCGCAGCGTGCGCGAATTTGCGGAGGGCGAGATTGCTCCGCACGTGATGGAGTGGGACGAGGCTTCGCATTTCCCGATGGAGATCATGCCGAAGCTGGGGGAGATGGGGTTGCTGGGCGTCATTTTCCCGGAGCAATATGGCGGGGCGGATCTTGGATACATTGAGTACGCGATTGCCATTGAGGAGTTGTCGCGGGTCGATGGTTCGGTCGGATTGATCGTGGCGGCGCACAATTCGCTTTGCAGCAATCACATCTTCAAGTTCGGCAACGAAGCGCAGAAGAAGAAATTCCTGACGCCGCTTGCGCAGGGTAAGAAGATTGGCGCTTGGTCGCTTACGGAACCGGAAGCTGGTTCTGATGCGGGCGGCACACGGACAACCGCCAAGCGCGACGGCAAGCAGTGGGTGCTAAACGGGGCGAAGACGTTTACCACCAACGGACATTACGCGGACGTTTGCGTGGCGATGGCGGTGACGGATAAGGCGAAGAATTCGCACGGCATCAGTGCGTTCATTCTGGAAAAGGGAATGCCGGGATTCAAGCCGGGGAAAAAAGAGAACAAGCTGGGAATGCGGGCGAGCGACACCTCGGAAGTGATTTTCTCCGAGTGTCGCGTGCCGGAAGATAACTTGCTGGGCGCGGAGGGCGAAGGATTCATCGGCAGTCTCAAGATTCTGGACGGCGGGCGGATTTCGATCGCGGCGCTCGCGCTGGGAATGGCGCAAGGTGCGCTGGAAGCGGCGACGAAATATGCCAAGCAGCGGAAACAGTTCGGCCAGCCCATCAGCGAATTTCAGGCCATCCAGTTCAAGCTGGCGGACATGGCCACGCAGGTGGAAGCGGCGCGACTGCTCGTATATCAGGCCGCGTGGCTTGCGGACCGCGGGGATGCGCGCTTCACGCGCGAGTCCAGCATGGCCAAGCTATTCGCCAGCGAAGTGGCGGTGCGCGTGGCCAACGAATGCGTGCAAATCCACGGCGGGTACGGGTTCATCAAGGACTATCCGGCGGAAAAGTATTACCGTGACGTAAAGCTGTGCACTATCGGAGAAGGCACGAGCGAAATTCAGAGATTGGTGATTGCCCGGCAGCTACTCGGCAAGACAAAATAGGGTGATGCGCCTGGCCTTCGCGAGCGCTCCACAGGACAGCAATGTCGCAGTCAATTGAGAATTGGGCGCAGCGGGTGTGCGCGGGCGACGTGCGGGCGCTTTCGCGGGCGATTACCGCGATCGAAAACCACGAGCTGGAAGCAGAGGAACTGCTGCGGCTGCTGTTTCCGCGAACGGGGAAAGCATATCTGATCGGAGTGACGGGAGCGCCGGGAACGGGGAAGAGCACGCTGGTCGATCGGTTGTCGGCGCATTATCGCAGCGAGCAGGAACAGGTTGGGGTGATCGCGGTGGATCCGACGAGCCCGTATTCGGGTGGCGCGATTCTGGGCGATCGCATCCGCATGCAGGGACACGCCGGCGATTCTGGAATGTTCATTCGCTCGATGGCCACGCGGGGATTCCTGGGCGGCTTGGCGCGGGCGACGGCGGAAGTGGCGCTGCTGCTCGATGCCGCGGGAAAGCAGCAGGTGCTGATCGAAACCGTGGGCGTCGGCCAAGACGAAATCGATATCGTGCGGCTCGCGGATTGCGTGGTGGTGATGCTAGTGCCGGGGATGGGCGACGACATTCAGAACATGAAGGCCGGACTCATGGAGATCGGCGATATTTTTGTGTTGAACAAATCGGATCGCGAGGGCGCGGACCGATTGGAGCAGCAATTGAATGCCATGTTGTCGCTGGTGATGCCTCGCGATGGCTGGCATCCTCCGGTGGTACGCACGGTTGCGACGGAAAACAAGGGAATCGATGTGCTCGCGGAGACCATCGCGCGCTTCCGCAAGCAATTCGAAGCGAGCGGGGAGCGCAAGCGCAAGCACGTGGAGCATTGGAAGCTGCGGCTGATCGACTTGCTGGAGTCGCGCTTGTTGCAGCGAGCGCTGGGGGGAGCAGGCGGCGAGGCGCGCCTGACGCAGTTGGCGGAAGAAGTGGCCGAAAGAAAGAAAGATCCGTTTTCCGCGGTGAACGACATTTTGGCGCGCAGTGGACTGGGCGGTACGGCGTGATGGGAGCAAAAGGCTTCGGGGGAGACGAATGACAGCAGCGCGGGGGAAAAAAGGCGACAGGGAAGCGGCGGCGACTATCGGCATCATCGGCGGCAGTGGGCTCTACTCGATGGCCGGCCTGAAGGAGACCCGCGAAATTCGCGTGAAGACGCCGTTCGGCGAGCCGTCGGACGCGATCGTGCTGGGCACGCTGGAAGGGAAGCGCGTGGCGTTTCTGGCGCGCCATGGGCGAGGGCATCGCATTCTACCCAGTGAAATTAATTTTCGCGCGAATATCTGCGCGATGAAGCAGCTCGGGGTCGAGCGCATTATATCTGTGAGCGCGGTGGGCTCGCTGCAGGAGGACTTGCGTCCGGGAGAATTCCTGGTGCCCGACCAATTCGTGGATCGCACGAAGAGTCGCGTTTCGACGTTTTTCGGCGGCGGGCTGGTCGCGCACGTGGCATTTGACAAGCCTACGTGCCCGCAAGTTTCGGCTGTCCTCGCGGACGCCAGCGTGCACTGCGCGGTTAAAGTGCATCGGCGCGGGATATACGTCTGCATCGAAGGCCCGCAGTTTTCCACGCTGGCCGAGGCCCATGTACATCGGCAACTGCGGTTTGAAGTGATCGGGATGACGAATGTTACGGAAGCAAAGCTGGCGCGCGAGGCGGAGATTTGCTACGCCACGATCGCGATGATCACGGATTACGATTGCTGGCACCCGGAGCACGAGTCGGTAACGGCGACGCAGATTATGGCCACGCTGAGCCAAAACGCGGAGAACGCGCAAAAAGTGCTGCGCGAGTCGGTGCGTAGCATGCCCGTGGAGCCGAACTGCAAATGCGGCGCGGCGCTGCGGCACGCCCTGGTCACGGACTTAAAACTGGTTCCTTCGGCCACCAAGAAGCGCCTTGCTTCCATCATCGGCAAATATCTTTCCTAGGAGAATATCGTGTCCTTACTCGTGGTCGGCTCTGTGGCCTTCGACGCGCTGGAGAGCCCGTATGGGAAAGTAGACCGCACGCTAGGCGGGGCGGCGACATATTTTTCGGTCGCGGCAAGTTTCTTCACGCACGTTAGCCTGGTGGGCATTGTTGGCGATGATTTCACGGCAAAGGATGCGGAGATTTTTCGCGGTCGGCACGTCGACGTCGATGGCCTGGAGCGCGCGCCGGGGAAAACGTTTTTCTGGGCCGGGAAATATTCGGAGAATCTGAACGAGCGCGTCACGCTGGCCACCGAGCTGAACGTGTTCGCCGACTTTAAGCCGCGGCTTCCGGAGCGCTATCGCACGTCGAAGTATGTGTTTCTCGCCAACATTGCGCCGGATTTGCAGCGTGACGTGCTTCACCAGGTCAGCAAACGGCCGAAAATCGCGGCGCTGGATACCATGAACTATTGGATTGAGCGCACCAATGCGGATCTGCGCGAGACGTTAAAACACGTCGATATTTTGATGATCAACGATATTGAGACGCGGCAGCTTTCGAACGAGCACAATCTGCTGCGCGCCGCTCGGCACATTTTCAAGATGGGACCTTCGACGCTGGTGGTGAAGCGCGGGGAGTACGGAGCGATGATGGTGGACGCGCGCGGCGTGTTCTGCGTGCCCGCGTTTCCGCTGGAGGAGCCGCACGATCCCACAGGAGCCGGCGATTGCTTTGCGGGGGGATTCATGGGCTATTTGGCGAGGGTGGGTAACAAAAGCGATGCGTCGCTGCGCCGCGCTATGGTTTATGGCTCGGTGATGGGCAGCTTTTGCGTCGAGAAATTCGGGCTGGAGCGCTTGCGGACCCTGAAAGGCAACGAGATACACGCCAGAGCACGGCATTTCGCGAAACTAACGCAATTCAAGCTCTAAATAGTAAAATTCCATCGGTGCGAGCGAAACTCGCGCGAACCAAATGCTCTCCCTCCATGAAATCGTTTTGCGTTTGAGTTTTGCGGCGCTGCTGGGTGCTGCGATTGGCGTCGAGCGCGACCTGCACCGCCGCCCTGCGGGAATTCGTACCAGCGCTTTTGTTTGCATGGGCTCGGCGCTGTTCACCATCCTTTCCTTCGAACTGGCGAAAATGTTTGGCGACACGTCTGCCACGCGCATTGCTTCCAATTTGGTGCAAGGAATCGGGTTCTTGGGTGCGGGCGCGATTTTGCGCGAGGCCGGAGGGCTCGTTGGCTTAACGACCGCGGCGACGATCTTCGTCGAAGCGGCCATCGGAATGGCGGTGGGCGGGGGACTTTACGCAGTCGGGGGATATGCGACGGGCGTGGTGCTGTTTGGCTTGGTGTGTCTCGGCTGGCTGGCGCGTGTGGCCAACCTGAAGCCGCGCGTGATGGGTTTCCGAATCACGGCGAGCCACGCGGAGGGCATCGCGAGCGAGGTTCAGCAATTGCTGGAGTCCTTGAAGGTGAACCCGCAGAAATTTCGAGTATCGATGAACGGCGCCACTTCGATTGTCGAGTTTCAAGCGGATACGTCGCATCGGCAGCAAGAGCAAATCGTGCAAAAGCTGAATCGGCCTGGCGTGGTGGTTGAGGTCGTTCCGTTTGAGGGCCAGCACGAATGACGCCTAATACATCCGCGAGTTCCGAAGCTCGATCGAGCGCGGTGGCGCGCAAAGCGAAAGCTCTTGAGCGCGGCGCGCGGGTTGCTGTGTTTGCGCCGGCTTCCCCGGGAAGCGAGGCGAAGGTTAAGGCTGGCATCGCGGAGCTGAGGCGGCTGGGTTTTGCCGCGGACCTGCCCGTGGCGCAGCGGGCTGAGGGTTATTTCGCCGCTAGCGCCGAGGCGCGGCGCGTAGAGTTTTTGAGGCTGTTAGGTGACACGAAGATTGATGGGCTGATCGGCTTGCGCGGCGGCTACGGCTCCAATTATTTGCTGGACGCGAGTCTTGCATCGGGAGTGGGCGAGCCTAAGGCGGTTATGGGCTTTAGCGATCTGACCTCGCTGCAGATTTTTTTGTGGCAGCAGTTTCGATGGGTGACGTTTTACGGGCCGATGGTTGCGGCAGGCTTGGATGCCGGTGCGGGCGCTGCCGGCGGCTACGATGAGAAGTCGCTGCGATCGTCGATCAACGAGCTGGGCGCTGGTTGGAAGATTTCGCTGCGCGGGGAAGCACTGGTTGGCGGGGAAGCGGAAGGGCGGCTGCTTGGCGGGGCCATGACAATGGTGGAGGCAACCTTCGGCACGCCGTGGGATCTGGATACGCGTGGCGTAATTTTGATTTTGGAAGATCGCGGGATGAAGCCTTATCAGGTGGACCGCGTCTTGATGCACTTCAAGCAGGCCGGGAAGCTGGATGGCGTGAAGGGAGTCGTGCTGGGTGATTTTCCGGAATGCGAGCCGCCGATCGCCGGCAGTCCGACGGTCCGCGACGTTTGCGCGCGAATTCTCGGGCCGTTGGGCGTGCCTGTAGTTTTTGGCGCGCCGGTGGGCCACACCATGCGGCCGATGCTGACCATTCCGCTGGGCGTGAACGCGCGCTTGCACGCGCAGGGAGATGGCAGCTTGGAGATTCTGGAGGCGGCGGTCACGCGATGAGCGATGCGAAGCACGTACATGTGATTGGAATTGGCGGCTCGGCCATGGCGCCGTTGGCGGGAATGTTGCGTGAGCACGGGTTTCGCGTGACTGGATCGGACTCTGGCGTGTATCCGCCGGCTTCGACGCTGCTCGAAAGCCTGGGAATTTCGTTTTACAACACGTTTGATGCGGCGCACCTGCAGCCGGCGCCGGATTTGGTGATTGTCGGGAACATCATTGCGCGAGGGAATCCGGAGCTGGAGGAAGCGCTGGACCGGAAAATTTCGTATCGCTCGTTGCCGGAGATTTTGGAGGAAGTGTTTTTGCCGGGGCGGCATTCTATCGTGGTCAGCGGCACGCACGGGAAGACCACGACCACGGCGATGCTGGCGTGGATTTTTCACAGCGCGGGGCGGCGGCCGAATTTTTTGGTTGGCGGCGTAGCGGAGAACTTCGAAAAGAGTTATGGACTCGGCGGCGGCGCGGAATTTATTTTGGAGGGCGACGAGTACGAGACCGCGTTCTGGGATCGCGGGCCGAAATTTTTTCATTATCATCCGGACGATCTGATCATTACTTCGCTGGAGTTTGATCACGCGGATATCTATGCGGATTTCGAGACCTATGAGCTGGCGTTCCGGAGGCTAGTGAACCTGGTGCCGCGAACCGGGCGCGTGGTGATTTGGGGCGACACGGAAGATTCGGGTCCGGCTTTGCGGCGTGCGGCGAGCAAGGCTTTTTGTCCGGTGGAAACGTACGGATTTTCGGGAGGCAACCATTGGGTTGCTGATCAGGTGGCGGTTGACGGCGAAAAGACGAGATTCCGCGTGCTGCATAAAGGCAAACCGTTTGGCGAATTTGCGCTTGCGGCAACGGGTCGCCACAACGTGCTCAATTCTTTGGCTGCCATTGGCGTGGCGCATGGGCGTGGCATCAGCGCGGATTCGCTTGCCAAGGCACTGGCAACGTTTCGCAGCGTGAAGCGTCGAATGGATGTGAAGGGCGAACACGGAGGGATTTTGGTTGTGGATGATTTTGCGCATCACCCGACTGCGGTGCGGGCGACCATCGAAGCGGCGCGCAGCCGTTGGCCGACGCGCCGGCTGTGGGCGATCCTGGAGCCGCGTTCGAATTCGATGCGACGCAAAGTGTTTCAGGAGTCGCTTCCGAAGGCGCTGGCTCTTGCCGATCGCGTCGTTCTCGGCAGCGTGTTTCGCGCGCAGCAACTTGGTGACGATAACCGCATGGATCCCGAATCGGTGGCCGCTAGTGTGCGCGAATTGGGTCGTGAAGCGCGGAACTTCGCCGGTTCGGACGCCATCGCTGAGTATCTTTCGACGGAAGCGAAGCCCGGCGACGTTTTGCTGATCATGTCAAACGGCAGCTTTGACGGCTTGTGCGAAAAGCTTGTGAATAAGCTCAACCGGAGTGTACCCACCGAGGCGCCCGCCCGGTGATGACTCCGCAATCCCGGTGCTTTCCAGCTCTCCGAATTGTTTTGCCCCTTTTCCTTCTCGCGCTTGTTACGAGCGGCGCCAGCGCCACGATCCGCTACACCGTTTCCGTTGAACACCCGGAGCAGCATATTTTTCACGTGAGCATGGAGATTCCCGAGGTGAGTGGGGAAGTTGCCGTGCAGATGCCGGCGTGGAATGCGCTGTACCAGATTCGCGATTTTAGCGCGCACGTGCGCGAGGTTGAGGCGTTCGCGGGTTCGAATCAGGTGGCACTCGAAAAAGTGGATAAGTTGACCTGGCGAATAATGGGGAACGGCACGATCACACTGCGCTACGCGACGCATTGGGATGAGCCAGGGCCGTTCGCAACGCAGCTGAACTCCGAGCATGCGTTCATCAACCCGGCCATGATTCTTATGTACGTTTCTGCTCGGCGCGGCGAAGAGGTGATCCTGAATATGCAGGACGTTCCGCTCGAGTGGCAGACGGCAGGCGCGTCGCGCAAGCTTCTTGAGCCCATGGGCCGGCCCCGCAATTTTGGTTTTGCTGCGCCGAGCTACGATGCGCTCGTGGACGCTCCGATTGAGGCCGCGAAGTTTGAGGAGTTTGAGCTGCACGGGATGAATCCGCCGGTTTCCGTCGTGGTGCACGGCGAGAAATGGAAGAAGAAGGAGATCGAGGAAGAGTTGCGGCGAATTTGCACGTATGAGTTGAGGCTGATGGAAGGGGCCCCTTACGAGCACTACACTTTTATCATTCACCTCGGTGAAGCGGGCGGAGGAATGGAACACGCCAATTCTACTGCGATTTCGGTGCGTTCGGAGCAAGCCCTGCCGAATATCGCGGCTCACGAGTTTTTTCACCTCTGGAACGTGAAGCGCATCCGGCCTGCGACGCTGGACCCGGTCGATTACACAAAGGAGCAGTACACGCGGGCCCTGTGGTTCGCCGAAGGAGTGACCAGCACGTATGCGGCGTATACCGTGGTGCGCTCGCAATTGTGGAGCAAGGAGCAGTTCTATTTGGATTTGAGCCAGCAGGTCAGCGATCTCGAAGCTCGCCCCGCGAACCGCTGGCAAAGCGCGGAGGAGTCCAGCCTCGATGCCTGGCTGGAGAAATATCCACTCTACAACCGGCCGCAGGAAAGCGTGTCTTACTACGCCAAGGGACAAGTGCTCGGCGTGCTGCTCGATATTTTGATTCGCGATCGCACGGACAACGAGAAAAGCCTGGATGATGTGCTGCGGGCGATGAATAGCGAATTTGCGAAGAAGAACAAACCATACCGCGACAGCCTGGACGTTCGATTGACGGTGGAGCAAGTTGCAGGCGGCTCTTTCGGGGAGTTTTTTCGCAAGCATGTCGCCCATGCGGAGCCGTTGCCGTACTCGCAGACGTTTTCACTCGCGGGTCTCGATCTGCGAACTTCGCAGCGAAAGCGGCCGGTGCTGGGATTTTTCACCGAGCGCGGGGCGTCCGGGGAAGTCATCATCAGAAATGTGGACCCCGATAGCGTTGCCGCGCAAGCGGGGCTGCGCTCCGGCGATGTGATTCTTGCCTGGAACGGCTCGGAGCCGCCGCGCAGTCCGGAGCGCTGGGTCTACTCGCAGAAGCCCGGCAGCGGAGTGCGCTTGCGGGTCCGGCGCGATGACCGCGAGATGTCCATCGACTTTCGAATTGACGAGACGACGGAGACCTTTTATCAAGTCGTCGAAGATGCGCACGCCAGCGCAAAGGCCAAGCGCATCCGCGAAGGTATCCTCCGCGGCAGTACGCAGCCGGTCACGGCTTCGACCCGATGAAGACCTGTACTTGACGCTGGCCGCGGGATTCGAGAGAGTTCTGCGGAGTTATGCTTCGCGCCATTTTCATCTGCATCTTTCTTCCGCTGTACTCGCTGCTCGCGGGCCCGCCGCTGCTTTTATACACGCTGATTTCGCGTAATCCGAATCCTCTGTATTGGGCTGGCGTCAAAGGCATCATGTTCCTGGTGCGGCTGGTTGGGGTTAAGGTGCGAATCAAGGGCCGCGAGCGCATTCCCGCAGGTGCGTGTCTGTTTGTGGCCAACCACACCAGTTCAGTGGATGCGCCTGCGGTGGTGGGGGCGATTCCGCGGCGCGTGGCGATTCTGCTCAAGGAATCCTTGTTCAGGTGGCCGATCGCCGGGCAAGCGTTCGCGCTGGCGGGATTCATCCCAGTTAATCGCAGCGAGCGCGACTCTGCAATTGCGAGTGTGGAGAAGGCAACGGAGTCACTACGCGGCGGACAATCGTTTTTGATTTATCCGGAAGGCACGCGCAGCCCAGATGGCCGGCTGCAAGCGTTCAAGAAAGGTGCGGTGGTGATGGCCATCAAAGCAGGAGTGCCGATTATTCCGATCGCGTGCTCGGGCGCGCACAAGGTAATGCGCAAGCGGTCGCTGCGGATTTATCTCGGCGAAATCCTGGTGGAATTTCTCGAGCCGATCGATGCCTCCAAATATTCCTTCGAAGAGCGCGATGCACTGAACGATCGAGTGCACGATGCCATGGCCGCCGGTTTGCCGACGGACCAGCGGCCCATCGGTTTCCCTGGGGCTGCGCCACTGGAAGGTGCGTGAGGCTTCGTAGGCCAAACGCCATTCGTCAAGAAAGGACTGGTTTCTTCCATGAACAATAGAACTGCTCAAGCCTGCGCGCTTCTGTTCTTGGCTGCGGCCAGTATCGGCGCGAATCCAGCAGCCGCTCAAGCAAAACCGCTAACCGCGCGCGACGTGATTGCACGCATTCAATCGCACGTGGGTATTCCCTGGCAGCAGGAGACGGTGGACACGTTCAAGGCCGGAAATCCCGACGCGGAGCTCAAGGGCATCGCCGTAACGATGATGGCCACATTGGATGTGCTCCAGCGCGCCGCGGCGGCGGAGCAAAATCTGATCATTACGCACGAGCCGACTTTCTACAACCATCTCGATAAACCGGACGACTTGGAGCAAAAAGAGAACGATCCGGTGCTGGCGGCCAAACGCGCGTTTATTCAGGAACACGGTCTGGTGATCTGGAGATTTCACGATCATTGGCACCGGAGGAAGCCGGACGGCATTGAAGCCGGAATGGTACACGCGCTGGGTTGGGAAAAGTTCCAGGATTCCAGCAACCAATACCTGTTTGCGGTTCCAGAGACTGATTTGGAAAACCTGGCTACTGACTTAAAGAGTCGCTTGAAGATTCATGTCATGCGCGTGGTGGGTGATCCGAAGCTGAAAGTAAAAAAAGTGGCGCTGGTTCCCGGCGCTTCCGGCTTCGGCAAAGAGACGCGCGCGCTGGAGATGAGTGACATCCAGGTGTTGATCACAGGAGAGCCGCGCGAGTGGGAGACCGTCGAATACGTGGCCGACGCGGTGACAGAAGGCAAGCCGAAAGCGTTGATTATTCTCGGGCACATTCCCTCGGAGCAGGCCGGCATGGAGGAATGCGCTCGCTGGCTAAAGACGTTTGTCAGCGAGGTGCCGGTTGAATTCGTTCCGGCGCGCGAGCCGTTTTGGACGCCGAAGGAATAAGCAGAGGAACTCGACCCTGGCTTCAGCGGTTCTTCAGTTTTTCGATCTCCGACTCCAGTTCCCACACGCGCCTTTGCAGGTCTGGCAGGCGATTCAGCGCCGCCGTGTTCTTTAGCCATTGACGGTTCTCGATCGCGGGATAGCCGGAATAGAGTGACTTGGGAGGAACATCACTGGGGATGCCGCTCTTCGCGGTGACTACCGCGCCGTCGCCGACCGAAAGATGGCCAGCGGTGCCAACCTGACCAGCCAGGATGCAGCCAGCGCCGATTTTCGTTGAGCCGGCAAGGCCGACCTGCCCGCAGAGCATGGTGTTTTCGCCGACCTGAGAGGCGTGGCCGACAAGAACGAGATCATCGAGCTTGCTACCGCGTCTGATGCGCGTTTCGCCCACGGTAGCGCGGTCGACGCAGGCGTTTGCCTGCACTTCCACGTCATCTTCCAGCACGGCCGGACCGGACTGCTGCATTTTGTACCAAGTGCCGTTCTTTTGCTTGGCGAAGCCGAGGCCGTCGCCGCCGATGACTACGCCGTTCTGGAGAATGACGCGGTGGCCGATGCGGCAGAATTCACGGACAACCGCATGGGCATGAGCGAAGAAGTCGTCGCCGATTTTGGCGCCGCGATAGATGGTGACCAAGCTGTGCAGCACGGCGTTGCGGCCAATCTCCGCCTGATCGTCGATGAAACAGTAAGGACCAATGTGCGCGCCGTCGCCGATACGCGCGGTCCTCGCAATGATCGCGGTGGGATGGATGCCAGGCTCGTAGCGCGGTGGCTGGTAGAAAAGTTCGATGGCATGAGCGAAGGCGAGGTACGGATTCGGCGTGCGCAGTGCCGCGATGGGAGGCGAGCCGGCGCCACGCTCGAGGTTGATGCGGTCTTCGATCAGCACAGCAGAGGCGCGCGTGGTCTTGAGAAGAGGGAAGTAGCGGCGATTGGCGAGGAAGGTGATCTGGCCGGGCTCGGCGTGCTCGATGCCGGCAATGCCGCGGATTTCGGTGTCGGGCGCGCCTTCCAGGCGGCAGCCAAGCTTCTGCGCAACTTCTGCGAGTTTCATGACGGACTCCTGAAGTTCTGTGTGGGAGTCTCGCACAGGAAAGTGGGTAGTGAGTAGCGGATAGTGAAGAGCCAGACAATGGCGCTTTGTTGATGGCGCCAGGATGGGTCGCTGTATCCCCATGCCCGGACTATTTCTGTCCTGTTGGACAGCTTGTTGGATTCTGCCGTGTTCTATAACCTCTTGTCACCATCAGGTGCGTGTAAATTTCGGGAGCGCAGGGTGTAGCGTGTGCGTTGGAGAGCGACGCCATGAAGCTTAGTTGCCCTTTCGGCGGCGCAACGCCTCATTTTTTCCGCGGTGGCTTTGATGCTCTTGCTGCAGGGCTGCGGCGGCTACGGAGGCGGAAGTAGTGGTGGCACGGCCGTGCTGGCCGCCCCAACCGGATTGACGGCTACTGCTGGGAACGCGCAAGTGATGTTGACTTGGACCGCGAGCACTGGTGCGACCAGCTACTACGTGAAGCGGTCGACAGCCACCGGCGGCCCCTACACGCAAATAGCGACGCAGGCAGGCACGAGCTACACCGACACGGGCTTGTCGAACGGGACGAAATACTACTACGTCGTGTCCGCCTATAACTCTGCCGGCCAGAGTGCAAACTCCACGGAAGTGAGTGCGACTCCTACCGTTGCCGCACCGCCCGCTGCGCCGACAAACCTCATGGCGACACCTGGTAACGCGCAGGTGGCGCTAACCTGGAGCGCGAGCGGGGGAGCGACGAGCTACAACGTGAAGCGGTCCCCGACCAACGGCAGTGGCTACGCAAAAATCGGGACGTCGACGGCACCGGCTTTCACTGACACAGGTCTGACTAACGGTACGGCGTACTTCTACGTCGTGTCCGGCGTGAACGCCAGCGGCGAAGGTGCGGACTCCTCGCAAGCTACGGCAACGCCCGTCAACGCGGTCGCGGACGTGACGATCACTATCGATCCTACAAAGACCAAACCCATTTCACCCTGGATCTACGGCATCAATTTCTATGCGGGCGTTTCGGGCGCTCCTCCGCACCTCACATTCGACCGGGCCGGCGGCAACCGTTGGACGGCGTATAACTGGGAAACAAACGCGTCCAACGCCGGAAGCGACTATATCTATAACAATGACAACTACCTGAGCAGCAGCAACGTCCCCGCCGAGGCGGTACGGAGTTTCATTGCCGGCGACGAGGCCAGCGGAGCGGCCAGCCTGGTGACTTTGCAGTTGCAAGGGCTGGTTTCTGCGGATGAGAACGGCCCGGTAAGCGTGACGAATCCGCCCGATTTGGCGCGCTTCAAGCACGTGGTCGACAAGAAAAGCACCGTGTCGGCCGTTCCATTCACTATAACTCCCGACACTACTGACGCCAACGCATACATGGATGAATTCCTGTGGGCTCTGAATCAGAAACTGCCCGGCGGCATCTTCACGAGCGGTGCGGCACTGCCGACTTTCGTAAGCTTGGACAACGAGCCAGAGCTCTGGAATTCAACTCATATGGAAATTCAGGGCCACAATCCCTTGACGTCGGACAACTACATCACCAAGACCACCAATCTCGCCAAGGCGCTGAAGGACCAGTTCCCGAACGTGCTCATCTTCGGGCCGGTGCATTATGGCTTTCAAGGGATCTACAACTGGCAAGGCGAATTGAGCGCCACGCCCAGCGGCGCGAACTGGTTTCCAGACAAATACCTGGCAGCGATCGCCGCGGCTTCGACGTCGTACGGCAAACCATTGGTCGACGCTTACGACTTTCACTGGTATGCAGAAGTATATGACGCAAATGGGACGCGGATATTAAACCTTACGGGCACGACTCTAACGGATGCCCAGGTGCAACTGATTGTGCAAAGCCCACGGAACTTGTGGGATCCTACTTTCAAGGACGACAACAACAGCAATCCGTGGATCTACAACGAGCTTGGCCAAAGTCCGATCAACATTTTGGGACGCCTCCAGGCCAAAATTAACGCCACATTTCCGGGCATGAAAATCGCAATCACCGAATACGAGAACGGTGGCTGGAACCACATCGCAGGGACAATCGCACAGGCGGACAATCTGGGAATCTTCGGCAGCCAGGGAGTGTTCGCGGCCAACTTTTGGCCTCCGGGCGGCACCTATTCCTACGCGCTGGCAGGATTCCGGGCATTCCGCGCCTTCGATGGAGCCAGCGCCAATTTCGGCGACACGTCGCTGCAGGCAACTTCAAGCAATGTGAAAAACGTGGTGGTGTATGCAAGTTCGGACAGCTCCACGCCGGGGCGAGTCGTGTTTGTGGCCATCAATCGTTCCACTTCCGCGCAGGTGACAGCCATCAACGGCGCATCTCTTTCCGGGATGGCGCATTTGTACCAGATGACGGCGGCCTCCGCGCAGGGACAGAATCCGGTCCAGCCTGTCGCCGCGGGACAGATAGCTGTGAGCGGATCGTCATTGACGCTCACGCTTCCGGCACTGAGTGTGACTACGATTGATGTGAGATAGCCACCGCGCCACCTGGGCATTACGCCCAATCTACCGATGACGCGGCGAGCGAAGTCGCTCACGCCTTCACGCCGAATCTCCGCAGCTTAGTCGTAGCGCAGCGCCTGCATGGGATCAGTGGCAGCGGCGCGGCGTGCCGGTACGAAACAGGCCAATGCGGCAGCGACGATAAGCAGCAGCGTTACGCCCGCGAGGATCAGCGGGTCGCGCGAACTTTCCGTCACCCATTTTGTAGCGAGCTTGTCCAAGGCGATGCTCAACAAAAGGCCAGCCGCTAGGCCGGCACCCACATTCACCGCCGTTGAGGAAAGCACGATGCGGAATACGTCCTGCGCTCTGGCGCCGAGGGCCATGCGGATGCCGAACTCGTTGGTGCGCGTCACCACTCCATAGGACACCACGCTGTACAAGCCAACTGCGGCGAGCGCCAGCGCCAAAATCGAGAAGATGCCGAACAGCGTGGCAACAAGGCGCTGCTGCGCATACTCCTGCTGGCCGGTAATCCATGCGTCGAGGTCGCGCACGCGCATAGTCTGCTGCTCCGGGTCGACCTGCACAATCTGTGCGCGAATATCGCGCAGAAGAGAAAGCGGCGCTACGCGCGTGCGCACGAGAATTTGGGTGAACATCCACATCTGTGTTGTAAAAGGCAGATACACCCCAGGCTTGATGGGGTTTCGCAAGCCATCGTCACGCGCATCGGCCACAATGCCGACGATTTGCAACCAGCCATCGCTTCCGGCGGAAGCACGCTGGTAGGGCGGCTGGTCTTTTAGCGCTGGTATCTTGATTTGGCGGCCGATGGCGTCGCCGTTGGGCCAGAACTGGCGTGCCATGGTCTGGTTGATCACGGCGAGCGAAGCACCGCGCATGGTTTCGGCATGATCCCAGAGACGCCCTTGCGCGAGAGGGATGTGCAGAAGCGGGAAATATTCTGGGCTGACGAAGTTCACGCGCACTTCGGGCTTTTCCGACGCGGTGCTGCCCATAATTTCGATGTTCTGGCGCCAGCCGTTCGAGGGCGGAGTTGCGTTGGTCGAGATTCCCGCGGTCACAACTTGCGGCATCGCGGCGACTTTGGCGAGGAGTTGCTCGAAATATTCGGCGCGGTCTTTCCACGCCACGTGCGTGTTGTCGTGCACAGGAATGGGGACAGACATGGTGTTGTGAGGGTCGTAGCCGAGATCCGTATGCACGAGGCGGAGAAAGCCTTTGCCTGCGGCGCCCGCCGCGGTCAGCATCAGCAGCGTCAATGCCACTTGCGCGCCGACCATGGCGCCGTGGCTGCGCCTTGCCCCAACGCTTCCGACAACGCGGCGTGAGCTCGTCTGCATGAGCCGCGCTATCTCGGGTCGCGAGAGCTGCAGTGCCGGCCAGAGCCCAAAAACAATGGCCGTGGCAAACGCCAAGCCGACGCTGAAGAGCAGTACCGGAATGTTCATCTTGATTACGGATTCGGCGGGAAACGAATTTTCTGGTAGGCGCGAGGCGAGCAACGACAGCCCTCGCCAGGCCAGAAGAATGCCCAGTGCAGCGCCGGTTGTCGCGATGCCAATCGACTCCGTGAGCAGTTGGCGAATCATGCGCAGGCGGCTGGCTCCGATGGCGGCACGTACGGCGAGCTCGTGTTGCCGCTCGGTTCCTCGAGCCAAGAGCAAAATGGAGACGTTCGCGCAGCCAATCAGCAACAGGGATGCAACCGCGCCCAGCAGCAAATACAGCGTGGGCCCGAGCGGGCGTGCGTACACCTCTACGATGCTGCGCAGTTTGACTTTGAACTTATCCGGATATTGCGCGGGCGCTTGCTTGGCGAATTCTTCAACAATGGGCTGCAGTTCCGCGCCGGCTTGCTCGAGGCTCACGCCCGGCCGGATCTTGATGGAAGCGGCATAGCGAATGTTCGGGTCCTGAGTGACTTTCAGCGGCACGTACATGTCTGGGTTGCCCCATTTGAAACGCGGCGGCATCACGCCCACGATCTGGTACGGCTTGTGGACAAGCTGAATGGTGCGCCCGATCACGTTGGGGTCGCCCATAAAATAGCGCTGCCAGAATTGGTAGGTCAGCACCACGACGGGCTGTGGCGTTTGTCCCGGCGGCGCGTCCGAAGGAATAAGCCAGCGTCCCATCAGCGCGCGGATGCCCCAGTGATTCGGCGCGTTCGGGTCAATGTACATCGCCTGCACATCTTCGGGGAGGTCGCCGTCCGTTGTGGTCAGGTTCCACCAATCCATCAGGGTGACATCTTCGACCGATTTCGCCTTGCGAAGCTGGTCTGCTTGTTGGCCGTTGGGGCCGGCGAAGCGGTCGCTGCCGGATTTGTCCACGAGGCGCAACTCCACAATGCGGTCGGAACCGGGGTAGGGGAAAGGGTCGATAAGCACGGCGTAGATGACGCTGAAGACCGCGCTCGTGGCTCCGATGCCCAGAGCAAGCGAGAGTACGGCGGTAAGGGTAAAGCCCGGCCGCTTGCGGAGTTCGCGAGCGGCATAGCGCAAATCAGAAAGGAGCGATTGCATCGGCACCTCGCAGAGAGCAGCCACCCGTGTATACGCGTATAGACGACGGGAGTTCCCCGGCGGTTAGGTCAGGCCTAGCGACGGACCCCGTGAGACGCGTTTAGGGCGAGAATGCGCTCGCTACTTATTCGCTGAAGAGGCGAGGCTGGTTGAGGGCAGCGGCCGCCGCTGCTGCGGCGGGTTTGCGGCGAGCAATGCCTACTACGCCCAGGACAGTTACTTCGGCGAGAGCGGAACGCGGGACAAAGATGCGGTCAGTGCTGGAGTTTAAGTCGGGCGGTGTGATTTGCAGGCCATTGTCTAGCAATGAAAGCAGGTCGTTGGGCACGACGCCTTCAAGCGTGTCATTGTCTGTGAAGCGCAGGCGGACCCAAAGGCCATCGAGTTTAGGGCGGCTGAGAAAGGCTTTGCGTTCCGGCTCGAAGTCGTCGGAAAACTCCCTTACGAAGTAGATGGAGCGGATTTTTGCAAGGGGAATCTGCTCGTGCTCACCGTCGGGAGTGAGTACGTCGATCGGGTCAGATTGGCCGAGTCGCGTGGGACCGAGATAGCCGCGAAGGGCTGTCTTGTCCAGGAGCACGACAACGACTTTCTTGTGCGTAGAGGCTGGGGCTCGGTTCTTCAAGGAATGCGCACGCGTTGAAAGACCCTAATTTGCGAAAAGGCAAGATGTATGTTATGTTAAGCGCGTTTTGCCTGTCAAGTCATTGTTTTCATTGGGTTTAGGCCACGGAGCGGGCCGTTGACCGAAAAAAAGCAGATACTGAAGTCGGCCTCGATCATATCCCTGGTCACCATCGTTAGCCGCATCCTGGGCTATGTGCGGGACCAAAGAATTGCCTTCCTGCTGGGCACGTCCCTGTCTGCTAACTCCTTTATTTTGGCCTATCGGATTCCGAACCTGTTCCGCCGACTCGTGGCGGAAGGCTCGATGACCGCGTCCTTCATCCCCGTTTTTACGACGTATATGCGGGAGAAGTCCACGGCGGAAGTGTGGGACTTCGCGAATCGGCTGTTTTGGACCCTGGCGCTGGTGGTCGCGGTCATCACTGTTTTGGGAATGGTCTTCTCGCCTGCGGTGATCCACGCGTTTACGGCAGATGCGGGCAGCAATGTTTCCTGGGATCAAGCGGTGAACCTGAACCGCGTCATCTTCCCGTATTTGTTTTTTGTGGCCCTGGCGGCGCTGGCCATGGGGATTCTCAACTGCTTTCATACGTTTGGGTTGCCGGCGGCCACGTCTGTTTTCTTGAACTTGGCGGTGATTCTGTTTTCGGTTGGCGCCGTGTGGCGCTACTTCAAGGATCCGGCTGTCTCTCTTGCGGTTGGAGTATTGGTCGGAGGCGCGTTGCAGTTTCTGATTCAGGTGCCGTCGCTGGTACAGAAAGGCATGAAGTTCGACTTCGGCATATCGTTTTCGCATCCGGGGATACAAAACGTGGCGCGGCTGATGCTGCCGCGGTTCTTCGGAATTGGGATCGGGCAGATCAACCTCTTCGTGGACACGTATTTTTCGACGGCGAGCAAAATGCCGGAGGGGAGCCTGACCGCGCTCTACTATGCGGACCGCGTGATGGAACTGGTGCTGGGGGGCTACGCCATTGCTGTGGCTACTGCCATCCTACCGATGATGTCGCACCAAGCGGCCGCGAAAGATTACGAAGCTCTAAAGAAAACGTTGACGTTTTCCGTGCGAATTGTGGCATTTATTACCATACCGGCCGCTCTCGGACTGATGATCTTGCGCGAGCCTATTATCCGGGTGCTATTCCAACACGGGCAGTTCGTGCCGGCGTCTACACGATTGACGGCACGAGCTTTGCTGTACTACGCGATAGGGCTGCCGGCGCTGGCGTCTGTGAAGCTGATCGTACCCGCCTTTTATTCGACGCGAGATACTAGGACGCCGGTGATCGTGGCGGGGATATCGCTGATGATTAATCTGGTGCTGAACATTGTGTTTTTGCAATTCTTCTTCAAGCGCGTGCAGAACGGGGGACCGGCGCTGGCCACGGCGATAGCGTGCTTCGTTGATTTTTTTGCGCTGTTCATCATCTTCCGGCTGCGCTATGGCGCGATGGGGACTATGGAGATCCTGCGGTCGTTCTTAAAGATCTCTCTGTGCTCCGCAATCATGGGCGTGGCGTGCTGGTTTGGCATGCACTATACGGAGTTCACAGTGCATTCACGATTTCTGGTGCAACTCTCCGTGTTTACAGCGCTTATCGTGGGGGCTACGGCTCTGTACCTGGGACTAGCGTGGATTTTCCGCTGCCATGAAATCGAAGAGATTTACGGAATCGCTTTACGACGGGGGCGTGACGGCGCGGCGTACGTGGAAACCTAATGGAAATTTCGGCAGTCATTTCGTCGTTCTTAATGCACGTGCGAGTGGAGAAAGGCCTTTCCGCGAACACTATTTCTGCGTACAAGCGCGATTTGACCAAGTTCGAAGAGTTCGCGCGAAAGCGAAAGCTGACTCTGGAGAGTGTCGGCCGGGATGACTTGGTGGATTTTCTGGCTGGGTTGTACAGACAAAAGCTGGAGAGCCGGACGGTCGCGCGGCAACTGGTGACCCTGCGGAATTTCTTTAGGTTTGCGCAAGTCCAAGAGCTGATACCCGAGGACCCGTCGATTAACCTGGAGTCGCCGAAGATCCGGCGGCACTTGCCGGGATATTTGCGATTGGAGGAAATCGATAAGCTGCTGGAGCAGCCAGACTCGAAGACGCCGACGGGATTGCGCGATCGGGCGATGCTGGAGGTGCTCTATTCGACGGGATTGCGCGTATCGGAGCTGACCGGTCTCGGTGTAAGCGATCTGGATGCGAAGGTGGGTTGCGTGCGGTGCATCGGCAAAGGCGATAAAGAACGTATCGTACCTATGGGCAAGAAGGCCTTGGGTATGGTGGAGAAGTATCTGCGAGAGGGGCGCCCGCAGTTGCTGCGGAATGCGAAAGCGACTTCGGGGCCGGCGCTTTTTGTGAACCGGCGGGGCGCCGCGCTCAGCCGCGTGGGTGTGTGGAAGATATTGTCGGCCTACGGACGGCGCGCTGGGTTGCGTGTGGCGTTGACGCCGCACATGCTGCGGCACAGTTTTGCGACGCATCTGCTGGAGCGTGGCGCAGACTTGCGCTCGGTACAGCTTATGCTCGGGCACGCAGATATTTCTACGACGCAGATTTATACCCATGTTGTCGAGGAGCGGTTGAAGCAAATTTACAAGGCCCATCATCCGCGAGCTTAGCAGGGGCAGGCGCAGCGGAAACGGGCTCGGCGGCCAGAACCCCGGGATATGCAGAGAGGACGTCCGCGGAGACTAGCGCGGACACCTCAAGGCTAAGGAGAGCGATGCCAGATTACATGTTCTTGCTGGAAAGCCGGTTGTCGCCGGAGCAGCGCGCGGTGATGATGCGCGTGCAGGAACTTTCCGCGGCGATGGGCTTCAACTTGTACTTGACGGGCGGAACGGTGCGCGACCTCATCACCGGAGCCTCGCTGCGCGACTTGGATTTCACAGTCGAGGGGAATCCGACAAAAATTGCGCGCGAGTTGGAGAAAGGCGGAGCGAAAATCCTCTCCGAGGACGAAAAGCTGCGGCACATCGAGGTACTGTTCGCGGGCGACGTGGAAGGCAGCATTTCGGGGGCGCGCGATGACCATTACGTGCGTCCGGGGACGCGGCCGGAGATTCGCTGGTCGACCATCATGGAGGATTTGCGGCGGCGGGACTTTTCGCTGAACGCGATTGCAATTTCGCTGAATCCGGCGTCTCGAGGACTGCTGCTCGATCCCACCAATGGCTTGTCTGACATCGAACGCGGGGAGGTTCGCGCGCTCACGATTCACAGCTTTACGAACCAGCCAGTGCGTTTGCTGCGCGTGCTCCGATTTTCTGCGCGCATGGGCTTCAAGGTCGAGGCGCGCACGGGAGAGTGGTTTGACCTGGCCATCGAGCGCGAATTGCACAAAACCATCTCCCCGGATGATGCCGGCGGAGAACTGCGCGCTGCCGCGCGTGAAGAGCGGCCGACGGTGGTGTTGAAGGTGTGGGAGCAGCACGATCTGCTGGAGGCGGTCAATCCGAATCTTGCGAGGCGCCATCCGGATTATGACGCAATTGCGCGATTGATGAAGGTACGTGAAGACTTGTTCACCGCGGGATTCCGTCCGCGCCTAGCGACTCCAATGCTGTTGGCGGTTCTGGGCCGACTGAAGGACCGCGAGCAGGCTGCGGTGCTGTCAAAGGCAGGCTACCGCTCCGCTGAGTCCGACCTTGTGCTGGGCTTTGGGCAAGAGGCTGACGAGGCGGCGAAAGAATTGTCCGGCCGCAAAATGAATGCTCCCATTGATGCGTACCGCTTCCTTGAGAAGCTGCCGCTCGACCAGGTGGCGTATCTGCTGGCGGAGTCGCGCAATTCGGCGGCGCTGTCGAAGATTCGCGCATACCTCAACAAGTGGCGCCCGGCTCGCATCGCGCTTCCGAGCGTCGCGAATGAACTGGAAGCGCTGGGAATGGCGCGGGGGCCGAAATTCGACACTATTGTGGAGCAGGTGTTTGCGATTCAGTTGACGGGTCGAGGCAAGACGCCGGAAGAACGCGAGAAGATTCTGCGGAAGCTCTCTGGAATTAAAGAAGCTCCGAAGAAAAAAGAGAAGAAGAGCGCGAAGGGCGCTGAGAAATCGCACGCTGCTGCGGCCGGGAAGCACACCGATGCCAGTACCGCGGCAGCTAAAGCGGCGACAAAAGCGCAGCACCGGGAACGCATCGTTAGCAAGCACGGAGCAAAAGCGGCGGCACATTCGCGTGGGAAGTCCGCGGCGGGAGCGAAGAAGAGCGGTGGACGGAAGTAGGGGCGCTTTGGAGCGTCTGAAGATTTTGCTGAGCGATTTGTACGCGGCGGCCAGATGCCGGCGCTAGCGGCCTTGTGGGAAACGTAGAATGGCGGTCGCAATTCTGGCGCACAAGATTTAGAATTGAAGTCCATGGGTCAACCGCAGTTCGTTCACCTGCACGTTCACACCGATTACAGCCTGCTTGACGGGGCTTGCGAAACTTCCGAGCTATTGGATGAAGCATCGCGGCAGAAAATGCCGGCGGTGGCGATTACCGACCACGGCAACTTGTTCGCTGCCGCCAATTTCTTTTATGAGGCGAGCAAGCGCGACGTCAAGCCGATTATCGGCTGCGAAGTGTACGTGGCGCGCGGCAGCCGGCACGAACGCGGCGAAAAGACTAATGGAGGCAACGGTCAAGAGCGTGCCGAGGGGGAGCCGGGGGCGCGCGGCAGCAATCACCTGGTGCTGCTCTGTGAATCGCTCGAGGGCTACCACAATCTGATCAAGCTGGTCTCCGCGGGATTCCTCGAGGGCTTTTACTACAAGCCGCGCATTGACTATGACCTGCTTTCAAAACATAGTAAAGGATTGATCGCTCTTTCTGCCTGCTTGCGCGGGCCGGTGACTGAGGCGGTGGTCGAGGAAAAGTATGACCTCGCGCGAGAAAACGCGTATCGGCTGCGCGACGTTTTCGGCAAAGGCAATTTCTTCATCGAGGTCCAGGACCAAGGGTTGGAAATCGAAAAGGGTGTGAACCGTGAGCTGGTGCGGCTTTCGAAAGAAACAGGCATCCCGCTGGTGGCCACCAACGATTGCCACTACCTGCATCACGAGGATGCGCATGCGCAAGACGTTTTGCTCTGCATTCAGACCGGCAAGACCTTGAGCGACGCGCATCGCATGAAGTTCGCAACTGACCAGTTTTATTTCAAGACGGCGGCGGAGATGGCGCAAGTGTTCGGCGAATTGCCGGACGCGCTCAGCCGAACGGTGGACATCGCGCATCGCTGCAACGTAAAGATCGAACGCATCCCCAGCCCATTCCCGGAATTCCAAGTGCCTGCTGGGCACACGGCGGGAAGCTATTTCGAGAAAGTGGTGCGCGAAGGGTTCGCGTCGCGCCTGCCAATACTGGAACGGCAAGCGCAGCAGAGCATGCTGCGCAATCCGCTTTCGGAATATGAGAAGCGGCTCACTTCTGAGATCGAGATGATCCAGAAGATGCGCTATGAAGGCTACTTCCTGATTGTCTGGGATTTCATCCACTATGCGCGCACGCAGGACGTACCGGTGGGGCCAGGGCGCGGGTCGGCTGCGGGCAGCCTGGTGAGCTACGCGTTGCGCATTACAGACGTGGACCCGCTCCAGTACAACTTGCTGTTTGAGCGCTTCTTGAATCCTGAGCGCGTATCGATGCCCGATATCGACATCGATTTCTGCATGCGGCGGCGTGGCGAATTGATCGAGTATGTCACGCAGAAGTACGGGCGCGAAAATGTGGCGCAGATTATTACATTCGGGACAATGGCGGCGAAAGCGGCGATTAAAGACGTAGGCCGCGCGATGGACATTCCCTATGTTGAGGTCGACCGCTTGGCGAAACTCGTGCCAAACACATTGGGCATCGAGCTGGAACCAGCGCTGGCGCAAACTCCACAGCTCAAAGCTGCCGTGAGCGCCGACCAGCGGCTGGGCGATTTAATGGCGGTAGCGCTGCGGCTGGAAGGGCTGGCGCGGCACGCCTCCACGCACGCGGCCGGTGTGGTTATCTCACCTCGGCCTTTAACTGAGGTTGTGCCGCTTTACAAGACCAGTCGGGATGAAATCACCACGCAGTACGACATGAATGCGCTCGAGCGCATCGGCCTGCTAAAGATGGATTTCCTCGGGCTGACGACGCTGACGGTTTTGCAGGACACCGTGCGCATGATCGAGCAAAACCGCGGCGTCAAGGTAGATCTCGACAATCTTGCCCTCGACGACGCGGACACCTATAAGCTCTTTGCGCGCGCCGACACCACCGCGATCTTCCAGTTTGAATCACACGGCATGCGCGACATCCTGCGGCGCTATCAGCCGACGCGCATTGAAGATTTAACGGCGCTGAACGCGCTGTACCGCCCGGGGCCGATTCAGGGCGGCATGATCGACGATTTCATCAAGCGCAAGCACGGAACAACGAAGGTCAGCTACGAACTGCCGCAGCTCAAAGACATCCTGGAAGAGACGTACGGCGTGATTTTGTACCAGGAACAGGTGATGCAGATTGCCAACCGCCTGGCGAGTTTTTCGCTGGGCGAAGCAGACATTTTGCGCCGCGCGATGGGTAAGAAGAAGAAAGAAGAGATGGCGGCGCAGCGCGCGAAGTTCATGGCCGGGTGCGCGAACAATAAGATTCCGGAGAAGAAGGCGGAGCGAATTTTCGATTTGATGGCAGAGTTCGCGGGATACGGCTTCAACAAATCGCATTCTTGCGCTTACGCGTTGCTGGCGTACCAGACCGCGTACTTGAAGACGCACTATCCCGTCGAGTTCATGGCGGCGCTGCTCACCTCCGAAGCCGGAAACACCGACAAGATCGTGAAGTACATCAACGAGGCGCGCGGGATGAGCATTTCCATCCTGCCCCCGGATGTGAACGAGAGCGATTTGTATTTCACTCCGGTTGCCGAGGCCATCCGCTTTGGACTTGCCGCGATCAAGAATGTGGGCGAAAACACCGCGAAAGCGATCCGCGAATCACGTTTGAATCAAGGCGAGTTTCGCTCGCTGTATGAGTTTTGCGAGCGCATCGAGTCGCGTTTCTTGAACAAGCGTGTCTTCGAGAGCCTGATCAAGTCTGGCGCGATGGATTCGCTTGGCGCGCGCGAGAGCATGCTGGCGTCGGTCGACGACGCCGTAATGGCATTGCAGCGAGCCACGCGGGTCCGGGAATCGGGTCAACACGGCCTGTTTGGAACCGCGGCGTCGCCGGCGCCCGTCGCGTTCGAGATGCGCGAAGCGGAACCGTGGAGCGAAGAGGAGCGGCTGGCCAGCGAGTACGCCATGTTGGGCTTCTACGTTTCGGGTCATCCGCTTGCGAAATACGCTTCGCGCTTGCAGGAGCTCAAGACCGTTTCTCTTGCAGAAATCGAGGGACAGCGCAACGGGAAGGAAGTCGCAGTGGGGGCCCTGATCGTCGGCGTGCGGCCGATGCGCTCGCGCAAAGGTGCGCGATGGGCTATCTACACACTGCAAGATATGACGGGCGTGCAGGAGCTGCTGGCTTTTCCGGAAAGTTTCGCGAAGCTGGAGAGCGTGCTGAAGCAGGGAACGCCGTTGTTGCTGAAGGCGCGCGTGCAAATCGAAGAAGCCGGAACGCGCCTCTCCTTGCAAGAAGCGCGGCGGCTGGAAGATATTGCGGAACGCAAGGCGCCGCCCGAGCTTCGGGTGCGGCTAGAGATAGATTCGCTGAGCGAAGGCACGCTCGATCAATTGGAAGAATTACTTGCCGGCTCGCCGGGGCCGAGCCCCGTGCTATTTGAGCTACATTCGCCGGACGGCTCGGTGGCGGTGCTGCAGGCGCAACAGCGCGTTACGGTGAAGGCCGACCTGATAGAATCGGTGCGGCAAATTTGCGGTGCGCAGGCTATCGAGCTGGTGATTTGATGACGCCCAGAAATAAGGTTCCAACACACGGAAGCCGCGAGCGTGAGATCGATCGTTTGGAGAAAGACGTCGAGGAGCTACGCCATTTTGCCGGGAGCGCGGATGGAGAAGCGGAGCTCGAGCGCATTCGCCAGCAGGTGGCTGAGCTGCGGCACGAATTTTACAAGCATCTTGGGCCATGGCAGCGGGCGCAAGTCGCGCGGCATCCGCAGCGGCCGTACACGCTGGATTTTATCGGGCTGCTATTCACCGATTTTGTGGAACTGCACGGAGACCGCGGGTACGGCGATGACAAAGCGATCGTTGCGGGATTGGCGAAATTTCACGGGCGGCCCGTGGCCGTCCTTGGTCACCAAAAGGGCCGCGACACCAAACAGCGACTGGTGCGAAATTTCGGCCAGCCGAAGCCGGAGGGTTATCGCAAGGCGCTGCGCGTCATGAAGCTGGCGGCAAAGTACGGCCGGCCGATTTTTACGTTCATAGATACGCAGGGTGCTTACCCGGGCCTCGACGCGGAGGAGCGGGGACAGGCCGAGGCGATCGCGCTCAACTTGCGCGAGATGGCGCGCTTGCCGGTGCCGATCATCGTTACCGTGACCGGAGAGGGCGGATCAGGTGGCGCGTTGGCAATTGCCGTGGGCGACCGGGTAAATATCCTGGAGAACAGCTTTTATTCCGTGATTTCGCCAGAAGGCTGCGCGGCCATCATGTGGCGCGACTCGACGAAAGCGGAAACGGCGGCGGTCGCGCTGAAGATTACCGCCACGGACTTGAAAGAGCTGGGCATTATTGACGAGATCGTGGCCGAGCCCGAAGCCGGCGCACATACTGATTACGAAGCGGCGGCGCGGCTGCTCGATAGTGTGCTGGACCGGCAATTGGTAATGCTGACCAACGAGTCCGTAAGAGATTTGATCGACGCGCGCTATAAGAAGTTCCGCAACATGGGTCAATATTTCGATTTCGGCTGACCTATACCATCGGCCCTCTCTGCGGTTCACTCACAGCCTAAAGGCACCCCGTAGCACATTGGCAACGTTTGGGTAGAGCTTTCGTTGTCGCACCCGCACCCGCGGTCTACTCTGATTGCTCTAATTACAGTGGTGCACTGGTACAGGGAAACGCTGCGGTTACCCGCAGCGGCTGGTGCGCGGAAAACAGGACTCGATCATGTCGGAACCGTTCCGTCCGTACGAGAAGCTGGTGGAAATTACGATCCTGGGGAAGAAGTTTCAGGTGCCGGAGCGCAATTCGCTTTTGCGCTGCTTCCAGTTCATCAGCCCAGAAACGATTCCGTATGGACGATTCTGCTGGAACCAGGAATGCCAGTATTGCCGGGTGTCCTGCCAGTTGCCCGACGACGACGAGTCGCGTGAGATGCTGAGCTGCAAGTTCATTGTGATGCAAGGCATGGAAGTGACCGAGTTGAGCCAGGAGCTGAAGTGGTGTTTGCGGTCGAAGCTGCCTTCGGACCTCGCCGTACCCAAATAAGCGTTTCTGCCCTCAGTACAGTTTGCAAACACTCTAGTTTCACAACGCTTGAGGGACATTCCAAGCTCGCCGTAGCGATTTGCGCTCCGCGCCCTCCTCATCTACGATTCTTTGTGTCATGAGCAACTCAGATATGTGTTGTGACGGCTGCGGTCAGCCAGCCTCTCCGGAGCATATCGCGCGACGCCTGCAGCGGCTGGAGTGGACCACGCGCTACCGTCCCGTGCACATCGGCACGCTGCTCTTGGGAGCTGTTGCGCCGCAAAGCGACTCCGATTTTATCTATTCCCCAGCCGGGCCTTGGGGCGGGGAGGCAAAGACTTTGCTTGCCGCCGCAGGGCTGAATCTGGAAGAGAAATCCGTCGAGGGGGCGCTTACGGAATTTCAGCGCGGCGGTTTTTTCCTGACGCACGTGCTGGAGTGCCCATTGGAAGGCGGAGGACGCAAGAGGATTCACGAAATTATTGCCAATCGTTTTCCGGCCGTGCTGGCGCGGATTCGCCGCTCGCTTAAACCTAAGAAGCTGGCGCCGATTTCTCTGCTCTTGGAGCAATTCTTACCTGCTTTAACTTCGGGCGAATTGCCCTGCGCGATCCTGCTCGACCACGGAGAACCGTTCGACTTGGACGCGGATGCGCCCTCTGAAGCGGCCGCGCGGCTACGGGCTGCGGTGGCAACGCAGGGTTTCCATGCGAGCGGGCTATAAGGATGGTGCTGCCGCAAGCACCTTTTGCAATGTGTTAGAATTATGCTCAAGGAATTGCCCTTCTTCTTAGGAGCCGCTGTGCAGAAGCAGGCAAAATTTGGGGTCGGGATCGGTATCATCGTAGTGTCTTTGGGTTTCCTCGCTTGGCTAGGGTACGGCGAGAGCAAAACGTACTACCACACGATCGCCGAACTGCAGACCTTGCACGGCACGGCGCGTGCGCATCGCATCCGCGTCGGCGGCACGGTTGAGCCTGGGACAATCAAGCGCCTTTCCGGGCGCGTGGATTTCGTGCTGGCCGGGGAAGGGAAGCTGCTGCCCGTGACCTATGTGGGCAACGAGCCGCTGCCAGACACCTTCGTCGACAAGTCGCAAGCGCTGGTGGAAGGCAGCTTGGCAAGCAACGGCAGCTTTGTAGCCGAGCATGTGCAGGCCAAGTGCGCGTCGAAGTACGAAGCGGCGCCGGGCGGCGACGCGAAGCCGGATTCGGTGAAACCTAGCACGATGTAGGCTCGTAGCGCGCCCAGCGCTACAGGGGAAGGCGGACCGCAGTGGACGTTTTTGGCTCCTTCGCGTTACTCCTTGCATTTCTGTGCGCGGGGTATGCGTTCGTGGGCGGCATCGCCGCGATTCGCACGCGGCATCCGCTGCTGATCAAGAGCGCGCGGCAAGCGGGGATTGCGACCTGCGGGCTCATTTTCCTGGCCACCGGCAGCCTCGTTTATCTATTTTTCAGCGACAGTTACTGGGTGTCGTACGTAGTGGCGCACAGCAACCGCGACCTCTCCACGTTTTACAAGGTGGCGGCGCTGTGGTCAGGGCAGGAAGGCTCTTTGCTTTTCTGGAGCTTTCTGCTGGCGATTTACGTTTTTTCCGTCCTCCTGGTATACCGCAACAAAAATGGCGAGTTGATGCCCTACGTCGGCGTAGTCCTGGCCGGCGTGCAGATTTTTTTCCTCACGCTGAATAATTTTGTGGCCAGCCCGTTCAAAGTGCTGGCATCCACGGGAGCGAATGGCGCGCTCGAAGTTTTCACTCGCGCCGATGGCAACGGGCTCAATCCGCTCCTGCAATATCCGGAGATGGTGATTCATCCGCCGAATCTTTATTCGGGCTATACCGGATTTACGATTCCGTTTGCGTTTGCGCTGGGGGCGCTGCTCGCGCGCTATCCGGGCGAAAAATGGATTCACCTGACGCGCAAGTGGACGATGATCGCCTGGTGCTTCCAGACCATGGGCATTTTGCTGGGCGCGCACTGGGCGTACGCGGTGCTGGGTTGGGGCGGCTACTGGGGCTGGGATCCGGTCGAGAACGCATCTCTGCTGCCGTGGCTGACGGGCACGGCATTCTTGCATTCGGTGATGATGCAAGAAAAGCGCGGCATGATGAAGGTCTGGAACGTCTGGCTGGTCTTCTCCACGTTCATGCTCTGCATCCTCGGGACGCTACTGACGCGCAGCGGCGTGGTCAGCTCGGTTCACGCCTTTGCGCAGTCGAGCATCGGAAACTACTTCGTGGGGTTCCTGCTGCTCGTGTTCGCTGTTTGCCTTGTGGCTTACGTAAAGAATCGCGATTACCTCAAGAGCGAAAACCAACTGGATTCGATGGTGTCACGCGAATCGAGCTTTCTGTTCAACAACTTGATTTTGTTGGTTTCCTGCATCGCGGTCCTTTCGGGAACTCTGTTTCCAGTGTTTTCAGAATGGTTTTCGGGCTCACGCATCAGTGTGGGGGCGCCGTTCTTTAATAAGGTAAATATTCCTATCGGGTTGCTGCTTTTGTTTCTTACCGGTGTGGGTCCGCTCCTTGCTTGGCGCAAGACTTCCACGGACAGCTTGAAGCGTAACTTCGGTTGGCCCCTGATCGCTGGTTTGCTGGCCGGGGCCGCAGTTTTTGCGCTAGGAGTGCGCGAGTTCTTCTCGCTGGTGTGCCTGATGCTTTGTGTATTTGTGACCACGACGATCGGCATGGAGTTTTTCCGCGGCGCGCGCGTCATTCGGTCACGCTCTGGTGCATCGCTGCTCGCTTCGGCGGTGGACCTGACCATGCGCAACACGCGCCGCTATGGCGGTTACATCGTGCACATGGGCATGGTGCTGATTTTCGTGGGGCTGGCGGGCGCGGCGTTCAATCGCGACGCGCAGAAAGACATGCAGCCGGGCTCGACGCTGGAGATTGGGAGTTACAAACTCCTGCTGCAAGGTTTCGATTCCAAGCCCGAAAAGAATTACACCTCCGAGCGCATGATCGTCGAGGTGTGGCGGGACAACAAGCCGCTGATGATGCTGTATCCGGAGCGGCGCTTCTTCCAGACCAACGAGCAGTCAGGAACGATGGTGGCGATCTACTCGACCCTCCGCGAAGACCTCTACGTGGTGTACGCAGGGCAAAACCCGGAAACGCAAGCCCCCGTCGTTCACGCATTCTTGAATCCGCTGGTGAAGTGGATTTGGCTCGGCGGCCTGGTGGTGGTGCTGGGCACGCTGGTCACGCTGTTGCCGAACCGGCGAGCCGTGCTGGTCTTGGCCGGCGCGCCAGAACGAGCGGCGGCGCAACAGCCGCAGGCGCTCGCGCCTTCCGTGGCGCTTCGGGAAGGGCATGACTAAACGGCGGCTAGCTGCTTTCTCTCTTGTCATCGCGCTGAGCATCTTCTCGGGCGCGTTGCTTTCCTCACGCGCGCAGGCGCAACAAACCGATCGCGCCAAGCAAATTGGCGGCAAGTTCATGTGCATGTGCAGCTGCAATCAGGTGCTTACGCAATGCAATCACGTTGGCTGCACGGTTTCCGCCAGCATGCTGAAAGAGCTGGACGCCTGGGTGGCGCGCGGGGATTCTGAGACCGCCGTCACATCGGCATTTGTGCAGGAGTTTGGGACCAAGGTTTACGCGGAGCCTCCGAAATCCGGACTCAGCCTAGTGGCATGGAGCCTGCCGAGCATTTACCTGCTCCTGGGAACACTGCTCGTGATTGTCGTGATTTGGCGGTGGCGTTCGCGCCCCATGCCGCCTGAGGCGGTGGGTGGAGCGCCGGGAATTTCGCCGCAGGACCTGGAGCGCGCGCGGCGCCGCGTGGCGCAAGAGACCGAGGATTGATGGCCGTTGTTTTTTTAAATTTGACAGTTGCATTTTTAATTTCTTCGGCCGATGGCGCAGTGCTCGGCGCATGCCTGGCGCTGGCCATTGCTACTCTGCTTTTTATCTTCTACATCCAGCCCGATGCTTCTGACCTCGCGCCGCATCGCTCCAAGCTGGACCAATTGATGGAGCGGCGAGACACTATTTACGACAATCTGCGAGACTTGCGTTTTGAGTTTCGCTCTGGAAAATATTCCGAAGGCGACTTCAACGCCATGAAGACTTCGCTTGAGAACGAAGCGGCGCTGGTACTGGCCGAAATCGACCAGGTGACGGAATCGCAGGTTCGCCGTGCTCGCGGTGTGCGGCCGGTGGAGACGGACCGTGGGCAGCGATGATGCAGTTTCGTAGTTTTTGCGCCTCATTCGCGGCCCTGCTGCTCTTTGCAATGTCCGCGCGCGCCGGAGAGCTTCATGGCACGGTGAAAAACGGGACGACCGGCAAGGCGGCCGCCGGCGTCGAAGTCGTGCTGATTCAGTTGCAAGGCGGAATGCAGCCGGTCGCCAATTCCAAGACCGACGCGCAAGGGCAATTCTCGTTTGATAATCCGTCGCTCGGCTCGCAGCCGATGCTAGTGCGCGCAGTCTACAAAGGGATCAACTTTCATCAGCCCGTGCCGCCCGGCCGCAGCGACGTGGAAGTCAGCATTTTCGAGCCCTCGAAAGATCCCAAGACCATTTCCGTGGCTTCACGGATCGTGTTTTTTCAGCCCAGTGGTGCAAACCTGACGGTGGCCGAGGAATATTCGATCCAAAATAATTCGCAGCCGCCGCAAGCGTACTTTCGCCCCGACGGCAATTTTGAGTTTGCGATTCCAGAGAATGCGCATTTGCAGCAGGTGGCGGCTTCCGGGCCGACGGGCATGCCAGTGGTCCAAGCGCCCATCGACAAGGCGAAAGGGAAGTACGCAATCGCATATGCCCTGCGGCCTGGGCAGAACACCGTGCGTTACTCGTACGAAGTGCCGTATCCGGGAAACGCCGCGACCGTGAAGGTGGCGACGGTATATCCGGCGGCGCGTCTTCTGGTGGTGGCTTCGCCGACGTTGCAGGTCAGCGGCGACGGCTTGCAGAGTGGGGGACAGGAGCAGGGCATGAGCGTGTACGGCCGCGAGAATGTGGCGGCCAACAGCGTGATCGCAGTGAACGTCTCCGGCACTGCTCCGCCGTTGCAGTCCGCAGGCTCCGAGTCCGGCGGTGGGCAAGGCGCTCAGGACGCGCAGGCCGCCGCGCCTGCGGCAAACATACAGTCGATACCCGGGCGGCTGGATGTGCTCAAGTGGCCGCTGATTGCCGGCTTCGTAGGGATCTTTGCGCTGGGTGCGATGCTTCTGGCGCGCAAACCTGTCGTGGCCGTCGCCGGTGGCGTACCTGCGGTGAGCGGTACCGCAAGTTCTGCGCCAACGTCTGCCGCCCTTTCGCAAGTCGATGCAGCAGTGGGAACGAGCCTCGATGCGCTGAAAGATCAAATGTTTCGCCTGGAGCTGCGGCGGCAAGCCGGCACAATTTCCGACGAGGAGTATGCGCGGGAGCGCGCGCGCGCGGAAAAGGTACTGCGCGACCTGGTGCGAGGCTGAGCGTGGATACACGATGCGCGGCGCATGTGGGTGAGGGCGCACGGTGACGCCGGCTGCAGCGCGTCGCATCGGTCTTCGCTTCGAAAATATCGACAAAAGATACGGCGGGCTTTATGCGTTGCGACGCGTGTCCCTGGAGATCACGCCCGGTGAGTGCGTGGCGTTGGCGGGGCGCAACGGCTCTGGCAAAACCACGCTTCTGCGCATTGCAGCGCAGTTGGTGCGGCCTTCGGCGGGGAAGCTGACATTTTCGCCCGCACAAACGGAGGCGGCGCCGTCGAATAGGAATACGGGCTTTGTGGCGCACGCCACGATGGTTTACGACGAGCTTACCGCCGAGGAGAACCTGCTGCTGTTCGCGCGTCTGCTGGAAATCGCAAAACCAGCGAAGCGAGTCGAGTTATTGCTGCGTGATGTCGGCCTGTTCGAGCGGCGCGATTCCTTGGTGCGAACGTTTTCGCGCGGGATGCGGCAGCGCGTAGCCATTGCGCGCGGGCTGCTTCACGAGCCTTCGGTTCTGCTTCTTGACGAGCCGGCCACGGGGCTCGATCCGCAGGGTGTGAGCTGGCTGGCGGAAACGCTGCTGCGGCTGCGCGACGCCGGCTCCACCATTCTGATGAGCCTGCACGGTGAATCGGAAATTTCCGCGCTGGCCACGCGCGCGATACGCCTGGATGCAGGCGCGGTGGTGGCCGACACGCGAAGCGGTGCGAGCCTGCGCTCGATCCTGACGTTTGCCAACGCTTAGATGAGCTTGCTCTCCAACACCACCGTCCTGCTTGGCAAAGAGCTGCGCACGGAGTTTCGTTCGCGCGAGCTGCTGACTACGACGGTCGTTTTCATTTTGATGGTGGTGGTGCTGTTCAGCTTCACGTTTGACCCCACGAGAGAAGAGTCGCGGCATTTCGGGCCCGGCCTGCTTTGGATGGCGTTTCTTTTCGCGGCCTCGTTGATGCTGCAGCCGGGCTTTTTGCGCGAGCAGACCAACGACACACTCAGCGCGTTACGCCTTTCCGTCTCGGATCCGTTTGCGATTTTTCTGTCCAAGCTCTGCGCCAACACGCTTTTCCTGTTGGTCACGGAGCTGCTGATGCTGCCAGTGTTCGGGGTGCTCTATAACGTTCCGCTGCTCGCGGTCGTACCGCAGCTTGCGTTGGTGCTGTTCCTGGGTAGCCTGGGGCTTTCCGTCACCGGCACAACGCTGTCTGCGATTTCCGCTCAAGCGCGCATGCGCGAGTTGCTGCTTCCGCTGCTCTTGCTGCCCCTACTGACGCCGCTGCTCATCGCCAGCACTGAAGCGACGGCCGCGCTGCTTGCGGAGAATCCGGTGCTGCGCTGGGATTGGCTGGCCTTCTTAATCGCGTTTGACATCATTTTTTTGACGGCGGTATGGCTTTTCGGCGAATATCTCCTGGAAGAATGAAAATGACGGGAAAAGTTCTCAGCGCGGCGGCGGTAGTTCTGCTTTTGGGTGCATCGGCCTATGGCGCTTTCTTTCTTGCGCCCACGGAATTGACCATGGGCATCGTGCAGCGAATTTTTTATCTGCATGCGCCCTGCGGAATGACAGCGCTTGCCGCTTTTATCGTATGCTTCGTGGGCAACTTGGGATTCCTGTTCAAGCGCGAAGCGAAATGGGATTGGCTGGCAGTGTCATCCGCTGAGGTTGGCCTTGCGTTTTGCACCGTGGTGCTTCTCACCGGGCCGATCTGGGCGAAGCCGGCATGGGGCGTGTACTGGGCATGGGACGCGCGCCTGACCTCTACGCTGGTGCTATGGCTGCTCTATCTTTCCTATCTAATCTTGCGGACGATGGTCGAGGACCCTGACCGGCGGGCGCTGATCAGCTCGTTTTACGGCGTGTTCATTTTCCTGGACGTTCCGCTGGTTTATGGATCGATCTGGTGGTGGCGCACGCAGCATCCGCAGCCGGTGGTGTTCACTAGCGGCGGGTTGAATCCTGAGATGCGCAAGATCTTTTATCTGTCGTGGCTGAGCTTGATGGCGTTGATGGTTTTACTGGTCCGTCAGCGTTACGAGTTGGAGGACGTGCGAGCCGAAGCGCAAACGCTCGCGCAGGAAGCGGAGGCGGGGTGAAGAATCTTGGCAGCCTTATGGCGGCATATATGATTGGCTGGGGCGTGTTTTTTATTTATTTCGTGACCGTGGCGCGCCGCACTGCCGACCTCCGCAAGGTCGTTGAGCGCCTGAAGCAGTCACTCACACGGGGAAAGTAGCGTGGCAGGGAAGAAGCGCGTCGGAATTGTGCTGTTTCAGCTTGGCGGGCCGGACTCGCTCGAAGCGGTCGAGCCGTTTCTCCTGAACCTGTTTCTCGATCCGGACATTATTCCTCTCGGTCCGCTGGGAGTGTTACGGAAGCCGATTGCGAAGCTGATTTCCTCGCGGCGCTCGATTCCGGTCGCCGGCAAATACGCGGAGATTGGCAGACGCTCGCCGATTCGCTTGCTGACCGAGCGGCAGCGGGTCCGGCTGGTTGCGGCACTCTCGCCCTACATCGAAACGGTTGCCGTGACTGCGATGCGCTATTGGCACCCGATGAGCGCGGAAGCCGCTGACACGTTGCGAAGCGCGGAGCCACTCGATGACATAGTGCTGCTGCCACTGTATCCGCATTTTTCCTATGCCACGACGCTGAGCAGCTTGAAGGAATGGCGGCGCGTGTACGGTCCGCCGAATGGCCGCGCGAAAGAGCACACCGTTGGGCAATTCTACGATCACCCTTTGTACATTCAGGCCGTCGTACAGCGGATCGGCTCGGTGCTGCGGCAATTTGCGGACAGCTCCGTCATCCATCTGGTCTTCAGCGCGCACGGTTTGCCGATGAGTTTGGTGGAGAAAGGTGACCCGTACCCCCGGCAAATCGAAACGACGGTGCGGCTGGTGTGCGACGCGGGCGCGCGGCAATATGCCGGCTGGCCCCGAACGCACCTGCTCTGCTATCAGAGCCGCGTGGGCCCGGCGAAGTGGCTGCAGCCGCCGCTGACGGGTACCATCGAGCGCCTGGGACACGAAGGCGTCAAGGAAATCCTGGTGGTGCCTATCTCGTTTGTCACCGAGCACATAGAAACCCTGCATGAAATTAACATCGAGGCTCGCACCGAAGCCAGGAAGGTTGGCATCAATACCTTTAGGATGATGCCGGCTGTGGGCGATTCTCCCCTGTTCATCGCAGCGCTGAAAGATTTAGTGCTGCGCGCCGTAGGAATGGAAGCGGGGTCGGTGGCACTGCCGACGGCGTCGCTAGCGAGCTAGTGCAGGAATTCTGGTGCTGGCGTTGGACTTAGTGCTTGGCGGCAAAAGAGTTGCGGCTGAGCTATACTTCACCCCGAGATTTCACTGATGACGACGACGTATAACCCAGGGATTCACCGCTTTGCCAAGTTCGTCGTGGCATGGACGGTGCTCCTTTTCATTGCTGGCGCTCTGGTCACTTCAAATAATGCCGCACTCTCGGTTCCAGACTGGCCCAAATCGTTCGGAACCTGGTTTCCTTCGCTAAGGCAGCTTGCCGGTGGCGCGTTCTTCGAGCACTCACACCGCGTGATTGCGGGCGGGTTGGGCATTTTTGCGCTTGCGCTGGCGATTCTGATATGGCTCAAAGATGATCGCCGTTGGTTGCGCTGGTTCGGCGTGATCGCCGTTGCGGGAGTAGCGGTGCAAGCGGTTTTGGGCGGTGAAGTGGTTAGGCAGTTGCTGCAGTACTGGTTGCCGGTGATCCACGCGTGTTTCGCGCAAATTGTTTTCGCTGCCGTGCTTGGAATCGCCGTGTTTACCAGCTCCTGGTGGATGTCGGAGCGCCCGCAGCTTGCGGACCGCGGCACGCCCTCCATTCAAACGGTGGCGATGGTCAACGTGGGAGTAATCTTTTTCCAGGTGGTGCTGGGCGCGGGCTTTCGGCACTCAGAAATACCGGTGTGGCCGCACATTGTCGGCGCGTTTGCGGTCATGGCGACCGTGACATGGACCGCCGTGGCGCTTCGCAAGCGTTTCGGCACCTCCGGCGAGCTGTCGCGGGCACGTGCTCTGCTTCATGCCATGTTTGGTGTCCAGTTCGTGCTGGGATTTGGCGCTTACTGGGCAAGGCTGGCGTCTGAAAAAGCTGGACCTACGTCCGTCACTGTGATCGTGACGGTAACTCACACCGTCGTTGGAGCATTGCTATTCGCGTTTTCAATTCTAATTGCCTTAATTTGCTATCGATTGGTGCCGCGGAGAAGGGAAGTCTCGGCGGCAGCGCCGAGCCAGGTGGCTGTGCAATGAGCACGCTGCGCACCGCGGAGCTGACGCTGGCGTCGCGCGCGAACGCGTACGTCGCGCTGACCAAGCCTGATGTATCGTTCCTGGTGCTGATCACCACGGCCGCGGGGTACTACATGGGCGCGCGCGGCCCGGTCGCCTGGCTGCACCTCATTCACACCGTTTTTGGAACTATGCTGATCGCCGGCGGTACGGCGGCACTGAATCATTACGTCGAGCGCGACACCGACAGGCTGATGCGCAGGACCGCTTCGCGGCCGCTGCCGAGCGGTGTGTTGAAGCCGCGGCAGGCGTTGGTGTACGGCGTTGCGCTGTCGATCGCCGGGGCGCTGTATCTATATTTTGCGGCGGGCGCACTCGCGGCCGGGCTTGGCGTGGCAACCTGCCTGAGTTATTTGTTGGCGTACACGCCGCTCAAGAAGCGCACCGTGTGGGCCACCTTTGTCGGCGCGTTTCCCGGAGCGATTCCCCCGATGATTGGTTGGGTGGCGGCCGCCGGCAGGCTCGATCTCGGAGCATGGCTGTTGTTCGCGATTCTTTTCTTCTGGCAGTTCCCACACTTTCACGCCATTGCTTGGATGTATCGCGAAGACTATGCGCGCGCGGGAATTCTGATGCTTCCCGTGGTCGACCGCGAAGGTTCGCGCACGTTCCGGCAGATTCTAGTGACTGCGGTGGCTCTTGTGGGCGTTAGCCTTTTGCCGGCGATCGCTGGGCTGGCCGGAATTGTTTATTTCTTCGGGGCGCTGGTGCTCAGCGTAGGTCTTCTACAGGTTTGTCTTTGGGCTGCCAGCGAGAAGACGAATTTTCGAGCCAAGTGGCTCATGCACGGTACCGTTGTGTACATCCCGTTGTTGCTCGGTCTCATGGTCTACGACAAGATTCTCCGCTGACTTTGCCTAAGGAAGTAACCGGATGTTTTCTCATGCAGCGCTGAATGCGTCCCTGAATGGTGTGAGCGCGATTCTCTTGGCGGGCGGCTACGCGGCTATCCGCAGCGGCAAAATTGCTGTGCACAAGGCGTTCATGATTTCTGCGTTCGCTGTGTCGTCGGTTTTTCTGGTTTCCTACCTGGTGTACCACTACCGCGTCGGCCATGTCGCGTTTCAGGGCCAGGGCTGGATTCGCCCTGTTTATTTTGTACTGCTCACCACGCATACCATTCTCGCTGTGGTGATCGTGCCGATGATTTTGGTCACGTTGCGGCGTGCCTGGCTCGAGAGATTTGACCGGCACCGGGTGATTGCGCGCTGGACGCTGCCACTGTGGTTTTATGTGAGCGTGACCGGCGTCATCGTGTATCTGATGGTGTATCAGATTTACTCTGCGGCTTACGTTAAGCCGTAGCCGCGACCGAGACCGCCGAAATCACTGCGTCGGTGAATTCTTGCGTGGTCGCTGTGCCGCCCAGATCGCGGGTGGCATGCTTGCCCTCGCGATAGACCCTTTCGAGGGCCGCCTCGATGCGGCGCGCAGCAGGGCGCTCGCCGAGATGATCGAGCATCATGATGCCGCTCATCAGCAGCGCAGTAGGATTCGCGAGGCCCTTGCCGGCGATGTCCGGCGCGGTGCCGTGCACGGCCTCGAACATGGCGCACTCATCGCCGATGTTTCCGCTAGGCACTACGCCCAGCCCGCCTACCAAACCCGCGGCCAAATCGCTCATCACATCGCCGTAGAGATTCGGCAGCAGCAGCATGTCGAACTGTTGCGGATCCAACACCATCTGCATGCAGGCGTTGTCGACGATGAGTTCTTTGTACTCAATCTCCTTGTATTTCTCTGCGACGGCGCGCACCGACTTCAGGAACAGGCCGTCGCTCAGCTTCATGATGTTGGCTTTGTGGATGGCGTGAATCTTTTTGCGCCCGCTCTTCTTGGCGTACTCGAAAGCGAAGCGCGCGATGCGCGTGGACGCCCGCTCGGTGATGATTTTCAGGCTCTCGACCACGCCGGGAACCACTTCGTGCTCCAGGCCGGAATACAGATCCTCTGTATTTTCGCGTACCAGCACTATGTCCACGTTCTCGAAGCGCGACTTGACCCCCGGTAAGTTCTTGACTGGGCGCAGGTTGGCGTAGAGGTCGAGCGTTTTGCGCAGGGCCACGTTCACGCTGGGCGCTCCGCCGGCAATGGCCGTGCCCGTGGGGCCCTTTAGCGCAACGTGATTGCGCCGCACCGAAGCGATAGCGGCTTGATTGACGAGTTGGCCGGCTTCGGTGGCGCTGTCGGTACGCGCCGCAAGCTCTTCCCACTCGATTTGCACTCCGGCGGCGTCAATGACGCGCCGTGTGGCCGCCGCGACCTCAGGGCCGATGCCTTCGCCGGGAATCAACGTGACTTTGTGTCGCATGGCTGCATCGTATTGTATGCGAAGGCCAAATTCTTGTCGAAAGGCGGCAACGCCGGGTTGCTTGAAAAGAACCGCCCCTTGTGCGGCTGAAATAAGGTTCTGTTATAATAGGCGTGTAGGATTGCTGGCGGCTTGGGGCCGCGAGCGGAGGCGAAAGGAATCATGATTAGTTTGACGCCCGTTGCTAGTACCAAGGTGAAGGAAATCATGCAGATGCAGAGCCCGGTGCCCGTGGCGCTGCGCGTTGCTGTGGTTGGTGGCGGCTGCTCCGGTTTTCAATACCATATGGCGTTTGAAAATCAGACCAACGACACAGACGAACTGTTGGATTTTGATGGACTGAAAGTCGCCGTCGACCAAATGAGCTCGATGTACCTCGAGGGCGTGGAGATCGATTACATCGAAACGCTCGAGGGTGCGGGATTCAAGTTCAACAATCCCCACGTGAAGAGCACCTGCGGCTGCGGCAGCTCGTTCAGCGTATAGGGTTTGATCGTCGGAGGCAGTTTGCTCCGGCTGCGGATTTCCAGGCTCCTGGACACAATGTTCAGGAGCCTTTTTTATGACGGCTAGCGCACCAGAGTGGAACGCCAAATATCGAGCCGAGGCAGAAAAATCGCCGCCCGAACCTGCTGGTTTCGTTCGGGAATTGCTGCCACTGTTGCCGCTTGGTCCCGCATTGGACCTCGCTTGCGGCACGGGACGCCACACAGTGCTGCTTGCCTCGCGTCACCAGCCGGTGACCGCTGTGGATTCTTCTGCTGTGGCGCTAGAAATTCTCGAGCGGCGCGCGCACGCTTCGCATTGCGAGGTAACGCGCATGGAACGCGCGGCACAGGGCGCGAATAGGCGGCATGGGATTCAGCTATGGCAAGCAGATCTCGAGGAAGTCAGCCTGCCGGCGCAAGCGTTTCCGCTGGTCCTTTGCGTGAATTACCTGCAGCGCTCACTTTTTTCGCAGATCGAACGCACACTGGTTCCCGGCGGCGTGGTGTTGTTCGAGACCTACACGCTGGCGCAGCTCGAGTTCCCCGGCGGGCCGAGAAACACAAATTATCTTTTGGAACCAGGAGAGCTGAGGACTGCGTTTCCCGCGCTGCGCATCTTATTTTACCGGGAGTTGCGCGCCGGGAAGGGAATTGCGAGCTTGATCGCGCAGAAGCCAAAGTGAATTTGTGGAGCGCGCTAGTCTTGCTACCGCTTTTACGGCGTTGACCTGGGTGCGATGCATCTGTTGCTACAGAGTGTGACGAGGCTCGATCGCAAAAGCGGCGGCCCTTCGAGGCTCAGGATCAACAAGACCGCCGCAGTCCAAATTCGGAGCATAGCCGTTGCGCATGCGATTGCAATCTTGACGACGCGACCTTATTCTAAAGTGCCAGCATGAAGATAGCGCTCGCGCAGTTTAATCCCACGATTGGCGATTTCGCGGGCAATTCCGCGCGCATTTTGAATTTAGCGGCGCAAGCGCAAGCGCGCGGCGCCAAGCTCGCCGTCTTTTCCGAACTTTGCCTGTGCGGCTATCTGCCTCTGGACTTGCTGGAACGACCTGCGTTCATCGATCGCAACTTAAAGGAATTGAAAGCCTTGGCAGGGAAGTTGCCGCTGCCCGCGGTTGTCGGCTACGCCGGAAGGGTCAAAAACGGCTCCGGTAAATCGATTGCAAACAAAGCGGCCCTGTTGTGCGGCGGTCGCATTGTTTTCGAGCAAAGCAAGATGCTGCTGCCCACCTACGACGTCTTCGACGAATCGCGTTACTTTCAGCCAGCGGAAAAGCAATCCACCTACGACTTTGGCAACGAACACCTGGGCATCACGATTTGCGAAGACGTCTGGAACGACAAGAACTTCTGGGCCAAGCTGCGCTACGAGCGCGATCCCGTAACGGAACTTGTCGCGCAGGGAACTACCCTGCTTCTGAATATTTCCGCGTCTCCTTACACCATCAACAAACGTACCCTGCGGTTGGAGATGCTGCGCTCCATCGCCATGACCCACAAACGCCCGGTGATTTATGTGAACCAGGTGGGCGGCGACGACAGCCTGATTTTTGACGGCGCCAGCATGGCGGTGACCGCCGATGGCAAGGTCGCAGCACAGGCGCTGGCGTTCGAGGAAGATCTCGTCCTATTCGACACGGAAACAGGAGAAGGCGAATTTCATCCGCAGCCGCCGGAAGAGATTGAATATGCCTATCGCGCCCTGGTGGTCGGCACGCGCGATTACGTTTCCAAGTGCGGATTCAAAAAAGTTCTAGTCGGCCTGAGCGGCGGCATCGATTCGGCGGTTGTGGCGTCGATTGCCGTGGACGCCCTTGGCGCCGAGAACGTCCAAGGCGTGTCCATGCCGGGGCCGTTTTCAAGCGAGGGCAGCAAGCGAGACGCAAAAGCGCTGGCGCAAAACCTCGGCATAAATATGATCACCATTCCGATAAGCGAGGTGTTTGACTCCTACCGCAAGGCGCTGGCTCCGGCGTTCGGCAATCGCGCTCCGGATGTGGCCGAGGAAAACATCCAGGCGCGCATCCGCGGCAATTATTTGATGGCGCTCTCGAATAAATTCGGCTCGATGCTGCTCAGTACCGGAAACAAGTCCGAGCTGGCCGTGGGCTACTGCACGCTGTACGGCGACATGGCCGGCGGCCTCGCGGTCATCTCGGACGTGCCGAAACTGATGGTGTACGAGCTGGCCCGCTGGATCAACCGCGAGAGGGAACTGATTCCCGCTTCCACCATCGAGAAACCGCCCTCGGCCGAGTTGCGGCCCAACCAAAAGGATGAAGACAGCTTGCCGCCTTACGACGTCCTGGACCGCATCCTGAAGGCCTACATCGAAGACCTGCGCAGCCCGCAGGAGATTGCTGACAAGTACGGCTTCGACGTGAAGCTGGTTCGCGACATTGCGCTGCTGGTCGACCGCAACGAATACAAGCGCAAGCAGGCCGCGCCGGGCCTGAAAATCACATCGCGCGCTTTTGGATTTGGGCGGCCGTTCCCTATTGCGCAGCGGTTTATTCCGTAGCGATTGGGGCCGCGAGAAGAGGCTCAGGGTGAAAAGATTTAATGCAGACAGCGCAGAGGCAAGCGCACAGAGGTCGCAGAGAAGAGCATGGCTCTCCGCGGTCGCCATGGTGCTTGTTCTGAGCTGCCCGCCTGCATTGATACAGGGACAAACACTAGCACCGGCATCATCCGCCAGCAAAACTGCCGCGGGTGGACCGCTCCCGACAGCACTACAGAAGAACGTTGAGGCTTATTTGCGGAATCTCTATGCTTTTGGACCCAACGTGCAGCTCACCGTCTCCGCGCCCAAAGAGAGCGAAGTTCCAGGGTTGCTAGAGACCACCGTTGATCTGAAGGATGGCGACAATTCGCAGAAGGCCAAGTTCTATCTCAGCAAGGACGGGAAGTACCTGGTGCGCGGAGAAGTTTCGGATCTTTCCAAAGATCCGCTCGCGGAGACCCGCGCCCTTATCCAGGTGAAAGACGCTCCCTCACTGGGCGATCCAAACGCTCCTGTTACTTTGGTGGAGTTCTCCGACTTCCAGTGCCCGGTGTGCCGCAGCTTGCATGACGTACTGCGCGGCATGCTGCCCAATTATCCGCAGGTGCGCGTGGTCTTCAAGGATTTCCCCATCGAGGTTCTGCATCCATGGGCGCGAACGGCTGCCCTGGCTGGACATTGTGCCTACGAGCAGGACCCGAAAGCGTTCTGGAAGATGTACGACGCGATTTATGACCAGCAAGAGCTTATATCCGCCTCGAACGCGTGGTCGAAGATGGGGGACTTCGCCACACAATCCAGCCTAAACCCGGATGTGTTCAAGGCCTGCATGGCCAGCCCGGAAGCTGCGGCCGCGGTCGACGCCAGCCGCGCCAACGGCCAGAAGCTCGAAGTCACCAGCACGCCGACCGTCTTTGTGAATGGGCGCCGCCTGGTTGGCGCCGATCCGCATGTCCTCGAGCAGTACATCCAATACGAACTCGCGCAGCAGCAACCCGCGAAAAAGTGACGTTGCCGTTGGGACTCGGGTCACTTCGCCCGCACTGACACGCAACTCTACGGCGGGGCAGAGCGCCCTGGGATTGTCAAATCCTTTGTTAGGGAGGGTCTGTGGAAGGCGACTTGTAGCAGATTTTCTAGTTAACATAATATAACTTATACGACGCTGTGTCAAGCGGATTCTCTGGGATATCCACAGCTTTTTCGCTTTCCTTCTCGCGCTTTACACTTCGGTGGCCCGCCCCTTCCAGAGGGGTTGGGGTGGGGGTGCGCCAGGCTCCTGCCAGTGTTGGAGAGATTCTGCGGCGACCGCTCTGGGGCCGCTGCTACCGTCAGACCCGCGCACCGCAAGCCCTGGCTGCTTAGGGATGGGCTTTTGCGGCGATGGCTCCGGCGGCGGCGCCGATGGCTAGCCATTTGGCGTTGCGGGCGATGCGGCGCAGGAGGCTTCCTCCCTTGGCGGCGCGCACGGCTGCGTCCCGCTCGCGGGTCAAGACGGCGGTCTTGGTGCGCTCGTCAGTCAGGTCGGCTTGGGCGGCGGCCAGTTTGGCTTGGCAGGCTTTGCAGTCTAGGGCGAAGTCATAGAGCGGCTTGAGGTCTTCGGTGGGGATTACGGCTTGGGTTGGCACGGGGAGTTTCTCCCCTAAGCGGCCTGGCTGCTCGGAACCCAATCCCTCTTCCGTGGACGCCCTTCGAGGCTCAGGGTGAACGTGAGCCACACCGGCAGCCGGTTTGACCTCCGACTGCGGTGCGGGTTGCAGGGTTATTGGCGACGGTAAGGGGATTCGTTGCGGGAGTTGGCGGACGATCTGGGCTGGCGTGGTGAAGGTGCGCTTCTCTGCTGCAAGGGCCGCCAACGTTTGCCGGAGTTGCGCGTCGCGGTCGTGCTGGCGAGCGTCGGCTTGTGCCAGAGCTTGCTGGGCGATTGCGAGGTCCGCGGCGAGTTGCGCGCGGTCGCGGCGATCGGCGCGCCAGGCAGCGAGCAGGGCCAGAGCGAGACCACCCGCAATGGCAAGTGCAGCGATGCGAATCGAGAAACTAGTAGGCATGTTGAGTCCTTGCCCTCGAGCGAAAGAGCCTCAGGGCTAAAAGGCAGGCCCTTCGAGGCTCAGGGTAAACCTGAGCTACAGCAACAGGCAGACGCCTGGGCGGGAACGGAGCATGCTGCGCCCCTACAGGTAATGCGATTTGCGGGCTAAGACTTGCGCTGGGTAGGCGGGGTTGCCGCCGCCGTTCCAGGCGAGCAGGGCGCGCGCGGCGTCGCCGGCCATGGCGTCGAATTTCTTGCGCAGGACTTTGCAGCCGATGGCCAGGCCCTGCTCGGGATCGCACAGGGTCGAGAGGAACAGGGCATCGAAACCGGTTTCGCGCGCGACTTGTCCCATTACTTGCATTAGTCCCCAGGAGAAGCCGCGGGCGTAAGCTTCCGAGGCGCTGACCTTGTTATTTGTATATAAGGATGCGACGTATTTGGCGAAGAACAGGGGCTCGTAGCGCATGGCCCAGGGATTCCAGGCGGACTCCTGTTCGACGACGGCGCACACCAGCGCAGGGTCGAGCGATTGCGCAGCGGCAGCGCGCCGCGCGAGCGTGACGAGTTGGGCGGGGACATTCATCTGCCGCTTTGTAGTAGAGTGACCGGGTCGAGATCCAACTGAAGATGTCTGCCAAAAAGATCGTGTTGCTCGCAGCGATTGCGGTCGTCGCCATGTTAATTTTTGCCGACGAGTACCCTGCATTGTGATTTCGTGGAGATGGCAAATTTTCGGGTGGGCCCGTTTTTGGTTACTGGATCCGGCTGAAACCAATTCCCTTTTACGAAGCTGCAGAATACGTCTTTCATTTTCGTGGCCTACCGAAAGAGGAGCTGAGCGTTATTCTGTATCCCGATGGCAAGACGGACAAAGACGAACTGGAGCTGAAACATCTTGCGACAACCTTGGAAGGAAAACTAGTCGACCAACACGGCCAGGTAATTTGTGAGGCTTCCGGCAAGCCTTTAGCACAAGGCAATAACGCAAATGGATGGGTTTTGCAGATTAGAGGCGACGAAGTTGCGTACTGGCATTGGAACTGCGTGCACCTGCCGTTGAATCCCTCCGCGTCCTACACTCTGACACTTCGCGTTAGCAACGTGGATCCGACAGCACCCAGAATCAATCTTCTTCCAGTAATCGAAGGCGGACAGCTCGATTTGCCATGAGTCTCTACTAAATGCGGCGGCGGTGATTTAAATCGACGAACTGGACTAGCGGCGTTTCGTCCAGCTCAATTCCCTGCTCTGCGGCGATTTTCTGCAGCGCATTGTAGATGTGCGGCAGATGATTGGTGGCGATGTCGCGCACGAAGGCGCGCGTGATTTCGTCGTTGCGCATGCGGCGATGCAGCCAGCGCAGGAAGACAACAAATTGCACCGCGACAGGAACGAGTGTTGTGAGCCAGGGGAAACCGTGAAGGGCCATGCGTATCACCGCGTGAGTGCGAGAGATTTGAGCTAAACCAGCCGCATGTTCTCGGCGCAGGTTGTTCCATGGATGAGCTTCATGCCGGAGAGCCGTCCTCACGAGAAAGATCGCCCTCAAACTGCTCCAGCAATTTCATGAGGTGGCAGTACGCGAGCCAGCCGACCTTCTACAGCCGTTGGCCGCTTTCGCGCGCCTTAAGCGCCTCAACAAACGTATCCTCGCCGACTCTCGCGGCGGTGGTTTTTTCCTGCTCTTCGGTTTTGTGGCGCAGGTATTCCTTCTTCGCCTTGTTGCCCCGCCAAATCATCCAGGCAACACCGATTAGAAATGCGATCCAAGGAAGATAAATCATGGCTCAGACTCCATTTTGATACCAACCGCGATGAGCAGCAACCCTAAAATCGCGATTCCGAGAGCTATCAGCCAATCTACGCGGGTTCCCCGCCCACCACGCAGCAAGGTGTCTAGAGGGCCAAATACGAAAAAAAGAATGCCGACATCCCGAATAGCTTCCGCCCATAGTTCGTACGCCTGCTTTCTAGCCACAGAAGCAATCTTTTATCGCAATCAGATTACTCTGTACAGGCAATTCTTGGTCAGTATTGTACTTGATTAGATAACGATAGCGGTCACCAAGACTCAGAGGAAAAGGCCGGGGAGGCCGCCTAGCGTGCCGCCCAGGCTCGAGCCTAGCGAGCTGAAGAAGCCGCTGGGGCGCGAGGCGTTGGCGCGGGTGTTCAACAACTCGGCGGGAATGCCGAGGGTGCGGCCGAGGAGGTTGGTGTCCACGCCGAAGAGGCCGGAGAGGCCTTGCAGCGCGGCCATCTGGCGCTGGAACGCGGTGTTGCTGAAGGCGAGCTGATTCTGCTGCGCTTGATTCCCTGCCGCAATTCCCTTCTGGCGCGCGAGTTCGTCAGCGAGGTCGGCGAAGCCAGCGGAGTTGCGCGTGCGCGCGGCGCGGTTCGCGGCGGACTGCTGCAGCGCGTCGAAGGCGCTGCCCAGCGCGCCTTGCGACTGCGCGGTGACGGCGGCTTTGTCGGCGGGACTCAAGCCCGGATTATTCGCGACGCTCTGAAATTGCGGCACCAGCGAATTGCCGATTTGCTGCTGATTGCCGAGCAGTTGCTGGTTCAGCGAGTTGATGCCCGCGAGCTGCTCGTCGGTAAGTTTTTGTGTTTGTGCTTGTGTGCCACGGCCCATAGGACACCTCGAAAGAGTTCTTAGTTTTTGGTTGCAGGTTGTTAAAGAGCGATCCGCAAGACCACAGTAGTTCTGCTGCTTGTTGAGTTCTCTACTCCGTCGTTTGCAGCTTTTTGCAGTATGGCGTCCAGGCGTCGTCGCGCACCCAGCCGAGGCGCGCGAGGCGTTTGCCGAATTTTTTGGCGATGGGCGGCGGCAGCCAGGCGTGCACGTCCTCGAGGCCGCGCTGCCAGGCGTCGCGTTCGGCAGCGGCGTGCAGCGCGAGCAGCCACTGCCAGCGCTGGCGCGGAGTTCCGGTGCGCGGATCGAGGAGCAAGTACGCTTCGGCGGTGAGGCGAAGCAGCGCCGCGCCGACGATGCTTTCTTCTCCGCCAGCGGACTGTGTGGCGCCTCTTTGTAGTGGCGCAGCATGCTGCGCCACTACAGGGGACGCGTCACGCTGCGTGAGTACTAGCTTGGTTACGAAAAGCGGATTGTTCAGATCCGGCAGCGCATAATCGAAACCCTGCGACATGTGAATGGCGCGCAATTGCGCGAGATCCGATTCCTGGTAGTCGCGAACGAGCATCTTGTTAGCAGGCTACAGAGTCCTTTGGCGCGCGATGCGGGAGCCGGCGTTGGCGCCGAAGCCGTTGCCGCCGCGCACTTGGCCGTTCAGCAATGCGCCACTTCCCTGCGAAGCTTGCGGCGCAGGGCCACTCGCTCCGCCTCCCGTGACCGCGGTGGGTGGCGTGCCGAAGGCAACTGGATTCGAGGGCAGCGAGCCGATGTATTGCGAAAACGCGCGCCAGTACAGCGTCTGATTGCCGAGCTGCACGTAGAGATTGCGCGACGCGCCGAGGAAATAGACGCGGGGCGCGCTGAACGCCGGCGTGACGTCGGACTCCGCAAAATAGAAGAGCCCGGGGCGCGCGTCGGAGGGATCGGCGATGGAAATATCGAACCAACCGTTTGCCGCTTGCACGTAGACCGAAGCGATCGGCGAAGGCGCGGGCGCGGGGACGCTCGGGTCCACACCGGCGCGCTGGCTGGTGGCGTTCACCGCAGCCACGATGCGCGTCAGCGTCTCGTACAAGTACGGATCGCGATCCTTCAGCGGTGCAAGTTGGGCTACGGTTAGCATATGCCTCCGCTAATTCAGGCCACGGACGGGCGACCAGGGATCTACTCGCAGCGACGGCGTGAATTTTTGCAGGCGGAACCAGGCGCCGGACTGATTGGTGCTTACCTGGAAGGCTACTCGTTCGCCTAGCACGTTGATGGGCAGCTCTAAATCTTTTACTGCGGGCGAGCTCAGCGGCAGGGCTTGCTGCGCTTGGGGGACGCTGGACGAATTGGTGAAGCTGGTCAGCGCTAGGGAGCCAGCGCCCTCTACGTACATCGTTAGATAGCTGAAGAGTTTGCGATGCGCACCCAGGCTGAGGGCTTGTTCGACGGCGCGCTCGGGAAAATAGTGCGTGGTGTAGTAGCTGGGAATCGCCGCGCCGTCATCGGAGAGTTGCGCGGCGTTGAGCTGATACACCTTGCCGGTAGCACCGCCTCCGCCGACGCCGGGCACTCCCCCGCCCATGGCAACGAGCGAGGTGCCGTCGCTGCGTTCGATGAGCGCGCAGGAATTTGCCGCGACGGTCCACGGCGACCACTTGCGCGTTTTGTCCGTGGCGGTTTTGCGGCCGGTCAGCGTGATATTGACCGGCGGGCGGCCGGCGATATCTTCGGCGGAATCGAGATCGCGATAATCGAGCATCAAGATTTTGTTTGGTGAAGTGGCCGTGCCCATCGGCGCGCCGACGAAAATGCGGCGCTCTTTGGTGTCAACTGTGACCCACAGCGTGTGGCCATACTGCCAATTGATTTGATTCCAGGTGGGCTGAATTTCCTGCGAGATTTTGACCGGCTCTCCGCCGTTGAAAATGTACAGACCGGTGCGGTGCGCGATGACCACCCAGTCTTCGCCAATGCCGACGCCGCGGATCGAGGGCGTGCCGAGGCGGCGCGAAATTTCCGCGATGGACCACAGCGCGGGCTCGTTCGTGCCGTCGTCCTGAGTGGCGTGCAGCGAATGCTCCTTCACAAAATACAGGCGCTCGCGCAGCTTGAATGCCCCACGAATGGCTTGGCCGTTGTTTTCGGCGATGCTCAGCAGGCCGTCGATGCCGTCGTAGCTTTCGGGATCTTCGACGCGGCTGGCGCGCACCAGCGAGGTGTTCGCTGGCTGCGCGGTGGGGGAAATTTCGATGCTATCTATGTAAAGCTGGCCGTTTTGATTGGGCGTGGTGTCCGCGTAAACGCGCAGCACCAGGTCGCTCGGAATCGTGGCGAGCGGCGCGGTGAGTTGCGCGGTGTATTCGGCATAGCTGGTCGTGAGCTGCGTGGGGGTGAGCTGCAGGCCGGTGGTGTTGATGCCTGCGCTGGCGCTGAAGAGATTCACGCGCAGATTGCCTTGCACCAGTGTGGAATTGCGCGCGCAGCGCGCGCGTACAGTGTAGTCGGTGTTGGCCTGGATCAGCGGAGCGCCGAGGGCGTCTTGCACGGCGCTTTGCGTGATCATGCCGCGCGTGGCGGTCGAGCCATTGCCGACAATCGAATACGCTGCGCCCCACACCACGAAGTTTTGCTCGTCGGTGCCGCCGGGCGCGAAAACGGGATCGGGCATCCAGCCGAGCGGATAGTGCGGCAGCGAAGGGCCGGTGAAGCCGCCGTCGAAGCCGAGATTCACGAAATTGCTGAGCTTGTTGCGCTCGCCCCACCAGAAGAGGCGCTGCGCGTAGTCGATCACGCCTGCGCAGCAGCCGAGCTCGACGAGGCGGAAGAGATTGTCGACGTTGGTGGCACCGAGAAGAATGGCGTCGGAGAAATCGACAACGGCCGAGGTTGCGGTGTTGTCGTTGAGAACCATGTTGCCGCTGAAGAGCGTGGCTCCCGCGCCGACATAGAAGAAACTGGCGCCGCCCGCTCCGGTGAAGCAGAGAATGCGCGCGACGACGTTCGCTGGGCCGGTGGGAATGTTGGTGACCACCGCGCGCTTGCCGCCGCTCGCGGTCCAAGTGGTGGCGGCGCTGGGCTTGGTGAGATAACCCTGGCGCGTTTTGAAGATGACGCAGACTTGGTGCACGCCGGTGGCGATGCTGCCCGCGGCGGAAGTGGTGCCTCCACCGGAAGCGGTGAGACCGCCCGTCGCCCCGGTGAACGTGAAATGCGTGGAGTCGGGCACGCTGGTGACCGCGAATGTGCCGTTGTATCCCGCGACGCCGATGCTTGTTGTGGTGACGAGTTGGCCGACGACGAAACCGTGCGCGCTCGCCGTTTGGACGGTGGCAGTCGCGGACGCTGCGGTGCCTCCGCCGGAAGACGCGAGACCGGATGCGCCGGCGATGTAGGTGAATTGCGTGCCGCTCGGAACAGACACGATTGGAAATGTGCCGTTGTAGCCGGCGACGCCGACGCTCGCAATCGTCACGGACTGCCCGGTGGTAAGACCATGCGCTGCGCTGGTAGTAATGGTGACGAGGAAGCCGTTTTCGCTGGCGCCATTCGGGCTTGCAGCGATCGCGATCGCAGCAGGCTGCGTCGCGCCGTTGGGGCTCGTAACGACGGCGACGATGAGGTTTTCATCGACGACGGTGGGACCTGCGCCGGGTCCGCTTTGGCTCACGCGATCGAAATTCGTGTCGTCGAACTGGCGCGGCAGATCGTTGCCGGCACGGCCATCGCTGACCGCGAGATATTCGCGGCCAAAGAGTGTGGTGGAGTTTGCGAAGGAATTGGCAGCGAGGCCGCTGGCGACGCTGGCGAGCGTGCTTGGCGTTGTCTCTTTATACAGGACGCCGTTCGAGTCCAGCAGCAACGTGCGCAGCATAGCGTTCAGCGTCTCGTACGTTTTCACGTAGTTGATGGTGGGATTGCCGGCGAGCGGGCCGAACAGCGCTTGCAAGCCCGGGCGCGTGGCCACGCCGCCGTTGCTGTAGATGACGTCCTGGCAATCGGGCGAGACTCCGTGCGGCAGATCTGCGGGAGACATATCTGTGACCAGCCCGCCGAAAATTTCGATGGGCGCGTCGAATAAGCCTGCTGTCGTCATTTGTCTGTTTTTGTGTTTCGCGTGAACAGGAACGACGTTATGTGCTCTAGACTTCTCGCGTCACGAATTCGTCAAAACGACTGAGAAAATTGGCCAACTGGTCAAAAGCTGGCTGGTCAAGCGGGACTATCGTTTCCTTCTTACTCCACACATGTGTCAGGGCGGTTGCGGGCTCACTCTTACAGAGCGCCGACACTAGTGCGTGAAGCTGCATCTTTGCTCGGATGGTTGGCTCCCATTCCATCGTTTGGGTGCACTCTGAAAAGTGGTCAACGCACTCTTTCAAATGAGGTCGATAACCAAGCAGTGCCTCCAAGCACAATGACTCTAAGACCCCTTCAACTCCGGCCCACGGGAGCATCATGACGACCACTGGCGGCAATGTGTTGGATCGCGCCAATTGAAGCGGCTCTGCCGGCACGCCATATCCGCCGGCAGCGGTGATCTGGTCTTGGATGTTCTGAAATGAGTTCGCCGGATTCAGATCATTGTCGCCGACGATAAGAATTCCCTTAACCGCTTTTGAAGGCAATATTGTGCTGAGGCCTTCCAGGAAGCCTTTATATCCGCCTTTCCCGGACGGCACTCCTTCGGCCACATTGGGTTGGAAAATGTCGAACTCGGGAAGATTGCGTTTTTTGATCAAGTGACTGAAGAAAGAGACATCGCTTGACCCCTCGCAGATGAGGATCCTTGGCTGCGATAGCGAGATAGCCATCTGCGGCCGGTTACCTCACTTCGATGTTCTGTTCGATCGCGCTCTGAAACTGGCGGCCGCCGAATGCCTGCGCCTTACAGCGACCCTCGGGTCGCTCTGTGCGTATTAATGCAAAGTCGTCCTCGTTGCCGCGGATTGTCTCGAGCGCTGCGTTCAGACACTCTTGACTATGCGTCGAGGCAAAGATCTGAGTATTTTGCTGTTTGCAAATGTTCAGGAGGGAGGACCAAATAGTGCGCAAATGATCATAGTGGAGACCGTTTTCGATTTCGTCGATGAGAACAATTCCGTGCGGTTTTAGCGCCACCGCGAGGAGAATGCCGGTCAGCTTGTTAATTCCGCCCGACAAGAGCCCCAGCGGGATCTTCAAGTCGGCAAAAGTCACTGTCGCATGCAGGGTTGGAACCCCGGAGACCACTTGGATGGAAATCTCTCGAATATATGGAAACTCTTTCCGCAGCGCATCGACTACGATTCCTGACTTCCCCAGCAAATCAAGCTCTGAAAAACGACTGGCGTTTTCTGCGGCATTCATCGCCAAAGAGCTGGAAAATAGGAATACCGGGACAGTCTCGCCCGTCCCTCCCACGTTTAATCCTTCTTTGGTTATCGTAGGTTGCGCTTCCGTAATTTCTCCTTTGTACCCTTGCCAGACAAACTTAATGGGTACGATGAAGGGAGACTCCATGCCGTCCTTCGCGAAAGGCAGGACGGCCGATTCTTGCTGTTCATAGGAAATGGTAAGCGACCGGGTATTAGATGGCGTGCCGATGAGATTGATTGAAATGGTCTTCGATTGGTCGATCCGATGGAACAGATACTTCCAAAGTGATTCATACGATGAACGATCTACCGCTAGCTGAATGACCTGAGACAGACCTCTCTGAGCTTGGACTCGGAGCGCTAGTTCAGGGCTTCCCCCCGACGCGAGAAAAATGGCTTCAAGAAGGGCTGTCTTGCCAGAAGCATTCTGGCCTACCAACACGTTCATTCTTTTGAGACCGTGAAGTTCAAGGTTCTCGAAGCCCCTAAAATTCGATATGGAAAGTGATTGAATCATATGTGAGTTGGGTCGCTGGGCTGGCGTCTTGACTGAGTTACCCATCCGAATACTAAGTGGCTTGGAGGGGTTTGTCAAAGCACGACTGGCAGGTGAGCTGATCGCGCAGCCGGTCTTGTCTGGCTGCTGATAGCGGTCCGCGACTACAACTTGGTTTGACCCCGCAGTGCTCATTAGAACCCCAATAACTTCCCTAACGAAGGATGGCCTGTCCAAGATGGTGTAAGCTTGAAGTACGTCTCAGGCGTGTCCAGTACACGTTTTTAGGCGGCGAGAAATCGCCGCCTTTTTGTTTCTGCGCGACTTCCCTACTGCTTGGCCGGTTCCGGTTCCCGCTTTTCTCCGTGCGCTCTGTGTCTCCGTGGCGAATTGTCTTCGGCGGCGACGAGGCCGTACTGCGCGGCTTTTTCGCGGTCGAGGATGGCGCCGCAGGAGCGGCAGACCGCGACGCCGTGCTTGATTTTTTCCGCGCAGACGGGGCAATCGGCGAGAGGCCGGGCGTCATAGAGCCATGGCTTCTCGAGCCCGAGCTGGCGCGCGGCGCGGCGCTCGAGGTCGGTAATGAACATGGGATTTTTCGTGCGCTCCCACTCAAGGTCGGCGGCGGCCACCAGGCGGCGCTGAAATTCCTCGAGCCGCCGGCGCGCTTCAGCGAGCTCACTCTCGGTGGGCGCGTCTCCAGCAGCGACGAAAACGCCGTGGTAACTTCCTTCCCCTGAGTCGCCATTAATTTCGTGCGCAATGTCTTCGGCGATTTCGCGCGCGGTGATGCGATATTCCATGGTGCGCTTGTCGCCCAGGTCCATCACGCCAAGACAACCGCGAATCGGCGTAACGGCAAAAGCTTCCCCTGGCTGCGGCGAAGAAATCGCCAGCGAGCCAAAATAGGTGCGATGCCGCGGCGGCCAATTCTCCGTGGAAATGTTCACCAGAGCGACTACGTCCATACCCTTAGCAGCAGATTGCGCTTCCACACTTCACCTCCCATTGTTTGCAGAAATCTTTCAGGTTGAAACCACCGCGAATTATTCTCTGACGCGGAGAATGACTACCGGAGCTGTCTTGCGAGCGCCGGAGAGTCGCATGCCATCGAAATCGCTCACGTCCGCGCGAGCCACCGGAACGAGCCGGCCCTCGCTCTCGAGTTGCTGCAGGGGAGCCGCCACCGCTTGCGGATAATCTGGAGCGCGCACGACCCAGCGAATATTTTCCGCCTGGAACAGAGCGTTCCAGGCTTCCGCGGAAGCGTAGCGTTGCGGGTCGATGTTCCAATTATGGTTCGGGTTACCGGAAACAAACGGAACGCGCAGGTAGTACAAGTGCTGGAGGAACACCAGCGTCTTGGCGTCGCTTCCCTGCCCCGCCAGCGTTTCGTTGATGAACGACACTCTTCCATAGTCGGGCGCACGCTGCTTCAGGTAGTCCTCGCGCGACAGCAAACCAATGCTGGCTGCGACGGCCGAGCGTCCATAAAGCAGAACTCCACCCATACACAGAACGAGCAGCGCGGCGATACTCGCGAGCGACACGGCGCGAGCAATTCGCCAATCGGAACGGTCCAGGAGCGCCGCGCCTGCAAATGCTACAGCGAGAGCGACTGGAAAAACTGGCAAGAGAAACCGCAACATCCCCGAGGAAACCCAGATCAGCATGCTGCTGGCGAGCCAAACGATACTCGCCACGCGCCAGAGTGGTGTGTTGCGCCAGACGAGAACAATGAGCAACACGAAAGCGAGAGGCAGCGGTCCGAAGAATTGCCAGAAGCCCGCGTGAGCATGGTCCACCGCGGCAAAAAGCGGAGACAGGAACACCTGGATGATGGACCGCGGCGCGCTCGCGCCGGTGTCCGCGAGCACAGAAGCCATGGTGAATGAATTCATTTTTCCGGGCGCAAACCAATTCAGCAAAAACGGAAATACCGGATCGTGGCTCCACAACGCGTTGCGCGCGTACGGCCAGATACCCACTGCCAGCGCCGCGCCGAAAAAGAGACCGAGCCGCCGAAGCGAGCGTGCCTCCGCAAGAAACGCCAGCAGTAAAGCGGCAGCGAAAAAGCAGCCGGTGTACTTTGCTCCTGCAAGAGCGCCGGCCAGGGCCCCCGCGAGCATAGTGATTGCGATCCGATTTTCCTTTCGTGCTCGCGCCACGACGAGCACGCCAGTGGTGGCGAAAAAAGCCATCCAAATGTCCGGCGCTCCGGCGGTGGACACCTGCCAGAAAACCACCGGCGTGAGAAGAAAACTGAGCGCGCAAAGCCAGGCCCATTCTCGAGAGAGCCATTGCCGTGCGAGACATGCGCCCGCGGCAGCGGCCAGCACTCCGCCGAGGAAGATCAGCGCGAGCGACAGCTTCTCGCTATGCAGCGCAAGCCCGGTCAGAATCAGTAAGTGTCCCTGGCCGGTAAAGAAACTGTGCAGCAGAGAAAAATGCGGAACAAATCTATCGCGAAGGACGAGGAGCTGCGACGTAAAGTGATAGTGCAGCGCGTCAGAACCGGTGAGCGGCGCCATGGCGGCCAGGCCGGTGAAGAGCACGACCAAGCACGTAGTTGCCGCCAGCAGGTGCTCATGGCGCGATCCGCCGCGGATGCGACGCACGAGCCCGGTGAGGATTTCTATGACGCCGGAAAAACCGAGAGCGCCGATCACCAGCAGAACCGCTAGCACCAGGAAGACGGCCAGGCGCGGGCTAACAACAAACTCGAGGATGGCCACAGCCGTTTCGTAAGCGATTACACCGGCAGCGGCGCAGCACAGCAGTTGTTCGAGCGCGCTTTCAAATTCGAGACGCGCTGCCTTCAAGATCCAATACCCCAACCCGGCGCAAGAGATGAGGAAGATTGCGGCGCCGCAGAGCGAAGCGAACGACGCAGTCAGTGCCATATTCTGTGGAACAGCGGACCTGCGGCGCTACGCAAGAAGCTCGAAAATTGATCCTTGAATTGGCTGTAGTACCAAATCTGCGCGGCAATCATCCAGCAGCACAGCAAAACTTCAACGAGTTTTGATCTTCGCGACATTTGTGCCAGCCGGATGCCGCGGATTATAGCAATGATCAGCCTCGGCGGTCTCCGAGCTACTGCATGCGGTATTGCACTATGACGTTGGCGTCGGATGGGCTGGTGGTGCAGCCGGCGGCCGCCGTTTGCACCGCGACGGTGAGCGAGGCCCCAGCGGCATAACTTTGCGCGATCGCTCCGCTGTCGTTGGCGGCGGCGGAGATGGTGACATTCACCGGCGTGGTGCCATCCGTGAGCCGGACGATGGCGTTGGTGGTGCACCCGCTCGGCGCCGTTCTTGCTTGCACTTGCACATGCGTCACAGTGACGGCCTTGTCCGGCGTCCAGGTCGATCCCGTCCAGGTAGAAGTCAACGCGCCGGGCAAGAACACATTTTGTTCGCCGCGCGGGCTCGAGCTGAGCGTTTCTCCGCTGAGAGCCATTCCTTGTGTGAAGTGCTGCACCTTGGTCCAATCCTGCTCCGCATCGAGGTGTGCGAGCGGGTGCAAGTTGCCGCCAGACCAATTCTTCGACGTAGCCGTGGTGCCGTACAAAAACAGTCCCGGCTGCCCGGAAGTGTACGTTGTGTCCGTCGCGGTCAGCGTGGAGACGCCGTTTTTGTAGCAGGTGAGCACGCCACCGGGCGCGGCTTCCAGCCGCAGAATATCGCCAATCGCGCCGGTGGTGGCCGCGCTGGCCAGTAGGGTGTTTGTGGTCCCGGAAACCCTCTGCAGTTGAATAAGCGCGGTGTCCTCGTTGCAGATATAGCCCTGCGTCGTACCTCCGCTTCCAGAAAGCAAAACGGCGACACCCGGAAAATCGGTTGTGCCGTTCAGCGCGGTCAGCGTGACCTGGGAAAACTGTGAGGGGCTGAACAAACTCGCGCTCCAATAGGCAACGTCGTTGTTTCCGGTGACGGTACCCACAAAATTATTCGAGCCGATGTTGATACCGTTGTTGGTGACCGTCCAGTTCGCGCCGATGGCGCCGTTGGCGCGCGTGGCGTTGTCGTAGGTACTGTTCAGATATCCGGTCACCGGCAGATAGCCCGTGACATCGGGGATAGAGAGCGTGCGATTCGCGCTCAACCCGCCCGGAAAATTCGTGGAAGCGACATTTCCGTTGCTGGTGAGCCGGAGCTGCGGCCCGGACAGGCCGTTGGGCCCGAGAATGGCGGTGCCTGCGGAGGCATTGGGGATCGACGAACCGCACACGGCGCCAGAGGCGTCAACAAAAACCTGAGTTACCGAAAGGACTGCCGCGCAGCCCCCATAGGCATTCAAGTTGGCCTTGACGCCGTTGCGATAAGGCACGTACGCGACGGCTCCCGCCGGAGCGGCCGGCGGAGTGAGCGTAACCGTTTGATTGCCGCTGGTGGTCACCGCATTTGCGCTGGGACTGGTGACGCTGAAATTACCGTCCACGTCCAACCACTGGATCTGGTAAGGAATGGATCCCATGGGAACGTTGCCGCCCGAGCTGACCGCGAGCCCTGGCGCCGCCGGCGTGGGCATGCCGTACATGATGCGGCCGCTGCCGAACATAGAAACGAGTCCATTGCCGCTAAGGCTCTGGCCCGTCATGCTCAAGAAGGAAGTGTTGCCAGGATTGGAGAATGGACCATCGAGGATTAGTGCATTGGCGTTGACGGAAGGCGAAATCAGCAGCGGCTGACCGGCATTGCCCACCGAGCCTCCACTCCACATCAGGGAAACCATATTGCCGCCATTTTGGGCGTCCACCACAGGGGTCCCATAACCGACGACGGAATCGGCTTCCACGATATCGCGCAAGGTGATGATGTTAAAGACTCCGGCCGGGCAGTTGAATCGGAGATACGGTCCAAGCGCGCTCTCAAAGAGCGTGGTGTCGAACTCGAAGTCCGCCGGCGCTACGCCGATGTTGTTGGGCAGGCAGTCGATGTCAATCGCATTGGCGGCAAAGTACAAGCCTTTTACCTTCAGTCGGCCGGGCACTTGCGCGGGATTGCTGGTGGTGACGGCGGGGCTGGCGTTGGTGAGCTGCAGGCAGGAGACGCCGTTGAAGCTGCCCGCCCCATTCTGGCAATTTCCGCGGAAGATGAAAAAGTCGAAGCCGCCCTTGAAGACTAACGGCCGGCTGAAGCCGCCCCCATTGATATCCACGTCATCGAGAACGAGCCCGGCGGTCCCGCCGCCGTCCGTTCCGCTGTCGGTAAGAATGGCGGTTTGCTGGATGCCGCCGGCAAGCAACAGCACGCGATTAAAGTGCACACCGCTGACGCCGTTGACCTCGGGAATCAAAAACATAGGGTTGGCGTTGCCTAAGAACTGCGAGCCGTTGACATAGGAGAAACTGGTGGTCTGATGCGGCTCGCCCTCGATGTCCATCGAGGAGCGCAGAATCCATGGTTGATTGATGACAACAAAGTTGTCGTTGGAGTGAATTTTGACGCTGTAGGAGAAAGTGTTGATCAAGTCGTTGGTCAAATCCATGGTGGCGTTGAAGGGAACGTAAACCATGCCGTTAGAGATGTACACTGCGCCGCCACCGGCTGCATACGCGGCTTGAATCGCGGCTTTCAGATTTGCGGAATTGTCGTGAAGAACCGCGGCGTTTGACACCGTGCTCCCCGCGGCATTGGCCAGCGTCAAGCTGGTGGTGCCCGCGCCGGAAACAACGGTGGTGGCGAGATAGCCGGGCTGTGCGCTGCTCGGTGGTGTGCCGGGCACGTAACTCGGCGCAGTATTGACGTTGCTGCCGCAATCTTGGAACCACGGATCGACGCCGGCGGCGACTCCCGCGAGAGCGCCGTTGCGATAGATCCAGTAATGGATGGTGTTGATGCCGCTGAAGCTGCCAGACGGGAAGGTCAGCGTGTTGCAAGCCATCACCGTGACGACCGGTGTGCCGGTGGTGTTGGTTTCGTTGGCGAGCGAGCCGTCGTTCGTGGTGAAGGTAGTTGACGTGGGCGTGGACGCGATGGTTTTGACGCCGTTGCAATAATCGAAGACGCCGCCGCTGAAGCCGGAAATGTTGACCTGCGCGCCGGCCTGCAAGTTGTGCGCGACGCTGGAGGTGTACGTGGCGACGCCGCTCGTGCGCACGCAACTCGTGAACGTGATGTTGTTGGCGCCGAGCGTCGAAGCTCCCGCAGTGGTTTGCCCTACGGAGCTGGCCGCGGTGAGGCCGCCTTGGCGATCTTCGGCAATCACCTGATAGGTGTAGGTCGCGGTGCCGTTCAGCAGGTATGTTGGCGTGACGGTGGCCTGGCCGGGTGTGGTCAATGTGGTGGCGGCGCCGGCTTTTGGGATCACCACGCCGTGGCCATTAAGAAAATCGCCGCTGCCGCCGGAGCAAGTCAGCGTGGTGCTGCTGGAATTGATGTTGCACGTGATGGTCGGCGCGGGATTCGTGGAGCTGCCGTAGCCGCCGTAACGCGAGAGGCTGAAGTATGGGTTTGGCCCTTTGGCCTCGATGTTGGCGTCGAAATTTTGCTGCGCGGTAAACGTGTTGGGTACGTTGGTCTGCGCGCCGCTGCCGCTGGCGATAGGGCCGATCTCCGCGCCGGTATCATCTTTGTAGTACAGGCGCTTATCCGTGGTCTTGGTGTAGAGATTGACGGTTCCGTTGCTGGCGGCGCCCGGCGGCGCGGATTGATTGGAAAGATTGAGCGTGCCGCTGGCGAGATTGCCGACGACGGTGGTGTTGCCGTTCACCGTGAGATTGCCGCTGAGGTTCAGCGAAAACGCGCTGATGGCGCCGCTGCTGTTGACGCTGCTGAATGTTGGCGAGCTCGGATCGTTGGGCAGAATGACGTTGGCGAGCTGTTTGGCGGTGATGCCGGGGCCGGAGATTTCGATTTCGTATTTTCCCGGCGCGGCGTAGAAGAAATAGTTGCCGAGGCCGTCGGTAGTGGTGGGATTGGCGAGCGCTTGCGTGAGCGCCGCGTCCGAGTAGATTTGCGCGAGCGGCGTGCACGGCTGTCCGGATGCGGGCATGGCGCAGACGCGAATCGAAGCGCCCGCCAGCGGAATGCCTCGCGTGTTGAAGACGATGTCATCCTTACGCGAGCCCTGCGCGTGCGCCGGCGCAACAATGCCGGGCGAAACATGCAGCGCCAGCATTACGAATGCCCACAAAAACCCCATCGCGATTTTCGATCGTATCATTGTCCACCGTAGAGCACGGCTCGATTTGCGCCGTTTACGCGTTTTGTCAATGTCCCAGCTGTGTTAGAGTTCCGCACCCGAGGTGACTTGTTGCCCATCGAAATCACTTTCCAACTGAGCTTGCGCGATGTTTACAGATCAAATGCGGCGATAATGACCGGGAATCTCAGGTGGTTCTTCTGGCCACTCTCTCTAATTTGCCTGATACCTATCGCAGGCATTGCTTTTGCACTGGTGGCCAAGACGATGGGTTTATCCGTGCCTATCGGCTTTGCGGGCCTCTGGGGTAGTCTGTTTTTGCCAACGTTCCTGCTGTACTTGCGCTTCGGAGCACCGTATTTTGCGGCCAGGACGCTTTTCAAAAACAATGCAAATCTCAAAGCCGCAATCCACTACTCGATCTCAGAAGATCTCGTAATTCAGGAAATGGCTACGGGCCGTGCTGAGCTCCGATGGTCGACGTTCGTAAGAGTACGAGAGGCCCCCGACCTATTCCTACTCTATGTCCAGAAGCAGTTAGCTCACCCTATTCCAAAACGTGCGTACACAAGTGCACAGGAACTCTCTGCATTCCGCGACATCGTGCGTCGTCAAGTTCCACGAGCAGAATTACGTGGATGATCACAGCAGCTTGCGAGCGGTGATGGCCAGCTGTACCACGTCAGTCGTTACGCTGGCGGGGTACGCACCGGCGGTGATCTCCGTGCCGCCGCCGCTGAACGCTTTCAGCTTCCAGTTGTTGAGCACCGCACCGGCAATTGCCACGTAGTAGCCGCTGTTGCCGTTCTGGCTTTCGGCGAACGCCTGGATGATCTGCGTCGACGGTAGCTTGTCAGCCACGGTGGTGAAATCCATCGCGTCCCCGCCAGTCGGGTAATTCCCGGAAAACGTCAGCGTTGCAATGGCGTACACAAAATTGTTCGCCGAAGAATCCACATTCAGCGGCGAAAGCGAAATGGTAATGGCCATGTTTTCTCCTATTCGGTTCTAGAACGGGGTGTAGCCGCTGCGCGCGGAAAACGGCCGGCGGCGGCGAGCGGACTGCTGCTCGCGGCGCACCGCGGCGGCGACGAGGTCTTCAAGCGCGTCGCTGGCAGCTTCGTCCCACTTCTCCGCGAGCGGACTTCCGCGCGCCCAGCCGGCAAGCGCGGCGGTCGCGTATGCAATGGCTTCCTGCGCGTTGCGCACCAAAACTGGCGATGTTGCGTCGGTAAAATCGGGATACGCTTTCAGATAGCGCAAGCGGATCTGCGTGTCTTGCGTGGCGCCGAGGAAATAGACCCCGTCGGCGCGCCACTCCCAGACGCTGAGCGTCGGTCCCTGCCCGCGCGACGGCAAGCCGCCGTGCTGCGAAAGGTCCACCATCTCGACGAAATCGTCAGAGGAGCCGCTGGCGCGCTCCCAAATTTTTACCGGCACGAGCAGATCGGTCGGAAGCTGATTGGGCGGCGCAGTCGCATCGGTGATCGACACTTGCAGCGAAGTATCGACCTGGGCGACCGCGGGGACGACCAGCAGCACGTCGTCTTGGATGAATCCGCCGGCGCCGGCATTGCCGAGCGCGCGCTGCGTTTTGCGGTACGCGGAGTTCGCGTACGGGAGCAGCACCGCGTCCGTGAACAGGTTCCCCTGCGAATCGTTCAGCAAGGCCCGCACAAGTGAAGTGATTTGCCCCGCGGTGTTGTACGCAGATGACCCAACGACTGGCATGTTTTAGTCTCCAGAAGGGAGCGGCGACTTCTGCAAATAGGCGGCGACGCCGATGACGGCGTTAATCAGCGCGGCGGCGGCGCCGATGCGCACCGTTGCGCCGATTCCCGCTTGCAGATTGAAATGCTGTGGATCGATCCCGACCGCCGCGAATCCCGTGAGCACGCCGCCCGCTGCGCCGCTGATTGCCGCGGCCAGCAGGCCTTTTAACCAAACTTCAACACGCGTCATCATTGCGCTGGACTCCGCGGCCCGCCCTGCATAAAATTAATAAAACGATTTACTACTGTGCGGCGCGGTGCGCGCCGATGTTCGGTATTGATGTTCGGTGCCCAACAAAACGAGGGTCGCTGTATGTATGGCTACAATTGGCTTCGCATTGCATCTGGTTTGGCCTTGCTCTTCAGTTCGGTGATGGTTGTCGCGCAAAGCCTGCTCAAGAATGACTGGGGGAACCAGCTCTACTACGGGACCAGCCTCATCGCCGTCTTTGGTTACCTGTTCCTCACCAGCCGATCAAAAGAGCAAGAGCGCGATTCGCCCTGGTGGTGGTGAGTAGGCATCCTGTAGCGCAGAGCGGAGTCTTCGGACCTCTGCGGTTTTTTCTTCTGTTAACATCTCGAGATGCTCGCGCCTCTGTCCAGGAAGTTTTTGACTTCAAAGCCGCAGGGCTGCGCAGACTCCGCCTGCGCTACATGACCGTGACAAATGGCTGATTGTGGAATGCCGGCACGGCGTCATCGAGCAGGTCGTACGCCCACGCATCGTAGGTTCGATCCTGGCGACCGTCGCGATCGTAGAGCGCGCGCTTCCCTGCTGAACGCGGGTGGCGGCGCGACCACTCGATTGCCCGCGTGATGTGCTCCGCGATCGTCGGCGTGAGCTGCACGAATTCGCCGCGCGGGCCTTCGAGCGTGAGGCAATGCTCGTATTCGCCTCGCGCGGGATACGGCCCGAGCGCCGGAATGCTGCGTCCGCCTTCGACCTCAATCGTCTGTGCCCACCATGCCTGCGGTGAGCCGTATGTTTCCGGCGGCAGCCATTTTTCAATGTGCCAGCGATTCACCGCCGGATATTTCGGCTCCTGGCGCAGTTCGACGACTTCGCGAAGCACCGAACCCGTTGCGGGATCGCGCTCCTCGAACCTACCGCCAATCCACGCCAGGCGATTCCATCCCCACACGGCGCGATAGTTCGGCTCGCGGAAACGGTTGATGCCGCCGGCCAGCTCGAGACTCCGCGCAACGCCTGCCGGCGTGTCGTGCGTTTCGCGTAGGACCTGAATCATTTGCGTTGCGGCCTGAAGTCCAGAGTTTTCACGACAAATTTGTGTTCACCGCAATCCAGCACGATCTCGCCGACTTTTCCGACTTGACCTTCAACAATCGCGTCGTGCTCGCGCGCAAGCATTGCGCACGTCACTACCGTGCCTGGCTCAAGCTTTCGCGGTCCGGAGTCAAGCTGCACGCCGATATCCGGAGCAATCATCGGCCGGAGAATGGCGACGTCCTGTTCGTGGTCCACGCGAAGAAACACGAAGAGCAGCGATTCCGTCTTGCTCCGCGCAGCAATCGCTCCGCACAGCAAAAGGGCCATTCCGCCGATAAGCGCTCTTCGCATTTGGGCGTGATTAGGGAATCTTGTTGTCGATGCATCGCGTGTAGGGGCGCAGCATGCTGCGCCCCTATGAGGATGACCGATGATGATGACCGACGCGCCGCTCTCTAGTAGCCGCTCGGCCGCGCCAACGTGTCGATGAACGCGCCGGTACGCGGCGAGTCGTCCCACACTTGGAACGCGGTGTCGAAATAGAAGATGTAGCTTGCGGCCAGGCCGCCGCTGGCCCCGTAAATCGGGAACACGGTGTTGCCGTTGACTTCGTAGAAGTCGATGTCTTTCAGCACAGCGCGCCCCCAGTGCGAGAGGTCGAGAAAATCCACGCGCGTCTGGTCGGCGTTCACGCTGGACTTGATCGGAATGCCGCTCATCGTCTTACGCCCGCTGAAGAGCAGATCCAAATCGTTGCCGTCGCCATTGCCGCCTTCTTTGATGATTTGGCTCACGGTGATGCCGAGATTTTCCCACGCATGCTCTTGCTCGACCGCCATGTAGGCGATGAGCTTGGCGACGTGATTGATGCCCAGCGATTTGCGCACCTTGTTGATGGCCAGACGCACGTTGGACGGCGTGAGCGCGGCGTTGCCGGCGTTGACGCGCGGCGTCTGCAACTGCACCGGATACGTCGCGCGGTTGAGGTTGAGCCACGTGCCGGTGGTCGCGGCGTTCTGGTGATACTTGATGCCGAAGAGCGAGACGGGCTGCGCGCCGCTGAGGCCATCGTGCACGATCACGTCGGTGGCGACGGTACCGCCGGGAACGACGTCGACCGTGATGGTCTGCGCGTTGATGGGATCGGCGGCGGTCACGGTGCAGGAGCCGCGGTTGGTGGTCAGCGTGGTGTCGTAAACCTGCACGGTCTGGCCCACGTAGACCAGTGCGGCGCCGCTGGGCACGGCCATCGTGAATGTTGTGCTGGCGATGGAGTTGATGGTGCCGAGCACGCCGTTGCCGGCAGTCTGCATCAGCTTGTCCAGGAACGCGCGGAACTGTTTCATGCCGTTGGCCACTTCGCGCTTCGCGGCGTTTTCGATGGCGCGCTCGCGGCCGGTGGTCGCGTATTCCACGAGCTTCGTGATCTCAATCGCGAAGCGGAAAAAAATCGGTGAGACCTGCGCGACGTCGTATGCCGTGCCGGAGCCGCGGCCCAGGTCGCCGCCGTCCGCGTTGTACGAGCCGGCTTTGCCTCCCGGGTTGACCTGCAAGGGCAGGCGCATGTTGCGGCTGGAAACTTTCTCCACATCGCCGCGCTGCTGGATCATAGTGAGCAGAATGTCGTCGCGCTCGTAGAGCAGGGGCACTTTGTCGCGCACCTTCTCGAGCTGCAACGCGATGACATTCGCGTTTGCTTATGCTGGCATCTGTTTTTCTCCTTAGGATTGCTGCTTTGGGGAAGCTTGTAGTGGCCGGTCTTTAGACCGGCCAGGCCAATCTAAAGATTGGCCACTACAGATCGAGGAATCTGTTCGTCGCTGAGTTTGCCGTTATCGGCGCACGATTCCGCGAACCAGAACTGAACGGGCACACTAGCCGCGTGTGTTATCGGCTCGTGCTATATTACGGATGTGAAAACCGGGTTCCCGAATTGGACGCTAATGCTCCTGGCCATGACGGCGTTGCTCACGGCCAGCGTCGCGAGAAAGCCGCAGGCGCCCGCAACGGGCACAGCTGGCCCGGCGTCGCAGGACCGGCCGAAGAGCACCACAACGGCTTCTGCAAATCCCAGCCGCCGTAAGATTCCCTGCAAGACGCCGGAGAACGCCTCGCTGTGCTACTGGACACACGGCCGCCTGTCGTTTTACGAAGGCTGGGTCAATTATCAAATTTGGAAGATTGGTACGCGCCGGATGTTAGGCGTTTTCAGCGGCCCGTCGCATTACCCGGCGCTCACCAACCAGGATTTGGAACCGGAGTTTCCCCTAGAACTGAATCGAGCGTACGAGGCTGACAACCGACGCCACAAGAAGGCGACCGGAATGATGTGGACTATTCCACCACCTGTCTTCGCCGATTTTGAGGTTTGCCCTCTCCGGCCAGAGCAAGAAGGGGAGAGACAACCGGTCTGCATCGAGGCTGCTAAGAACATCATCGTGCAAAACGATGACAATTGACCATCTAGCTTCCAAAGTACCCGATTATCTCTTTCGAGGTTTTTTCTCGTTTTGATCGGGCAGATACGTGTCGATCCAAGCTACGCGCGAAGGGACGTCGCCCGCCGTGAACGAATTGTTGTAGGGACCTGACTGCGTGCTGATCGACAGACCCACCGACGTGCCACCTTTGAATTTCCAGTTGGAGCGGTCGGATGTTGGATGCAGGCGGAAGTTTGTTGCGCCTCGTGTGGGGTCATGGCCGCTAAGATAGGCTTCGCGCGCGGCGTTCATCGAGGATTCGTAAGCGACGCGCTCCTCGGGACTGCGTAGCGCTTTATCCGAGGGTTCCACGGGATCATGAACTTTGTTACGGCGCTTGCCGGTTTGGTGAGACAGCTCCGCATCGTTGATCATGGCGTGGGCGATCCTTTGGCGGGCGGCGCCAATGGGCTCATTAGAGCCCGACATGTCTCGGAGCGACCGCGTCTCGCCGAAGAGGCTCAGTCCAACATCGTGAACGGTCAGGTCGGGGACGATGTGTTTCTGCTCCACGGATTTGTGCCACTCGCCTTCGTGCACGCGCGGAGCGGCAGGTCGCGCTGGACCGCCGGGCTGCGGTTTAAGCTTGTCAATGGCGCGGTCGAGCCAAGAACCATGGTGGCCCATAAATTAACCTTCAAAGGAAAAAGAGACGATTGACGCGGAGATCGCGTAGCCGTGGCGGCCCGATTACATGTCCAGAATTTGTTCGTCACTGAACTTCCGGTAGTTGATTGAGTGAGACCTGCTAACGCCGCCATCTTGCCGGCGTCCTGGAGTTTTCTCGCTGCCGACCGGATGCGCCGGTAGAGACGCCTGCGCTACGTCGGGCCTTGCTGATCCCGCGTCCGGACGCTGCGAGCGTCCGTGATGGGCTGCTAGTGTGGTCTGCGTCCATTCATTCAGTACGCGCTTGGCGGCGCCGGGGACGAGCTGCTGCGCGCGGTCGGCAATCAGGCGCACGATTTGCGCGCGGGAATCGTTATCGAAGCGCCGCGCCGCCAGAATCTGCGCGACCTGCTCGCCGAGTTGGCGATCGCCCTGCAAAACCTTCTCGACTTCAGCGCGTACCGAACTGGCGAGTCGCTCGCGTACGGGCGCAGCGCGCTGCATCCCAGCTTGCCCGGGCGTATTGTGCTGCTCAAAACTGGGCAGTGCCTGCGCCAGCGTGCGCTCGATAGCGCCGCCCACGCTGCGCTCCAAATCTTCATTCGCGGCGCGCTCGAAAGCGGCATATGCCGCGACGTGCGCTTCGTCGCGTGTACCGGTGGAAGCAGCGGCGGACGGGTTGCTTTGTAGTGGCACAGCATTCCCTCGGCTACGCTCGGGATGAAGCTGTGTCACTACAAGGGAGGCATCGTTGCCGCCGGCGGAAGTGTTCCCTCGCGAATCCGAAAACGCTGATGCCAGGCTCTTCGTTATCGGCCCCTGCGCCGCTGCGGCTTCCCGCAGAAGTTTTATGCCCGCTTCCACCATTTCGCGGAACGCCGCGGGATCTTCGCGCAGCATGCGCTGCGCGAGCTGTGCGCGAGACGCGCTGAGCTGCTCGGGCGAATTCCCTGTCGCGCCAAAGTAAGCGCGATCCACTTCGTCGAGCAGTCGCGCGCGTTCCGCAACAGCGCGCGCTTCGCTCACTCCGCCCGGGTACAATTCCTTCAGCGCGCGGGCATCCTCCGGAGTCGCAAACGCCGCGCGATACGCCGCCGCCTCCGACCTCGCCTGCTGCACGCCATCCCAAAACTCCCGCGCTTCTTCCCCGCCCCAGGCATCCTTCATCTGCGCCGCCAACCACGCCGGCGGCTCAGTTTCGCCCTCAACGCTTGCCGAAGTCGCGTCCTTCGACTGGGGCGGCGGCAGGGCTTGATTGGCGGCGGTAGCAGAGTCTGCGCTCGCCACTCGTTCACTCCGAGCGGAGTCTAGGGGCCAGGCGCCACTCGCCACTTCTTTTTCCGGCGCAATCTCCAAAATCTGCTCGTCGCTCAGGGCGAACAGATCAGCAGCGCTGCTCTCATTCAGCGCAGGCGCCGATTGGTTATGCATGGCCATTGCGGTCATCCCCATATTCAAGCTGACTTAAACAAGGAAATCCTTATTAAAGGAAACGCGGCACATCTTTAATAAGGAAACGCCTATTCAATTCTGGTAGAATTGCCGGAAAGCTATGAATCCCACTGATTTTAAGGCAGATAGCCCCGGGAAGCTGATCCCGATATCCGAAGGAACGCACGCCTTTGTTCCGGAAGCCCTTCCGACCAGCGTGCCTATGGATTCAGAAGCCGTGCATCTCCTCGCGGAAGCTAGCCAAGCACTTGGCTTGCTTCAAGGGCTCGTTCAATCTCTGCCCAGCCCGCGAATTCTGCTGGGACCGTTTATGCGGCGCGAGGCCGAACTATCCAGCCGAATTGAAGGTACCTATGCCAATCAAGAGGAATTGGTTCTGTTTGAATTGGATCGCCAGACGGCTGCGGACAAACCCGATGTGCGCGAGGTCTGGAACTATGTAGCCGCTTTTGAGTATGGACTCAAGCGGCTGCAGGAGCTTCCCGTGTCTCTAAGGCTCATCCGTGAACTGCACGGCAAACTTATGAAAGGGGTTCGCGGGCACGACCGCCAGCCTGGGGAATTCCGGACCTGCCAGAATTATATAGGCCGAAAAGGTGAGCCCATCACAAAAGCCCGGTATGTCCCTCCTCCTCACACCGAATTAACGGCCTGCCTGGACGCATTCGAGAAAGCCCTTCACGCAGAAACGAAGCAGCCTTTTTTAGTACGGCTGGCACTCATTCACTATCAGTTTGAGGCGATACATCCCTTTGAAGACGGAAATGGACGAATCGGACGTCTTCTTCTCCCGCTCTTGCTGGTTGAAAAAGGGATTCTGTCGCATCCCCTGATACAGTTGAGCGCGTATTTTGAACAGCACCGTCGCGAATATTACGACCACCTTCAGCATGTCAGCCAGACCGGCGAGTGGCAGCCTTGGATTCAATTCTTTCTGCGAGCCGTTCACCAGGAGTCTAAAGAAGCAGTGCGGCATTCTCGAGCGATACTCGAACTACGCAATCAATACCGTGAAAAGATGGAGGCGGTTGGTGCCTCAGTTCAAGCTCTTAAAATCGTAGACGATCTATTTATCACGCCTGCCGTGACCGTCACTGGGGTCGCCAAACGATTGCGCGCGTCTTATCCCACGGCGGAGTTACTTGTGCGCAAACTGGTTCGAGCCGGCATTTTGAGCAGTGACAAGATACGGCGCCGCAATCGCGTTTTTCACGCCTCAGAAATTCTTAACTTGGTCCAGAAGGAACTCTGATAGCGCGGAGGTGAGCTTCGGCGTGGGCGCGCACGTTGGCGAAGCCGGCTGGATTGGTCATGCGGGCGGCTTGGCCGGCGTCGGAGTTGGCCCAGCGTTTACACTCCTCGAATTCCACGGCGTGATCGTCGAGCAATTGATCGACAGGGACGGACGGCAGCACGATGGACTGTGTTCCGTGTTCCGTGTCCCGCGTCCCGTGCGATTCCTCCGACGGCGGCGCGGATTGATCCTCACGGACCACGGGTCGCGGATCGCGGGTTACGTCCTGCGCTCCTGGGATCGAGATGACGATGGGCGCGCTGGCTAGGAGCTGCTGGATTTCGCGCAACTGTTTGTTGCGGGATTCTTCGCCGGGAATGACCAGCTCGCTCAGCCCAAGCACATTTTTGATGTAGCCGAGATTCGCGGGCTCGGTGAGTGCGCGCTGGATCATCGGATCGTTGATGCTGAACATTTGCTGCAGTACGCCGCGTTGCTGCGACTTCAGCCGCGGAAATGTTTCGTCGGCTTCCGGATGCACGCAGATGTTGCCCTTCAGGTCCGCAATGCGAATGACGTGCGAATCGAAAACGCCGTCGGGGCCGAGCAGCGGAATCTCCGCATCGTTCGGACGGTTTTTGCGGAACACGTCAACCGACAGCAGCAGTACGTCGGCGTAAAATTGCTTCATGCGCCGCCACACCAAACCAAGCCGCCCGAGCGCCTGGTCGCGGGCGAGCGCGTAGCCGGACGCGGTCTTCACATCTTCCATGTTGCCGCCGAAGACCGCGGGAAAGAGCCCGGTCAAAAATTGCGCCACCGGGCCGATTAAATCTTGCTGATGCCGCAGCATGTCCGGAGGCACTTGCGCGGGCGCCGGCTGGAAGAATCCCGCCGCGAGCGGCTGGCCTGGGCGCGCGCGCGCCGGAAAATGCGCGGCCGGCTCGGCCACCTGGTTCGCCAACGCGTCGAAATCGAGCACTTGTGGATCGGCGTAAATCGGCGGAATGCCGTACTCATACGTCTCGGCTTGCATGTTGGAGAGAACGTTGTAGCGCTCCTGCACTTGCACCAGCGAATCGCCAACGCTGGGGCGATTCTGGCCGTCGCCGGGCAGGGCGTGCAGCACACGCCAGTGATCGTCCATAGACTCGCTGCGCGATTCGCAGTACGCATCGCCTGCGAAGGCCACATAGCAGCCATCGGGAAACAGCGCGAGCAGTTCGGCGCGGACTTCCGCGTCTTCGATGGAGTAAAACGCCCACGGACGCAGCCAGGTGCGATCGAACGTGATCAAATTCATCAGCGCGTCACCAGGATGAATCGATGGCAAGCCCTGCTCGACGCTGAGCCGCGAAACGCGCGCGTATACATCTTCCGCGCCTTGCGACGGCGACGTTTCGATTTTGTCCGCCGCGTGTGGATATGCCGCTTTCAATTTTGCGCGATGCACTTCCGCCTGCCATTGCAGGTAGGGATACTCGTGCATCTCGTTGGCCCACACAGGAGTATTCAGCTCAAGCCCGCCGGCAATCGAGATGACTTCTTGCCCGTTAGGCATGCGCCTCGTGCCCGCGACGCGCGGCACCGTGACGCGTTCGGCTTTGCGCAGGTTGGCTTCAGAAAGTTCCGCCCCGCACCGCGCACATGACATCGCGCCAAGTAGGGGCGCAGTATGCTGCGCCCCTGCTGTCGAGGTGGAATCCGCCTCGCTCTGACCCGCGTTTTCCTCTTCTTTGTAGCTCTGTGTGTCTGCGCGCAGTCCGGTTTCCTTGCCGCACTGGGGGCAGACGTAAACGTCTTCGCCGAGCGGAATCTCCAGCGCCTCCAGCACATTTTCTTCACGGAAGCCAAAGCGCTGCCCATCGGCGACATAACGCACATAGGCGCCGAGCTTCCCGTCGGTCCACAGGAAATACCCGATCGAGGTCAGCAGATGCTCGATGTGATTGTTCTGCTCGATCAGCGTGGCCACGTCGCTGGCCGCGCGCGCCGCGGAAATATCCTCGAGCGATTGCGCCGACTGCGGATAAAACCGCACGCTCGGCACATCCTGCGAAAGCACCGCGATGAACGAAAGCCCAAAGCCCTGATAGAAATTGGTGACAAACTGGTAGCGCGGCATCTCTTCCAGCGCGCGATCATCGCTAAAGCGCTGCTCGAACGGCAAATGCCAGTTCATGTCATTCGGATTCCACCAGGCGTACTGCAAGCCCTGCCAGAAAAGCCGCGCCTGGCGAATCCGCCGAATCTCATGCCGCCGCGCAACCACGCCTTCTTCGCGATATTGCCGCACCAGCTCGCGCAGCGCATGCACCAGCTCCGGCTTCAGATCCTCGAGCCGCTCGTTGTTCGGTCCAAGATCAAGCGCCTTGGTAGCGCCAGCTTGTCCTGAGCCGCGAAGGGCATCTTGCTGGCGCGCCGAATCATCGAGCAGGTGTGCGTCGGCATCGGGGCCCTGCCTGCCGCTCGCCGGCACCGATGCTGGCGCTACTGCGCTCGCCGCATTGCCATCCGCAGGCGCGATCGCGCCCGGCGTACCGGTCCAAGTCTCAGCTGTGGGGTACAGGTCCATTCGTCCGTCCTAATTTTGCGCGTGTAGTGGCCGGTCTTTAGACCGGCTTGGCCAATCTAAAGATTGGCCACTACAAATTCATTGCTTCGTCGATTCCGCTTCTTTCCACGCCTGAATCTGGTGCCAGGAGCGTTTGCGTAGGCGCGGCAAAGGCTGCGGCTTAGCCGGCTCCGGATACTCCACGGGCGGAAATCCCGCGGTGCCCAGCAGCGAATTCGTCAGCGCGCGATTCTCCGCGCGCAAGCGAGACACTTCGCCCTCGAGCAGCCCGACGTAACGCCCCTGTAGCAATCGTAGAAGGAAATCTCTCATGTTCTTTGCGATGACCAAAGCTAGCGGCGACGCGGCAGCTTCTTTGGTTGAAACTGCTTGCGTGCTTCGGATTCGAGACGCTGGTAGTGAATGGCTTGCGATGTCGGATCCGTTGCGCTGACCTGGCGCGCGATCTGTTCGCCGAGCGGCATGCCGGTCACGAAGCGCGGTGCGCTTGGCGAATTTAGGGGCGGGGGTTGCCCCGCCCTGAGCGGCGCGTCTGCGCCAAAGCGCGAGGGCGCCGCCCCAACACCGGCGAGTCTTCCGCCGGAGACCAAACCGTAGCGCGCGGCGTCCGCGGGATCGTCGCCATCGACTTTGCGAATGTCTTCGACGCGGCGATCGTCGCGCACGAGCTGCGGCAAGCAATCGATCAGCTTCGCGCAATTTTCAGTAATCAGCCACGCATCGGACTCAAGCAACTGATACATCAGTTGCCAGCCGCCAATGCGATCGTCATCGGCGGGCGCCGGGCGCGGCAGGCCGCTTGCCGCGAGCACTTCGCCGAGTTGCTCGGCGATGGACGCTTCCGAAGTGCGATGCGCAAACGCATCCGGCGAAAGAAAAACATCGCTGATGCGTTCGCGCCCGCTGCGCTCGGCGATGCCCTGCGCCAGCATGCGCGGCGAGAGGCCGGACTGCACAAATTCGCGATAAGTGACAATGCGTGACTCGTGACTTGTGACTGGTGACTCGTGAACCGCGTCCTCACCCTGCGGTTTTCCACGAGTCACGGACCACGAATCACGGGTCACGGCTTGCGGTACGGCACAATGCCAATACACGGCGCTGGGATGCTGGAAGCCCCAGTCGACCGAGATCCAGCGCGGCCACCACGGCTCGAGGCGCAACGCTTCGGCGCGCACGGTGTGCCGGCCAAACTCGAAGACATCGAAATATTGCCCGGCGAAAACGTTCCAGTCGCCTTCGAGAAACGCGCGGCGCAAATGTTCGGGCAGCGCCTCGAGCGTGCGGTGATACGCCGCATCGTTGGCGTAGATCGGATTGTCAGCCAGCTTCGCGCGAATGAAATCGTAATCGCGCGCGTCGTACAGTTCCGGCCGCTCGAATCCCGGCGGCGGCGCGTGATCGACCCACAGAGCCTTCACCCAGGCATGCCCGATGTTACCGGGATTGCTCGCGCCGGCCATGCACGCGAAACTTTTCGGCACCGGACAACGATTGCGCGAAGTCAGAAACTGCCACTGCTTCAGCGTGAAATGCGTGAGCTCATCGAGCCCAATGAACAAGAACTCCGCGCCTTGATACTGGTAGACGTCGTTTTCGTTGCGGCAGTAGCCGAAGCGCGTGGTCGAGCCGTTATGCCACGTGACGATGTGTTTCGCTTCGTTGTACTTGCGATACGCCTTGCGTGGCACATCGCGGCGAAAGTAAGTGAGCAGCGACGACTCCAGCTCCGGATAGGTGCGGCGCAGCAGCAGCGAATCGGAGCCCGGCACGCGCTGCGCCTGGCGAATCGCCTCCCAAAGCAGTGCCTTGGTTTTTCCCGGCCCCGCGGCTCCGCCAAACAGCCGGTACTTTGCTCGGCTGCGATGAAACTGTTCCTGGCGCGGAAAGGGCTTGTAGCAGACTTCGCTGATACGCGACCCAGATTTGGATGTGCGGGCCACCTGTATCGCGCTTAGCGGTAAATTTTCGTAAAGCGCGCGCCCACAAACCACGCGGCCGCGCTAACGACAAATCCAACCTTCAATCCCAAGTGCATGCTGCGCCAGGCATTTAGATACGTGACGACGAAGCCGGCGACACCCAGGATCTTCAGCACGCGATCGAGATAAACGGCTTGGGTCAATTTTTCCAGCACGCTTTGCTGCGCCGAGAAAGTGTTCATGGCTCGCTCCTCTCCGGAGTTTCTGGTCCGGGGATGTCAAAGATAATTTGCGGTTCTTCGTCGCCGGCAACGGGCGCGCGCTTGCCGTAGAGCAGCTCGCGCAAGCTCGCCACCTCGCGCTGCACGATTTTTTCGTCCTGGGAGCGCAGCAGCGCCACCTGCAACTGCACCAAATCCACCTGGCTGTGCACGGCGTCCACGAAGGCCTCCCCGTCGATCGGAAGCGCTTCCCTGCCCGCCGGAATCTTGGCGAAGCGGTTGCCGCGCCGCGGCGCTGCGCTCGCGTTGCTGCCGGCTCTCGCACTCGGCCTGGCGTCAGACTTTTCACCCTCGCTCGGCTCGGAAGCGGTCCCGGTGGCGCGGGCCCGCTTGCCGTTGGCCGCGAGCTCGGCCGGATCAGCGCACGCCGTGCGGGCCGCGCCAGCCGCAGTGGAAAGGGCGGCATTGGCAACGGCGAGTTCGCTCGCGTCGACAGATCCAGCTCCGCTCAATCCGCTGCCGCCTGTTGAGGAGGCCGCGGAAGAAGTCAGCAGCGCGCCGCCATTGGCGCCGGGTTTCGCTGCGTAACCTGCGCTACCGTTCGCTTTGTTCTTGGATTTCATCTGTTGACGCGCCATTTCTAGTTGACCCGCTGAGTGCGTTCCGCGGCGCAGCCACGTGCGGCGTCGCGATCGGGTGAACCATGCACAAATAAGCCCAACAGGGCCCCGTGCAGCGCGTTAGCATGCGCGCGGCAGAATCGTAGCCCTCGCGCGCGCGGCTGCTGACACCGCACCCAAGCGTGTCGGTGAAATCGCGAAACGCGATAGGCCATGCACTGTTTCATGACTGAATTTGCGCCGAGTGAGGAGCAGCCGATTGTCCGGTGCTCACACCAGGATCTTTGCCGTCAAGCCCGTGCCGCCGGTGGAGGACACAAACCGAACGCGCAAGAATTTCGCTTGCACGCCGGTCACGGTGCGAGCTTCACCGGTAAGCGCCGTCGTCGTGTCGATGGTCTGATACTCCGCGTCGACGTCCGCCATTGCGCCCTGCAAAACAATGCTCACCGCAGTCGGGTTCGTGCCGAAGATCGTCTGCCAGCGCACCGCCGTCCCGGCGTCGGTTGTACCCGTGAAGCTGGGCAGCGCAAACTGCGTCCCCGACGTGGCGCTGCCGGGAAACGCTTCGTTGTTGAAGCTGAAGCCGACGTCGCCGGAGGAAAGCGAAAGTGGCGGGGTTGCATTCTGATAGGCGGGCATAACGACTCCTTATTGCTTGGTTCTGATTGATTTCTCGCGAGTTACAGATCGTTCCGATAGCGCTTTAAAAACAAAAATGCCTCCGGCGGTGGCGGAGGCATGGCAAGAATTCGCACGCTAAAAAGCAAAACGCCCCGAAGTTTGTCGGGGCGTGCTTTTCTACGAGGGAGAGTGTATACCACTTTCTACTTTTTTGTCAAGGGAAATCTTCAACTTTTTTTATTTTTTCTTGAAGTCGTTTCTTTTCAGGAGCATAGTTCCCAGATTCCCAGCTCGATTCCCCCTTGCGCGGCCTTGGCCTCGCCCGGGTCCGACGCAAGTCAAGGAGGACCCCATGCCGAATTACTTGCATCAAGTGAGCTACACGCCGGAAGCTTGGGCGCGGCTCATCTCCAATCCCCAGGACCGCATCGAAGCCGTGCGCGCGCCGATCGAGAAGCTCGGCGGGCGCATCAACACCGCCTTTTTCGCTTTTGGCGAATACGATCTCGTGATAATCACCGAAATGCCCGATAACGTCAGCGCCGCGGCTATCGCCATTGCGTTTGCTGCCGGTGGCGCGGTGAAAAACGCAAAGACCACGCCGCTGATGACCGCCGGCGAAGCCGTCGAAGCGCTCAAGAAGGCCGGCACGACCGGTTATCGCTCGGTCACTGCGGGAACAAGCGCAGCCGCCGCGCGGCCGTAGAGGCGTCCATTCTCATCGCATCCTGCCGAGTGGGAGCGTAGCGACGCCTGCTTTGCCGCAAGCGCGCCACGCTCCCGCTCCGGCTCTCTCCTCAAAGGCTCTGCCGGTGCTAAACTCTGCAGCCGGAGGGTTCTGCGATGCGCCACTTCCACTCGATTCCCTTCTACTTTGTGTTGGCCGCGCTGGGCGCTTGCTCCGCCGCTCGCGCCCAGAGCTCCGCGGAGACTACGCCACCCAAGCAAAAGCGGACCGATCCGCAGCAGGGGCGCGATCAGACTCCGCCGCTGGTCGACCAATTCGCGCAAGCAAACCCAACTGCCGCCGAGCTCAGAACGGTCGCTTCCGCCCTGCTGCGCAATTTTGGCTTTGAGGAATACCAATTTCGTTCCGCTGCCGAGGCCATGCCAGCGGAAAAATACGACTATCGCCCAGCACAGGGTAATTACGGCGGCGTTTATCCTGGCTACGGTCCGAAGGAGCTGCGCACGTTTGGCGAGCAGGTGAAGCACGTCGCGTGCGCGAATTTCGCCTTCGCCGCCGAGCTCGACGGCAAGAAGCCGCCTCCGGACTGCGACAAAGGCGGCGCTAACCCTGCAAAAACGCGCGAGGAACTAATCGTCTACCTCCGCGATTCGTTCACGGCGATGAAGAAATCGCTTGGCGCGATTACGAAGGAAAATATGTTTGAGCCCACCGAAGGTCCCTACGCCGGGCCGAACACGCGCCTCGGGCTCGCCACGGTTTGTATTGGGCATGTCGCCGATCACTATGGCCAGCTCGTGATGTACATGCGGCTCAACGGCATCGTGCCGCCCGCCAGTCGCCCCAATCCGCCGGGGCTGAAGGATTAGGCGCGTCGTAGCAGAATTTGTGAGACCAAATCGGAGGAGACGAACATGAAGCGCACGCTGTACCTCGCGAGTGGGATTTCGGTGCTGTTCACCACGCTGGCCTTTGGCCACATCATGATCCACAACACGACGCACATCATGAGCCATCATGACGCGAGCCCCGTGTTCCTCATCGTGCACACGATTCTGGCAGTCGCGTTCGGCGTTCTCTCGCTGATCGGCGCGTATTTTCTCCTGACCGGCTGGCGCCGGCAAAGCTCCAACTGAGCGCAGCGCCACGCACGGCAGAGCGTTCGACGGGCGCGACCTAGGCTACAATCTTTGCGTGCAAACTCACGGCTTGCTGCCGAGGCTCACGGGTATCCGCCTGCATCCGATCAAGTCGCTCGATCCTGTATCGGTCACTGACGCGCGCATCGGGCCCGGCGGCGGCCTCGAACACGACCGCGCCTGGGCGCTCTTTTCCGTCGACGGCCGTTGGGTCAACGGCAAGCGCACGGCCGCGATGCACCTGATCCGCGCCACATACGCGCTCGATCTCAGCTCCGTCACGCTCGCGGTTCCCGGCGATCGCCGCAACATTCCCGCGCGCACCTTTCCCTTCCCCGGCGCCGCCGAAGATGCCGCGGAATGGTTCAGCGTGTATTTCGAGCAGCAGATCCTGGTGCGCCACGCGCCCGAAGGTTTCCCCGACGACACCATCGCCAACGGCCCTACGATTGTCTCCACCGCATCGCTGCAAACGGTGAGCGACTGGTTTCCCGGCTTGAGCGTCGATGCTGTGCGCCAGCGCTTTCGCACCACGCTCGAAATCGCTAGCGTTGACGTTGCCGCGAAGGCTGCAAGTGTGAACGGTCACTTGCCTGCGTTCTGGGAAGATCAGCTCTACGGCGAAGACGAGCGCAGCGTAGTGCGCTTCCGCATCGGAGAAGTCAACTTCGAGGGCGGCAATCCGTGCGCCCGCTGCCCCGTTCCCGCCCGCGACCCGCGAACCGGGGCCGACATCCTCGGCTTCCAAAAACGTTTCAGCGACCTCCGCCGCGAGAGTCTGCCGACCTGGGCGCCAGCCACCCGCTTCGACCATTTTTATCGCCTAGCCGTAAACACCCGCGTAGCCCCCACCGAAACCGGCAAGCTCCTCCGCCTCGGCGATTCCCTGAGTCTCTAAATCGGTCCTGGAATCATCCAGCGGGAACCAATTGCCAGCGCCGGTGTCTTTAGAGTGCCATGTTCATCCTTACTGTGCCTTGGGATCTCAGAGCGCTTTGGGCACCTGTTTCGGTGTCCGCGAGGCTCTATCTGCTCTGCCTGTTCGTGATGGCTGTTTACACAGTCTTTCGACTGATGAAGGTAAGTCTTTATCTTCGGATTCTACGAAAGCAAGGACCGGGCAAAGCACCACCGCTTCTCCGGCAAACACGCACGGCTAGATTGAGACATCTGCGTCAGCTCCATTTCTTGTTTTTGCTCATTTTTGGTGCTTGTTTCGCCAGCGAGTTTTTTGGAATCATTCGCGCGGTCCAGAACTCAGCAGTGTCCCTTTCCGCTGCGACGATCCAAATTTTTGAACCCGCAGCTGCGCTCGCATTTGTCGTCTTTGTCACACTCGCTTTCCTTCACTCCCTGCAATGGTTTGTCTCCGGCCGATTGGAGAGAGCGGCCCGATCGCTCCCGTCTCACACTACGCAGACACTCTAATCACCCCTGAAGTATTTCCGCGGCGGGAACATGCCGCGGCGCAGCAGCTCTTTCCCGCAGCGGCGGCGCACTTCTTCCGACCAGTTCACCCAGCTTTGCTCGCTGAGGCCGAGAAAATGACGCGCGTTCTCGTACGGCGCTAGGCCCAGGTAATACAACCGGAACATCACCATCCGCGAAGCCCCGTCCGGCCCATCGAGCGCTGCCTGCCCGGCCAGCGCGAAGTCCGCCACCCATTCGGCAAGCCGCGGCCGAAAATCCGGCCGCCACAAGAATTTTGTGGCTTCCTTCCAGTCCATCGCGGACATGCCGCGCTTGGCCTCCAGCACCTCGCGCGCTCCGCGATACACTTCCCAGCAAACGTCAAACGCCATCTCCGGCTTCACGCTCATCGAACGCTCCGCCCGCGCGATCCCACGCGTCTGCGGGCCGAGACGCGGCGCCGCTTTAACCGGCGCGGCGTCAACCGGTACTCCCACACCACAAAGTGTTCCTCGCTGTTCACGACCTCCGGCCGACGCACCCGTTTTTCCAGCACGTATCCGCCGCACTTCGTCTTGCGCAGGTGCCGCAATTGCGCCGAAATGCTGGTTTCGCCGTAGCGCGTCAGTCTGGCCAACTCGCGCAGCGTCATCCAAGCGCCATACTTCTCCGCCGCCAGCATGACGTCGCGCAACACATCGCGCTGCGTTGGCATAGCGCGTCGCGCCGTGCGCTTCCCCCGTTTTCTCCCCATGCTTCGCCTCCTTCCTGCTTTCACTGCTCCCGAGCAGGAAATTCCTCGCGCGGTCCGGATTGCTCCGCATTGTCTGTAGTTGACTCCTCGCGGTCTTCTTCTTCGCTCACGTCGCTCCACGTCGTCCGCTCCGGGTCTTCGTAGTCGCCGGAGCACGCGCTGCACGCGCGCAGGCAAATCGATTGCGACACGGCCTGAGGCGTCACGGCGCCCCCAGTGCGGAGCTTGTGAAGATCCGCTGCTTGCTACTCCAAGCAAACGATTTGCACACGTTTCCACAATACGTACGTACATGAGTACCATTGATCGTCATAACTATACTGGTAACGTTGAGATGTTTCCCCTGGAGGTTCCCTTGAACTACAAAACCGAGCCGCCCTGGGAGTTTCTTCTCTCCGCTTCCCGCAATTCCCTGCAGAGCTATGAGCTGTCGCGGCTCAGCCACGCGGCCAATCTCCGCAAGGAGATCACCCAACTGCTGGATTCCTGGCTCGAAGAGAACACGGCGGCCATGCTGGCGCGCTGGCTGATGGAGCAGCGCGAGCGTCCGTTGCCCCCGATGGGCAACGAAGAGCAGACTTCGGCCTGCGACGCGCGGGGCAAGGCCGCGCATGCTGTGTCCGATAATTTTTTCGCGGATCAAGCGGGCTCGCCGCCCGAATTGCGCACCCGCTCGTGAAGCGCCGCAGCGAATTTGCGGCCGGCAGGCGGTTTTCACGCCTCTTGCGGCAAACATCTCATCGCCGACGAAGCGGCGCCGAGGTGTGCGATGAACCGTCGCGGGAAACAAGCGCGCAACCCGCGCCGCCAACCCGCCCGCCATCCAAGCGCACCCTCGCGCCTCGCCGTCGCAACGAGCCGCCGTCCCATGCATCGCCGCCACCTCTAAACCGAGCGTTACGTCTAAATATCGGTATATTTTTTAGAAGACGCAGATTTGGAGCGCGCGGACTTTCCGGGTGGACACCAACACTCGCAACTCACCTCATGCGAGCTGAGCTTCACTTTTAGTGGATTATCTTTAACTACGGACTAGCGGGAGGCAGCAGTTCCAGCGGGCGCTTTTTCGAGCAGTTGCTCTTTCCGATAGATCAGCGAGTTGATGTCGTACGTGGCGAGTTCAAACCCGTGGCCGTGCGTGATGGCATCCGTGGGGCACGCTTCCACGCAATAACCGCAGAAAATGCAGCGGGAATAATCGATGTTGTACACACTCGCGTAGCGTTCACCCGCCGAAATGCGGTTTGCATCCGTATTTTCCGCGGCTTCGATGTAAATGCAATTTGCCGGGCAGGCCGCGGCGCACAAAAAACATCCTACGCACTTTTCCAGGCCGCTTTCGTCGCGATGCAATACGTGAATGCCGCGATAGCGCGGCTGAAAATGCACCGGCTCGTGCGGATAATTCTCCGTCACCGTCTTCCGGAACATATTTCGGAAGGTCACGCTGAATCCTTGCGCGAGCGTGCTGAACGTCTCGGCAACTTCACGGAGGATGTTCGCCATGTCAGGAGTTTAACAAACGAAGCTAGACCCGGCAAATTGCACGTCGAGCCGTGCGTACTCGGATGCCAAATTGACGAAATGCCTCTGGCACTGCGAAAGTGGGGCCATGCAAATCCGCATTTCGCGGCCTGGCGACGCCGATTCTGTTTGGGCGATCCTCGAACCCACGATTATCGCCGGCGAAACCTACGCCTTGCCGCGAGAGATGTCGCGCCAGGAAGCGCTCGACTACTGGTTTGCTCCTCAGCACGAAGTCTTGGTCGCGGAAGAACACACCAAGATTCTCGGCACCTATTTCCTGCAGCCGAACCAGCAAGGCGGAGGTTCGCACGTAGCCAACTGCGGCTACGTCACTGCTTCGTGGGCCACCGGTCGCGGCGTGGCTCGCGCCATGTGCGCACATTCGCTCGATCGAGCGCGTCAGCGCGGCTTCAAGGCGATGCAGTTCAATTTTGTGGTGAGTACCAATGAACGCGCCATCGCGCTTTGGCACAGCTTCGGATTCGAAATTGTCGGCCGGCTTCCCGGCGCGTTCCATCATCCGACCGCCGGCTTAGTCGATGCTCTGGTGATGTATCGATCTTCGCTTTGAGCCTCAGCCCGACTCTGCCATCATGCGCTTCGACGTGAGCGCCTTGATAATCTGCTTGCCGTGGAACCGCCCATTCTCGATGAAGATTTCTCCTGTGTGCCGCCCGCCAATCACCACGCCCGCCAGGTGAATTCCCGGAACGTTGCTTTCCAGCGTATCGGGATCTAGAGAGGGCTTGCACGTAACCGGATCGAGATGCACTCCCAGGCTTTGAATAAATTGAAAGTCCGGATGGTATCCGGTCAGCGCGAATACCTGTTTCGCCGGAAGCCGCTTTTCATCCCCGCTGTTGCTTACGATTACTTCCTGCGGGGTGATTTCCTTTACGCGCGTTTCAAACAGCGCCTGAATCTGGCCGGCCTTGATCCTGTTTTCGATGTCGGGTTTCACCCAATACTTGATGGTCTGTCCGAGATGCGCGTCGCGGTGCACCAGCGTCACTTTGGCGCCGTTGCGATAAAGGTCCAGCGCCGCCTCCGCCGCGGAGTTTTTCCCGCCGATCACCACTACATTCTGATTCCAAAACGCATGCGGCTCCGTGTAGTAATGCGAAACGTGCGGCAAGTCCTCGCCCGGCACATTGAGTTTGTTTGGCAGATCGTAGTAGCCGGTAGCCACAACAATTTTCCGGCTTTGATGTTTCTCAGGCGTGCGATTCTCCGTCCGCGTATGCACCGTGAAATTGCCGTCGCTTCCCTCCACGCGAACCACCACCTCGAACAGCCGCAACTCCAGTTCGTAATGCTCCGCTGCCTTGCGGTAATACTTCAGCGCCTCGACGCGCGCAGGCTTCTCGTTCGGGCTGACCAACGGCAGGTCGCCAATCTCCAGCAGCTCCGGTGTCGTGAAGAACACCATGTTGACGGGATAGTGGTAAATGGAATTGCACAAGCATCCTTTGTCAATGACCAGCGACCGCATTCCTGCGCGTTTCGCTTCGATTGCCGTCGCTAACCCGGTTGGTCCCGCGCCAATACAGATAATGTCGTACTCCGCCATAAGAATTTTAGTGTGCCGGGAGCGCTGCGGAATTGCAAACGGACAGCCGAAGAATTATTGGGTGGGCGCTTCGTCCAAAATGGACGCCAGATCCCGCCGAAACGCTTCCAACTCCTTCAAACGGTCCGGCGTGGCTTCGATTTCCTTTTTCTTCCAAACGAAAACCTCGCTGTTTCCGCGCTTCAGTTTCACACTGAGACTGCCATCGACGATGTAGGTGGGCGCCGCCAGCAACTGCAGTCCGGCGTTAGCAACGAGAGTCAGCAGCGCCGCACATTCGCCGCGGCGCACGCAAAGCGCGTTTTCATACGGAGGAATGGCAATCGGACGAAATCCGGCTTCAAACAACCGCTCGAAAATCTTCATTTGTTGGGGAGTTAATTCCGGCATGGAGTGCCAACGAATGCCCGCCGAGTGGCGCAGCCAATTTTTGGCTGTGCAGGTGCTGGCTCGCGGTCAAAGTCTCAGCAACAAGGTCACGCCGCGGTTGAATCCGCTTCCGACGACGACCCTTCGAGCTGCGCTAGAATCTCGCGCAACGTCCGAATCAGCTCGTCTCGCGACACATGGCTCTTCTTGAACTGAATCCGGAACTTGAACGTCTCATTCTCCGGCTCGAACTGAAAAATGAACGGCTGCGGCCTCTGCGGACCGGACTGCTCTTCCCTGCGCTCGCGCCGCGCTTCATCGCGCGTCAGCCCGCCCTGCAAGATGCGATGCAGCATCTCCACCATTTTCTTTTCAGTGGGCTGCCGCGCAATCTGCAGCAGCAGCGACTTCGACACGATCCCCTGCTCGATGCACTTCTTGCGCAGCCCGTCTGGAATATTGCGCAGTGAAAGCGTTTCCGTCACCGAAGACCGCGCCCGCCCAATCTTCCGCGCGACATCCTCATGCGTGTACTCAAATTGCGTCGCCAGCCGGTACAGTCCGTCTGCCTCTTCAAACGGTGTCAAATCTTTCCGCTGAATATTCTCGATCAATCCAATCTCGAGCGTCTCCGCATCGTCCGCGGTCTTCTCGATGCACGGGATTTCGCGCAACCCCGCCGCCCGCGCCGCGTGATACCTCCGCTCGCCCGAGATGATGTAGTAGCAATCCTCGCGCGAAACAAAGCGCACCAGCAGCGGCTCCAGCACGCCTTTCTCGCGCACCGAGTCGGTCAAGTCCCGCAGATCGCCGATGGATTTGCGCGGCTGGTCCGGATTTGGGCGGATCTGCTCCACCGGAATCATCCGTCCGATGGCCGCTCCGCTATAGCTTGTTAGTGACTCGACGTAGTGCGAGTCATGCCGCATCTTCAGCGTGACGGGTAATCCGGCTCTCTTCAACACGTTGGATAACCTCCCCAGCCAGTTTCTTGTATTCCGTTGCGCCGGGTGACTTCGGCGCGAACGTCAAAATCGTCTCTTTGTACGCGGGACTTTCTTCCAGGCGCACGTTCTTGCTGATCTTGGTCTTGAACAGCACTTCGCCAAACACGGTGCGAATCTGCCCGTGCGTGTCCCGCGAAATATTCGTTCGCTTGTCGAAAAGCGTGATGACCACGCCAAGAACTTTCAATCCCGGATTGGGACGCGCGCGAATACGTTCGTACGTTTCCAGCAAATCATCCGTGCCTTCAATCGCGAAATACGCCGCCTGAATTGGCACCATCAAATGCGTCGAAGCCACCAGCGCGTTCACCGTCAAAATTCCCAGCGACGGCGGCGTATCCAAAATCACGTACTCATAATCCTTCAAAATCGGTGCCAGCGCGTCCTTCAATCGGTACGGCGCGTCGAACTGCCCCGCCAGCGCCTGCTCCAGCTTCGCCAAAGCCAATCTTCCCGGCCCCAAAAACAACATCGGATCTTTCGTCGGCTTCACCATCGCCGCCATCGACGCCCGGCTCTCGTTCAGCACCTCAAACATCGACGTGGCAATCTCGCCCATATCGTAAAACGCGATCGTCGAATTGGCCTGCGGATCAAGATCGATGAGCAACGTGCGCTTCCCACGATTCGCAATCGCGGCGGACAAATTGATCGCCGTGGTCGTCTTCCCCACGCCGCCTTTTTGATTCGCTATCGTGATGATGGCAGTCATAGGCTTCTGCCTCCGCCCCAGCGAGCAGGATTGTGCCGGCGCCCTCCGGCAACCCGATTGCTATATATAGGTGCTACCCCCAGAAAACCCCCTACACCTAGAGCACACTCTACGTTTCTAACCCATTGCAACGCAAGGAAAAAGTACACCCAGGAATTTTCATCCCAGTGGAAAACTCCGGCAGGGGTTGGAAGCTTTCCCGACGGAACTCATCATAAGCCTGCGCTCACGGACCGGCGAGCGTCGTGTCCAAGCAATTACTCCCCCGCGACGTCGGTTTCCGTGCTGTCGATCATCGCCTCTCCAAGGCGCGGCCGGCCGGTTCGTGTAAAGCAAGCACGCCGGGTGGGCGACTGAATTCTTATTCTTTCCTTTTCTTCGCGGCATTTGCGATGAGAAGACGAGATTTCTGGCCGGCAGCAATTTCAACAACGAGGGTGGCCTACCCTTGCGGGCTGTGCAAGGGTGGGCTCTTCCCTTCCTTGCTTTTCTTGTTCTCTTGTCAATCCACAGGATCGATGCGGATCAATCCCGGACGGGTGGCCCAGAGGCAAGTCGCGAAGCTGAATTTGGGTGCCCCACGTGTCGGGTTTACACGTGGGTCTTCGCTTTTTCTGCCAGCTCCCCTAACCTAGCGGATCAATTTTCACCAGCCCAGCCTGTCCTTTCTCGTAAAATAGAAAGCTACTCCACATCCACGCACTCGGATTCTTCACCAGGCCGCGCTTCACCGGATTGGCATGCATGTACTCCAATTTTTCTCGCACTTTGTGGCTGCTGTATACGTTGAAGTCATAAAGCGTGCTTGCCAGAAGCGGGCCAATCCTAAACCATCGTCCATGAACGGCATCCGCAACTGCCCACTCGCAGCCTTGCGTTTCTTCTTCCGCAAATCGCGGGAAACCCGCTGCTTGAGTGCCTTTAACACCACCGACGGTGCGGACTTCGGAGGCTCGCTGATTAGCAAATGCACGTGATCTGGCATGACCACATAGCCCACCAGCAAAAACTTGTATCGCTCGCGAATCACTCCCAGCGCGCGCGCGAACAAGTTTCGCGCGCGAATTGTTCTCAGCAACGGCAACCGGCGGTAACAACTGAAGGTGACAAAATGCAGATCGCCGCGGCCGTAATAACGTTTCAGATTCTTGGGCATGAGCGACCCCAAGAGCCCACGTGTAACCCCGACACGTGGGGCACCCAGTGCCGCCGCATGCTAACTCTGTTTGCGGCAGAATGCTATCCTCTCTTCAATGTGCCTGCCGCGAAAGAAAATACAAGCACACGGGTCTGGGCCACACGCCAGGGCATAGCCCGGGAGGCTCCTAATGCAGTTAGGTCACGGAATCCGCACGACTGCCTGGGCTTTCTCTGCTTTCTCTGTTGCCTCGATCAGCTTTTTGGCAGCTTTCTGTATCGCTACGACTCAACTACAATCCCTCTCTTACAAAGATTCGATTGGCACCTACACAATCTACTTTGATCCTCATAGAATATCCGAAGAACGATTAGGCAGACTGCTAGTCCTTTCGCCTTATGTCTTAGGAGACACAAATGCCCCCATTCCAAAGGGGCTGATGGCCATAGGTTCTACCGTCGGGAGGATGATGGACAAGTCCCTCGTAGTAGTTCCGCTCGAGTGGTGTATTAAATCAGAACCGGAGTATATTAACTGTGAAAATAACTCGATTGAGTCTCCGAACTTCGTGCAGAATGCCGAGGTCAATTTGAAGAGAGGAAGAGCGGGATTGGAATGGATAGATGGTCTTGTTTATCCAAAAGACCTCGATCCAGTTGTCAGATATCTGCGAGGAAGGCTGTCTGTGTCGCTTTGGATGGAGGAAACGAGGCTAAAATATTACACTTCCTGGGATGTGAACGTTCTCAGACAGTCCGAGGCAACCTGGGCCTGGTATCATCGTGTGAACCTGCTCTTCGGAAAATCGACGGTGCGCATTCGCGAACGGAAAAATACGAACTTGCCAAAAATGATTGGCTCAATTGCTTGATCGCAACGGCAGATATACGCTACGGCCACCACTATCCCATGAGCTCTTGGAAATCTTTTCTCGCGGCATATCGCTTGAAGGAACACTACAAAGACGAGTCTCCGGATTGAGACTCAACGCGGGCACCGTAAATTTCTCCCAAGAAAACAACAATATGATCGCAGGCCGGGTGGGCGACTGAATGTGCTTCCAAAACTCGTTTACCAAGACCGCGACCCAGAACGTAACAATGATCGTTGGTACAACGCCCTATGCCGTGAGAAGCCAGAATTGGACCGTCAACGGGACTACACCCGGCCACGGCACAATCCAGAACGGCATTGACGTTTCAGCATCGAGGTGAAAAGTGTGGATAAGCAAGGCTCTTTTGGCTGCGCTTCTTTTCCTAGCTACGTCAATGGCAAGTCAGCCGCAGAAAGCCGAGACGCCTGAGGAAATGATCAGCAGAATTATAGATATGGGGTTTCTGGAGGGACATTATGACAAAGTAATCCGAGGTAGTGGCGATGCCGCCGCCGTGAGCGTGACCAAGATAGTTAGGGAAAGAAGTCTGAGCCCTGACGAAATAGACAGGGTCCTGATTGTGCTCAACATGGCCTTCGGAAGCGAACCGAACGGTCCAGACGCCGAACCAAAAACCGCGCTATTCGTTCTCCGTGAACTTGACCTCTCCACGAACGACCCACAACTCCGAGGCAGGATTGCGCAGACGAGGAAGTACGTCCAAGAGGAGTTTTCAAAATCGACGAAACCGTCGCTGCAGAACTAGGACGGATGTCGGATGTCGTTCTGCTCCTTATCTTTTAGACCGGGCGTCCTGCCCTTTTGTGAAAGGGTGGGACATTACCCTTTCTGTTCTTTTTCCTTCCTTCCCCCGCAGGCTCTCCCGCAAACCATTCAATCCACAGTCTTTAATTTCTCACTTGACAAATAGTAACGGATGCGGTAATCTCTAGGGCAAGGTTGCTGACAGTGTCCCCGTTTCGTCCCTTCCTTATTCCGCAACCCCGTGTGTCTCCGCCACTCGACCCAGAGCAACACCGGGGGGTCGCTCGTTTACCCCAAGCAATGTCGAGGGGCCACTCACCCGTAATAACTATCTTCCGAATCAACACTGATAAAAGTGATACAAAACAAACGACTTTAACTTCCTTTAGAATCAACACTTACAAAAAACCAGGGGAGGGGGTACCACCTCAACTTCGTCCCGCCGAGCCTCTGCCCCGTCGCCGAGATCGGCCGACGCCGTACCGCCGCTCACAACCGAATCCTCTCTCGCGCTGTGCCCTCCGTGGCCAATCCTTATCTTTGTTTCCAGTCCGCGTCCCGCTTACACTTCCTAGGCTCGCCGCAACTCCATGCTCCGACTGCAAACACTTCGCGCCGAAATGCGCCCCACTCTGCGCCTCGCGCTGCCGCTGGTCCTCGCGGAAATCGGCTGGATGACCATGGGCATCGTCGACACCGTAATGGTCGGCCACTTGCCCGACAGCGCCAATGCTATCGGCGCGGTCAGCATCAGCTCCAGCATTTTCAACGTCGTCGCATTCTTCGGCGGCGGTCTGCTGATCGGCCTGGACACGCTGGTCGCTCAGGCCTTCGGCGCCGGCCAGCGCGAAGATTGCCATCGTTCCTTGGTGAACGGCATTTACCTCAGCGTGGTCATGACTCCATTCCTCATGGCTCCGGTCTGGTTCTTCGGGCCGCTGCTCCAAGCGCTTCATATCGATCCCGTGGTTGCGCGACTCGCCGTCCCCTACATGAAAGCGTTGGCCATCGGCCTCTTTCCCCTGATGCTCTATTTCGCGGTGCGCCGCTGCATCCAGGCCATGAACATGGTCAGGCCCGTAGCCTTCGCGCTGGTCACCGCCAATCTCATAAATCTTCTGTTCAATTGGGTTCTGATCTACGGGAAGTGGGGAGCTCCGGCAATGGGCGTGGTCGGCTCCGGATGGTCCACCGCTCTCGCTCGTCTCTACATGGCGCTCGTTCTCGTCGGCTATTTGCTTTGGTACGACCGCCGCCATCGCACCGAATTGCTCAAGACCCCAGTAAATGTCGATTTCACGCGCATCCGCCGCCTCATCATTCTCGGCCTGCCCGCCGCAACGCAAATCACTCTCGAGATCAGCGTGTTTGCGCTGGCCGCCGCGCTCATCGGCAGGCTCGGCGCAGTACCCCTCGCCGCCCACCAGATCGCGCTCAACACCGTCGCTTTCACCTACATGGTTCCGCTCGGCATTTCCTCTGCCGCTGCCGTGCGCGTCGGGCAAGCCCTCGGCCGCAAGGATCCGGCAGGCGCAGCGGACGCCGGCGGCACCGCTATTTTCGTCGGCGCAGCCTTCATGCTCGGCGCCAGCGTCCTGCTGCTTGTTTTCCCCCGCGCCATCGCACGCATGTATACACCCGACGAGGCCGTCATCCGCACCACCATCATCCTGCTTGCCGCCGGCGCGGCCTTCCAGCTGTTCGATGGCATTCAGACCGTAGCGACCGGCGCGCTGCGCGGCGCAGGCGACACACGCACACCAATGTTGTGTCACTTCACCGCGTACTGGATTATCGGATTGCCCCTCGGCGCTTGGCTCTGCTTCCGCCGCCACTGGGGCGCCTTCGGCCTGTGGGCCGGCTTGAGCCTCGCGCTAATCCTGATCGGAATCGTCCTGCTCTTCGCCTGGCGCCGCGCGGTAAACAGGTTAATGGCTAGGAATGGAGCGTCGGAATTGCAAGCGGCTCGGGGGTAGGGGCGCTACATCTTATAGCGGCCGAGGTCGTCGTCTGACAGGCCCTCGAGCCACGAGCGCAGTTGCTCGTTGGTGGTGCGTTCGGAGATGGCGCTGGAAATCTTGGAGTTCTTTAGTACTTCGTCTTCAACAAAGATCGGGCAATCGACGCGCAGGGCCAACGCCAGCGCATCGCTCGGCCGCGAATCAATCGTCATCATCTGACCATCGCGTTCCACCCAGATCAGCGCGTAAAACGTATCGTCCTTCAGATCGTTGACGACCACTTTCTGCACGCGCACTTCAAGGCCGAGCAGAACATTTTTCAGCAGGTCATGCGTCATAGGCCGCGGCGTCTGCACCTTCTCGATTTCCAGCGCAATCGCGTTAGCTTCATAAACGCCGACCCAAATCGGAAGAATCGCCTGGCCCTGCACGTCCTTCAATACAACGATAGGCATATTGGTGACGGGATCCATCATCAGGCCGCGGATCTTCATCTCCACTTCCATCGAGGCCTCCCTTGGCTAAGTCACCTGCTCGCCCACCAGGCTGTTGGGCCCGCCGCCGGTCACCAGAACCTGCACGTAGGTTCCCAGAAGCTCCCGCCGTTGTGAAGCGAAATTTACGACCCTGTGACAAGGGCCGTGCCCGCTCCACTGGTTCTCGCGGCGCGATTTCCCGCTAACCAGCACTTCCATCGCCGTGCCGACCAGCAACGCATTGCGTTCGCTCTGAATTTCCCGCTGCTTTTCCTGCAAAAGCGCCAGGCGCCGGCTTTTTTCTTCTTCGGAAATCGCGTTCGGCATGGAAAGCGAGGGCGTGTTCGGACGCGGCGAATATTTAAACGAGAACAAGCTGTCGTACCGGACTTCATCCAGCAAACTTAGCGTCTCGGCGAAGTCCGCTTCCGTCTCGCCGGGAAAGCCCACAATAATATCCGTGGTGATCGCAATCGGCCGCTTGGCTTGGCGCAACATCGCGATTTTCTCGAGATATTCTGCGCGCGTGTAAGTCCGCGCCATCTCGCGTAGCACCTTCGTCGATCCAGACTGCACGGGCAAGTGCACGTGATTGCACAATTTCGGCTGCGATTCGATTGCCGCAACGATGTCCGCGCCAAAATCGCGGGGGTGCGAGGTGGTGAACCGCACGCGCCGGATTCCCGGTACATCCGCAACGGCCAAGAGCAATTCCGAAAAACGCATCCGCCGCGCAGAAGGATCAGCGTAGGAATTCACCGTCTGCCCGAGCAGTTGCACTTCCGAATAGCCCAGCTCCGCAAGCTCCCGCACTTCTTTCAACACCGAATCGCTCGCGCGGCTGCGTTCCGGTCCCCGCGTAAACGGCACCACGCAGTACGCGCAAGCCTTGTCGCAGCCTTCAATAATTGTCAGATACGCGCGCCACGGATTGTCGCGCCGCGTCACCGGCGTTTCGAACGTTTCGTCCGTATCGGTATCCAGTCCGGTTACGCGCTGGTTCCCTGCCTCGATCTGCGCCAGCAATTCCGGCAATTTCCGGTAACTCGCCGAGCCGCACACCAGGCTGACCCACGGCGCGCGCTCGAAAATTTCTTCGCCTTCCTGCTGCGCCACGCAACCGAGCACGCCAATCACCTGCCCCGCCGCCTGCTTCGTCCGATACTCGCCGAGCCGGGAAAAAACTTTCTGCGCCGCCTTTTCGCGGATGCTGCAAGTATTGTAAAGGACCAGAGAAGCAGCATCCGGTGATTCCACTTGGCGGTACCCGCGCGAAAGCAACACGCCCGCGACTTTCTCCGAATCGTGGTCGTTCATCTGGCAGCCAAAAGTTTCCAGGAAAAAGGTTGCGCCGTTTCGGTTGGAAGCTGCAGACGAATCGCTGGTAATCACGTTCTCCGCAGTAACGGAGCGCCCCGCCAGCGAGTCCAAACTAATATCGAAGGTCTCAGCCATCTTCCAGTTCGCAGTTTAGCACAGGTTACAATGCCCCTTCGGGCCCGCTTACCCGCGGGAATTCGCGGCTCAACCAAGTATCTGACGGCTGTCAAAGAGGCAACACTTTTCTGCCACGTTTCGTTGCTTCCATGCAGAGCGTGTGCTACGGTGCTGAGGTCGGGAAAATTCTGTCAGAACTGAGGGGATGACGTATTTTTTTGCTTGCCAGTGTTTTTCTTATCGATTTAGGAAGCATTCTGGGCAACACGGGATGGGTCGCGCGTGGCGTTCTGGCTCTGCTTCTTCTTTTTTCAATTATCTCTTGGGCTATGATCTTCCAAAAGCTCGGCATGTTCGGCCGCATCCGCCGCCAGAGCGATCAATTCCTTCGCATCTTCCGCGCGACGCGCGGCGTCGCCAATCCGCAAGCGCTCGCCTCTGCTGGTTCGCCATTCGCTTCCGTGTACGCCGCCGGCTTTCGCGAATTGCAGAGCCAGGTCGGCGGCCAGCCCACTAATCCGCATCCACCAAAACTGAAGAGCCTGCAAGCTGTCACCGCAAATATGCAAGTTGCTTCCGCGGAAGAAGTGCGTCGCGTGGAAAAAGGCATGTCGTGGCTAGCCACCACGGGCTCCGTCGCCCCATTCGTCGGCCTCTTCGGCACGGTTTGGGGTATCATCGACGCTTTCTCTGGCCTCGGCAACGCCGGCGCCGCCAGCCTCCGCGCCGTCGCCCCCGGCATCTCCGAAGCGCTGCTGACCACTGCCGCCGGTTTGGCCACGGCCATTCCCGCGGTAATTTTCTACAATCAATTTTTGCAGAACATAAAAGATTTGGCCCAACGCCTCGACACATTCACATTGGAAGTAGCCGCCCAAATCGAAAAAACCTTCAGCTAGCGGAGTGCTATTTGAAGAGCGATTTTAGCTATGACGAATTCCCAGCTTGGCGCGATCAATACCAGCTCTCGGCACGCGCTATTGTGGTGTCGCTTTCAACTATAAACTATTGACTGTGAACTTCTGATATGCCTTCTCTCTCCAAACCCACGCAAACCTCTCTCTCCGAGATCAACATGGTGCCGTTCATCGACATCGTGCTGGTGCTCCTGATCATCTTCATGATCACCGCGCCCATCTTGCAGTCCGGCATCGAGGTTGACGTCCCCAAAACGCACGCGGTCAAGGAAATCACCGAGCAGCGCCTCGTCGTCTCGATCGACAAAGCGCAAAAAGTTTATCTCGGCAACGATCCCGTCAACATTCACCAGCTCGGCGCAAAAGTGAAGTCGAAACTCAAAAAACCGCAAGACGCCGTCTTTCTCCGCTGCGACGAAAAAGTTCCCTTCGGCATCTTCGCCAGCGTGGTAGACACTTTGCGCCAATCCGGCATCAGTAATATCAGCATCGTTACCGAGCCCATTACCGATCGGGCGCGCACACAATAATAAAGATGACCGTCGCCGTCGCCAATCCGTCCCTCGCTAGTCCCGACGATCTCAGCCTCCGCCGCTTCCTCGTCTATTCGCTTTTTCTCCACGGCGCGGTGGCGGCCGCCATGGTCGTCTCCATCGTTTTTCATTTTGAAGGTAATCGCTGGGGCGACGTTGGCGGCGGCAGCGAAGGCGAAGTCAAAGTAAACCTGGTTGGCAGCGTCGGCATCCCCATGCCCAAGCCGCCCGATGTCACGGAGAGCAAGACCTTCGATCCAACGGACAGTCTTTACAAAACGCTGCCGCAACCGAAGCCGCCGGAATCTCCTAAGCCCGAAGTCAAAATCCCAGCGTGGAAAGAAAAGCCAAAGCCGGTCCAGCGACCCTCACGCGTCTTCGACGACCCAACACCGGCTCCGCCCAACGCTGTCGCCGCCAACGGCGGCAAATTGAATCTTCCTACCGGCACCAGGGACGTAGCGGGTGCGCCAAATCCGGGTGTCAATATCCAAGGCCAGGGCGGCGGCGACTTCGCCGCCCGTTACGGCTGGTACATTGATGCCGTCCGCCGCCGCATCAGTCAGAACTGGATGCAGTCCACGATCGACCCGGGGCTGCGCGCCGCGCGCACGGCCAAGTGCACGATGACGTTTACGATTGCGCGTGACGGCACGGTCAAAGACATTCGCCTCGCGAAGACCAGCGGCAATTCCTCCATGGATACTTCCGCGCAGCGCGCCCTGCTCAGCTCCTCGCCCATGCCGCCGCTGCCCAGCGACTATTCAGGTTCCTACGTTAACGTGACATTCGATTTCGATTTGGCAATGACGCGATGAACTGGCCGCGCCCGGCCCGCACAGCACGCGTCAGGGGGGAACCGGAGGTGATGGTGCACCGATCACGATGTATTTCCGTTTGCGTTTTGCTGTTGTGCGGGATGTTTGTGCCGGGTCGGGCGGCGGCGCAAGCCTGGTTTACAACTGGCACCGGCCTGGGAGTGGACAAACCGCGCGTAGCCGTCGCCGATTTTGCCCCGCGCGCCGATAACGCGAAGTCCCACTCGCAACTTTTTACGCAAGTCGTTCGCGACGACCTGCAATTCAGCGGCATCGTCGATCTCGTCAGCCCCAGCTTTTATCCGGTGCAGGCGCCCACCGCACCGTCAGAGTTGGACAATCTGGACTGGACGACGCCGCAAATCAATGCCAACCTCGTCGCCTTCGGCAATCTCACCGAATCCACCAGCGAAGTCGTAATCTCCGGTTGGCTCTACGACGTCCGCAGCCCTTCGACGCAAGCCGTCGTCGGCAAGGTCTACCGCGGCACGCCCACCGACGCGCAAGTTCGCAAGTTCGCGCACCAATTCGCCGATGAAATCATCAGCCGTCTCTCCGGCGGGCTCCCCGGCATCGCTTCCACGCAAATTGCCTTTGTCAGCTCGCGCACCGGCACAAAAGAGATTTGGGTTATGGATTATGACGGCGCCAACCAGCATCCGCTGACCTCGCTGCACACGATTTCGCTTACCCCGCGCTGGTCGCCGGATGCATCACGCATCGCGTTTACGTGCTTCGCTTCGGGCGCCAGCGGCGTGGTCAGCCCGCAGATCTGCATGTATTCCGGGGATGCCAACAAAGTCGTCTCCTTCCCGCGCTTCCGCGGATCGAACAGCGCGCCGGCGTGGTCGCCCGACGGTTCGCAGATTATGTTTTCTTCCTCCATGCTTGGTAATCCAGAGCTCTTCGTCGTCGATGCTAACGGCAGCCGCCCCAAGCGCGTCACGTACTCCACCGCCGCCAGCACTTCCCCGTCGTGGAACCCCAAGACCGGCCAGAGCGTCGTATTCGTCAGCGATCGTGGAGGAATACCCAAGCTCTACATGATGAACGCCGACGGCACGAATACCACGGAGCTCGATCTGCCCGACAAAGGCTATCTCATCGATCCTGCTTGGTCGCCTAACGGTCAGATGGTGGCCTTTAGTTGGCGGCGACCTGACGGCAATTTCGACATCTACATCATGGAACCCGCGACGCGCCAAATCATTCAAATCACGCGCGACAGTGGCAAAAACGAGCGCCCCAGTTGGGCCCCCGACGGTCGCCACATCGTCTTCGAGTCCACGCGCAATGGCGAGCGCCAGATCTGGACCATGCTCGCCGACGGCTCGCAAGCCCACCAACTCACTATGTCCGGTCACAACGAGTCGCCCAATTGGTCGCCCAAATGATCTTGCGCACGAGCGAAATGCCCAGAGAGTGTCATGCTGAGCTCCCGGCGCTGTTCAGCCGGGCTGAAGGATCTCAACTGTTTTATTCGCAACGGGCAATTTTTCGGCACGGCTGGCGAACTTTCGCTCGCACCGATTGCTGTCGCGTGTAGAATGTATCGTGATACGAGATATCGCCCGGAACCAGCCCGCCGGTGTTAGGATATTGCCCTCGGTGGGTCGAACACGGGTATTCCAAGTACGTCTGAGGAGGATACGAATGACTGTGGTCTCGCGTCCGTTGTACCGCGCTTTGCTGGTGGCAGGTTTGGTGGCCACCATTTTTACTGTTGGCTGCAAAAAGAAACCCGTTGCGACAACTCCGCCCCCTGCTCCCGCTCTCGCGCCGGCGCCCGCTCAACCGACTGTTACGCTTTCCGCTGATCCGACTTCCATCAATCGAGGCGACTCTTCGACGTTGAGCTGGAACTCCACGAACGCGACGCAGCTTACCATCGCGCCCGAGGTCGGCACCGTCACGGCCGAAGGCTCCATCAAAGTGACGCCGGCCGATTCCACCACTTACACGATCACCGCCAGCGGCCCTGGCGGCTCCGCAAACGCCACCGCGCGTGTCACCGTCAGTGTTCCCGCGCCTCCGGTAGAGCCAGCGCCTGCGCCGGACCTGGATGCGATCTTCCCAAGAGAAGTCCGCGATGCCTACTTTGATTTCAATAAAGCGGACATTCGCCCGGATGCTCGCGAGGCCCTCACCAAAACCGCCGACTTCTTGCGTAACTATCCGCAGATTCGTGTGACCGTCGAAGGCCACTGCGACGAGCGCGGCTCCACCGAATACAACCTAGCGCTAGGCGATCGCCGCGCCGGTGCGGTCAAGCAGTATCTCGTCTCCCTGGGCATCTCCGCCGATCGCATCAGCACCGTCAGCTTCGGCAAGGAAAAGCCCTTCTGCACACAGAGCAACGAAGCGTGCTGGCAGCAAAATCGCCGCGGCCACTTCGTCCGCGCCCAGTAAGCGCAACCATATCCTTCAGGTAGGGGCGCAGCATGCTGCGCCCCTAACACCCAGGCGTAAACGACTGCGCGCGCCCTCACTATCAGTCGTGTCATCCTGAGCCTATCCGATGAGGATAGGTGAAGGATCTCAATCACAGATGCCTGGCAACCAACGATGTAGCGTGCAACCCTAGCGGCCGCCGATTCGCTTGCCCTGAGCAGCGAAGGGTGGCGAGCGTTTTTTCCACCTTCAAGACCGAATGTGCCGTTTATATAATCCCACGCTCAATGCAACCCCTTGCCCGCGCACCCGCTCTACCTTTAAAGTGAAGAGTGAATTGACCGTTCCGCGTTCTTCTGTAAAAGTATTCTCACCTGGCCTGTGTCAGTTCATGCAAGCATCGAGGACTCCGCCGGACTGCTCTGCGCCCGCCGGAAACTAGGAGGATTGTTCATGCGTGTACGCAACATTGCCATTTTCAGCGCCGCCATGTTGGCCGGTGCTCTCGGCGGCACCCTCATGGGTCCACGCCCTGCCGAAGCCGTCGCCCGCGAAATTATCGAGCTTCAGCGCGACGTCACTTCCCTGCTGCAAGGCCAAAAAGACCTCTCCACGCAAATGACGCAGGACCACACTGTCATGAAGACCCTTGTCGAGCAGTCCGGCGACACGGTCGGCAAACTCAATGGCACCATGAGCGCCCTGCAAAAATCCATGCAGGACGTCACCGCTAATTCCGGCGCGCGCCTGGACACCATGTCCACGCAAGTCCAGGGACTCTCCGACAATCTCGAGGAAATTAAGTCCCGGCTCGGCAAGCTGAATCAACAGCTGGTCGACTTGCAAAACACCGTGCAAAGCCTTGATGCCAAAATCTCCGGTGGCGGCGCGGGAACGCCATCCACAGGTGCGTCGAATTCCGGCGGAGCCATGGCTCAGCCCAGCGGTTCCGTGCCTTCCTCCGGTGCGGCGGGAGGTGGCGGCGCGGCGCCCTCCGCCGATACTCTTTACTCGAACGGACTCCGCGACATCACCAGCGGCAAATACGATCTCGCCCGCCAGGAATTCCATGACTACCTCAAGTACTACGGCGACACCGACCTCGCTTCCAACGCGCAGTTCTATCTCGGCGAAATCGCCTACTCGCAGAGAAATTATGATCAGGCCGTCACCGAATACGACCACGTCCTCACAAATTATCCGAAGAGCTTCAAGCTCGCCCCCGCGCACCTGAAAAAAGGCATGGCCCTGATCGAACTCGGCCAGAAAACTGCTGGCGTCCGCGAACTCCGCGACGTCATCAAGCGCTTCCCTGGCACCGAAGAAGAGCGCCGCGCCCGCGCCAAGCTAAAGGAGCTAGGTGTAGCCGTAACCGCCAGCCGCTGATCCCTGCTGCTCCCACGTGGCATCGATTTTTTCTTCTCCGTGTCCTCTGTGCCCGCTCCGTGTCATGTGTGTTGAATATTTTTGCCTTGCCTTGGATTCTTTGCCCTTTCGTTCAGTATCGCTTTACGCAAACAAACCATCTGTTGACAAGTCTCGGCCGCCAACCGTCCTAAACTCAAATTAGGAGGCCAGCATGAACCCCGGCGACGCCCAGCTCCGCGCTCAATCCGAGCTCCAATCCGGCGAAAGCCTATACTGGACCGGCACCGCCGACCCGCGTCGCGCGGCGCTCACCGCGCTTCCCGCCTCCATCTTCGGCCTTCCCTTCGCCGGCTTCGCGTTCTTCTGGATCACGCAGGCCTATCACGCCACCAGCGCCATGACTAAATCCGCAAACAACGCCTTCACGAATGGCTTCAGAGTATTCCCATTATTCGGGTTGCCCTTCCTTTTGGTCGGCCTCGGCGTAATCCTCGCGCCGCTCTGGGCGTTTCTCAAAGGCAGCAACACCGTCTACGCGGTCACCAACCAGCGCGTCATGATCATCACCGGTGGCGGCACCCGTTCCGTAAAATCCTACACGCCCGCTGACATCGTCAGCGTCGAGCACCGCGAGCGCCCCGACGGCTCCGGCGACATCGCAATTCTCACCACGGGCGCAACACGCACAAACAACTCGGTTTCCCAAATCAAGGTAGCCCTCCTCGGCGTCCCCAACGTAAAGCAAGTCGCCCAGCAAGTCCTGGCCCTGCACGCCCAGCGCCCCGCCGCCTGAGCAAGCTCCGCGGTTCGCCTGGGCCTCCACAATCCGCGGCATTCCCTTGCCATTCCCCGGTTCCGGCGCGAGCTTGCACTTTCCCATTGACATAGTTAGCTATTGTGGTATAGTACTTCATGAGTAGCGCGCATAATCGCCTAACTCCTTTAGAATGCGTAGATCCAAGATTTGCGCCGCTAACCTCTTTAGAATCCGCAGTTCCAAAATCGCTAGACTTAAACTTCTTTAGAATCAACAGATCCAAAAAAATGGGGGGTGGCCCCCACCCCCGGCGCGTCCCCTCGCATTGGCGCTCGCTTCCCGCCTCTGCCATAATCGAAAACTAGTTGAGGACCACGTGAGCGGTACGCAAACACAGACAAAGTTTTGGAGCGGAAACGAAATTCGCGAGACGTTCCTGCGCTTCTTCGAGGGCAAAGGGCATCGCCGGGTGCGCAGTTCTTCGCTCGTGCCGCATGGCGACCCTACTTTGCTCTTCACCAACGCGGGGATGAACCAGTTCAAGGACGTGTTCCTTGGGTTGGAGAAGCGCGAATACGACAAGGCCACCACCGCGCAGAAATGCGTGCGCGCCGGCGGCAAGCACAACGATCTCGAAAATGTCGGCTTCACTAAGCGGCACCACACTTTTTTCGAGATGCTCGGCAATTTTTCCTTCGGCGACTACTACAAAGAAGAAGCGATCAACTACGCTTGGGAGCTTCTCACCTACCGTGAGTGGTTCAATCTAGATATAAACAAACTCTACTTTACGATCTTCGGCGGGGCAGAGTTATCGCCAGGCGTCAACGTGGGTCTTGATTCGTTGTCTAGAAATACTTGGCTGAAGGTCGGCGCACCGCAGGAACGAGTCATCGCTCTAGAAGGAGATCAGGGAATCAAAGAGCTTTTTTGGAGTATGGGGGAAACGGGCCCTTGCGGTTCGTGCAGTGAGATCCATTACGACATGGGCCCGGCGGCATCGGAGTTGGGCCACACCGACTGCAAGTTTCCCTGCGATTGCGGCCGCTACGTCGAAATCTGGAATTTAGTCTTCATGCAGTGGAATCGCGATGCATCTCGCAATTTGACACCGTTGCCCAAGCCCTCCGTCGATACCGGGATGGGACTGGAGCGGATCGCCGCCGTCCTCCAAGGCGTCATTTCCAACTACGACACCGATCTTTTTACTCCACTCATCGAAAAAGCCGCCCAACTGACGAACGCATATCTCGTAAATCGAACGGAACGAGTGGCCGCTTCGCTGAGGATCATAGCCGACCACGCTCGTGCGACGACGTTTCTTATCGCCGATGGAGTCTTACCATCGAATGAAGGACGGGGGTATGTGCTCCGGAAGATCATGCGTCGAGCCATCCGGCATGGACGCATCTTGGGGACCAGCACTCCCTTCTTCCACGAGATGGTTCCCGAAGTCGTTAGAGTCATGACTCAGCCCCCGCACAACGTGCCCTATCCCGAGTTGTTGGACAGCGGTGAACGAGTACAGCGGATCGTTAATGAGGAAGAGAAGCGCTTCATACACACATTGGACGTGGGATTGAAGAAGTTGGACGAAGGGCTCGCGCCGTACTTGAAAGCGCGACGCTCGCAACAGGCCTCGCAAGAGTTACAAAATCGCGCTGATGAATTAACTCAGCAGCCATTCGTCAACCCAGGTGCCGGAGATGAGCTCGCTGCGGACCTGCGCGCCGCCGTAACCTACCCCGGGGAAGAGGCGTTCCGCCTATACGACACTTTCGGACTGCCATTGGATTTCATCGAAGACGCTGTTAGGGACTCAGGTTTATTCTTCGACCAGAATGGCTTTGCTAAGGCGATGCTGGCACAACGCGAAAGAGCTCGCGCGTCGTGGAGAGGTGGGGCGAAGGAGGCGGCGAATCCGGCTTACGCGAAGATTGCAGAGACGTACAAGACGGAGCCGGACTTTTACTTTGCTACGAATGCGAAGGACGCTCGCATCGAGGCCATCGTCACCAAGAATGGCTCCGTGAAGGAATTGAAGGCGGGCGAATCCGGCGAAGTCGTGCTCGACCGCACGGTGATTTACGCCGAGTCCGGCGGACAGGTGGCCGATACTGGCGCGTTTTACGATCCGTCAGGCTCACAGATCGTCGCGGATGTGACTGGCGCGTACTACCCTGTCGCGCGGCTGGTGGCGCACCGCGTCACGGCGAAGGACACGCTGCGCGTGGGCGACCGGGTCGCCGTCGTCGCCGACGCTGAGCGGCGCGCGCGCATTGTGCGCAATCATTCCGGCACGCACCTGGTGCATGCGGCGCTGCGCAACATCTTGGGCACGCACGTTAAGCAGGCCGGCTCGCTGAATGCTCCCGACCGCTTGCGCTTCGATTTTTCGCACTTCGCGCACGTCGATGCGGAAGAGCTGCGCGACATCGAGCAGCAGGTGAACGACGAGATTCGCTTCAACTGTCAAATCGAGACCAATGTCACCTCGCTCGAGGACGCGCTGGCCTCCGGCGCCCTAGCCTTCTTCGGCGACAAATATCCCGAAAGCAACGTCCGGGTGGTGACCATACCCGATCCGCGCTCGCCGCGCGGCTTCTACAGCAAGGAGCTGTGCGGCGGCACGCACGTGCACCGCGTGGGCGACATCGGCGTACTGAAGATCGTCAGCGAGCAATCCGTAGCGGCGGGAGTACGCCGCATCGAAGCCGTGACCGGGGTCGGCGCCCTGGAGCACTATCAGCAGCGCGCCCAACTCCTCAGCCAAATCGCCAGCAAGCTCAATGTGGGCGAAGACGCCGTCCTGGCCACTGTGGAAAAGCTGTCGGAAACCGCCAAACAGCTTGAAAAGGAACTCGAAGCCCAGAAGCGCAAAGACGCGCTGAGGCAATTGGATGACCTAACCGCCCAGGTACAGATGGTCAAGGGGGTCAAGGTCATCGCTGCCGAGGTGGCCAATGTCGACCGGGAAGGCCTCCGCCAACTGGTCGATTCCCTGCGCCAAAAGCTGGGGTCCGGAGTGGTCGCCCTGGGCATGCCGGAAGACGGTAAAGTTGCTCTAATTGCAGGGGTTACCAAGGACCTCACCTCTAAAGTCCACGCCGGCAAGCTGATACAGGCCCTGGCGAAACAAGTGGGCGGTTCCGGGGGCGGAAGACCCGATTTAGCGGAGGCTGGCGGAAAAGACACATCCGCCCTAAAAAGTGCCTTGCAGTCTATTCCCTCCCTGCTCGAGCCGTTGCTATAATCCCGCCAGCGCCAGGAATGTGTCCGAAGCGAGACATAGTGGTGCCTCGCTAGGCGCTGTTGAAAAACCTGAAATGCTGGGCTAAAGCCCGGTAAACCTGGCCGACCGAAAGTCGGCCGTGACAATATGCAAAGACGCATAGCAATCCCGGCTTGCTTGTGTGTGGCAGCGCTGGTTTTGTGTCCGCGCCTCGCCAACGCTCAAATCGCTAAGGTTCTGGACGACACTAGCGGCCGCCAGTTCTTCATCAATTCCGAGCCGTCTCAAACCCAGTTTCGCACGGCGAAGCCCCGCGCAACCATCTACTTGCCTGCGGAATCTTCCTTTACAGGGCACGGCCGGCCGGCCATGAGCATCGACCGCGACGGCGCTGAAAGACTCGTGCGCGAAGCCGCGGAACGCCACCACATGGATCCGGCGCTGGTCCGCGCGGTGATCGAGACGGAATCGGGATGGAACGCCGGAGCAAAATCCCGCAAGGGCGCTCTGGGCCTGATGCAGTTGATTCCGACCACGGCGGTGCGATTTGGCGTGAATGACGCGTTCAATCCGCAACAGAATGTCGACGCCGGGGTTCGATATCTGAAGACGTTGCTACAACGATACAATGGCAATCTGGATTTGGCGCTGGCGGCGTACAATGCTGGAGAAGGCGCAGTGGATCGCGCGCGCGGCATTCCGGCGTTTCGCGAGACTCGCGACTACGTTCAGAAAGTGCAGAATGCTTATTTCCGGCCAGGCTCGGGGCGCATGGAAGGGTTGTGGAGCAACCCACGCGCGATTCGCAAGGACACCGATCCGAGCGGCCGAATTATTTTCACAAACGACTAAGGCTCCACGAACGGCTGAGTTTTCACCAACGGATCGATTATCAAGGGCTGAGGGAGCGCTCCAAAGCAGAGGGGCGCGCAAGGCGGGGATGTTGGAAAGCCAAAATTTTTTCCTCAAGGTGTTCGCCCGCGTTTCGCCGGTTTTCCTTGCGCTCGGTCTCGCCTTCTTCTCCGCCCACGCTTCCCTTGCCCGCGAAAATTCCGAAACTCACAATAATTCCAACCGGCGCCAAGCAGCTGCCACGCAATTTGCCCATGCCGAAGGCTTGCGCGCGGAGCTGAACAGCAAGCCGGCGGAGAAGCGTACGCTTTCCGCATACAAGCAAGTGGTTTCCAGCTATCGGCGCGTGTACCTCATTACGCCGCACGCCGCGGAAGTGCCGGATGCGTTGCTGGCCGTGGCGGAACTTTACTCTGAGATGGGGGATAAGTTCGGCCGCAGCTACTATCAGCTTGCCGCGGATTCATACAAATTCCTGCTGCACGAATATCCCACCAGCCATTACGGACAGGACGCTATGCTGCGGACGGCACGGCTGCAGAAGGATCAGCTTGGCGATGCGGTAGGGGCATCGAAGACATTCGAGGAATTTTTGAAGAAATACCCGCGCTCTTCACGCAAGCGCGAGGCGCAGGAATCGCTGGCGGAGTTGGCACTCTTGCGTACCAGCGAGGAAACGCCGGCTGCGAAGAGTGAAGGCACCGGCGAATCGGAGAAAACCGCGGAGGCGGCGGAATCCTCGCGGAGAGTTCCTGCGGAGGCAGTACCCGTCTACGCAGCCGCTAATTCTGGAAAGGTGCCGCGCCTCCGGCGCATCGGCACCAGCGCTTCGGCGGATTCCACACGCGTGACTATCGATCTGGAAGATTTAGTGCAGTACGCATCGGCGCGCATTCGCAATCCGGATCGGATTTTCTTTGATCTCCACGCGGCGCGGCTCACTCCGGAACTGGCGCGGCAGAATATTCACGTCGAAGGTGATTTGCTTTCGGCGGTGCGCGTGGCACAAAACCAGGCTGGTGTCGTGCGCGTAGTGCTGAACGTAAACGGCGTCAAGGACTACACCGCTTCCCTACTCACGAATCCGCCGCAACTGGTGGTCGATTTGTATCCCAATACGCGCGGCGCGGCCGTGCGCGCGGCAAAGGCAAAACGCAACGCTCTGCGAGAGCCGATTGAGGAGCCAAGCGTCGATTCCGCCGCAGCGCGCGATGAACGCGCCGGCGTGCAAGCTGTTTCGACGGGGGTCACGCGGGTCGAGCCGTTTGGGCCTCCAGCGCCGGCCGGTGGCGGTGCGGTGAGCGGATCGATTGGTTCGGGCGCGGCGAGCTCTGCGGCTCCTGCTCCTCGCAACTCGAGCCTGGTCGACAATGCGACTGCGCGCGGCGGGAAATCGCGGAAGAATGCGAAATCTATTGGCGCGAAGCCGGATTTGATTCAGCCCGCCAGCGCGGCCCTGCCGACGCGAGACGGTCAGTCCACGCTGACGCGCACGCTGGGGCTCAAGATCGGCCGAATCGTGATCGACGCCGGACACGGCGGGCACGACACGGGGACGATTGGTCCAACGGGTTTGATGGAAAAGGATTTGTGCCTGGATGTCGCGCAGCGGCTAGGCAGAATTATCCAGCAGCGGTTGCCGGGCGCGGAAGTCGTGTACACCCGCGCGGACGATACGTTTATTCCTCTGGAAGAGCGCACGCGCATCGCGAACGAATCGAAAGCGGATTTGTTCATTTCGATTCACGCAAATTCCAGCCATGACCACGCGGCCCGCGGGATCGAAACCTACTACTTGAACCTGAAAGGCTCGCCGGACGCCATGGAAGTGGCGGCGCGCGAAAACGCCACCGCGCAGCAGAGCATTCACGACCTCGAAGATATCGTGAAGAAGATCGCGCGCAGCGAGAAGATCGACGAGTCGCGCGAATTTGCCGCGGACATTCAAGAATCGCTCGCCAAGCGCATCCAGAAGCTGAATAGGACCGTGAAAGACCGCGGCGTGCGCAAAGCGCCGTTCGTAGTGCTGGTAGGCGCGGACATGCCCTCGATCCTTACCGAGATTTCGTTCCTCAGCAACCCGGCCGACGAGCAGCTTTTGAAGAAGCCGGAGCATCGCCAGCGCGTTGCTGAAGGTTTGTATCAAGGTATGGCAAACTACCTTCAGAGCCTGAACAGCATGACCATGAACGTCCCGGGAAAATCCTCCGCTCCCAGCTCGGTAACCGCCTCAGTTGAACAATCGCGGAACCAACGTTAATCTAGTGGTGTCAAAGAAAATGGTAGGGATGCGCTTTCAATTCCTTTTTGCTTGCCTATTCGCTCTCCTGAGCGCAGCGAACAGCTCCGCCCAGCAACAGCCAGTCTTGCCGGATGCGTTTGGGAGCTGGCGCAGCAGCGGCTGCGCCGCAAATCTGCAGGGCCCCGCACTCTCGCAGGAGGCCGGCCAGCGTGAGTTCCGCCAGTGTCAGTACACCTCCGGAAAGCAGGGCGCCACGATCTGGGCCGGTAGGTATCGTGATCCCAGCAGCGCGTACGAGGTCTACACTTCCCTGCTGCGGCCTACGATGCAGCCATCCACGGTGGGAAGATTCACAGCGGTAGACGATAAGGGGATGTTGGCGCTGGTCGGAAATGTGGTCGTCGGCGTGGACCAGCCGCGGAATGTGTCTACGAAGGATTTGCAGGAGCTCACGTCCATCATTGCGGCGCGGTCCGACAATACACCCTTGCCCCCAATTCGTGAATATCTGCCCAAGGAAGACTTGGTGAATGCGACGCAACGCTACGCGCTGGGGCCGGTCGCGCTTCGTGCCGCGGCCGAGTCTGTTGGCAAGCCGGAGATCGCCGGTCTGGCGAACGCAGCCGGATTCAGGCAGGGCGCAGAAGCGATGCTGGCGCAGTATCACCGGGGGCGTGACGCGGGTGTGCTACTGCTGATCGACTATCCCACTCCCCAACTTGCGGAGTTGCATTTGCGGCATCTGGAGACGGCGCTCGCGGAAGCGACGAAGAAGCCTGGAGCAACGATTGAGCGCAAAGGATCGTTGTTGTCCATTGTGGTAGCGCCGAGCTCGGCGGCGTTTGGCGAGAATTTACGCGCCGCGGTGAACTACGAAACACAAGTGACCTGGAACGAGCCGAGCCAGACGGCCACCGATCCGCCGTGGGGGGTGGTTCTGTACCGGATTTTTGTCGGCACGGGCGTCTTTATGGTCATGGCAGTGGTTTTTGGCGTGGCGTTTGGCGGCTTGCGGGTTTTCACGAAAAGATTATTCCCCGGCAAAGTGTTTGACCGGTACGAACGGATGGAAGTGCTGCAACTGGGGCTGTCCGGAAAAACGATTGACACCCGCGACTTGTATTGAGCAGGCTGCGCGACACGGTTTGCAGAGCGAAGCGAGCGTCCAACATAGCACCAAGCCAGGGCGCCGCATGCCGCGTCCCTACAAGTAACGCAATTCCCTCCCCGGCGTCTAATCAAGGGCCGGGTGTCCTGTAATTTTGCGTCAGCGCAATCGTATCGTAAACTGTGGGGATTCCCACACGGGGTGGGGCTCAACAATGCATGGTTTCCGGGTTATTCAAAACAGACAATTTAGACGCGGTGCGAACGCGTTGCTGCTGATCGGCGCCTTGGTGCTCGCGGCCGGCTGCGGCAAGACTTCGGCCGGCGACCCGGCGGCAGGCGGCGCGCCCCAGGCCATGCCGGTACAGGTCAAGATCGCGCAAGCGGAGAATATCCCCGAAACTACCGAGTATCTATCGGTCCTTAAGTCGCGGCACTCGGCGAACATCAATCCGCAGGTGGAAGGCTACATCACGAAAATTTTTGTGAAGTCCGGTGATCGCGTGAGCGCGGGTACGCCGCTGATTCAGATCGATCCGCTAAAGCAGCTGGCGGCGGTGAGCAGCCAGGAAGCGGCGCGGGCGGCGCAGGAGGCCAACGTCCGGTACGCGCAAATCCAACTTGAGCGCGCGCGCAAGTTGTACGCAGCGGGTGTAGTGCCGAAGCAGGAGGTCGACAATGCGCAGACAACGTATGACGCAGCGGTGGCGCAACTGAAGGCGCTGAGCGATCAAGTGAACCAGCAGCAGGCAGAGCTGCGCTACTACCGAGTGACGGCGCCGATGGACGGTATTGTCGGCGATATCCCGGTGCGCGTGGGAGAGCGCGTGGCCGTGACGACGCTGCTGACTACCGTGGACGAGCCGGGGGGGCCGCTGGAAGCGTACATTTACGTCCCCGCCGACCGCGCGCGGAATTTGAAGTTGGGCTTAACGGTGCATCTGGCGGATGACGCAGGCAACAAGGTGGCGGATACCCGGATAACTTTCCTCTCGCCCGAGGTGGACCCGGAGACACAAACGGTGCTGGCGAAAGCATTGCTGGAGAATCCGCGCGGGCTGCGCGTGGCGCAGCAAGTGCGTGCGCAGGTGGTGTGGTCGACGCATGAGGGAACGGTGATTCCGATTCTTGCGGTGACCCGCATCAGCGGGCAATTTTTTGCGTTCTTGGCGGTGAACGATGGAAAGAGCACCGTGGCACGGCAGAAGCTGCTGAAAGTCGGGGATACGATCGGCAATGACTACGTGGTGCTCGAGGGCATCAAGCCGGGGGACCACATTATTGTTTCCGGATTGCAGTTTTTGCAGGACGGGGCGCCGGTGACGGAGCAGGTGCAGCAGCAGCCGCAGCACGTGACCCGTGACTAGTGACTGGTGACTCGTGAACCCCAGCGCCCCAGCGATTTTGGCCCAAGAACGACCTCGGATACGTGAATCTGCTCAGTCTGGCCGGGCTGAAGCCCGGCCTCTACAGATAAGGTGACGCTTGGTTGATTTTTTTATTCGGCGGCCGGTGTTTGCGACGGTTTGCGCGTTGCTGATTATTTTGGGCGGCGCGATTTCCATTCCCACGCTGCCGATCGCGCAATTCCCTAGCCTGGCGCCACCGCAAGTTGTCGTCAGCAGCTTCTATATCGGTGCGAATGCGCAAACGGTGGAGTCCGCGGTCACGATTCCTCTCGAACAAGCCATCAACGGCGTGCAGGGAATGAAGTACATAACCTCGACGAGCGGGAATGACGGCTCGAGCAACATCATCGTCACTTTCGATATTTCGCGCGATGTGGATCTAGCTTCGGTAGACGTACAAAACCGAGTGAATCAGGCACTGGGGCGACTGCCCAACGAAGTCAAGAACACGGGAATTTTTGTCAACAAGCAAGCCAGTGGGTTTGTGTTCGGGGCCGGCGTGTACACGGAAACCGGCCAATACGACAGCCTGTTTCTGAGCAATTACATGGACGTTTATGTTCGCGACGCGCTCAAGCGTGTGCCGGGGGTTGCGGACGCCATTATCTTCGGGGAGCGCAAGTACGCCATGCGTTTATGGCTCGATCCCTCGAAAATGGCGCAGCGCGGGCTGACGGCCACGAACATTCTCGCGGCGCTGCAAGAACAGAACGTGCAGGTAGCGGCTGGCGAGATTGGGCAACCGCCGACGCCGAGCGGGCAGGCGTTTCAAATCAGCGTGCGCGCGATTGGGCGGCTGAGCGAAGCGAAGGAATTCGACAATATCATTTTGAAAACCGGCGCGGACGGAACGCTGGTGCGCGTGAAAGACGTGGGGCGCGCGGAGCTCGGGGCGGAGAGCTACAGCTCGCGTCTGCGCTTCGACGGGCACGAAGCGGTGGGAATGGCCATCACGCAATTGCCGGGGGCCAATGCGCTAGATGTGGATAAGGCGGCGAAGGCGGAATTTCTGCGGTTGTCCAAGAATTTTCCGCCGGGACTGAAGTATGCGATCGCGTTCGATACCACCAACGTGGTAAGCGAGTCCATCCGCGATGTGCTGATCACGCTGCTGCAAGCCATCTTGCTGGTGATTGCGGTCATCTTTTTGTTTTTGCAGGACTGGCGCAGTACATTTATCCCCGCGATTACCATTCCGGTGTCGCTCGTTGGCACCTTCATTTTCATCAAGGCCTTCGGATTTTCGATTAATACGCTGACGCTGTTTGGCATCACGCTGGCCACCGGACTGGTGGTGGACGACGCGATCGTGGTGATTGAAAACGTCGAACGGCACATTGTGGAAGGCATCACCGAGCCGCACAACGCAGCATCGGTGGCGATGAAGGAAGTGGCGGGTGCGGTGGTTGCGACGTCGCTCGTGTTGGTGGCGGTGTTTGTGCCGGTCGCGCTCTTTCCTGGAACCACTGGCATTCTTTTCCGGCAATTTGCCCTGACGATTGCATTTTCCGTGGCCATTTCCGCATTCAATGCGCTGACACTCACGCCGGCGCTCTCCGCCATCTTCCTGGGACATCACCGCGAGCGGGCGCAGGGTCGCTTTTTCCGGGCCTTCAATCGAGTGGTCACCGCGGGCACCAATTGGTATCAAACCTCTGTCCGCCGTGTGCTTAGTGGCGCGTGGAGATATGCTGCCTTCGCTGCCTTCCTCGTAGCCCTGGTTGGCGCGTATTGGCTGTACCAGAAAGTCCCGCGTGCATTCATTCCTGAAGATGACGAAGGCTACCTGATCGTTGTGGTGCAGGCGCCGCAGGGCGCGTCCTTGGAATACACGCTGGAAGCGATGCGTAAAGTGGAAGCGGCTGCGGCGAATATCCCGGAGGTGGAAGGGGTATTTTCGATCGGAGGATTCAGTTTTTCCGGCTCGGCGCCCAATCGCGCGCTCGTCTTCATTCCCTTGAAGCCATTTCGAGAGCGACAGGGCGCTGCACATACAGCGGCTTCGGTGCTGAACCGGCTGCGCGGGCCGCTGATGGGCATACCGGAAGCGCTGGTGATCCCGTTCAATCCGCCGGCCATCCAGGGTTTGGGGCAGTTTGGCGGATTCCAGTTCGTGCTGGAAGACCAGGGGCGCAACACGCTTCAGGCGCTGGCGGATACTGCGAATCAACTGGTGGCGCAGAGCCGGACGAACCCCGACCTCGCCGGACTGTTTTCGAGCTTCACTGCCAATGATCCGCAGTACCTCGTTCACATCGACAGAGAGAAAGCGAAAAGCCTGCAGGTGCCGCTAAACCAGATCACGAATGCGCTGCAGGTGTATATGGGCTCGGTGTATGTGAATGACTTTGATTTCAACAATCGCGCGTACCGCGTTTACGTACAGGCCGATCAGAAATTTCGCTCTAAAGCCAAGGACATCGCGCAGTATTATTTGCGCTCCGACGCCGGGAAGATGATTCCGCTCGATAATCTGGTGAAGATCGAGCAGACCGCGAATCCGCAGGTAATCAGTCACTACAATTTGTTCCGTGCGGCGGAAGTCGACGGCTCGGCAGCGCCGGGTCGCAGCTCCGGAGAAGCCATGGCGGCAATGGAGGCGCTGGCCAAGAAGGTGCTGCCTAATGGGATGACCTTCGAGTGGACGGGCTTGTCGCTCGAAGAGGTGGAGTCAGGTGGCAAAGCCGCCATGCTCTTCGCTCTCGGCCTCACTTTCGTGTACCTGACGCTCGCGGCGCAGTACGAAAGCTTTGTGCTGCCGTTCATCGTGCTGCTGGCGGTGCCGGTGGCGTTGCTTGGTGCGATTGGCGGCCAGGCGCTGCGCGGATTGCAGAATGATGTGTACTGCCAAATCGGCCTGGTGATGTTGATCGGGCTCTCCAGCAAGAACGGGATTCTGATCGTGGAGTTCGCGGAGCAACTGCGGGAAAAAGGGATGAGCATCGTGGATGCGGCGATCGAAGCGGCGCGCATCCGGCTGCGGCCCATCCTGATGACGTCCTTGGCATTCATCCTGGGCGTCGTGCCGCTGGTGGTCGCGCGCGGTGCCGGCGCGGCGGGCCGCGTTTCCGTGGGGACGACTGTTTTCGGCGGGATGATCGCAGCGACCACCCTGAACTTGATTTTCATCCCTGTTCTCTACGTGCTTGTACGCAGCCTGGTACCAAGCCGGAGACCACACCCCGCGGCCATCAGCGAACCCGCGGACTGAGAGCCCGCACCTGCAGGCCGGGGCCCGCCCTGGCTGAGAAGTGTAAATACCATGTCACCGCGCGGTCATTTTCTCATCTTACCCGGGCATCGAGCAGATTTTCGCGCTAAAGTCATCTTTTCTGGATATCAAGACCCATTGGGCCGCAAAGATCCTGCACGTTGCAGGGTTTTAGCAGAATTTTTACAGACCACTGCCAGTCTATTCAGTGAGTACCCGGAGGACGCCCGGTGTCCGCACTCCGCCGGAGAGCCGGCACTTCGGGAGGCCCGGTTGATCGCACCGATGTTGGTGCGGTACAGGATCGGAGGAGGGTAGAGGCATGATGTCCCGATTGCGTAACGCCCACGTACTAGGCCTTTGCTTGGTGGTTACATTGGCCAATTGCGTTAGCAGCTTCGCGCAGAACGCGCAGACGACTGCGGCCTCGCCGAACAGTCAGGAGCTTAATGGCAAGATCGAGCTCCTCACGCGGTCACTGGAGCAGACGCAAACGGAGCTGGCGCGGTCGCGGACCGAGATCGAGCAGCTTCGCGCCATGTTGGGAGAGGTGCTGAAGCGCATGGATGGCGCCGTTGCGGCATTGCCTCCCCAGGGATCGAAGGCGCGAACTGGCGAGGCGCCGGGGCCGCCGGGGTCGGAACAAACGCCGCAGGCGGCGCAGATTTCGCAGGACGACTGGGACTTGCTGAACGCCAGGGTTGAGGAACAGCGCCAGACGAAGGTGGAGAGCGGGTCGAGCTTTCGCCTGAAGCTTTCGGGCATAGCGCTGTTCAACGCTTTCGACACCTTGGGCAGTGTGGATAACCTCGATGTGCCGGCGATTGCCGTGCCGAGATTCGCGGGATATCCCGCTGGCGGACTCGGCGCATCGGTGCGGCAATCGATCATCGGTTTGACCGGGATTGGCTCGGAGATTTTCGGCGCGCGCGCGAGCGCGGACCTGCAAGTGGGATTTTACGGCGGGCTGCCCAGCGGATACACCGCGACCACCTCCGGGATCGCGAACTTGCGCATCGCGCGCATCCGCTTTGATTGGGAGAACACGTCGGCGATTGCCGGGCTGGATACTCCGTTTTTTTCTCCCAACTCGCCGACCACGTATATGTCCGTGGCGGTGCCTGGGTTCGCCTCCGCGGGGAATCTGTGGACGTGGACGCCGACAATTCGAGTGGAGCAGCGATTCGGCGGAGCAGGAACGCCATTCAAGTTGGAAGCCGGGCTGCTCGATCCCTCCGCCAACATCAACTACACCACGAACAATAATCTTCGCGCGCCGAGCCCGGCGGAAAGCTCGCGCATTCCCACCTACGCGGTACGCGTGTCATACAACAAGAGATCGGAAGAGCGTCCGGCATCGTTCGGAGTGGCTGGGATGTACTCTCCGCAGGAATTTTTTGCCGGCTATAGACAGGAGGGATGGGCGGCGACCACGGATTGGAAATTCGGATTGTCGCCGCGAACGGAGCTGAGCGGGCAGTTTTTTACGGGGCGCGGCATAGATGGTTTTGGTGGCCTGCCGGAAAATCCTTACCCGCTACAAAACCAGTTGCTTTACACCCAGCTTACGGCGCATCTATTGGCCGAGGTGGGAGTGATCGGGGGATGGTCGCAGCTCAAATTCAAATGGAACGCGCAGAATGAGTTCAACGTTGCGGCAGGAACCGGTGGGCGCAATTCGGCGGCGCTCCGGCAGGCGCTCAGCACCAGCTTCCCTGCACCGCTGATTCCGGCGCGCAACCAGATGATGTTTGCCAATTACATTTTTCGTCCGCGGTCGGATCTGGTGTTTTCCGCGGAATACCGGCGTATACGAACTTATGAAGTCACCGGCGCGCCTGACATCGCTGCACAGGTCGGCTTGGCCTTAGGATTTCTGTTTTAGTGGCCATGAGCACCCTTCGACTCACTTTCGCAATGATCGCGATATCAATGGTGACTGCTGCCTGGGGTCTGGCGAAGTCGAACGGCGGCGCCAGGAACGGAGCGGCGGGAGTGAGCGGCGAGGCTGCGGTGATGGAGTCCGGCAGCGGCGCGAGGGAGAAGGACGCGTCAAAGGTTGTAGTCTGGCTTGTACCGGTGGATGTCGTGCAGCAGCCCGTTCGCGCCACTGCGGAGCGCCCGCATTACCGGCTTCTGCAGCGCAATAAGAGATTCGAGCCAGGGCTGCTGGTCGTGCCGGTGGGCAGTGTTGTCGATTTTCCGAATGCCGACCCGTGGTTCCACAATGTTTTTTCGCTTTACCGCGGAAAGCGGTTCGATCTGGGGCTGTATCAAGCCGGCTCGCAGAGATCTGTGAGATTCGACCGCATCGGGCCGTCGTATCTTTTCTGCAACATTCATCCGGAGATGACTGGGGTGGTGCTTGCGGTAGCTTCGGAGTTTTTTGGCGTTAGCGACAAGAGCGGCCGCTACTCGATTGCGGGGGTTCCGCCCGGGGAATACGCTTTGCATGTGTGGTACGAAAATGCCACGCCGGAATCGCTGCAAGCGCTGCAGCGGCAGGTGACGATAGAGAATGAAAATCAAACGTTACCCTCGATCTCGGTAAAGGCGGCAAAGCAAGCGTGGGCGGAGCACAAGAACAAGTACGGGCAGGACTATGATCCGCCGACACTCAAGACGGATTACTGAGCTTTGCGGCGCACCAGCGCTTGCCGCGCAGTGACCTTGGGAGACTCGAATGGCTAGTGAATCTCGGCGGACGCGATGAAGCAAACGGAAAAGGACGCAAACGTCATGGAGACAGTACTGATCGTGGAAGACAGCCGGGCCATGCAAAGAACGCTGCAGCGTCTGCTGGAAGCGGACTCGCTGCAAGTGCAGATTGCCTCAGACGGAATCACAGGGCTGGAGACGTTTCGCAAACAGCCGCCCAGCGCCGTGCTGCTCGATTTGAAGCTGCCGGGGCTCTCGGGCAAGGAGTTGTGCCGCGAGTTCAAGACCATCGCGGCATCGGTGCCCATCGTGGTGCTGAGCGCGAATGCGGAGGTAGAGGACAAGGTGCTGCTGCTGGAGCTGGGTGCGGATGACTACGTCACCAAGCCCTTTAGTCCGCGAGAGCTGCTGGCGCGGGTGCGCCGGGCCATGCGCCGCGGCGGCACAAAAAATCAGACCGTTTCCAGCGTTCCAGCGAAGAACGTGAGCCATGAAGTTTTGGTGTTCGGCGATGCGCGCGTGGATTTCACCAGCATGGAAGCTTCCCTGGCCGGGAAGCTGGTGATGCTGACGGCACAAGAGTTCAAGCTGCTGAAGTTTTTTGCCGGTTCTCCGGGACGGGTGCTTACGCGCGACGAGCTTTTGAACGAAGTTTGGGGCTACCAGAATTATCCTTCCACTCGCACGGTAGACAATCACATTTTGCGCTTGCGGCAAAAGCTCGAGCCGGATTCCGCCAATCCACGATTTTTCCTGACCATCCACGGCGCCGGGTATAAGTTTGTTCCCGGGAATGCTGCGGGCAGCAAGTCCTGAGGCGCTCCGTTCGTGAAATGATGGAACTGAAATGACCCACTTCCGCCTGCGAACACAGCTCTTCATTGCCACGCTGCTGATCATTTGCGGTTTGACGGGCGCGCTGCTGCTGATCATCCGGCACACAGTGAGCGTGGAGACGGAGCGGCAGGTACGCGACGGCACGGAAGCGTCAGTGCGCGCGTTTGAGAGCGTGCAGCGGCAGCGCGAGCAACAACTCTCTCGCACTGCCGCGATGCTCGCGGACCTGCCCACGCTGAAAGCGCAGATGACTACCGAGCACGCGCCAACGATCCAGGACGCGTCCACCTCTTGGTGGAAACTGGCCGGCAGCGATCTCTTTATTCTTGCCATGCCGGACCGGCGCATCGTGGCCTTCCACGTGACTAAAACCGGCTGGCCGCTAGAAGTGGCCCAGCGCGACCTGAAACGGTCGGTCGAACAAGGAGAAGATGCATCCTGGTGGTATGACAATGGACGGCTTTATGAGGTGTTTCTCCGGACCATAACCGCCGGCGCCGGGCCCAGTTCGCAGGAGTTGGGCTTCCTGGCCATCGGCTATCAAGTAGACTCCAGCGTGGCCGAGCATCTGGCCCTGGTGGCGGGAAATCAAATTGCGCTGGCGACCGGAGACAGGCTGATTGCTTCGACGCTGCCGCCGAAAGATGAAGCGGCGATGCAGCGGCGGCTGAGCCAAGCGAATCCGGAAGCGAACCCGGACGAGCACGAAATTGCTTTGGACACCGATCACTATGCCTTTTCTTCGGTGCTGCTGCATGGCGCGCTGCCGTCCCCGGTGCGCTGCTACGTGATGATGCCGCTGGGGCCGGTGAACAGCTTCATGAGCCGGTTGAACCGCACGATTTTCATTTTGGGCGCGTCGGCCATCCTTTTTGGGGCGCTGTTGTTCGGTTTCGTTTCGCGCACAATTACCAAGCCTCTGGACAATCTCGTTTCCGGAGTTCGCGCGCTGGCGGCAGGAAACTACACCTACTCGATAACGCCTGAAGGCACGACGGAGGTCGCGGAACTCAGCCGGGCCTTCGCCAAAATGCGCGGAGAGTTGCTGGATTCGCAGCGGCAGCAGATTGAGACGGAAAGAATCGCGGCGCTAGGCCGCGCGGCGAGCTCCATTTCCCACGACTTGCGCCATTACCTTGCGGCGGTGGTGGCCAACGCCGAATTTCTTTATGAGGCCGAAGAGCTCAAGCTGGACAAGAGCGAAATCTATCAAGAGATTAAGACAGCTTCAACGCAGATGACGGACTTGATCGACTCGCTGCGCGAATTGGCGCATCAGCGCGCGATTTCGCCGGAACCCACCGACCTAGAGCAAATCATCGGGAGAGCGATCGAAGCGGTGCAGGCGCGTCCGGAGTTTCGCAACCGGACCATTACCCTGCACGCGGGCAGCGAGCTGGAAGGAATGTTCGATCCGCGCAAGTTGGAGCGCGCTTTCTTTAACTTGGTGCTAAACGCCTGCGAAGCCGCTCCTGACGGCGAGAGCCGAGTGGCCGTGAATGTGCAGACCCGCAAAACTTCTTTTGAGATTCGCGTAACCGATCAGGGATCCGGCGTGCCGGAAAACATTCGCGGGCGGGTGTTCGATCCCTTTGTGAGCTCGGGCAAGCCGAACGGTACCGGGCTGGGGCTGGCGATCGTCAGCAAAATCGTCAACGACCATGGCGGCTCGGTGAGTATCGAGCGCACATCGGAGACTGGCACGGTGATGCTAGTGAAACTGCCCCGCGTGGCGAATGCGGTGGCGTCGCACTCGGATTCCGCGGTTGTGTAAGGATCCAGGGAAAAATTTGGAGGCGCGAGGCGGAATCGAACCGCCGATAAAGGTTTTGCAGACCTTTGCCTTACCACTTGGCGACCGCGCCTCAGGGCACAAAGCCGGTGCTGACCGGCTTCGGGCAAATTCTTAAGCGGCTTGCTAGTTCGCGCTGGCAGCTTTCGCGTTTGACGCTGTTTCGTTGACGATCGGTGAGCCGATCAGGTTGCCCCATTCAGTCCACGAACCGTCGTAGTTGCGCACGTTGTTGTAGCCCAGCAAATACTTGAGCACGAACCACGTGTGGGAGCTGCGCTCGCCGATACGGCAGTAGGCGATCACCTCATCGCCGCCGGTCACGCCCTTATTCTGGTACAGAGCCGCTAGCGCGTCGGCGGACTTGAACGTGCCGTCCTCATTGGCGGCTTGCGCCCACGGGATGTTGGCGGCGTTGGGGATGTGCCCGGCGCGCTGCGCGGTTTCGGTCATGCCCGGAGGCGCGATAATCTTTCCAGTGAATTCATCGACCGAGCGCACGTCTACGAGCTGGCCGCGCTTCCTTCCCTGCACCACCGCGAGCACATCGTCGCGCAAGGCGCGCAGGGATTCATCGGTGCCAGAGACGCGATAGCTTGCCAACGAAACCTTGGTGGCTTCCTTGGTCAGCGGTCGCTTTTCTTCCAGCCATTTCTTGCGGCCGCCGTTGATCAGCTTCACATTCTGGTGCCCGTAGTACTTCAGTTGCCAGAAAGCATAAGCCGCGAACCAGTTGTTGTTATCGCCATAGAGCAGAATGGTTGTGTCGTTGGAGATGCCAGACTCGCCCAGCAGTTTTTCCAGCGCAGACTTCTCGATCAGGTCGCGGCGGATGTTGTCCTGCAGTTGCGTCTGCCAATTCCATCCCACCGCGCCGGGAATGTGACCCTGATCGTACGCAGTCGTATCCACATCCACTTCCACGAGCCTGGTATTCGGGGCATTCAGGTTCTGCGCCACCGATTCGGTGGTAACCAGTACTTCCGGATGCTTGTATTCGGACATTTCCATTTCTCCTTTCACCTTTGAAACTCGATTCCTTTGCACGCCAAAGCAAAAAACCCACCTGCCATCTCTCTGGCGGTGGGTTAGAAAATCCAGGCTAGAACTTAAATCTCTAGGTGCCCAGCCTCCCCGCGCCAGAAGACACACACATACAGCACAGACAGCAGCAACAGGTCCGAGCGGTCTTCTGTGGGTTAGCTTGCATGATGAACGAGGATACACACAAAGGCGGGTCCACGCAATAGTACCTTGCCCGATGACTCCTCGTTCAAGAAGCCCTAAAAAGACCGCGCTGCTCCGTCTTATACCCGATTGACCTTGCCCGTCCTTTCGAGGACCATGCCAGCAAATTATGAGAGTCCTGGTCATCGAAGATGACAAAAAGATTGCGTCTTTCGTCCTTCAGGGATTAAAGGAGGCTGGCTTCGCGGTCGATCAAGCCGTCAACGGAGATGAAGGTCTCGATCTCGCGCTTATGGCTCCGTACGACGCTGCGGTTATCGATTTGATGCTGCCCGATCGCGACGGCATAAGCGTCATCGAGGAGCTCCGCAACCGTAAAGTAAACACCCCGGTGATCATTCTGAGCGCCAAGCGCACCGTAGATGAAAGAGTGCGCGGCTTGCAAGCTGGGGGTGACGACTACATGACCAAGCCTTTCGCTTTCTCCGAGCTGCTTGCCCGTATTCAAGGACTGATTCGGAGAGCGACGGGGACCATTGAACCGACTCGGCTGAGAATTGGCGATCTCTCTGTCGATCTCTTGACCCGAAAGGTGACACGATCGGGAAAACAAATTGAACTGCAACCTCGCGAGTTCGCTCTGCTCGAATATTTGATGCGCAATGCCGGGCGCGTCGTGTCGAAGACCATGATTCTGGAACATATCTGGGATTACAGCTTCGACCCTCAAACCAATCTTGTTGATGTGCTCATCTGCCGTCTGAGAAACAAAATGGACAAAGACGTCACAAAGAAATCCATCCAAACGGTCCGAGGCGTTGGCTATGTCCTTACAAACGGTTAAACACTTTGCCAAAACGTTTGGCTTTCGGATGACCGTTTCGTTTTCCGCAGCCTTCGTTCTGATCTCTGCAGTCCTTTTTGGCGTCGCATACTATCTCGTTTCATCCACGCTTCAGGTAAATGACCGAGCCGCTGTTGAACTCAAATTGAAGGAATACACGGATGAATATCGCCTCGGATCCGTTGCCAGTATCAAACAAGAAATAGGTGTCGAGTCGAATTCCGGCACGCTCCGCAATTTCATGGTCCGCCTAGCGGATGCGAAGAACCATACGATTGCGCTGAAACCCCCGGCAGAGGCGAGATACGATTTCAGGCAACTCGAACAGACCGCCATTGACGGGAGCAGAGGATGGATTCGGTTGAAGGCCGTGGGTGAAGATGATGTCTTGGATATTGCCTCGTCGCGCCTTCCCGACGGCAATCTGCTTCAGGTTGGCAAAGGCCCTGAGGACCGTGAAGCCATTTTGGCCGAGTTCGAGAACACCTTTATCGAAGTGTTTGTCGCCGTGATTCTGCCCAGCTTACTTGGAGGCATTCTGTTATCGCGCCAGGCTCTCCGCCCGGTCCGAAACTTGACCAGTGTTCTTGGACCGATCATTGATACTGGCAGCGTCAAAGCCCGAGTTCCCGTGCCGGCGACAGGTGACGAGTTTGAGGAGCTAGCTCTTCGCTTCAACCAAGCGTTGCAGAGGATTGAAACCTTGGTCGATGGAATGCGCGCTTCGATGGACAATATTGCCCATGATTTGCGAACGCCCATGACCCGCCTACGTGGAGTTGCTGAAATGGCCTTGCAATCCGATTCTGACGTGGAATTCTATCGCGAGGCCTTATCCGATTGCATGGAAGAGTCAGAGCAGGCCCTCCGTTTGCTAGATATGCTCATGGACATATCCGAAGTTGAGACGGGTTCGGTAAGGCTAGACGTTGGAGAAGTGGATGTCTGCGCCTTGATGAACAAGGTTTGCGATTTATACCGCGGAGTTGCGGAAGAGAAAAACATCACACTGCGTTTGGAATGTCCTAACGGCTTTTGGATATCTGGCGATCGCAACCGCCTGCTGCAAGCGATGGCCAACCTTCTGGACAATGCGATCAAGTACACGCCTCAAAATGGATCGGTGGACATAGCCGTTTCACTCCGCGACGCCGACGTGGTCATCGATATCAGAGACTCTGGCATCGGCATCCCCCCTGAGGACTTAGGCAAGATCTGGGACCGTTTTTTTCGAGGAGATAAGAGCCGCACCAAGCGCGGCCTTGGGCTGGGCCTCAGTCTTGCAAAAGCCGTGATCCTGGCTCATAAGGGTGCCATTAAAGTCTTCAGCGATCAGGGAAAGGGCACGCATGTGTCGGTTCAATTCCCATCGCACTACGCTTCCGTGGAAAGCCTCGTTTCCCAAGCCAACCTTTCAAAACTGTAATGTTCCGGTAAGGCCTTTGTAAGCTGACAAAGCTATAACCGATCTGGAGAATAAGCCCTCTCCGGCTCGGTCAGCCTAGGCGGCATACTGGCGCTCACTTAAAGAATAAGCAAGAGTACAGCCAGTGGAGGCAATCCTGAAGGCAGTTAGGCGTTCGATTGAAGAACTTATTCTTTTCTGTGGATTGGGCGTTCTGTGTGGCGCGGGTGTGGGCTTCTTCATTTTTCTTCGGTTGGGTTTGCCATCCCGACCGGACGACGCGGGATACATATCAGGACTGTTCTTACTATCCGGAATCAAGTTCGGCCTCTCGATTTGGACAGTCCGATGGATCCTTATGCTTTTCTGGCCTTTCGCGCGGACGCAGGCTCGCAACGATCCCAAGAAGGAAAGGATAGCTCGCGATGCGAATCCTGGTTAACGAATGACACAATCGGCCGAAAATATTACGAGCGCGGAATCCTGTAGCAATCTCGTTGCACATTCCATGCATGAGTGTCCTCCGGCTTCATCCTTAGCGTCCTCCTCGCTGATCGTCAAGGAAGCTGAGCTGCGAGAGTGGGACGCCTTTCTCGCACGCACAGCCGGAGGCAGCTATCCACAAACCGGCTCGTGGGCCATGGCGAAGCTGACGGCAGGTTTTCGCACTCGAAGGTTCACGATAAACAACGGCGAGCTAATCCTGGGTGGAGCTCAGATGCTGTATCGCCGGCTGCCTCTGGGCGGCTCGATCGCCTACGTGCCTCTTGGGCCGGTGCTATCATCAGACGATTCCGAAATCATTAACCTGGCCATAGCGAACCTCCATCGTATCGCTCGTCAGGAGAACGTCTCTTTTCTCGCTGTGCAGCCTCCACGCGGCGGCGGCGCCTTTGAGCGTCAATTGCTGAGCCTGGGATTTTCGCCTGCTTTGCTGGACTTGGCTCCCACGGCATCCGTGATCATCAATCTGTCCAATAGCCTCGATTCCATTTTGTCAAAAATGCGCAAGACGAGGCGCTATGACATACGAGCATCTCAGCGCAAGGGAGTAACCATTCGCGACGGCCGTCTGGAAGATCTTGACGCTTTTTACAAACTCCTGCTTGTTACCGCCAAACGGCAGGCATTCTCGACGCTCGATAAAAACTACCTACATGAAGTGTGGCGGCAATTTTCGCGCGGCGAGCACATTAAGATGTTCGTCGCCGAGTTTGAGGGGAGAGCTGTCTCCGCCGCCCTCATGATGACCTTCGGGGAAACCGTGACATATTGGAAGGGCGCTTGGTCCGGCGAACACGGCAGCCGCTATCCCAATGAAGCGTTGCAGTGGGCGGCAATACAGTGGGCTAAGTCCCGAGGGTATCGCTACTACGATTTCGGCGGCATTAAACGCGCTTTCGCGAAGAGCGCCCTCGGTGGTGATACCAGTGAACCGAGACACTCAGTAGGTTTCTATAAATTAGGCTTCGGCGGGGACATTGAATTATTCCCGCAAGCGTTTATCTACGTCTATAACCCAACGCTGCGACGACTCTGGTCCGCAATCTCAAAACGTGAACGCGAGCAGGCCTTCCTGCGAAACATCCTCGACCGAATTCGATAGTGTCGCGCCCGTTCGTTCCTGCGTTCTTTCTCCCAGCCTACGACGTCCTATTGAGGTGGAGTTCCGCATGCTCAAGGCAAAGCGGTTCGTTTCACCGGAGAATCTGCTGCCGGGCCGAATGGGTTATTTGGTTCGCCGCGTGAAAAAGCGCTTGGGGAATATCACGCGCAAGTTTCTTGAGGAAGGCTTCGAAGGTGTGGCGAACCGTGTCGCGTTTCACTACCGCTGGTCGCGCGAATTCCACAAGCGAGATGCGGAGTTTGACCGATCGTTGGGCGTGGACACAAAGGGCCCGGTAGGTCTGTGGTATCTCCGCATTGAATCCGACAACGTGCGCGACGCGATCCGATATGAAGGCGTGAATCCATTGATTTTTCGTCAGGCATTGCGCGAGGTACACGACGATTTTGAGGGCTTCACATTTGTCGACCTAGGTTGCGGGAAGGGACGCGCGCTTTTGCTCGCCAATGAATTCCGCTTTTCGCAGCTCATTGGCGTTGAATTCGCACCAGAGCTTGCTGCCGTGGCTCGCTCGAATTGCCATCGTGCTGCTGTACAAGCCACCGTGCTTTCGCAAGACGCCGCGCAATTCCCATTTCCAGCCGGCAACATCGTCGTCTATCTTTACAACCCTTTCGGCCCGACCGTTCTGAATCCGGTGCTCGACCATCTCCTAGAATCAAGGCATGCGAAATGCTACATCGTGTATATCAACCCGGTGCACCGTCAGCAGTGCTTCGATACTCGCCCGCACTTGCAATACGTAGCCGGGGAAACGGGATACGCAATCTGGGCCGTCACAGCAATACATTGAAAGTGACGATGGCGCGATTTACTTGGCGGCGCCCACCGTATAGGCAAGCACGATTTGCGGCAATCGATAGCGGTAACGCGCATCCGTGTCGGTGCGTCGTAGCTATCTCGCTACGCTGGCCATCTGAGCGGCCTGACACATGGGTGACAGTTTGTACCGGACACATAGGTGACACTTCCTCCCCGAGGGGAGGAAGTGATGCCTTGGAAGGAGTGTTCGGT